>Ga0255338_1000056_pt1 | contig 505719 bp, 502 predicted proteins | sample MeOH1_35cm_T4_19_FD_203715 | JGI IMG/M metagenome (GOLD analysis project Ga0255338, IMG submission 203715) | Sandy soil microbial communities from University of British Columbia, Vancouver, Canada - MeOH1_35cm_T4_195 | ecosystem: Engineered > Artificial ecosystem > Sand microcosm >...
TCGACGACATGGATGGCCAGGGGGAAATTCACCTGCTGGGCCAGCACGCTGTCGATCGCCTCGGCGATGTACGGGGCGTGGTTGTAGGTGATGATCATGACCGTCACCTTCGGACGGCCGACCCCGGTCTCTCGCGCCCAGGCGGACCCCCGCGGAGCCACGTGCTTTCCCTCCCCGCAACGCACTCATGAGTTGAGTGTCCGGGAAGGTATCTAGCGCGGGCCCTCGGCTGCAAGCAGAGCCATTCGGTCAAATGCGCGCATGGCGTGCATATGATGGACCAGGCGAGCGCAAACCAAAACGCCCGGCGGTGAGGCCGGGCGTCTCGGGTTTCCGTCGGTCCTGAGCGGCTCAGGCCGCGGCGGCCGTGGCCTTGACCAGCGACTTGTTCAGCATGGCGATGGCCGCGTCGCGGTCGATGCGCTCGATGGCGGCGACCTCGCGGGCCATGCGGTCCAGCGCGCTCTCGTAGAGCTGGCGCTCGGAGTAGGACTGCTCGGGCTGGTTCTCGGCCCGGTGCAGGTCGCGCACCACCTCGGCGATCGAGATCAGGTCGCCCGAGTTGATCTTGGCCTCGTACTCCTGGGCGCGGCGCGACCACATGGTGCGCTTCACCCGGGCGCGGCCCTTCAGCGTGGTCAGCGCCTTGGTGACCAGGCCCGTATCGGCCAGCGGACGCAGGCCGGCGGTCTTCGCCTTGGCCGTCGGGACGCGGAGGGTCATCTTCTCGTGGTCGAAGGTGATGACGTAGACCTCAAGCTTCAGACCGGCGACTTCCTGGGTTTCGATCCCCTGCACCTGACCCACGCCGTGCGCGGGGTAGACGACGTGATCGCCAACCGAGAAATCGTGACCGTTCTTGCTCATCGAGAAACCCTCTCAATAACTGCTGTCCGGGGCAGGCCCGGACTCCGCCGACGCGAGCGACCGCCGAGCGACAATGCCACCCTCTCCGCGAAGGAAATCGCGGCGGCGTCATCACTCTGAGCGGAAGTAGACCTCTTAAGACACCCTTCGTCCGCCCGGTCGGAATCGCCGGAGGACTGTTCTGTGTTGAGACAGGCAGGGGGCAGGCCGCACCGCCACGTCGTTCGTGACGATAACACAAAATTCAGCGGAATGAAAGGCTTGCGCCGGCAGGGGTTAGGAAGCCGACGGTAGAGGCGTCAGGAGCCGCGGCCCGGCTTCTCGGAGAAGTACTTCTCGAACTTGCCGGTTTCCCGCTCGAACTGCTCGGCGTCTGAGGGCGGCGTCCCCTTGACCGTGATGTTCGGCCAGACCCGCGAGTATTCGGAGTTCACCTTCAGCCACTTGCCGTCCGGATCGTCTTCGGTGTCGGGCTTGATGGCGTCCACCGGGCACTCGGGCTCGCACACGCCGCAGTCGATGCATTCGTCGGGATTGATGACGAGGAAGTTCTCGCCCTCGTAGAAGCAGTCGACGGGGCACACCTCCACGCAGTCCATGAACTTACATTTGATGCAGGGATCCATCACGATGTAGGTCATGGCGCGCAGCTACTCCGGCTCTCGGGCGCGCGGGTTTTCGCGGCGCCGCAGCACGATGTCAATGCGGCGTGGCGCCAGGATTTCTGGAAGGCCGATCAGGCGCCTAGCGGAAGATCTCGGTCAGCGGGCGCTGGCCACGGGGCGGGCCGAAGCGGTTCTCCACCGGCTGGCCGGGGATTGCGCCTAGGACGGCGGTGGCGGCCAGGCCCATCAGCGTCGCGAGCCCCAAGCCCACATCCCCGAGCGTCAGCAGGGGGACGGTGACGGCGATCTGCGCCGCCAGCAGGGCCACGGCCCACCAGCCGGTGCGACCCAGGTCGTGGAAGCGGCGGATCTGGATCAGCATCATCACCCCGACGCCAGCCCCCGATCCTGAGTCGAAGCCCGCCCAGCTCAGGACCGCATAGATCGCCATCACGACCAGCACATAGACCCAGTATTCCCTGCGGTCGGACCGGCCGGCCAGCCAGTTGGCCCGCTTGCCTTTGCGGTCGCTCGCCACGTCGCGCACCGGATCGCCCATGCTCGCCCCGTCCTCGAACCTTAAGGCGCGAGCGTGCCCGGGTTTTCAGACAACGTCGAGTAGAGCGTGCGCGCCTCGGCCGGGGGGCCGCGCCGTTCGCCCAGCGCCTCGACCGTCACGTCGATCAGCCGCCCGCCCACGGCGAACACCAGCCGGTCGCCCATCTTCACCGGCCGGGCCGGCTTGTCGAGCCGGCTCTCCTGACCCGAACGGGTCAGGCGCACGCGGCCCTCGTCCACGAACTTCGCCGCCAGCGAACGGGTCTTGAAGAAGCGGGCGCGCCACAGCCACACGTCGACGCGGCAGGACTCCTCGCTCATGCGCCCGCCGCCTTGCGGCGCCTGGGCCGGCGCTTGCGGCGGGCGGGCGGCGGCTGGTCCTTCAGGGCCGCCAGCGCCGCGAAGGGCGAATGCGCCACGGGCTTCGGTTCCGCCTCGGCCTTGCGCTCGCCGCGCCGGCGCCAGGCGACCGGCTCGCCGTCCTTCGGCCGGTTCGCGGGCGCAAAGCCCAGGCCGCGCAGGAGGGTTTCGGCCTCATGCTTGTTCCAGCCGAGCTCCTCCCGGGCCTGGTCCGACAGGACCACGCCCGCGCCCTGCCGAGTTCCTGGCCTCACCGCCCCGCGCAGCAGCTCGTCCAGCCGCTCCAGCCGCTCGACGGGGACCGCCAGCCCCCGCACCGCCCGAAGCCCGTGGGCCGCCAGCAGGCGCGGGGAGGGCGCGGGATCGGGCAGGCGCACGACCTCGCCCGCCGCCGGGCGCCAGCCGCCGGCCTCGCGGGCCAGCACCGCCTGGGCCAGCGCCCTGGCCTCGGGCTTCAGCAGTCCCGGCAGGTAGAGCGAGAAGGCCCCGATCCGCACGCCCAGGCCCCGCAGCGTCCGCCGCTCCACCTGGGACAGCGCCTTGGTCTCCTGGCGGACCTCGGCCCGGTCCAGCACCCCGCCGGCCTCGATCAGGCGATAGGCGAGGCCCCGCGCCAGGCCCTTGATCTTCCCCTCGGCCACAGCCGCCTCCAGCCGCCGCAGGGGGGAGAGCCGGCGCGCGGCCTCCGCCGCCACGAAGGCCTCCAGCCGCCGCTGGGCCCGCTCGCGCGCCGCCTCGGGCCCCAGCTCGCCGAACAGCCGCACGCGCGGGCTGAAGGGCGCCCCGCCGCTCACCGCGCCCGCCGCCTCGCCGTGCCACAGCACCGTCCCGTCGGGCGAAAGCTGGAACGCCGCGTCGGGTTCGGCGGCGAGCCGGCCCAGCCGCTTGGCGATCTCGGGGGCCACGGCATGGTTGGCCGCCGCGCGCAGGGCCTTGGTCTCCAGCACGGTCGCCCCTTCGGCGGCCTCGAACCGGACGCCGCTCAGGCGCCCGACGTAGTGGCCCTCCACCGTCACCGCCCCGTCCGAGGCGACGCCCGCCAGCATCTCCTCGCGCACGTTCAGCGCCCGCATCAAGGCGCTGGTCCGCCGGTCCACGAACCGGGCCATCAGCTTCTCGTGCAGGGTGTCGGAGAGGCGGTCCTCCAGGGCCCGGGTCTTCGCCTGCCACGCGCCCGCGTCGGCCAGCCAGTCGGGCCGGTTGGCCACATAGGCCAGGGTCCGGACGCTCGCCAGACGGGACGACAGCATGTCGATTTCGCCGTCGGTGCGGTCGAGGTGGGCGTACTGCCGGGCGATCCAGTCCTCGGACAGGCGCCGCCGCCCGGCGGTGAGCTGCAGGAAGAAGTCCCGCACCAGCCGCACGTGCTCGTCGGTGGCGGTCTTGCGGAAGTCGGGCGTCTGGCAGACGTCCCACAGGCGCATCAGGTTGGCCCTGTCCCGCGCCCGGCGGGCCACGTCCTCGTCCCCGGCGAGCTGGCGAAGGGTGGTCTCGTCCAGGGCTTCCTTGGCGAGCTTCAGGCCTTCGCGGTCGGGCGGCTGGGCCAGCGAGCGCATCAGGGCGGGCAGGGAGCCGAAGTCCAGCTTCGAGTTGCGCCACTCCGCGCCCGCCACCGGCTCGAAGTGGTGGTGCTCCACCGCTTCCACCAGGTCGGCGTCCATGTCCTCGCAGTCGCCCGTGACGCCGAAGGTCCCGTTCGTCTGGTAGCGCCCGGCCCGCCCGGCGATCTGGCCGACCTCCTGGGGATGGAGGAACCGCGTCCGCTGGCCGTCGAACTTGCGCAGGCCCGCGAAGGCCACGTGGTCGACGTCCATGTTCAGGCCCATGCCGATGGCGTCGGTGGCCACCAGGAAGTCCACCTCGCCGGACTGGTAGAGGGCGACCTGGGCGTTGCGGGTGCGGGGCGAAAGCGAGCCCATCACCACGGCCGCGCCGCCCCTCTGGCGGCGGATCAGCTCGGCGATGGCGTAGACCTGGTCGGCGCTGAAGGCCACGACGGCGCTGCGCCTCGGCAGGCGGGTCAGCTTCTTGGGGCCGGAATAGGTGAGGGCCGAGAACCGGTCCCGGGTCACGATCTCGGCGTGGGGCAGCAGGCGGCGGACCAGGGGCGCCATGGTCCCGGCGCCCATCAGCATGGTCTCGCGGGTCCCCCGCGCGTGCAGCAGGCGGTGGGTGAAGACGTGGCCGCGCTCGGGGTCGGCGCAGAGCTGGATCTCGTCCACCGCCAGGAACTCCACCTCCCGCGACAGCGGCATGGCCTCGACGGTGCAGACGAAATAGGCGGGCCTGGGCGGGACGATCTTCTCCTCGCCGGTGATGAGCGCCACCGCGCGCGCCCCGCGCAGCTTGACGATCCGGTCGTAGATCTCGCGCGCCAGCAGCCGCAGCGGCAGGCCGATCATGCCCGACTGGTGGCCCAGCATCCGCTCGACCGCCAGGTGGGTCTTGCCCGTGTTGGTGGGCCCGAGCACCGCCACGAGCCGGGGCGGCGCAGCGCCCGAGGGACGGTCGCTCATGCCCCTAAGGTGGGTCGCCGCGCGGAGTCGGGCAAGCGCGGCCTGCCGACGCGGGAACTCCTCCGGTCTCCCCTTGCGGGAGAAGGTGGCCCGCGCAGCGGGTCGGATGAGGGGTTGTTCAGACCTCGCCGATGGTCGCCGGCCGATTTGAGCCTGCGCGTCAGCGGAGGCTCGGATGCCTGGAACCACGGAATACACGGAATACACGGACCCCGGCCGCTCACGCAGCGTCCTTCCGTGCGGGCGCGCTCGGCGCGCCTTCCGTGTATTCCGTGGTTCTCCAATTCGGGGGTCGCCGCGTCTTCGGATCAGGGGACGGGGGGCGAAGACGTCTCCCCGAACATGAAAATCCGGCAATGATCGCCCCCCGTGATTGCGCGGGCGACGGCGGCGGTTAGGGTCGCCGCAATCCTAAGTTCCCCGGGGGACCCCCAATGCACGCTTCCCGTCGTCAACTCCTGCTGTCGGCGCTCGCCGCCGGCGTCTCCACCGCCCTGCCGCTGCGCGCGCTCGCCGCCGCGGGCCCGGTCTCCGATCCGCGGCTCTCCGCCCTGCTCGACGCCTTCGTGGACGAGATCCTGAACGACGCGCCCGAGTACGCCACCTCGCTCGGCCTCGACAAGGGCCCGCGCGCCGGCCTCAAGCGCCGCCTGGGCGACCGCTCGGCCGAAGGCCGCCGCAAGGAAGTCGCGGGTTACGCCGACCGCGTGCGCCGCCTCGGCGCCATCCCGCGGGACAGCCTGTCGGGCTCGGACCTGACCCTCTACGACACCGTGCTCTACGCCCAGACCGTGGGCGCGCAGGGCGGCCGCTTCTCCTACGGCTGGGACTTCGCCACGCCCTATGTGGTCAGCCAGCAGGACGGCGTCGTCGCGCTCGTGCCCGAGTTCCTGAATTCGCAGCACCCGATCGAGACCCGCGAGGACGCTGAGGCCTATGTCTCCCGCCTCGACCAGCTCGCGGGCGCCATCGACGCCGAGAACGCCCGCATGGCCGACGCGGCCGCGGCCGGCGTCATCCCGCCGGACTTCATCCTGGCCACGGCCCTCACCCAGCTCGCCGACGCCCGTGCGCCGCAGCCGGGCGCGGCGCGCCTGGTGACCTCGCTGGTCGAGCGGACCAAGGCCAAGGGGATCGCCGGCGACTGGGAAGCCCAGGCCAGCGCCATCGTCGCCCAGAAGGTCTATCCGGCCATCGACCGCCAGATCGCCGCGGTGAAGGGGCTCCAGCCCCGCGCCACCCACGACGCCGGCGTCTGGAAGTTCAAGGACGGCGCCGACTACTACCGCTGGGCGCTCAAGTACCACACGACCACCGACGCCACGCCGGCCGAAATCCATGAGATCGGCCTGCGTCAGGGTCGCGAGATCGACGCGATCATGGACGGCATCCTGAAGTCCCAGGGCATGACCCAGGGCACGGTGGGCGAGCGGATGACCGCGCTCACCAAGGACCCGCGGTTCCTCTATCCCAACACCCCTGAGGGCAAGGCCAAGGTGCTCGCCTACATCCAGGGCAAGCTCGCCGCGATCCGGCCGTTCATCCCGAAGTTCTCGAAGCTCGACCTCAAGGCCCCCGTCGAGGTGCGGGCGGTGCCCAAGGAGATCGAGGCCGGCGCGGCGCTGGGCTACATGAACTTCGCGTCCCTCGATGGCTCGCGCCCCGCCATCTACTACGTGAACCTGATGGATACGGGGAACTGGCCGACCTACACCCTGGCCAGCCTGACCATGCACGAGGCGCTGCCGGGCCACGCCTGGCAGGGCGCCTACCTGGCCGAGAAGCACGACCGCATCCACACGATCAGCTCGCTCATGGGCTTCGGGGCCTTCACCGAGGGCTGGGCGCTCTACGCCGAGCAGCTCGCCGACGAGGTGGGCATGTACAAGGACGACCCCTTCGGCCGCCTGGGCTACCTCCAGGCCATCCGCTTCCGCTGCGCGCGCCTGGTGGTCGACACCGGCCTGCACGACAAGCGCTGGACCCGCGAGCAGGCCATCGAATGGATGGTCGGCGCCACCGGCCGCTCCAAGGGCGCCATCACCAGCGAGGTGGACCGCTATTGCGCCAGCCCCGGCCAGGCGTGCGCCTACAAGATGGGCCACAACGAGATCGTCCGCCTGCGCGAGAAGGCCAAGGCGGCGCTGGGACCGAAGTTCGACCTGCGCGACTACAACGACGCCGTGGTCACCACCGGCGGCGCCCCGCTCGCCGTCCTCGAGACGGTGATCGACCGCTACATCGCCCAGACCAAGGGGGCGTAGCCCCTATTGGAACCGCGGAAGACGCAGAAGAGGCCCGCGTGCGCGGCCGCCCTTCTGCGATCTTCCGCGTCTTCTGCGGTTTCTCTCTACGCCAGCATCTCCAGCAGGGCCTTCACGCAGGCGGCGGAGTTCTTGGCCGCCATGGCCTCCATCTCCTTGAAGGTGACGTGGCTCTCCTCGCCGGCCAGGTCCGAGAGCGTGCGGATCACGTAGAGCGGCGCGCCCCAGGCCTCGGCGACCTGGGCCACCGCGCCGCTCTCCATGTCGATGGCGTCGGCGCCGAGCGCGGCGCGCAGCGCGTCGCGGGTCTCGCCGCAGTTCAGGAAATAGTCGGCCGTGGTGATCCCGCCCAGCCGCACGGGATAGTCCAGCCTTGGCGCCACCACGGCCAGCAGGCGCATGAGGGTGTCGCGCACGTCGGCCGCCACGGGCTCCAGCTCGGCCGGCGGGGCGCCGAACGGGATCACCCCCGACCGCGTGGACGTGAACCGTCCCGCCGTCACGATGCCGTAGTCGTGGATCGCCAGCCGGTCGGCCAGCAGCACCGAGCCCACCGGCAGCTCCAGGTGCAGTCCGCCCGCCACCCCGGAGAAGATCAGCGTCTTGGCCTCATAACGCGTGAGCAGCAGGGCCGCCGCCGCCGCGGCGTTGACCTTGCCCAGGCCGCTGCGCGCCAGCGCCAGGCCGTGCCCGGTCCACACCTGCGTCCGCCCGTGGACCTCGGGCTCGGGGTCGAGGTGGAGGACGTCGCGGAGCGCCGCGAGCTCCTCGGGGGTCGCGCAGAGGATGCCGTGCATGGCGCCTCTATCGCCTAATCGAGCGTCCGGCGGTAGCGGGCCACGGCCAGCGCCGTCACCACGCAAACGAAGGCGGTCAGCGCCAGCAGCTCGCGCCACTGGTCCCCCAGCCCCTGGCCCTTCAGCAGCGAGCCGCGCACCACGCGCAGGAAGTGGGTCACCGGGATCACCTCGCCCAGCGCCTGGGCCCAGGCCGGCATCCCCCGGAACGGGAACATGAAGCCCGACAGCAGGATCGAGGGCAGGATGTAGAAGACGCTCATCTGCATCGCCTGGAGCTGCGAGCGGGCGACGGTCGAGATCAGGAAGCCCAGCGCCAGCGAGCCCACGATGAACAGGGTGACGCCGAGCGAGAGCCCGATCCAGCCGCCGGCCATCGGCACCTGGAACAGCACCTTCGACAGCACCAGGATCAGGGCCGTCTGGATCAGGCCCACCAGCACATAGGGCGCGAGCTTGCCGGCCATCACCTCCAGCGGCTCCAGCGGCGTCGACAGCAGGGTCTCCATGGTGCCCCGCTCCAGCTCGCGGGTGACGCTGAGCGCGGTCATCATGACCAGCGTCAGGGAGAGGATGATGCCCAAGAGCCCCGGCACGATGTTGTAGGCCGTGACGGCCTCGGGATTGTACCTGCGGTGGACCACCACCTCGAACGGCGGCGCGGCCTGGCCCCGCGCGGCCAGCGCCCCCTTCAGGTCATGGGCCAGCACGCTGTCGGGCAGGGCGGCCAGCGCAGCCACCGCCCCGCCGGTGGCCGAAGGGTCGGTGGCGTCGGCTTCCACCAGGATCTGGGCCGCATCGCCGCGCGCCACGCGGCGGCTGAAGTCGCCGGGGATGGTCACGGCGAACTGCACCTCGCCCCGGCGGATCATGGCGTCCAGCTCGGCCGGGCTGCGCGCCTGGGCCACGAAGTCGAAGTAGCGGGAGTTCTTCAGGGCCGCGACGATCGAGCGGGCGTAGCGGCTGTCCTCCTGCGCCAGCACGGCGGTCGGCAGGTGGCGCGGCTCGGTGTTGATGGCGTAGCCGAAAAGGATGAGCTGGATCACCGGGATCATCAGCATCATGGCGTAGGTGATCCGGTCGCGGGTGAGCTGCTTGAACTCCTTGACCATCACCGCGACCACGCGGGACCAGGCGCCGCCGCGCGCGAGCGTCGTCATTGGAAGTTGTCCTCGCTCTTGCCCATGAGCTGGATGAACACGTCCTCCAGCGTGGGCGGGACCTCGGTCCAGCGGTAGGGCTCGCGCCTCAGCGGCGCGATGGCGGCCTCCAGGGCGGCCCGGTCGGTTCCGCTGACGTGCAGGGCCGCGCCGAAGGGGGCGACGGTCTCGACGCCGGGCTTGCCGGCCATCTCCGCCCCCAGCCGGTCGACGCCCGGACCCTCCGCGTGGAAGGTGATCAGGCCCGAGCCCGCCACAACCTCCTGCGCCGTGCCCCGGGCGATCAGCCGGCCGTAGCTGATGTAGGCGATCTCATGGCACCGCTCGGCCTCGTCCATGTAGTGGGTGGAGACCAGCACGGTCAGGCCCTCGGCGGCCAGCGCGTGGATCTCGTCCCAGAAGGTGCGCCGGGCCTTCGGGTCGACCCCGGCCGTGGGCTCGTCCAGCAGCAGCAGGCGCGGCTCGTGCAGGGTGGCGTTGGCCAGCGCCAGGCGCTGCTTCCAGCCGCCCGACAGCGTGCCGGCGAGCTGCCCGCGCCGCGCGGCCAGGCCCAGCCGCTCCAGGGCCGCGTCCACGCGCTCGCGACGGCGGTCCAGGCCATAGACGCGGGCGGTGAAGTCCAGGTTCTCGGCGATGGTCAGGTCCTCGTAGAGCGAGAACCGCTGGGTCATGTAGCCGGTGTGCAGCTTCACCGCGTCGGCCTCGCCGATGATGTCGTAGCCCAGCGCCGTGCCCTCGCCGGAGTCGGGCGTCAGCAGGCCGCAGAGCATCCGGAGCGTCGTGGTCTTCCCCGAGCCGTTGGGGCCCAGGAAGCCGCAGATGCGGCCCTGCGCCACCTGGATGGTGACGTCCTGGACGACGTGCTTGTCGCCGAAGCTCTTGTTGAGCCCGTGGACGTCGATCGCCCAAGGCGTTTCGGGCGTCACTTGAGCGGCTCCACATCGACGGGCTGGCCGGGATTGAGCCGCACGCTGGGGCGGGCCTCCACCAGATAGACCAGCCGGTCGCGGGCCTCGCGGCTGTAGATCACCGGCGGAGTGAACTCGGGGCGCGGGCTCACGTACTCGATGCGGGCCGAAAGCCCCTTGGCGCAGCCGTCGCACGCGAAGCGCACGGTCCGGCCGATCCGGTAGGCCGAAAGCTCTCGCTCGGGCACGAAGAACCGCACCTTGATCCGTTCGTCGGGCAGCAGGGACAGGATCGGCTGGTTGGCCGGCGCCCATTCCCCGGCGTGGAAGAAGATGTCCTCGACCCGGGCGTTCGCGGGCGCTGTCGGCGAGACCTCGGCCAGCCTCGCCTGCGCGCCGGTCACGGCGGCCCCGGCCTGGCTGACCCGGGCGTCGGCGGCGCGGATCTGGTCCTCGCGGGCGCCCAGGGCGGCGGCGTCCCTCTGGCGGCGGGCCGCGCGGACCTGGGCGTCGGCGGCCTGGGCGGCGGCGCGGGCGTCGTCCAGCCGGGCCGGCGCGTACCAGCCCTGGCGCACCAGGGGCTCGACCCGGCGCAGGGTCGCGCGAGCTTCGCGGGCCTGGGCCTCGGCGGCGGCGATGTTGGCCTCGTACACGGCCAGTTCGACGGGACGCTGGCCCTTGCGGACGTCCTGCGCCTGGGCCTGGGCGGCGGCCTGTTCGGCGCTCGCCTGCTCGTACTGGCTCAGCACCTGGGCCGGATCGACGGTGAACAGCGCCTGGCCGGCCTTCACCTCCTGGCCCTTCACGACGTTCAGGGCCCGCACCGCGCCCGCGACCGGGGCGGCGAGGTAGAGGGGCTCGCCCTCGATGTAGCCCGACAGCGTCCGGGCCGGCTGGAAGCGCGGGGCGATCAGCAGCCCCGCGACGATGATCGCGGCCACGGCGACGAGGGCGATGGGGAGCAGGCGGCGACGGGTCATGCGGCGGCCTCCGGGATCAGCATGCCGTCCATCAGGGTCTCGACGTGCTGGCGCATCAGGGCGGGGATGTCGAAGGGCGGGGCGCCGACCGGCGTGAAGGTCTCGCGCCAGATCACGCCCACGAGCAGGGGAGAGATGAGCTGGATGGCGTACATCCGGGGGTCGCCGGGGCGGACCTCGCCGCGGCCTTGCGCCGCCGCGATGGCGCCGGCCACCGCGCCCAGGGCGTGGGCCACCAGCTCGTCGTGCCAGACCCGGGCGAGTTCGGGGAAGTTCCTCGCCTCGCCGATGACCATCTTCAGCACCCCGCCCAGCGGCGTGGTCTGGGCCACCTGGGCCACGTAGGCCGTCAGCGCCGTCGCCAGGTCGCGGAAAGGACCCGGATGGCCGGCGGCGACCTCGCGCAGCAGGGTGATGTTGGGGGCTACCGCCTGCTCCACCACGGCGCGGAACAGGTCCTCCTTGGTCTCGAAGTAGAGGTAGAGCGCGCCCTTCGAGACGCCCGCCCGCTTCGCGATCTCGTCCAGCCTGGCGGCCGCGAAGCCCTTCTGCGCGAACACGGCCATGGCCGCCTCGACGATCTCGCCCGGCCGGTCGGCCTTGCGCCTGCGGAACTTGGGCTCGCCGGCCTCCAGCATGGGCTCTCCAAATAACTGACCGGTCAGTTATTAGAGTATCGTGCAGCCCCGCACAACGCCGATCTCTGTATGACTGAGACACCTGCAGCGGCGCGATGCCGCATCGCATCTGCCCGCCAGGCGCCCATTTTCCGCCCCGGTCGGCGGGCAAACCGCCAAAACGCTCGCCCTCGGGGTGCGGCGTCCTTAAAGAGCGCAAGCCCCCTCGAAGCCCGGCGTCAGTCCGGCGGAGGCGGCGCATCGGTGACTAGGGGTCCTGAAAGAATGACGCAGGCGTTCCGTGCGCGCATTTCCGAGCTGGCTCACAAGTTCCTGGCCTCGGACCACTCGCTGCGCCTGAGCGGCCTTCACTTCCGGGGCGAATGGTCGAGGGACCGGGCGCTGCAGGCCGTCGTCCTGGCGACCGTCGTCGTCTCGGGCGCCGCCGCGGCCGCGCCGCTCAGCGCCGTCGAAGCCCCCCGGGCGGTCTTCACTTCCATGCAGCGGGCGGTGACCCAGGTCGCGCCGGCCGCCCCCATCGAATACCGCCTGGTCTGGGAAGGCGCCGACGTGGACGGCGACGGCCGGGCCGACTTCGCGAACCCCACCGGCCGGGAACCCCGCACCGAGGACGCCTACGGCTCGGGCGCCTTCGGGGCCTCGCGCGACGGCGGCGTGCGCCGGCACGAGGGCGTGGACTTCCAGGCCGAGGCGGGCCAGCGGGTCGCGGCCCCCATCTCGGGCTATGTCACCAGGATCGGCTACGCCTACGCCGGCGACGACGACCTGAAGTTCGTCGAGATCACCAATCCCGCCCTGCGGCTTGAGGCCCGCGCCTTCTACGTCGATCCGGCGGTGGAGGTGGGCGACACCGTCTATGTCGGCCAGCCGATCGGCCGGGTCCATTCGCTGCAGCGGAAGTATCCCGGCGGCATGACCGACCACGTGCACCTCGAGGTCGTCGACCGCCGCGGCCGGCGCATCGACGCCACGAACGTCATCACCGCCGAGTACTTGCCGGCCGCGCGGGTCGCCGTCGCCGATTGACCGTCGCCCCGCGTTGACAGCGGGGACTACAGGCGTAATCTCATGGGCATGTTGCGGATCTCACCCGCCGAGAGCCAGATCATGGCCGCCCTCTGGGAGGACGGCCCGATGACGGCCGACGAGCTGGTCCGCAAGGTCGGCGAGCCGCAGCAGTGGGGCGAGGCCACCGTCAAGACGCTGATCAACCGCCTCCTGAAGAAGAAGGCCCTGCTCTCGGAGAAGTCCGAGGGCCGCACCCGCTACCGGCCGCTGGTCTCGCGGGAAGCCTATGTGACGGCCGAGAGCCAGGGGCTGCTCGACCGGCTGTTCTCCGGTCAGGTCGCGCCGCTGGTGGCGCATTTCGCCGAGCACCGCTCCCTCTCGCCCGAGGACGTGGCCAGGCTGAAGCGCCTGATCGCGGAGCTGGAAGATGACGGCGGCTGACCTCCTGGAAGCCCTGGCCCGCGCCACCCTGGCGGGCTCGGTGGTGCTCCTGCTGGTCCTGGCCCTGCGCATCCCCGCGCGCCGCCTGTTCGGTCCCGAAGCCGCCTACGGCCTGTGGGCCGCCCCGGTCGGCGCCGCCCTCCTCAGCCTGGCTCCCTGGCCGTTCGGAGCGCCGTGGCCGGGCGCCGAACGCATGACGTTGCGGCCGCTGGTCGAGCAGGCGGGTGGCTGGCCCACCGCCCTGGCCTTCCTCTGGTTCTTCGGCGCGGCTGTGGGCCTCTTCCTGGCCTCACGCGCGCAGGCCGCCTTCGAGCGCGACGCCCAGGCAGGCCGCGCGGGCCCCGCCGTCTGCGGCGTCATCTCGCCGCGCGTGGTGATGCCGGCCCGCGATCCCTATTCCGACGACGAACGGGTCCTGATCCGCGCGCACGAGCGCGAGCATGTCTCGCGCGGCGATCCCAAGGCCAATGCGCTCGCCGCCGCCCTGCAGGTGGTCTTCTGGTTCAACCCGCTGGTCCACCTGGGCGCGCGCGCCATGCGGCTGGACCAGGAGCTGGCGTGCGACGCGGCCACCCTGCGCCGCTATCCCAAGGCCCGGCGGCTCTACGCCGAGGCGCTGCTGAAGACCGAGCTGGCGCACACGCCCCTGCCGCTGGGCTGCCGCTGGCCCGCCGCCGCGCGCCATCCCCTGGAGGTCCGCCTCGCCGCCATGAAGGGCGGGGCGCGGTCGGGCGCCGTTGGGGGATTCGCCACGCTGGCCTTCACCCTGGCCGCCAGCGGCTTCATGTGGGCCGCCAAGCCCGCCGTGCCCGAGCCGCCGGAGCGGCCGTGGCCCGAGATCCCGGGGCCGACCATGGAGGTGCTGCTGCTGGACGCCATGCCGACTGCCCTGCCGACCGGGGCCGGTTAACGGCCGGGCGCGGGCGCCGGAACGCGGGCGAAACGAACCGTGTCCGAATCACTGACTCGCAGCGATTCAGCCTTTGTTCCCTACGACATATGGTGGCTGACTCGGCCGTGGGGCACAACGGCGGCGTCCGGAACGGCGGAGAAGGCCCACTTCGCGCCCGCCTCGCCTTGACGCGCGGCGGCGCCTTCCTCTATATCGCGCGCTCCTCGCGTGGGCCCTAGGCCCGCACGTCCCTTGTTTTCTTCCTCGCGAAGGTTTCGCCATGTCGCGTCGCTGCGAACTCACCGGTGTCGGCCCGATGGTCGGCCACAACGTGAGCCACTCGAACATCAAGACCAAGCGCCGGTTCATGCCGAACCTGAACGCCGTGACCGTCCAGTCGGAAGCGCTGGGCCAGAACGTCACCCTGCGCATCACCAACGCCGCGCTGCGGACCGTGGACGCCAAGGGCGGCCTGGACGCCGTGCTGCTGAAGGCCCGCGACGAAGTGCTGTCGCCGAAGGCCCTGAAGATCAAGCGCCAGATCAAGGCGAAGCTGGCCGAGCAGGCCGCCTAAGCCTTCGACACAAGCTGTCGTTCCGGAAAGGCCGCCCCTCGGGGCGGCCTTTTCATTTGGGCCGCCAGTCGAACGCCAGCAGCAGGGTCCGCTGGCCGGTGGGCTTGCCCTCATAGAATCCGAAGTTGTCGTCGGCCACGAGGTAGAAGCGCACGCCGCCGCCGGCCTGCGGGACCGCGGCCAGGCCCTCCAGGTTGTCCACGGTCAGCGGCCGCTCGATCTGCAGCGAATCGAGCGTGCGCCCGGCCCGGTCCGTCACGCGCAGGCGGATGACGTTGCCGCGCAGGGGCGAGAAGGACCGGAAGAGGTAGGCCCGCCCGCCGCCCGGCAGGTTGTCCATGGCCACGAGTTCCGAGCCCTCCAGGTCCACGCGCCCGTCGGGCGTGCAGCGGGCCGAGAGCCGGCAGACGAAGAGGAGGCCGCTGTCCTCCAGCCCCACGCGGTAGGCGTCCGGGGCCACGTCCGGCGCGGCGGCCAGGGCTTCCATGCCCTTGTTGTGGGTGTAGGCGGTCTCGGGCATGGGCGCGCGCCGCGGCAGGCCGCCGCCGGGCGGATAGGCCAGCACCCGGTCGTGCTGCTCGAAGGCGACGACCAGCGTCCCGTCGGCCAGGCGCACGACGCCCTCGGAGTCGTACTCCTCCTGGCCGCCGGCGTAGAGGTCGGCGCCGGCTTCGTCCTTCAGGGCGGAGAGCCGCGCGTCGGCGAGGCCCGCCAGCCGTCCGGCCGCGTCCAGCACGATGCGCGCTTCCAAGAGGTCGGACTGGTCGCTGGCGGCCAGCAGGCGGCCGTCCGCGGTGACCTTCAGGTCCGAAAGACCGTGCAGGCGCGCCGTCTGGGCCGAGGTGACGATCACGCCGCCCGCATAGGCGAAGGCGCCGATCCGCTCCCGGGCCGGGTCGCGCGGGTCCATCGGGACGGGCTCGGCGTCCACGGCGATCGCGGCGCCGTGGGGCACGGGCGCGGGGGGCAGGCGCGGGGAGACCTGGGCCAGGCACCCGGCGAGGAGACCGGCGAGAAGCAGCCCCCCCAAACGCCTCACGCGGTGGCTCTCCGCACTTCCTTGAAGGTCGAGCGCCGGGCCGGGCCGCCCTGCGGGCCCTGGGCGGTCGGCGGCGGCTGCAGCAGGCCGGCCGTCTTGCGGGTGAGGGCCCTGGGCTCCTCCTCGAACAGTTCGGCGAGCTGCTCGACCATGGCCCCGGCCAGTTGCTCCACGTCCACGATGGTCACGGCGCGCCGGTAGTAGCGGGTCACGTCGTGGCCGATGCCGATGGCGATGAGCTGCACCGGGCTCTTGGTCTCGATCTCCTCGATCACCTCGCGCAGGTGGCGCTCCAGGTAGTGGCCCGAGTTCACCGACAGGGTGGAATCGTCCACCGGCGCGCCGTCCGAGATGACCACCAGGATGCGCCGCTGCTCGGGCCGGCCGATCAGGCGCTGGTGGGCCCACATCAGGGCCTCGCCGTCGATGTTCTCCTTGAGCAGCCCCTCGCGCATCATCAGGCCGAGGTTGCGCCGGGCCCGGCGCCATGGCGCGTCGGCGGCCTTGTAGATGATGTGGCGCAGGTCGTTCAGGCGGCCGGGCTGGGCGGGTTTGCCGGCCTTCAGCCAGTCCTCGCGCGAGCTGCCGCCCTTCCAGGCCCGGGTGGTGAAGCCCAGGATCTCGGTCTTCACGCCGCAGCGTTCCAGGGTGCGCGCCAGGATGTCGGCGCAGACCGCCGCCACCATGATCGGCCGCCCGCGCATCGAGCCCGAATTGTCGATCAGGATGGTGACGACTGTGTCGCGGAACTCGGTGTCGTCCTCCTGCTTGAAGGACAGCGGCGCGGTGGGGTCGATGATGACGCGGGTCAGGCGCGCCACGTCGAGGACGCCTTCCTCCAGGTCGAAGGTCCACGAGCGGTTCTGCTGGGCCAGCAGCTTGCGCTGCAGCCGGTTGGCCAGCCGGGAGACCACGTTCGAGACCGAGGCGAGCTGCTGGTCGAGGTAGGCCCGCAGCCGGGTCAGCTCCTCGGCGTCGCACAGCTCCTCGGCGGCGACGATCTCGTCGTGCTCGGTGGTGAAGACCTTGTAGGTGACCGCCCGGGTGTCGCCCGAGGCGTCGGGACGGGCCGGCTGGTCGCCCTCGCCCATCTCGGGGGGCTCCTCGGCGTCCTCGGCGTTCTCGTCCTGCTCGGCCGCCATCATCTGGCTGTCGGCGTCCTCGGACTCGCGCTGGGAGGTCTCGTCCTCGTCCATGGCGGACTGCTGCGGGCTCTGGCTCTCGCCGTCGCCTTCGTCCTGGTCCTCGGAGGTCTCGGGCTCGCCCTCCTCGCCGCCGTCGTCCTCCTGCTCGTCCTGCTCGGTCGCGTCCGACAGGTCCTCGCCCATGGAGAGGTCGCGGATGATGGTGCGGGCGATCTTGGCGAAGGCCTGCTGGTCGTCCATGGCCGCGCCCAGCCGGTCGAGGTCGGCGCCCGCCTTGGCCTCGATGTCGGCCCGGAACAGGTCCACCAGCGGCTTGGCGCTCGGCGGCGGCGGCTCGCCCGTCATGCGCTCGCGGGCCAGGAGGGCCACCACCTCGGCCATGGGCGGGTTGGCCATCGCCTCGGCCTCGTTGAACAGCCGGCGCGACCAGGCCTGGTCCATCACCGCCTTCAGGTTCTCGCGCACCCCGCCCATGGCGTTCGAGCCGATGGCCTCGATGCGCGCCTGCTCCAGGCCGTCGTAGATCGGCTGGCCCTGGGCGGAATGGGGACGGGTGCGCGAATGGGTCGCCGCGTCGTGGTGGGCGATCTTCAGCGCCATCTGGTCGGCCAGCCCCCGGATGCGGGCGGCGTCCTGGGGCGTCAGGTCGCGCGGCGGGTGCGGCAGGACGGCCCGGTTGCCCGAGAGCTGCGGGCCCTCGCCGGAATAGACGATCTCCAGGTCCGGGGTCTCGGCGAGCGAACGGGCGGCGTGCGCCAGGGCGCGCTTGAACGGCTCCAGGGGGCTTTCAGGGGTCTTCGCCATCGTCTCCGTCTTAGATCAGGGCTGACCCGACGGGAAACAAGGAAGTGGGGCGAGGGAGTGTGGCGTCATATGTTTTCGATTTGTTCTTGATCTCCCAAGCGCCGCGTGAGATCGAGGATCATGGCAGCCTTCAGCTACGGTCCGCCTCTCGCTTTCCTCGGGTGGACCGCGGCCTTCGTCGGCGGGCTGTGGCTGCTGGCCGCATGGTCGAACAGAAGGGCCGCCGCAGCCCGCCGTGATCGTCGACAGGGCGATGGGCTCAGCTTCAACACGATCCTTGGCCGGATGCGCCGCGCCGCCCAGCCGACGCTGCTGCTTGCGCCGGCTCAGGCGCTGGGCTTCAGCAAGCTGGGCGGGCTGCCGGACCTGCCGGCGGGGTTGGGCTGGCCGGGCCGAACCGATGGGCCCCGCGCCTTCCTCGGTCAGATCGACCTCGGGGCCGTCGGCGCAGGCGCCGACCTGGAATGGCTCCCGACGGACGGTCGACTCTATCTGTTCGTCGATGAGGCGCGCTACGGCTTCGCCGACCTGGTGCGCGTGCTCCACAGCCGGGAGGCTCCGGCCGGAGAGCGCGCGCCGCCCGCCAGTCTGCGAGGGACCTTTCTCGAAAGACGGGTCGAGTTCACGCCGCTGACGTCCCTGCCGAGCCTGGATTGGCTCGGCGTCGAGGCGGACGACCTTGCGGTCTCGGACGAGGAGCTCGACCGCCTGGCCGATCTTCCGGACGCGCCGTTCGGTGACGAGATCCAGCATCGGATCGGCGGCTACCCCAGCGAAATCCAGGCCGGCCGGATGCAGGTCGAATGCGAGTATCTGCGCCGGGGGCTGGACGGGGCCAATGGGGCGGAGATTCCCGAGGCCGTCCGCCGCGCATCCCGGCAATGGCGCCTGCTGATCCAGATCGACTCCGATCCGGCGCTAGGGATGAACTGGGGCGACGGCGGGCGGCTCTACGTCTTCATCCGCAAGGCCGACGCCGAGCGAGCCGATTTCTCGAAGACCGTCACGCTTTTCCAGACTCACTGAAGCGTCCCGGGAACATCCACGGCCAAGCCGTGTTCATCCCGCGGGCCGTGTGGTGGCCCGGTTCCTGAGGAGAGGGCGCATGCTGAAGTGGGCTCTGATCTTCGCGATCGTCGCCATCGTGGCGGCGGCCCTGGGCTTCGGCGGCATCGCCGGGGCCGCGGCCGGCATCGCGAAGTTCCTGTTCTTCCTGTTCGTGATCGGCTTCGTGATCTTCCTGGTCCTCGGCCTGATGGCCGGACGCAAGCTCACACGCTGATCCCCGGAGAGCCGGAGAAAGAGCGCCCGTCCTCCCGCCGGAGGACGGGCGTTTCCGTTACTTGCGGGCGAGGTAGGCCTTGGACTGGCGCCCGACCACATCGACCAGGTTGCCCATGGCGATGTTGGCGTCGATCAGGTGCAGGCCCCAGTCCTTCAGGATGATCTCGCCGGCCGTCACGTCGCCGTTGATGACGTCGGTGCGCGGGTCGGCCGGGTCCACGGCGAGCCGCGCCGACAGGTAGTTGAAGCCGTCCTTCGAGACGCACTCCGCGCTGAAGAAGCCGGGCAGGGCGACGAAGGGCGTCGTCGGGTTGGGTCGGCCCTTCACCCACTCGGGCGTCTTGGCCGAGGCGTTGGCGATGTTGGCCTGGTTGGAGAGGTAGGCCTTCAGCTCTCCGCGTCCGCCGCCCAGGGCGGCGGGGTTGGTGCAGGCGGCCTCCATGCCGGGCGTCATCACCTTGCCGAAGCGGCTGGCGGGCGGCGGCGGATCGGTCTCGCGGAAGGTGACGTAGCTGATGGCGCAGCCGGTCTGGTCGGCCGAGCGGCAGAGCGGAACGGTCTTGAAGGTTCCGGTGTCCTTGCCGGTCTCGACGCCCAGGTTCGAGCCCAGGATCAGGGCCGAGACGAGCTGCTTCTGGACCGGCTTGCCCTCGACCTCGGCGGGGATCAGCCGCTGGAGCACGCCCGAGCCCTGGGAATGGCCGATCAGCACGACGCCCCGGCCCTTGTTCTCGTGGGCGAGGTAGTACGTCCAGGCGTCGACCACGTCCTGGTAGCCCACTTGGCGGGCGGCCGGGTCCGTCGCGCCGGGCAGCGGCTGGCCGGTCATCATCGAGCGCAGGGCGGCCAGGGTGAACTGGCGGTAGAGTGGGGCGTAGAGCCGGCACTTGGCCCCGAAGCGGGCGAGTTGCTGCTTCACGACGTTGAACTCGACGGGGTCCGGCGTCATGTCCGAGACCACGCCGGGGTCGGTGGAAACCGTCGGATAGACGTAGAAGCAGTCGATGGGGGCCTTGGGGTCGGCCTTGAACGCCTCCACCCGGCTCGAGCCGTCGGCCGCGATGACGGTGGTGGTCAGGTCGACGGCGCAGGCGTCGCCCGCCTTGCCCGGGAAGCAGAGCCAGGCCTCGGGCTTCGCATAGTCGTTGCGGGTGGTGTCGATCGTCTGCGCCTGGGCCGAAGCCGACAGCGCCAACCCCAGGCCGAGCGCGAGCGCGCCAGCGAGCCTCTTCATCCGATGTCCTCCCAGCAGGTTCTGATTTCGAAATTTGCGTATGATGATTGCGCGAGGCGGGCCGGGCGTCCAGCTTAGGTTGAAGGCCCGGCAAGGGTCCGCAAGACGAGCGCCGGGGCGGCGCGGGGGGAACGGAAATGTCCGAGCAGCGGGGCGGACTTGGCGGCCGCATCGGCGCCGCGATCGGCGGCGGGTTCGTGGGCCTGACGGGCGTCATCATCCTGGCCGGCGGCGTCTGGCTCGCCGTGCTCCAGGGCACGCCCTACTACGCGGCGGCCGGCGCGGGGCTTCTCGCCACGGGGGTGCTCCTCGTCCGGCGCAAGCCCGTGGCGGGGCTGATCTACGCCGCCGTCCTGGCGCTGACCGTGGGCTGGGCGCTGTGGGAAGCGGGCCTCGCCTTCTGGCCGCTGCTGCCGCGCCTGTTCGCGCCGGCCGTGCTGGGCCTGATCGTGCTCCTGACCCTGCTGGCCGCGCCCCGGGGCGAGGGCCGGGGACAGGCCATGGGGGCCGTGGCGCTGACCACGCTCATCGCCCTGGCCGTGCTGGGCGCGGCGATCCCCGGGACCTACAGCCAGGGCCAGGCCAGGACCGCCAAGGCGCCGCTGGCCCAGCCTCTCCCTGCGGCGAACGGCGGCGACTGGCGCTACTACGGCCGCGACGCGGGCGGGGCGCGCTTCTCGCCGTCCGCCCAGATCAACGCCGCCAATGTGAAGAGCCTGAAGGTCGCCTGGACCTTCCGCACCGGCGAGCCGCCGCTGAAGGGCTCGGAGGACCAGAACACGCCGGTCCAGGTGGGCGACGCCCTTTACCTCTGCACGCCGACCAACGTGGTGATCGCGCTCGACGCCGACACCGGCCGCCAGAAGTGGCGCCACGATCCCAAGGTGAAGACCCACTTCTGGAACCGCTGCCGGGGCGTGGGCTACTACGAGACCGCCACCGCCAAGCGCGCGAGCCCCACGGATCCGGCCGCCCTGTGCGACCGGCGGATCATCCTGACCACCATCGACGCGCGGCTGATCGCGCTGGACGCCGCCACCGGCGCCCGCTGCCCGGGCTTCGGCAAGGACGGCGTCGTGGACCTGTCGGGCGGCATGGGGGCCTTCAAGCCCTGGATGTACTTCCAGACCTCGACGCCCACCGTGGCCGGCGACCGGATCGTGCTGGGCGGCTGGGTGGTGGACAACCAGGCGCTGGGCGAGCCCGCCGGCGTGGTCCGCGCCTTCGACGCCGTGACCGGCGACCTGCAGTGGGCCTGGGACCTCGGCAACCCCGCCATCACCCGCCTGCCGCCGGAAGGGGAGACCTACACGCGCGGCACGCCCAACGTCTGGTCGACGCCGGCCTTCGACGAGGAGCTGGGGCTGATCTACCTGCCAACCGGCAACGCCACGCCGGACTACTGGGGCTCGCACCGTTCGGCGGCCTCGGAGCAGTATTCCTCGTCGGTGGTGGCCCTCGACATCGCCACCGGCCGCGAGCACTGGCGCTTCCAGACCGTGCACCACGACGTCTGGGACTATGACGTCCCGGCCCAGCCGATGCTGGCCGACGTCCCGGTGGGCGGCGGGCGCACCGCCAAGGCGCTGATCCAGCTCACCAAGCGCGGCCAGGTGTTCGTCCTCGACCGTGCGACCGGCAAGCCCCTGAGCCGCGTGGAAGAGAAGCCGGTCCCGCAGGGCCCCGCGCCCGGCGAATGGCTCTCGCCGACCCAGCCCTATTCGGTGGACATGCCCACGGTCGGGCCCGGCCGCCTGACCGAGCAGATGATGTGGGGCGCGACTCCCATCGACCAGCTCTTCTGCCGCATCGCCTTCCGCCGCGCCCGCTACGACGGCGACTTCACCCCACCGGGCGTGGACCGGCCCTCGCTGCAGTCGCCCGGCAACGGCGGCGGCCAGAACTGGGGCTCGGGTGCCTTCGACCCCGTGCGCGGGCTGCTGATCGTGCCCGAACTGCGGATGCCCCAGACGGTGTTGCTGAAGCGGACGGACAAGCCCGAGGTGTCGCTCAGCCGCGCCAAGGACCGCCCGCCCCAGAGCCTCAACGCCGTGCCCTACGAGGCCGACAACCGGCCCCTGCTGAGCCCGTTCTTCACCCCCTGCATCCAGCCGCCGCACGGCACGCTGACAGCCATCGACCTCGCGTCGAAACAGATCGTCTGGCAGGTCCCCGCGGGCACGGCCGAGGCGACCGGGCCGTTCGGCCTGGGCTCGAAGCTGCCCATCCCCATCGGCACGTTCGGCCTGGGCGGTCCGGTGGCCACCGCGGGCGGGATCACCTTCCACGCCGCCACCACCGACCCGTACCTTCGGGCCTACGACAACGGCACGGGCAGGCTGCTGTGGCAGGGCCGGCTGCCGGTCGGCGTCGGCGGCACGCCCATGACCTACGTCTCGCCGAAGACGGGCCGGCAGTATGTGGCGGTCTCGGCGGGCGGCGCGCGCCTCACCCGCCAGAAGGGCGACTACGTGATCGCGTACGCGTTGCCGTAGGGTTGGCGCTCTGCCGTCGACCAGGCTGGCCACACTGGCGACAGTGATTCAGGAGGTTCGCGTGCGCATGCGCAGGACGCTCGGGGGTGAACCCTGCCGACCAAGCGGCCTCGTCGGGCTGGCGGCAGGCCTCATTGTCGCGCTCGCCGCTGGCTCTGCTGCGGCGACGACCATCGCGCTGTGTCCCAACCCTGACCGGACTGCCGTGCTTTCGGTTCCAGCTCGCCGCGGGTCTGAGCTTGCCGGAGCGATAGCCCAGTTCGCCCGCCAGGCGGGCGCCGAGCATCATGACATCAGCGCGGATGGCTCTCCTGCCCATGCGATCATCGGTCCCAACGCCGCGTGGAGCATGCTGGTCACGTGGCGCGCCGGTGAGGACCAGGCGAGCGTGACGTTTGAAGGCCTTGGGCCGTGCTCGCGGGCGCTTTCCGCGAGCGAACGCAGGACATGGTCCGACTTCCTGCAGTTCGCCAAAAAGCGCGGATTCAGGTGGCGCGCCGGACGCTTCTAAGCCGGTCCGAGACTACGCCACCCGCACCCGGGCGGTGGATTCCGGCAGGTCCTGGCCGAAGGCGCGCTGGTAGAACTCGGCCACGGTGCCGCGCTCCAGTTCGTCGCACTTGTTCAGGAAGGTCATGCGGAAGGCCAGGCCCACGTCGCCGCCGAAGATCTCGGCGTTCTGGGCCCAGGTGATGACCGTGCGCGGGCTCATGACCGTCGAGATGTCGCCGTTCATGAAGGCGTTGCGGGTCATGTCGGCCACGCGGACCATGGCCGCGATGGTGCGCTTGCCCTCAGGCGTGTCGTAGGCCGGCGACTTGGCCAGCACGATGGCGGCCTCCACGTCGTGGCTCAGGTAGTTGAGCGTCGTGACGATGGACCAGCGGTCCATCTGCGCCTGATTGATCTGCTGGGTGCCGTGATAGAGCCCGGTGGTGTCGCCCAGGCCGATGGTGTTGGTCGTGGCGAACAGGCGGAAGTGCGGGTTCGAGCGGATCACCCGGTTCTGGTCGAGCAGGGTGAGCTTGCCCGAGGCCTCCAGCACGCGCTGGATCACGAACATCACGTCCGGGCGGCCGGCGTCGTACTCGTCGAAGACGAGCGCGATGGGCCGCTGGATGGCCCAGGGCAGGATGCCTTCGCGGAACTCGGTGACCTGCTTGCCTTCCTTCAGGACGATGGCGTCCTTGCCGACGAGGTCGATGCGGCTGATGTGGCTGTCGAGGTTCACCCGGATCATCGGCCAGTTCAGCCGCGCGGCCACCTGCTCGATGTGGGTCGACTTGCCGGTGCCGTGATAGCCCTGGACCATCACGCGGCGGTCGTAGGCGAAGCCGGCGAGGATCGCCCGCGTCGTCTCGGGGTCGAACTTGTAGGACGAATCCACGTCCGGCACGTGCGGATCGCGCTCGGAGAACGCGGGGACCTTCATGTCGAAGTCCACGCCGAACGTCTCGCGGGCGTTGATCTCCGTGTCGGGGACCATGGAGATCAGCTTGTCTTCGGTGATGTCGATGGCGGCCATGTCGGGGTCCGATTACAGGCTTGCCGGGACGGAAGCAAACGGCTGTTCATAGGCAAACGCGTCCGGGACGAGACGCGGCTCGACGGGGGGACGCCAAGATGGCCGAAAACGAAAAGATCATCCGGAACTTCATCGCGGCCTGGTCCCGCCTCGACCCCGACGAGCTGGTCGGGTTCTTCACGCCGGACGGGGTCTATCACAACATGCCGATGCAGCCGGTGGCCGGGCGCGAGCACCTCAAGGCCTTCATCGCGGGCTTCATCCGCGACTGGCAGTCCACCGACTGGGACCTGCTTAACCTCGTCTCCAAGGGCGACGTGGTGATCGCCGAGCGCCTCGACCGGACCCTGGTCGGCGGCCGGCCGGTCAACCTGCCCTGCTGCGGGGTGTTCGAGATGGAAGGCGGCAAGATCAAGGTCTGGCGCGACTATTTCGACCTCGGGACCTACATGAAGGCGCTGCAGCCGTGAGCGGGCGGATCGAGGTCGTCGCCGAGCCCTCGGGCTTCGGGGCGCAGGTGCGGGGCGTGGATCTTTCCAGGCCCCTGCCGGCCGACGTGATCGAGGCCGTGAAGGTCGCCTGGGCGAAGCACGCGGTCCTCGCCTTCCCGGACCAGCCGCTGACGCTGGACGAACTGGAAGCCTTCACCCTGCAGATCGGCCCGTTCGGCGAGGACCCGTTCATCAAGCCGATGCCCGGTCATCCCAATGTGCTGGAACTGCGCCGCGAGGCGGACGAGACGGCGACCAACTTCGGGGCGGGCTGGCACTCGGACTGGAGCTTCCAGGAGACGCCGCCGGCCGCCACCATCCTGCGCTCGGAGGTCGTGCCGCCGGTGGGCGGCGATACGCTCTTCTGCGACGGCGCCCGGGCGTACGAGGCCCTGTCGCCCGCGTTCCAGCGGATGCTGGGGGGCCTGCGCGCGGTCCACTCGGCCACCCGCGCCTACGGCGTGAAGGGGATCTTCGCCCGCGAGACCGAGAAGCGGACCATGGAGATCATCGTCTCGCCCAAGGCGGACAAGGCGCTCACCCATCCGCTCGTCCGCACCCATCCGGTGACCGGCCGCAAGGCGCTCTATGTCTCGCCGGTCTACACGACCGGGATCGAGGGGCTGACGGTCCCAGAGAGCCGAGCCATCCTGGGCTTCCTCTTTGAGCACATGACGCAGGATCAGTTCGTCCACCGCCACCGCTGGGCGCCGGGCATGGTGCTGATGTGGGACAACCGCTGCACCGCCCACTTCGCCGAAGGCGGCTACGACGGTCACCTGCGGGTCATGCACCGCACGACCGTGGCGGGGGAGGTTCCGGTTTAGGGTTCGTGGACGATCAATCCTCGTGCCTCGCCTTCGTCGGGACCAGCCCCGCGAGGCTCAGCACCGCCGCCGCGGCGAGGTAGATCCCCACCGGATGCAGGCCGGCGCCCTGGCCGGCCAGCATCTGGGCCGCCATGGGGGCCAGGCCGCCGCCGACGATGCCGCCGAGGTTGAAGGCCAGCGAGGCTCCCGAGTAGCGCACCCGCGGCGGGAAGAGGCTGGGCAGGTAGGCGCCGAGCGGGCCGTAGACGAAGCCCATGGTGAACAGCGCCAGCGACAGCCAGAGCCAGATCAGGACCAGCGAGCCCGCGCCCATCAGCGTGCCCATCAGGGCGCCGATCAGGATCGTGCCGACACAGCCGGCCATCAGCACCCGGCGCGGGTTGGCCGCGTCCGACCACCAGCCCGCCGCCACGATGCCGGCCGCCAGGAAGACGATCGCCCCCAGCTCCACGGCCAGGAAGGTCTCGCGGCTGTAGCCCAGGGTCGTGGTGCCGTAGCCGAGCGCGAAGGCCGTCGCGAGGTAGAAGATGGCGAAACAGGCCACCACGGCGAAGGTGCCGCCGACCAGGGCGCCGAAATGGCGCTGGACCACCTCGGCCATGGGCACGTGGGCGGGCGGGGCCTCCTCCAGCGCCTTCTGGAAGGCCGGGGTCTCGGTGAGCTTCAGGCGGATCCACAGGCCCAGGATCACCAGCACGGCGCTGAACAGGAACGGCAGGCGCCAGCCCCAGGCGCGGAAGTCCTCGGCGCTCAGCACCAGGCCCAGGATCAGGAACAGCCCGTTGGCGGCGATGAAGCCCACCGGCGCCCCGAGCTGGGGGAACATGCCGAAGCGGGCGCGCCAGCCGGGAGGGGCGTTCTCCACCGCCAGCAGGGCCGCCCCGCCCCACTCGCCGCCCAGGCCGAAGCCCTGTCCGAAGCGCAGCAGGCAGAGGAGGAAGGGCGCCACCCAGCCGACCATGGCGTAGGACGGCAGGAAGGCGATCAGCAACGTCGAGCCGCCCATGGTCAGCAGCGACGCCACCAGCGTGGACTTGCGCCCGATGCGGTCCCCGAAGTGCCCGAAGAACGCCGCGCCCACGGGCCGGGCGAAGAACGCCACCGCGAAGGTCGCGTAGCTGCTCATCAGCTGGGCCGAGGCGGACTCGCCCGGGAAGAACATCGGCCCGAACACCAGCGAGGCGGCCGTGGCGTAGATGTAGAAGTCGTAGAACTCGACGGCCGTGCCCACCAGGCTGGCCAGGAGCACGCGGCGCGTCGAGGCGCCGTCACCGGAAGCCGACATTCGAATGATCCCCCTTGCGGCATTCGTTCGCCGCAAGGCGCGCGTCGGTCAAGCCGCATGGCGTTCGGGGCGGTTTGGCGCTAGGGGCGGGGCATGAGCGCCGACATCGATCCCTTCTACGCCATCTCCATCAGCGGCCTGGCCCAGAAGCTGAAGGCCGAGGGCCGCTCCATCATCCACATGGAGTTCGGCCAGCCCTCCACCGGCGCCCCCAAGGCCGCCATCGCCCGGGCCCACGAGGTGCTCGACACCGAGGCCATGGGCTACTGGGAGAGCGCCCCGCTCAAGGCCCGCATCTGCCGCCACTACGCCGAGACCTACGGCGTGCAGGTGGACCCCATCCAGATCACGCTCACCTGCGGCGCCTCGCCGGCGCTGGTGCTGGCGCTGTCGTCCACCTTCAAGCCCGGCGACGTGATCGCCATGGCCCGGCCGGGCTACGTCGCCTACCGCAACACGGTGAAGGCGCTGCACATGGTCCCGCAGGAGCTCGCCTGCGGCCCGGAGACTCGCTACCAGCTCACCGCCGAGCTGCTGGCCGGGCTCGATCCCGCGCCGGCTGGCGTCATCCTGGCCAGCCCCGCCAACCCCACCGGCACGGTGATCCCGGGCGAGGAGCTGGCCGCCATCGCCAAGGTCTGCCGCGAGCGCGACATCCGCATCGTCTCGGACGAGATCTACCACGGCCTGAGCTACGCCGAGCCGACCCGCTCGATGCTGGAGTACGAGCCCACGGCCATCGTCGTGAACAGCTTCTCCAAGTACTTCAGCATGGCCGGCTGGCGCCTGGGCTGGCTGCTGGTCCCCCGCGAGGAGGCCGCCCGCGCCATCGCCTACATGGGCGCGCTGTTCCTGACCGCGCCCGCGCTCGCCCAGCACGCGGGGCTCGTGGCCATGGACTGCCGCGACGAGCTGGAAGGCCACGTGGCGACCTACCGCCGCAACCGCGAACTCCTGCTGGAGGCCCTGCCGGCGCTGGGCCTGGAGAAGATCGCGCCCCCGGACGGGGCCTTCTACATCTGGGCCGACGTGGGCCAGCTCACCGACGACAGCCTGGCGTTCTGCAAGGCGCTGCTGAAGGACACCGGCGTCGCCACCGCGCCGGGCATCGACTTCGATCCCGTGGACGGGCGCCGCTACCTCCGCATGAGCTTCGCCGTCTCGACGCCCGAGATCGAGGAGGCCATCCGGCGGATGATCCCCTGGTTCGCCGCCCGGCGCGCCGCGGCGGCGGCCTAAGGGGCGCGGTAGGTCCGGCCGCCCTTCATCACGAAGCGGACGTCCTTCAGGGCCTCGATGTTCCGGGTGGGATCGCCCGCCACGGCCACGAGGTCGGCGAGCTTTCCGGCCTCGACCTTTCCCAGCCGGTCCTGCCAGCCCAGCACCCTGGCGTTGGTCGCCGTGGCGGCGGTGAGCGCCTGGACCGGCGTCATGCCGAGCCGCACCATCCAGGCGGCCTCGCGCCAGCTCTCGCCGTGCGGGAAGACCCCCACGTCGCTGCCCAGGCCGATGGCCACGCCGAGCTTCAACGCCGTCCGGAACGCCCGTTCGGCGGCCTGCATGTCGGCGGTCGGCGGCGCGCCCGGCCGGTAGCCGTCGAAGTAGGTCGCGTAGGCCTCCGTCGTCGCCAGGGTCGGGAAGAGGGCCACGCCCTTCTGCTTCACCAGCTTCAGGACGTCCTCTGAGAGTTCATTGCCGTGCTCGATGGTGTCGACGCCGGCCAGCACGGCGCGCCGGACCCCTTCGTCCGAGTTGGCGTGCGCCGCCACGGGCCGGCCCAGGTCGTGGGCCGTGGCCACCAGCACCTCCAACTCGCGTTGGGTGAAGGCGGAGCGCGTCGCGCCGTCGGCGCCCAGGCCGTAGTCCGCATAGACCTTGATCCAGTCGGCCCCGAGGCCCGCCTGCTCGCGCACGGCCTTCACGATCTCGGCCTCGCCGCTGACCTCCTGGGCGCCCTGCGGCAGCCGCATGTCGGACCGAAAGCCCTTGCGCGGGCCATAGCCGCCCCGGGCCACGATGGCCCGGGTGCTGGTCGCCAGCCGGGGCCCGTCGATCACACCGTCGGCGATGGCCTTCTTCAGCGCCACGTCCGCGTCCTCGGCGCCTTCCGTGCCCAGGTCGCGCAGGGTGGTGAAGCCGCTCATCAGGGTGCGGGTCGCGTCGCGGCCGGCGCGCAAGGTGCGGTAGGCCGGCGCCTCCTTCAGCACCTGATCGTCCCAGAGCGTCTCGTTGTAGGGATGCAGCAGCAGGTGGGAGTGGGCGTCGATCAGCCCCGGGATCAGCGTCGTCCCCGGCAGGCCCGTGACCTTGGTCCCGGGCGGGACCGCCACGGCCCCCTTGGGCCCCACTGCGACGATCTTCTCGCCGTCCACCAGCACGACCCACCCGGCCCGCGCCTGGGCCTCGCCCGCCGTCCAAACCGCATCGGGCTCCAGCAGCTCCGCGGCCGCCGCGGGGGGCGCCGCCAAGAGGCCCGCGAGCGCCGCTCCGATGAGATGTCTGATCATGCCCGGCCTCCGGCGGAATACCCGGGCGCACGGTCCAGGTTCCGCCGCCGGCTGGCAAGTCCGTCGCGTCAGATCCGCCGCTCCATGCCCGCCCAGTAGGGCTCGCGCAGCTTGCGTTTGAAGATCTTGCCGGAGTCCTCGCGAGGCAGGTCGGCGGCCAGCTCCACCCGCCTGGGGACCTTGTAGCCGGCCACGTGGGCGCGCAGGTAGGTCTTCACCGCCGCCTCGTCGATGTCGGCGCCGAGCTGGGGCTGGACCACGGCGCAGACGCCTTCGCCGAACTCCTCGTCCGGGATGCCGAAGACGGCGCAGTCGGCCACGCCGGGCATCTTCAGCAGTTCGGCCTCGATCTCGGCCGGATAGATGTTCACCCCGCCCGAGATGATCATGTCCTTGGCCCGGTCGCAGAGGTACAGGAAGCCGTCCTGGTCGAAGTAGCCCACGTCGCCGGGGGCGATCAGCCCCACCTTCTCGCTGTCCCGGCGCTTGGCGTCGTCGCCGTGGTAGGTGAAGTCGGCGATGCCGCGGATGCGCGCCACCACCTCGCCGACCTCGCCGGGCGGCAGGGAATTGCCCTCGGCGTCGATCACCCGCACGTCCGCCTCGGGCCAGGCCTTGCCCACCGTCCCCGGATGGGAGAGCCAATCCTCCGAGGTGCAGAAGACGACGGCGCTGGTCTCGGTCGACCCATAGTACTCGTTGATGACCGGCCCCCACCACTCGATCATCGCCCGCTTGATAGGGGGCGGGCAGGGCGCGGCGGCGTGCACCACGAACCGGAGCGAGGAGAGGTCGTACTTCGCCTTCACCGCGTCGGGCAGCTTGAGCAGCCGGTGGAACATGATCGGCACCATGTGCAGGTGCGTGACCTTCTCCCGCGCGATGAGCTGCAGCAGCTCCTCGGGGTCGAAGCGCGGCTGCAGGATCACCCTGGCCCCCAGCCGGGCGGCGACGAGGCCGTAGGTGTTGGGCGCCGAATGGTACATCGGGCCGGTCATCACGGTGACGATGTGCTGCGGGTCCTCCTGGCCGACGAAGCCGAACGCCCGGCCGATGATCGTCGCCGTCACCACCGCCTGCTCGGGGGTCGGGGGCGCGCGGCGCACGCCCTTCGGGTGGCCGGTGGTGCCCGAGGTGTAGATCACCGTGCCCGGCGCCTCGGCGGTGGTCGCCTCGATGGGTGCGAAGCCCTCCAGCCAGGCGCTCCACTCGGTCATGCCCGGCGGGACGGCCGCGGCCGCGATGCCGTAGGCGGCGGCGATCTCGGGCGGGGTCGGGACCACCAGCACCGGCACGCCCGGCGGCAGGGCCTCTCGGATGCCTTCGATCAGGTCGGCGTGGATGACGATGGCCTTGGCGCCCGAGTTCTCGAAGAGGTAGCGCGCCTCCTCGACCGTGTAGTGCCAGTTCACGGGCGTCGGATAGGCGCCCAGCAGGCCCGCCGCGAAGCTCGCCTCGAAGAAGGGGATGTCGTTGCGCAGGTAGAGGGCGATCAGGTCGCCGCGCCCCACGCCCAGGCTCGCCAGCCCCGCCGCCGCCCGCGCGGCCCGCGCCTGCAGGTCCTTCATGGACAAGCGCCGTGCGCCGCTGACCAGTTCGCCCATCACGTCCTCCCATCGCCGGGGCGCTCTGGCGGCGCCCTCGCGAAAGACACTCTGAGCCAGGAGACCCGCCCCCGCCAGATGTCCCTGGGGCAGGCGCGCCTTTGCGGCAGATCACGGCGCTGCGGGCCGGAGGCGGGCAAGGTGGACGCGTGCTTGTTATATTAGAAGACATGAATATATAGGGCGTCGGAAAGGGAGCCCATCGCCATGACCCCGCGCGTCCAGACCTTCTTCGACCCCGCCACCTCCACGGCCACCCACCTGGTGTCGGACCCCGTCACGGGCGCGGCCGCCGTGGTCGATCCGGTGCTCGACTTCGACCCCAAGTCGGCGAAGCTCTCCACCCGTTCCGCCGACGAGGTGCTGGCCGCCGTGCGCGACCAGGGCCTGAGGCTGGCCTTCGTGCTGGAGACCCACGCCCACGCCGACCACCTCTCGGCCGGCGACTACATCCGCAAGGCCACCGGCGCCGAGCTGGTCATCGGGGCCCACATCCGCGAGGTCCAGAAGACCTTCATCCCCATGTTCGAGGCCGACGACGTGACGCCGGACGGCCGCGTCTTCGACGTCCTCTTGGACGAGGGGGACATGCTGCCGCTGGGCGAGCTGGAGGTGCGGGTGCTGCACACGCCCGGCCACACGCCCGCCTGCGTGACCTACCTGATCGGCGACGCCGCCTTCGTGGGCGACACCCTGTTCATGCCCGACTACGGCACGGCCCGGGCCGACTTCCCGGGCGGGGACGCGGGCGCGCTCTACCGCTCGATCCGCAAGATCCTGGCCCTGGCGCCCGAGACCCGCATCTTCGTCGGCCACGACTATCTGCCGGCCGGCCGCGACGAGTTCCGCTGGGAGACGACGGTGGCCGAGCAGCGGGCCCACAACATCCACGTCCACGAGGGGGTCACCGAGGCCGAGTTCGTCGCCATGCGCACCGCCCGCGACGCCACGCTGGCCGCGCCGACCCTCATCCTGCCCTCGCTGCAGGTGAACATCCGCGCCGGCGCCCTGCCGCCCGCCACGCCCCAGGGCCACGTCTTCCTCCGGCTGCCGGTGACGGTCGCCTAGGATGGAGCCGACGGCCTACCTCGCCGCGGCGCTCTCGGGCGCGCTGGTCGGGCTGCTGCTGACGGTGTTCGGCGGCGGCGGCTCGGTGCTTGCCACGCCCCTGCTGCTCTATGTCGTTGGCGTCCGCGATCCGCATGTGGCCATCGGCACCTCGGCGGCGGCGGTGGCGGTGAACGCGGCCATGGGCCTGGCGTCCCAGGCCCGGGCCGGGCGGGTGAAGTGGCCCTGCGCCACCGTGTTCGGCCTCGCGGGCTTGGCCGGTTCGCTGACCGGCGCGCACCTCGCCAAACAGATGGACGGCGGCCAGCTCATGCTCTGGTTCGCGCTCGCCATGGCCCTGATCGGCGGCTCGATGCTGCTGCCGAAGAAGAACGCGGGCGATCCCGCCGTGCGCCTGACGCCGCCCCTGGTGATGAAGCTCGCGCCCGCGGGCCTCGTCACGGGCCTGGCCGCCGGCTTCTTCGGCATCGGCGGCGGCTTCCTCATCGTGCCGGGCCTGATGGCCGCCACCGGCATGACGCTCGCCCACGCCGCGGCCTCGTCGCTCGTCTCGGTGACCCTGTTCGGCGCCGCCACCAGCGCCAGCTACGCCGCCTCGGGCCTCGTGGACTGGCCGGTGTTCGCGGCCCTCGTGGCGGGCGGCGCGGTCGGGGCGGTGGCCGGCGCGCCGATCGCCCGCCGCCTCGCCGGCCGCGCCGACCTCGCTCGGCGGATCTTCGCCCTGATGGTGGTGGCCGTGGCGGCCTACGTCGCCTGGCGCGCGGTGGGCGGGCTCTAGGGCCCCTCAGCTCGCCGGATCGTACATGAACTCCCGCAGTTCCTGCGCGCAGCGGCAGGCGACGGCGATCTTCCTGGCCCATTCCACGGCGTCGTCGCGGGTCGGCAGCTCCAGGATGGTGAACCCGCCCTTGAGCCGGCTGCCGGGATAGGTCCCGCTCGACACCGATCCGTCGCCGGACACCCGCACGGGATCGACGCCCTCGTGGATGCCGCCGCCGAACACATAGACCCCGGCGGCCTTGGCCTCCTCGATCACGGCGTGCGCGTCGGCGGCCACGGTCGGGAGCTCGTCCTCGCTCACCACCATGGCTTCGCTCGGGAAGGAGATGAGGTACTTGGTCATGGCCCGATGATGCCCGAGGTGCGTCGGCGGGGGGAGTCCGAAGCCGCCCCTAGACCATCCCCGCCTTGCGGAGCGCCTGGTAGGCGCGGATCACCCGCTGCAGCCGGTGTTCGCCCGAGCGGTCGCCCTGGTTGGCGTCGGGGTGCAGGCGGCGCACGAGCTCGGTGTAGCGGGCGCGGATCTTGGGGCCGTCGGCGTTGTCGTCGAGGTCGAGGTCGGCCAGGGCGTTGCGCTCGATCTTGCCCAGGCGCCGCGCCTCGGGCTCGGGCGCGCCGCGCCGCCCGGCCTGGCCGCCGAACAGCTCGTGGTAGTCCTTGTAGCCGCCCTGGCCTTTGGCGAACTTGTGCACGAAGGCCGCCGACTCCCGGCTCATCCGCCCGGCCTTCATCTCCCAGGTGGGACGCCCGCCGGTCTTGAGCTCGTCCTCCTGGCGCCGCCGGATCTCGTCCTCGGACAGCCCCGCGAAGAAGTTCCAGTTGCGATTGTACTCGGCCGCGTGCGGCTGGCAGAACCAGTAGTGCTCGTTGAGCATGTCGCGCGACTTCGGCGCCCGCGCGGTCGCCGCGCGGCGGCATCCAGGGTGGTCGCAGGCCCGCTCCCCGGGCTTCAGCGCATGCACGTCCTCGGCCCGCAGGTCCTCCTCCTCCGAGGGCGGACGCACGCGGATATCGACGAACTTGGGCTTGTATTGAAACGCGCCGGGCATGGGCCAAGTATGGGGGCCTGAAACTTCCCTTCAAGAATTGAACGTCGAGACGATGGGCGCCATAATCGAGGCCATCCGAAACAAGCTGACCGCCGCGTTCGCGCCCATCCGGCTCGAGGTCGAGGACGATTCGGTGCGTCACCACGGCCATGCGGGGGCCAGGCCCGGCGGCGAGAGCCATTTCAACGTCACCATCGAGTCGGCGGCCTTCGCCGGGGCCAATCGAGTCGCTCGCCAGCGGATGGTGCACCGGGCGCTGGCCGAGGAGCTGGCCGGTCCGGTCCACGCGCTGTCGGTGAAGGCGCTGGCGCCGGGCGAAGGCTAGGGCCAAGATCGTTTCCAAGAGCCGCCGTCCGTGCGGCCGACAGTTCGGGAGGGGGCGAGATGCGCACGACCATCACCGTCAATGGGGAGGCGCGCGCGCTGGACGTCGATCCCCGCACCACGCTCCTCGACCTGCTGCGCGAGACCCTGGGCCTGACCGGGGCCAAGAAGGGCTGCGACCACGGCCAGTGCGGGGGCTGCACGGTCCTGGTGAACGGGGTGCGGATCAACGCCTGCCTGTCGCTGGCGGTCATGCACGACGGCGACGAGGTGGTCTCGATCGAGGGGCTGGGCGCGCCCGACCGGCTCCACCCGATGCAGCAGGCGTTCCTGAAGCACGACGCCTTCCAATGCGGCTACTGCACGCCCGGCCAGATCTGCTCGGCCGTGGCCATGCTGGCCGAGGTCGAGGCGGGCTGGCCCAGCCAGGAGACCGCCGACCTCAACGGCCCGGTGGCCCTGAGCGGCGCGGAGCTCCGCGAACGGATGAGCGGGAACATCTGCCGCTGCTCGGCCTATCCGCAGATCGTGGATGCGATCCGCGAGGTGGCGGGATGAGGCCCTTCACCTACGAGCGCGCCACCGACGCCCTGGCCGCCGTGCAGGCGGCGGCGGAGACCCCTGGCGCGCGGTTCATCGCCGGCGGCACCAACCTGCTCGACCTGATGAAGCTCGACATCGAGCGGCCGGCCCATCTGATCGACGTCAGCCGGCTGCCGCTGGCCGACATCTCCCGCACCGAGGACGGCGGCCTGCGCATCGGCGCCATGGCCACCAACAGCCAGGTGGCCGCCGACCGGGCGGTCCGCAGCCGCTATCCGGTCCTGGTCCAGTCAATCGTCTCCGGCGGCTCGCCGCAGCTTCGCAACAAGGCCAGCGTCGGCGGCAATCTGCTGCAACGGACCCGCTGCGCCTACTTCTACGACACCTCCAAGCCCTGCAATAAGCGCGAGCCGGGCTCGGGCTGCGGCGCGCTGGAAGGCCTGAACCGCAACGCCGCGATCCTGGGCCACAGCCACGCCTGCATCGCCACCCACCCTTCGGACATGGCCGTGGCCCTCGTCGCCCTGGAGGCGCGGGTGGAGACGCTCTCGCCGTCGGGCGAGACGCGCAGCTTCCCGCTCCTGGAGCTCCACCGGCTGCCGGGCGAGACGCCGCACATCGAGACCCACCTGATCCCGGGGGAGCTGATCACGGCGGTGGTCCTGCCGCCCCCGCCGGACGGCGGCCAGTGCTACCGCAAGGCCCGCGACCGGGCGTCCTACGCCGGCGGCCTGGCCAGCGTCGCGGTGGCCGGCCGCAACGTCGCGCTCGGCATGGTGGCCCACAAGCCCTGGCGGGCGGTGGAGGCCGAGGCCGCCCTGGCCGCCGGCGCCTCGCCGAAGGAAGCCATCGACGCCGAGCTGGCGAAAGCCGCTTCGGCGGGCCGCAACGACTTCAAGATCGCCCTGACGGCCCGGCTCGCCGCCGCGGCCATCGCCGACGTCAAGGGGAGGCGCGGATGAGCTCGGTGCGCGACTGGGAAGCCTCCAATCCGGTGCGGGAGAACCGCGCCGGGATCATCGGTAAGGGCGTCGACCGCTACGAGGGGCCGCTGAAGGTCACCGGAACCGCGCCCTACGCCTACGAGGTGACGCCGCCCGCGCCGGCGGCCTACGGCGTGATGATCGGGGCGGCGATCGCCCGGGGCCGGATCACCGGCGCCGACGTCGCCGAAGCCGGGGCGGCGCCCGGCGTGAAACTGGTCTGGACCCACCTGAACGCGCCCGCCCAGGCGCCCAAGGGCACGCGCGTCCATCCGCGCAGCACCGGCGTCTCGCGCCCGGCCCTGGAGAGCGACCGCGTCGCCCACTTCGGCCAGATCGTGGGCTTCGTCGTGGCCGACACCCTGGAGAACGCCACGGCCGCCGCCCACCTCGTGCGCCTGACCTACGCCGAGGAGCCCGCCCGCACCGACTTCGCCGCCAGCCTCGGCGAGGCGACCGACCCGCCGGGCGAACAGGACGTGGAGGTCGGCGACTTCGCGGCGGGCTTCGCGGCCTCGCCCGTCAAGCTGGACCAGACCTGGACCACGCCCATCCAGAACCACTGCCAGATGGAGCCCTGCGCCACCACGGCCTGGTGGGAGGGCGGCAAGTGCGTCGTCCACACCTCGGTCCAGATGGTGAAGCCCGCCCAGCACGGCCTGGCCGAAACCTTGGGGATCGGCCGCGACGACGTCCACCTGCTCACCCGCTACATCGGCGGCGGCTTCGGCGGGAAGGGCCAGACCTACGACGACCTGACGCTGGCGGCGCTGGCGGCCCGCGCGCTGGGCCAGCCGGTGAAGGTCGCCTTCACGCGCCGCCAGATGATGCACGGCACGATCCACCGGCCGGCCACCGTCCAGCGCGTGCGCCTGGGCGCCGGGCCCGACGGGCGGCTGAACGCCATGTCGATCATCGCCTGGACCCACTGCCACCGGGACGGATCGTTCACCGAGCATGCCTCCAACTTCGCCCGCAGCCTCTACGCCGCCCCCAACCGCCTGACCGGCCACCGGCTGGTCAGGATGGACCTGCCGGGCGCGGGGCCCATGCGCTCGCCCGGCGAGGCGTCGGGGACCCTGGGCCTGGAATGCGCCATGGACGAGCTGGCCGAGCAACTCGGCCTCGATCCCGTCGAGCTGCGCATCCGCAACGAGCCGCAGGTCGACCCCGAGACCGGCCGACCGTTCTCCATGCGCCAGCTCGTCCGCTGCCTGAAGGAGGGCGCGCAGACGTTCGGCTGGGATCGCCGCAATCCGACGCCCGGCCAGGTGCGCGACGGCCGCTGGCTGGTGGGCCTGGGCATGGCCGCCGCCATCCGCGGCAACTTCCTGCTGCCGGCCAAGTGCAGCTTCAGCGTCGACGCCGAGGGCGTCATCACCGTCCGCCAGGGCATGACCGACATCGGTACGGGCACCTACACCGTGCTGGCCCAGATCGCGGCCGAGACCCTGGGCGTCCCCCTCGACAAGGTCCGGGTCGAGATCGGCGATTCCGAGCTGCCGCCGGCCCCGGGCTCGGGCGGCCAGTTCGGGGCGGCCACGGCGGGCTCGGCGGCGCTGGCCGCCGGCATGAACCTGCGCCAGGCCATAGCCGAGCTTGCGGTGAACGACCCGGCCTCGCCCCTGCACGGCGGCGCGGTCCAGGCCGTGACCTTCCAGGACGGCGTCGTCGCCATCGAGAACCGCTCCGAGACCCTGGCCGCGCTGGTCGCCCGGGCCGCGCCCCAAGGCCTGACCGTCGAGGGCGAGATCCGCCCGCCCGAGGACATGCGCCAGTGGAGCCAGCACACCTACGGGGCGCATTTCGTCGAGGTGGGCGTCGACCCGGTGACCGGAGAGGCCCGCGTGCGCCGGATGCTGGGGGTCTTCGCCGCCGGCCGCATCCTCAATTTCAAGACCGCCCGCAGCCAACTCACCGGCGGCATGATCTGGGGCGTCGCCTCGGCCCTGCACGAGGGCAACGCCGTGGACGTCCGCGACGGCTCGCTCATCGCCCAGGACCTCGGCCAGTACGTCCTGCCCGTCCAGGCCGACATCGGCGAAATCGAAGCCGTCATGCTCGACGAGGTGGACGACAAGGCCAACCCCATGGGCATCAAGGGCGTGGGCGAGCTCGGCAACTCGGGCGCCGGCGCGGCGGTGGCCAACGCCATCTACAACGCCTGCGGCGTGCGTGTGCGCGACTACCCCATCACGCCCGACAAGCTGCTGGCCGGGCTGATGGCGCGGGGGTTCTGACCCGGGCTTTAGTTTCCAAATCCGCAGCGCAGTTCTGCGAAACTGGCTATGGCGGCCGGCCAAGCTCGTTCCCATCTCCCGGGCGTAAAGGAGACGGGACGTGAAGATCTTGCTGTCGCTGACCGCGCTGGCCGGTTCGCTGGCCTTCCTGCTGGAAGGCTTCGCCGCGCGCGCGCTGGAGTATCTGTAGGGCTCAGCTCGCCTGGCTGCGCAATTCGCCCAGCACGCGCGCCAGGTCGCCCTCCCGGAACGGCTTCTGCAGGACCGGCGAGCCCCGATCCACGTCCCGCAGGCCCGCGTCGCCGTAACCCGTCGCGAAGGCGAAAGGCGCCCCGCGTTCGCGCAGCAGGTCGGCGAGAGGGAAGATCGGCTGGCCGCCCAGGTTCACGTCCAGCACCGCGCAGTCCAGGTCGGCGTCCTTGGCGAGCGCGATGGCCTCGTCCAGTCGCGAGGCCGGGCCTACTACCGTGCAGCCCAGGTCGCTCAGCATGTCTTCGATGAGCATCGAGACCATCATCTCGTCCTCGACCACGAGGACCCGCAGCCCCTGCAGGCTCTGCGTGTCGGTCATTCGGCGGGCTCCAGCACGGATGTCGTAGAATTCCACGGCATGCCTAAACAGACGCCGCGAGGGTTGAACAGCGCCTGAACGGCGCCCGCGAGTCTTGGGTGAAGATCAGGTCTGCGGCCCCCGGCGGTCCCGTCCATAACGGGCAAGCTTCGCCATGGTTCCGCCACGTTTCACTCTTCGTCGGGTTCGGCCGGCGGGGAGATGTTGAGCAGGGTGACCTGGTTGCCGCGCCGCTCGGCGACGCGGAACCGGTGCCGGTGGAAGGCGAAGCTCTCGCCCACCTCGGGAATGCGCTGGCATTCGTGGATCAGGAGGCCCGCCACGGTCACCGCCTCTTCGTCCGGCAGGTTCCAGTTCATGGCCCGGTTGAGCTCACGGATGGTCACCGAGCCTTCGGCCACGACCGAGCCGTCGGGCTGCGGCTTCACGCCCTCGGGCGCCACGTCGTACTCGTCCTCGATCTCGCCCACGATTTCCTCGAGGATGTCCTCGAGCGTCACCAGGCCCTGCAGGGCGCCGTACTCGTCCACCACCAGGGCGAAGTGGTTCTGGCGCTTCAGGAAGGCGGCGAGCTGGTCCTTCAGGCTGGTGGTCTCGGGCACGAACCACGGCGCGCGGATGATGTCGGGGATGTCGAGGGCGTCGATGTTCCCGTCGGCCTTGGCGAGGGCGCCCAGCAGGTCCTTGGTGTGCAGCACGCCGACGATGTTCTCAGGCTCCCCGCGATAGATGGGCAGGCGGCTGTGCCCGTGCTCCAGCGCCTCGGCCAGGATCTCCCGGGGCGGCTTGTCCCCGTCGATCAGGGCGATCGAGCGCCGATGGACCATGACCTCGGAGACGTCCATCTCGCCCAGGTCCAGCACCCCGCCCAGCATCCAGCGGTCGCGGCTCTCCACCAGACCTTCCGAGTGGTGGTATTCGACCGCGCCCCGGATCTCCTCGTGGGCGGCCAGCACGTCGACGCCGGCGTCCAGCCGGACGCCGAAGGGGCGCAGCGTCAGGCGCACGATCCACTGGGCGCCGTCGGCCAGGGGGCCGAAGATCCGCACCAGCCAGTAGGTCGGGATGGACAGGCCGCGGGCCACGTCGTCGGCGCGGGCGATGGCGAGCGTCTTGGGCAGGATTTCGCCGAAGATCACCACCAGTACGGTCATCACCACCGTCGAGATGGCCGGACCCAGCCACGAGCCGGGCGGGAAAAGCGAGGTCAGCACCGCCGTGGTCAGCGCCGAGGCGCCGATGTTGAGCACATTGTTCGACAGCAGGATCGCGCCGATCATGGTCTCCTGGTTGGAGATCAGCCGGTTCACGCGACGGGCGGCGCGGTCGCCCTCCCGCTCGAGCTGGTGCATCCGCCCGCGGCTCGCCGCGGTCATCGAGGTCTCGGCGGCCGAGACCAGCGCCGCCAGGGTCAGCAGCACCATCAGCGACGGCGCGAGCGCGGCGAGGATCGCCCAGATCATCCGCGGGCTCCCTCGGCGATGAGGAAACGCCGCACGGCCTCGGCGTCCACGTCCTTGGCGGTGAACGCATCGCCCAGGCCCCGGGCCAGGATAAAGGTCAGCTTGCCGCCCTCGGCCTTCTTGTCCTGAGCCATGTGGTGGACCAGCCGGCCGGCGTCGAACGGATGGCCCGGCGTCTCGGCCAGGCGGACGGGCAGGCCGGCGGCGGCCACCCCGCGGGTGGCGCGCTCGGCGTCCTGGCCGCTGCACAGGCCAAGCTCGGCCGAGAAGCGGAAGGCCAGCGCCTGGCCGACGCCCACCGCCTCGCCGTGCAGCAGGGCCTCGCCGTAGCCGGTCTCGGCCTCCAGGGCGTGGGCGAAGGTGTGGCCGAGGTTGAGCAGGGCGCGGCGGCCCTGTTCGCGTTCGTCCTCGGCGACGATCTCGGCCTTCATCTCTATGGAACGCGCGACGGCGTGGGCCAGCGCCTCGGGCTCGCGCGCCAGCACCTCGCCGCCGTTGGCCTCCAGCCACTCGAAGAAGTCGCGGTCGCCGAGCAGGCCGTACTTGATCACCTCGGCGTAGCCGGCGCGCATCTCGCGTTCGCGAAGGGTGTCCAGCACCGACAGGTCGGCCAGCACCAGCCGGGGCTGGTGGAAGGCGCCCACCAGGTTCTTGCCGCGCGGCGTGTCGATCGCCGTCTTGCCGCCCACCGACGAGTCCACCTGGGCCAGCAGGGTGGTGGGGATCTGGATGAAGTCGATGCCGCGCTTGTAGATGGCCGCCGCGAAGCCGGCGAGGTCGCCCACCACGCCGCCGCCGAAGGCGGTGACGATGTCGCCCCGGTCCAGTTCCAGCGCCAGCAGGCGGTCGGTGAGGTCGGCGAGGCCGTCGAAGCTCTTGGTCTGCTCGCCCGGCGCCACGATCACCGGGTGGACCTCGATCCCGGCCGCTTTCAGCGCGGCGGTCAGGCGTTCGCCATGCAGGGCCCAGACGGTCTCGTCGCTGACCACGGCCGTGCGGCGGCGCTTCAGGAACGGCGCGATGCGCGCGCCGGCCGTGTCCAGCAAGTCGCGGCCGACCAGCACCTCATAGGCGCGGCCCCCAAGGCTGACGGGAATGGCGCGGCTCATCGCGCCTTCTCCTCGAGGTAGGCCGACAGGGCGCGGATGACCTGGTCCACCGTCACGTGATGGGCCACGTCGCCGGTCTCCACCATCACGTCGGCCTCGGCGTAGATCGGATAGCGCACGGTCGCCTGGGCCTTGAGCACGTCCATGGGGTCCTTGCCCGCGATCAGGGGGCGGGTGTCCTTGCGGCCCACCCGGCGGGCCAGGGTCTCCAGGTCGGTCTTGAGCCAGACCGAGATGGCCTTCGACTTTATGAGCTGGCGGGTCTCGTCGTTCATGAACGCCCCGCCGCCGGTGGCCAGCACGTGCGGCGGCTGGTCCAGGAGGCGGGAGATCACGCGCCGTTCGCCGTCGCGGAAGGCGGCCTCGCCCATCTCGGCGAAGATGTCCGAGATCGAGCGGCCGGCGGCGGCTTCCACCTCGGCGTCCGCATCGCGGAAGGGAAGGCCCAGGGCGTTGGCCAGCCTGCGGCCCACGCTCGATTTGCCGACGCCCATCAGGCCCACGAGGGCGATGGTGCGGTGGCGCAGCGGTTCGTAACGGTCCATGAACGGCGGAGCCATACACGAGCGCGCGCCCTCGCGCCAATCCGGACACGTGGCTATGCTCCCCGCATGACGCGCCTTCCGCTCGCCGCCGCCGGCCTCGCGCTGCTGATTTCGGCCGCTTCGGCCTCCGCCCTGGCCCAGCCCGTCGAGGTGACGCCGCTGGCCGCGCCCGACGCCTTCTCCACGCCCGGCCGCCAGACCGGCCTGCCGCCGGACCTGTGGCGCGGCGCCTCGGCGGCTACGGCCAAGACGGTGCTGCCCATCCTGGCGGAGAAGCCCCAGTCGCCCGCCGCGGCGGCGCTGGCCCGCCGTGTGCTGGCCACGGGCGCGCCGGGACCGGAGGGCGTCGGCGACGACCCGGCCATGGTCGGCGCGCGGGCCACCGCGCTCATCGCGCTCGGCGATCCGCAGGCCGCCGCCGCCATCCTCCAGCGCGCGCCTGGCCTGGAACGCAGCCCTGAACTGTCCCAGGCGGCTGCGGAGAGCGCCCTGCTGGCGTCCGACGACGCCCGGGCCTGCGCCATCGAAGAAGGTCTCGGGACCGGCCGCGGCCAGGCCTACTGGCTGCGGCTGCGCAGCTACTGCCAGGCGCTGGCGGGCAAGACGGCCGAGGCCCAGTTCACCTTCGAGCTCGCCCAGGGCCAGGCGCGCGACGCGGTGTTCGGCCGGCTGATGGCCGCGAAGCTGTCGGGCGCGGCCCCCGGCGCCGCCTCGCTCCGCAACGGCCTGGACTATGCGCTGTCGAAGAGCCTTGGCCTCGACCTCGCCGCCGCCAAGCCCTCGCCGGCAGTCGCCGCGGCGCTGGCGGGTGGGGAGCCGGCCGCGCCGGCCTTCGACGTCGCAGCGGTGGATTCGGCGACCGGCGGCCTCGCCGCCGCCCTGGCCGCCGGCGAGACGCCGCCGCCCGGCGGGCTGTCCGCCCTGATCGCCGCCGCCGCCGAGGCCGAGCCGAAGGCCGCCGCCCGGCTGCAGGGCGCGGCCCTGCTGCTCGCAGCGCTGTCCCCCGACCTGCCGTCTCAGGACCGGGGGCGCCTGGCCGCCTTCGCCCCGGCCGGCGGCAAGGCGCCGGCCGGCCGGCTGCTGGCCCTCGACCAGGCCGCCGACGGCAGGCTGGCGGGCGAGGCGGCCCTGCTGTCCCTCTGGATCTCCGCCGACGCCGGCACGGCCGGCCCCGCCCTGGGCGACCGGGTGCGGATCGTCCGGGCGCTCACCCGCGCCGGGCTCGCGGACGAAGCCCGCGCCTTCGCCCTGGAAGGGCTGGCTGGGCTCAAATGAGCAAGGGCGCGGCCTGGACCGAAGCCTTCCTTGAGATGATGGCCGTCGAGCGCGCCGCGGCGAAGAACACCCTGTCCGCCTATGGCCGCGACCTGGCCGACGCCGCGGGCTTCCTGGCGGGGCGGGGGCGGGACCTCTCGGACGCCTCGGCCGAGGACGTGGAGGCCTATTTCACCGACCTGGGCGTCCGGGGCCTCTCGCCCGCCACGGCGTCCCGGCGACGCGCGGCGGTCCGCCAGTTCTATCGCTTCGTCCTGGGCGAGGGCTGGCGCGACGACGATCCCTCCCGCCGGGTCGAGGCGCCCAGGAAGGGCCGGACGCTGCCCAAGGTGCTGTCGCGCGAGGAGATGGACCGCCTGATCGCCGCGGCCGGCGCCCGCGACGGCGCCCAGGGGCTCAGGCTCGGTTGCATGGTGGAGCTGGCCTACGCCTCGGGCCTTCGCATCTCGGAGCTCACCGGCCTGACGCTGGCGGCGCTGGCGCGCGACCCGGCCTACCTGATCGTCAAGGGCAAGGGCGGCAAGGAGCGGCTCGCGCCCCTCAACGAGGCCGCCCGGACCGCCGTGAAGGCCTATCTGGAGGTCCGGCCGGCCTTCCTGCCGGCGAAGGACAAGGCCAATCCCTGGCTGTTCCCCTCGCGCGGCAAGGGCGGGCGGCTCACGCCCCGCCGCTTCGCCCAGTTGCTGGACGAGGCCGCCGCCGACGCCGGCATCGACCCGGCCCGGGTCAGCCCCCACGTCCTGCGCCACGCCTTCGCCACCCACCTGCTGGAGGGCGGCGCGGACCTACGGGTCGTGCAGAAGCTGCTGGGCCACGCCGACATCGCCACGACCCAGATCTACACCCACGTCGCCTCCGACCGCCTCACCGAGGTGGTCCGCAGCAAGCATCCGCTGGGCCGGAAATAGAAAGGCCGCCCGAAGGCGGCCTTTCCAGGGTGTCTAGCCGGTGATCCGGTAGCGGCCCTCGGCGTCCGGACAGACGCGGACGTACCGGTAGTCCTGGCCGTAGGAGTCCACCGGCGCGGGGGCCAGGCGGCAGCGCTGGCGGGTGTAGTAGCTCGTGTCGTACGAGCCGTAGCGGTACGAGCGGCTTTCGCGGTAGGGCACCGTGTCGTTGTAGCTGAAGTACGGCCCGCGGCTGTCGCACTTGTACCTGTCGTTGGCGTTGCCGACCGCCGCGCCCAGGCCGCCGCCCACCAGGGCGCCCAGGACGGCGCCTTCGGTGCGGGCGTTGCGGGCCGCCACGTTCGAGCCCAGCACGCCGCCGACGATCGCGCCCAGCACGCCGGCGGTCACGGTCGAGTTGTTGTTACAGCGCACGTTCGAATAGGCGGCGTTGCGGCCGTAGCCGCCCGCATAGGGCGCGTCGGGGCGGTCCCAGTAGGCTTGGTCCCACACCGGCTGCGGGTAGCGGCGGGCATAGGCGCCGTAGCCGTAACGGGCGTCATAGCGGGCCCGGGCGCGTTCCCAGTCGGCCAGGCGGCGCTCGTAGTCGCGCCGCGCCGCGCGATAGTCGGCCCGGGCCTCCTGATAGGCCTCCCGGCGGTTCTCGTACTGGGCCCGTTGGTCGGCGTAGTCCTGATACTGGCGCTGATACTCGTCCGTCGGACGATAGTACTGTGCATAGGCGGGGGCGGCGGTGGCCAGCGCGAGCGCCGACGCCGTCGCGATCTTGAGAATCCTGGTCATGAGATAGCTCCGTTTCTCCTCGAGGCGCGGCGCTTGTCAGGCAGGGAATCCGCGCGGTCATTCAGCGAAGACGCGCCCCGGTCCGCCTCCGGCCCCCCGATGCGGAGCAGGCTTAGGCTCGACCTCGGCCCTACAAACGGCGGGGGAGGCCAGGGGTTGCAGCGGCGCCTTCAACCCCCCGTCTGGGCGTGCGGGGCGGCCACCGGCTTGCTCTGGGCCGAACCTCGCTCGCGCAGGAAGATCGCCAGGACCACCAGCACCGCCGTCGAGAGGAACTCGCTCTGCCAGTTCTGGAAGGACTCGAACCAGAACTCGCCGCTGGCCAGGTGCTGCAGGAGGCTGGGCGGCGGCGTCCCGTGCTCGATGGCCTCGTCCGCGGCCAGCCGGGCGCTGTTCACCCAATGGAGGACGAACGAAGCCGCGAACAGCGCCAGCATGGCGAAGCCCAGCGAGCGGCCGTAGAGCCAGGCGGCGAGGCCTCCGGCGCGAACCGGCCAGGGCGCGCCCGCCTTCCCGGCGTCCAGCGCCGGATCGCGGTCCTGGGGCGCGGCCTTGTCCGGGTCCTTCGATTCCGGCGAGCCCCGCTGGAACAGGTAGGCCGTGAGCATCACATAGGCCCACATCTGCAGGAACTCGCTCTCCCAGTTCTCGAACAGCGTGGAGAGGAACTGGCCGCCCTTCAGGAAGGCGCCGAAGCCGATGAGGGCGAGCCCGTGCTCCAGGCGTTCATGGTTCTCGGCCTGGAAACCGGCCGCCATCTGCCCCGCCAGGCTGACGAGGAACAGCCCCAGCAATGCGAGGGTCAGGCCATTGTCGCGCAGGAATGACTTCATGGCTGCTCAAGGCCGGAACTACGGCGCCGGTTCCCGGCTTGTGAGGGCGACGGTTCGGCCCTAATTTCCGCCGCTCTCCGGACCAGCTCAGGAAGCGACCTTTCGAATGGCTGCGCACTACCTCGAGTTCGAGCGCCCCATCGCCGACCTCGAAGCCAAGATCGAGGAGCTGTCCCGGCTCTCGGAAACCGCCAGTCCCGGCGCGTTCGACGGCGAGATCGAGGCGCTGCGCGCCCGCGCCCAGGACATGCGCCGCGAGGCCTATTCCAACCTCGACCCCTGGCAGAAGACCCAGGTCGCCCGCCACCCCGAGCGGCCGCACTTCGTGGACTACGTGGCCGCCCTGATCGACGACTTCCAGGAGCTGCGGGGCGACCGCAAGTTCGCCGACGACCAGGCCATCATGGGCGGCCTCGGCCGCTTCCGCGGCATGCCCGTCGTCGTGATGGGCCACGAGAAGGGCCGCGACACCGTGGGCCGCGTGAAGCACAACTTCGGCTACGCCCGGCCCGAGGGCTACCGCAAGGCCATCCGGCTGATGGAACTGGCCGAGCGCTTCAACCTGCCGGTCGTCACCTTCGTCGACACCGCCGGGGCCTATCCGGGCGTGGCGTCCGAGGAGCGCGGCGTGGCCGAGGCCATCGCGCGCTCCACCGAGAAGTGCCTGATGCTGGAGGTCCCCAACGTGGCGGTGATCACGGGCGAGGGCGGTTCGGGCGGGGCCATCGCGCTGGCCGCCGCTAGCCGGGTGCTGATCCTGGAGCACGCCATCTATTCGGTGATCGCGCCCGAGGGGGCCAACTCGATCCTCTGGCGCGGCGCCCGCACCGCGGGCGAGGCCGCCAAGGCCATGAAGATCACCGCCCAGGACCTCCTGCGCATGAAGATCGTCGATCGGATCGTCGACGAGCCGCCGGGCGGGGCCCATTCCGATCCCGAGGCCGCCATGCAGGCGGTGGGCGACGCGGTGGAGGAGGAGCTGAAGGCCTTGGCCCAGATCCCCCCGGACCAGCTCAAGCCGCAGCGCGCCGAGCGCTTCTACGCCATCGGCCGGTCGGGGCTGCAGTAAGGCTTCGCTCCTCCCCCGCCTGCGGGGGAGGGGGACCACGAAGTGGTGGAGGGGGCCGGATCGCGCCCCCTCCGTCTCGCCGCTTCGCGCCGATCCACCTCCCCCGCTGTCTTCGCACCGGGGGAGGCGCGGCCCGGCTGAGGTACGGGCTTGCCTGACGTGGCGTCTACGGCTTCAGTGTCTTCCAAACAAATGTTTGGAGGCGACGGCCCATGGCGCTGAAGACCCGTTTCACCGAGACCTTCGGGGTCGAGCACCCCATCGTGCAGGGCGGCATGCAGTGGGTCGGCCGCGCCGAGCTGGTGGCGGCGGTGGCCAACGCCGGCGGCCTGGGCTTCATCACCGCGCTCACCCAGCCCACGCCCGACGACCTGCGCCGCGAGATCGAACGCTGCCAGAAGCTGACGGACAAGCCGTTCGGCGTGAACCTGACCATCCTGCCGGCCATCACGCCCCCGCCCTACGCCGAGTACCGGCAGGCGATCATCGACATGGGCGTGAAGATCGTCGAGACGGCCGGCTACAAGCCCCAGGAGCACGTCGACCACTTCAAGGCCCACGGGATCAAGGTGATCCACAAGTGCACGGCGGTCCGCCACGCGCTGTCGGCCGAGCGGATGGGCGTGGACGCCATCTCCATCGACGGCTTCGAATGCGCCGGCCACCCGGGCGAGGACGACGTGCCGGGCCTGATCCTGATCCCGGCGGCGGCCGACAAGGTGAAGATCCCGATGATCGCCTCGGGCGGCTTCGGCGACGCCCGCGGCCTGGTGGCGGCGCTCGCCCTGGGCGCCGAGGGCGTCAACATGGGCACCCGCTTCATGTGCACGGTCGAGAGCCCGATCCATCAGAAGGTGAAGGAGCAGATCGTCGCCAACGACGAGCGCCAGACCAACCTCATCTTCCGCACGATGCACAACACCGCCCGGGTGGCGAAGAACGCGGTCAGCGACGAGGTGGTGGCCATCGAGCGCCGCGGCGGGGCCAAGTTCGAGGACGTGAAGGACCTGGTGGCCGGCGCCCGCGGGCGGGTGGTCTACGAGACCGGCGATCCCGACTACGGCATATGGTCGGCGGGCATGGTCCAGGGCCTGATCCACGACATCCCGACCTGCGCCGAGCTGATCGGCCGCATGGTCCGTGAGGCCGAGGAGATCATCCAGGGCCGCCTCGCCGGCATCGCGGGCCACAAGGCGCTGCAGCCGGCGTAGCCTGCCCTCAGGCGAGGCCCTTCAGGGTCTCGCCGAGCTGCTCGACCGCCTCCTCGGTGGTGGCCCACGAGCACATGAAGCGCACCGAGCCGTCCAGGAAGCGGTAGGCGAACCAACCCGTCCGGTGCAGGGCCCGCAGGCGCGCCTCGTCCATGTCCACGAACACCCCGTTGGCCTCAACGGGATGGACGACGGGGAAGGGCATGAGGGCGGCCAGCTTCCGGGCCATGGCGTTGGCGTGGGCGGCGTGGCGGACGAAGGCGCCGGACTCCAGCATGCCGATGAACGGCGCGGCGTAGAACCGGCCCTTGGACGGCAGTTGCCCGGCCTGCTTCAGCCGCGCGTCGAACCGGCGGGCCGCGCCCCGGTCGAAGATCACCACCGCCTCGGTGGGCGTCATGCCCGCCTTGGTGCCGCCGACCACCAGGATGTCGACGCCCAGGTCCTTGATCCCCTTAAGGTCGAACCCGGCCGCCGCGGCGTTGGCCAGCCGCGCCCCGTCCAGGTGGACGCCGTAGCCCTTGGCCTTCACCGGGCCGGTCAGGGCCTTCAGCTCGGCCGCCGTGTAGACGGTGCCGTATTCGGTGGCGTTGGTCAGGGAGAGCGCCGCCGGCGACTGGCGGTAGGAGACGTCGCGCGCCGCGAGCGGGCCCTCCAGCGCGCCGGGGTCGATCTTGCCCGAGCTTCCCTTCAGGCCGACCAGCCCCAGGCCGTGGCCGAAGAAGCCCGGGGCGCCGGTCTCGTCGGTGCAGATGTGGGCGTGCTCGTGGGCCAGCACGGCTTCGAAGGGCCGGCAGAGGGCCGCCAGCGCCACGGCGTTGGCCGCCGTGCCCGAGGCCACGAAGCGAACCTCGGCGTCGGCGTCCAGCATCTCGCGCACCAGGTCGGCGGCGCGCGCGCTGACGGGGTCGGTCCCGTAGCCCGAGGTGAAGCCGGTGTTGGCGGCGGTGAGAGCCTCCAACGCTTCAGGGGCGGCGGGGGCGGTGTTGTCCGAGGCGAAGTCGAAACGGGCGGTCATGCCGCCTGTTTAGCCCAGCTCCGCACCTCGTCCACGAACAGATCGGGCTCCTCCATCGCCGCGAAGTGGCCGCCGCGCGGCATCTCGCTCCAGCGGACGATGTTGTAGGCGCGCTCGGCCCAGCTCCGGGGCGGGGCGGTGTAGAGCGGCTCGCCCGGGAAGTTGGCGAAGGCGGTCGGCGTCTCGCAGCGCTCGCCCTCCTTCAGGGGCGCGACCCCGCCTTCCTCCAGCAAGCCGCGATAGTACCAGGCGCCGGTCGTGAAGCTGCCGGTCATCACATAGAGCATGATGTTGGTCAGCAGCCGATCCTTCGGGAACGCCTCGTCCATCGACTTGGCGCGCAGGTCGCCCCAGTCGTGGAAGCGCTCGGCGATCCAGGCCGCCTGACCCACCGGATTGCCGGCCCCCAGCCAGGCCAGGGACTGGGGCTTGGAGGCCTGCAGGCGGAAGTAGGCGCCCATCACCTCCATCATGGCCTGCTGGCGCTGGATCCAGCCCATCTCGGCCTCGGAGGTCGGACCTCCGGCCGGGCGGAAGCCGATCATGTTGAGGTGGATGGCCTTCACGTGGGCGCCGTGCTCGTGACCCAGCCACGAGGTCACCAGCGCCCCCCAGTCGCCGCCCTGGGCCAGGTAGCGGTCGTAGCCCAGCGCCTCGGTCATCAGGGTGTTGAACAGCCGCGCCGTCGCCCGCTGGCCGATGGGGCGCGCAGGCTTGGACGAGAAGCCGAAGCCCGGCAGCGAGGGGATCACCAGGTCGAAGGCGTCGGCCGGATCGCCGCCGAAGCGGCTTGGGAACGCCAGCGTCTCGATCGCCTGCCAGAACTCGTAGTGGGAGCCCGGCCAGCCGTGGGTCAGCAGCAGCGGCCGCTTGCCGCCCGCCTCGCCGACCACGTGGACGAAGTGGATGTCGAAGTCTTCCACCCTGGCGGTGAACTGCGGGAAGCGGTTGAGGTCCGCGAGCGCCGCGCGCCAGTCGTAGGCGCCCGTCCAGTGGTCGCAGAGCCCCTTCAGGTAGGCGCCGTCGCAGCCGTAGGCCCAGCCGTCGGGAACCTCGGGCGCCGGCGGCCAGGGATAGGCCCGCACCTGGGCCAGCACGGCCTCGACCTGGGCCTCGCCCCAGTTCGCCTCAAAGGGCTGCGGTTTCGACATGGGGCGTCCTCCTGAGGCCCCGAGCCTCGGCGGGTGACGCGGCGGCGGTCAAGCGGGGCGGTCGGCCTCAGGCGCCGGGGCGCAGGCCCCGGCTCATGGCCTGGGCCATGGCGTGGTGCAGGCTCCGGGCCGAGCCCTTCGGCAGCTTGCCGGACAGTTCGAGCACCACCGCCCCGTGGGCGGCGGCCCAGAACATGGTGCCGATCTCCTCGGGATCTCCCGCCAGCACGTCCGCCGCCACGAGGTCCCGCACATAGCCGCTCATGGTGGCCTGGGCCCGGGCGGCGGACGCCGCCAGCTCGGGATAGCGGCCCTCGTGGGGCTGGTTGAGGTCGAACATCAGCTTGTAGGTCTGGGGGTGCTCGAGCGCGAAGGTGACATAGGCCTCGCCCACCGCCGCGCCCTTGGCCCGCGCGCTGCCCGCCGCCTCGCGGGCCTTCTCCAGCGCCTCGGCGAAGCGGTTGAAGCCATTGGCCCGCACGGCCGCCAGGATGTCGTCCTTGTCCTTGAAATAGCGGTAGGGCGTCATGGGCGAGACGCCCAGGGCGGCGGCGAGCTGGCGCATGGTCACCGCGTCCGGCCCCTTCTCGGCGAACAGCCGCTCGGCCGCCTCGCAGAGGCGTTCGCGGAAGTCGGCCACGTCGGATTCGGTCAGTACGCGGGGCATGGGGACTCAACCTTGAACAAGGCGCTTGCCTTGGCCTAGCCCTTACCCCATAAATTTACAACGTAAGACGTATAAGCCGGGAGGAACGGCCATGGACGGCGACGCGCGCATCAATCCCTATCTGGCGGACAACTTCGGTCCGGTCCGGTCGGAGGACGACTTCGAGCTGAAGGTGAAGGGCGAGATCCCGGCGGGCCTGCGGGGCGCCCTGTTCCGCATCGGCCCCAACCCGCAGTTCGAGCCCCGCGACCCGAACCATCACTGGTTCTCGGGCGACGGCATGGTCCACGGCTTCTATCTCGCGGACGGCAAGGCGACCTATCGCAACCGCTGGGTCCGCACGCCGAAGTGGAAGCTGGAGCACGAGGCCGGCCGCTCGCTGTTCGGCAGCTTCGGCAATCCCATGACCACCGATCCCTCGGCGCTGGGCCAGGACTCGGGCGTCGCCAACACCAACATCGTCTGGCACGCGGGCAAGCTGCTGGCCCTGGAAGAGGGCCACATGCCCACCCGCATGGACCCGCGCACGCTCGAGACCGTGGGCTACGCCGAGGCCTACCGGGGCCGCACCACGGCCCACCCGAAGCTCGATCCGGTGTCGGGCGAGATGGTCTGGTTCGCCTATGGCGTGGGCGACATGCCGCTCTCGGCCGGGATGAGCTACGGCGTCACCGACGCGACCGGAAACGTGGTCCGCCGCGACGACTTCCAGGCGCCCTACGCCTCGATGGTCCACGACTTCATGGTCACCGAGAACCACGTGCTCTTCCCCATCCTGCCGCTGACCGCCAGCCTGGAGCGGGCGATGAGCGGCAAGCCGGCCTTCGCCTGGGAGCCGGAAAAGGGCTCCTACGTCGGCGTCATGCGCCGCGACGGCGACGTGAGCTCCATCCGCTGGTTCAACACCGAGGCCTGCTACGTCTTCCATCCGCTGAACGCCTGGGAGGAGGGCGGGAAGATCGTGGCCGACGTCATGCGCTATGACGCCGCCCCGCTGTTCCCCAACGCCGACGGCTCGCCCGGCCGCAAGACCGCCGCGCGCATGGTCCGCTGGACCTTCGACCTCGCGGGGAACAGCGACGCCATCAAGGAAGAGCCGCTCGACGACCTCGACGGCGAATTCCCCAGGGTCGATCCCCGGGTCGAGACGCGGAAGCACCGCCACGGCTGGTACGCGGCCGATCCGACGAACAGCAAGACCATCCGGCAGTGCGCCATCGCCCACCTCGACGTCGCGACCGGCGCGCGCCAGCTCTACGCCTTGCCCGACGGCGACGTAACGTCCGAGCCCGTGTTCACGCCCCGCTCGGCCGATGCGCCCGAGGGCGACGGCTGGGTGACGGCGGTGGTCTGGCGGGCGGCCGAGAACCGCTCGGACCTGCTGGTCTTCGAGGCCCAGGACATCGCCAAGGGCCCGATCGGCGTGGCCGAGGTTCCCCGCCGCGTCCCCTTCGGCTTCCACGGCAACTGGGCGTCGATGTGATGGCGGGCTGGGACCTGCTGGTCGAACGCGCCGACCTCACGCGCACCCGCCTCGCGCCCTTCGACGCCGACCTCGAACTCGCCGAGGGCGAGGCGCTGCTGGAGGTGGAGAGCTTCGCGCTCACCGCCAACAACGTCACCTATGGCGCGGTGGGGGACCAGATCGGCTACTGGCGGTTCTTCCCGGCGCCGGAGGGCATGGGCCGCATCCCGGTGTGGGGGTTCGCCCGCGTGGTCCGCTCCCGCGCCCCCGACGCGCCCGAGGGCCTGCGGCTGTTCGGCTACTGGCCCATGTCCAGCCACGTGGTCGTCCGCCTCGAGCGGCGGCCCCAGGGCTATGTGGAGGTCTCGCCGCACCGGGCGGAACTGCCGCCCACCTACAACGCCTACCAGGCCGCGCCGCCGTCCGGCGACGACGACTGGCGCTCGCTGCTGCGCCCCCTGCTGATGACCAGCTTCCTGCTGGACGACCAGCTCTCGGACACGCCGCTCAAGACGCTCGTGCTGTCCAGCGCCTCCAGCAAGACGGCCATGGGCCTCGCGTGGCTGGCGCGGCGGCGGGGCCTCCGCGTGATCGGCCTGACCTCGCCGGCCCACGTCGCGACGCTTGAGGCCGCCGGCCTCTACGACGAGGTGATTCCCTATTCATCCGTGGACGGATTGAGGGCGGAAGAGCCTGCCGCCTACGTCGACTTCGCCGGGCGGGGCAGCGTCACCGCCGCCGTCCATGCGGCCCTCGGCGAGGCCCTGGCGATCAGCCTCGGCGTCGGCGTGACCCACTGGGACGCCCTGGCCCAGCCGCGCGTCGCGCCCGTGGGCCCGGCGCCGGTGTTCTTCTTCGCCCCCGACCGCATCCGCCAGCGGATCAAGGATTGGGGCGCCGAGGCTCTGGAGGCCCGGTTCGCCGAGGCGCTCTCGGCGTTCGTGGCCGCCAACCCCTGGCTGAAGCTGAAGCATCACGCCGGCCCCGAGGCGCTGCAGGCGCTCTACGGTGATCTGGTCGCGGGCCAGGTCGCGCCGGAGGAGGGGCATATCGTCCGGCCGCGCTGACGCCGCGGCAAGGTTGCCAGACGCCGCCGCGAGGCTCATCCGTCTCGCGGGAGGAGCGTCACATGAAGAAGCTGATCGCCGGCGCCGCATTGAGCCTGGCCCTCGCGGGCGCCGCGCGGGCCGCGCCGGACTTCAATGACCGCCGGGACTTCGACTTCGCCGAGCGTGGCTTCGTCGCCACCCGCACGGACCCGAAGATCACCGCCGCCGACGGACGGGTGGTCTGGGACCTCTCGGCCGACGACTACCTGAAAGGCCCGGCGCCGGCCACGGTGAACCCCAGCCTGTGGCGCCAGGCCCAGCTTCTCTCCAGGCACGGCCTCTTCAAGGTCACCGATGGGGTCTGGCAGGTGCGCGGCTTCGACCTCGCCAACGCCACCTTCATCGCCGGCAAGACCGGCTGGATCGTCATCGACCCGCTGACCTCGGCCGAGACGGCGCGGGCCGCCCTCGACCTAGTGAACGAGAAGCTGGGCGCCCGACCGGTCGCGGCGCTGATCTACACCCACAGCCACATCGACCACTTCGGCGGCGCGCGCGGCATGGTCGATCCCGCCGACGTGGAGGCCGGCCGCGTCCAGGTGATCGCGCCCCAGGGCTTCCTGGAGCACGCGGTCAGCGAGAACATCATCGCCGGTCCGGCCATGGCCCGGCGCGCGCTCTACCAGTTCGGCAGCGTCCTGCCGCGCGGGCCAACGGGCCCCGTCAGCTCCGGGATCGGCCAGGGCGTCAGCGCCGGGACCCAGACCCTGGTCGCGCCCACCCTCGACATCGTGCGCACCGGCCAGGAGCTGGTCGTCGACGGCGTGCGCCTGCAGTTCCAGCTCACGCCGGGGACCGAGGCGCCGGCCGAGATGAACGTCTACCTGCCGGACCTGAAGGCCCTGTGCCTGGCCGAGAACGCCAACGCCACGATGCACAACGTGCTGACGCCCCGGGGCGCCCTGGTGCGCGACGCCAAGGTGTGGGCCGACTACCTGACGGAGTCGCTCAGGCTCTACGGCGACCGCACGGACGTGCTGTTCACCAGCCACGCCTGGCCGCGCTTCGGCCGCGAGGTCATCGCGGACTACGTCGCCAGGCACCGCGACGCCTACAAGTACCTGCACGACCAGTCGGTGCGGCTGATGAACGACGGCCTCACCGGCCCCGAGATCGCCAACCGGATCAGGCTGCCCGAGGCCCTGGACCGCGAGTGGTACAACCGCGGCTACTACGGCACGCTCAGCTTCAACAGCCGCGCGGTCTACCAGCGCTACATGGGCTGGTACGACGCCAATCCGGCCAACCTCGCCCCCCTCGATCCCGCCGACGAGAGCGCCCGCTACGTGGCGGCCATGGGCGGGCCGGACAAGGTGCTGGCCCGGGCCCGCGAGGCCCTCGCCGCCGGCGACGACCGCTGGGCCGTGGCGCTGGCCAATCGCATCGTCCTGGCCGACGCGGCGAACGCGCCGGCCCGGGAGTTCCTGGCCGGGGTCTACGACAGGCTGGGGGCGCAGGCCGAGAGCGCCATCTGGCGGAACATGTACCTGACGGGCGCCCAGGAGCTGCGGGCCGGCGTCCGGCCGGGTCGCCCGCCGACGGCCTCGGCCGACATGCTGCGCGCCACGCCCACGCCCATGCTGCTCGACCTGATGGCCGTGCGCCTGGACCCGGAGAAGTCCAAGGGGCAGGCGGCCAGCGTCGACCTCGTCTTCCCCGACCGCAAGGAGCACTTCCGCGTGGCCGTGCGGAACGACGTGCTGACCTGGGAGGCCGACCCCAAGGGCCCGGCGGAGGCGACCGTCACAGCGCCCCGGGCCCAGTTCCTGGCCGTGGCCTTCGTGGGCGCGCGCCTCCAGCTTCCGGGCGACGCGGCCGCGCTTCAGCGGCTGCTGGGCTTCCTCACGCCGCCTCGGCCGGACTTCCCGATCGTGACGCGCTGACCGCGCGGGCGGGGACGGGCAGGGCGTTCCCCGCCGCCTTGGCCCGCTTGGAGCCCCGCTCGACCTCCTTCAGCAGGTCGCGGACATAGACGCCGAAGTCCACCTGGATCGTGTGCCGGGCGGACTTGTAGTAGGGGCCCAGGTGCAGGGCCTCGTCCTTCGCCGTGATCTCCGCCATCTCGGCGGGCGAGGGCGGCCGGTAGCGGCCCACCAGGTAGGCGCCGGCGAGCTTGGCCTGCTGCTCGGCGAAGTTCACCAGCGTCGGCAGGGGCTGGGCCAGGCCCATGAAGAAGAGGTTGGGGATCCCCGGCTTCATCATCCGCTTGAACAGCGGGAAGCGGTGCTCGGCGTCCGGCAGCAGCTCCGGGTCGGTGAAGAACGGGAAGCTGATCCGGTAGCCGGTGGCGTAGATGATGGCGTCCACGTCCTCGACGCTGCCGTCCTCGAAGCGCACCTTGCTGCCCATCAGCTCGGCGATGTTGGGCTTGAACTTCACGTCGCCGCAGCCGGCCCGCGTCAGGAACTCGCCCGAGACGGACGGGTGGGCCTCCAGCGGCTCGTGGTCGGGCCTGGGCAGGCCGTAGTCCTCCATCCGCCCGATGGACTGCTTGATCTTCCTGCGGGCCAGCGCCAGGCCCAGCTTGCGCGGGAACCACGGCTGCAGCGCCGCCTTGTCGGCCGGCTTGCCGTCCATGTACTTGGGCAGCACCCAGACGCCCCGGCGGGCGGCGACCCACAGGGTCTTGGCGATCGGCCGCTGGGAGAGCTCCGAGGCGATGTCCATCGCCGAATTGCCCATCCCCACGACGACGATGTTCTTGCCCCGCATGTCCACCGGGTCGAACGGGTCGCGGTAGTGGTGGGAGTGGATGGCCGGGCCGTCGAACCGGCCGGGATAGGTCGGGACCCGCGGGTCCCAGTGGTGGCCGTTGCAGACGAACAGCACGTCGTAGAGTCGCGTCTCGCCGGTCGACAGCCGCACCTGCCACAGGCCCTCGGGCGTGCGGGCGGCGTGGGTGACCGCCGTGTTGAAGGTGATCAGCGGCCTAAGTCCGAAGTGGTCCACGTAGTCGTGGAAGTACTTCAGGAGCTGGCGGTGGTGGGGGAAGTCCGGCCAGTCCGCCGGGACGGGATAGTCCTCGAAGGCCAGGCGCCACTTCGAGGTGTCGATGTGCAGGCTCTCGTAGCAGGCCGACTGGCCGTTCGGGTTCTTGAAGTACCAGGTGCCGCCGATGTCGTCCGACATCTCGAAGCAGTCGAACGGAACCCCCAAGTCCTTCAGCCGCTTGGCGGTGGTGAAGCCGGACGGGCCGGCGCCGATGATGCAGGCCTTCGGCAGGGCTTCGCCCATGGTCGTCACTCCCCTACGCTTTGCAGGGAAGTTTCAGGACCTTCCGTGGGGGCGGGCAAGCCCTTCCCTCCCGGTCAGGCGAGGGAAGCGATCAGACCAGCGCGCCGTGGCAGTGCTTGAACTTCTTGCCCGAGCCGCAGGGGCAGGGCTGGTTGCGGCCGGTGTCCTCCCAGCCGGCGGGCAGGGCCGTGACCGGCAGGGCCTGGCGCTCCTCGGCGGGGATGTTGTCCGGGACGAAGCCGCGCTCGACCTCGTTCTCGCCGGTCAGCGGATCGAGGTGGACCTCGAACATCTGTCCGGGCGGCGGGGCGGGCGGCTCCTCAAACTGGAACTCCACCGTCATCAGCCAGCGGGTCACGTTCTGGCGCAGGTCCACCAGCAGCTTCTCGAACAGCGAGAAGGCCTCGGTCTTGAACTCGTTCAGCGGGTCGCGCTGTCCGTAGCCGCGCAGGCCGATCACGTTGCGCAGGTGGTCGAGGTGCATCAGGTGCTCGCGCCACTGCATGTCGATGGTCTGCAGCAGGAAGCTCTTCTCGACGTTGCGCATGTGGTCGCCGACCATGACGTTCCGCTGCTCGGCGCGGGCGTCGGCGGCCTGGACGATGCGCTCCTCGATCTCCTCGTTGGCGATGCCGTCCTCGGCGGCCCAATCGGCGATCGGCAGGTCGAGGCCCAGCAGGTGCTGCACCTGGGCGGACAGCCCGGCCACGTCCCACTGCTCGGCGTAGGCCTTGGGCGGCAGGTGACGCTGGACGAGGTCGCTGATGGTGTCGCGGCGGAACTCGGCGATGACCTCCGAGAGGTCGCTCGCCTCCATGAACTCCTGGCGCTGCTCGAACACGGCCTTGCGCTGGTCGTTCACGACGTCGTCGTACTTCAGCAGGTTCTTGCGGATCTCGTAGTTCCGCTGCTCGACGCGCTTCTGGGCGGTGGCGATGGCGCTGTTCAGCCACTTGTGGGTGATGGCCTCGCCTTCCTGCACGCCGAAGGTCCGCATGATCGCGTCCAGCCGGTCGCCGGCGAAGATGCGCAAGAGGTCGTCCTCGCAGGACAGGAAGAACTTCGAGTGGCCCGGGTCGCCCTGGCGGCCCGTCCGGCCGCGCAGCTGGTTGTCGATCCGCCGGCTCTCGTGGCGCTCGGTGCCGAGCACGTAGAGGCCGCCGGCGGCCAGCGCCTTCTCCTTCAGGTCCTTGATCTCGGCCTCGATGATCGCCCGCTGGGCGAAGGCCTGCTCGGGGGTGACCTCGTTCCCCAGGGCGCGCTGCTCCTCGCGCCACTTGGCCAGCTTCATGTCGACGTTGCCGCCGAGCTGGATGTCGGTGCCGCGGCCGGCCATGTTGGTGGCGATGGTGACGGCGCCCGGCACGCCGGCGTCGGCCACGATCAGGGCTTCCTGCTCGTGGTAGCGGGCGTTCAGCACGCTGTGCGGGATGCCGGTCTTGGTCTTGCCGTCGATCTCGAACTTGTGGGCCTTCAGCAGCTCCGAGAGGTGTTCGGACTTCTCGATCGAGACGGTGCCGACCAGGATCGGCTGCCCCCGGCGGTGGCACTCCTCGATCTGCTTGATGATCGCCTGGTTCTTCTCCGCGGCGGTCCGATAGACCTCGTCGTCGTCGTCGATCCGCTGGATCGGACGGTTGGTCGGGATCTCGGCCACGTCCATCTTGTAGATGTCGAGGAATTCCTGGGCCTCGGTCGCGGCCGTGCCGGTCATGCCGGACAGCTTGGAATAGAGGCGGAAGTAGTTCTGGATGGTGACCGAGGCCAGGGTTTGGTTCTCGGGCTGGATGACCGCGCCTTCCTTGGCCTCGATGGCCTGGTGCAGGCCCTCCGAAAGGCGGCGGCCGTGCATCATGCGGCCGGTGAACTCGTCGATCAGGATCACCTCGCCGGCGCGGACGATGTAGTCCTTGTCGCGGACGTAGAGGACGTTGGCCCGCAGCGCCTGGTTCACGTGGTGGACGACCGACACGTTGGCCGGGTCGTAGAGGCCGGCGGAATCCTCGGCGAGGTGCCCGCCGTCCTCCAGGATCTGCTCGATCCGCTCCGAGCCCTCCTCGGTCAGGATGACCTGGCGCTGCTTCTCGTCGTGGTCGAAGGTCGAGGGATCCTTGATCAGCTCTTTGATGAGCAGGTCGATCGTCTTGTAGAACTCGGACCGGTCCTCGGTCGGGCCCGAGATGATCAGCGGCGTGCGGGCCTCGTCGATCAGGATCGAGTCCACCTCGTCGACGATCGCGAAGTTGTGGCCCCGCTGGACCATCTCGCTGGCGTCGTAGACGAGGTTGTCGCGCAGGTAGTCGAAGCCGAACTCGTTGTTCGTACCGTAGGTGATGTCGCTGCCGTACGCCGCCTGGCGCTGGCCCTGGCTGAGGCCGTGGACGATCACCCCGGTGGTGAGGCCGAGGAAGCCGTAGACCTGGCTCATCCACTCAGAGTCGCGCTGGGCCAGGTAGTCGTTGACCGTGATGACGTGGACGCCCTTGCCGGCCAGGGCGTTCAGATAGACCGGCGCGGTGGCCACCAGGGTCTTGCCTTCGCCGGTCCGCATCTCGGCGATGCCGCCCTGGTGCAGGACCATGCCGCCCACGAGCTGCACGTCGTAGTGCCGCTGGCCCAGCGTCCGGCGCGCGGCCTCGCGCACCACGGCGAAGGCCTCCTCCAGGATCTGGTCCAGGGTCTCGCCCTTGGCCAGGCGGGCCTTGAACTCGTCGGTCTTGCCCCGCAGCTCGGCGTCGGACAGCGCCTGGATCTTGGGCTCGAGCGCGTTGATCTTGAGGACCCGCGCCTGCATGGCCTTGACCTTGCGGTCGTTGGAGGAACCGAAGAACCGTTGGAAGATGCTCAAGGGAAGGTATCCGATCGCCGGCGACTGGGGCCCTTCGCACGCCGGAAAGGCCGCTCTTTTGGGGCGTGGGTGACTTAAGGACTACCCCCGGCCAAGTCAACGCGGCGGCGGGGAGGCGCCTATCTCCCCCGCGCAGCGGCGGGAGGGGACCGCCCGCCGGAGAGCGGGCGGTGGAGGGGGCAGGCGGTCGCACAAAAGGAAAAGGGGGCGGTCGCCAGCTCTGCGCTTGCGGCTCGCCCCCTCCACCACGCCCTCTTCGGGGCGTGGTCCCCCTCCCGCCATCGCTGCCGCGATGGGGGAGGTTGAGTCCTAGAAGACCTCAAAGAGTCCTGCGCCGCCCATGCCGCCGCCGATGCACATGGAGACGACCACGTGCTTGGCGCCGCGGCGCTTGCCTTCCTGCAGGACGTGGCCCGCCAGGCGCGCGCCGGTCATGCCGAAGGGGTGGCCGATGGCGATGGAGCCGCCGTTGACGTTGTACTTGGCCGGGTCGATGCCCAGCTTGTCGCGGCTGTAGAGGCACTGCGACGCGAAGGCCTCGTTCAGCTCCCACAGGTCGATGTCGTCGATCTTCAGGCCGTGGCGCTCCAGCAGGCGCGGGATGGCGAAGACCGGGCCGATGCCCATCTCGTCGGGTTCGCAGCCGGCGACGGCCCAGCCCTTGAACAGGCCCATGGGCTCAAGCCCCCGGCGCTCGGCTTCCTTGCCTTCCATCACGACCACGGCGGCCGCGCCGTCCGAGAGCTGCGAGGCGTTGCCGGCGGTGATGTAGTTGCCAGGGCCGCGCACCGGCTGCAGGCCGGCGAGGCCTTCCAGCGTGGTGTCGGGGCGGTTGCACTCGTCCTTGGTGACCACGTAGTCGACGACGGACTCTTCCTTCGTCTCCTTGTTGACGACCTTCATCTTGGTCTTCATCGGGACGATCTCGTCCTTGAACTTGTCGGCCTGCTGGGCCGCGGCCATGCGCCGCTGGCTCTCCAGCGAGTACTCGTCCTGGGCCTCGCGGCTGACGTTGTAGCGCTGGGCCACGATGTCGGCCGTATCGATCATCGGCATGAAGATGGCCGGGTACATCTCGGTCAGCTTGGGGTCGAAGTTCTCGGCGCTGCCGACGCCGGGGTTCGGCATCGAGATCGACTCCACGCCGCCGGCCACCGCGACGGTCGCGCCGTCGTTGCGCACGTAGCCGGCCGCCATGGCGATGGTCTGCAGGCCCGAGGAGCAGAAGCGGTTGACGGTCACGCCCGAGGTGGTGATCGGCAGGCCGGCCAGCAGGCCCGCCTGGCGGCCCAGGTTGCCGCCTCCGTGGGCCACGTTACCCATGAACACGTCCTCGACCTCGGCCGGGGCCAGGCCGGAGCGTTCGACCGCGTGCTTCACCGCATGCGCGGCCATCGAGACGGTGGGCGTCATGTTGAACCCGCCGCGCATGGACTTGGCGAGACCCGTGCGGGCGTAGGAGACGATGACCGCTTCGCGCATTTTAAATGATCCTCCGGAACAATGATCGGGCGCTTTTAAACAAGCGTTGGAACAGGGGCGCAACCTTTGCATCCCGTGACGGAAATGGCTAGGGACGGGCCGCGCCTTCCAGCGCGCCTTCGCTCCTAAGAACCCCGGGGGTGACACCGCATGGCGGCCGCAACACCGTTCCGCAACGTCTGTCTCGTCCTGGCGCTCGTCGCCGGGCTTTCCGCCTGCGGGCGCGGCGGGGACGGCGACCGCCCGCCCGAGCGCGGCGACGTGGCCGTGGCCAGGGTGAACGGCGGGACCGTCTGGGTCTCGGACGTCAAGCGCGAGGCGGTGGCCCAGGGGCTGATCGGCGAGGGCGAGCCGCTCGACCCGTCCTCGGACCTCTTCCGGCGCGTGCTGGACGAGGTGGTCGACCAGAAGCTGCTCGCGGCCGAGGCCCTGAAGCGCAAGCTCGACCAGGACCCGGTGGCCGAGCGCCGGCTGGCGGCCGCGCGCGACCGCATCCTCGGCGACATGCTGGTCGAGAAGGTGGTCGCCGACGCGGTGACCGAGGACAACATCCGCGGCCTCTACGAGGAGCAGCGCAAGCTCGCCAAGCGCTCGGAGGAGATCCGCGCCCGCCAGATCGTGGTGGCCACCGAGGCCGACGCCGAGGCCGTGAAGAAGCTGCTGGCCGCCGGCGCCTCGTTCGAGGCCCTGGCCATGGAGCGCTCCCGCGATGCGGCCACCCGCTTCAACGGCGGGGACCTGGGCTATTTCACCACCGACGTCATGCCCGACGTCTACGACACGGCGCTCAAGGCCGCGAAGCCCGGCCAGATCGTGGGCCCGTTCCCGGTCGAGGGCGGCTTCGCCCTGGTCAAGGTCGAGGACCGCCGCCTGGAGCAGCCGATCACGCTGGAGGCCGCCCGGCCCCAGATCGTGCGCTTCCTCACCTACGACCGGATCCGCGACCTGCTGGAAAAGCTGCGCGGCAAGGCCAAGATCGAAACCCTCGTCAAACCGCAGGAGGGCGCGCCCCGCGCCGCTCCGCCGGCCGACGCGCCGAAGGCGCGCGGCGCCGCCCCCAACCCGGCCGCCTCGGCCCAGGGAAACCGCACATGACCCGCAAGCCCTCGAAGTCCAAGGCGGCGCCCAAGCCGGTGGAGGTGGTCGGCCAGACCCTCGAGCGGGCCCTGGACCCCCTGGCCAGCGCCCTCAAGCGCGCGGCGCTGAAGCGGGCGGAGAAACAGGCCCACGCCTTCGAGACCCAATCTTTCGGGACTCAGGCCGCTCCGGCCCCCGCCGCCAAGGTGGACAAGTCGGCCATGCCCGTCTCGCCGCTGGCCGTGCCGTTCCCGAGCATGAAGCCCATCGCCGGCGTCCAGATGGCCACGGGCCGGGCCGGCTTCTACAAGCACGAGCGCGACGACCTGCTGGTCATGGTGTTCCCGGAGGGCGCCAGCGCCGCCGGCGTCTTCACCCGCCACGGCGTGGGCTCGGCCCCCGTCGACTGGTGCAAGCGCCACCTGGAGGCCACCAAGGGCGAGGGCGCCCGGGCGCTCGTGGTCAACGCCGGCTGCGCCAACTCCTTCACCGGCAAGCCCGGGGCCGACGCCGTCCGCCGGGTGGCCGCGGGCGTGGCCAAGCGCTTCGACTGCCGTCAGCGCGACGTCATGGTGGCCTCGACCGGCGTCATCGGCGTCCTGCTGGACGACACCAGGATCACCGCGCGTCTCGCCGACATCGAGGGCCGGCTGACCGACGACGGCTGGGCGGGCGCGGCGCGCGCCATCATGACCACCGACACCTTCCCCAAGGGAGCCTACGCCGAGGCGACGATCGACGGGACGACGGTGCGGATCGGCGGAATCTGCAAGGGCTCGGGCATGATCGCGCCCGACATGGCCACCATGCTGGCCTTCGTGGTCACCGACGCGGCCATCTCGCCGGGCGCGCTCCAGGCGCTCGTCAGCCTCTACACGCGCAACACCTTCAACGCCGTGACCGTGGACGGCGACCGCTCGACCAACGACACCCTCCTGCTGTTCGCCACCGGCCAGTCGGGCGCGCCCCGGATCAGCCGCGCCGGCGACAAGCGCCTGGCCGACTTCCGCGACAAGCTGGAAGGGGTGCTGATGGACCTCGCCCATCAGCTCGTCCGCGACGGCGAGGGAGCCACCAAGTTCATCAAGATCACCGTGACGGGCGCCGAGACCGCGGCCTCGGCCCGCAAGATCGCCCGCTCGATCGCCGACAGCCCGCTGGTCAAGACCGCCTTCGCCGGCGAGGACGCCAACTGGGGCCGGATCGTCATGGCCGTGGGCAAGGCCGACGAGCCCATCGACCGCGACAGCCTCTCCGTGCGGTTCGGCGACCTGTGGGCCGCCCAGGACGGCCTGATCGCCCCGTCCTACAACGAGGCGAAGATGAGCGCGTACATGAAGAGGAAGGAGCTGGAGGTCACCGTCGACGTGGGCGTCGGCCGCGCCAGCTCCACGGTGTGGACCTGCGACCTCACCAAGCGCTACGTCGAGATTAACGGCGACTACCGGAGCTGAGCGGCATGACCCAGGCCATCGTGATCCAGACCGCCGTCGCCCTGTTCGAGGAGGCGGAGCGGATCGCCGACACCCTCCTGGAGGAGGGGCTGGCCGCCTGCGTCCATATCCTGCCGATCCACAGCCGCTACCGCTGGAAGGGGAAGATCGAGCGTCAGGACGAGCACCTGCTGCTGATCAAGACCCGCCGGGAGCTGTTCGAGAACGTCCACGGCCGCATCCTGGCGCTGCACGGCTACGAACAGCCGGAGGTCATCGCCACGCCCGTGGCGGAGGCCGACCCGGGCTACCTCGCCTGGATCGCCGAGGCGACGCATTACGTCCCCTGAAGGGCGTCCTAGGGCGCGGGCTTGCGGGCCGTCAGGCGGATGCGGTTCTCGACGATCACGTTGTTGCGCTCGCGCGCCAGGCGGGACAGGTCGTCCCGGGAGATTTCGCCCGACTTGAGCGGCGCCTCGTATTCCGGCGCGACGACGGCCTGAAAGCCGGCGATCACGAAATCGACGCCGGTGTAGTGGGCCAGCGGGGTGTTGGCCAAGCCCTGCGCCTTCCAGTCGTCGTTCCGCTGCCGGTCGAACAGCGAGAGCATCCTGACGGTGATCGCCCGGACGTGGGTGGGGTCGTCGATGAAGTTGTCGTGCCGCGGATCCGGGGCGTGGACCACGACCGTCGCGCCGGGGGCGCAGATCCGGTAGAGCTCCTTCATGATCGCCAGGAACACGTCGGGGTCGCCCCCCATGTGCTCCAGCGAGTGGATGAAGAGGATCTCCTCGGCGCAGTTGTCGGGCCACGGCCAGGGCGTGGCCTCCAGGTTCCACACCTCGTCCGCCGCGCTCTCCGGCGCGGAGTCGACGTTGACGTATCCCTCGCGGCGGTTGTGGCCGCAGCCCATGTTGAACTTCATCGGGCCACCCTAGCAGCTCCGAATTGAGTCGCGGCGCCGCGCTTGGCGGCGCCGCGTCGCCTCAGTGGTTCGACCAGACGCCCGAACGGCCGCCGCCACCGCCGCCGCCGCCGGAGCGCTGACCGCCGCCGCCGCGACGCGGACCCTTGAAGGCCGGACGCGCCGGCTTGTCGCCGGCCGCGCGCGGCGGGCCGCCCTCGTGACGGTGGCCGGGCCTGGCCTCGCCGTGATTGCGGTTCGGCTTGGCCTTGTGCTGGCCCCGATGGGGTTGGGCGGAGCGCTCCGACCGTTCCGGCTTGCCGCCGGTCTCGGGCATGGCCGCGGTGGCCGCGCCGAGCTGGCGGTCGTTGCGCCGGTCGAAGGACGGGATGCGCTGGCGCGTGACCTTCTCGATGTCCTTCAGGAGATTGCGCTCGTCGTCGGCGCAGAACGCCACGGCCGAGCCGTCGGCGCCGGCCCGCGCCGTCCGGCCGATCCGGTGGACGTAGGCCTCCGGCACGTTGGGCAGCTCGTACTGCACGACGTGGCTCACCGCGTCGATGTCGATGCCCCGCGCGGCGATGTCGGTGGCCACCAGGGCGCGCACGTCGCCCGCCTTGAAGGCCGCCAGGGCGCGCTCGCGCTGGCCCTGGCTCTTGTCGCCGTGGATCGAGGCGGCCTCGACGCCCACCTGCTCCAGGGAGCGGGCCACGCGGTCGGCGCCGCGCTTGGTGCGGGTGAAGACGATCACGCGCTTGAAGCTCGCGTCGTCGAACAGCTCGGCCAGCAGGGCGCGCTTGCGCTGCTGCTCGACGAACAGGACGCGCTGGTTGATGCGCTCCACCGTCGTGGCCTGCGGCGTCACCGACACCTTCAGCGGGTTGGGGTTGAGGATTTCGCCCGTCAGCTTCTCGATCTCGCCGGGCATGGTGGCCGAGAAGAACAGGTTCTGCCGCTGGCGGGGCAGGAACTTCACGATGCGCCGGATCGGCACGATGAAGCCCATGTCCAGCATCTGGTCGGCCTCGTCGAGGACGAACGTCTCGACGCCCTCCAGGGTGACGGACTTCTCCTGCAGGTGGTCGATCAGGCGGCCGGGGGTGGCCACCAGCACGTCGACGCCGCCGGCCAGCGCCCGCATCTGCGGGCCGTACTTCACGCCGCCGAAGATGATGGCGACGGACAGGCCGAGGTGGCGGCCGTAGGCCTTGAAGCTCTCGGCGATCTGGGTGGCGAGCTCGCGGGTGGGCGAGAGCACCAGGACGCGGGCCGAGCGCCGCGGCGCGGGGCGGCGGTCCTCGGCGAGGCGGTGCAGGATGGGAAGGGCGAAGGCGGCGGTCTTGCCGGTGCCCGTCTGGGCGATGCCCAGGAGGTCGCGGCCGGCCATCACGCCGGGGATCGCCTGCGCCTGGATCGGCGTGGGCGAGGTGTAGCCTTCGTCGGCCAGCGCCTTGAGAAGCGGCTTGGCCAGGCCAAGGTCGGTGAATTGAGTCAAACTGTAGTCTTTCGCGTATGCGCCGAACGCGGCCGCTCGGAGGCTCCGAGGGTCGCGGAAGTCGCGGGTCTTTGGGGAAGCGCCCCGCGTGATGGGCGAATCTATGAGAAATCGGTGGGCTCGACAGGCTGAGCCTCTTTTGAGGCCCCACGCGGCTGGAGCGCCGATCGCGCCGTCTCTAAGGCGCAGGCCTGGACATCGGGGTTCTGCACGGTGAAGTCAACCCGCGCCGGCCATTCCATCGCGGCCTGTGGCGGATATGGCGCGGTCGCGGTAAGGGCCCAACATGACCAAGCCCATGGTGCTCGTGGCCGCGGCGGCCCTCATCGACAGCGACGGCCGGGTGCTGATCTGCCAGCGTCCCGAGGGCAAGCAGCTCGCCGGCCTGTGGGAGTTCCCGGGCGGCAAGGTCGAGCCCGGCGAGACGCCCGAGGCGGCCCTGATCCGCGAGCTGGAGGAGGAACTGGGGATCAAGGTCGCCAAGGCCTGCCTCGCGCCCTTCGTCTTCGCCAGCCACGAGTACGAGAGCTTCCACCTCCTGATGCCGCTCTACCTGATCCGGCGGTGGGAGGGGCGCATCACGGCCCACGAGCACCAGGCCACGGCCTGGGTGAAGCCCGCGCGGCTCGACGACTACCCCATGCCCCCCGCCGACGGCCCGCTGGTCGCGTGGCTGCGGGACCTGATCTGATGAGGCAGGCGAGCCGGACGCTGGCCATCCAGACGCCCGGCCAGGGCCTGCACGAGATCACCCACGAGGTCGTGCTGCACCTGCTGGGGGACTAATAGGCTCCGCGGAGGTCCGCCGCGAACCGCGGCCGGTTGCAGGGCGGAACGTCCGTCGCCGCGAGGAAGGCGTCGAGGGTCTTCGTGGTCACGGGCGCGAGAGGCCGATTGGTCAGGTCTTCGATGGCGAGATCGATGGAGTGGTAGGTGGCCACTCCCCCGTTGGCTTCGAAGTGGACGGCGCCTTGCGCATCGACGTTGAGCGGCACGACCGGCTCCGACCATCCCGGCATGACGAGCGCCATCCGGCGCGGGTCCTGGGTTCTCAGCAATATGGCCTTGGTTCCGTCGGCGTAGCGGCACTGCGCGCCCGCCGTCACGCGCGACCTGTAGAAGTCGAGGCGCCATGGCTCGGCGTTCCAGCCCGGCTTGGCGATGGCGAGCAGGCCGGCCACGGCTGCGACGCCGGCCGTCAGCGTCAGCACCTTAATTCGGAACAGCGCCCGCATGCGATGAGACTGTGGCGCTGGCCTGGCTCTGTCAAGAACAATAGGAGAACATTCAGTCCGCCGCCGCCCGCCGTATCCGCGCCGGCTTCGTCGCCTCCACCACGCACTGGCCGGGGTCGGTCATGGCGTGGACGCCCAGGCAGTAGATGTCCTCGTAGTGGGTCCCGGCGCTGGCCAGGCACTGGTGGAAGTTGAGCTTGGCCATGCGCAGGCACATGCCGCTCCTGGGCTCGCTCGTCAGCGTTCGGCCCTGGCCCTCCTGGCCCATGACCGTGAGGGCGGCGAGCGCCACGCCGCGCGCCACCACGGGGCTCGGCCCGCCCCGGCGTCCGCCCTCGGCTATCGCCGCGGTCAGCCGGGCGCGGTCGTCGCCGGCCGCGCGGTAGCCGGCGGTGGAAATGCGCTTCACCTGGGCGAGCCGGGCTGGCCCGTTGGTCAGCCGGGCCTTCGACCAGCCCTGCCTCTGGACGGAGTAGGAGGCCGCCTTCACCCGGCGTCCGGCCTGGGCCAGAGCCTCGCCCCGGCGGGCCAGGGCGGCATTCGCGCGTCCGGCCGCCGCCGCGCCGCCCGGCAGGTCCAGCGCCGCCTCCGGGTTGGCCGCCAGCCGGCGGGCGAGGTCGCGTCCGCCCGCCTTGCGCACGCCGGCCACGAAGGCGGGCTCCTGCAGGGCGGCCAGCGCCGCATAGGCGATCATCCCGGCCTCCAGTTGCCGGGGCTCGTAGGCGGCGCCCGCCTGCAGGCCCTGGGCGATGTCGGCGGGGTTCGAGAAGTCCGCCGGGATGGCGGCGGCCTTGCGGGTGAAGCTCTCGAACGCCCCGGCCTGGGCGGCGAGGCCCACGTCCACGTATCCGCCGTTCGCGACGGCCTTCGGCGGCGGCGGCGAGCCGGTGGCGCAGCTCGCGAGCATGACCGCCAGGGCCCAGGCGGCGCCGAGGCCCTTGAATGTCCTAAGGTGCACGTCAGACCCCCGTCGACGATGCGCCCCCCAAAGCACGATAGACGACGATTCCCGCCGGCCCCGCGCTGCGGCGGTCTGTCGCGCCGGATCAGGCCGGCGGCGCCCAGCCGGTCAGGGTGATGATCTCGAAGGTGGCCGGGACGCGCTGGTCCTCGTTCCGGAACCGCTCGAAATAGATCTCGAAGGCGCGGTTCAGCAGGGTCCGGGTCAGGGCCTTCGGGTGCCGGTCGGCGAGCACGCTGGTCTCGCCCATCTGGCGCAGGTCGAACAGCAGCTTCAGCGGGTGGTCGTAGGTCACGGTCACGGTGTCCACGTCGGCCACGGGCATGGAGAAGCCCGCCCGCTGGAGCAGGCTCGCGGCGTCCGCCACGTCGGCGAAGGGCGAGACGCGGCTTCCCGCCCCGCCCAGGATCTCGCTCTCGGCGGCGACCAGCGACTGGCGAAGCTCGGTCAGGGTCGTCCCGCCCAGGAAGGCCCCGATGAACAGGCCGTCGGGCTTCAGGGCGCGCCTCGCCTGGATCAGCGCGCCGACCACGTCGTTGGTCCAGTGCAGGCCCAGCGTCGATACGATCAGGTCGAGGCTTCCGTCCGCGAACGGCAGGCGCTCCTCGTCCAACACCACCCGCGCCCCGGCGCGGCCGTGCAGCATCCGGTGGGAGAGGTCGCCCTCGACCAGGAAGCCCACACGCCCGGCCGCCTCGCTCGCCGCCAGCGCCTCGCGGAACGCTCCGCCCCGGGCCGAGAGGTCGACGGCCAGGGGGAAGTCCCGCATGATCGGTTCCAGCCGCTCGGCCACGTCCCCCGCGGCGCGCCGCTGGAGGAAGTCGGCGTTCGCATAGTCGCGGGCGGCGCGGTCCAGGCGCTTGCGGTGCAGGGCGCGGTCGAACAGCCTGGGGGGGCTCGTATTGGGGGGAGCAGGCATGGGCGCGGAACATGGCGACTTCGCCGCCCCTTGGAAACCCGGACCGCGCGCGCGGGCGCTGTGGCGGGGCGCCCTCGACCTCGTCTTCCCGCCCCAGGCCCTGGACGGCGGGCCCCGTCCCCTGGCCGGCGGCCTCTCGGCGCAGGCCTGGAGCCGCATCCACTTCCTCGACGGGCCGGTGTGCGACGGCTGCGGCGTTCCCTTCGAGTACGACCCCGGCGCCCGCTGCGCCGCCTGCCAGGCGAAACCCCGGGCCTTCGACCGGGCCCGCGCCGCCTGCCTCTACGACGAGACCTCGCGCGACCCGATCCTGAAGCTGAAGCACGCCGACCGGACCGACCTCGCGCCCCTGCTGGCCCGCTGGCTCTCGCGCGCCGCCCGGGAGCTTGTGGAGGAGGCCGACGTCATCGCCCCCGTGCCGCTGCACCGCTTCCGCCTGCTGGGCCGCAGATACAACCAGGCCGCCGAGATCGCCCGGCCGCTCGCCCGCATGAGCGGGACGCCCTACCTGGCCGACGCCCTGGTTCGGAAGCGGGCGACGCCGACGCAAGGCGGGCGGTCCGGCTCAGGGAGGCGGCGCAACGTGGCCGGCGCATTCGAGGTCCCGGCGCGCCATCGCGAGCGGCTGGCCGGGCTTACGGTCCTCCTGGTCGACGACGTGCTCACCACCGGCGCCACGGCCGAGGCCTGCGCCAAGGCGCTCAAGGGCGCGGGGGCGGCCTGCGTCAACGTGGCCGTGGTCGCCCGCGTTAAGACCCTTGACGGACTCACTATATGAACGTTCAGCGACACGACTTCCGCCAGGACGCCATGCCCAACGTCACGATCTATACGAAGCCCTACTGCCCCTACTGCATCCGGGCCGTCAGCCTGCTGGAGCAGAAGGGCGTTCCCTTCACCGAGATCGAGGCCGCCTTCGATCCCGCCAAGAAGGCCGAGATGGTCCAGCGGTCCGGCCGCATGACCTTCCCCCAGATCTTCATCGGCGAGCGCCACATCGGCGGTTGCGACGACATGTACGCCCTCGAGCGCGCGGGCCAGCTCGACCCCCTCCTCAAGGCGGCGTGACCCCTTTAAGGGAGGGGCCATGAAGGTCGGCCTCATCCAGACCCGCACGCCCGCCACCCAGGACGCGGCGCTGGCCCACGTCCTGCCGATGGTGCGCGAGGCGGCCGCCGGCGGGGCGCGCCTGATCGCCACGCCCGAGGGGACTAACGTCCTGCAGAAGGACAAGGCCCGGCTCCTGCCCCTGCTGCGTCCACTTGCGGACGACCCGGTGGTCCTGGGCCTCCGGGCCGCCGCCCGCGAGCTCGGCGTCTTCGTCCTGCTGGGCTCGGCCCTGGTGCTGCGCGAGGACGGTAAAGCCGCCAACCGCCAGGCCCTGATCGCGCCAGACGGGTCCATCGCCGCGACCTACGACAAGCTGCACATGTTCGACGTGGACCTTCCGACCGGCGAGACGGCGCGGGAGTCCGAGACCTACGCGCCCGGCGACCGGGCGGTGGTGTCCGACGTGGACGGCCTCAGGCTCGGCCATTCCATCTGCTACGACCTGCGCTTCCCGGCGCTCTACCGGGCGCTGGCGCTGGCGGGCGCGCAGGTGCTCGCCATCCCCGCCGCCTTCACCCGCCCCACCGGCGAGGCTCACTGGGAGGTGCTGATGCGCGCCAGGGCCATCGAGACCGGCAGCTACGTGATCGCCCCGGCCCAGGGCGGCTTCCACGAGGACGGCCGCGGCACCTGGGGCCGCTCGATCGTGGTGGGGCCGTGGGGCGAGGTGGTCGGCAAGCTTGACCACGACGAGCCGGGCGTGCTTCTCGCCGACCTCGATCCCGGCGCGGTCGCCAGGGCGCGGGCCGCCATCCCGGCGCTGGCCAACGCGCGAGCCTTCACGGGACCCTGAACGGTACGATGATCCGCTACGCCCTCATCTGCGAGCACGAGCACGCGTTCGAAGGCTGGTTCGGCTCCTCGGCCGACTACGACGACCAGCACGCGCGCGGCCTGCTGGAATGCCCCGTGTGCGCCACCAGGGCCGTGCGCAAGCAGATCATGGCGCCTGCCGTCGCCGGGACGCGCAAGACCGTGCAAGACGAGCGCTCGGGCCCGCCCCAGGCCATGATGATGGAGGCGCTCTCGCGCATCCGCCGCCACGTCGAGGAGAACTTCGACGACGTGGGCGACGCCTTCGCCAAGGAGGCGAGAGCCATCCACGAGGGCCGCTCCGAGGAGCGCGGCATCTACGGCCAGGCGACGCCCAAGGAGGTCCGCGAGCTGGTCGAGGACGGCGTCCCCGTCGCCCCCCTGCCGCCGGAACCTCCGAAGAAGACCGAGCTCAACTGAGGCCGTGTTCCCTTCCCGGTCTGTGGGAAGGGAACAGGCTGGCCCCTAGAACGTGGTCCTCAGCCCCACCGACATCACATAGCCCTTGCCCTCCACGTCGCCGCGCAGGCGGGTGGTCGTGGCGGCCGGGGTGCCGGCGTAGAAGGTGGTGTCGTGGTTCACGGTGCTGTCGTCGAAGTGGATGTAGGCCGCGCCCAGGTCCAGCGACACGCGCTCGGTGACCTTGGCCGTGGCGCCTGCGCCGAACAGCCAGCGGTCGCCGTCCGGCACCCGGGCGGTGCGCTCGTCGCCGGGGGTCGGCGTCGGGTCGTACTGCACGCCGGTGCGCAGGGTCAGGCGGTCGTTGACGGCGTAGTCCAGGCCCACCGCGCCGGACGTGGTGTCCTTGTAGTTCTGGGCCAGCACCTGGGACCCGGCGGGCGTCGCCACCTCGATCTCGTCGAACTCGCCCCAGCCGAAGCGCTGGGCCTGGGCGTTCAGCGTCAGCTTGTCGGTGAGGGCGTAGCGGACGCCCACCGTGGCGATCCAGGGGGTCGAGAACTCGGCCGAGCCCGGGGCGTTGACGTTGGCCCCGGCCAGCGGGCCCACGAGGCCGCCCACGAACACCCGGCCGTCCAACTTGTGCTTGACGGCCGAGCGGTAGCTGGCGCCCACGGTGAGCTTGCCGACGTAGGCCTGGCCGCCGACGGTCCAGCCCCAGTCCCAGCCGTCGCCGCTGAGCTGCGAGACGCCGTCGGGCAGGGCCGGCGACAGGTTCGGATAGGCCGTCTGCAGCTTGGCGTCGGTGTAGTGGGCGTCGGCGCCCACGCCCAGGTCCAGCCAGTCGGTCACCCGCATGGCGCCGGTGAGCTGGACGTCGGCGGTGGTCACCCGCGAGGCCAGGGCGTCGTAGCGGGCCCAGGCGTTGCGCCGGTAGTCGGTCTCGAAGTTGAAGGGCGCGGCCACCGAGAGGCCCAGGGCGAAGCGGTCGCCGACCGGCGTGGCGATGGCGAAGTTCGGAGCCACCCCGTCCTGGATCGGGTTGAACGCCCGGGGCTCGCCGCTGATCGGGACGGTCACGCCGCCCGGATAGGTGATGGTCGAGCCGGCATTGGTCACCTTGGAATCCACGAAGACGCCGTGCGCCCCGACGTAGGCCTCGCGGCCCGAGCGGGCGATGGCGGCCGGGTTCCACCACAGGGCGTCGACGCCCTGGCTGGCGACCTCGCCGGAATAGGCGCGGCCGACGCCGCGCACCGACTGTTCCTGGAGGTAGAAGCCGGCGGCGTGGGAAAGGCTGGGAACGGCCACGGCGGCCGTGCTCGCGAGGGCGAGGGCAAGGGCTTTGTGCATCGATGCGGACTCCGACCGGCGCCGCAGGGGGGGAGGGGGCGACGCGTCTCTGGTGAGCTATATTGTTGGCGCCCGCTTTGGTTGCGAGGGAGGGGCGCTTGAGGGACGGTTTTTTCCGCCAGGGCGGGGACCGGTCCGCCTTGTGTGACCCATCTGCCACACTAAATGCGAAGGGTCGGAGGCTGCGCTTGATCAAGGCGGCCTGCGCCATTCCGCCTGAGTAGGGGAACCATGAACATCGACATCTATTCCGACCGCGCCAAGCAGGCGATCCAGTCGGCCCAGAGCCTGGCGCTCGCGCGCCGCCACCAGCAGCTCGCGCCCGAGCACCTCCTGAAGGTCCTGCTGGAGGAGAAGGACGGCCTCTCGCGGGCCCTGATCCAGAGCGCCGGCGGTCGGCCCGACGAGGCCGACAAGGCGGTCGACGATCTGCTCGCCAAGCTGCCCAAGGTCGAGGGCGGCTCGGGCCAGCTCTACATGAAGCCCGAAACGGCCCGCGTGTTCGCCGAGGCCGAGCAGGGCGCCAAGGCCGCGGGCGACGCCTTCGTCACCACCGAGCGCCTGCTCATCGCCATCGCCAAGGAAGGCGGCGAGGCGGCGAACGTCCTCAAGCAGGCCGGGGCCAATCCCAAGGGCCTGGAAGAGGCCGCCACCGCCGTCCGCAAGGGCCGCACGGCCGACTCAGCCTCGGCCGAGGAAGGCTATGACGCGCTGAAGCGCTACGCCCGCGACCTGACCCAGGCGGCCCGCGACGGCAAGCTCGACCCCGTCATCGGCCGCGACGAGGAGATCCGCCGGACCATCCAGGTCCTCTCCCGCCGGACCAAGAACAACCCCGTCCTCATCGGCGAGCCTGGCGTCGGCAAGACCGCCATCGTCGAGGGCCTGGCCCTGCGCATCGTCAACGGCGACGTGCCCGAGAGCTTGAAGGACAAGAAGCTCTTGGCCCTCGACATGGGGTCCCTCATCGCCGGGGCGAAGTACCGCGGCGAGTTCGAGGAGCGGCTGAAGGCGGTGCTGAACGAGGTGACCGCCGCCGAGGGCTCGATCATCCTGTTCATCGACGAGATGCACACGCTCGTCGGGGCCGGGAAGTCCGACGGAGCCATGGACGCCTCGAACCTGCTCAAGCCCGCCCTGGCCCGCGGTGAGCTGCACTGCGTGGGGGCCACCACGCTCGACGAATACCGCAAGCACGTCGAGAAGGACGCCGCCCTGGCCCGCCGCTTCCAGCCGGTGTTCGTCTCCGAGCCCACGGTCGAGGACACCGTCTCGATCCTGCGGGGCCTGAAGGAGAAGTACGAGGTCCACCACGGCGTGCGCATCTCGGACAGCGCCATCGTGGCCGCGGCCACCCTCTCGAACCGCTACATCACCGACCGCTTCCTGCCCGACAAGGCCATCGACCTAGTGGACGAGGCGGCCAGCCGCGTGCGCATGGCGGTCGACAGCAAGCCCGAGGAACTGGACGAGATCGACCGCCGCGTCGTGCAGCTCAAGATCGAGCGCGAGGCGCTGTCCAAGGAGACCGACGCGGCCTCCAAGGCCCGGCTGGAGAAGCTGGAAGAGGAGCTCTCCGAGCTCGAGGCCCAGTCCGCCGACATGACCGCCCGCTGGCGCGCCGAGAAGGAGAAGGTCTCCTCCGCCGCCCAGGTCCGCGAAGGCCTGGACCGGCTGCGCGCCGAGCTCGTCGCCGCCCAGCGGCGGGGCGACCTGCAGCGCGCCTCAGAGATCGCCTACGGCGAGATCCCGCAACTGGAGAAGCGCCTGGCCGAGGCCGAGGCCGCCGAAGGCGGCGAGGAGAGCATGACCCCCGAGGTCGTCGACGCCGAGCAGATCGCCGCCGTCGTCTCCCGCTGGACCGGCGTGCCGGTCGAGAAGATGCTGGAGGGCGAGCGCGAGAAGCTGCTCTCCATGGAGGACGGCCTGCGCAAGCGCGTGGTCGGCCAGGAGGAGGCGCTGCTGGCCGTCTCCGACGCCGTGCGCCGGGCCCGGGCGGGCCTGAAGGACCCCAACCGGCCGATCGGCTCGTTCCTGTTCCTGGGCCCCACGGGCGTCGGCAAGACCGAGCTCACGAAAGCCCTGGCCGAGTTCCTGTTCGACGACGAGTCCGCCGTGACCCGCCTCGACATGAGCGAGTACATGGAGAAGCACTCGGTCAGCCGCATGATCGGCGCGCCGCCCGGCTACGTCGGCTACGACGAGGGCGGGGCGCTGACCGAATCCGTCCGCCGCCGGCCCTATCAGGTCGTGCTGTTCGACGAGGTCGAGAAGGCCCATCCCGACGTCTTCAACGTGCTCCTCCAGGTGCTCGACGACGGCCGCCTCACCGACGGCCAGGGCCGCACGGTCGACTTCCGCAACACGCTGATCATCATGACGTCCAACCTCGGCTCGGAATTCCTGGCCGGCGGCGACGACGTGGAGACGGCGCGCCCGGCGGTCATGGACGTGGTCCGCCGCCACTTCCGGCCCGAGTTCCTGAACCGCATCGACGAGGTCATCCTCTTCAAGCGCCTGGGCCGGGCCGAGATGGACGACATCGTCCGCATCCAGCTCCAGCGGGTGGAGAAGCTGCTGGCCGACCGGCGCATGACCCTGTCGCTGGACTCCGCCGCCCTGCACTGGCTGGGCGACAAGGGCTACGACCCGGTCTACGGCGCCCGTCCGCTGAAGCGCGTCATCCAGAAGGAGCTGGTGGACCCTATCGCCCGCAAGCTCCTGGCCGGCGAGCTGGAGGACGGCTCGGTGATCGAGGTCCACGCCGGCGGCGATGGCCTGGAGATCGGCCGGGCGAAGGTGCACTGAGGCTCAGAAGTCCTCCAAGCCCGATCACATTATCTCTATCGATCTTATAGATATTTGACGGCATGGTCCGCTCCGCAAACCGGAGCGGGCCGTGCACGACTTCCTGATCTTCCTCTTCGTGGGCTTCCTGGCCCAGACCGTCGACGGCGCCCTGGGCATGGCCTACGGCGTGATCTCGTCCACCGTGCTGCTCAGCTTCGGCGTGCCGCCCGCGACGGCCTCGGCCAGCGTCCACGCCGCCGAGGTCTTCACCACCGCCGCCTCGGCCGGCTCCCACGCCGTGAACCGCAACGTGAACTGGAAGCTGTTCGCGCCGCTGGCGCTGGGCGGCTGTGTGGGCGGGGGCCTGGGCGCCTTCCTGCTGGCCTCGATGGACGGGGCGGTGCTGAAGCCCTTCATCACCGGCTACCTGGCCCTCATGGGCGTGGTGATCCTCTACCGCGCCTGGCGCGCCGCCCGGCCCAGCCACTTCCCCGTGAAATGGAGCGGCCCCCTGGGCCTCGTCGGCGGCTTCGTCGACGCCGTGGGCGGCGGCGGCTGGGGCCCCACGGTGACCAGCGCCATGGTGGGCTCGGGCGCCGAGCCGCGCATCAGCATCGGCACCACCAACACCGCCGAGTTCTTCGTGACCTCGACCATCTCGGCCACCTTCCTGGCGGCGCTGATCTCAGGCCACTGGCGCGACGCCGACGGCCTGGCCAACCACGCCGCCTCGGTGGCCGGTCTGATCCTGGGCGGCCTCGTGGCCGCGCCGCTGGCGGGCAAGATCGTCAAGATAGTGCCGGTCCGCACGCTCACCTTCGCCGTGGGCGTCCTGGTCCTGGCGCTCGCAGGCTACCAGACCGCGCGGCTGGTCGGCTGGATCTAGAGCACGACCTGGGTGACGCGGCCGCCGCGGGTCACGACCCGCTGCATCAGCGCGGTGCTTTCGCCCTGCGCCTGGCCCACCGGCCGGGCCAGGGTGATCACGTACCAGGTCCCGTTCGGCAGCCCTGAGAAGCTGAACCGGTCCTGGGCGTCGCAGGTCGTCCGCTTCACATAGGGGCCGGCGTCGCCCGCGGGCGCGGTGGGCGTGCGCTTGCGCACCTCGCTGGCCGGCAGGGCCGCGCGCTCGGTCGAGCCGTAGAGCACGTTCATGCGGCGCCGCGCCCACGGCGTCTCCGGCGTCAGCACCACGCCCGAGCCGGCGCAGGTGAAGCGTTGCGGGCCCTGCTTGTAGGCCAGCCGGCCGACGATGCCGTTCGTCCCCTTGGCCTGCGACCAGGCGAAGTCGGCGGCCGAGAACTCGGCGCGGCCCGACGGCAGCGGTCCCGGCGGCGGCGGGCCGAGGGCGGGCGTGCAGGCGGCGGTGACGGCGGCGGCGCCGAGGGCGGCGATCAGGAGGGGGCGTTTCATCTCGGGGCCAGCTTATAGGCCATTGCGGCGAAACCTTGCCAGGGGTTGTGCCGGGGGTTGCGGGCTTGACCGTGACCCGCCCCGGCCGCCTACTCCCGTCCGTGGGGGGCTCATCGCGGAGGCGACCAGATGGCCCATACGTTCGAGATCCACAAGGACAAGGCCGGCGAGTACCGGGTCCGGTTCAAGTACAACGGCGAGACCATCTTCTCGACCGAGGGCTACGCCTCGAAGGCGAGCGCCCAGAACGCCATCGACAGCATCAAGAAGAACGGCCCCGGGGCCCCGGTCGAGGACAAGAGCTAGCGGCAACGTCACCCTCTCTCCTCCCCCATCGGGGGAGGGGGACCATGCGCAGCATGGGGGAGGGGGCTTGCCGGGAGCGCCGCGCCTGTCGTCTGGCCCCCTCCACCGTCCTTCGGCCGGTCCCCCTCCCCCGATGGGGGAGGAGAGCAGCTTGGCCCGCCGCCCTAGTCGTCCCGCACCTTGCCGCGCATGGCCTTCACGCCCGAGCGCTTGGACTTGCCCTCCAGCCGCCGGAGCTTGCTGGCATAGGTCGGCTTGGTCTTCTTGCGCGGCGGGGGCGGCGGCCTGGCCGCCTCGCGGATCAGGTCGAGCAGGCGGTTCACCGCCGCCTGCCGGTTCAGCTCCTGCGAGCGGTGTTCCTGGGCGACCAGCACCAGCACGCCGTCCTGGGTCAGGCGGTTGCCCGAGAGGCGGTAGAGCCTTGCCCGAACCGGCTCGGGCAGGGAGGGCGATCCCCGTACGTCGAACCGCAGCTCGACGGCCGTGGAGACCTTGTTCACGTGCTGGCCGCCGGGCCCCGAGGCGCGCACCGCCCGGAGCTGGACCTCCTCGTCGCCGAGGCTGATGGAGGAGGTGACCTCGATCATGGGCCCCGCTTGCCACGGTTCGCACCCGCAAGTGAACGGGGGCGCGACGTTTTCGCAAGGCCTCGCCGGCCGCGCTTCCCTTGACCCGCGCGCAAAAAACGGCTTGAGAGCCCCGGCTTTGCTGCACCGCCGTTGCGCGGCCGCAGCCGATTTGTCGTATCAGGAGAAACAAACATGCGCGTCTACTACGATCGCGACGCCGACCTGTCCCGCATCCTGGACAAGAAGATCGCCATCGTAGGCTATGGCTCGCAAGGCCGTGCGCATGCGCTGAACCTCACCGACTCCGGCGTGAAGAACGTGGCCGTGGCGCTGCGCCCCGGTTCGGCCACCGCCAAGAAGGTCGAGGCCGACGGCCTGAAGGTCATGAGCGTGGCGGACGCCGCCGCCTGGGCCGACGCCATCATGATCCTGGCGCCCGACGAGCTGCAGGCCCAGATCTACCGCGACGAGATCGCCCCCAACATCCGTGACGGCGCGGCCCTGCTGTTCGCCCACGGCCTCAACGTCCACTTCGGCCTCATCGAGCCGAAGAAGACCGTGGACGTGCTGATGGTCGCCCCGAAGGGGCCCGGCCACACCGTGCGCGGCGAGTACCAGAAGGGCGGCGGCGTGCCGTGCCTGATCGCCGTCCACCACGACGCCACCGGCGGCGCCATGGACTTCGGCCTGGCCTACGCCTCGGCCATCGGCGGCGGCCGCTCGGGCGTCATCGAGACCAACTTCCGCGAGGAATGCGAGACCGACCTGTTCGGCGAACAGGCCGTGCTCTGCGGCGGCCTGGTGGAGCTGATCCGCGCCGGCTTCGAGACCCTGGTCGAGGCGGGCTACGCCCCCGAGATGGCCTATTTCGAGTGCCTGCACGAGGTGAAGCTGATCGTCGACCTCATCTACGAGGGCGGCATCGCCAACATGAACTACTCGATCTCCAACACGGCCGAGTACGGCGAGTACGTCACCGGCCCGCGCATCGTGACGCCGGAAACCAAGGCCGAGATGAAGCGCGTGCTGGAGGACATCCAGTCGGGCCGCTTCGTGCGCGACTTCATGCAGGAGAACGCGGTGGGCGCCCCCAGCTTCAAGGCCACCCGCCGCCGGGCCGCCGAACATCCCATCGAGGACGTCGGCCAGCGCCTGCGCGCCATGATGCCCTGGATCACCAAGAACAAGCTGGTCGACACCGAGCGCAACTGATCCGCGAAGGCCCGGGGAAACCCGGGCCTTTTTCTTCCCTCCCTTGATGGGGAGGGGCAGGCGGCGAAGCCGCCAGGGTGGGGGAGTCACGACCGGGCGCCGCGCCCACGGACTGGCGGGCCGTCCCAGACTCGCCGCCCTACGAGACGCTTCCCCACCCGTCTCCCCCGGACCAGGTCCGGGGTCGCCACCCTCCCCACGAGGGGGAGGGAAGGGCTCACTCCTCGTCGCCGAAGCCCCGCTTGGCCTTGCTCCACGCCTTGGCGGTCTTGTGGCGCGACGCCCAGAGCCGGCGGTTCTCCTGGGCGGCGCGGGGGTCTTCCTTGCGGCGCTCGTGGGCCAGTTCGGCCTGGAGCTTGCGGAAGCTCGCCCAGCGGCCCGCGTCGAGCCGGCCGTCCGCCAGGGCCGCGCGCACGGCGCAGCCCGGCTCGCCCTCGTGGCGGCAGTCGCTGAACCGGCACTCGGCCTCCAGGGTCTCGATGTCGGAAAACAGCGTCGAGACCCCCGCGTCGGCCTCCCACAGCGCCAGCTCCCGCATCCCCGGCGTGTCCAGGATCAGCCCGCCCGACGGCAGCAGCACCAGTTCGCGGTGGGTGGTGGTGTGGCGCCCGCGCTCGTCGCCCTCCCGGATCTCGCCGGTGGACATCCGCTCGCTGCCGGCCAGCGCGTTCAGCAGGGTGGACTTGCCCGCCCCCGACATGCCCAGCAGCACGGCCGTCTTCCCCGGCTCCAGGTGCTCGGCCACCGCCTCCAGCCCCTCGCCGCGCTTGGCCGCGATGGCCAGCACGGGGGCGCCTTGCGCGATCGCCTCTACCTCGGCGACCCGCTCCGCCACGTCCTCGGCCAGGTCGGCCTTGGTCAGCACGATGACGGGCCGCGCCCCGCTCTCGTGGGCCGTGGCCAGGTAGCGTTCCAGCCGGCGCAGGTTCAGGTCCGAGTTCAGCGAGGTGACCAGGAAGGCCACGTCCACGTTGGCCGCCACCACCTGGGCGTGGGTCCCGCGCCCCGCCGCCTTGCGCACGAAGGCGGTGGCCCGGGGCAGCACGTGCTGGATGAAGGCCGGCTCCGGCGCCTTGCGCGGCTCGTAGGCCACCCAGTCGCCGACGGCGGGCCGGGCCATCTCCTCGGCGGATTTCATCAGCCGTCCGGCCGCCTTGGCGTCGGCCTCGCCGGCCTCGGTGATCAGGCGATAGCCGCCGCGCTGCTGGACGATGACGCGGCCGGCCTTGAGCCCCTCAGCCGCATAGGTCGCGAAGTCGCGCTGGAGCCCGTCGCTCCAGCCGTATTGGGTCAGCACTTGGATTGTCCTTGAAGTCGAGAGCCGATGTGGCGTCGACCGTGGGGACCCGTCCTCATGTGGGAGAGATCGGCTGCACTCTAGGCAGCGGTCACGGCGACGCAGCGAAGGGCTGCGCGGACAATGGGCGACACGGGCATCCTCCTCTCGTTTGCGTGGCCGTCAGGCGGCGGACCTTGGCGGGGGCCGCGCTTCGCGTCAAGAAAGACGGCTGCGACAGGAGCGACCGATGGCCGATGCGATCCAGGTGGTGAAGAACGACGAGACCCGGCAGTTCGAGGTCACCCTCGACGGCCAGACCGCCTTCGCCGAGTTCCGCATGGTGGACCGCGGCATGATCCTGCCCCACACGGTCGTCCCCGAGGCGTTCGAGGGCAAGGGCGTGGGCTCGGCCCTCGCCAAGGCCGCCCTCGGCTACGCCCGCGACCACGACCTGAAGGTCATCCCGCTCTGCCCCTTCATCGCCGGCTACATCAAGAAGCACCCCGAGTGGAACGACGTGGTCCACGAGACGTACCGGGCGCAGCTGGGGATCGGGGGTTAAGGCGGGTCGTCCAGGGCCTTCATGCCTCGGGTTTCCGGATCGTACTCCTCGGGCCAGCGGTACTGATACGTTGGCTGATCCAGCCCCAGGTGGGCTGCCGCCTCGCCCGTCTCCCAGTATCGCAGGAGCGCTTCCACGCGCCGCACCGCCAGGCGAACGGCGGAGTCGACGGGCCGCAAGCCGCCGAAGGACTGACCGCAAAGGGCAGGGCTGATCGGCCACACGCGCCAGGATTGCAGGTGGAAATCCGTCTTACGTCCGCGCTCCCGATTGATCGCATCGTCCGACCAGACGAGACGAAAGGAATTGCGCCAAGGCCAGTAGCCGTAAACCTCCTGGCGGTTCTCTCCCACCCATCGCTCCCAATAGTCGGCGCGTGCGAACCAGTTGTTCCAACGCCGCGCCGATTTCGGCGGGTGGTCGAAACCGTGAGCCCGCATCAGCGGCTCCATGGCCTCGCGAAGCGCCGCGGCGAGACGCACGCGCTTCGTCGGGCGCTTCACCGCCCTTGCCAAGGCTCGCCGTCCTCGTCGGTTCGGAGTTCATGCATCGAAAAGCATCATAGCGGAGGGTCTGAGAACAAAACAAGATCGACGGCGGCAAGCGTCACCGGCGCCCTTCTCCCCTTGCGGGAGAAGGTGTCAGCCGCAGGCTGACGGATGAGGGGTTCCCGAACGCCTGCCGCGGGATTCGGGCGCGGAGGTCCGCAGAGCGCGCGGAGCGTCGCGGCGGCCGCTCTCTGCGTCCTCTGCGCGATCTCTGCGTCCTCTGCGGTTCCAGGAGGGACTTTGCGGCTCCAGCAGCCGGCTGCGGCCGCTCACCCCCACCCCAACCCCGCCTCGCCCCGCAGGATCACCTCGGCCTGCGCCGTATGCTTCCCCCCGCCCCGCTCGTGCAGCACCAGCGGCGGCAGCAGCTTCAGCGGCGCCTTGCCGGTCTTCACGGCGCGCACCAGCACCCGCTTGGCCGGTTCGTCGGCGTGCGGGTGGATGGGGCGGACCTGGAACGAGCCGGCCTTGGGGGCCAGTAGGGCCAGGAGGTCGGCCAGGCGGTCGGCGCGGTGGATGATGGTGATCGTGCCCCCCTCGCGCACCGCCTTCGACAGGAAGCCGGTCCAGGCCGAAAGCCCGCCCTCGGCCATCCAGGCGGCGGTCTTCTCAGGGGCGGGCGCGCGCAAGGTCCCGGGGTCGTCGAAGAACGGCGGGTTGGCCATGGCCGCGTCGAACGGCTTCAGGCCCAGCCTCGAGAACGGGACGCCCACGTCGCCGGCCATCGCCTCGACGCGGTCTTCCAGGCCGTTGGCGGCGATGTTGGCCCTCGCCAGCGCCAGCGCCTCGGGATCGCGCTCCAGGCCGGTGAACCGCGCGCCCGGCCGCCGGACGGCCGCCGCCAGCAGCGCCCCGCCGGCTCCGCAGCCCGCTTCCAGCACGCGCTCGCCCGGACCCACGTCGCAGGCCGCCGCCAGCAGGGCCGCGTCCAGCCCCGCCCGGTAGCCGCGGGCCGGCTGGCGCAGCCGCACCCGGCCGTCCAGCACGCGGTCCTCGGAGGTTGCATCCATGCGGGGGCCTTGGTTTCGCAAGAAGGAAGCGGTACGCGCTCGGGTCGCTTGACCGTGACCTATCGCGTCACCATTGTCCCGGCAAACGGCGGCCGGTCGGGGTCCGGTCGCCTTGAGTATCAAAGGAACCCTGCGTGGAAGCCGCCCAGGCCATCGTCAGACCAGCGCCCACACTCGACGCGCTGCTGGAACTCGCCGGGCCGGACATGCGGGCGGTGGACGCCCTGATCCGCGAGCACATGGACAGCCCGGTGCCGGTGATCCCGGCCCTGGCCGACCACCTGATCGCCGGCTCCGCCAAGCGCCTGCGCCCCCTGCTGACCATCGCGGCGGCCCGGCTCGCCGGCGCCCGCGACGACGCCTGCCTGAAGCTCGCCGCCGCCGTGGAGTTCATCCACACCGCCACCCTGCTGCACGACGACGTGGTGGACTCATCGCAGCTGCGCCGGGGCCGCGTGGCCGCGCACCTGATCTGGGGCGCCCCGTCCAGCGTGCTGGTGGGCGACTTCCTGTTCGCCCGGGCCTTCGAGCTGATGGTCGGCGCGGGCTCGATGGCGGCGCTTGAGATCCTCGCCCGCGCCAGCCGCGTCATCTCCGAGGGCGAGGTGCTGCAGCTCACCCGCAGCCACGACCTGGACCTGACCCAGGACGTCTATCTGGAGATCATCGGCGCCAAGACCGCCGAACTGTTCGCCGCCGCCGCCGAGGCCGGCGCGGTCTCGGCCGGGGCCTCGCCCGAGCGCCGCCGGGCGCTGCGCCGCTTCGGCCAGGAACTGGGGCTGGCGTTCCAGCTCGTGGATGACGCCCTCGACTATTCCGGCGATGCCGGGACCCTGGGCAAGAACGCCGGCGACGACTTCAAGGAGGGCAAGGTCACCCTGCCGCTCCTGCTGGCCATGGCCCGCACCGGCCCCGCCGAGCGCGACTTCTGGCTGCGCACCGTCGACCGCCGCGAACAGGCCGACGGCGACCTCGACCGCGCCCGCGAGCTGATGCGCGAGACCCGGGCCCTGGACGACACCCTGGCCCTCGCCGCCCGCTACGCCGAAAGCGCCAAGGCGGCCCTCGGCGACTTCGCCGGCCCCTGGCGCCCGGCCCTGGAAGACCTCGCCGACTTCGCCGTCGCCCGGAAGGCTTAGGCCTACCTCAACATTTGGAACTGATTGCGTTTTTGCGCGCTCCCTGCCGTCCCGAGGGAGCGATGATGATTAGTGGCATGAGACTGGCGGGGGCGGGATTGGCGCGCCTGGGCGCCTTCACCCCCGAATTCCCCGACGCCCGAGCCCTGCACCTGGGCCTGGCGCACTGGAACCACGAGCGCCTGGCGCCGACCACGCCAGGTCCCGGCTGGCAGGCCGAGCTGAACCGCGACGCCCGCATGCTGCGGCTGGAGGGCGGCTTCATCGAGGCCTTCCGCGCCCACGTGGCGCCCCTGGTCGAGGGCGTCCCCGACGATCCCGACGGCTTCGTGGCCTGGTTCGAGGCCCTGAAGGACGGCGGCCCCGGCCAATGGGACCCCCTGTTCGACTGGCTGGCTGGCGAGGCCGACCTCGACCAGATGCGCTGGTTCCTGACCCAGGAGGCGGCGGGCGAGGCGGGCTTCGACGACCTCGTGGCCATGACCCAGGTGAAGCTGCCCACGCGACCCAAGCTGGAGCTCGCCCGCAACTACTGGGACGAGATGGGCCGGGGGAACGAGGGCGGCATGCACGGGCCCATGCTGGACCGCACCGTGCAGATCCTAGGCCTGACCCCCTCCATCGGCGGAACCTGCTGGCAGTCGCTGGCCCTCGCCAACACCATGACCGCGCTGGCGACGACCCGGCGCTACGTCTACCAGGCCGTGGGCGCGCTCGGCGCCGTGGAGCTGACCGCCCCCACCCGCGTCGCCCTGGTGGCCGAGGGCCTGAAGCGCCTGGGCGTGGAGCCCGCCGGCCGCAAGTACTTCGTCCTGCACGCCCAGCTCGACATCGAGCACTCCCGCGCCTGGAACGCCGAGGTGCTGCGCCCGCTGGTCGAGGCCGACCCGTCCTGCGCCCGCCACATCGCCGAGGGGGCGGTCATGCGCCTCGTCTGCGGCGAGCAGTGCTTCGAGGCCTACCGCGCCTGCCTATGGGCGGACGCGGCGCCCCCCTGGGCGTCCCAGGTCTACGCCGCGGAATAGGGTGAGCCCCATGCCGGCCAGCACCGTCAGGGGCCCGAGCGGCGCGCCGATCGCATAGACGGCGCTCAAGGCCGCGCCCGCGATCCACCGTGGTCCCCGGAACGCGGCCGCCAGCCCCGCCGCCGCGGCGGGCGCCAGGAGGGCCGTCTCATAGTGCATGGCGTAGGGGCTGATGAGCAGCGCCCCGCCCGCCACGGCCGCGAGCCGGACCGCCAGGTCGTCGCTGCGCCGGAACGCCAGCCAGACCACCGTCACCGCCTCGGGCGCCAGCACATAGGCCCAGGCGCCGGGGACTCCGAACCGCTCCAGCAGCGCATAGGGGGTGATGGCGTCGGCGACGAGGCTCGGGTCCCCGAACACCACGGCCTGGAAGCGGGGCAGGGCGGCCAGCCAGCCCCGCCAGATCTCGACGCCGAACGACGCCGCCGACAGCCCCGCGACCGCAAGCCCGGTGAGCCCCGCCGCCGCCAGCGTCCGCCAGCGGCCCTCGGCGATCAGGGCGACGGGCGCCAGCACGAGGAGCTGCGGCTTCACGCAGGCCGCCAGCCCCCAGAGCAGCCCCGCCGTCAGCGGCCGGTCCTTCAGCGCCAGGGCCAGCAGCATCAGCCCGCCCACCAGGAAGGTGACCTGCCCGCAGTAGGCCACCAGCGCCACGGGCGGCAGCAGGATGAACCACCACGGCAGCCGGGCCTTCAGCCCCGCCGCCAGGAAGAGGGCCCCCGTCGTCGCCGTCCAGAGCCCGTAGGCGGCCCAGAAGGGCAGGGCGGCGAACGGCGCCAGCAGCAGCGCCGCCGTCGGCGGATAGGCGAAGGGCCGCAGCTTCTCCGGCCCCAGGGGCCAGCCCTGCAGCGCCGTCACATGGGCGAAGTCGTAGAGCCGCGCGGGCTCGGCGAGCGCCACGCGGACGCCGGCCCACAGGGGCTGGAAGTCGATCCCCGCCGGCTGGCGGAAGACGAGGGTCCAGGTCAGCGCGCTGATCGCGGCGTAGGCGACGACCAGCAGGGCCAGCATCCGGCCCCTCCGGCTCGCCGTCGCGTCGGGCTCGCCCCCCATGATCGGGTCAGCCCGGGCTGATCATCTTCTCCGGCCGGACGACCTCGTCGAACTCCTCGTTCGTGACGTAGCCGCCGCCCACGGCCTCCTCGCGCAGGGTGGTGCCGTTCTTGTGGGCCAGCTTGGCGATCTTGGCGGCGTTGTCGTAGCCGATCTTCGGCGCCAGCGCCGTCACCAGCATCAGCGAGCGCTCGAGGTTGGCCTTGATGTTGTCCTCGCGGGCCTCGGTGCCCGTCACCATGTTGTCGGTGAAGCTGATCGCCGCGTCCGAGATCAGCCTGCACGACTGTAGGAAGTTGTAGGCCATCACCGGGTTGAAGACGTTCAGCTCGAAATGGCCCTGGCTGCCGGCGAAGGCGATCGCCGTCTGGTTCCCCATGACGTGGGCGCAGACCATGGTCAGGGCCTCGGCCTGGGTGGGGTTCACCTTGCCGGGCATGATCGAGGAGCCGGGCTCGTTCTCCGGCAGCGCCAGTTCGCCCAGGCCGGCCCGCGGGCCCGAGCCCAGGAAGCGCAGGTCGTTGGCGATCTTGAACAGGGCCGCGGCCGTCGCGGTCAGGGCGCCGTGCGAGTAGACCATGGCGTCGTGGGCGGCGAGCGCCTCGAACTTGTTCGGCGCGGTGACGAACGGCAGCTTGGTGATGGCCGCGATCTTCTCGGCCACTTTCTCGGCGAAGCCGATCGGCGCGTTCAGGCCTGTGCCCACCGCCGTGCCGCCCTGGGCCAGTTCGTAGAGGCCATAGAGGCTCTCCTTGATCCGCCGGACCGACATCGAGACCTGGTGGGCGTAGCCGCCGAACTCCTGGCCCAGCGTCAGGGGCGTGGCGTCCTGGGTGTGGGTGCGGCCGATCTTGATGATGTGGGCGAATTCCTCGGCCTTGGCCTTGAGCGCGATGTGCAGGTGCTCCAGCGCCGGGTTCACCGACCGCGCCAGCTCCTCGGCGCAGGCGATGTGCATGGCCGTCGGATAGGTGTCGTTCGACGACTGGCTCATGTTGACGTGGTCGTTCGGGTGGACCGGCTTCTTGGAGCCCATCTCCCCGCCCATCATCTCGATCGCCCGGTTCGAGATCACCTCGTTGGCGTTCATGTTAGACTGGGTGCCGGAACCGGTCTGCCAGACCACCAGCGGGAAGTGGTCGTCGAGCTTGCCGTCGATGACCTCCTGGGCGGCGGCGACGATGTACTTGCCGATCTCGGGGTCGAGCTTGCCGAGCTCCATGTTGGCCTCGGCCGCCGCGCGCTTGACCACGCCCAGGGCCTTGATGATCGGCTTCGGCTGCTTCTCCCAGCCAATCTTGAAGTTGCCGAGGCTGCGTTGGGTCTGTGCGCCCCAGTACCGGTCGGACGGGACTTCGATGGGGCCGAAGGTGTCGGTCTCGGTGCGGGTCGCGCTCACGGCTGTCACTCCTGTCGTCTGGCCGCGCCGGTTTAGCGGGACGGCGCGAGACTGCAAGGCGCTTGCGCTCGGGCCGTGAGGAGCCAATATAGCCAGGAAGATAGCCAGGAAGCCTCCCGATGCGCGTCGGCGTGCTCGAAGCCAAGAACCGCCTCTCCGAACTCCTCGCCGCCGCCGAGCGGGGCGAGGAGGTCGTCATCACGCGCCGGGGCGAGCCGGTGGCCCGGCTGGAGCCGGTCCGCAAGCGCATGAGCCCCGAGGAGGCCGAGGCCCTGATGCGCCGGGTCCGCGAGCGCCGCGAGAGCCTGGGCTTCACGACGACCTGGGAAGAACTGCGCGCCGACCGCGACGAAGGACGTCGCTGACGTTGATCATCGACTCGTCCATCGCCGTCTGCTGGCTCCTGCCCGACGAGCAGCATGTCCTGGCCGAGGCCGCGATCCGCGAGGTTGTCGGGTCTGGGGCGGACGTTCCGGCGCACTTCATCCTTGAGGTCGCCAACGTGCTCCTGGTCAGCCAACGTCGTAAGCGCATCAACTCGGCGCCGACGTATTTCGCCGACCTCTTGGACCTCGAAATCCGAACGGACACAGCGGGGGCGACCGAAGCGGCCGCCCGGGCCCTCGTGCTGGCCGACCGCTACGGCCTGACGGTGTACGACGCCGCCTACCTTGAGCTGGCGAGACGGCTGGGCGCGCCCCTCGCCACCCTGGATCAGGCGTTGCGGCGGGCCGCCCAGGATGCGGGCGTCCCGCTGTTCGACGCATGACCGAGGCCGGAACGCAAACGGGGTGGACCCAGCACGGCAAGGTGCGCGCCCGCGAGGCGGACGGCTTCCTCGAGCTGGTGGTCGACGGCCTGACCACCCAGGCCAAGTACTACAAGCCCCTGATCTACGAGTTCTTCCGCAAGGCCTGGCGCGGCTCGCGTCCAAGCTGGGGCGAGTTCGCCGTCGAGATCGGCATGGAGTACGTGGGCGACCCGCCCTGGCTCGACCTCGACAACCTGGCCAAGGCGATCCTGGACTCCATCAAGGGCTACGCCTTCCACGACGACGCCCAGGTCGCCCGCCTGCTGGTCGAGCGCCGCCCCGGCGAGCGCGAACGGATCACCGTGACGGTGCGCCGCCTGGGCTAGGGGCCTACTCCGTCCAGGCCGTCTTGCCGCCGTAGGCGTCCACCGCCTCCAGCGTGGCGCCGATCAGCTCGCGTTCCACGTCGGTGAGCTCGGGCCGCCAGATGTCGAAGATCAGCACGACCCGCAGCTTCTCGGCGTTCCGGTTCCACGCCTCGTGCTCGATGCTGTCGTCGAAGACGCAGGCCTTCCCCTCCACCCAGGGCCGGGTCTCGGAGCCCACCCGCATGGCGCAGTCCGCCGGCACGATCAGCGGCAGGTGGCAGATGTAGCGGGCGTTCATGAAGCCGTTGTGGGGCGGGATGTGCGCGCCGGGCCGCAGCAGCGAGAACAGGATCGAGGGCGTCCGCCCCGGGATTCGGCACAGCGGCGCGTCCGCCAGCGCCGCCATGGTCCTGGGGAAGCGCTCGACGTTCCCGGCCACCGGCTCGCCGTCCTTCCAGAGGAAGAAGGCGCTCCACTGCGGATTGTCCAGCAGGCCCAGGGCGTCGAACACCGGCCGGTTGGGCTCGGCCTTCACATAGGGGCGGAACGCGCCGTCCTCCTCGATCACCCTGGCGAGTTCGGCGCGGATGTCGTCGGTGGCCGCCTCCACCCGGTCCAGCCAGGGGAAGTCGGCCCGCTCGGCCCACTCGATGTTGGGCAGCTCGGGGAAGTAGAAGTATTTCGGCTCCTGAAGGTAGAGCCGGCTCTTGCCCGTCAAGAGGTCCAGGGCCCGGCGGGCGCGGCGCGCCTTAGGCCCGTCGATGCCCCGCCCCTCCAGCGCCCGGCGCAGGTGCGCGCCGTAGGTCTCGGCGTAGCCGGCCAGCATCCGCTGGGCGCGGGCGGCCTCGGCCTGCACGGCGGGGTCCGGCGGCCCCGCGGCGGCCAGCTTGACCACGGCGTCGTAGAAGGCGCTCGCGGCCTTGGCGTCGTCGGCCGCGGCGTGGTGGTCGCCCATCATCATCAGGGCGTGCAGGTTGCGCGGGTCGAGCCGCAGCGCCGCCTCCAGCGCGCTGCGCTGGGCGGGCCCGTCGCCCAGCGCCCGCTGGGCCATGGCCACGCCCACCCAGACGGCGGCGTTGGCCCCGCCCGATCCGGTGATCCTGGAAAACAGCGCCAGCGCCTCGTCCGGGCGGCCCTCGCGCAGCGCCTTGGCGCCGTCGCGCCAGGCGGCCTGCAGGTCGGCGGTGTTGGTCGGCGCGTCGCTCATGGCCCGATAGACGCCGGGCCCCGGCGGCCGGTCAAGCGGCGAGGGCGGGCTTACGCAGGACCGCGATCGCCTGGGTGGCCGCCTCCCCGTCGCCCGGGACGATCTCCAGGACCTCGAAGAAGGGACGGGCCAGGCCGGCGAAGTGGTCCCGGCTCGTCCAGGCGGAGAGGTAGTTGGACCCCTGCAGCGCGTCGTTCAGGACCACGTAAGGCTCGGCCTCCAGGCGGGCCCGCACCTCGGGCGTGCCCCAGGTCTCGGCGTAGTCGGTGTCGTGGAAGGTCATCAGGGCCACGCCGCCCGGCCGCAGCACCCGCGCGACCTCGGCCAGCCACCGCACCGCCATCGGCTCCCGCAGGTGGGTCAGCACCGAATGGGCGTAGACGAGGTCGAACCCGCCGTCGGCCAGCGGCAGCGGCGGCGCCAGGCGGTTGCGCGTGTAGCGCCCCGGCAGGTTCTTCGCGCACCAGGCCACGAGGCGCGGGTTGAGGTCGCTGCCGTGGAAGGCGCCGCCGCCGGCGATCACCTCGGGCGCCAGCCAGCGGGCGATACGCCCGCAGCCGCAGCCGAAGTCCAGCACGCTGGCCCCGGCCCCGGGGTCGCGGCCGTGCCGGGCGGCCAGCCTCGCGAACATCTCGGCGTGGCGGCGGCCCTGCTCCGAGAACCAGCGGCGGTCGGGGGTTCCGGCCACCGCCACCAGCAGGTCGGGCGGCGGCATCGGCCGCCCGTCGTCGAAGGGTTCGGTGGGCTGCCTCGCGAGCCGTCCCTCGGCGCGGCGATAGACGAGGCCCATGAGGCCCGTGACCTCCAGGAACCGGCGGAGGATGCGGCGGGGCGAGGCGGTGAGATGGGACTGGGGGCGACCCGACATGGCCGGATGGGAAGCGGCGCCGTGCGCACGGTCAACCCTGGGGTGTATCTGCGGCCAAAATAAAACCGGCCGCGCCCGGGAGGGAGTGGGCGCGGCCGGATACTTCGCGAACCTGTCCGGGGGAAATGGGTCGGTTCAGCGATACTGTTGCAGACGGGTGGTCCGCAGTCCGGCCATCCCGTGGCGGTCGATCGAGCGCTGCCACGACAGGAATTCGTCGCTGGTCAGCGAATAGCGTTCCAGGGCGTCCTCCAGCGAGATCAGCCCGCCGCGCACCGCGGCGACGACCTCGGCCTTGCGGCGGATGACCCACCGGCCCGTGTTGGGCGGCGGCAGGTCCTTGATCGTCAGAGGCGCGCCCGTCGGGCCGATCACGTAGGACTCGCCCCGGCTGTTCGTGCGCAGCTGCTGCGTCTGTTGCAACATGGCTCTTATGGCCTTCCCACCATCACTGTTGATGGGAACGATACGCCGCGGCCCCTAACGGCCGCTGAATCGCTACAGTAAAGAAACGCCTAACCATACGCTCCCCCGTGTACCAGTTCGATACTTTTCTAACCGTTTACGGCGGTTAATCTATGCTAACGGAAAGTATTACCGCTTGATGTTGATGAGTTCGTCCAGCATCTGATCCGCGGTCGTGATGATCTTGGAAGATGCGGAGTAGGCCTTCTGGGTGGCGATCAGGCCGGTGAACTCGGCCGACAGGTCCACCGTCGAGGCTTCCAGGCTGGAGGGCGAGATCGCGCCCGCGCCGCCGACGCCCGGCTCCTTGATCACCATCTCGCCCGCCGGGATGGTCGGGCGGTAGGCGTTGCCGCTCACCGCCTGCAGGGCGTCCGGGTTGGGGAAGGTGGCGATGCCGATCTTGGCGATCTTGCGGATCTCGCTGTTGTCGTAGACCGCCGAGACGATGCCGTCGTCGCTGACGTCGATGGCGATGACGTTGCCCACCCCAGCGCCGTTCGACTGGATCGAGTTCACCGTCGAGGTGGCGGAGTACTGCGACAGCTTGGACAGGTCGATGTCGATGTCCTGGGCGGCGAGGCCCAGGGCTGTGGCCCACTTCGGGTTGGCGCCCGTGGAGGCGTTGAGGCTCAGGCTCTGAAGGGCGGCCGAAGTGCCCGTCAGGTCGATGGTGCCGTCCGCGTTGAAGGCGACCGTGCCGGCGGCGAGCTGACCGTTGGCGCCCGCGGAGACCGAGGAGGCCGGCACGGCGTAGATTTCCGCGTGCCACTTGTTGGGATTGAGGGCGTCGTCCTTCATCAACGCCATGACCAGCTTCCGCGAGCCGCCGGCGGAGTCCACGACGTTCATCTCGATGGTGAAGTCGGGCTTGGCCCCGGTCGCGCCCCCGGTGGCCGCGTACTCGGCCATCGAGGTGCCGGGGGTGGCGGCGTTATAGGTGGCTTCCGCGGTCGAGACGGCCCCGTCCTTGTTGACGTTCGCCGTGATCGCGACCTCGGTGGTCTTCGACACCGCCGCGCCCAGGTTCTTGACGTTGATCGACTGCATCAGCGTCAGGTCGGACGGGTTGACGTTGAAGGTGCCGTCGGCCTGCAGGGGCCAGCCCTGCAGGTAGAGGCCGGCGTCGTTGACCATGTAGCCGTTGGAATCGACGCTGAACGCGCCCGAGCGGGTGAAGCTGCGGTTGTCCGAGGCGGTCAGGCCCGAGCCCTTGTTGGCCACCACGAAGAAGCCGTCGCCCGAGATGGCGAGGTCGGTCGTGGAGTTCGAGGCCTGGATCAGGCCCTGCTGGCTCACGAACTGGCGCGTCACGCTCTGCACGCCGCCGGCGGAGTACTTGCCCTTCACGGCCTGGGCCGTGACGACGTTGGCGAAGTTCACCTGGTTGCGCTTGTAGGCGACGGTGTTGACGTTCGCGATGTTGTCCGAGATCGCCGCCAGCGCCGAGGAGTTGGCCACCAACCCCGAGACGCCCGCGAGCATGGCCGAATTGATGCTCATGGCTTAGTTCCGTTCTTCTCCGTTGGAGCCGCGTCCTGCGGCGGGTCGGCCTTCGTGGCCGCCGTGGGAGACGACGTTCTGCCGTCCGGGTTGTTGCTGGATCACGCGGCCTGCTCCTGCGGCGCCGGGTCGGGCGCCGCCGTTTCGGCCTGCCTGATGGTGGTGACGTAGTTCCAGGGCACCTTGGCCCCGTCGACGGTGAGCATGGTCTCGCCGTTCGATTGCTCGACGCCGGTGACCAGGCCCTCGATGTAGATGCTGGCGGGCACCGTCGCGTATTCGGTGCCCTTGGCGGTGACGCGCAGGCTGTAGATCCCGTCGGCCATCTTCAGGCCGTTCTGGTCCTTGCCGTCCCAGGTGAAGGTGTGGTCGCCCGCCTTGCGCCCGGCCTCCTCGGCCGAGACCGTGCGGACCACCTTGCCCTTGGAGTCGAGCACCTCGATCTTCACGTCGTTGGCCTCGCGCGAGAGGTCGTAGATCCACTCGGCCTTGTTGTTCGAAAGCTTGGCTTCCGTGCTGGCCGCCCGGACCTCCTTGCCGATCAGGCTGACCGCCGTGGAGACGCCGTTCGAGGTGTTGGACACCAGCGACTTCAGAAGGTCGTTGGTCAGCAGCTGCTGCTCGACCCCCGTCATCTGCACGATCTGCTGGGTGAACTGGTTGGAATCCAGCGGCGACAGCGGGTCCTGGTTCTTCAGCTGCGTGGTCAGCAGCGACAGGAAGGTGTCGAAGCTCTCGGCCAGCCGCGTGCGGCCGATCGCGCTCGTGTCCGTGCCGCTGGAGCCGGTTCCTGTGACGGCGTCGGTCATCGTCAGATCCTCACGTCCACGCCGCCGGTCAGCCCCCGGCGCAGGCGAAGCGCGCCGGACGCCGCGCCGTCGGCCGCCTCTCCGGCGGTCTCGAGGGCGGCCTGGAAGGCCCGTCCGCGGAAGCCGTCGCCGGCGGTGTTCTGCCCATCGTTCCAGCCCTGCCGGGCCTGGCCGCGATCGCCGGCCACGTCGAAGGAGAGGCCCCCCGAAAGCTCGAAGCCGGCCTGTTCCAGCGCGCGCTGCAGTTCGCCGGCGCGCGATTTCAGCTCGGCAGCCGAATGGGCGTTCTCGAAGGTCATGGCGGCGGTCACCCGGCCGTGGGCGCCCACCTCGACGCGGACGTCGACCTTGCCGAGGCCCGCCGGGTCCAGCTCGACGTCGAACCGGGTGACGGCGGCGCCCAGCTTCTTGGCGATCTGGGCCGCCAGGGCGCCGACCGTCTCGCTGCCGGCCCGCACCGGCGGGGCGGCATGCGCCGAGCCGGACGGAGCCTGCGCCTCGCGCGATTCCGGGGCGGGACCCTGCGTGGCGTCGGCCGTGTCAGCGGCTTCGGCCGGGGCCGGGCCCGCGGCGTCCTGGTCGGCGGCCTTCACGCCATGGCCGGCCGCCTCGTGCGCGGCGCGCGGCGCGGCCTTGGCCTGGCCGGGCTGCAGGGCCTCGACCGGCGCGGGGTCGTCGCCGTCCGCCGCCTCGGCGGTCTCGTTCGTCCTGGCCGCGCGGACGGGCCCGTGGGCCGGGGCCGTGGTCCGGGCGGCGGCGGGCGTCGCTGCGGCGTCGGCCGCCTGGGCCTGGGCCGCGACCGGCGCCGGGTCGGTGGTCGTGGAGCTGGCCGGCGCGGCGTCCTCGGCGGCCGGGGCGGGCGCGGCCTGGGCTTGGACCGGGGTCTGGGCCGGGGGCTGGGCCGGGGTCTGGGCCTGAGCCTCGGCCTGAACCTGGGCGGGCGGCGGCGGCGCGGTCCGGGCCGTCGCGGCCTGGGGCTGCGCGGCCGGCGTCTCGGCCGGCTGGGTCTGTCCGGGCGCCTGGCCGACCTTCGGGGCTTCGGCCGGGACGCCGGCCGCCGCGTCGGCCGCGGCTTTCGTCCCGTCCTGCGGAGCGTCCGTTCCGGTCAGGCCGGCATGGGCGTCGGCATTGGCGAGCGCCGGCGCGGCAGGCGCGCCCTTGGGCTTACCTTCGCCCCATGCGGGCGCGGAGTCGCCGGGCGTCCCGGTCGCGGGCGCGGCCTGGGGCTGCGTGGGCGTCGTCGCCGCCGCCGCCGCCGCCAGGGCCAGCAGGGGATCGGCCGGGACCGTCGTGTCGGCGGCCGTCTCGGCCGGCTTGTCCGGGTCGGCGGGCGCCGGGTCGGACGCGTCGGCGTCCGTGGGAGCCACGATGGCGGGGGCGGAGACCTGCCCGGGGGCCGGCGCCGGCTGGACGGCTTCCGTTTCGCCGAACAGCGCCGCCATCAGGGCCTCGAAGCCCGCCAGCGCGCCGCCCTTCACACCCGCGCCCTGGCCCACGCCCTGGCCAACGCCCTGGCCGGGCGCGGCGCCGCCGGCGGGGCCGGCGAAGGCGGTGTTGAGGACGGGCGCGGTCACGGTCGTGGCGATCTTCAGGTCTGCGGACGGCGCGGGGTGCGCCGGGTCCATTCGATCCGTCCGGAGCAACCTTCGCGCCACAATCGCAAGCTACTGAAAACAAAAGAAAACAGGTCTTTTGCCGGGTAATCCTGACCCCCCGGTCGCGGAGGAAATTGCCGGGCGTTCGGGGCCCGGCGGGGCATTCCTGCCGCCCGGCAAGGGCCGGCTGCGGGCGCGGCGGCGATGGTTATCGCGCCCCCCGGCCGGTTCTGGCGCCGGACTTGCGCCGCATTCGTCGAAGCCACCGGACCCGGAAAGGGCCCATGTTGAATTTGTTGGGAAAATCCCGGCGCCTTACGCGCGTGTTCACTCTTCTCCCGGCAGAAACCGCCGGGTCGTGCGTCAGCCTTTGCCGGGCGGAGCGTTAAGCGATGTCGCTAAGCGTCAGCCTCAAGACCGCCGCCTCGGGCCTTCAGGCCGCCCAGGCCAGCCTGCGCGCGGTCTCGGACAATATCGCCAACATCAACACCCCCGGATACGTCCGCAAGGCCGTGGACCAGGCCCCCCTGGTCGTCGATGGCGCGGGCATGGGCGTCCGCATCAATGGGGTGAAGCGGATCACCGACGAGTACCTGCAGACGGCCAGCTTCACGGCCGCCTCGGACTCCAGCCGCTACTCCGTCCTGTCCCAGTACCTGGACAACGCCCAGAGCCTGTTCGGCGACCCGTCGGGCGACGGCTACTTCTTCAGCCGCATCGACGACATCTACGCCGCCTTCGCCACGGCCGCCGACGACCCGTCGTCGACCCTCCTGCGCAGTCAGGCGCTGTCCAACATCCAGGACTTCCTGGCCGAGGCCGACCGCATCAACGGCCAGCTCGCCGAACTGTCGGGCACCATCGAGACGCGCGTCCTGGCCGACGTGAGCCGGGCCAACGACCTGCTGGCCCAGATCAACCAGATCAACGCCGAGATCGGCCGGGCCAAGCTGATCAACGCCGACGCCTCGGGTTCGGAGAACATCCAGAGCCAGCTCCTCGACGAGCTCTCCACCCTCATGAATGTGCGCGTCACGCGCCGCGAGGAGGGCGGGGTGATCGTGCGCTCGACCGAGGGCGTGCTGCTGTCCGGGGAGGGCGCCGCCAAGCTCGCCTACAACCGCAGCGACTCGACGCCGGGCTACATCAGCGCCATGCCGCCGGGCGGGACGGTCGCCCAGCCGATCCAGATCGCCTCGGGCGAGATCCGCGGCCTGATGGACCTGCGCGACAAGGAGCTGCCGCAGCTCTCCGACCAGTTGGGCGAGTTCCTGACCCGCACGGTCCAGCAGATCAACGCCGCCCACAACGCCTCCGCCGCCTTCCCGGCGCCGGCCTCGATGACCGGCCGCAACACCGGTCTCGACCTGCCCACCGCCGTCGGCGGCTTCACCGGTTCGACCACGGTGGCCATCGTCGACGCCGCCGGCGTCCTCGTCCGCCGCGTGGACATCGACTTCGACGCCGGCACGATGAGCGCCAACGGCGGCCCCGCCGCGGCCTTCACGCCCGCCACCTTCCTGGCCCAGCTCAACACCCAGTTCGGCGGCCAGGCGACGGCGAGCTTCACCGGGGGGACGCTCAGCCTCTCGGCGACCGCGCCCAACGGCCTGGCCATCGACGAGGGCGATTCCGAGAAGGCCGGTCGCGGCTTCTCGCACTTCTTCGGCCTCAACGACCTGATCCGCGAGACCAGCTACACCAACTACGACACCGGCCTGTCGCTCACCGACGCCCACGGCTTCACCACCGGCGACCAGATCAGCCTGCGGCTCTCCACGCCGGAAGGCCTGCCGATCCGCGACGTGACGGTGAGCGTGCCGCCCGGCGCGCAGATGAGCGACCTCATCAACGCCCTCAACAACACCACGACCGGCGTGGGCCTCTACGGATCGTTCAGCCTCGACGCCGAAGGCGCGCTCACCTTCCAGGGGTCGGCCCCCGCCAACGCCCAGCTCTCGGTCGTCACCGACAACACCCAGCGCGGCGCGGGCGGCCCCTCGATCAGCCAGCTCTTCGGCCTGGGGGCCATCGAGCGGTCCTCCCGCGCCGGCCGCTTCGAGATCGCCGGGGCCATCGACGCGGCCCCGACCAAGATGGCGCTGGGCAAGCTTGATCTCTCGGTCGCGGCCGGCCAGCCGACCATCCGCGCCGGCGACGGTCGCGGCGCGCTCGCGCTGTCCCAGGCCGGCGACACCAACGTGCGCTTCCAGGCGGCGGGTTCGCTGGGCCAGGTGACGATGACGGCGTCCCGCTACGCCTCGGAGTTCGGCGGCTCGATCGGCCGCAACGCCGCCGCGGCCGAGACCCGCAAGGAGGGCAGCGCCGCGGTCATGGCCGAGGCCACCGCCCGGCGGCAGTCGGTCGAGGGCGTCAATCTCGACGAAGAACTGGTCAACATGACCACCTACCAGCAGGCGTTCAATGCCTCCGCCCGCATGATCCAGGCGGCCAAGGACCTCTTCGACGTCCTTGTGAACATGGTCTGAGGAGAGCCCCGATGGTGACCCGCGTCTCGACCCCCGGAAACTACTCCGCCATCCTCGCCAACCTGCTCGCCGCCCAGCAGCGGCAGATGCAGGCCGGCGACAAGGTGTCGACCCAGAAGAACGGCTCGGACCTCAAGGACTACGCGCGCGACGCCGAGATGCTGACGGCCATGCGCGCCGTGCGCACCCGCATCGAGGTCTACCAGGAGCAGAACACCTTCATCTCCGAGCGGCTCTCCACCCAGGACACCGCGCTCACCCGCGTGGCCGACGCCGCCCAGGAGACGCGCCAGGCCATCTCCGAGGCCCTGGCCTCGGGCCGTGTCGACACCCTGATGGAGGACCTGGAGGCCCAGTTCCGCAACGCCGTGGAGGGCATGAACGTCCGCTACGGCGGCAAGTACCTGTTCGCCGGCGGCCAGGTGGACACCCGCCCGGTCACCGCCACCACGCTGGCCGACCTCACCTCGGGCCCGCCGATCGCCAGCTTCTTCCAGAACGACGACTTTCTGACCTCGGCCAAGGTGGACGAGGCGACCTCGGTCTCCATGGGCGTCCTGGCCGACGACCTGGGCACGGCCATGATGGTCGCCTTCCAGAACATCCAGGCCTTCCATGAGGGCGGCTCGGGCCCGTTCTCGGGCGCCATGACCGCCGCCCAGCGCACCTTCCTCGAGAACCAACTCGCCACCTGGGACGGCATCCGCGAGGACGTCACCAACGTCGCCGCCCGCAACGGCATGATCCAGAAGCGCGTCGAGACCGTCGCCGACGACCTGCAGACCCGCCACAACGCCATCTCCGGCATGATCGGCGACATCACCGACGCCGACATGGCCGAGGCCGCCGCCCAGCTCCAGCAGGCCCAGCTCTCGGTCCAGGCCGCCGCCCACGTCTTCTCGTCCCTCCAGGAAAGCTCGCTGCTCAACATCCTGAAGTAGGGCCGCCCTCGAAAAACCGCGTCCCAGCCGCTACATAGGCGCCCATGAGCGTCTGCGCCCTGCCGACCGACCTCGCGCCCCAGCGCCTCTCCGACGGCCTCGTCCAGGCCGCGCGCGAGGCCGTGCGCCTGCCGGCCGGGACCCGCATCGTGGCCGCCATGTCGGGCGGGGTGGATTCGACCGTCACCGCCGCGCTGCTGGCCCGCGCCGGCTACGACGTGGTCGGCGTCACGCTCCAGCTCTACGACCACGGCGCGGCGATTCAGAAGAAGGGCGCCTGCTGCGCGGGCCAGGACATCCACGATGCGCGCAACGCCGCCCAGGCCATCGGCATCCCGCACTACGTCCTCGACTACGAGAGCCGGTTCAAAGAACAGGTCATCGAGGACTTCGCCGACGCCTACCTGCGCGGCGAGACGCCGATCCCCTGCATCCGCTGCAATCAGACGGTGAAGTTCCGCGACCTCCTCGACGTCGCTCGCGACCTGGGCGCGGCGGCCATGGCCACCGGCCACTACGTCCGCCGGGAAGAAGGCCCTTCCGGCCCCGAGCTGCACCGCGCCGTCGATCCGGCCCGCGACCAGTCCTACTTCCTGTTCGCCACCACGGCCGAGCAGCTCGCCTTCCTGCGCTTCCCCCTGGGCGCCCTGCCCAAGCCCGCCGTGCGCGCGGGCGCGGCCGAGCTTGGCCTGACCGTCGCCGACAAGCCGGACAGCCAGGACATCTGCTTCGTGCCGGAGGGCCGCTACACCACCCTCATCGACCGGCTGCGCCCGCACGGCGCGGAGCCCGGCGACATCGTGCACCTGGACGGCCGCGTGCTCGGCCGCCACGAGGGCGTCACCCGCTACACCATCGGCCAGCGCCGGGGGCTCAACGTGGCCGTGGGCGATCCGCTGTTCGTGGTCCGCATCGACGCCGACGCCCGCCAGGTGATCGTGGGCCCCCGCGAGGCCCTGCTGACCCACGCCCTCTCCCTGAAAGAACGAAGCTGGCTGGGCGATGAGCCGTCGCTGGAAGCGGCCTGCGACGCCGCCCGCCCCGTGCTCGCCCGCGTCCGCTCGACCCGCGAGCCGGTCCCCGGCCGCCTCGCTCTGGTCGACGGCGCCCCCGGCGTGGTCTTCGACCGCCCCGAGGAAGGCGTCGCCCCCGGCCAGGCCTGCGTCCTCTACGCGCCCGAAGCCGAAACCCGCGTCCTCGGCGGCGGCTTCATCGCGAGCACGGTCCGCGACGCCTGACGGCGAAGGTCTGGAACCGCAGAAAACGCAGAAGGGGCCGGTCCTCGGACGACCGCGCAGCGGTCAATCAGCCAGGATCAAACCACGGAAGACACGGAATACACGGACGGCGCCGGCGCTTTCCGTGTCCTTCCGTGTATTCCGTGGTTCCTTCAAAAGGGCGCCGCCGCTGGCGCGGCGGCAGGGCGCTAGTCCCCCTCGTGTTTTTCGTGTCTTTCGTGGTTCCCTCTCCCGCCTCTCCCAGCGTCATCTTCTGCTTCACCGCTCGGTGAATTATATCCCTTCCATGACCCAGCACTCCGACCCCGTCGTCATCGCCGCCTACGCCCGCACGCCCATGGGCGGCTTCCAGGGCGTGCTCTCGGCCGCCAAGGCCACCGCCCTCGGCGCCGCCGCGGTGAAGGCCGCCGTCGAGCGGGCGGGCGCCCAGCCGGACCAGATCGAGCAGATCGTCATGGGCTGCGTCCTGCCGGCCGGCCTCGGCCAGGCCCCGGCCCGCCAGGCGGCCCTCGGCGCGGGCCTGCCCAAGTCGGTGGAGGCCACGACGGTCAACAAGATGTGCGGCTCGGGGATGCAGGCCGCGATCCTGGCCCATGACGCGCTGGCCGCCGGCTCGGTGGACCTGATCGTCGCGGGCGGCATGGAGAGCATGACCAATGCCCCCTACCTGATGCTCAAGCACCGCTCGGGCGCCCGCATCGGCCACGATACGATGTACGACCACATGTACCTGGACGGCCTGGAGGACGCCTATGAGCCCGGCCGCCTGATGGGCTCCTTCGCCGAGGAGACCGCGAAACAGTACCAGTTCACCCGCGAGGCCATGGACGAGTACGCGATCACGTCTCTCGCCCGCGCCAAGGCCGCCGTGGAGTCCGGCGCCTTCAGGCGCGAGATCGTCCCGGTCGAGGTCGCCGACCGCAAGGGGACCACCCTCGTCGAGCACGACGAGCAGCCGCTGAAGGCCGACCCGGCCAAGATCCCGACGCTCAAGCCCGCCTTCGCCAAGGACGGCGCGATCACCGCCGCCAACTCGTCCTCGATCTCGGACGGCGCCGCGGCCCTGGTCATGACCCGCGAGAGCGTGGCGCGGAAGCTCGGCCTGAAGGTCGTCGCCCGGGTCGCCGGCCACGGCGGCCACGCCCACGAGCCCGGCCAGTTCGCCACCGCGCCTGCGCCCGCCATGCAGAAGGCCCTGAAGCGGGCCGGCTGGAGCGTGGACGACGTCGACCTCTTCGAGGTCAACGAAGCCTTCGCCGTGGTCGCCATGGTGGCCGAGCGCGAGCTGGGCATCGACCGCGCCAAACTGAACGTCAACGGCGGCGCCTGCGCCCTGGGCCATCCCATCGGCGCCTCGGGCGCCCGCATCCTCGCCACCCTCCTGTCCGCGCTCGAAGCCCGCGGCGGAAAGCGCGGCGTCGCCAGCCTCTGCATCGGCGGCGGCGAAGCCACCGCCATGGCCGTCGAACTGGCGTAGGTTCAAGGGAACCACGAAAGGCACGAAAAACACGAAAGGGGCTTGCCCTTTGCCGCCGCGCGAGCGGCGGCCCCCCTTTTGAAGAACCACGGAATACACGGAAGACACGGAAAAGCGCCGACGCCGTCCGTGTGGTCCGTGTATTCCGTGGTTTGATCCTTGCCGAAGGACCGCTGCGCGGTCGTCTGGGGGGCGTGGTTCCCTAAAGGCCGCTACCCGCCCGCCGCCTGCATCATGTTGCCTTCGGCGGGCTAGCCCGCCGAGTTCAGATTGATGGTCATGCCGCCGGGGAGCTGCATGTCGCCGGGCTTCATGCCGGCCGGGCAGGGGCCTTGCCACGCGGCGGTCAGGCTCATCTCGTGGCGGCCGTTCATCTGCGGGGCCTCGGCGCCCGTCGTCTCGGTGACCGCCTTCACCTCGTAGCGGCTGGAGAAGTCGCCCTTGGCCTCGCCGGTGGTGGAGGTCGTGCCCCCCGAGCCCATGTCGCAGACGCTCTCGAAGCGCCAGCCGCCGGCCGTCGGCGTCACCACGTTCTTGGCGCAGCGGTCCTGGCCCACCGCCTGGCCATAGACGGCCATGCGCTTGTCCACCGCTTCGTCGAAGCAGATCTTCATGGTCTGGGTCACGCCCGCCGTGGTCACCGTCTGGCTCCACAGGCCGGGCTTGCGGGCCGGCGGGGTCATGGGGGCCGACGCGGCGGCCGGCGCTTTCCCCGCCTCGGCGGCGGCCTTCTCTTCCGGCTTCTTCTGGCATCCGGCCACGGCCAGCACCGAAATGCTCAGAACGATCACGCCACGCATCTTGCATCCTCCATCCAGCGTTCCGAGCTTAGGCGGGGTGAAAGGAGAAACAAGAGATGGCCGAACTGCGCGACACCGGCGCCCGCTACGAGATGGACGAGCACGGGCTGACCTCCTACGCCGACTACCGCCGCCAGGGGGAGCGCCTCTACATCGACTACGTCTACGCCCCGCCCGACCTGCGCGGCACGGGCGCCTCGGGCCGCCTGATGCAGGCCGTGGCCGCCGACGCCCGCGAGAAGGGCCTCTCCATCACCCCCATCTGCGGCTACGCCGCCGCCTGGCTGAAGCGCAGCCCCGAGTTCCGCGACCTCGTGGCCTGACCCGGTCATCGAAGGAACCACAGAAAACGCAGAAGGCGCGCGAAGCGCGCCTACACAGAAGGGCTCGGCTCTTCTCGCCCGACGGCGAAGCCGTCTTTCGACACGAAGCGCACGACGACCACCAAGAGGGGCGCCCTTCGTGTCCTTTGTGGCCTTGGTGTCCGGATACGGAGCCGCCGCTTGCGCGGCGTCTCGGGGCGCGCACGGCCCCCTTCTGTGTGAGCGCCGCAGGCGCTCTTCTGCGTTTTCTGTGGTTCACAATGCGGCCGGGCGCGCGCGTGTGTGACGGGTTATGCTTGAGGGATGCAGTTAACCGGCTGCGTCCGGTCGGGCCCTGCTGAAAGGCGGCGTCGCGCCCCCGGCGGCCTCGAAATCCTCGCCTGTCCCGCCGCCAGCCCCCCGGCAGGCGTCACGGAACGGCGTCACCCTTAAGACCTCAGGTCCGGGAGACGATGGCTTCCAGGGTCTGGACGCGGGCGTCCATGTCTTCCACCAGCCGGCGGGCCAGGTCGCGCACGCCCGGCGGATAGGCCTCGCCGCCCTCGGCGATCTCGGCGGCGAGCTCTTCCACCGCCACGAGCTGGGCGGACAGGCTCTTGATGTGGTCCTTGGCCAGTTGCTTGGCCTCGGCCTGCAGGCGCCGCACGCGCTCGGCGACGCTTTCGGTCTTGAGCGCGGGGGCCGGCGAAGGCGCCGGGGCCGCGATCTTCAGGTCGTTGTCGGCGACCACGCTGAGAGACGGTGACATCCGTATGTACCTCAAATCCCCAACCCAAGGTTCGATCGGCGAACCCGCGTCCCACCATGGAACGCTCCGAAGGTCTCGCCGGTCCCTTGCTGTCTCAACTTACGCCCTTAGACAGCACAGGTTCCCTGTCCGTCGCATGAACGGCGCCAGTTAAGCCTGTTCATCTTGGATGTGGGGACTCCCGGACACGGTGTGTAGTTAGCGAGGGTGGTGAACGGGGCGGTCCCCGGCGAGGATTTCTGAACGCGGGGTAAGGATGACTGGGTGTTAGGCTTGCCCCAAGGCGCCTAGCGCCGCCCCTTGCGGAAGCGCTCGGCCTTCTCGGCCCGGGCCTCGGCCCGCACGCGCTTCACCGCGTCCCGGTCGCCGCTCTCGCCCTCGCCGGCGAGCGCGTCGGCGGCGAATTCCAGGTCGAGCAGCTTCAGCCGCTTGATCTCGTCGCGCAGTCGCGCGGCCTCCTCGAACTCCAGGTTCGCGGCCGCCTCCCTCATGCGGTTCTCCAGGTCCCTGAGCGTGGTCTTGAAGTTGTCGCCCATGAAGGGCTTGCCGTCCTCGGCCACGCCGACCGGCACGGTCACCCGGTCCTTCTCGTAAGGCGAGGCCAGGATGTCCTTGATCTGGCTGCGCACGCTCTCGGGCGTGATGCCGTGCTCGAGGTTGTAGGCCTCCTGCTTCTCCCGGCGCCGCTTCGTCTCGGCCATGGCGCGCTCCATCGAGCCCGTCACCTGGTCGGCGTAGAGGATCACCTTGCCGTCCACGTTCCGGGCGGCCCGGCCGATGGTCTGGATCAGGCTGGTCTCCGAGCGGAGGAAGCCCTCCTTGTCGGCGTCGAGGATGGCCACCAGACCGCACTCGGGGATGTCCAGGCCCTCGCGCAGCAGGTTGATGCCGACCAGCACGTCGAAGGCGCCGAGCCGCAGGTCCCGGATGATCTCGATGCGCTCCAGGGTGTCGACGTCCGAGTGCATGTAGCGGACGCGCAGGCCCTGCTCGTGCATGAACTCGGTCAGGTCCTCGGCCATCTTCTTGGTCAGCACGGTGATCAGGCTGCGGTAGCCGCGGGCCGCCGCCTGGCGCACCTCGTCGATCACGTCGTCCACCTGGCTGAAGCCGTCCCTGGCGACGGGCCTGACCTCCACCGGCGGGTCGATGAGGCCCGTGGGGCGGATCACCTGCTCGACGAAGACGCCGCCGGTCCGGTCCATCTCCCAGGGCCCCGGGGTGGCCGAGACGTGGACCGTGTCCGGCCGCATGGCGTCCCATTCCTCGAACTTCAGCGGCCGGTTGTCGATGCAGGAGGGCAGGCGGAAGCCGTACTCCGCCAGCGTGAACTTGCGCCGGTAGTCGCCCCGGTACATGGCCCCGATCTGCGGCACGGTCTGGTGGCTCTCGTCCACGAACAGCAGGGCGTTGTCGGGGATGTATTCGAAGAACGTCGGCGGCGGCTCGCCCGGCCGGCGGCCGGTCAGGTAGCGGCTGTAGTTCTCGATGCCGGCGCACGAGCCGGTGGCCTCGATCATCTCCAGGTCGAAGGTGGTGCGCTGTTCGAGGCGCTGCGCTTCGAGGAGCTTTCCATTCGCGACCAGCCAGTCCAGCCGTTCCTTCAGCTCGACCTTGATCTGGTTGATGGCCTGGCGGAGCGTGGGCCTCGGCGTCACATAGTGGCTGTTGGCGTAGATCTTCACGCCGGCCAGGTCGGCGGTCTTCTTGCCGGTCAGCGGGTCGAACTCGGTGATCGCCTCCACCTCGTCGCCGAACAGGCTGATGCGCCAGGCGCGGTCCTCGTAGTGGGCCGGGAAGATTTCCAGCGTGTCGCCGCGCCGCCGGAACGTGCCGCGCTCGAAGGCCGCATCGTTGCGCTTGTACTGGAGGGCCACGAGGTCCCCCATCAGCTTCTTCTCGTCGATCCGCTCGCCGGGCTTCAGCTGGAAGGTCATGGCCGAATAGGTCTCGACCGAGCCGATGCCGTAGATGCAGGAGACCGAGGCCACGACGATCACGTCGTCGCGCTCCAGGATCGCCCGGGTGGCCGAGTGGCGCATCCGGTCGATCTGCTCGTTAATGCTGGAGTCTTTTTCGATGTAGGTATCGGTCCTGGGGACGTACGCCTCAGGTTGATAATAGTCGTAGTAGCTGACGAAGAACTCGACCGCGTTCTCGGGGAAGAAGCTCTTGAACTCGGAATAGAGCTGGGCGGCGAGCGTCTTGTTGGGGGCCAGGATCAGGGCCGGCCGCTGGGTTTCCTCGATCACCTTGGCCATGGTGAAGGTCTTGCCCGAGCCGGTGACGCCCAGCAGCACCTGGTCGTGCTCCGAGCCTTCCAGGCCCGCCACGAGCTCCTTGATCGCCTGCGGCTGGTCGCCGGCCGGCTGGTAGCTGGACACCAGCTTGAACTTCCGGCCGCCCTCGCTCTTCTCCGGGCGCACCGGGCGGTGCGGCTTCCAGAGGAGCGGCATGGTGTTCTCGTCGTAGTCTAAGGCCGTCGACATGTCGGCGACGCCTCCGGGGGCGGCGGGGCTGGGCATGGCTCGAAAGGTAGGTCCTGCGGGCGTTCTCCGCCACCTTAACGCACAGGCCTGCTGACAGGGGATGGCGGCAGCACGGTCGTCTCCGCTACGCTCCGGCCGGGATGACGAGGTGGGGGCGATGATCGCATTGGCGATGGCGGCGGCGCTGGCGGCCTCGGACTTCCGGCCGCTGGACCCTGAGAACACCCTGGTGATCGAGACCACCAGGGGCCGCGTCGTGGTCGAGATGGCGCCGGCCATGGCGCCCAAGGCCGTCGAGCGGATCAAGCTGCTGGCCCGCGAGGGGACCTACGACGGCCTCCAGTTCCACCGGGTGATCGACGGCTTCGTGGCCCAGACCGGCAACCCCGACAACCGCGACGGCGGGACCTCGAAGCACCCGGACCTGCCGCCCGAGTTCCAGTTCCGCGTCCCCGCCGAGGCCGCCGTCGTAGCCGTCGAGCGCAGCGACGGGATCGAGGGCTTCGTGGGCGCCACGCCCTTCGCCGGGGTGCGCCTGCCCGATGGCCGCATCCGGGGCTGGGGCGCCTACTGCCCGGGCGTCGCGGGGATGGGCCGGCAGGCCGACCCCGGCACCGCCAACTCGGAGATCTTCTTCATGCGGGGCCCGGCGAGGCGGCTCGACCACGAATACACCGTCTGGGGACGGGTGGTGGCGGGGCAGGGCGCCGTGCAGGCGCTCGCCGTGGGCGAGCCGCCCAAGGTCCCCGACCTGATGCTCAAGGTCCGCGTCGCCGCCGACCTGCCGCCGGCCGAGCGTCCGGCCCTCAAGGTCCTCGACGAAAGGAGCCCGGCCTTCGCCGCCCGCCTGGAGGCGCTGAAGCGGGAAAAGGGGGCGTCGTTCAGCGTGTGCGACGTGACTTGGCCCATTTCTGATTGAAGCGACTAGGTGCGACTCAACGGCTCATTGTTACGCTCTACGAACGCGCGTAGCCCGCGCCCCTTAGTAGCGGGAGCGTACATGAAGTTCGAAGTGGTCGAGTCCGCCGGCGAGTGGATCGTCCGGTGCGAGGGCCAGGAAGTCGCGCGCTTCGCCGCCCAGGAGGAGGCGCTGAACGACGTGGCCGCCCGCCTGCGCGAGGCCGACGCCTCGCAGCCCGCCTCCCTCTCCATGCGCTACCAGCGCCGAGGTTAGTCCTCCACGGGGTCCTGCGCCCGCGCCTGTTCGGCCGCCGCCATCAGGCGACGCGCCGATTCCTCGGCCGCCTCGGGGGTCAGCGAGACGGCCATCGCGGTCGGCCCCAGGAGCACCACCTCGCCCTCCACCGCCAGGACTCTGATCGGCTCGGACAATGCTGGCTTCATCGCACTCATCTTCTGACCCCTCGCCCCGTCCCTGAGCCGGACAACCCCGCCGGGGGCGCCGCTGTTCCGTTCGGCGGTGAACTGCCTTGGCCGACTCGCGTTCTCGGACGCGTGAGCCGGATCAACCACTTCCTCGACAGCCTGGACGCCCGCGATCTCGCGGCGCTGGAGCCGCACATCGAGCGCGTGGCCCTGACCAAGGACGACCGGCTCAGCGAGTCCGGTCGGCCGGTGAGCCACGTCTACCTGCCGATCGACGCCATCCTCTCGGTGGTGATCGTGATGGACGACAGCGCCCAGGTGGAGGGCCGCACCATCGGCCGCGAGAGCGGGCACGGCCTGCTGCACGCCCTGGGCTCGCGGATCGCCCATGAGCGGATGATCGTGCAGGTCGGCGGCGACGCCTGGCGGATTCCGACGGCCGCCCTCCAGCTCGCGGCCGAGCAGAGCCCGGCCCTCACCCGCGCCATCGTCCAGCACGCCCAGGCGACCATCGTCCAGGCGGCGCGCGGCGCGGCGTGCAACGCGCTGCACCCGGCCGAGCAGCGGCTGTGCCGCTGGCTGCTGCTGACCCAGGACCGCCTCGGCGGCGATGTGCTGCCGCTGACCCAGGAGCACCTGTCGATCATGCTGGGCGTCCAGCGGACGACCGTGACGGGCCTGGCCTCGCACCTGCAGGCCAAGGGCCTGATCTCCTATTCGCGAGGGCGGATCCGGGTGCGGGACCGGGCCGCGATCGAGCGGTGCGCCTGCGAGTGCTACCGCGCCGTCGCCGAGAACGTGCGCGTGGTGCTGGAGGGCTGATCCGGCGGCGGGCTTGCGGCGCGGGGCGGATAAGGGCCACATCCCACGGTTTGGCGGAAGGGCGGGGCGTCTTGCGGATCTTCAAGTCTCTGAGCGTGCGGGTGCTGATCGGGCTCGTGCTGGGCCTGGGCCTCGGCGCCCTGGTCGCCGCGGGCGGCGACGCGCGCCTGGCCAAGGTGGTCGAGGGCGTCGAGGCGTTCGGCGGGCTGTGGCTCAACGCGCTGCGGATGACCGTCATCCCGCTGATCTTCGCGGTGCTGGTGGCGGCCATCGCCCAGGTGTCGGACGCTGCGGCGACGGGCCGGCTGGCGCTTCGGGCCATCGGCTGGTTCATCGGTCTGCTGCTGGCGGCCAGCGTCTTCTCGCTGGTCTTCGTCCATGGGGTGCTGGCGCTCTGGCCGGTGACGCGGGAGGCCGCCGAGGCCCTGCGCGCCGGCGCGCCGCACGCCCCGACCGGCGCCACCGCGCCGGACTTCGTCGCCTGGGTGAAGAGCCTCGCGCCGTCCAACCCGATCAAGGCCGCCGCCGAGGACGCGGTCCTGCCGCTGGTGGTGTTCGCCGTCTTCACCGGCTTCGCGCTCACCCGCCTGCCGCCCGAGCGCGGCCGGCCGGTGGTGGACATGATCCAGACCCTGGGCGACGCCATGATCGTCATCGTCCGCTGGGTGCTGTGGGCCGGACCGGCCGGCGTCTTCGCCCTCGGCCTGGGCGTGGGCCTGCGGGCCGGCGCCGGCGCGGCCGGGGTGCTCGGCCACTATGTCGCCGTCGCCTCGCTGGCGGGCCTGGCGATCAGCATCGTGGCCTATCTTCTGGGGGTGACCATCGGCCGCGTGCCGCCCGGCCGCTGGGCGCGGGCGACGGGACCGGTGCTGGCCGCCGCCTTCGCCACCCAGTCGTCGCTGGCCTGCCTGCCGGCCATGATCGAGCGCAGCCGCGACGACCTCGGCGTGCCGCAGCGCATCGCCGGCCTCGTCCTGCCGCTGGCGGTGGCGGTGTTCCGCTTCACGAGCCCGGTGGTGAACCTCGCCGTGGCGATCTTCGTGGCCCACGTCTACGGCATCCAGCCCGGCATGCTGCAGTGGACCGGCGCGGTGCTGGTGGCCCTGGCCGTCAGCCTGGGCTCGGTGGGCCTGCCGGGGCAGGTGTCGTTCATCGTCAGCGTGGCGCCGATCTGCCTGGCGCTGGGCCTGCCCATCGAGCTCCTGCCGATCCTGCTGGCCGTGGAGGTGGTCCCGGACATTTTCCGCACGCTCGGCAACGTGGCCGCCGACATGGCGGTGACCTCGATCCTCGCCCGCGACGAGGAGAGGCCGCCCGAGCCCGAAGGGGCTTAGGCCAGCACGATCCAGAGCCCCGCGGCGGCCTGGGCGGCCGCCACGGTCCACAGCAGGCTGCGGAAGGGCTCCTTGCGGGTCTTGTGGCGCAGGAGCTGTTGGGCCGCGATCGCGCCGGGGCTGCCGCCCGCGATGGCCAGCAGCAGGAGCGTGCTCTCGGGCGTGCGGCGCTCGCCGCGCACGGCGGCCCGCTTGTCGGCGGCGAAGGCCAGGAAGGCCGCCGCGCTCACGGCGGCGATCCAGGCGAGCAGCATCTTACGGGGAGGGGGCGTCGGCGGAAGGCTCCGCCGGCGGCTCGTCCACCGCGTTGACCTTGAAGGCCGAGCCCATCAGGGCCGCGCGCTGCTCCAGGGCCTTGGCCGTGGTCTCGCACTTGGCGGGCAGGGCCCAGCTCATCCACTCCTGGGCCTTGCGGGCCTTGGTGACCTCAGGGCCAGCGGTCCAGATCGAGCGGCCCTTCTTCACGGCCTCGCCGCCGAGGGTGTTGATCGGGCGGACCGAGGCCTTCTCGGCGGCGGTGAGCGCCGACTGGAAGAGCTTCAGCTTCGCCTGTCCGTCGGCCTGCATGTCGGCATAGACCTTGAGGTCGTCGGCCAGGCTCGTCCCGGGCCTGCGGAACTGCTTCTCGATGCGGGTCACCTCGGGCATCACCTCGTCGTGCATGTCGAGGTAGCCGCGCAGGGCGCCGTAGCACCAGGCCACGAAGGGATAGTCCTCGCGCGGCGCGCCGGTGGGCCAGCGCTCCTCCGCTTGCGCGCTTGGCGCGGCGGTCGCCTGGGGCGCGGCGGCGGTGGAATCCTGGGCGAGAAGGGCGAGGGCGAAGGCGAGCGACAGCATGGATGTCCTGTGATGTTTCGATCAGGCGCCGCCCGGACCGAAACCACCGCCCCCCGGGGTCTCGATCTCGATGACGTCGCCAAGCTTCACCGTAACGGAGAAGCAGCCAGGAAGTTCACTAACCTCGCCCGAGTTTCGGATCAAACGCTGCCGCCCGGGTTGAGCCGGCCCGCCGCCGGCCAGGCCCTGCGGCGCGTGCTCGCGGCGGGAGGAGAGCAGGGCGGCCTCCATCGGCGCCAGGAACCGGATGCGCCGGATGGCTCCGTCGCCGCCGCGCCGGGCGCCGGCCCCGCCCGAACCCGCCCGCACGCCGAACCGCTCCACGCGCACCGGGAAGCGCCGCTCCAGGATCTCCGGGTCGGTGAGGCGGGAGTTGGTCATGTGGGTGTGGACCGCGCTCGCCCCGTCCGCCTGCGCGCTCGCGCCGGCTCCGCCGCAGAGGGTCTCGTAGTACTGGCGGGCCTCGTCGCCGAAGGTGAAGTTGTTCATCGACCCCTGGGCGTTGGCCATCACGCCCAGCGCCGCATAGAGCGCGTCGACCACGTGCTGGCTGGTCTCCACATTGCCGGCGACGACGGCGGCGGGCGGCCTGGGGTCCAGCATCGAACCCTCGCGGGTCAGGATCTTCAGCGGCTTCAGGCAGCCGGCGTTCAGCGGGATGTCGTCGTCGACCAGGGTGCGGAAGACGTAGAGGGCCGCCGCGTCCACGATGGCCGAGGGGGCGTTGAAGTTCGATCCGAGCTGGTCGGCGCTCTCCCGGAAGTCGAGGACGGCCTCCCGCGCCTTCGCATCGACGGTGGTGCGCACCACGATCTCGCCGCCGCCGTCCATCGGGACGCGCGCGAAGCCGTCCGAGAGGCGGCCCACGGCCCGGCGCACCGCCTCGGCGGCGTTCTCCTGCACGAAGGTCATGTAGCGGGCCACGGCGTCCGCCCCGTAGGTGCGGATCATCCCGGCCACCGCCGCGGCTCCGGCCTGGCAGGAGGCCACCTGGGCCTTCAGGTCGGCGAGGTTGCGGTCGGGCGCGCGGGCGGGCCAGCGGCCGGCGGCCAGGGCCGCGCGCACCTCGGCCTCGAGGAAGCGGCCGTCCCGCATGATCGGCAGGGCGTCGAGCAGCACGCCCTCCTCCTCGATGGTCTTCGAGAACGGCGGCATGGAGCCCGGCTGGACCCCGCCCACGTCGGCGTGGTGGCCACGGGCGGCGACGTAGAACGAAGCCTCGGCGTCGGCCTCGTCCATGAACACCGGCATGACCACGGTGATGTCCGGCAGGTGGGTGCCGCCGGCGTAGGGGTTGTTCAGCGCGAAGGCCTGGCCCGGCTTCAGGTCGGGATGGCGGTCGCGGACCGCACGGACCGAGGCCCCCATCGAGCCCAGGTGGACCGGCATGTGCGGGGCGTTGGCCACCAGCCCGCCGTCGGCGTCGAAGAGGGCGCAGGAGAAGTCCAGCCGCTCCTTGATGTTCACCGAGTGCGCCGTGCGCTCCAGCGCCGCGCCCATGGCTTCGGCCACGCCCATGAAGCGGCGGTTGAACAGCTCCAGGGTGACGGGATCGGGCCGGTCCAGCGCGATCGCCTGGACGGCGCCTTGCCCGGTGCGGACCAGCCGGATCAGGCCGCCCGCGTCGGCGCGTGCGCGCCAGCCGGGCAGCACGGCGATCTGGGTGTCGGGCCGGACCACCAGGGCCGGGCCGTCCACCTCGCTCAGCGCCTCGGCCGCGACCACCGGCGCCTCGTGCCAGGCCCCCTGGGCGTAGAGCCTGGTCTTTCCCTCCCCCTCATGGGGAGGGTCGAGTCGCGAAGCGACCGGGGTGGGGGAGAGTGGATCATCACCTGACTCCGCGCCCCGACCCGTACTTCCCCACTCTGGCTCCTGCGCAGCCTGTCCCTCCCCACGAGGGGGAGGAAGGGACTGGGCTTCCGCCTCCACCGCCGCGATCAGGATGGTCCGCGCCGGCTCCACGAAGCCGAAAAGGCGCTGGTGGGCGGCCTCGAACTCGCCTTTCGGATCGGCGGGCGAGACCGGCAGTTCGGCGTCGGCGCCGTCGTAGCGCAGGCGCAGCGTCCGGCGGACCTGTCCCGCCTCGACGCCCTGTTCGGCCAGGGCGGCGCGGGCGTCGGCCTCGACCTCGGCCAGCAGGGCCTCGGCGCGGGCGAGGCCCGCCGCGTCCAGCGGGACGTCCAGACCGGCCTGCTTCAGCGCCGTGACCTCGGCCTGGCCGATGCCCCAGGCCGACAGCACGCTGCCGTACTTCGGGCACAGGACCTCGGCGACGCCGAGCGCCTCGGCCGTCTGGCAGGCCACCTGGCCCGCCGCCCCGCCGAACGCCGTCAGCGCATGGTCGCGCGGATCGAAGCCGCGCTCGGTGGAGATGCGCCGCACCGCCTGGGCCATCTGCTCGACGGCCACGGCCAGGAAGCCCTCGGCCGCCGCCTCCAGGCTCTCGGCGCCCATCGCCGCCGCCAGTTCGGCGAGGCGGGCGCGGCTGGCCTTCGGATCGAGCGGCGCATCGCCCTTCGGTCCGAACACGCTGGGGAAGAAGCGCGGGTCGATCCGCCCCAGGACCACGTTGGCGTCTGTGACGGCGGCCGGGCCGCCCCGGCCGTAGCAGGCGGGCCCCGGATCGGCGCCGGCGCTGGCGGGGCCCGCGCGGGCCCGCATCCCGTCGAAGGTCAGCACCGAACCCCCGCCGGCCGCCACCGTCTCCACGTCCAGCATCGGCGCGCGCAGCCGGGCGCCCGCGACCTTGGCCGTATCGCGCCGCTCCAGCGTCCCGGCGAACCGGCAGACGTCGGTCGAGGTGCCGCCCATGTCGAAGCCCAGCACGGCCTCCGCGCCCGCCGCCTGCGCCGTGCGGGCCACGCCGACCACGCCGCCTGCGGGTCCGGACACCACGGCATCCCGACCCCGGAACGCCTCGGCGCGGACCAGCCCGCCCGCCGAGGTCATGAAGTAGAGCGGCGCGCCCAGGGTGGCCTCGGCCACCCGGCGGACATAGGCCTGCAGCACCGGCGTCAGATAGGCGTCCGCCACCGTCGTCTCGGCGCGGGGGACGAAGCGGGGGAGGGGAGAGACCTCGCAGCTCAGGGCCACGAAGTCGAAACCGGCGGCCCGCGCGATCTCGCCGGCCAGCCGCTCGTGTTCGGGATTGAGGTCGGCATGCAGGAAGGCGATCGCCGCCGAGGTGAAACCCTCGGCCACGGCGGCCTCCAGCCGAACCCGCAGCGCGCTCTCGTCCAGCGGGCGCACGACCGCCCCGTCGGCGGCCAGGCGCTCGGCCGCCTCCACGACCCCCGAGTACAGCGGCGCGGGCTTCTCGATGGAGAGGGCGAAGAGGTCGGGTCGGGCCTGGTCGCCGATGAGCAGGGCGTCGGCGAACCCCTCGGTCGTCACCAGCAGGGTCTTCGCCCCCCGGCGCTCCAGCAGGGCGTTGGTGGCCACGGTGGTGCCCATCTTGATCGCCTCGACCCGATGGGCCGGGAACGGCTCGCCCGGCGCGGCGCCCAGGATGCGGCGCATCCCTTCGACGGCGGAGTCCGTATAGGCTGGCGAGGCCGACAGCAGCTTCATCGAGACTTCCGAACCGTCCTCGGCCCGTCCGATGACGTCGGTGAAGGTGCCGCCGCGGTCGATCCAGAAACTGAAACGCATGTCCAAAACTTAACCTCGGGCCGTAATTGTCATGACCTCGCCACGGTCCTAATGCTTCCGCTTAGTCACATGAGCTTCTGGCGCAAGATAGCTGGGCTCGCCGTCCGCAAGATCGACGAAGCGGAATGCGACGAGTGCCCCCCGGGCCTGCCCGGCGAGGACCCCGCGTTCTCGACCGCCGTCACCGCCTTGGGCGCCAAGCTCGCCAAGGCCGACGGTCAGGCCCATGCGGGCGAGTATGACGCCTTCTCCAACGTGTTCCAGTCCGACGCCGGCAGCGAGGGCAATGTGCGCCGCCTCTACCAGCTCGCGCGCCAGACCACCCGGGGCTTCGAGAGCTACGCCCGGCGGCTGAAGAAGCGCTACGGCGGCTGTCCGCAGCTTCTGGAGGACGTGCTGGACGGCCTCTTCCACATCGCCGCCGCCGACGGCGTGGTCACGGGGGACGAGCTGGCCTATCTGGAGCGCGTCTCTGAGCTGTTCGGCCTCTCGCCGCTGACCTTCCGCCGGCTGAAGGCCACCCACCTGGGCGCGGCCAACGACGACCCCTACGTGATCCTGGGCGTGGCGCCGGACGCCAGCGACGAGCAGGTCCGCGCCGCCTGGCGCGCCCAGCTCTCCGAGGCCCACCCCGACCGGGCCCGCTCGCGGGGCCTGCCCGCCGAATTCATCGAGGTGGCCGAGGCCAAGGCCGCGTCGATCAACGCCGCCTATGACCAGATCCTGCGCGAAAGGAAGGCGCTGACGCTGGAAGGCGCGGCATGACGCCTCACAGCCCTGTCATTAAGCCTTCGCGAAGGTTGACGGCGGGAACCTCAACGCCGAGATACGAATTTGAAGGCCCGCGAGTACGGGTCCCCCAGAGCGCTTCGGCCCCGACAAGGGCTCACGAGGAACGTCGATGGTGAAAGACTTCGCCGCCCGTAACGGATCCGCCCTCCGCAGCCTCGCCGCCGTGGGCGCCACGCTCGCCACCGCCGCCGCGGTGATCGTGGGCGCCATCTTGGCGGTGTTCGCCGCCGCCACCGTGGCGGTGATCGCGATCATGACCTCGGCCCTGCTGGCGCTCGCCGGGCTTGCGCTCCGCGCCCGCCGCTCCGTCCGCGCCCGCCGCGCCGCCGACGGCGTGATCGAGGCCCGTCACCTGGGCGGCCACCACTGGGTCGCCTACGGCTGGAACGAGCGCTCCTGACCTGACCGCTCCGCGTCGTCTCTCGCGACGCCTCCAAAGTGTCGCCACGTCAGCCTTGCCCGTGAGGCCGCGCGGCTCTACCGTCTTTCAAACAACTGTTGGGAGGACGGCATGACTGTCGGCGTGATCGCGAAACTGCCTATCCAGGAAGGCAAGACGGCGGAGTTCGAGGCGTTCTTCACCGAGCTCGCCAAGCAGGTCCGCGCCAACGAGCCCGGCAACATCGCCTACCAGCTCACCAAGAGCCGCACCGAACCGGGCGTCTACAAGGTCCTCGAGATCTACAAGGACCAGGACGCGCTGACGCATCACGGCGGCACGGACTACTTCAAGGCCGCCGGCCCGAAGTTCGCCGCGGTACTCGCCGGCCGGCCCGAGATCGAATACCTGGACGGGATCGGCTGACATGGCCATGGACCTGGACTTCTCGCCTGAGGACCTGGCCTTCCGCGAGGAGGTCCGCGCCTTCATCGCCGAGGCCTATGACGACGACATGCGCGCGCGCATGGCCCAGTCGAAGAACGGCTACCTCGACAAGGAAAGCCAGGTCCGCTGGCTGAAGAAGCTCCACGAGAAGGGCTGGATCGCCCCTGACTGGCCGGTGGAGTACGGCGGCACGGGCTGGAGCCTGGGCCAGAAGTACGTCTTCGACATGGAGATGGCGCTGGCCGGCGCTCCCTCCACCTCGAACATGGGCCTGAAGATGTGCGCCCCTGTCGTCATGGCCTTCGGGACCGACGAGCAGAAGAAGCAGCACCTGCCGAAGATCCTCTCCACCGACGTCTGGTGGTGCCAGGGCTATTCCGAGCCGGGCTCGGGCTCCGACCTCGCCTCGCTGGCGCTGAAGGCCGAGCGGGACGGCGACCACTACGTGCTCAACGGGTCGAAGACCTGGACGACGCTGGCCCAATGGGCCGACTGGATGTTCTGCCTGGTGCGGACCTCGAACGAGGACATCCGCCAGAAGGGCATCTCGTTCCTGCTGATCGACATGAAGACGCCCGGCATCACCATCCGGCCGATCCCCACGCTGGACGGGCCCGCCGAGGGCGAGCAGGAGATCAACGAGACGTTCTTCGACAACGTGCGGGTGCCGGTCGCCAACCGCATCGGCAAGGAAGGCGAGGGCTGGACCTACGCCAAGTACCTGCTGCAGTTCGAGCGCGGCAACGCCTATGCGCCGGGCCTGCAGAACCAGCTTCGCAAGGTGCGCAAGATCGCCTCGATGGAGCGCTCGGACCGGGGCGGCTCGATGATGAGCGACCCCGACTTCCGCAAGAAGCTGTCCGAGGTCGAGATCAAGGTCGAGGCGCTGAACGCCACCGAGCTGCGCATCTTCGCCGGCCGGGCCAACGGCGAGGCGATGGGGGCGGTGTCCTCCATGCTGAAGCTGGAAGGCAGCCAGATGCAGCAGGCGATCACCGAGCTGGCCCTCGAGGCCGCGGGCGTCTACGCCCAGCCCTTCGTGCGCGACACCTGGGCCCACCTGAACGGCGACACCAACGTGTTCCGCGCGGGCCCCGACTACGCCGCCCCGGTGGCGCCGCAGTATTTCAACTACCGCAAGACCTCGATCTACGCCGGGTCGAACGAGATCCAGCACAACATCATGGCGAAGATGGTGCTGGGCCTTTAGGGCCCCCTGAAGCCGAGGGCGGCCTGGGCCTGGACTTCAGCCAGGGCCCGGTCGCCCTCCGTCACCCGGACGGTGGCGAGCACCTCGCCCGGCCGGGTGTCCCGGTCGGTGAAGGCCACCTCCAGCGCCCCGGGCGCGGTCGGCAGGCCGGGCAGGCGGATGACGATGCGCCGCCGGCCGATCTCGGGATAGACGCCCACCCCCTTCAGCACGGCGATCGCCCGGCCGCCGGCGCTCACCGTCACGTCCCCGTACAGCGAGTTGCGGCCCCGCCTGACGAGGTCGAAGGCCACCGCCGGCGCGCCGGACGGATCGTCGGCGCGCAGCCGTTCCAGCCGCGCGTCCTCGATGGCCGCCCGGATGTCCACCGGACCGATCCGGACGAAGACCGGCGCGGACTGGGCCCAGAGCATGGTGGCCGGCCCCGCCGTCCCGGCCGGCGGGGGGGTCGGGTCCCGGGCGGTGATGGTGAGGTGGGTGCGGTACTCGCCGGGGGGAGGCGCGGGGCGGCGCAGCCGCACGGTGACGGTCCGGGCCTCTCCCGGCCGCAGCGTCACGCGCTCGGCGTCCACCGTGAGGAAGGGCCTCGCCGACCTTTGCGCCTCAGCCAGGGCCTTGAGGTCCGGCGCGCGCAGCGCGTCCTCGCGCGGCACGAGCGCGCCATCCGTGGCCATGACCCGGTCAATGAGGCCGACGTCGAACTCCCCGCCCGCCAGGGGAGCCGTGACCGTGAACTCCGCCATCGACCGCTCGGCGTCCAGGATCGCGCGCCGCGGCTCGATCCTGAGATCGGCGCCCACCTGCCGGGGCGGGGACGCGGAGGGCTGCGGCTGGGCTGCGCCGGCGGTCAACGGCGCCGCCGTGGCGAACAGCACGGCGAGGACGCGGAGCAGCTTGGCCATACACGCGACGGTAGATGAATCTGCAACCGCTGACACGCCGTAAAGCGCGCCTGCGGCGGGATGTCCACATCTTGGTCCGGGCGGAAACGAAACGACCGGACGACGTCGCCGTCGCCCGGTCGCGTTCCGGTGTTCCGGGCGGGCCGGTCAGTTGCGGGTGGGGATCACCACCGGCAGTTCCTCGTAGCCCTTCACGAACGACGAGTAGACCCGGCGCGGCGGGCCGACGACCTCGATCCGCGGGAAGCGGGCGAGGATCTCCTCCCAGATGATCTTGAGCTGCAGTTCGGCCAGGCGGTTGCCCACGCAGCGGTGGATGCCGAAGCCGAACGACAGGTGGTTGCGCACCCTGGGCCGCTCGATCCAGTAGTCGTTCGGCCGCTCGATGACTTCCTCGTCGCGGTTGCCCGAGACGTACCACATGGCGACCTTGTCGCCCTCGCGGATCATCTTGCCGCCCAGCTCGATGTCGCGCTTGGCCCTGCGGCGCATGTAGGCCAGCGGCGTCTGCCAGCGGATGGTCTCGGAGACCATCGAGGGGATCAGGTTCGGGTTCTCGCGCAGCTTGCGCTCCTGGTCCGGGTTCTGGTGCAGCGCCAGGATCGAGCCCGAGATGGTGTTCCGCGTCGTGTCGTTGCCGCCCACGATCAGCAGGATCAGGTTCCCCAGGTACTCCATGCGGTCCATGTTCTTGGTGGACTCGCCGTGGGCCAGCATCGAGATCAGGTCGGGCTGCGGCGGGGCGTTCACCCGCTCGTTCCACAGCCGCATGAAGTAGTCGACGCACTCGAACAGCGTCTGGCGGCGCCGGTTCTCGTGCTCGTCCGGGTCGGTGGTGCCCAGGATGCCGCTCTCGGGGGCCGAGGTGGCCACGTCCGACCAGTGGGTCAGCTTGCGGCGGTCTTCCCAGGGGAAATCGAACAGCGTCGCGAGCGTCATGGTGGTCAGCTCGATCGACACCTTGTCGACCCAGTTGATCTCCTCGCCGATCGGCAGGTCGTCGAGGATCTTGCCGGCCCGTTCGCGGATGATCGGCTCGAGGTGGGCCAGGTGGTTCGGCGCCACGATGGGCTGGACGGTTTTCCGCTGCACGTCGTGCTTCGGCTGGTCCATGGCGATGAACATGGGAAGCGTGAAGTCGTCCGCCGGGTCCGGCAGCACGATCGTCGGCTCCGACGAGAAGACCTCGTGGTTCGTGTCGACGGCCATGATGTCGTGGTACTTGGTCACCGACCAGTAGCCGCCGACGTCCTCGTGGGGCGACACCGACCAGTGGACCGGGTCCTCCTTCCGCAGCCGCTCGAAGTACGGCCACAGGGTGTCGTTCAGGAAGAGCTCGGGGTTGGCCGGATCGATCTCCTCGATCGGCATCGAATAGGCGGCGTCCCGGGCCGCGCGGCGCAGATCGATCGACGCGTCATCCATGGCGAATTTCCTCCTGGCCGCAGGTCCGTACCCGCCCACAGCTTCCCACCGTGACGATGACGGCGAAGCGCCCTGGAGTCAACGAACATGACGGGTGCGTCAACTTTTTGGTCCAACTTGACCGGCGCACGACCGTGGGTTGGCATCGTGGCGACTTCGAGGAGGATGCGGAATGGAAGGCGGCTGCGCGTGCGGGACGGTGCGGTACCGGTTGGCCTCGGCGCCGATGATCGTCCACTGCTGCCACTGCAAGGATTGCCAGCGGCAGACGGGATCGGCCTTCGTCATCAACGCCCTTATCGAGACCGACCGGATCGAGGTCGCCTCCGGCGCGCCCGAGCCCACGCGCATGCCCACCGACAGCGGCCGGGTTCATGACGTCTATCGGTGCCCGGAGTGCCGCACCGCCCTGTGGTCCGACTACGGCGGCCGCCCGGCGCTCAGGTTCGTCCGCGTGGGGACCCTGGACGATCCCGCCGCCCTGCCGCCGGACGTGCACATCTACACGCGCTCGAAGCTGCCCTGGGTGGGCCTGCCCGAGGGGGCGCGGACCTTCGAGGTCTACTACGACATGCCGAAGGAGTGGACGCCGGAGGCGCTGGCCCGCCGCCGGGCCATCCTGGGGGACGTCTGACGCTTAGGCGTTGAAGTTCAGCTTCAGGCCCGGCCGGGGCCAGGTCGCCCTGTAGAGCTTGCCGGTCCCCGAGGCGGTGATCCACGCCGTCCTCATGTCCGGCCCGCCGAAGCAGATGTTGGTGACCAGCAGGTCGGGGAACGGATAGTGCTCGGTCGTCCCCGAGGGGTCGAAGGCGGTGATCCCGCCATTGATGATGGTGGCCACACACACCTTGCCGCCCGCCTCGACCGCCAGGCTGTCGAGGAGCTGGTAGCCGGGCAGGTTGCACACCACCCGGCCGGGCGCGAACCCGGGGCCGGGCTCCAGCACGCCGGGCTCGGCCACGTCGAAGGCCCAGAGGCGTCCCAGGGTGGTGTCGGCCAGGTAGACCACCTTCTCGTCCGGCGAGAGGCCGATGCCGTTCGGCGACACCAGATGGTCCCGCTGGCGCGAGATGAACGAGCCGTCGGCCTTGGCGTAATAGACCCCGCCGAACTTGCGGCCCTCGGGCGTCGAGCAGCCGTGGTCCGAGAACCAGAACCCGCCCTGGCGGTCGAAGACGAGGTCGTTCGGCCCCACCAGCCGCTTGCCGTCGCAGGAGTCGTAGACCGTCGTCAGCTTGCCGGTCTTCAGGTCGAAACGCTGGATCATGCCGCCGGTGTGCGTCGGCGGCGTCGGGCCGGGGATGGTCAGCCCCTCGTTCTCGATCCACACGAACGAGCCGCCGTTGTTGGTGATCCAGATGGCGCCGTCGGGCCCGATGGCCGCGCCGTTCGGGCCGCCGCCGGTCTCCACCACCGTCTCCTTGCGGCCGTCGGGCGTGACCCGGGTCAGCCGCTGGCCCTTGATCTCGGTCAGGATCACCGAGCCGTCCGCCATGGCGATCGGGCCTTCCGGAAACTCCAGGCCGTCGGCGATCAGTTCGATGTCCATGTCCGTCCTCCCGTGTTTTCCGCGACTATAGCCGCAGGCGCCGGGGTGGGGTGAAGCGCCAATCGGACCTTCCGTTACGTCAATATTTGCCGTTGGACCGGAGGTAAACCCGGCGCTGCTGTTCTGTCCGGTTATTGGCCTATCACTTTCGATAGCTTGCGGGGTCTGCCGCACAACTACAGGCTCCGCACCCTCAACAGCCGCCATTTCGCGGTCATGAGGCGGCGCCCACGAAGGCGCCGCCCGACGGAGGGAAGAGAAAGTATGTTGCATCGTCTCGACAGGCGCGCGCGCCTGGTCCTCGGCGCCTCGGCTCTGGCGCTCCTGGCGGCCCCGGAGGCCCTGGCCCAGACCCCGCCTTCCAATGCCCCGCAGGCCACGGCCGTGGAGACCCTGGTGGTCACCGCCCAGCGCCGCGAGGAGAGCGCCAACGCCGTCGGCATGGGCATCCAGGCGGTGCGCGGCGAGGTCCTGGACCAGCTCCACGTCACCGACACCCGTGACCTGTCGGCCTTCGCGCCGAGCTTCACGGTCTCCCAGAGCTACCAGGGCGTGCCGACCTACACGCTGCGCGGCATCGGCTTCAACACCATCAACCTGTCGGCCACCTCGACCGTCGGCACCTATGTGGACGAGGTCGCCTACGCCTATCCGTTCATGATGACGGGCCCGGTCTTCGACCTGGAGCGGGTCGAGGTGCTCAAAGGGCCGCAAGGCACGCTCTACGGCCGCAACACCACGGCGGGCCTGATCGACTTCGTGACCCGCAAGCCCACCGAGCAGTTCGAGGGTTCGCTCACCGCCGAGGTCGGCAACTATCAGACCAAGAACCTGGAAGGCTTCGTCAGCGGCCCGATCGCCCAGGGCCTGGCCGGACGCCTGGCGTTCCGCATGGAGAACTCCGACAAGGGCTGGCAGGTCTCCAACACCCGCGGCGAGCGCCAGGGCGAGGTGGACCGCTGGGGCGTGCGCGGCTCGCTCGCCTTCAATCCGACCGAGAAGCTCTCGGTCGACGCCTCGGTCAGCTTCTGGAAGAACCAGTCCGACACCGTGGCCGCCCAGGGGATCGGCTTCACCCCGGCCACCGCCAGCAGCCCGTTCCTCGCGCCAGGCCTGGCCGCCTACATCGCCGCCAATCCGCCCACCAAGGCCAGCCAGGCCGACTGGGCGCCGGAGTCCCAACGGGGCGTGGACGTCGGCATCGGCGCCGGCCTCGCGGGTCCGCTGCGCGAAGACAACGACTTCCTGGGCGTGAAGCTGCGGGTCGCCTACGACCTGACCGACAGCATGCGGCTGGTCTCGCTGACCGGCTACAACGACCTGAAGCGCCGGGCCCTGTTCGACTGGAGCGGCGCGCCCTTCGAGGTGCTGCTGCAGCGGGCCACCGGCGACATCGAGTCCATCTCCGAGGAGCTGCACGTCGAGGGCGGGAACGACCGCGCGAACTGGCTGGTCGGCGGCTATTACGCCAAGGACGAGATCGTCGACGCCAACCGCACCCTGCTCGGCCAGAACGCCAATGTGGGGCTGATCCGCTACGCGGGCTCGACCCTGCTGGCGACACCCTTCAACAGCGGCGGCTACACCGCGCTCCAGATGTCCCAGGCCTTCCGGACGTACGTCGACCGGGGCGACATCGAGACCCGGACCTGGAGCCTGTTCGCCAACGGCGACTACAAGATCACCGAGGCCCTGAAGCTGACGGCGGGCGTCCGCTACACCGAGGACAAGCAGGACTACGTCGGCTGCTCGCGCGACTTCAACGGCAGCATGCTGCCGAACGTCAACGTCGTGAACCGGGCGCTCTACTTCCAGACCTACGGCGTGCTGGCCGCGCCGATCGTCCAGAACGCCTGCGTGACCTTCGACCCGCCGACCGGGACCTTCGGGCCGGTGGTCTCCAAGCTGGACGAGAACAACCTCGCCTGGCGCGTGGCGCTGGACTGGACCCCGGCCGAGAACGTGCTGCTGTTCGCCTCGGTGTCCAAGGGCGCCAAGGCCGGCGCGACGCCGATCAACGCCGCCAACATCTCGACCCAGAACTTCCCGGCCAAGCAGGAGCTGCTGACGGCCTACGAGGCGGGCTTCAAGGCCGGCCTCTACGAGCGGCGGGTGCAGGCCAACGTCAGCGCCTTCTACTACGACTACAAGGACAAGCAGCTCAGCGTCTATTTCGCCGACCCGATCTACACGGCCCTCTCCCGGCTCCAGAACGTGCCGGAGGGCGAGGCCTACGGTCTGGACGGCGAGGTCACCTGGCGGGTCTCGCCCGAGCTCACCCTGATCGCCTCGGGCACGCTGCTGCACACCGAGGTCCAGGGCTACACGGGGACCAATTCCGCCGGCCAGCCGCAGGACTTCGACGGCGCCCCGTTCCTCTACAGCCCCAAGCGCTCGTTCGCGCTGACCGCTCTCTACAGCCGCGAGCTCAACGCCAAGCTCGGCCTGCAGGCGGCCCTGAACGCCCGCTGGCAGGACGACAGCCACGCCGACCTGGAGGGCGATCCGCGCTTCGTGATCGAGGACTATGGCCTCGTGAACGCCAGCCTCGGCGTCCACAGCCTCGACGACCGCTGGCGCGTCCAGGTCTGGGGCCGCAACCTCACCGACGAGTATTACTGGACCGCCGTCAGCAGCAACGCGAACGTCGTGGTCCGCTTCCCGGGCCAGCCGCGCACCTACGGCGCGTCCCTGACCTTCAGCTTCTAGTTCCTGGTTCCTCCCCTGAACGCCGGGACGACCTTCGGGCGTCCCGGTGTTTTTTTAGGGAAGACGGCACGCCGGGACCGCCCTCGGGCGCGTCCCGGTGTCTTTTTTTGGGGATCAGGCCCGTTCCAGGACCCGGAACGTGAAGGGGTACTCGTCCTTTTCCGAGGCCGGATGGGCCTCGCGCCGCACTTCGCGCCAGCGGCTCTCGTCCAGCGGCGACAGCACCGTGTCGCCCGCGACATCGGCGTCCACGTCGGTCAGGTAGAGCCGCCCCGCCTTCCTCAGCGCCAGTTCGAACAGCGAGGCGCCGCCGATCACGCAGACCTCGTCCGCGCCGTCCTCGGCCGCCTGCTCGCGGGCGATCTGCACCGCCTCCGAGAAGTCGTGGCACACGACCGCCCCCTCGGCCTCGAAGGACATGTCGGCGGTCAGCACGATGTTGGTCCGGCCGGGCAGGGGCTTCTTCGGCAGGCTCTCCCAGGTCTTGCGGCCCATGATCACCGGCTTGCCCATGGTCACGGCCTTGAAGATCGCCAGGTCCGACCTCAGCCGCCAGGGCAGGCCGCCGTCCCTGCCGATGACGCCGTTCTTGGCCCGGGCGATCGGCCCGGCGGAGAGGATCACGTGGGACATGACGGCAATCTAGCCGATCAGGCCGCCGGCTCCAGCCAGCTCAACCACTTCTTCCGCACGGCCGCGTCGGGGTCGATGCCGAACCGGCGGCAGTAGAGCAGCAGCATGCAGAGCACGTCGGCGGCCTCGTCGGCGCGGTCCTGTTCCGTGGCCTCGCCCCGGCCGCGCGACGACAGCCGCAGGTGCGCCTGGGCGAGCTCGCCCAGCTCCTCCTGGAGCTTCAGCAGGAACCAGTCGTCGTCGCGCTCGATGCCGTACTTGCCGGCGTAGATGTCGGAGATCTTCTCGGCCGCGTCCGAGACCTCGGCGAAGGTGAGCTTGCCGCTCATCTAGACCGCGATCGGCGCCGCGATCGACGGGTGCGCCTGGTAGCCTTCGAGCTTGAAGTCCTCGTACTCGAAGGCGAAGAGGTCGCGCTTCTCGGCCACGCGCAGCGTGGGGAAGGGGTAGGGCTCGCGGGCGAGCTGGGTGCGCGCCTGGTCCAGGTGGTTCAGGTAGAGGTGGGCGTCGCCCAGGGTGTGCACGAACTCGCCGGGCTGCAGCCCCGTCACCTCAGCCATCATCAGGGTCAGCAGGGCGTAGCTGGCGATGTTGAACGGCACGCCCAGGAACACGTCGGCCGAGCGCTGGTAGAGCTGGCACGACAGCTTCCCGTCCGCGACGAAGAACTGGAACAGGCAGTGGCAGGGCGGCAGCGCCATGTCGTCCACGTCGGCCGGGTTCCAGGCCGAGACGATGTGGCGGCGGCTCTCCGGGTTGGTCTTCAGGCTCTCGACCACGTTCGCGATCTGGTCGATGACCCGGCCGTCCGGCGCGGCCCAGGATCGCCATTGCTTGCCGTAGACGGGGCCCAGCTCGCCGGTCTCGTCGGCCCACTCGTCCCAGATGGAGACCCCGCGCTCCTGCAGCCAGCGGACATTGGTGTCGCCCCGCAGGAACCACAGCAGCTCCAGGATGATCGACTTCCTGTGCAGCTTCTTGGTGGTCAGCAGCGGGAAGCCCTGCGCCAGGTCGAAGCGCATCTGCCGGCCGAAGACGCCCAGGGTGCCCGTCCCCGTCCGGTCGCCGCGCCGGGCGCCGTTCTGAAGGATGTCGGCCAGCAGGGCGAGGTACTGGCGCTCCGGATGGTCGGCGGCGGCCAGGACAGGCTCGGCGATCGCGGCGTGGGCGTTCACGACTTCGATTCCCTGATTCGCTCTCAGCCGAGCGTCAGGCGCCCATGAAGTTGTGTGAACACCTAAACGATCCACAAAATGTGGATGTTATTCGAAATGTGTGGATGCCCGTGGAGCGCCGCGAAAGGCGAGTCTTACGCATTTGCAACTTGCGTTCTGGCCAACCTTCGTTATTCGCGTCTAGTTTTTACTAGTGTGGGGATAATGATGTTCACGACCGCTCTCGCCGCCTTGGCCCTGTTCGTCTCGGCCGAAACCACCCAGTCGGGAACCGCCCCGGAGGCTCCCGCCGCGCCGGCCCCCGTTCAGGCTCAGGCCGCCGCCCCGGCCAAGCCGAAGAAGGTCTGCCAGAAGATCTCCGAGGTCAGCGGCTCGCGCCTTTCCAAGAAGGTCTGTTTCACCGAGAAGCCCAAGGCTGAAACGCCGCCGGAAACCACGGGCGCCGGCCAGCCCGCGCTCTGATATCCGCACGGATCAGCCGGCGAAGCCGCCCTCGTCCAGGAACGCCTGTTCCTCGGGGGTGGTGAGCCGGCCCAGCATCGGGTTGCGGTGCGGGAAGCGCCCGAACCGCACGATGATGTCCCGGTGGATCGTCATCCACTTGAGGAATTCGGGGTCGCCCAGCTCCTCGGCCAGGCGCAGCCCTTCGTTCTGGTCGACGACGTCCTCGGAATGCTCGAAGGGCAGCAGGAAGAACGACGCGAGCGCCGGGTCGACATCCCGGTGCCAGCCCCGCGCGACCGCCGCCTTGGCCGCCGCGCGCGCCTTGCCGTCCGTGGCGAAGGCGTGGCCCGAGTTCCGGTAGAGGTTGCGGGGGAACTGGTCGAGCACGATGACCAGCGCCAGCGCCCCATCGGGCGTCTCCAGCCAGCGGTCGTACTCCCCGCGCGCGGCGGCGTGGTGGGTGGGCTCGAACTTGAGCCGGATGGCCTCGTCGAAGCCGGGATTGCGGGCGAACCACTTCGAAGGCCCGGCCTCGCGCCAGAAGCCCAGGATGTCGTTGGGGGTCGCGGCCACCTGATGCAATCCTTCCCTGCTCCGAAGCGGCACACTTGGGCGCCCGGCCGCGTCGTTCAAGCACGGTTCACCCGGGCCGGCGCACGAGGGCTCCGAGGGATGCCCGCGGCCCGCGCCTTGCAGGCCGCAAGCGAGTGACCATGATGAAGACGACCGCGCTGACGGCCCTGGCCGTTCTGATGCTGGCGACGGCGGCGCCGACCGCCCTCGCCCAGGGCTGGCGCGGCCATGAAGGCGCGCGTCGGGACGACCGTCCCGAGCCTGGCGCGCCGGCGGCCCGCGCCGCCCCCGAAGCGCCCCGTGCCCCCGAGGCCCGCCGCGCGCCCGAGGCCCGCCGCGCGGGGCCGGGCGAGGCCGACCTCTGGCGCGGCGACGGCCGGAATGGGGATGGGCGACGGGGGGACCGCCGCGCCGGCCATGTGGGTCGGCCCGGAGGCTGGGTGGACGACGACGGCGACGATGCGTCCAACCTGAGCCCCGCCGATCAGGCCGACCGCGAGGACCGCCGCGAGGCCCGCGAGGCGCGCCGCTGGAGCAACGGCGGCTGGCCGGTGGATCCGCAGGGGCGGCCGGACCGGACCCATGACCGCGCGGGACCCGACCGCCGCGACCGCGACTGGAGCGGCCGCTGGGACCGCAACGACCGCGACCGCTGGGATCGCCACGACCGGGATCGCGACCGGCGCCGGGGCGATCATCCCTACTGGAGCCGCGGCCGCTATCCGTTCAGCTACCACAGCGACCGCCGCTACCGGGGCCGCGTCTGGATCGCCCCGCCGGGGTTCTACGTGCGCAGCTGGAGCTACGGGGACTACCTGCCCTGGGGCTGGTACGGATCGAGCTACCGGCTGGACGACTGGATGGCCTACGGCCTGCCCTGGCCGCCGCCCGGCTACGACTGGGTCCGCGTGGGCCCCGACGTGCTGCTGGTCGACCGCTTCAACGGCCGCGTCGTCCAGGTCGTGCGGATGGTGTTCTGGTGACCAGATGCTCTCCCTCAGGGGGAGCTCCCGCGAAGCGGGTGAGGGGGTTGAAGCGCGCGAACGCCGAGGGCTTCAACCCCCTCCGGCCTTCGGCCACCTCCCCCTGAGGGGGAGGACAAACTTACAGGTAGCCCAGCGCCCGCAGGTCCTCGATCGACTCCCGCGCCGTGCGGTGGTGGACGAAGACGCCGCCGGCCTCCTCCCACAGGTGGCGGTGCTTGTCCCGGTCGTCCACCAGCACGTCGCCGGGATGGCAGTGTTCGCGCTTCAGGGCGGCCATGGTCGTGATGACCTCCACGCCGGGGAACCAGCGCGCGGCCCAGCGGCGCTTCTGCGGCTCGGCCCAGGTCCCGCGCGGCAGGCCGGTCAGGATGACGGGGCCCTGGTCCCGCACCGCTTCGTAGAGCTCGAAGGCGTCGGGCATCGGATCGAGGTTGGCGAAGAAGTCCGGCGTCTCGGCCAGCCGCTTCCAGAACAGGCCCGGATTGTAGCGCGCCTCGAACGCCCGGGGGTGCATCCCCAGCACCTTCTCGGCGCCCTTGTCGAAGTCGGCGAGCACGCCGTCGCAGTCGAGGTAGATCCGCTTGCGCATGAGCCGGAGGTAACGCCGCGCCGGGCGCTAGTGCTCCCGGCAGGCGGGGCAGAGGCCGCGGGCCTCCAGCGTCACCGATCGCACCGCATAGCCGGCCCTGGCCGCCTCGGCGAGCTGCGGGCCGAAGTCGGGTTCGAACTCCTGGGCCGCCCCGCAGCACTCGCAGATCAGGAAGGCCGCCGCGTGCCCGCCCTCGATGCGGCAGGGGACATAGGCGTTCAGGCTCTCGATCCGGTGGGCGAAGCCCAGGCGCTCCAGGAACTCCAGCGCGCGATAGACCGTGGGCGGCTTGGCCGGCTCGCCGTGTTCGCCGAAGGCGGCGATCAGGTCGTAGGCCTTCAGCGGGCCCTCCGAGGCCAGCAGCAGCTCCAGCACCCGGCGGCGCGGCGGGGTGAGCCGCTCCTGCGTCTCGGCGCACCGCATCTCGGCCGCGCCCAGGGCCTGGCGCAGGGCGGCGCCTCTTAAACCGGCATGGGCGCCTTCGTCGTGATGCTGGCAGTGGCTCGACATCATCTTTCAGCTAACCCGGTTCCGCCCGGGCGGCAACGCGCTTGACGGCGCGTTATGTTATTTCATAACAGGAGTGCTCAATCGCAAGTGGGGCTCCCGATGTCGCGTCTTCGTCTGTTCTCCGCCGCCGCGGGCCTCGCGCTGCTGGCGTCTCCCGCCCTGGCCGCCGAGGCCGACGCGCCCAAGGACCTGTCCGAGGTGGTGGTGACCGCCGCGCCCTACGTGGTCTCCATGGACTCCACGACCACCAGCGTCGACGTGGTGAAGCGCGAGGAGCTCGACCTCGCCCCCGCCGCGGGCCTCGGCGACGTGCTGGCCCACCTGCCGGGCGTGCGCTCGTCGTTCTTCGGCCCGGGCGCCAGCCGCCCGGTGATCCGGGGCCTGGCCGGCCCCCGCGTGCAGGTGCTGACCAACGGCGTGGGCATGATCGACGCCTCGGGCATCTCCCCCGACCACGCCGTCGCCAGCGACCCGCAGGAGGCCGAACGCATCGAGGTCCTGCGCGGCCCCTCGGCCCTGGCCTACGGCGGCTCGGCCATCGGCGGCATCGTCAACATCATCGACGGCCGCATCCCCTCCACCTACCGGGAGGGCGTCCACGGCCGGGCGCTCGGGACCTGGTCGGACGTCGATGACGGCCGCCAGGGCTCGGGGGCGCTGTCGGTCGGCGCGGGCGGCCATTGGATGCTCACCGTCGACGGCGTGCGGCGGAAGACCGACGACTACGAGGTCCCGGTCGATCCCATGTCGCGGCGCCTCGCCGACCAGCTCGGCCTGCCTACGCCGTCGCGCAGCGGGACGAAGGTCGCCAACAGCTGGACCGATCTGAAGGCCTATGGCGCGGGCGGCTCCTACGTCGGCGACAGCGCCTGGGGCGGCCTGGCGGTCAAGCGCACCGAGAGCGAATACGGCAGCGCGGCCGAGGAAGCGGTCCACATCGCCCTGAAGCAGACCCGCGTCGACGCCCGCGGCGGCGCCGACGTCGACCTGGGTCCGTTCGAGAAGGTGAAGTTCGCCGGCGGCTACGCCGACTACAAGCACACCGAGTTCGAGGGCGACGAGCCGGGCACCACCTTCCTCTCCGAGGGCTACGAGGGCCGCCTTGAGCTGGTCCAGAAGGACATGGGCGGCTGGCAGGGCGCGGTCGGCGTCCAGGGCCTGAAGCGCGACTTCGACGCCATCGGCGAGGAAGCCCTGATCCCGGCCACCAAGATCCGCGAGGCGGGCGTCTTCACCCTCCAGCGGCTGGACAAGGACGGCTGGGGCCTCGAGGGCGGCGTGCGCCTCGACACCCGCAGCCTCAAGAGCGTGCGCGGCGACCGCGACTTCACCAACATCTCCGCCTCGGTCGGCGCCTTCCTGCGCCCGGCGGAGGGCTGGTTCTTCGGCGTCTCGGGGTCGCGCACCAGCCGGGCCCCCACCGAGGAGGAACTGTTCTCCCTGGGCGCGCACCCGGCCACGGGCGCCTTCGAGATCGGCGACGCCGACCTCAAGAAGGAGGTCTCCTACTCGCTGGACGCCACGGCCCACTACGACAACGGCCCGTGGACGCTGGACCTGCACGGCTTCTACGTGAACTACGACAGCTTCATCGACCTCATCCCCACGGGCGAGATCGACGACGAGTCGGGCTTTGCGATCTTCCAGTACGTTGAGAGCGGCGCCGAGTTCTACGGGACCGAGGCCGAGGCCTCCGTCCGCCTGTGGCAGGAGGACGAGCGCAGCTTCCACCTGGAGGCCACCGCCGACTACGTCCACGGCAAGACCGATTTCGGCCCGGCCGTCCGCGTGCCGCCGTGGTCGGTCACCGGTCGCGGCGTCTTCGAGGGCGGCTGGTGGACCGGCACGCTGGAGGTGCGCCGGGTGGGCGAGCAGGACCGCGTCGCCGGCTTCGAACTGCCCACCGACGGCTACACCATGCTCAACGCGTCGCTGGTGGTCCGTCCCATCCGCGGCCAGCCGGACCTGAAGGTGTTCCTGGATGGCCAGAACCTGACGGACATCGAGGCCCGCGAGCACGCCTCGTTCCTCAAGGACGTCGCCCCGCTGCCCGGCCGCAACGTCCGCGTGGGGGTCGGCTACCGGTTCTAGGGCGTTCGCCTTCCCTCCCTTCATGGGGAGGGTGGACGGCGCGTAGCGCCGGACGGGTGGGGGTGCGCGGATCACGCGCCAGGCGAAGGGGGCTGGCCCCCTGCTTCCCCACCCTGGCCGCTTCGCGGCCTGTCCCTCCCCATTGAGGGGAGGGAAGATTCCTAGGCTTCCTCGGTCTCGCCGCCGGCCGGGCCTTCGCCCGCCTCGAAGCTGCGGGGCCGGCGGCGGCGCGCCGGGCGGGCGGGCTTCTCGTCGGACGCTTCAGGCCGAGGCGCGGCGCTGGCCTGCAGGAAGGCCGGGGCGTGGCTCTCGCCGCCCTCGGCGTCGCGCAGCACGTGGCCGCGCGGTTCGCGCGGTTCCGGGCCGCGCGGTTCGCTCTCGCCGAAGCCGGCGCCGCCCTGCGGCTCGACCACCGCCAGCGGATCGCGGGCCGGCCGCTCGCCGCGTTCAGGCCGGTCCCGGCGTTGTTCGCCATCGCCTTCGGCGCGCGGACGCTCGTCGCGGCGATCGCGTTCGGGGCGGTCGCGTTCCGGGCGATCACGGTCGCGCTGCCAGCGGTCGCGGCGGCCCTGACGGCCGTCGCCCTCAGCGCGCGGACGGTCGTCGCGGTCGCGGCGCTGATCGCCGCCCTCGCGGTCGCGGCCCTGCCACTCGCCGCGCGGACGGTCGTCACGCTCCCGGCGCTGGTCGCGGTCGTTCCGGTCGCGCTCGCGGGCCTCGCCGTCGCCCTGGGCCTCGGCGGTCTCGTCGGCGGCCTCGGACTGGGCCTGGGCGCCCTCGTCCTCGAAGTCGATGTCGTAGCCCGAGGCGAACTGGTCGCGGCCCAGGATCTCGGCGGCCGGCCGCTGCGGCTGGATGGCGCGCAGCAGGCGGAAATAGTGCTCGGCGTGCTGGAGGTAGTTCTCGGCCAGCACCCGGTCCCCGGCGGCGTTCGCGTCGCGGGCGAGCTGCTGGTACTTCTCGAACACGTGCTGGGCGTTGCCGCGCACCTTCACGCCGTCGGGGCCGTTCGAGTCGAACGCGCGGTTGGCGTTCTGCTGCGGCTTGCCGCCGCCGCCACCACCCCGGTTGCGCCCACGCTGGCGCTTCATACCCTTGAAATCTCTCATATTCGAAACCGTTTGGCTCTTCCTTGAGCGCCCTTCGGCGGCTTGCCATCGGAACGGGCTGCCGCCCGGTTCGACCTTGTGAAGACGCTGCTGTTCCCCGTCTTCCGCCCGGAAGCTGTCAGCGAGAGCCCTTTGGAAAGCGTCGCGCCTGCCGGAGCGGGCTGGCGTCCCTCGAAGGGGCGCTTCTGCCTGAACACCGGCGATTTGGGTGGAGACGCTTATGGATGTAGCGAGTCAGGCGCCCGTTTCCAAGGGCTTTTTCGCACCTGCGACAACCCTGTCCCGGTCCGCGAGGTCGCGGATCGTGCGCACGTCCTCGGCGCCGGCCTCCCGAAACAGCGCCTCGACGGCGTCCTTCTGGTCGTAGCCGATCTCGACGGCGAAGCGGCCGCCGGGCCTCAGCACGCGGAGGATCTCGGGCGCCAGGATGCGATAGGCGTCGAGCCCGTCGGCGCCGCCCGACAGCGCCAGGCGCGGTTCGTGGTCGCGGACCTCGGGTTCCAGGGTCTCGATGACGTGGTCGGCGATGTAGGGCGGGTTGGAGACCACGAGGTCGAAGGCCTCGTCCGCCAGGCCCGCCGTCCAGTCCCCGCGCAGCAGGGCCGTCCGGCCCGCCAGGCCCAGGGCCGCGGCGTTGTCGCGGGCCACCGCCAGCGCCTCCTCCGAGGCCTCCACGCCCAGGCCCTTCGCCGCCGGCCGCTCGGCCAGGATGGAGAGCAGGATGGCGCCCGAGCCCACGCCCAGGTCCAGCACCGACCACGCCGCGTGCTCGGGGAACTCCCGCAGCGCCACCTCCACCACCGTCTCGGTGTCGGGCCTGGGCGTCAGCACGTCGGGCGTGACCTGCAGCATGATCTTCCAGAAGCCCTTGCGGCCCAGGATGTGGCTGACCGGCTCGCGCTTCTCCCGCCGGGCCAGGAAGTCGGCCAGCGTCGCCTCCTGCTCGGTCGTCAGCGGCCGGTAGGGGTCGGTGACGATGTCCACGCGGGTGGCCTCGGCGGCGGCCTCCACCAGCAGGCGCGCGTCGATCACCGGCCCGGCGATCCCGGCCGCCTCCAGCCGGGCCTTGGCCTCTTTCCAGGCCTGGACGAGGGTCAGGCCCATTCGGCGTCCTTCTCGGGCGTTTCGATCGCGGGGGCGGTCACGGCGTCGCCCAGGCCCACGCGGCCCGGCGCCGTCAAGTGGACGTAGACGCCGCAATGCATGTGGCCGTAGTTGTCGAACAGCGCCCTGACCACCTCCACGTCCCGCGCGGCGGTCTCGAGGTTCACGTGGGTGGCGGCGCAGCGGACGATCGGCTTGAACACCTCGGCCTTCGCCCACCCCAGCATCAGCTCCCGGCCCGTCCAGTCGTTCTCGGCCCAGGCGGGCCAGCCGTCCACGTAGAGGTTGGCCCGGAAGCGCAGGGGGTCGATCTCCATCCCCAGGCGCTGCGAAAGGTCGCGCACGCTGGCGAGGTTGACGATCGAGACCTGGCCGCGCGGGTGGTCGGTGAAGCGGAAATCGCCCGTGGCCTCCACCACCTTCAGCGGCCCCTGGGCGTCGTCGCCCAGCACGCCGGCCAGCCAGGCGGCGAAGGCCGCGCGTCCGGCCTCGTCCCGCAGGCATCCGGAGAAGTCCGGCGCGCCCGGCGCCTCGGCGTGCAGCACGCCGGTCTGCTCGTCGTAGCGGGTGCGGGCGGCGGCCACCTTGGGGATGGCGGCGAGCACGGTGAACTTCTGCTTGGAGACGAAGGCCGGGGCCTGCGGGTCGTAGCCCGAGGGGCCGTTCTCCACGGCGTAGACGCGGTCGTGCGGGAAGCCCTCGCCGGGGGCGAGGTCCACGTGCTCCAGGCGCTCGGGCGTGAAGCCCTTCACGGGGTGGCGGAAGATCGCCGCGACATGGCCGTTCATGGGCCGGTTTTGGCCGATGCCGCGCGGCTTCACAACTGCGACGCTCGCGGGAACGCGCCGCGCCGCTTAGGGTTTGGGCCGGCGTGGCCTTGGGAGGGTCCGGATGTCGGAAGAGCCGTCGCGGCCGAAGGATCGACGACCGCCCGGGCGGCCCTTGGGCTCCATGCTGCTGGCCCTGGCCCCCTGGCTGGTGACGGGGGCGGTGGCCGCCGCGTGGGTGAGCACCGCCCGGCCCAAGGGCCGCCAGCCGGGCCTGTCGCAGGCCGCCATCGCCGAGCCCGAGCACTTCGAGCACGCCGAGCCCGGCCGCGGACGCCTGGCCACCGCGCCCCACCGCATCCCCTGGCGCGGCTGGAAGGATGTCATCTGGCGCACCTATCGCGAGATCACCCACGACCGGCTGACCGTCGTGGCCGGCAGCGTGACCTTCTACGCCCTGCTGGCCATCTTCCCGGCGCTGGGCGTCTTCGTCTCCCTCTACGGCCTCGTCGCCGATGTCGGCGCGGTGCAGGGTCAGCTCGCCCAGCTCTCGCTGATCTTCCCCGGCGAGGTGGTGCGGCTGGTGGGCCAGGAGATGATGCGGCTCGCCACCGAGCGCGGGGCCAACCTCTCGGTCGCCTTCCTCATCAGCCTGATGCTCTCCATCTGGACGGCCAACGCCGGGATGAAGTCGCTCTTCGACGGGCTGAACATCGCCTACGACGAGACCGAGAAGCGCAACTACTTCTACCGCACGGCGCTGACCTACGCCTTCACCTTCGCCTTCCTGGCCTTTGTCACCCTCGTGACCGCGATCCTGGTGGCGGCGCCCATCGCGCTGAAGGCGGCGGGCCTGCGCACCGGCTGGCTGTTCGGCCTCCGCTGGCTCGTGCTGTTCTTCGTGGCCGCCGGGGCCTTCGCCATCGCCTACCGCTACGGTCCCTGCCGGGCGCGGGCCCGCTGGCGCTGGGTGGCCTGGGGCGCGGTGGTCGCCGCGCTCGTCTGGATGGGCGGCTCGGCGGGCTTCTCCTGGTACCTCAACAACGTCGCCCACCTGCAGGTGACCTACGGCTCCCTGGGCGCCGTGATCGGCTTCATGCTGTGGGTGTGGTTCTCGGTGCTGGTCGTGCTGATGGGCGCCGAGCTGAACGCCGAGATCGAGCACCAGACCGCGGTCGACACCACCTCGGGCCCGCCCCGGCCCATGGGCGAGCGCGGCGCGGCCATGGCCGACACCGTGGGCCTGCGCTTCATCGGCGTCAGGAAGGGCGCGCGCCTGCTCATGCGCGACACGCGCCGCCAGGTCGGCAACCTCGTGCGGCGCAGGCCGCCGCCGAAGGACTAGCCCCCCGCCTGGGCGCGCCGGTGCTCCATGTAGGCCGCGGTGCGGGTGGCGGTCTCCTCGCCGAAGTAGCGGCCGACGACGTGCAGGGCCAGGTCGATGCCCGAGGTCAGGCCGCCCGCCGTGGCGATCCTGCCGTTGTCCACGAACCGCGGGCCGCGCTGCAGCTTCACCGTCGGGAACTCCTTTTCGAAGGCGTCCCAGAACTCGTGGTGGGTGGTGGCCGCCAGCCCGTCGAGCAGGCCCACGCGGCCGAGTTGGAAGGCGCCGGTGCAGATGCTCATGGTCAGTTCGGCCTTCTCGCTGGCGGTCTTCAGCCAGGCGCGGCTCTCGGGCGTGGAGCGCTGGGCCGGGACGACGATGACGTCCGGCTGCGGGGCGTCGGCGATCGAGTGGGTCGGCTGGACCGTCAGCCCGCCGGTCATCCGCACCGCGTCCGCCGTCGGCGCGACGGTGTAGAGCGCGAAGTGCGCCATCTTGCCGTCCGCCTCGCCCATGGCGTCCTGGAACACCTCCCAGGGGCCGGCGGTGTCGATGACGTTGGCGTGGTCCCCCAGCAGGAAGGCCACCCTGATCCCGTCGCGGGGACGCAGCGGTTGGGCCGCGACGGGCGCGGCGAGGGCGGCGAGCGAGGCGCCCAGGATCAGTTGGCGGCGGTCCATCGGGGGGCTCCGGTACAGCGTGGCCGGCAGGTTAGGGCGACGGGGCGGTGGCCGGCAGGACGCTCAGCGGTCAAATCCGGCCATGACGCTTGCCGCCGGGCCGCGCGGCGTCGAAGGTCGCGCCATGACCCGGGTCGTGATGCTGGCCTTTCCCGACGCCCAGGTGCTGGACGTCGCCGGGCCGCTCGAGGTGTTCGCGCGCACCAGCCGCTGGCTCGCCGAGGCGGGGCTCGGCGCCGCGCCGGCCTACGACATCGAACTCACGGCGGCGCAGGCCGGGCCGCTGCCGACCTCCGGCGGCCTGGCGCTGACCGTCGCCCGGCCGTTCGCCGAGGTGGGCGAGGGCGACACCCTCCTGGTGGCGGGCGGCATCGGCTGGGAGGCGGCGGCCGCCGACCCCGCGACCCTGGCCTGGCTGCGGCGCGGCGCGGAACGGGCGGCCAGGGTCGGCTCCATCTGCACCGGGGCCCTGGTGCTGGCCGCCGCCGGCCTGCTGGCCGGCCGCCGCGCCACGACGCACTGGGCCTATTGCGAGCGGCTGGCGGATCTGGAGCCCGCCTGCACGGTCGATCCGGACGCCATCTTCGTGCGGGACGGCCGGTTCTACACCTCGGCCGGCGTCACCACCGGCATGGACCTGGCCCTGGAGCTGGTGGAGCAGGACTGGGGCAAGGCGGTGGCCGTCGCCGTCGCCCAGGAGCTGGTCGTCTACCGCAAGCGGCCGGGCGGCCAGGCCCAGTTCAGCCGCTTCCTGGAGGCCGAGCGGCGGCAGGACCGGCTGGGCGAGCTGCAGCTCTGGATCCTGGACCACCTCGATCAGGACCTGTCGCTGGAGCGCCTGGCGCAGGCGGCGGGCCTCAGTCCCCGCCACTTCTCGCGCCGGTTCAGGACGGAGGTCGGCGTCACGCCCGGCGCCTATGTGGCCCGCGTCCGCCTGGAGGAGGCCCGCCGCCGGCTGGAGAGCGGCGCCCACAGCCTGAAGGACGTGGCCCGCGCCTGCGGCTTCGCCGACGAGCAGAACCTGCGGCGCGCCTTCCGCCGCCACGTCGGCGTGGCGCCCCGGGACTACCGCCAGCGGTTCGGCTAGCCCAGCTCGTCTTCCAGCGCCGCCAGCCGCGCGGCCTGGTCCTCGGCGATCAGGGGCTCGATCACGTCGTCGAGGGCCTCGCCCTCCATGATCTTGGGCAGGTTGTAGAGGGTCAGGTTGATCCGGTGGTCGGTCACCCGCCCCTGCGGGAAGTTGTAGGTGCGGATGCGCTCCGAGCGGTCGCCCGAGCCCACCTGGCTCTTGCGCGCCTCGGACCGGGCGCTGTCCAGCGCCTCGCGCTGCATGTCGTACAGCTTGACCTTCAGGGCCTTCATGGCGCGGGCCCGGTTCTGGTGCTGCGACTTCTCCGAGCTCGTCACCACGATGCCGGTGGGCAGGTGGGTGATGCGCACGGCCGAGTCCGTCTTGTTCACGTGCTGGCCGCCGGCGCCGGACGAGCGGTAGGTGTCGATGCGCAGGTCCTGGTCGCGGATCTCGATCTCCACGTCCTCGGGCTCGGGCAGCACGGCCACGGTGGCGGCCGAGGTGTGGATGCGCCCTTGCGCCTCGGTGGCCGGCACGCGCTGCACGCGGTGCACGCCGCTCTCGAACTTCAGCCGGCCGAACACGCCCTCGCCGGTGATGGCGGCGATGATCTCCTTGTAGCCCCCGGCGTCGCCTTCCGAGACGCTGTCGATCTCCACCCGCCAGCCGCGGCTCTGGGCGTAGCGCTGGTACATGCGGAAGAGGTCGCCGGCGAACAGGGCCGCCTCGTCGCCCCCCGTGCCGGCCCGCACCTCCAGGATGGCCGAGGCGTTCTCGTCCTTGTCCTTGGGCGCCAGCAGCAGGGCGACCTCGTGCTCCAGCGCGGGCAGCCTGTCCTTCAGCGCGGCCAGTTCGTCGCGGGCGAGGCCCGCCATCTCGGCGTCGCCGGACGCGGCCATCTCCTCCAGCTCGGGCGCCTCGGCCCGCGCCCGCTCCAGCGCCTGCACGGCGTCGGCCACCGGCTTCAGCTCGGCGTGCTCCTTCGACAGGCGCACGATCTCGGCCCCGTCCGTGGCCGCGCCCATGCGCGCTTCGATCTCACGGAAGCGGTCGAGAACCTGGTCGAGCCTGGCCTGGGGGAGTCGCAACGCGGGCATCCAAATCCGAAGGGCCGTCTCTGTAGCGGAGCCCAGCGCCAATTCCAAACCGGCAGCCGAACGCGTGGGAACGCCGAACGGCCCGGCCCGTTTGGGGCCGGTGACCTGAGGAGACAATCAAATGGCGACCGAACGAGTCACCGAACGCAGCGACGGCCTGATGAACGAGCGCGTCGTGGAACGCGACGGCGGCGGCACGACCTATGTGGACCGCGGCGGCTCCGGCATGGGCGGCGTGATCATCGGCGTGGCGGTGCTGGCCCTCGTGGCCATCGTGGCGTTCTTCCTGCTGCAGTCGAGCCGCAACGACGCCATCCGCACCGACGCGGTGGCGGGCGCGGCCTCCAGCGTGGCCGACAGCGCCGGCAGCGCGGCCCAGAGCGTCGGGAACGCCGCCGACCGCACGGCCGACGCCATCAACCCGCAGTAGCCCGTTCCCTCCCGCTTGGCGGGAGGGGGTCAAAGAAAAAGGCCCCGGATCGCTCCGGGGCCTTCCGTCTTCAGGCTCTGAAGGCGCCTAGGCGCGGACGCCCGACATCGGGGCGTTGCCGAACGCGCCGAGCTTGACGTTGCCGCTCATCTTGTCGCCTTCGACCTTGGCCTCGAACTGGAGGGTCATCGGCATCGGGCTCGTGATGTCGGCGCTCCAGGTCAGGGTATCGCCGGCCACCTTGCCGGTGATCTCCTGGGAGCCCATGCGGCCCTCGGTCTTGCCCGTGAAGGTGTCGCCGTTGGTGGTGATCGTGGCGTTCACCTCCTGCGGGCCCATCGGGGTGTTGATCGTGATCTTCCAGCTGCCGTCCGCGGACATGATGTCCCTCCCAAGGAATTGGCCAAGAATTGGATCGCCACCTAAGCCCGGATGAGACCGCTTCGCAAGAGTGACGCAGGCGTCAGGTTTGTATCGGATTGTTACTCGGCCGCCTGGAGCGCCGCCGTCTTCGCCGCCTCGATCTCGGCGGCGCGGGCCTCCACCAGTTCGACGATGTGGTCGACCATCCGCTCGTTGTCCATCTTGTGGTCCGGCTTGCCGGCCACATAGACCATGCCCGAGCCCTTGCCGCCGCCGGTGAAGCCCAGGTCGGTCATCAGGGCCTCGCCGGGGCCGTTCACGACGCAGCCGATGATGGAGAGGCTCATCGAGGTGGAGATGTGCGCCAGCCGCTGCTCCAGCTTCTCCACCGTCTCGATGACGTTGAAGCCCTGCCGGGCGCAGGAGGGGCAGGCGATGATGTTCACCCCCCGGTGGCGCAGTCCCAGCGACTTCAGGATGTCGAAGCCGACCTTGATCTCCTCCACCGGATCGGCGGCCAGGCTGACCCGGATGGTGTCGCCGATCCCGGCCCACAGCAGCGAGCCGATGCCGATGGCGCTCTTCACCGTGCCCGTCCGCAGGGCGCCGGCTTCCGTGACGCCGAGGTGCAGCGGGCAGTCGATGGCCTCGGCGAGCTGCTGGTAGGCGGCCACCGTCATGAAGGGGTCCGACGCCTTCACGCTGATCTTGAACTCGTGGAAGTCGTGGTCCTGCAGGATGCGGGCGTGGTTGAGCGCGCTCTCGACCATGGCCTCGGGACAGGGCTCGCCGTATTTCTCCAGCAGGTCGCGCTCCAGGGAGCCGGCGTTGACGCCGATGCGCATGGAACAGCCGTGGTCGCGGGCCGCCTGGATCACCTCGCGCACCCGGTCGGGGCTGCCGATGTTGCCGGGATTGATCCGCAGGCAGGCCGCCCCGGCCTCCGCCGCCTCGATGCCGCGCTTGTAGTGGAAGTGGATGTCGGCCACGAGCGGGACCTTGGCCGCCTTGGCGATGGTCCGGAACGCCGCCGTCGACGCCTCGTCGGGGCACGAGACGCGGACGATGTCGGCCCCGGCCTCCTCCAGCCTGCGGATCTGGTCGATGGTCGCCGCGGCGTCGGCCGTGACGGTGTTGGTCATCGACTGGACGGTGATCGGCGCATCGCCCCCGACCTCCACCGAACCCACGCGGATCTTGCGCGACGGCCGGCGGTGGATGGCGCGCCAGGGGCGGACGGCGGTGTGGTCTTGAGCGCTCATGCGGGCGGGAAAATAGGCCCTCGGGCCGGAAAGCCCAACCCCGCCGTCAGCGGGTCGCGGGCGCGGGGGGCGTCACGGCCGGAGCCGCCGGGGCCGGCGTGGCGGGCCGTGGCGCGCTGACCAGCGGCGTGGCGGCGGGTTCGGCGGCCAGCTTCGAGGCCAGCGCCTGGCGGGCCGGCAGCACGCCCTTGGAGCGGCCGGCCACGAACACCTGGAAGTCCTGGGGTTCGGAGACGTCGATGATCAGCCCGGCGAGCTGGGGTACGCGGTAGGCCTCGCCCTTGGCGAGCTGGCGGGCGAAATAGACCGAGCCGTCGCCGCCCCGGATGATCAACGCCGCGCCGTTGAGCGCCTGGAGGGTCACCACGGAGGTGAGTTGCGGGTTGCCCGCGTCATAGACCTTGCCCTTCGGCGTGAAGGTCGCGGGCAGGGTGGAGAGGTCGACGGGGACGTCGTCGCTCGTGTCGTTGATGTTGGCGGGCGGGGCGAGATTGCCCATGCCGTCCGCGCCGGCCTCGGCCAGGCCCGGCGTCTCATAGGCCGGCGGCGTGGTGGATTCCACCGGGGCGGGCAGCGGCTCGCCCAGCTTCACCGGTCCGGTCGGCGCCTGCGACAGCAGCTTCCAGGCGGTGTCCTGGGACGCCATGGGCGGCGGGGGGGCGCTGGCGTTCATGGCCCGCTGGGCGACGTTCCAGAGCACGATGGCGGCGACGATGACGATGGCCCCGGCGATGAAGGCGGCGATGCGCGGGTCCCGCTCGTCGGGCACGCCGATGGGCGCGCGCAGGGGCTCGTCCAGCACCGGCTCGTCCGCCTTGAACCGCTCGACCGCCGCCTCGGGATCTACGCCTACCGCCAGGGCGTAGGCGCGGACGTAGCCGATGGTGAAGGGGCGCGAGGGCAGGGCGTCCAGCCGCATCTCCTCCAGGGCCTCGAGGTAGGCCCGGCGGACTCGGGTCTTCTCGGCCAGCTCCTCCAGCGTCAGGCCGCGGTCCAGGCGCAGCGCGCGCAGGGCCTCGCCGAGGCTGGCGTGGGCCTGGAGCGGATCGTCATGCTCTGAGCGGGCGTCGTCGTCCGCCGGCGCGTCGAACCCGCCCAGCTCGCCGAAGCCCCCCTGCGCGCCGAAGCCCGTGTCGAGCGGCATGGCTGCTCCTGCTCCCCGCCGCCGCGCGGCCTTGGATGGGTTGCCGATCCTGAATCGAGGCGAGCGTGACACGCGTTCCGGTAGTGCTCAATGCGTCGTTAGGTCTCGTGCGGGCGAGGATTCGCCTACACCGCGAGGTATAGTTTACGCGCCAAGGTTTCGATCTCGTTGCGAACCGAGCCCGCGCCGGACTTCAGCAGGGCCGAGACGCCGCGCCGCGCCGCCTCGCGGTCGCACGACAGCACCATCTGCTTCACCGGCCCGATGCCGGCCGGCGACATCGACAGCCGCTCGTAGCCCAGGCCCACCAGGGCGAAGGCTTCCAGCGGCCGGCCCGCCAGCTCGCCGCAGACGCTGACCGGCGTGCCCGTCTCGGCGCAGGCCCGCTGGATCGTCTCCAGCGCCCGCAGCGCCGGCGGCGACAGGATGTCGTAGCGGTCGGCCACCCTGGGGTTCCCGCGGTCGGCGGCGAACAGGTACTGCATCAGGTCGTTGGTCCCGACGCTGACGAAGTCGGTCATCGGCAGCAGGGCGTCCAGGTGCCAGATCACCGAGGGGGCCTCGACCATGGCCCCCACGTCCAGGCGTGACGGCTCGGGCCGGCCCCGGCGCAGCGCCCAGGCGATCTCGGTGTCCACCAGGGCGCGGGCGGCGCGGAACTCGTCGCAGCTCGCCACCAGCGGGAACATGATCCTGAGCGGCCGGCCCCGCGCCGCGGCGATCAGCGCGCGCAGCTGCAGGCGCAGCAAGGCGGGGCGGTCCAGGCCCATGCGGATGGCCCGCCAGCCCAGGGCCGGGTTGTCCTCGCGCTCGGCTTCCAGGTACGGCAGCACCTTGTCGCCGCCCAGGTCGAGGGTGCGGAAGGTCACCGGTTTGTCGCCGGCTGCGTCCATCACCCGCGCGTAGAGCGCGGTCTGGGCGTCCAGCTTGGGCATCTCCTCGGAGACCATGAACTGGAACTCGGTGCGGAACAGGCCGATGCCCTCGGCGCCGGCCTCGGCCATGCTCTCGAGGTCCACGTCGAGCCCGGCGTTCATCAGGAGGGTGATCTTCACCCCGTCGCGGGTGAAGGCGGGCGTGTCGCGCAGCTTGGCGAAGGCCGCCTGCCGCTGGCGGCGCACGTCGATGCGGGCCTGGATGGCCTTCACCACGTCCGGGCGCGGGCGCAGGTAGGCCTCGCCGGACTCGGCGTCGACCACCACCGAGTCGCCTTCCGAGACCCGGTCGCGCAGGCCCGGCAGGCGGCCGACGCAGGGGATGTCCAGGGCGCGGGCCACGATGGCCGCGTGGCTGGCCGACGAGCCCTCCTCCAGCAGGAGGCCGCGCAGCTTGGTGCGGTCGTATTCCAGGAGGTCGGCGGGGCCCAGGTTCCGGGCGATCAGGATGGCGTTCTCGGGCAGCTCGCGGGCCACGTGGCCGTCGCCGGCCAGGTGGCGCAGCAGCCGGTCGTTCAGGTCCTCCAGGTCGTGCAGTCGCTCGCGCAGGTAGGGGTCGCGCGCCTGGCCGAGGCGCGCCCGGTGCTCGGAGCGGACCCGCTCGACGGCCGCCTCGGCGGTCAGGCCGTTCTTCACCGCGTCCTCGAGGCTGCGGTTCCAGCCCCGGTCGTGGGCGAACATGCGGTAGGTGTCGAGCACCTCGTAGCTGGCGTCCACCAGGCCGTGCTGGCCTTCCAGCATCTCGTCGATCTGGGCCTGCAGGGCGGTGATCGCCGTCTTCAGGCGGGCCTCCTCGGCGGCCACGTCGTCGGACAGCAGCTGCGAGGGGGCGACCGGCGGCTCGTGCAGCACGGCTACGCCATAGGCCAGGCCGTCGGCGAACTTCGAGCCCTTCAGGCGGTCCGGGCGATGGGGCGCGATCTCGACGCCCTTCATCTCCTCGACGGCGATGAGCTCGCCCGAGGCGACCATCTCGGCCAGGACCATGGCGATGATCTGCAGGTCCTCGACCTCGTCCTCGGTATAGACGCGGGCCGTGCGGTTCTGGACGACCAGCACCCCGATCACCCGCCCGCCGCGCAGCAGCGGCACGCCGAGGAAGGCGTGATAGGGGTCTTCGCCGGTTTCCGGGCGGTACGAGAAGGCCGGATGCTCGGGCGCGTCGGCCAGGTTCAGCGGCCTGCCCAGGCGCATGATCTCGCCCACCAGGCCCTCGCCGGGCTTCATCCGCGTGACGTGGACGGCGCCGGGGTCGAGGCCCTCGGTGGCGAACAGCTCCATCTCGCCGCTGGCCCGGCGCAGGTAGATCGAGCACACCTCGGCGACCATCGACAGCGCGATGATGCGGACGACCATGTCGAGGCGGGCCTGGGCCGGGCCGCCGCCCGCCAGCGCCTCGCGGATCTGCCGCAGCAGGCTCCGCTGTCCTCCGATGGCCACCCCAGGAACCGGCATCCGCCGATGATCCTCCCTTGTCCGGGCCGCTGCCTACCAGCTTTATCTTTCCGTTCCGAGACGGGAAGAGGCCCTTTGCGACGATCCGCTCGCGTGCCCGGATTTCCGGCGCCGGGCCGCGCGGCCGTCGTTTCGCGTCAAGATGGGCAGGAAGCGGGGCGAACCCAAGGCTGAAGAGCGGCGTAGCCCCGCGCGCGGCCACGCCCTATCTGAGGCCTCCTTGTCCGATTCTGCGAGGGAGGGCCCGTGGGCGACGCCGCCGAAACCCCGGAACGCACCGGCTGGGCCGACCTCCTCGCCGGAGGGCGGCTGCCCCAGTTCGCGCTGATCTGCCTGGGAGTCTGGCTGAACGCCGCCGACAGCCTGGTCACCGCCACCATCATGCCCAGCGTGGGCGCCGACCTTGGCGGCTACGCCTATTTCTCGTGGGCGACGGCGGGGTTCCTGGTCGGCGCCATCCTGGCGGGGGCCAGTTCGGGGCGGCTCTCCGAGCTGTTCGGCCTGCGCGCCGCCACGGCGCTCGCGGGCCTCGTCATGGTGGGTGGCTGCGTGATGAGCGCGCTCGCCCCCGACGTCGGGACCTTCCTGGCGGGACGCCTCGTCCAGGGCCTGGGCTCGGGCTGGATCTCGGGCTTCGCCATGGTGGCCATCGCGCTGCTGTTCCCCGAGCGCCACCTGGCCCGCGTCTTCGCCGCCGTCACCTTCATCTGGGGGATCGCCACCCTGCTGGGCCCGCTGTTCGGCGGCCTGGTGGTCGAGCAGGGCCACTGGCGCGACGTCTTCTGGCTGTTCGCCGGCCAGTCCGCGGTCTTCGCGATCGCCGCCCTGGTCCTGCTGGCCAAGGCCGGCGGGGCCGGCGGCGGGCCGGGCGTCCCCTGGACCCAGCTCGGCGTGCTCAGCCTGGGCGTCGGCGCCATCGCCGTGGCCGACCTGCTGCCGGGCGCCCTCTCGGCCGGCGCGGTGGTCCTGGGCCTGCTGATCCTGGCCCTGGTCGTGCGCATCGATCCCCGCGCCAGGATCAGGCTCCTGCCGCACCGCGCCGGCGACCTGACGACGGTCGTGGGGGCGGGCTACTTCGCCATGTTCGCCATGACCGCCGCCTCCATGGGCTTCGCCATCTACGGCCCGCCGATCCTCCAGCAGCTCCGGGGCTTCTCGCCGCTCTGGGCCGGCTACGCCATCGGGGCGGAGTCCCTGGCCTGGACCATCTCGGCCATGGCGGTGGCCGGCGCAACGGGGCTCTGGGACGCCCGCTGGATCCGCGTGGGCGCGCTGCTGCTGATCGCCAGCCTGGTCGTCCTGCCGCTCAGCATGGCCGACGGCCATCTGGCCATCGTGCTGGCGGGCGGGGCGCTGATGGGCGCGGCCTTCGGCTTCTCCTGGGCCTTCATGAGCCGCCGGGTCCTGGCCGCCCTCTCGGACGAGGACCGCGCCATCGGCTCCTCGGCCATCATGGCCGTGCGCCAGACGGGGGCGGCGGCCGGCGCGGCCATCTCCGGCGTGGCCGCGAACCTCGCGGGGTTCTCAGGGGGGCTGACCGACGCCAGCGCCCGGGCGACCTCGGTCTGGGTGTTCGTGGCCGTGGTCCCCCTGGCCCTGGCCGGCGCCTGGGCGGCGTTCCGGCTCACCGGCAACGCGGAGACGGCTTAGTTCCTACTTCCCGCCATCGCTGCCGCGATGGGGGAGGCAGGAAATCAGAGCTGGTCCAGCCCGTAGGCGGCGTGCAGGGCGCGCACCGCGAGCTCGGTGTAGGCCGCGTCGATCAGCACGCTGATCTTGATCTCCGAGGTGGAGATCACCTGGATGTTCACGCCCTTGTCGGCCAGGGCCTTGAACATCGACTTGGCGACGCCCGCGTGGCTGCGCATGCCGACGCCGATCACCGACACCTTGGCCACGTCCTCGTCCACGCGCACGTCCTCGAAGCCGATGTCCGGCTGGGCGGCGCGGATGATCTCCACGGCCCGCTGGGCGTCGCGCTTGCCGACGGTGAACTCCATGTTCGCCGTGTCGGCCGTCCGCGCGTGGCTCTGGACGATCATGTCCACGTTCACGTTGGCGTCGGCCAGCGCGCCGAAGATGGCGGACGACACGCCCGGGTGGTCGGGCAGGCCGAAGAGGCTGACCTTCGCCTCGTCGCGGCTGTAGGCCACGCCGCTCACGATCCGCTTCTCCACGATCTCCTCCTCGTCGCAGACGATGGTGCCCTGGCCGGGCGCTTCGCCGGGCTCGACAAAACTGGAAAGCACCCTGACGGGCACATGATAGGCCATGGCCATCTCGACCGAGCGGGTCTGCAGGACCTTGGCGCCCAGCGAAGCCATCTCCAGCATCTCCTCGTAGGAGATCTTGGCGAGCTTCCTGGCCTTGGATTCGATGCGCGGATCGGTGGTGTAGACCCCGTCTACGTCGGTGTAGATGTCGCAGGGGCACTCCAGCGCCGCGGCGATGGCCACCGCGCTGGTGTCCGAGCCGCCCCGGCCCAGGGTGGCGATGCGGCCGTCGCGGGTCACGCCCTGGAAGCCCGCGATCACCGCCACCTCGCCGGCGTCCAGCGCCGCGCCCAGCTTCTCGGGCGGGATGTCGTCGATGCGCGCCCGGCCGTGGGCGTCGTCGGCGATGATCGGGATCTGCCAGCCGAGCCACGACTTGGCGCGCAGGCCCATGTTGCGGAGCGTCATGGCCAGCAGGCCGGCGGTCACCTGCTCGCCGGAGGCGACCACCACGTCGTATTCGTCGTCCGAGGGCGCGATGCCCTGGGCCGCGGGACCCGCCCCGTCGGTCCAGGCGACCAGCTCGTTGGTCTTGCCCGCCATGGCGCTGACCACCACGGCGACCTGCCGCCCGGCCTCGACCTCGGCCGCCACCAGCCGCCCCACGCGCCGGATGCGCTCCAGGTCGGCCACCGACGTTCCGCCGAATTTCATGACGAGGCGTGACATGGACCTGCCGCGAACCACCTTTGCTGCGCCGCCGAAGGGCGGAGCCTTCTAGCCACGGCGGAGCCCGGCTGCAACGGCCAGATTCTTCCAATCCCATGCGTCGCGCGGCCGCGCTTGGGGCAAACCCTGCCCTTCGGCGTCTTTGCTTCGCGCGAGAGCGTATGGCGGGTAAAGAGGAGCCGATGACCGCCAGATCCTCCATCGACCCGGCCGAGGTCGAGACCTTTTCGCGGATCGCCGCCGAATGGTGGGACCCGAAGGGCAAGTTCGCGCCGCTCCACAGGTTCAACCCCGTGCGCCTGGCCTTCATCCGCGACCAGGCGCTCTACCGCTTCGGGCGCGACCCCGAGGCGCGCCGGCCGTTCGAGGGCCTGCGCCTGCTCGACATCGGCTGCGGCGGCGGCCTGCTCTCCGAGCCGATGACGCGGCTGGGCTTCCAGGTGACCGGCGTCGACGCTTCGGAACGCAACATCGCCACCGCCTCGACCCACGCCCGGGAACAGGGCCTGACCATCGACTATCGCGCCTCCACCGCCGAGGCCCTGCTGGAGGCCGGCGAGCCGCCCTTCGACGTGATCCTCAACATGGAGGTGATCGAGCATGTCGCCGATCCGGCCGCCTACCTCCGGGACTGCGCGCGCCTGCTGAAGCCCGGCGGGCTGATGATCGTGGCCACCCTGAACCGCACGCTGAAGGCCCTGGCCCTGGCCAAGATCGGCGCGGAATACATCCTGCGCTGGCTGCCGGCGGGCGCCCACGACTGGTCGAAGTTCCTCAAGCCCGACGAGATCCGCGGCTTCCTCGATGGCGAGCCCGTCAGCGTGGACGGCCCCTATGGCGTCGTGTTCAATCCGCTCACCGGCCGGTGGAGCGAATCCGCCGACGCCGACGTGAACTACATGATGACGGTCGTCCGCGAGGCGGCGTAAACACCCCATGACGAGGCGGGGAGAAGCCTCGAGGGAGTTGGGATGCCATCGCTACGGGTGCTTGGGCACGCCTTCCGGGCCTGGCGGCGGAACCTGCGCTGGGCCAAGCACGAGCCGGAGACGCCCTATCTCGCCGACCTCTTGTCCGGCGCGCCGGTCTGCCTGCACGTGGGCGCCAGCGACGGGCGCCACTCCTATGTGATGACCCAGGTCGCGCCCAAGGCCCGCATCTTCGCCTTCGAGCCTTCGGCCTTCGCCTTCGATGTGCTGAAGACCTGCCTGGCCTGGCACGGCATCCGCGACCGGGTGACGCCGATCCACGCCGCCGTGGCCGACAAGCCGGGCGAACTGCTGCTGGTGACGCCGAAGAAGACCTCCGGCCGCATGGGCCGGGCCTACGCCTATGTGGCCGAAAGCGCGCCCGAGGGGGCCGCCCGCCCCGACCTGGACGACCAGGGCGCCGACCTCCAGCCGACGCCCGTGGTGACGCTCGACGGCTTCTGCGCCGAGCGGGGGATCGAACAGGTGGATTTCATCCGCATGGACATCGAGGGCGCCGAGCAGAGGGCGCTGATGGGGGCCAGCGGCATCCTCGACCGCGACCGGCCCCACGTGCTGATCGAGATCCACCCGCCCATGCTGAAGGACCGCTTCGGCGGCTCGGGCGAGGCCGTCCTCGATATCTTCCGCGACCGGGGCTACCGCATGTTCGCCCTCGACGGCGGCCGCCTGGAGGAGCGCACCACCCTCGTCGAGGGCGCGCCCTGGAAGGACTATTTCTTCATCCACCCCAGCAAGGCCGCGAAACTCCCCGACGGCGTCTTCAAGGCCCGCATGGCGGCCTAGAGGCGCGGGCCGGGGCGGGCTATTCGTGGGCGGACGGCGTGGCGCACACGTCGCGCACCACGTCCCGCAGCCAGCGGTGCGCCGGGTCCCCGTCGAGCCTCGGGTGCCACAGCATCGACACCGTGAACCCGGCCGTCGGAGCCGGGACCGGGAAGCTCGCCATCCCCTCGCGCAACGCCGCCGTATGCCGCTCGGGCACGGTGGCGACCAGGTCGGACCCGCGCGCCAGGGCCAGGGCCGCGGCGAAGCCGCCGACGACGCAGGCGGCCTGACGCGCCATCCCCTCCGGCAGGAAGGGCCGTTCCACCGCATCCTCCTCGAAGCCGCTGCGCGAGACGATCACGTGCCGGGCGGCGAGGTAGCGGTCGAGCGTGACCGGCCCCTTCGCCAGCGGGTGCTCCGGACGGACCGCCGCCACCAGCCGGTCGCGGAACAGCGCCTGGGCGCGCAGCTCCGGCCCCAGCGCGCGGTCCACCACCGCCGTCTCCAGGTCGACCCGCCCCTCGCGGAGCGGCGTGCTGTCCTTGTCGGGCTTCTGCAGGAAGTTCAGCCGCACGCCCGGCGCCTCGGCCGCCACCCGGGCGATCAGCCCCGGTCCGAAGTTCTCGGCGAAACCGTCGCTGGCGCGCAGGGTGAAGGTCCGCGCGAGCGTGGCCGGGTCCACGCGTTCCACGGGCCGCAGGATCGCCTGGGCCTCTTCCACGACGTTGCGCACCCGCGTGCGCAGGGCGTCGGCCCTCGGGGTGGGGACCAGCCCGCGTCCCGCCCGGACCAGCAGGGGATCGCCCGTGGTCTCCCTGAGGCGCGCCAGCGCCCGGCTCATCGCCGACGGACTGAGCCGCAAGCGGCGCGACGCGCCCGCCACGCTGCCCTCGGCGAGCAGCACGTCGAGGGTGATCAGGAGGTTCAGGTCGGGCGTGGACACGGGTGCGCACCTCGGAGGCCAGGCGGCCATATATGGCGTCAGACGCAATAATAGACTGAAAACAGTGCATATTCCGACAGGTGTCTGCGCGGCCTAGCTTCCGTGCGACAACGGAGGACCCACGGATGACCCGCGACACGCTGCAGACCTTCACCGCCGAGGTGAGGTCGATCTGGGGACCGCTGACCAGCGATCTCGTGGCCGGCTGCCGCGAGCGGCTGGAGATGCTGGCGACGGCCTCGCCGCGCGAACCCTGGCTCGCCGACCTGCTGGACGCGGCCCCCGCGAGCCGCGAGCTCCACCGCGATCCCGACCACGGCTTCGTCCTGCTGGCCCACACCGAGACCGCGGGCCTCTTCCGCCCGCCGCACGACCACGGCCGGGCCTGGGTGGTCTACGGGCTCCAGCACGGGGAGATGGAGATCCGCACCTACGCGCGGATCGAGGACCCCGGCGGCGGGGTCCGGCTCGTCCAGCGCGACAGCACGATCCTGCGCGCCGGCCAGGCGCTGCCCTACCTGCCGGGCGACATCCACGACACGCGGTGCCTCAGCGACACCGCGCTGCTCTTCCGCTTCACCGAACGCGACCTGAAGGTCGAGGACCGGGTGGCGCGCCGGATGACCCGCTACGAGGATCGCGGCGGCGTCTGGACGCCGGCGGCCTCGTGACGGCCCTCGCCGCCGCCGTCGCCCTGCCGGCGGGCCCGCGCCGCATCCTCGCGGTCGCCACCGTGCTCGTGGCCATGACCCTGGCCGTGCTCGACGCCGGCATGGTCAATGTGGCGCTGCCCGGCCTGGCGCGGGCGCTGGGGGTTCCCGCGGCCCAGGCCATCTCGGTGGTCACGGCCTATCAGGCCGGGCTTGTCGCGGCCCTCCTGCCGCTCGGCGCCCTGGGCGACCGGTTCGGACGGCGGGGCGTCTTCACCCTCAGCGTCGCGATCTTCGCCGTGGGCGCCGCGCTCGCCGCCGTCGCGCCGGGCCTGTCCTGGCTGGTCGTGGCCCGCTTCGCCCAGGGCCTGGGCGGGGCGGGGATCATGGCGCTCGGCGTGGCCCTGTTGCGCTTCTCGGTGGCCCGCGACCGGCTCGGCGCCGCCATCGGCTGGAACGCCCTGACCGTGGCCCTGGCCTCGGCCGCGGGCCCGAGCCTGGGCGCGCTGGTCCTGTCGGTCGCGGGCTGGCGGTGGCTGTTCGCCATGGCCCTGCCGCTGGCGGCCCTTACGCTGGCCGGAACCCGGGCCCTGCCGGCGACGCCCCGCACCGCCGACCCGCCGGACGTCGTCAGCATGGCGCTCAACGCCGCCATGTTCCTGGGGCTCATCCTGGCCGCTCAGGCGGCGGCCAAGGCGCCCGGCCGCGCGGCGGCCCTTGGGGCCCTGGCGGTCCTGGCCCTCGTCCTGCTCGTCCGGCGCGAGGCGCCCAAGGCCGCGCCCCTGCTGCCCCTCGACCTGCTGCGCAAGGAGTCCTTCCGGCTGTCGGTGATCGCCTCGGTCTGCTGCTTCACCGCCCAGTCGGCGGGCCTGCTGGCCGTGTCGTTCCTCCTGCAGCATGGCCTGCACCAGACGCCGCTGGCGGCGGGCCTCTGCCTCACCGCCTGGCCGCTCGGCGTCGCCGCCGCCGCGACGGTCTCCGGACGTCTCGCGGACCACCTGCCTACGGCCTGGCTTTGCGGCCTGGGGGCGGGGATCCTCTCGGCGGGCCTGGCGGGATGCGGCGCCTGGGCGGCCGGGCAGGGCCTGGCCGCGCTCGTTCCCTTCATCGCCCTGGCCGGCGCGGGCTTCGGCCTGTTTCAGTCGCCGAACAACCGCAACCTGTTCCTCGCCGCCCCCGCCGAACGCAGCGGCGCGGCCGGCGGCATGCAGGGCACGGCCCGGGTCCTCGGCCAGACGGCGGGCGCGCTCATGACGGCCCTGCTCTTCGGCCTGGCCGGCCTGGAGGCCGCCATTCCCCTGGGCTTCGCGCTCGCGGCCGGTTTCGCGCTCGCGGCCGGGGTGGCCAGCCTGCTGCGCATCTTCGCGTGAGTTGGACCCGCAAACCCCGGCCTCAGCGGCCGGCGGCCTGCAGGATGAGGCCGGCCACCTCCCGGGGGCGGGAGATCAGCGAGACGTGGCTGGCGGCGAGTTCCACCGTGCGCGCGCCCATCCGCGCGGCCATGAACCGCTGCAGGTCCGGGTTGATCGTGCGGTCCTGCATCGAGACCGCGTAGAAGCTGGGCTTCGCGCGCCACGCCGCCTGGCTCGTGCGACCGGCCAGCAGGGCCCGGCGGAAGGGTTGTTGCACGGCGTAGAGCACCCGGGCGCGCGCCGCCGGCAGGTCGCCTGCGAAATCCCTCAGGAAGGCCTCTTCCGTGAGCCGCCCCTCATCCCCGTCGTAGACGATGCCGGCCGAGGCGGGCGGGGCGGGGAAGCGGGCGGCCAGCGCGGCGTAGTCCTCGCCGGCGTCCGGCGCCCGGGCCGCCACATAGACCAGCGCCGAGACCTTCGGGTGCACACCGGCCTCGGTGACGATCATGCCCGAGAACGAGTGGCCGGCCAGCACGGTCGGCCCGTCCTGCCGGTCCAGCACCGTGCGGCAGGCGGCGACGGCCTCCTCCAGCGTGGTCAGGGGGTTCTGGACCGAGGTCACGTTCAGCCCCTGGGCCTGCAGGATCGGGATCACCTGCGACCAGCTCGAGCCGTCCGCGAACAGCCCGTGCACGAGGACGACGTTGTTCGCCCGCGGCGGCGCGCCGGTCCCTTGCGCCCGGGCCCCGGGCGCGGCGAGCGCCGCCGCCCCGCCGAGAAACGAAGCCGTGAAGGTTCTGCGGTCCATCTGCATGTCTGCTCTCCGTCCGGCCGCGGGGAGCCTACTCTTCCCGGCCACGCCCTTCACGTACGGACGGCGGCGGGGAGGAGATGCACGTTGACTCGCCCGATCAAGCTTGAGCGGCCCGGGCCTTGCCGCCTAGCCTCGGCCCCGACCTGGGGGATACGTCTCAAATGAACCTCGCCAAGCTGTCCCGCCCACGCGGTCTGCGCGGCCTCGCCGCCCTGCTGCTCGCGGCCGCCGTCGCCGGCCCGGCGATCGCCCAGCAGCCGGCCGTGACGCCGGAGCTGGGCCGCGAGTACGCCCGCCCGCACGAGGCCGTCGACATCGGCGGGCGGCGCCTCAACCTGTTCTGCATGGGCGCCGGCCCGCGTACGGTCCTGTTCGAGGCCGGCGGCAGCGACTGGTCCGACACCTGGGCCCTGGTGCAGCCGGCGCTCGCCGCCCGCGCCCGGGCCTGCGCCTACGACCGCGCGGGCCTGGGCCACAGCGACCCGGCGCGCCTGCCGCGCACGCCCTTCGCCATCGCCGAGGACCTGCACGCCCTCATCGCCGCGGCGAAGCTTTCGACGCCGCTCGTGCTGGTCGGCCACTCCCTGGGCGGCTTCGACGTGAAGCTCTACGCGGCGCTCTATCCCGAGGACGTGGCCGGCCTGGTGCTGGTCGATCCGGCCGAGGACCGCTCGGACGAACGCACGCGCGCGTTCGTGCGGCGCCGGTTCGGCTCCGCCCTGACGGCCCGCCTGGACCTGTCGGACCAGACCTTCCTGACCTGGCTGCTCGAGCGCTATCGCCGCTGCGCCGACGCCGCGCGCGACGGGGCGCTGGACCCCGCCTCCGACCTCTACCGCCGATGCACCGATCCCGTCCGGCCCCAGCTCGGTCCCGAGATCGCCGCCGAGCGCCTGCGCGTCCAGCCGACCGCCGTCTATCAGCAGGCCCAGGCCTCCGAGATCCTCAACAGCGTCTACGCCCAGGCAGGGCTCGACGCGGCCTATGGCGACCTGTTCCGGCCGGGCGCCTTCGGGCGCAAGCCGCTCGTCGTCCTGACCCACGGCCTGCACGATCCCGACGACCCGCTCGACGTCGCCGATCAGGCGGCGGGCGTGGCCCTGCATCGCCAGACCGCGGCGCTCTCGCGGGTCGGGCGTCACCGCGTGGTCCCGGGCGTCGGCCACAACATCCAGCTCGAGGCGCCCAAGGCCGTCGTCCAGGCCGTCGGCGAGGTCCTCGACGATCTGGATCGCGCCCGCTGAGCGCCTTCAGCCGGTCGCCGCGATCCGCTAGCCTCAGCCCATGCCCAGCGACGCCGACCCGCTCGCCGAGATCGCCTTCGAGGCGCAGGTGGTCCACTGGCGCGGGCCCTCGCCCTACTTCTTCGCCGTCCTGCCGCCCGAGGCGGCGGCCCAGGTCCAGCAGGTCGCCCGCGCGGCCAGCTACGGCTGGGGCGTCGTCCCGGTGGAGGCCAGGATCGCCGACACGGCCTTCACCACCTCCCTGTTCCCCAGGGACGGCGGCTATCTCCTGCCGCTGAAGGACGCCGTCCGCCGGGCTGCGGCCGTCACGGCCGGCGACCGGGTGGCCGTGGCCATGATCGTCAGGATCGGAAAACCGTAGGCGCCTCAGCCGTCCCGCAGCTTGCGCACGCAGGCCCTGAGCAGGCGCGCCCGCTCGGGCGACAGGTCCGGTCGGGCGAGTTCCTCCAGCGCGCCGTCCAGCGGCCGGCCGAGGTGCCGCGCGCCCAGGCCCCAGATCTCGGCCCGGATCTCGGCGGCGCTATCCGGCATCAGGCCGTCCAGCCATCGCGAGAGGCTCATCCCTTCCGGCCCGGGCTCGGGGCGGCGTTCGGGCCGCCGGCGCCGGCGATCTCAAGGAACGAGCGCCCCGGCGGGGCCGCCTTCGCCTTGGGCTGCTTGGGCTTGCGGGCTTCGCGGTTCGATCTCTTCTGGCCTTTGGCCATCGGCGTCTTCCTCCTGCGGTCCCCGGTCGGGGCGACCTAGGGCGATGATGTGGGCGGCGTGCGCGCCGCGCCGGTCCTCGAACGCGGCGAGGTCCAGCCAGACCGCCGCGGCGGCCTCGTGCTTGCGCTGGACCTGGACGAGGGGGCTGGACCGCGCGGCGTCCATCGCGAGCTCGGCCTTGGCCCGGTAGTCCGCGCCGCGGATGTCGCTTTTGAGCATGGCGGCTACTGGCCTCCGCTCAGCGGATTGGGCGCGGCGGCCGGCGTGCGGCCGTGCAGGCGCTCCACGATCTGCCGCAGGCGCTGGGTCTCGGCCTCCAGCCGGACCACGTCGTCCTGGAGCTGGGCGTTGCGCTGGCGCAGGTAGGCGTTCTCGCGCGCCGGATCGGCGGCCGGATCTGACGCCGGGTCGGATGGGGAAGCCAGGGCGCTCATGACGGCCGTCTCCGGCCGAGCGCGGCGAAGGCCATGGGCAGCAGCATCGCGCCGAGCGCGAGGGCCGTGGACGCTGCGAAGAGCGTGGTCATGGATTGTCTCGAGTGCGCGCCGCGTCGGCGATGATCGACCGCTGGGCTCCCGGCACACGACCGACGGCGCATGCCTCATATGGGGACGCGGGCGCCCGATCCCAAGGGCGGCGCGGAAGACGGCGCCATTCGGGGGCGCCTAGCGGCTCTCCGCGGCCATGGTGGCGACGAGGTTGGGCGGCAGCCGCGCGATGGCGCCGTTCACCAGGTCGGTCTCCGAGAGCTGCCCCTCCAGCGCGGCCATCGCCGCCAGGGGCTCCTCGGCCGGCATCGACAGCCAGGCCTTGCGATAGGCCCGCATGTAGAAGAACCGCGCAGAGCAGAGCCGCGGATCGCGTCGCCCCGCGCAGACGAGCGCGGCGTCCGCCAGCTCCTGGCTGGTGCGTGTGGTCGCATAGAGCCCGATGAGCGCCAGGGTCTCGGCGCGCCGCGACCGGGCGCGACGGGGGGCGCACTTGGCCGGGTCGCCATATTCCAGCTCGTCGAACACCCACTGCCGCAGCAGGGCGTAGCGGCGCGGGCGCCCCTGCCGCAGGACCTCCGGCATGTAGCGATAGGCCGTGACGCTCTCGGCGAAGTCCTCGTCGAGGTTGACGGCCGCGTAGGCGGACACCGGCTCCGGCGGCAGGCCGCGGGCCAGGGCCGCCTTCGCGTCCTCCGCCTGGGCCTCGGCCCACAGGCGGCGCCAGTCGAGGAACACGCCCCGCGCGCGGGTGAAGTCGTGGGCGAATTCGTGGACGATCGCGGCCCGCTGCTCCGAGGGTCGCGCGGCGCGCCACAGGGTGCTGAGGGTGACCGCGCTCGCCGCCTCGCCGGACAGGGCCATGGCGGGCCGGCCGGCCACCGGGGGCAGGGCCTTGGCGTCCATCATCACGAACGAGCGGTACTCCTCCTCGTGGAGGGGGAACTGGTTCGGCGGCAGGTCGTCCGCGGCGGCCAGCACCGTGCGCAGGTCGGAGGGGGTCCATCGCGGGCCGCCGGCCCGGGCCGGCAGGACGACCAGCGCGTGGTAGTCGATGGCCAGGAGCAGCATGATCGGGCCGAGGTCCGGTCCGAACGCGGCGCTGGCGGCGCAGATCACGTCGCGGCATCGCGGATCGGCGGCAGGCCCCCGCACCGCCTCCGGATTGCGCGCCATCAGGGCCCGGAAGGCGTTCAGGCCCGCCCTGGGCTGGTCCACGAGCCGATAGCCCGCCACCTCGTCGCTGGCCGGCGGATAGACGGGGGCCAGACGGCTCAACTCCCGCGCCGCGCGGGCCGCCGGGTCGGCGGTCAGGGCCGAGAGGCATGCCGCCTCGCCATTCCACGCCGCCGCCACCGTGGTCGCGGGCGGCCGCTCATGGGCCGTGTAGACGGCCTTCGAGGCCTGGGAGGGCCGCACGCCGTCGAAGCGCAGCAGCGCGGCCAGGGCCGCCAGGAGCAGGATCGCGGGGACGAGGCGTTCCGGGCGCCGCCATGGGGGGAGGCGAGGGGCGGTCCGCGATGTGTCGCCGCGCTCCATGCCCGCAGCATTGATCCATCCGTGTCGGGACGTCTTGATATGCCGCAAGGTCAAGGCTGGGCGGCCGGTCCTCCCTCACGCCCGCCAAGCCGACCCCGCCCTGAACGACGCCGCCTGGGCCTCGAACGCCCGCCGGAACGCCGGCCGCGCCTCGCCGCGCGCCACAAAGGCCGCCAGGTTGGGGACCGCGGCCAGCAGCTCCGACCCGTTCAGCCGGCGCAGCACGCTGACCATCAGGAGGTCCCCGGCGCTGAACGCGCCGTCCAGCCACTCGGCCTCGCCCAGCCGCCGCGACAGGTCTTCCAGCCGCCGCCGAACGGCCTCGTCCAGCCGGGCCAGCCGCTGGTCGAACCAGGGCTCGTCCTTCTCCAGCATGCGCGCGAGGTCGCGCTCGAACACCGGCGGCTCCACCGTGTTCACCGCCGCGAACATCCAGGCGACGGCCCGCGCCCGCCCATCCGCATCGTCCGGCAGCAGGCTCCCGGGATGCCGCTCGGCGACGTGCAGCACGATGGCCCCGGACTCGAACAGCGTGAGGTCGCCGTCCTCGTAGGTCGGGATCTGGCCGAACGGCTGGATCGCCTTGTGCGCGGGCTTCTTCAGGTCGGCGAACGAGACCGGCCGCACGTCATAGGCCTGGCCCACTTCCTCCAGCGCCCAGCGCACCGGCATGTCCCGCGCCAGCCCCCGACCCCGGTCGGGCGAGTTGGCGAAGGCGGTGATCGTGGGGATGGTCTTCGGCATGGCGTCCTCCGGGCTCTGCATGACCCGAGGACGAACGGGCCGTGCGCGGCCCGACAGGGGCCTTCAGATCAGGCGCGCCTTCTGGGCGCGGGCGACGGCGTCGGTGCGGTTGACGGCGCCCAGCCAGGCGGAGAGCCGCGCCACGTGGATCTTCACCGTCGCCGGCGAGATGCCGAGGCTCAGCGCGATCTCCTTGTTGGTCCGTCCCTGGGCGAGCAGACCCAGCACCTCGCGCTGGCGCGGCGGCAGGCGGGCGGCCTCCCAGGCCTGCAGGCCCGGCACGCGGGCGCCGATCGCCGCCATCAGCACCTCGGCCTCGGCGTTCTTGGAATGGACGCCCGCCACGCCGCAGGCGCGGACGGCCTCCAGCATGGCCTCGTCCGTGATCCCGGTGACCACCAGCACCACCGCGTCCGGCGCCCGCGCCCGCAGCCCCGCCAGGCCCTCCAGCGGCTCGGCCCCCGGCATCGACAGGTCCACGAGGCAGAAATCCGGCCCCGCCTCGGCCAGCGCCCAGGCGGCCGGATAGTCGCCGGCCTCGTCCAGCGTCACCTCGGGCCAGCGCTCGCGCATGGCGCCCGCCAGCGCCTCGCGCATCAGGGGATGGTCGTCGCAGATCAGGCCGCGCATCGCACCTCGCCCGCGCCCGGCGCCGGCAGCCGGATGTAGAAGGCCGCGCCCCGCGTCAGGCCCGGCCGCGCGCCGCAGGTCCCCGACAGCAGCGCCACCAGCCCCGCCACCGAGGCCAGGCCCAGGCCGAAGCCGCCCGCCGCCCCGACCCGCGCGCCCTGCTCGAAGGGCTGGAAGATACGGGCCTCCTCGCCGGGCGCGAGCCCCCGGCCGTCGTCGACGATCCAGAGGGTCACATGGTCCCGCCCCGCCCGGGCGCCCACCACCACGCGCCGCCCGCCCGAGTGGCGCAGGGCGTTGGCCACCAGGTTCTCCACGGCTCGGGCCAGCAGGCGCGCGTCGGTGCGCAGCGCCACGCCCCGACCCACCATCGACAGCCGGAAGCCCGCCGCGGCCGCCGCCGGGCCCTGGGTCAGGGCCACCCGGTCGAACACCTCGCCGGCGCGTACGTCCGCCAGCTCGGGCCGCACGGCCCCGCCCTCCAGCTTCAGGTGCTCCAGCATGGAGTCCACCAGCGCCCGGGCCACGCCCAGCGAGCGGGCGAGCCCGCCCAGGGCGCCGGTCTGGTCCCGCCCGCCCGGCTTCACGCGGCCGAGGAACAGGGCGGCGGCCTGCAGCGGCTGCTGCAGGTCGTGGGAGGCGGCGCGGATGAAGTGGGTCTTGGCGTCGCGCTCCCGTTCCAGGCTGGCCAGCGCCACGGCGAGTTCGCGCGCCGAGGCGTCGGCCGCCGCCCGGGCCGTGGCCGCCTCGACCACCGCCTGGCGCATGAAGCGGCGGATGGCCATGAGCGTGACGCCGAACATCGGCAGGAACAGCGCCAGGATCGCGAAGTGCGGCGGCCGCTCGACCAGCAGCCAGCCGGTGAGCGAGCCCAGCAGCAACACGACGGCCAGCCCCAGCACCTGGGTCGCCTCGGTCGCCGCCGCGAACTGCACGATCAGGAACCAGGCGTAGCACACCATCAGCAGCGCCCGCAGTTCCGGGTCGGCCGCCGGCATGAACACCCACACGCTGCCCGCCGTGGCGAGGTTGCACAGCGCCATGCCGGCCTTGGCCCCGGGGATCCAGCGCGTCAGGATCGCGTCGTCCGAGGGCGGCTTCACCACGAAGGCCGCCAAGGCGACCAGCCAGCCCCCCAGGAACACCGAGATCGCCACGAGCCACGCCGCGAAGGCCACGGGCTCGGCCCGGCCGCCGAACGTGAAGGCCAGGAAGGACGTGCCGGCCGTGAGCGCGATCCAGGCCGTGATGCTGCCCTTCAGCTCCGTCCGCGCCTCGTTGGCGAGCACCTGACGCCGATACGCCGGATCCAGCACCGATAGGCTCCCCCGCCTGCTCCCCGGGGCACTGTAGCCCATCTGGTCTAATGGCCGCCATCGCCCGGCGGGCCTAGCCTCTGTCTCGGGTCGGACGGGCGTCCCGATGCATCGGCGCTCCTCGGTTTCCGGCCCTCGACAGCGACGCGGCCGCCCCTCCGGGCGGGCCGACGGCGCACGCACCTCAGCCAAACCTGTGATCGGGGGAGTTCACCTCATGAAGACCTGTCTCACCATGCTCGCCGCCGCGTTCGCCCTGAGCGCCACGGCCGCCGCCGCCCAGAATCCCCGCGGGGATGTTTCCGCGGGCGCCAACATCGGCACGCCCGGCGTCGGCCTCCAGGCCTCCGCCAAGGTCAGCGACCTCCTGGTCGTGCGCGGCGCCGTGGACGGCCTCAGCCTCAGCCGGGGCGAGACCCTGTCCGACATCCACTACGACGGGAAGGCCAGGCTCCTGACCGGCGGCCTGTTCGCCGACGTCCATCCGGGCGGCGGCGGCTTCTTCCTGTCGGGCGGGGCCTACGTCGGCAAGCGCAAGGTCCGGCTGACCGCCAGCCCGACCGCCGACGTCGAGATCGACGACGAGACCTTCACGCCGGCCGAGGTGGGCCGCCTCGACGGCCGGGCCAGGCTCTCCAAGGTCCAGCCGTTCGTGGGCCTGGGCTTCGACAACACCTTCGTCGGCGACCGGGGCTGGGGCTTCCGCGCGCTGGCCGGCGTGTCGTTCAGCAAGCGCCCGCGCGTCACCCTGACCGCCTCGGGCGGCACGCTCGCCGCCGACCCCGACTTCCAGGCCCGGCTCGCCGCCGAGGAGGCCGACGTCCGCGAGGACGCCAAGGACTTCAAGTACTTCCCCGTCGTCCAGCTCGGCCTGACCCGCCGCTTCTGACCCCTTCAATCCTGGCAATCTGGGAGGATCCCATGGCCATCGTCACCGTCACTCCGACCGGCGTCGACTTCGACAAGCTGGTCGTCAAAGACCTGCTCCTGGGCGACGTCACCGTCGCCACCGCCACCCATTTCACCCTGCGCGACGGGACCTGGCTGGACGAGTTCAGCGGCCAGTTCACCTATTCCAACAACCAGATCTCGGGCGGCACGCTGACCGGCTGGAAGGAGAGCGAGGGGGGCGAGACGGTCTTCGACGTCCAGGGCTTCTCCATCCCCGTCACCCAGTTCGTCACCTGGGTCAGCACCGATAACAACGAGGCCGTGAAGACCGCCATGCTGGCCGGCGACGACACCATGACCGGCTCGGTCGAGCCCGACCGGATGTGGGGCTACGCCGGCAACGACACCATGGTCGGCGGCGGGGGCCAGGACTACCTGCGCGGCAACGAGGGGAACGACAGCCTCTCGGGCGGCGAGGCCTTCGACGACCTGCACGGCAACCAGGGCGACGACACCGTCGACGGGGGCTTAGGAAGCGACTGGGTCGTGGGCGGCCAGGGCAACGACATGCTGATCGGCGGCGCCGATGCTTCCGACGACGTGGTCTACGGCAACCTCGGGAACGACACCTGCCTCGGCGGCGACGGTATCGACTGGGTGCGCGGCGGCCAGGGCGACGACAGCCTTTCGGCCGGCGGCGGCAAGGACCTGATCTGGGGCGACCGCGGCAACGACACCATCGAAGGCGGGGCCGGCGCCGACCTCTTCTCGGTGTTCGGCGAGGCGGGGATCGACCGCGTCCTCGACTTCAACCGCGCCGAGGGCGACCGCGTCCATGTCGAGGCCGGCTACACCTACACCACCGCCCAGGTCGGCGCCGACGTGGTGATCAGCGTCAGCGGCGGCGCCCAGATGACCCTCGTGGGCGTGCAGCTTTCCGCCCTCACCGGCGACTGGATCTTCACCGGCTGAGGTGAAGAGCGCCCCCCGGCCCCGGCGGCAAAACTCCCGCGCCGGGGCCGGGGGGCGTGAGTCCCTGGGGGGCGCTCGGCCACCCAACCCCCGCTCATCCCCGCGAAAGCGGGGACCCAGGTGTCTTGTCGAAGAGCGCCCGCGCGACCGGAGAGAGCAAGCGAGCCTATGCGCCGCCTTGGCGGCGACCGGGAGCCCAGCGTGGGCGCCACGGCCTTAGCCTCCGGGCGAGCCGACCAGGGCTGGATTCCCCCGCGTCTTCGCCGAACGCGAGGCGTGGACCGGGCAGGGGCGGTGAGGGGGGCGAGAGCGTTTTAGGTCCAGGATGCGCCGGGAGGAGACTTTCACCAAAGCGCAGGAATTCGACGCCCGCCGTGCCCGTGACAAATGGCGCGGCGCCACCTTAGCGCGGCCTCTCCGGTTTCCCGCCGCGGCGTGGGGCGCTCTGCAGCACGCGTAGGACACGCTCCCCCCAGGCCGGAAGCGGCGGCCTCGGCTGAAGGACGAACTGGGCCTCGGATGAACGCCGGACTTCGAGGATCGGCCGCAGGATGACCGGCTCGCCCGGGGCGGGGCTGTAGGAGTTGTCGAACAGGACCGAGCGATCGGCCTCGGCGATGGCCGCAGGCAAATAGGTCATGGCCCTGGCGTAACGGCTGCGGATCTTTTCCTCGGCCACGGGGTGTCCGCCGAGGGCGACCCGCTGCGCGACGCGCAGGACATTGAGGTTCGGATCTTCGGTCGCCACAAAATACAGGACGGTCTGGAAGCCTGCCGCGCGCGCCTGGGCGAGGAGGTCCACCTTGGAGATGTGGGACATCACTGTCTCGAAGGCGAAACTACGGCGCTCAGCGATGCAGGTTTGGCGTCGGATCTCGGCGACCGCCTGGCTTGCCGAACCTGAGCGTCGTAGTCGCCGGGTAGGGCCTTCGCGATCTCGTCCGCGTTGATGTAATCGCCGAGCAGATAGCCGCCGCGACGCAGCTCCTCGGTCAAAGTCGACTTCCCCGAGCCGTTCGGCCCGGCGATCATGGTCGCAATCGGACCTGCGCTCACGCGCGCCGGGGCTCCGAGCGCTTGTCGAGGGTTCGCCTTGGGCCTCGCCCGGCCTTCTTCGACGACAGCGCCGGTTCGTACGCCATCTGGGCGTGCTCGGCGCAGTACGGGCCCTCCTTGGCCCGGCGGCCGCAAAATCTGTAGCTCTCAAGCGCGGGATCGCCGATCGGCCACTTGCAGAGATGCGCGCCCAAGGTCAGCACCGTGGCCGACATCACCGGCTCTTCTTCGCGGCCGGCCACCTGCAGCCCGGCGGCGCGGGCCTCAGCGTCCGCACGCTCCGAGGCGGCCTTGCCGGCGGCGGCGAGCTCCTCGAGCGAGATGTCGAAAGTGTTCTTCGTCATGGAACCTAAGCCTAGCACATATTGTGCTTGAGAAAGGTATCGCCAAGGGCGTGTTGGGGTCGCGATGTTCCTTGCCCCGGAGCTAGGGCCGGTCGTCAGCAGCAGCGCGCTACTAGCCGCCCCCTCCCAACCTTGACTCCCCGCCGGTCTTATGTTCTCTTTTTGTTCCAATGACCGAGGCGGCCGACATCGCGGATGCGGACGAGCGGATGCTCGGGCGGCTGGCTGAGCTCGATCTGGCGGCGGCCGAGCGGGTGCATGGGCGGCTGATGGACGCCGAGGGGGCGGACGAGGTCGCGGACCTGGGCCGGGCCTACCAGCGGCTGGCCCGCTCGCTGCGCCAGACCCTGGCGCTCAAGGCCAAATTGAAGCTCGACCGCGAGCGCGCCGCCCGCGACGCCATCGACCACCGGGTGCGCCATTCGCCGGTCGGGACCTACCGGCCGTTCGCGCCGGGCGCTCCCGACTCCCCGTCCGGCGACGCCGGCCCTCCCGGCGCCCGCCTGAACTGGACCGGTCTGAAGCGCCTGGACGAGCTGCGCGCGGCGGCCTTGCGGGTGGCGTGGCGCGAGGCCGAGACCGAGGCGGCGGAGGCCGAACGTCCGGAGGGCGCGGAGTCGGCGCTCGACATCTTCCTCAACTGGAGCGAGGCGATCGACGAGGCCCTGCTGGAAGACGGCTTCGGCGATGCGCCGCTGGACGAGCGCCTCGCCGGCCTCTGCGACGCCCTGGGCCTCGACGCCGGGCTGGCGTGCGCCTGGCGCGACCTGCCCGACCCGCCCCCCGAAGCCCTTCACGCCGCCCAGCCCCCCTGGCGCAGCTCGGCGTGACCGCCGCGAAGCGGCTTTCGAACCAAGACAAGGATCAAACCAAGGAAGACACGGAATACACGGATGGCTCGGCGCTTTCCGTGTCCTTCCGTGTATTCCGTGGTTCCCCAAAATGATGAGCCGCCGCTCGCGCGGCGTCTCGGACCCGCCCCGCCCGCGCCGCGTCAAACACCCGACCATCGTCGGATCAAGACGGCCGCCTTCCCCTTGCGCTAGAAGGCCTCCAACGAACCAAGAGGGGAGGCGCGCCATGCAGGCGCTGATGATGGACCGGCCGCTGACGCTGCCGTCGATCCTGGAGTACGCGGCCCAGTACCACCCGCGTCAGGAGGTGGTGAGCCGCACCGTCGAGGGGCCGATCCACCGCTACGGCTACGCCGACGCGCTCATCCGCGTGAAGCAGATGGCCAAGGCCCTGCTGGCGCTGGGCGTGCAGCCCGGCGACCGGGTCGCGACGCTGGCCTGGAGCACCCACCGCCACTTCGAGCTCTACTTCGCCGTCACCGGGATCGGGGCGGTGCTGCACACCATCAACCCGCGCCTGCACCCCGACCAGGCGGCCTGGGTGGCCAACCACGCCGAGGACAGCGTCCTCCTCTTCGACATCACCTTCGCCGAGCTGGTCGCCGAGATCGGGCCCAGGCTCGCCACCGTGAAGACCCTGGTGGCCATGACCGACGCCGCCCACGCGCCGGCCGAGGTCCCCGGCGCCCTGATCTACGAGGACATCCTCGCCGCCCAGACCCCGGACTTCGAGTGGCCCAAGGTGGACGAGCGGTCGGCCTCGGGGCTCTGCTACACCTCGGGGACGACCGGCAATCCGAAGGGCGTGCTCTACGGCCACCGCTCGACGGTCCTGCACGCGCTGGCGCTCTCGCTGCCCGACGCCTTCGGCTTCTCGGCCCGCGACGTGGTGCTGCCCTGCGCCCAGATGTTCCACGCCAACGCCTGGTGCACGCCCTACGCCGCTCCGCTGGTGGGGGCCAAGCTGGTGCTGCCGGGCCGCTCGCTGGACGGCCCCAGCGTCTGCGAACTGATCCTCCAGGAGGCCGTCACCTTCGCGCTGGGCGTGCCGACCATCTGGGTGGGCGTGGCCGACCATCTGGACAAGACCGGCCAGGAGATCACCACGGTCCGCACCGTGGCGGTCGGCGGCTCGGCCCCCACCGCCGCCCTCATCTCGCGCATCGAGCAGCGGCTGGGCGGGGAGGTGCGCCAGATCTGGGGCATGACCGAGATGTCGCCGCTGGGCGTCGTCAACACCCCGCTGCCGGCCCATGCGGCCGAGGACGATCAGGCCCGCCTCCAGCGCAAGCTGAAGCAGGGCCGGGGCCTGTGGGGCGTCGACATGCGCATCATGAGCGAGGACGGCCGCGAGCTGCCCCGCGACGGCAAGAGCCCCGGCAAGCTGCAGGTGCGGGGGCCGTGGGTGGCGTCCGCCTACTTCAAGCACGACGGCGCCCAGGCGTTCAGCGCCGACGGCTGGTTCGACACCGGCGACATCGCCACGATCGACCCCGAGGGCTACCTGCGCCTCACCGACCGGGCCAAGGACGTCATCAAGTCGGGCGGGGAGTGGATCTCGACCCTCGACCTGGAGGACGCCGTCTGCTCGCACCCGGCCGTGGCCATGGCCGCCGCCGTCGGCGTGCCGCACCCGAAGTGGGACGAGCGGCCCCTGCTGCTCGTGGTGCTGCGCCCGGGCCAGACCGCCGACCCCGAGGCGCTCAAGGCCCACGTGGCCGAGCGGGTGGCCAAATGGTGGACGCCGGACGAGGTGCGGATCGTCGCCGAACTACCCATCGGCCCGACCGGCAAGGTGCTGAAGCGCGAGCTGCGCGACGCCCTGCCCGAGCCCTTGGCTGTGGCGCCTGTGCAACCCGCCGGCTGAGGAGACGTCGCGGCCGAAACCCGGGCCTTGAATCGCGCGTTTGCCCTTCCGAGGTGAGTGTGGAACCCGAGGAGGATGCCGTGGCGCGCAAACGGCCCAGGGGCGTGATCGCGATGGGTTGGGCCTGTATCGAGGCGGCCGCGTCGGGTCGCGTCGAGCATGCGCCCACGTCCGCCGACTTCCCCGAGACCGTGGTGCGGCGGACGAGCTTCATCGCCGGCGGCGGCCACGGCTGGCGCATCTCGGCGCTGGAGACCCCGCGCGAGACCCCCGCGCCCTGGAAGATCGTGGTCATCACCGGCGCGCCGTCCTGGGCCGAATACTGGGCCGAGACCCTGGCCGAGCTGCCCAACGACCGCGAGATGGTGGTGGTCGACCGGCCGGGCTACGCGGGCTCCGAGCCGCTGCATCCGGTGACCGACATCCGCGTCCAGGCCGAGGCCCTGGCGCCGGTGCTGAAGGCCGCGCGCGGCCAGAAGGTGCTGCTGGTGGGCCAGAGCTACGGGGCGGCCATCGCCTCGATCATGGCCGAGCAGAACCCGGGCAAGGTGGCGGGCCTCGTCCTGCTCTCCGGCTTCTTCGGCGAGGCGGGTCCGACCGCTCGCTGGCTGCTCGACATGGGGTCGAAGGCGCTGAAGGTGATCCCGCGCGACCTGCGCAACGCGGTCATCGAGGTCACCGGCCAGCGGCCGCAGCTGCGCCACGCCCGGCGCGCGCTCGCCAAGGTGACCGCGCCCATCCACATGATCCACGGCGACAAGGACGACTTCGCCCCGCTGGAGGTGGCCGAGCGCCTGGCCGCCGAGACGGTGACCCGCCGGCCGATCCGCATCGTGCGCACCGAGGGCGCCAACCACTTCCTGAACGACGGCCCGGCCGAGCATTTGATCGAGGCCCTGGAGTCCTGCATCCCGCGCCGGACCGAATGGACCTTCCGCTGGCCCAAGCTCCCGGCCCTCTGGACGCCCCGCCTGCCGAAGGCCCAGCCGCAGGAGGCGCTGGCCTAGAGGAACACTCCGGTGGCCACGGCGAAGCCGATCACCACCAGCCACGGCGGCAGCTTCGCCACCTGAAGGAAGACGAAGGCGGCGGCCACCAGCGCCCAGTCGGACGGCCGGTCTACGGTGCTGGACAGCACCGGGTCCCAGAGCGCCGCGCCCAGCAGGCCCACGACCACCGCGCCGACGCCCGCCAGGGCGCCGCGCGCCCAGGCCTCGGCCTTCAGCCGGTCCCAGAACGGCAGGACGCCGACGATGAGGAGGAGCGAGGGCAGGAAGATCGAGAAGACGGCGATCAGGCCGCCGACCACGCCGCGCGGACCATAGCCCTGGGCCGCGCCCACGAAGCCCGCGAAGCTGAACAGCGGGCCGGGCAGGGCCTGGACCGCGCCGTAGCCCGCCAGGAACGTGTCTTGGTCGAGCCAGCCCCGGTCGACCACCTCGCTCTCCAGCAGCGGCAGGACCACGTGGCCGCCGCCGAAGACGAGGGCGCCGGTGCGGTAGAAGACGCTGGCCAGGCCCAGGCCCGGGTTCTGCAGCAGGGCGGCGAAGAACGGCAGGGCCAGCAGCAGGCCCGCGAACAGGCAGAGCGCGATGATCGCGCTGTCGGTGTCGATGGCTTCGGAGGCGGCGTCGGGCGCCTGCTCGGCCGGCGTGTCGCGGAGGAGGGCCAGGCCGAACGCCCCGCCGGCCAGGATCACGCCCACCTGGGCGACCGGTCCGCCGCTGGCGAGCGCCAGGCCGAGGCCCGCGCCGATCGCCATGCCGGCCCGGATCGGGCCTGCCGCCAGGGTGCGGGCCATGGAGACCAGCGCCTGGAGGACGACCGCCGCGGCGGCCACCTTCAGCCCGTGGATCCAGCCCGAGCCGAACCGGGCCTCGAGGTCGGTGGCGAAATAGGCGAAGGCGATCATCGCCGTCGCCGCCGGCAGGGTGAAGCCCGCGAAGGCCGCGAGCGCGCCCGCCAGCCCCGCCTGGCGCAGGCCGATGGCCATGCCGAGCTGGCTGGACGCCGGTCCCGGCAGGAAGTGGCACAGCGCCAGCAGGTCGGCGAAGGTCGCCTCCGACACCCAGCGCCGGCGCTCGACGAACTCCTTGCGGAAGTAGCCGAGGTGCGCGACCGGCCCGCCGAACGCGGTCAGGCCCTGCTTCAGGAAGGCCAGGAAGACATCGAAGGCGGTGACCGTCTTGAGCGGCCGGGCGTCGTCCATCGGCCCCTAGATGGAAGGGGCCGGCGCGTCTGTCGACCGGTTTCGCCCTAAAGATGCTTCCCAGGCGCAGGTGAACGGCGATAAGGCTTTCGGCGAACCAGACCGAAACCAGGGGAAACGACATGAAGGCCGCCGTGCTGCGCGAAGTCCGCAAGCCGCTTCAGATCGAGGACGTGCAGATCTCCAAGCCCGGCCCGCACGAGGTGCTGATCCGCACCGCCGCGGCCGGCGTCTGCCACTCGGACCTGCACTTCGTGGAAGGCTCCTATCCCCACCCGCTGCCGGCCGTTCTGGGCCACGAGAGCGCCGGGATCGTCGAGGCCGTGGGCTCCGAGGTCCGCACCGTGAAGCCGGGCGACCACGTCATCACCTGCCTGTCGGCCTTCTGCGGCCACTGCGAGCACTGCCTGACCGGCCACATGAGCCTGTGCGTCAGCCCCGAGACCAAGCGCGACGAGGGCGACGAGCCCCGCCTGACGGCCCCGAACGGGCCGATGATGCAGTACCTGAACCTCTCGTCCTTCGCCGAGCAGATGCTGATCCACGAGCACGCCTGCGTGGCGATCCGCAAGGACATGCCGCTGGACCGCGCGGCCCTCATCGGCTGTTCGGTGATGACCGGCGTGGGCGCGGTGATCCACACGTCCAACGTCCGGCCGGGCGACACCGTGGCCGTCATCGGCTGCGGCGGCGTGGGCCTGTCGGCCATCAACGGTGCGGCCATCGCGGGCGCGGGCCGGATCATCGCCATCGACGTGGTCGCGGGTAAGGAGAACTTCGCCCGGGCGTTCGGCGCCACCGACTTCGTCAACGCCTCGGAAGTCGACCCCGTGAAGGCGGTCATCGAGATGACCAAGGGCGGCGTGCACCACTCGTTCGAGGCGCTCGGCATGACCAAGACCGCCGAGCAGTCGTTCAACATGCTGCGCCGCGGCGGCACGGCCAACATCATCGGCATGATCCCGGTGGGCCAGAGCATCAGCCTGATGGGCGCGGCCTTCCTGGGCGAGAAGCGCATCCAGGGCTCGCTGATGGGCTCGAACCGCTTCCCGGTCGACATGCCGCGCCTCGTGGACATGTACATGGCCGGCAAGCTGAAGCTGGACGAGATGATCTCCCAGCGCCTGAAGCTGGAACAGGTCAATGAGGCCTTCGCCGAGATGAAGACCGGCTCGATCGCCCGCTCGGTGATCGTCTTCGACGCCTAGCGTTCCGCCTTCCGGCGCGTCTGGATGCTGTCCAGGTACAGGATGATCGAGCGCACCTCGTCCTCCTGGAACCGGAACTCCGGCATGGCGGGGTGGCCCGTGAGGATGCCCTCCGCCAGCGCCTCGGCCAGGGTTTCGGGCTCGTAGCGCCGGTGCAGCTCGCGGAAGGCGGGCGCGGCCGGCTCGGCGCTGTCGCCGCTGCGGCCCGTGGCGTGGCAGCCGCCGCAATGGCGCTGGACCAGGATCTCGCCGCGTTCCGGCGTGGGCGTCTCGGCGTGGGCGGCGCCGGCGGCGAGCAGGATCAGGGCCGCGAGCGGCAGGGCGGACTTGCGCATCCCGCCATCTGAGCGCGCCCGTCCGCGCCGCCATTGACGGGCGTCAATGGGCCCTCGGGCTCATCACCAGCCACGGCGTGGGAATGCCCCGCCACTCCCAGACCGCCAGCAACTGGTCGAGATGCGGAAGCGCCCGCAGCCAGTCGGGCATGTCGAAGGTCTTCGGGGTCTGGTCGATGCGGAGCACGTCGTGGGTCGGGGCAAACCGCCCGCGGAGGTCCTCCAGGACTCCGACGCCGCGCGGGTCGTGCGTCTCGACGATCAGCCGCATCCCGGCCAGGGCCGGACTGAGGTCGGGCCGCAGCAGCTCGGTCTCGGCGCCCTCCACGTCCATGACGACCAGAACCCGGCGGCCAGCGAACGCCTCGAAGTCGTGCGGCCGGAACTCCTCGCGCACCACGACGCGGTCGCCGACGCCGTTGCGCTCGGCGAGCGCCGCGCAGGCCTGCCGCGCGTGGGGCGAGATGTCGTAGGCGTAGACCACCGCGCCCGGAAGCCTGCGGGCGAGGCCCACCGCGTAGTAACCCTCGGCGCTGCCCACATCGATCACGCAGTCCACGCCCTCGGCCAGGAAGCGTTCGAGGTGCGGGTGCAGTTCGGATTCATAGGTGCCCAGAAGGCGCGGGATCAAAGCGCCTTCGGTGGCCCGTCCCACGTACTCCATGCCGGCGAAGGGACCGCTGTGGATGCGGGCGCCCTCGTGGGTCAGGTAGGTGTTGGCGAGCATGTGGGACCGCCATCGGCCCAGGTGGCGCAACAGCTCGTTCAGTTCCGCCGCGTCAGGCGGCGCGGTCCAGGCGTCGACGGCCATTCGGACACGCCTGCCCGCCTCGGTGGTGAGCTGCCCCATAGCGAACCCCCCGACTGTGTTGGGGATTCAACGCCGAAGCTTGGCCTTTGTTGCGCCGCTCAGCGGCCGCGGGCGGAGTCCAGGGCGGCGTAGTTGCGGGGAGCCTCCTGTCCGCCGGTCTCGAGCAGGCGCTCGATGCGGGCCTTCTGGGCCCGGAAACGCGACAGCTCCGCGCCCGCGAGCACCGTGCCCTGCGGCACCTTGGCGCCCACCGGGTTCACGCGCCGGCCACGCAGCCACACCTCGTAGTGCAGGTGCGGGCCCGTGGAGAGGCCGGTGGTGCCGACATAGGCCACGACCTGGCCCTGGCGCACCCGCGTTCCGGGCCGCACGCCCTTGGCGTAACGCGAGAGGTGGGCGTAGCCGGTGTCCCATCCGCCGGAGTGGCGGATCTGCAGCCAGTTGCCGTAGCCGCCCCAGCGGCTGGCCTTGACGATCACGCCGTCGCCGGCGGCGAGGACGGGCGTGCCCTGGCCCGCGCCGAAATCGACGCCCTGGTGGGCCCGGGCGTAGCCCAGCACCGGATGGCGGCGCATCCCGAAGTTCGAGGTCATGCGGGCCCCGTCGACCGGGGTGCGCAGCAGGAAGCCTCGGATGTTCTTGCCGTTCTCGTCGAAGTACTCGACGTCCCCGTCGCCCCGCTCGAAGCGGTAGAACTTCACGCCTCGGATCTCGGCGTATTCCAGCTCGCCGGTCTCGATGGTGCGGCCGCTCTCGGTGACCTTGCGGTCGAACACCAGCTTGAACTCATCGCCCGCCTTGATGTCGCGCTCGAAGTCGATCTTGTGGGAGAACAGCTTGGAGACCTTGGCCACGATGTCGGGCGTGGCGCCCAGCTTGGCGGCGCTCTCGTAGAGCGAGCCGTGGATCTCGCCGTCGGCGACGGTGGTCTCCTGGTTGACCTCTTCCTCCAGCGCCCGCAGACGCAGCGCGCCGTCGAAGCTGCGCGACAGCGTGATGGCGGTCGCCGGGCCGGTGCGCATGGAAAGCCCGATCAGGCGGGCCGGACCGCGCTCGGCGCGGGGCCTGGCGACGGCGGCCTCGAAGGCCATGCCGGCCTTGATGTGCACGGTGTCCATCGCCCGGCCCAGCATGGCGACCGCCATCCGGGCTTCCTCGGGCGCGACGCCGGCGCGCTGGACGGCCTCTTCCAGGGTCTCGCCGCGCAGCACCTTGACCGGCACGTTCTCGGGCCGCGCGTAGCCCGGCTGGGCCTTGGCCTGGGTGAAGGCGGCGTGCTGCAGGGCGGCCACGGCCTCGGGCGCAAGAGGCGGCGCCGACGGCGCGGAGACGGTGTCGGTGAACTTCCAGGCCACGAACAGGGCGAGCAGCGCCCCGCCGCCCGCCGCCACGCGCGGCGCGATCCGGAACGAGAAACGCCTCGGGTCGAATTCAGCCATCACGCCCCCGTACTAGCCGCGGCCTGGTTAAGGCATCGGCTACGCAAAGCCAAACTGTCACAATTCCCCCGCGGAGCCCTTCCGGGCCCAGCCCCGCGCGGAACATGCCCGGAAGACGCCGCGGCGTCACCGGTCGAATTGTCACGTGCTCCCTAGAGGAGACCCAGGACCAGTTCCGCGGGCCGGCAGAGCGCCGCGCCCTTGGGAGTGACGACGATAGGGCGATTCACCAGGATCGGCTCGATGATCATCGCCGCGATCAGGGCCTCGTCCGACGCGGCCGGATCCGTCAGGCCCAACTCCTCGGCGTTGGTGCCGCGCACCCGCAGGATGTCGTGCGCCGAGACCTCCATCGTCTTCAGCAGGTCCTTGAGCTGGTCCTTCGTCCAGCCCTCCTTGAGGTATTCCACGACCTTGGGCTCGACGCCCTTCTCGCGCAGCAGCGCGAGCGTGTTGCGCGAGGTGCCGCAGGCGGGGTTGTGATAGATGACGACGTCGCTCATGGCGCTCCGATAGCGGCCCCGGCCTTCCAAGTGAAGCGGCGCGAACCGGTCACGATGGTGGAATCCGAGCTGTCGAAGGCCATGACGTCCTTGGGACGCGGGGGCAGGGGCGTCGCCCCCTGCGGCCAGCGCTCCAGGGTCGCGGCGTAGCGCACCTCGAGGACGCCCGACGCCTCGGGCTTCAGCAGGATCTCGACCCCGGCCGGCGCGGCCTCCCATTCGATGCGCGTCCAACGGCCGGGCTTCAGCGGCAGTCGCCTGTCCACCTCGGCCAGGCGCTCGATGGCGACGGGCGCGCTGGGCCGCAGGCGCAAGGCCAGGCTGCGGGCGTCCGGCGGCGGCGCGGCCCGCAGCAAGAGGCGTCCGTCGGGCAGGTTGAACAGCTCGACCTGCGGCGGGGTCTCCTCGACGGGCCGCGCCACGGCGGCCTGGATCGGCTGGCGGGCCAGCCAGTGCTCGACCTCCCCGATCGCCCCGCCGTCGGCGGTGAGCGCCTGTCGGGTCCAGGGCGGGCTGTTGGGCGCCAGGTTGATGCGCCAGGCGTGACCGCCGTCCTGGTCCACGTGATAGGCGACGTAGGTCAGCTCGGGATGGCGGGCGCTCCAGGGCGGGTCGAGGCGCACGACCAGGGTCACGACCGCGCCCGCGACCAGCAGCAGGGGGCCTACCAGACGGGCGGGCGGCGCGCCTTCCGCCGGCTGGGCCAGGGGCCAGAGCGCCAGCGCCGCCATGGCCATGGGCATGGCCTGCAGCAGCATGACGTCGAGGCTGAGATAGGCCATGTGGGCGTAGGCGCCCGCGAAGCCGGTCACGAGCGCGGCGAGGACGGCCAGGACGCCTAGCGACGGCAGGCCGGGACGGGCGGCCATGTCGGTGGCCGCCGCGCCGAGGGCGGCGGCCAGCAGCGGCCAGGCGATCACATAGGCGATGGTCGGCGCGGCCGCCTGGAGGGCGATGGCCAGCACCAGGCCCAGGGTCAGCACGCCGGTCCAGGCGCCGGGGCGGGTGGACGGGCGCCAGTAGGCGAAGAGGCCGATCAGGCCAGCCGCGAGGCCGACCCCCAGGCCGATCATGTCCGCCCGGTTCAGGGCGAAGGCGGCGAGGCCCGCCAGCGCCGGCAGCGCCGCGACGAGCCGCCGGCCCCGCGAGGCGGTGGCGGCCGCCAGCAGCAGGAAGCCCAGCGACAGCAGCAGCATCGCCGCCTCCCAGCGGTGGGGCTGGGCCAGCAGCCAGCGCTGCTCGAACCAGCCGCTCCCGGTCCCCGTCGCCGCGCGGGCGAGGTTCAGCACCGCCACCCCGCCCAGGAGGGCGAAGAGCAGGGCGCCCGCGCCGCGGCCGACGTCGATCCACGGCAGGTCGCCGCGTCGCCGGGCCCGCCAGGCGCCGAGCGCGATCAGCAGGGCCGAGGCGGCGATGACGAACCAGCCCGCCCAGGCCGGGTAGGCCACGAGCATCCCGCCCGGGACCTGGCTGTAGACGGCGTCAGGCGCCTTGCCGGGCAGCGAGGGCGCATAGGCCGCCGCGGCGGTCGCGGCCAGCACCTGGTCGCCCATCTCCTGCAGCGAACCCTGCTCCAGATGGGCCGGCGTGGACGTGACCGAGTGGTAGTCGAACTGCCGGCCGATGAAGGCGAAGTTCAGGCCCTGGAGGCCGGCCTCCTTCGGCAGGGTGAAATCCGTGCCGTTGGGCATCTGCTCGTAGACGAAGGTCGAGAGCGACGTGGCGGCCGGCCGGTGGACGGCGCGGCGGAAGAGGTCGATGGTCCGCCCGTTGCCGCCGCCGGTCTCGAACATCTGCACGCGGCCGCCGCCGCCGCGCGCCTCCATGTTGAGGACGAAGCCCACCCGCTTCGCCAGCGGATCCCGGTGGAAGAAGGCCTCGGCGCCGAGGAGCCCGCTCTCCTCGCCGTCGGTGATCAGGAAGACGACGTCGCGGGCCGGGACGCCCCGGACCTTGAGCGCGCGCGCGATCTCGAGCGCGGCGGCGGTTCCGGCGGCGTCGTCGGCCGCGCCGGGAGAGCCCGGCACGCTGTCGTAGTGGGCCATGACGGCGACGGCCGGCAGGTTCCGGTCGCGCCCGGGCAGCACGCCCACGACGTTCTCGACGGCCGCGCCCGCCACGGCCAGCTCGCCGCGCACCTCGCGGCTGTTGACGCCCGAACTGCGGCGCACCGTGGTCTCGAGCCCCAGGGCCTGCATGCGGGCGACGACATGGTCGCGCGCCCGCGCGTTCTCGGATGAGCCGATGGGATGGGGGCGGGCGGCGATGGCGCGGACGTCGGCCATGGCGCGGCCGGCGGAGAACGTCCCGGCCGGCGCGTCCGGCGGGGCGGGGTCGGGCAGGCGTTCGCCCCACCAGACGATCCAGGCGCCCGCCAGGAGCGCCAGGACCAAGGCCATCAACCTGCTCACGGACCGTCCCTCCCGAGCCCTTTTGCCGTCAGGCTAGCTTGGCCCGGCCGAAAACGAAAACGCCCACCGGCGAGGGTGGGCGTCCGTACTCTCCTCGGAACTCGAACTCAGGCGGCGATCACGCCTTCCTGCGGATCGCGCAGCACGTAGCCGCGGCCCCACACCGTCTCGATGTGGTGCTTGCCGTCGGCGGCGGCGGCCAGCTTCTTGCGCAGCTTGCAGATGAAGACGTCGATGATCTTCAGCTCGGGCTCGTCCATGCCGCCGTAGAGGTGGTTCAGGAACATCTCCTTCGTGAGGGTCGTGCCCTTCCGAAGCGAGAGGAGCTCCAGCATCTGGTATTCCTTGCCGGTCAGGTGAACGCGGATGCCGTTCACCTCGACCGTCTTGGCGTCCAGGTTGACCGTGATGTCGCCGGTCTTGATGACCGACTGGGCGTGGCCCTTGGAGCGGCGGACCACGGCGTGGATGCGGGCGACCAGCTCGTCCTTGTGGAACGGCTTGGTCATGTAGTCGTCGGCGCCGCCGGAGAAGGTCTTCACCTTCGTCTCGATCTCGGCCGTGCCCGACAGGATCATGATCGGGGTGTTGATCTTGCCGACGCGCAGCGTGCGCAGGACGTCCATGCCGCTCATGTCCGGCAGGTTCAGGTCCAGCAGGATCAGGTCGTAGTCGTAGATCTTGCCCAGGTCGACGCCTTCTTCACCGAGATCGGTGGTATAGACGTTGAACCCCTCGGACTTCAGCATCAGTTCGATGCTTTGCGCGGTAGCGCTGTCGTCCTCGATCAACAGTACGCGCATTCGCCTCTCCTAACGACTACCCGCAAACCCCAGCGAATTCTTCGGAATCCGCCCACACCTCGCCGTCACCTTGCCAGCGAGTTAATTTAAGACTGGTTAATGAGAACTAGCCCGTCTGACCGAATCGTTAACGTGATTTGAGAATCGGACTCAAGCGGCCTCGTGAGGGGCCCGACTCACAGGCCCGTTGAATCTTTTGTGATTGGACGGGCGCGCCGAAGCAGGGGGCGGGAACGCCCGCCGGCTTCGCGGGTTTTCGGCGTCAAAGCGAAGGTGAGACGCCATGCAGCAGATCACAGGGCGGCAGACCCCAGGGCAGCAGACCACAGGGCAGCAGACCCCAGGGCAGCAGACCCCAGACACGCCATCCGAAACCGGCCGCCCCGGCCTCCTGGGCCGCGAGAACCTCAAGCGGCTGGGCGCCGCCGCGCCCTATGTGCGCCCCGTTGTTCGGTATGTCCCGAAGAACCCCGTGTTCCTGATCGGCGCCGTGGCGCTGGGCGTGGCCGGGGCCCTGGCGTGGCGCAACCGTCGCCGGATCGCCGAAGCGGCGAAGCCCATGCTGGAGAGCGCCGCCACGCGCGGCCAGGCCATGCGCCAGCGCCTGCCGTGGCGCCGCGAGGCGGGGGCGTCCGAAGGCGTCGGGGAAAGCCTCCACTAACGCCTTGCGTCCCGGCCGGTCCCCGCGCAACTAAGGTCAAGCTTGTTTGAGGGGATGCGGGACATGCGGAGCGTTCTGATCGCCGGCCTGGCGGCCGTGACGGCGGGCCTGGCGGGGTCGGCGGCGACCCAGGCGGTGGGCGCCGGACCGGACTCCAATTTCGGCGCGCCGCTGACCTGCCCGCTCGGCTTCAACGCCAAACCCGACCGGTCCTTCCCGATGATGTTCGTCCCGCCCGAGGTCTCGTACACGATCATGTGGACCAATCTCACGGGCGGGAAGCCGAGCTGCCACTACTATCAGCAGCCGAGCGGGGCCCTGTCGTCGGACGACGTCCAGTTTCTCCGGATGGATTCCAAGGCGGCGAACTGCCAGCCGCTCGACCCCTCCCAGTGGACGATGGAGAACGGCGCGCTGTACTGCAGCCACGACAGGAATTGCGCCTTCGTCTGCAGGTGAACGCCGCGGCGGCTCCGATCTTCACCGGCGCTTAACGCCGAACACCCGACTCTCCACGCGGCTGGGTTCGAGGGGCGTTCGTGCAGAGTCTGACAGCCGCCATCGAGCGGCTTGATCCGTTGACGGTGTCCGGCCGCGTGGCCGCCGTGAACGGCCTCCTGATCGAGGCCCGGGGCGGCCTGACGCGCCTGGCCGTCGGCGCGCGGGCCGAGATCGCCCGCCTCGGCCATGACCCGCTGGCCGCCGAGGTGGTGGGCTTCCGCGACACTCGCGCCCTGTTGATGCCCTTCGGCCCCGTCGAGGGCGTCGCGCCCGGGGCCGAGATCCGCATCGAGCCGCAAGGCTCGGCCGTGCACCCGACGCGCGCCTGGCTGGGCCGCATCGTCGACGCCTTCGGCAATCCCATCGACGGCAAGGGACCGTTGCCGCAGGGGCTGGCCAGCTATCCCCTGCGCGCCCCGCCGCCGGCCGCCCATGCGCGGGCCCGGGTGGGCGAGCGCCTGGACCTGGGCGTGCGGGCCATGAACGTCTTCACCACCTGCTGCCGCGGCCAGCGCCTGGGCGTCTTCGCCGGCTCGGGCGTCGGCAAGTCGGTGCTGCTCTCGATGCTGGCCAAGAACGCCGACTGCGACGCCGTGGTGGTGGGCCTGATCGGCGAGCGGGGCCGCGAGGTCCGCGAGTTCATCGAGGAGACCCTGGGCGAGGAGGGGCTGAAGCGGGCCATCGTGGTGGTCGCCACCTCGGACGAGCCGGCGCTCAAGCGCCGCCAGGCCGCCTACATGACCATGGCCATCGCCGAGTTCCTGCGCGACCAGGACCTGGAAGTCCTGTGCCTGATGGACAGCGTCACCCGCTTCGCCATGGCCCAGCGCGAGATCGGCCTGGCCGCCGGCGAGCCGCCGACCACCAAGGGCTATACGCCCACCGTCTTCACCGAACTGCCCAAGCTGCTGGAACGGGCGGGGCCGGGGCCGATCCGCCCGGACGGCACGCGGGCGGGGCCGATCACCGGGCTCTTCACCGTGCTGGTGGACGGCGACGACCACAACGAGCCCATCGCCGACGCGGTCCGGGGCATCCTGGACGGCCACATCGTCATGGAGCGAGCCATCGCCGAGCGCGGCCGGTTCCCGGCCATCAACGTCCTGAAGTCCATCAGCCGGACCATGCCGGGCTGCCAGCAGCCGCACGAGCGCGAGGTGGTGAAACAGGCCCGCCAGGCGCTTTCGGCCTACGCCAACATGGAGGAGCTGATCCGCATCGGCGCCTACCGCGCCGGCGCCGACCCGCTGATCGACCGGGCCATCGAGCTCAACCCGGCCCTGGAGGCCTTCCTGTCGCAGGACCCCCACGACGCCACCGGGCTGGAGGAGTCCTTCGCCGGCCTGGCCATGATCCTGGGCGGGATCCCTGAGCAGGTTGAGGCCGCCGCATGAGCTGGTCGCAGTCCCTCATCAAGCTCGCCTCCTATGAGGTCGAGACCCTGCAGAAGCGCCTGGCCGAGGTGGTGGACCGCCGCATGGCCGCCCAGCAGCGGCTGGCCCGCCTGCTGGCCGAGGCCGAGGCGGAGGTGGCCGGGGCGGCGACTGATCCCCAGGCTGGGCTGAGCATCGCCGCCTACCTGGAGGGCCTGCGGCTGAAGAAGACGGCCATCCAGGCCGACATCGAGACGCTGCTGGCCGAGGAGGCCGGCGCGCGCGACGCCCTCACCGAGGCCTTCGAGGCCCAGAAGAAGTACGAGCAGGTGGCCGAATCCGCGCGCCTGCTGGAGCTGAAGGAAGCCGGCCGCCGCGAGAGCGCGGCCCTGGACGAGCTGGGCCTCCGGAAGGCCCGCTAGCCGCCATCAGTCAGGCTGCGCTCCCTTCTTCCCCGATGGGGGAGGAGAGACGGCGGAGCCTCCGATGAATCCGATTGAACCTAGCGCCCCTGGCGGGCGCGTTCTTCCTCGACGTCGCGGCGCAGGACGGCCAGGTCCTCGCTGATCTTGAAGATCGTCACGTAGAACTCGCAGAACGAGCGCCACAGCAGCACGGCGGCGGCCACGCCCAGCAGGCCGACGGCCAGCACCGCCAGCGCCAGGAAGATGCCGAGGAAGCTGCCTTCCCGCACGGCGACGCCCACGGTGGCGCCCAGGACGCCGAAGGCCATGATGGCGATGACGCCGATCCCCGCCCAGTAGACCAGGTGGATCACCTGGTTGGTCATCAGCCGCTCGAAGGTCAGCAGGTCCCAGAGGAACTGCGCGCCCGGGCCGTGGGGTCTTTCGAGAGGTCGCCGCATCCGAAACCTGAGACTCAAAGAGGCGCCCCTGCGACGGGGCCTGTCCGAGCGAACGGCTACCAGCCGGAACGTCCGCCTGCAACGGGCGAGAGGTCTTCCCCTAGATGGCCCCCACCGTCCGCAGGCGCGCCCGGGGGTGGATCTCGCTCTGGCTCATCACCGGCGTCTGGCCGCGGAAGCGCTCGATGATCGAGCGGACGTAGGGCCTAATTCCCGGGCTGGTGAGCAGGACCGGGGTGTCGCCGGCCAGGGCCGCGCGCTCGAAGGTCTCGCGCACGCCGCGGATGAAGTCCTGCAGGCGCGAGGGGGCGAGCGCGAGCTGCTTGTCCTCGCCCTGCCCGACCAGGGCCTCGGCGAAGGCCGTCTCCCACTCGGGCGAGAGGGTGACGATCGGCAGGGCACCGTCGTCGCCGCGGTGGGCGTAGCAGAGCTGGCGGGCCAGCCGGGCGCGGACCTGTTCGACCAGCAGGGTGATCGAGCTGGTGTGCGGGGCGGTCTCGCCCACGCCTTCCAGGATGGCGCCCAGGTCCCGGATCGAGACGCGCTCGCGCAGCAGGGCCTGGAGCACGCGCTGGATGGTGGTGACGCTGACCACGCTCGGGACCAGATCGTCCACCAGCTTCTTCTGCTGGGTCGGCAGGTCGGCGAGCAGCTTCTGCACCTCGGCGTAGGTCAGCAGCTCGGGCATGTTCTCCTTGAGGATCTCGGTCAGGTGGGTGGTCAGCACCGTGGCCGGGTCGACGATGGTGTAGCCGCGGAACGTGGCCTCCTCGCGCAGGCCGTCGTCGATCCAGGTGGCCGGCAGGCCGAAGGCCGGCTCCTTCACGTGCTCGCCGGGCAGTTCCACCTGTCCACCGCGCGGGTCCATGGCCATCAGCTGCCCCAGGCGCACCTCGCCCGAGCCGGCCTCCATCTCCTTGATCCGGATGCAGTAGCCCTGGGAGGGCAGCCGCATGTTGTCCAGGATGCGCACGCTCGGCATCACGAAGCCGAAGTCGGCGGCCAGCGTCTTGCGCAGCGCCTTGATCTGGTCGGTCAGGCGGCGGCCGTCCAGGTCGTTGATCAGGCCCAGGAGGCCATAGCCCAGCTCGATCTTGATCTCGTCGATCGCGAGGGAGCTCGAGATCGGCTCCTCCTCCTCGGCCGGGGCGGTCGGAGCCATCTCCACGACCTCGGGCTCGGCGGCCTTCTGCGACCGTCGCCAGGCCAGGGTTCCGGCCCCCATCGAGATGAGGGCGAAGGGGATGATCGGCATGCCCGGGATGAAGGCGATGACCCCCGCCGCCGCCGAGACCATGCCCAGGCTGATCGGGTTCATGGCCAGCTGGGCGACCAGGGCCTTGTCGGCCGCGCCTTCCACGCCCGCCTTCGAGACCAGCAGGCCCGCGGCGATCGAGATGATCAGCGCCGGGATCTGGCTCACCAGGCCGTCGCCGATGGTCATGAGGGTGTAGGTCGAGGCCGCCTGGGCGAGGGGGACCTTGTGCTGGATCACCCCGATCAGGATGCCGCCGATCACATTGATCGCCACGATCACCAGGCCCGCGACCGCATCGCCGCGCACGAACTTCGAGGCGCCGTCCATGGCCCCGAAGAAGGTGCTCTCCTGCTCCAGCTCCTTGCGGCGCTTCTTGGCCTCCTCCTGTTCGATCAGGCCGGCCGAGAGGTCGGCGTCGATGGCCATCTGCTTGCCGGGCATGGAGTCCAGGGTGAAGCGCGCCGACACCTCGGCGATGCGGCCCGAGCCCTTGGTGATGACCACGAAGTTCACCAGCACGAGGATGGCGAACACGATCACGCCGATGACGTAGTTGCCGCCCATCATCAGCTTGCCGAACGTCTCGATGACGTGGCCCGCGCCGTGGGCGCCCTCGTGGCCGTGGCCGAGGATCAGCCGGGTCGAGGCGATGTTGAGGCCCAGCCGATAGAGCGTCGCCACCAGCAGCACGGTGGGGAAGGACGTGAACTCCAGCGGCTTCTTGATCAGCAGCGCCGTCATCAGGATCAGCACCGCCGAGGTGATCGACACCGCCAGCAGGGCGTCCAGCAGGAGCGCCGGAACCGGCAGGATCAGCAGGACGACGATGCCGACGATGCCCAGCGCCAGGCCCACTTCGCCGCGCGCGAGCCACCCCCACACCTCCTTGGGCGTGGGCGCCGCCGAGACGCGGCCGGAGAACCCCGTGTCGGCCATCAGGCGAGCCCCTCGCACACCAGCCGGCCGACCTCGGCCAGGACCTCTTCACGCACCGCCAGGGGGACCTTGGTCGCCGTGACGTAGCCGGCCACGAGGATCAGCCCGCCGCCGGGCGGCCAGAAGACCGCCACGTCGTTGGTGGAGCCGTTGTCGCCCGTCCCCGTCTTGTCCCCGGCGCGCCAGCCGGCCGGGAGGTTCGCCCGCAGGCGCTTGAGGCCGGTAGTCGTGCCTTCGAGCCAGACCGATAGCCGTTCCAGGGACGCCGGCTTCAGGATCTCGCCCTGCAGCAGCTTGGCGCAGGTGCGGACCATCGCCGCCGGGGTGGTGGTGTCGCGCGAATCGCCGGGGATGGAGCTGTTGAGCTCGGTCTCCCAGCGGTCGAGGCGGGTGACGTCGTCGCCGATGGACCGCAGCCAGGCCGTCAGGCCCGCCGGCCCGCCGACCGTCTTCAGCAGCAGGTTGGCGGCGGGGTTGTCGCTGACCTGTACGATCGCCCGACACAGCGCCTCGACGCTGAGGCTGCCCTCGGCGAGGTGCGCGCCGGTGACGGGGGCGTGCGGGACCATGTCGCTCGGACCGAATGCGATCGCGCGGTCGAGCCGCTCTTCGCCCGCGTCGACCCGGGCCAGCACGCGGGCCGCCAGCAGGGTCTTGAAGGTCGAGCACATCGGGAAGCGCTCGCCGGCCCGGTAGGAGAGGCTCGCCTTGCCGTTGACGGCGTGGACGCCCAGCCGTCCCCCTTCGAGCCGGCGCTCCAGCGCGGAGAAGTCGGGCAGGGGCGCGGCCGCCCCCAGCACGACGGCCGCGCCGCCGGCCAGGACGGCCCGCCTGGGCAGGTGAAGGCGGGCGCTGCGGCTCACGCCGCGCTCGCGCCCGTTTGCGGCGCCGGCACGGCCACGCCCGCCTCGGAATATTCCTTCAGCTTGTTGCGCAGGGTGCGGATCGAGATGCCCAGGATGGTGGCCGCGTGCGTGCGGTTGCCCAGGCAGTGCTGCAGGGTGTCGAGGATCAGCTGCTGCTCCATCTCGGCCACCGTCTGGCCCACGAAGCCGCGCGTCGCGGTCTCGGCGGCCAGCGAGGCGGCCTGGGCGGCGCGGGCGTGCGGGTCGGCCGGCGACAGGGGCTGGCCGTCCGGCAGGCGGATGGCGTGCTCGTCGATCTCGGGCCCGACCGCCAGCAGGACGGCGCGGTGGATGGCGTTCTCAAGTTCGCGCACGTTGCCGGGCCAGCGATGGGCGGCCAGCCGGCGCTTGGCCTCGGCCGACAGCGGCTTCTCGGGCATGCCGTTGGCGGCGGCGTACTTCTTCACGAAGTGCTCGGCGAGCGCGACCACGTCGCCCGGCCGGTCGCGCAGCGGCGGCAGGCGCAGGTTCACGACGTTCAGCCGGTAGAGCAGGTCCTCTCGAAAGACCCCGTCCTTCACCGCCTGGGCGAGGTCGCGGTTGGAGGTCGCCAGGATGCGGATGTCCACCTTCACGGGCTTGGTCCCGCCGACGCGGTCGATCTCGCGCTCCTGGAGCGCGCGAAGCAGCTTCGCCTGAAGGCGGGCGTCCATCTCCGAGATTTCGTCGAGCAGCAGCGTGCCGCCGTTGGCCTCCTCGAACTTGCCGACGCGGCGGGCCACGGCGCCCGTGAAGGCGCCCTTCTCGTGGCCGAACAGTTCGCTCTCCAGGAGGTTCTCGGGGATGGCCGCGCAGTTGACCGAGATGAACGGCCGGCTGGCGCGGCGGGACTTCTGGTGGACGTAGCGGGCGATGACTTCCTTACCCGCGCCGCTCTCGCCGGTGATGAGGATCGAGGCGTCCGAGGGCGCCACCTGGTCGGCGAGCTGGATGACCTGTTCCATGATCGGGTCGCGCACGACCATCGGCCGGTTGTCGTCCGACACCGCCGACAGCACGGCGGCGATCAGTTCGGCCTCGGGCGGCAGTGGGATGAACTCCTTGGCGCCGGCCCGGATGGCGTCGGAGGCGCGCTTGGGGTCCGCCCCCACGCCGCAGGCCACCACCGGCACCCGGATTCGCTCGGCCTCGTTGGCCGCGATCAGGTCGGCGATGTCGAGCTCGTAGTCCACCATCAGGAGGTCGGCGCCCTGGCCGGCGCGCAGGGCGTGGGTGGCCGCGGCGATGGTCTCCACGTGGCTGACCTTGGCGCCCGCGCTCATCGCCATCTTCACGGCGGTGGAGAGCTGACCGCTCAGTTTTCCGACGACCAGAAGCCGCATCGGGATACTCCTTCGTAACGCCGGGCCCGTCAGGCCGCGGCGTCATCGCCTTTGATGATTTCCGTCATGGTCACGCCCAGGCGCTCGTCGACGATGACGACCTCGCCCCGCGCCACCAGGCGGTTGTTCACGTAGATGTCGATCGCCTCGCCGACCTTGCGGTCGAGCTCCAGCACGCTGCCCTGGCCGAGCTGGAGGAGCTGGGCCACCGACAGCGTCGAGCGTCCCAGGACCGCCGAGATGCTCACCGGCACGTCGAAGACCGGCGCCAGGTCGGTGGCGGTCTTGTCCTCGTCGGCGGCGGTCTCGGGCAGGGCGCCTTCCTCCGGTCCGAATTCGTCGAGCTTCAGGTCGTCGTCCGCCATGGATCTAGCTTTCGCTGCCGGGGATGAGGGGTTCGGCGTGCAGGCCCTCGGCGGCCAGCGCCGCCTCCAGGGCCTGGGTCACGCGCTCGGCCGCCGCGGCCGGGTCGAAGCTGGCCGCGCCGTCGCCGAAGTCGAGGGTGAAGGCGTTCGGGCCGAACGCGCCTTCGGGCTTCACCACGATCGCCCCTTCGAAGCCGAGGCCGCGGGCCGTCTCGTCCAGCACCGTCTGCAGCCCTTCGGCCAGCGCCGGCTCGGCGCTGACCACCAGGCGCGGCTGGGCCTCGATCTCGCGGGCGAGCGCCGTCAGGGCGGCCTGCAGCGGCGCCTGGGGGAAGCGTTCCAGCGCCGCATCGGCGATCGCGCGGGCGCAGGCCAGCGCCAGTCCCGCCGATCCGACGCGATGCTCGTGGGCCACCTCGGCCAGCCTCGGCAGCGCCTGGCCGCAGGCCGCCGCGATCCCCTGCAACGCCTGGGCCTGCTGGGCGGCGATGGTGGCCATGGCCTGGGCCTGGCCCTCGGCGAAGGCCGCCTGTCGGATCTGCTCCACTTCCTCGGCCGGGACCAGGCGCTTGGGACGCGGAGCCTGGAAGGCCACGCCGCCGCCGGCGTCGAACTCGGTGTCGAAGGTGAATTTCTCGGGCGCCTGGGACATCAGTAGACGAGCTCGTCGTCGCCGCTGGCGCCGGCCAGCATGATCTCGCCCTTGTTGGCGAGGTCCTTGGCCACCTGCACGATGGCCATCTGCGCCTGGTCGACGTCGCGCAGGCGCACGGGGCCCATGGTCTCCATGTCCTCGCGCATGATCTTGGCCGCGCGCTCGGACATGTTGGAGAAGAACATCTCCCGCAGGCTGTCCGAAGCGCCCTTGAGCGCGAGGCCCAGCTGGTCCTTCTCGACCGTCCGCAGCAGCGTCTGGACGCCGCCGGGGTCGAGCTTGGAGAGGTCCTCGAAGACGAACATCAGGGCGCGGATGCGCTCGGCCGCCTCGCGGTTGCGTTCCTCCAGCGCGGTGAGGAAGCGGGACTCGGTCTGGCGATCGAAGGCGTTGAAGATGTCGGCCATCATCTCGTGGCTGTCGCGCTTGGAGGTGCGCGCCAGGTTCGACATGAACTCGGTCCGCAGCGTCTGCTCGATCTTGTCCAGGATGTCGCGCTGCACCGGCTCCATGCGCAGCATGCGCATGACGCACTCCAGGGCGAAGTCCTCGGGCAGGGCCGCCAGGACGCGGGCGGCGTGCTCGGACTTGATCTTGGAAAGCACCACCGCGACGGTCTGCGGGTATTCGTTCTTCAGGTAGTTGGCGAGCACGGCCTCGTTCACGTTGCCGAGCTTGTCCCACATGGTCCGGCCGGCCGGCCCACGGATCTCCTCCATGAGCTGGTCGACCTTGTCGCCCGGCATGATCGAGGCCAGCAGGCGCTGGGTCTGCTCGAACGAGCCCATGATCGCGCCCGTGGCGGACATGCCCGACACGAACTCGACCAGCAGGTCCTCGACCACGGCGGAATGCACCGTGCCCAGGCTGGCCATCGCCTGGGAGATCTCCTTGATCTCGTCCTCGTCGAGCTGCTGCCAGACGTCGGCGTGCTCCTCGCCCAGCGCGAGCAGCACCACGGCGGCCTTCTCGGGCCCGGTCAGCTTGCTGGCGTCGCCGACGCTTTTTCCCTTCAGCCGGCTCATGTCGTTTCGTGCAGCCAGCTACGGAGGATGGCGACCGACTCCTCCGGGTGCTTCTCGACGAACTCGGAGACGCGCTTGACCGAGCTGGCCTTCACCTGGCCCTCGATGCGCGCGATGTCGATCTTGGCTTCCAGTTCGCTCTGGCCAGGGCCGGGCAGGGCGAGCTGACCCGAGCCGTCCACGGCGATCTGCATGGGCTGCCCGTCCGGCGTGGTGACGACGTGGGTCACGTGCGGTTGGCCGGCGACCATCATGGGGACGCCGCCGCCCCCGCCGCCGGCGGCGCTCTTCAGGAGGGGCCGGGCCACGAAGATCAGCATCAGGACGCCCACCAGCGCCATGACCCCGATCTCGGCGGCGCGCATGATGTCGTTCTTGTCGAAGCCCATCAGGGGATTGGCGGCCTCGACGCCGCCGGTGGCGTCCGGCGCCGGGAAGCGGACGTTGATCACGCTGACCTGGTCGCCGCGGTCCTGGTTGAAGCCCACGGCCGTGCGGACCAGCTGCTCGATGCGCTGCATCTCCTCGGCCGAGCGGGGCGTGTAGGCGCCGGGCTTGCCGTCCGCGCTCATGGCGGTGACGCCGTCCACGGCCACGGCCACCGACAGGCGCTTTACCTGGCCGGGCTCCTGCACCTCGGTGCGGACGGTCTTGGAGATCTCGTAGTTGGTGGTGGATTCCTGGCGGCCGCTCTGCGAGCCCGCGCCTCCGCCGCCGCCCAGGGCCGCCGCGCCCGGGATGTTCGCCGCCGCCGAGGCCTGGGTCGCCCCGTCCTCCTGGTTCTCGCGGCTGTTCTCGTCGGTGGTGGATTCCGAGCGGATCACCTGGCCGTCGGGGTCGAAGGTCTCCTGCTGCAGGGTGACGCGCGCCAGCTCCAGGTCGGCGGAGACGTTCACCCGCGCCTTGCCGGCGCCGACGATGCCTTCCACCAGGCTCTTCACCTGCTTGGCGATGCGCTGCTCGACCTCGGACTTGCGGCCATCGGCCTCGGCGGCCATGCCCGTGTCGCCGCCGGAAAGGGTCTTGGCGTGCTGGTCGACGACGGTGACGCGGTCGGGCTTCAGGTTGGGCACGGCGCCGGCCACGAGGTTCTGGATGGCGCGCACCTGGTCGCCCGTGGGCTCGCGGCCGCCGACGCCGATGTTCACCGCCGCGGAGGGCTGCTCGGCCTCCTCCTCGAACAGTTCGCGCTTGGGCAGCACCAGGTGGACGCGGGCCGCCGTGATGCCGTCGAGGCCGCGGATAGTGCGGGCCAGCTCGCCTTCCAGGGCGCGCTGGCGGTTGAGCTGCTGGACGAAGTCGGTCTGGCCCAGGGCGTTGGCTTCGTCGAAGATCTCGTAGCCCACCGAGCCGGCCGTCGGCAGGCCCTTGGACGACAGCATCAGGCGCGTGGAGGCCACCTGGTCGCGCGGCACGAGGATGGTCGAACCGTCGCCCTTCACCTCGTACTTGATCCCCGCCTGGTCGAGGGCCTGGGTGATCGAGCCGGCTTCCTTCAGGTCCAGGTTGGAATAGAGCAGGGCCTTGGGTTCGCCGAGGTTCATGCTGACGGCGAAGAGCACGGCGGCGAGGCCCGCGCCGATGCCGATGATGGCCGCCAGCCGGCCGATCCCGAATCGCTGGATAGCCGCGAGCAACTGGTTCAACGCGGACGTCCTTCCCCCAGGTCAGAAGGGCGCGCGGCATGCAGAATCCGCCCTTCAGCTAGGCAGGATTTACCCAGTGGTTGGTAAACGGGGAGTTTAAGGGGTCACCCGCTCCAGGGCTCGAGCGCGCCCCAAAGGGCCAGGATCACCGAGAACGCGGCGTAGATCAGGACGGTGGTCGTGAAGGCGATCTTCCTGAGGACGCCCCAGGAATCCACCCGCCGTCCGCCCTGCCAGATGGCCGGCAGGGCCGCGACAGTCACTACCGTCAGGGCGGCGGCCACGAGGGCGCAGGTCGAGGCGATGATGAGCAGCGGGCCCGGCCAGTTGAAGAACACCGCCGCCTCGTCTCGCGCACGAACGCCCCACGTCCCGGCGAGGCCCAGCGCGGCGAGCCACAGGCCGGCCTGGATGTTCTGGGCGATCGCCGCGCGCGCCTGGATCTGGTTCTCGCGGAACTCGCGGCGGTTGCGCAGGAAGACGCCGACGAGGGTGGCGACGGCGGCCAGCGCCGCCAGGCCCGCCGTGAGCAGGAGAATGTTCGGATCGCGCCAAAAAGCCGCCCGCTCGACCCGTTCGGTGTTGAAGGCGGTGCGGAAGCTCATGGCGCGGCCGTCCCGCATCCGGAACGCCAGGCGCTCGTCGCCCGTGGCCGAGATGAAGCCGCCGTCGGCGGGCGGACCGTCCGGAACCCAGGTCTTGATCCCTTCGCCGCTCATCGTGGCCAGGCGGCCCTCGGGCGTGACGCTCACCCGGGTCCCGCCGATCAGCAGGCCGACGAAGCCCTCCAGGTCGCCGTGGGCGCGCCGGCTGGTCAGGTAGTAGCCTTCGAACGCCTCCCGGTCGGACTTGAGCTCGGCCGAACCGGCGCGCGGGAACGCCAGGGGCGGCGCATAGAACTGGCGCACCAGATGCCCGGCGAAGCCGCGGGTGAGCTTGCGGCCCTCGTCGCTGTTGGTGGTGATGAAGATCCCCAGGTTCAGCTCGGGGATGACGACCATGCTGGAATGGAAGGACAGCGTCGCCCCGTCGTGGCCATAGCCGCGCCGCCCGCCCGGCAGGTCGTAGACGATGAAGCCGTGGGCCCAGCCGTTGATCCCCGCCGGCGTGGCCTGGAGCGGCGTCCGGAACGCCCGGGCGGCGCCGGGACCGAAGACCGTGGCGCCGTTCCAGGACCCGTTCCCCAGCAGCATCAGCATGTAGCGCGCCATGTCTCCGGCGGTGGAGGAGCCGGCTCCCGCCGGCGCGATCTGGCCGATGTACTCATAGGGCCGCACGGCGAAGCCCGGGCCGGTCCACCAGTAGCCGCTGGCGGCGTCCGGACGCAGGGCCTCGGCCATCGGCGCGGGGAGGCCCGCGCGGTCGGGCCGCGGCTCGCGGAAGGTGGTGCGGCCCATGCCCAGCGGCCGGGTGATCTCCTCCTCGACGAGTTGCTCGAACGGCTTGCGGTTGAGGTTGGCGACGGCGAAGCCCGCCAGCGCCGTGCCGTAGTTGGAGTAGCTGGAGGCGACGCCCGCGCCGCGCACGCGCTTGGGCCGCTCCTGGCGCAGGTAGAGGTCGAGGGGGCGGATCCGGCCGGGATCGCGCTCGAAGAGCTGGCCCATGGCCGGGTCGTCGAACCCTGGGCTGTGGTCCATGAGGTTCCGCACCAGCACGGGGCGCTGGTAGCCCTGGGCCCGGATGCGCACCTTCTCGGGCAGGTAGTCGTTGATCGGCCGGTCCAGCCTGATGCGCCCCTTCTCCACCTCGTTCATCAGGAGGATCCAGGTGAAGGTCTTGGAGATCGAGCCGATGCGGAACAGGGTCCGGTCGGGATCGACGGGCCGCCGCGGATTGAGTCCGGCGAAGCCGTAGCCCTTGTTCAGCACCACCTGGCCGCCCTGGACGACGGAGACCGCCGCGCCCGCGACGTGCTCACGGGCCATGGCGTCGCGGACCCAGCCGTCGACGAAGGCCTCCAGTTCGGGCTCGGGGATCGGCTGGCCGGCGGCGAGGCGGGCCCCCGCGGCCAGCGTCGGCAGGCCGGGGACCAGGGTCGGCGCGCCGGCCACGCCGGGGCCCGCCGGGGCCTGGCCGGTCGTCGCGGCAGGCGCCGTGGCGGCCCGGGGCTGGACCTTGGGTGCGGGTCGCCTCGGCCGGATCTGGCTGTAGGGAACGGGCGCGTCCGGCAGGTCCACGCCCAGAGTGGCCCCTTTGGGAGGGGCCCCTTTGGGCGGGGCGGCTTCGGGCGCGGCGGGCGGCGGCGCGAGCTCAGCCTCCTGGCCCCAGGCGCGCACGCCTGTGAAGAGAACGGCCAGGGCCGTCACGACGGCCGCGATCTCCGAGCGCATGGAGAGCTCCCCACCCCCAGCTATATCCACGCGAAGGTTGTAGGGGGCGAAGGTGAGTCCCTCAAAGCGTGGCCGTGCGCTTTGTGGGCCCGTCAGGGGAAGCCGTAGAGCGGCAGGATGGGCAGGAGCTCGGCGCCCACCGAGAGCTGCGGCTCGGAGGGCGGGCTAACCTTCTCGGCCAGCTCGCGCCTCCGCACGCATTCGCGGGCCGAGATCGCCAGCGCGCGGAAGTCGCGGGCCTGGGGGATGGAGCTCAGCACGCAGGCGTCGAAATAGGGGTAGCGGTCGGTCTCGCCGCAGCCGAACGAAGTCCGGTCGGGTCGGGCGGCGGTCAGCACCATGCGGTGGGGCGCCGAGAGCGGTTGGACGAACACGCCCGAGAAGCAGGCCGAGACCACCACCACGGTGGGCCGTCGCCCGCAGGTCTCGTCCAGCATCAGGCGCAGGATGGGGGGCGGCAGGATGCGGTCGGCCACCACGGCGCCCTCGGGCGCGCCGTGGCTGGTGAGATAGAAGAGGCAGCCGCCTCGGGCCCTGGCGGTCAGGTCGCCCAGGGTGCGGTAGATGGCCTCCACGTCCGTCCGGGCCGGCCGCGTGACCTTGTCCTTCTCGGGACGGGTGGAGAACTGGCGCAGGTTCTCGGGCCGGAAGCCGACGCGGGTCAGGGCCTGGGCCACGTCGCGCCGGGCGTTGTCGAAGGCCTCGGTGGGCCCGCCGCCCGACCCCTGCCAGTCGCCGGCGACGACCACGGCGCTCCAGTCCGAGAAATCGGCGGCGCGCGCCGGGGCGCAGGCGAGGCTGAGCCAGAGACCCGCGATCACAAGGATCAGGCGGGCCGGGCTCCCCATCTCACTTCTTGTAGTTGGAAAAGGGCGTCGGCAGCGCCGTGCCCGTGGCCTTGGCCAGCAGCCGGCCCTCGGGGTCGTAGAGCTCGCCCTCGGTGAAGGCGATCTGGCGGCCCCACTTGGCCACCCGGCCGATCCCGCGGATCTTCCCCGGCATGCCGGGCCGGAAGAAGCTGGTCTTCATCTCGAGCGTGGGGGCGACCGCCGTCATGCCGGAGGCCACCATGCAGGCCACGCTCATGCATTCGTCCAGCATGGCGCAGAGGTAGCCGCCCTGGATCTGGCGCATGGGGTTGAGCAGCAGTTCGGCCTTGGCGTCGAACTCGACCTCGACCGTGCGGTTCGCCTGGTTCACGCCCACCATCCGGAACCCCAGCGTCTGGGAGCCCGTGGGCGGGTTCTTGGAGCGCTGGAACCGCTGGAGGATCGCCTCGTCGGTCAGGGCCTCGGGCTCGGGGCTCGCGACGTCGGTCATCCAGGGCTCACTTCTTCCGGAACTGGTCGAGGGACACGATCTTGGCCTCGCCCTCGGCGGGCGCCGCCTCGGCTTCGGCTTCGGCCTTGGGCTCGGCGGCGGGCGCGGCCTTGGCCTCGGTCGGCGCGGCCGGCGGCGGCTCGAACTGCAGCAGGAACTGCACCGAGGGATCGTAGAAGCGGGTCACCGCCGCATAGGGGATCGACAGCCGCTTGGGCTGGCCGCCGAACTGCAGGGTCACCGAGAAGAACGTCTCGCCCGGCGCCAGATCCCAGTACTGGTGCTGCAGGACGATGGTCATCTCGTCCGGGTACTTGGACAGGAGGTCGGAGGGCCCCGAGACGCCGGCCGCGTCGGTCTTGAAGGTGATGTAGAAGTGATGGGCTCCGGGCAGACCGCCGGGCGCGGCGGCGCGCTTCAGCGCGGCCTTCACCACCCCCCGCAGCGCGTCCTGCGCCAGGGATTCATAGTTCATCAGGTCCTGGGCCGGGGGTTCCTGGGCCATGCGCACTCCGGAGACAACGGCGGATAGTTAGCGCCTGCCGCACCGCGCGCAAGGCGCGAAGCGCCGCAATGGGCGGTCAAATCTCCTTGGGCGGAGAACAGGATGGGAAGGGAGGGAAAGGTGAGGGGCTTCTGTCGCCAGGCGCCGGATAGGTGGGAGGATTCTGTTGCCAGGCTCCTCCCGGGCCCCGCCTAAGGATCTGAACCCCTAGGGCTTAGGTCGGATGTCTACCGGACCGCATTACGCGGCCAGGCGAACTTCCTCAGCGAAGTTATCGTTCGCATTTAGTTTAAGACCCGGAACGGTGGGTCAGGCCGGGAGAAAGCAACGCCTTTAGACGTCTGTCGATGCTGATCGGCCCCGCACTTTCCCGGCGATAACCCGGGGGGAAGATTTGGTGGAGCCGCCGGGAATCGCACCCGGGTCCAGTCCGCTTATTACGCGCGCGTTTATCCCCATAGTCGGGCGAACCCGACGGACTGAATATAGGACGGCGCGGGCGGGATTTGAAGGTCCGACCGTTCGCGAAGCGCGGATGGCGGACGAATCTTCGCGGATCGCCGCGAGGGCTTCGTGAGCGGCCTGAGAGGTCGGAACACCGCCCGCTAGGCTTCCAGGGATCGGATTTTCCTGGAGTTTTCCCATGCGCAACCTGGCCTACGCCGCCCGCCCGCTGGTCAACGACCTGGCCTCGAGCCTGTTCTTCGCCCTGCTGCTCGTCCTGCACGTGGATCCGAAGGCCGCGACCCTCGTCGCCATCGCCTTCGGGATCGGCCACGTGGGCCTGTGGCTGGCGCTACGCCGCACGGTCGCCCCTCTGCAGTGGGCGAGCCTCGGGCTCGTGCTGCTGTTCGGCGGGGCCAGCCTCTTCACCCACGACGTCCGCTTCCTGATGGCCAAGCCGACGCTGGTCTATCTGGTGATCGCCGCGGTGATGCTGAAGCGCGGCTGGATGCTGCGCTACATGCCGCCGATCGCCGCCGGGCACGGCGAGGGGGTGATGATCGCCTTCGGCTACGTCTGGGCGGGCCTGATGGCGCTGACCGGCGCGGCCAATCTCGTGATCGCCGTCCGGTTCAGCGAGGCCTGGCCGCTCTACAGCGCCGTGTTCCCTATCGGCTCGAAGCTCGCGCTGTTCGCTGTCCAGTATCTGACTGTGCGCGCGGTGGTGAAGCCCCGGGTCATGGCGGCCCGGGCGACGGCGTAGGCGCAGGCTCCTGCTCCGGGCCGGGCAGGGGCTCCGATCCCGGCGGGGCGAAGCGGCTCTGCGGGTCGGGGCGCAGCCGGCCGCCGCTCTCGATCAGCTCGCGGTAGGCGTCCCGCGCGGCGCCGAAGTCGGCGTTTCCCCGGAACACCACGTCGAAGCGGGGATCCTGGCCTATGGCCGCGCCCAGCACGGCCTCCAGCACATCGGCGGCCTCGCCCACCTCGGCGGCGTCGCAGGCCCGGCGCACGGTCCGCGCGCCCTCGCGGGTCAGCAGGGTGAGGTCGTAGGCCGTGCCCTCGACGCACACCGCCTCGGCCGCGCCGCGCTCGGCCACCCGGACGTCCCTCGGCGATTTCCAGAGCCAGTGACCGCGCAGGGCCTCGAAGCGCTCGGTCGAGCCGGGGGGCAGCTCCCGGTCGAAGCCCAGCCGGCGGGCGATGCCGGCCTCGCAGCAGGCCAGGCCCGCCCGGCCCTGGACGAACACCCGGCCGTCGCCCCGCACAGAGACGCGGGTCACCGTCTGGCGGACGCTGCCGGTCGGCCGGGTCCATACCTCGAGGATCATCTCGTCGCCGCGCAGGAGCTGCCATTGCAGCGGCATCAGGCCCCACAGGCGGTAGGTGGAGGCGTCGACGCCGTTGGAGAGTTCGGGCAGCCGCTCGCCCCGCCGCACGCGCCGGCCGCCGAACGGGTCCGCCGCCTCGTCGGGCTTGGGCCATTTCTCCTCCCACCAGCTCTTCGGGTCGGGCGGCGGGAAGGGCCAGACCTCGGCCTCGTAGGGCGGCGTGCCCTCGGGCGGGCCGATCTGGACGGGCTTCCTGCGGAAGAGGAACTGGGCCTCGGCCGGCGAAGCGAGCGCCAGCGCCAGGGCCGTGAGGATCGCAAGGCGGATCGCGGGCAAGCGGACGTCTCCTGCTCACGCCCCCCCGCGCCAAAGAGCCTAGCGCCCGCGGACGTTCCTTAGAAGACGTCGACGCCGCGCGAGATGGACAGCACGCCGGTGCGCGAGACCTCCACGAGGCCCAGGGGGCGCATCAGGTCCACGAACTTGTCGATCTTGGCCGGGGCGCCGGTCACCTCGAAGACGAAGCTCTCGTGGGTGGTGTCGATCACCTTGGCGCGGAAGATGTCCGAGACCCGCAGGGCCTCGACGCGTTCGGTCCCGGTCCCCTTCACCTTCACCAGCGCCAGCTCGCGCTCCAGGCCGTTGGGGTCCTTGGTCACGTCCTGCACGTGGCGGGTGGAGACCATCTTCTGGAGCTGGGCCTCGATCTGGGCCAGCACCTGGGGCGTGCCCCGGGTGACGATGGTGATCCGGCTGGTGTGGGCGTTGCGGTCGGTCTCGGCGACCGTCAGGCTCTCGATGTTGTAGCCGCGCGCGGCGAACAGGCCGACCACCCGGTGCAGCACGCCCGGCTCGTTGTCCACCAGCACGGCGAAGGTGGCCGAGCTCTCAGGAACCTCCTCGTGGGCGAGGTCGTAGACGGAGGCGGGCTGGGTGTCGGACATGGGCGGGCTCCTCGGGGCGAGGAGGTGTCACAGGACGGGCCTCGCCGCAACCGCCGTTGCCGCCAGGCCACAGCGGCTTAACCAAAACGAGCGGCCGCACAACCGGCGCCTTGCGCGGTTTCGCGGGATCGTGACACATCACGGCCCTCACCAAACGTGAGTCACCGAATGACGACGCGCAACCTTCTGATCAGCGAGACCTGCTCCCGCCCCTGGGCCGGAGTGGTGGACGCTGACGTGCGCGCCGGCTCGGGTCCGGGCGCGATCCTCCGAATACACGCCTGACGCGGACGCTCCCCGGGGGAGGTCCGCAAGAGACCTCCGGGAGCTTCCAGATGTTCTTTTCGATCCAGGGTTCCGCCCAGGCCTCGGCGGGGAGCGCGCCGACCTCCCTGCTGCGGCTGGTGGCCGGCGAGTTCGCCGGGCGCGTAGCCGCGCTCTGGCCCGAGCCCCACGGCGGATTCCTCACCGCGCCGGCCGCACGGCGCCATCTGGTCTGCCTCGGCTTCGCCGTCGGCGCGGACGTGCGTGCGCTTGCCGCGGCGATCATGGGCGCGCGCCTGCGCCATGTGGTCCCCGCCGTGGTCGAGGCGCCGCCGGCCGGACTGGAGCGGGTGCTGGGCCGGCTGGGCGAGATCGCCTGGGACGCCGAGGCCTACCGCCTGCTGCTGGCCCTGCTGGCCCGGCCCGCGCCGGCCAAGGTCCTGCGCCACGCGGATACGGTGGATGTCGGGCTGGTCCGGCGCCTGGCGGGTCTTCCGGCCCCCATGGAGGACGCCGTGCGGTTGGCGCGCGAGCTGACGCCTGAGGGCCTGGCCGTCCTGCGTGAGGCCCACGAGGCGCTGCGCTTCCGCGATGGCGCGGGCGCCGCCGAGGCCGCGGCCGGACGCTGGGCCCGGGCCGGCTCGGTGCGGGCGCTGTTCGAGGCCGTGCGGGACGATCTGACGCCCGAGCCCGGCGCGCCGCCGCACCCGGGGACCGCGCGGCTGCGGCCGCTGGCCACCAAGGCGGCGCTGCGCGACGCGGCCCGGCGGTACCGCAACTGCCTGGTCGACCGCATGCCCCATGCGTCCTCCGGCTGGTCGGCCTTCTACGAATGGGCCGGTCCGCCGGGCGCCGTGGTCGAGGTCGCCCGCGACCACGTCTTCGGCTGGCGGCTGGAGGAGGCCCGGCTGGCCGAGAACCGGCCGGTCCCCGAACCCCTGCGCGACGAGATCATGGCCGATCTCGCGCTCATGGGCGTCCACGTTGGGCGCAGCGGCTGGCAGCTCGACCGGCTGCTGCGCGAGGACGTCGGCCGCGGCTACCGGTTCTGGCCTGTGGAGGCCGAGGTGGCCGAAGCTTTCGGCGAGGGATGACGCTTGCCGGCGCTTCAGGTCAAATCGGCGCGAGCGGGGTCTCGCCCGGCCGTAACGGTGGTATCCTGGCGGCTCAGGTGACCCCCTCGAGAGCCAAAGGAGGCGGCATGGCCCCGCTCCGTATGCCTCAGACCCTCGCCGAGCCCCAGCACACCGACAGCGGCGAGGCCGTCCTGAAATTCAGCCTGCTGGAGGACATCGACGCCGCCGTCCGACGATGCGAGTGGCGCGTCCAGGCCGCGCTCGCCGAACTCCGCGACCACGACGCCGACGGGCCGGGCGACCACGCGATCCGCTCGCGCCTGGTGGACGAGGCCGCCGACGCCGTCTGGGCGCTGGTCGTCCAGCACGAGGCCTGCGACTGCGCCGACCACGACGACCTGATCGCGCGCTACCGCATCCCGGCCGAGGTGATGGCCCGGGTGGGGGCGGCGCACTAGGCCGAGATCGGCGCCACCTTCGCCTCCAGCACGCGCACGAGGTCGGCGGGCGCGAGCCTGGCCTGCAGGCCGCGCTGCCCGCCGTTCACATAGACGCGCGCCTTCTCCAGGGCCGGGGCGTCCAGCACCGTCGGAACCCGCCGCTTCTGGCCAAAGGGGCTGACCCCGCCGACCCGGTAGCCGGTGATCCGCTCGGCGTCGGCGGGCCTCATCATCTCGGCCGACTTGCCGCCCAGGGCGGCGGCGAGCTTCTTCATGGCCACCTCGCGATCCGAGGCCAGGATGACGCAGGCGGGCCTGCCGTCCACCAGCACCATCAGGGTCTTCAGCACCTCGTCCGGCGCCGCCCCCAGGGCCTCGGCGGCCTGCAGGCCGATGCGGTCGGCGTTCGGATCATAGGCGTAGGCGGCGAGCTCGTAGGCCACGCCCGCCTTGTCGAGCGCGAGGGTGGCGGGCGTGGTCTTGGACATCGGGTCTTGCGTGGGACTCAGACGTGGCGGCGGGATCGGCCCTAGGTAGCCTTCCTGCCGACCAGCGCGAAGAGCGCGCCCTGCGGGTCCTGGCCCTGGATGATCCAGTCGCCGCCGGGCACCTCCATCGGGCCGTTCAGAACCTGTCCCCCGGCGGCCTTCACCCGGCCCGTGGCCGCGTCGATGTCGTCCACGCGGAAGTAATAGAGCCAGTAGGGGACCGGGACCTCGGGCGGTCGGGTCATCATGCCGCCGACCTGGCCGTCCTGATTGGCGAAGAGCCGGTAGGCGCCCATGGCCCCCATGTCCATGTCGCTGTCCTTCCGCCAGCCGAACAGCGCCGCGTAGAACGCGAAGTCCGCTTCGAGGTCGCCCGCATAGAGCTCGCGCCAGCCGGCCTGTCCCGCCGCCCCGGCCGGAAGCCCCTGCGGAGGCGTGTCCATGGGCGCGGGGGTCATGATGGCCATGACCGCGCCGTGCGGGTCGGAGATGATGGCGAAGCGGCCGACGCCGGGAATGTCCTGCGGCGCCCGCTCGACCTTGCCGCCGAGCGCGGCCGTCCTGGCGGCGGCGGCGTCCGCGTCGTCGACCGCGACATAGCCGAGCCAGTTGGGGGGAACCCCGGCGGCCTTCATCTCCTCCGTCGGGGCCATCAGCCCGCCGACCCCAACGCCGTCGGCCTGCCAGACGCTGTAACCGCCGCCGGGCATGTCCTCGGCGGTCCAGCCCACGACGTCGCCGTAGAAGGCCTTGGCCCGGGCGACGTCGGGGACGGTGAGCTCGTACCAGATGAAACGGCCGTGGTCGGACATGGGCGCCTCCTCATGTGAGGCGCCCACCCTAGGCCTTCCGCAGCGTCAATTGAATGACGGGGGTCAGACCAGCCGCTTGCCCGCCTCGTCGATGATCGAGCCCAGGTCGCGGGACTCCTCGGCCATGATCATCTCGTTGTGGGCCTTGCCGGATGGGATCATCGGGAAGCAGTTCTCTTCCTTCGTCACCCGGCAGTCGAAGATCACCGGCCGCTTCACCGAGATCATCTCGCGGATGGCGTCGTCCAGTTCGTCCGGGTGCTCGGCCCGCAGGCCCACGCAGCCGAACGCCTCGGCCATCTTCACGAAGTCGGGCAGGCTGGCCGAGTAGGAGTGCGAATAGCGCTCGCCGTGCAGCAGCTGCTGCCACTGGCGCACCATCCCCATCCACTCGTTGTTGAGGATGAAGATCTTGATCGGCAGGTCGTACTGAATGGCCGTCGCCATCTCCTGCATGGTCATCTGCACGCTGGCGTCGCCGCCGATGTCGATGACCAGGCTGTCCGGGTGGGCGATCTGCACGCCGACGGCGGCCGGCAGGCCGTAGCCCATGGTGCCGAGGCCCCCCGAGGTCATCCAGCGGTTCGGCTCGTCGAAATGATAGAACTGGGCCGCCCACATCTGGTGCTGGCCGACCTCGGTGGTGATGTAGGTGTCACGGTCCTTGGTCAGCTCGTAGAGGCGCTGGATCGCGTGCTGCGGCTTGATCAGCTTGGCGTCCGGGCGATAGCGGAACGAGTCCCGCGCGCGCCAGGCGTCGATCTCGCGCCACCAGTCGGCGAGCGCCGCCTTGTCGGAGTGGTAGCCGCGCTGCTTCCAGACGGCGATCAGGTCCTCCAGCACGGAAGCGGCGTCTCCGACGATGCCCACGTCGGCGCGGACGTTCTTGCCGATGGAGCTGGCGTCCACGTCGATGTGGATCTTGCGGCTCGTGGGGGCGAAGGCGTCGAGGCGGCCCGTCACCCGGTCGTCGAACCGCGCGCCGATGGCGACCATGACGTCGCAGTCGTGCATGGCGTTGTTGGATTCGAAGCTGCCGTGCATGCCGACCATGCCCAGCCACTGCGGGCTCGACGCCGGGAAGGCGCCCAGGCCCATCAGGGTGGAGGTGACCGGCGCGCCGGTCAGGGCGGCCAGCTCGCGGACCAGCTCGGCCGCCTTGGGCCCCGAGTTGATGACCCCGCCGCCGGTGTAGAGGATCGGCCGCCGCGCCTTGGCCAGCAGGGCCGCGGCCTCGGCGATGCGCGAGGCGTCGCCCTTCACGCGCGGCGAATAGTTGTGCGAGTGCGTGACCTCGTTCGGGCCCTGGTAGGCGCCCTTGGCGAACTGCACGTCCTTGGGGATGTCGATCAGCACCGGGCCCGGGCGGCCCGAGGTGGCGATGTGGAACGCCTCGTGGATGATCCGCGGCAGGTCCTCGACCGACTTCACCAGGTAGTTGTGCTTGGTGCAGGGCCGGGTGATGCCGATGGTGTCGCATTCCTGGAAGGCGTCGGTGCCGATCAGGTGGGTGGCGACCTGGCCGGTGATGACGACCATCGGGATGGAGTCCATCAGGGCGTCGACGATGCCGGTGACGGCGTTGGTCGCGCCGGGTCCCGAGGTGACCAGGACCACGCCCGGCTTGCCGGTGGACCGCGCATAGCCCTCGGCCGCGTGGGTCGCGCCCTGCTCGTGGCGGACCAGCACGTGCCGCAGCCGCTCCTCGGAGAAGAGGGCGTCGTAGATCGGCAGGACCGCGCCGCCCGGATAGCCGAACAGCACCTCGACGCCCTGGTCGATGAGCGCGCGCACCACGATCTCGGCGCCCGAGAGGGTGGTCGTTTCGGCTTCGATCGTCTGATGGGCGGTCATGGGAGGCTCTTGGGGGCTTGGGGCAATAAAAAAGGCCCGCGAGGGGCCTGGGACGAGCGACCGGTCGGTCCTGACGCTAGGGGTCAGTCCGTTGTCGGTCGCTCGGCGATTACAAGGATAACGCGCACGTTATTTTCCTGGAGAGATTGGATCACGCCTTTCGCATGCCGCGCTCAGGCCGTCAAGCCGGGTTCCAGGGCAAGAAACTGCCTCCATTGGTCGCAAGGCTCGGCTGTGGTCAGCCGCGGCCAGTCGGCCATCTGGCCGCGCATCCAGGTCATCTGGCGTTTGGCGTAGCGCCGCGTCTCCTGCTGGGCCGCGGCGATGGCCGCTTCCAGGGTGATCTCGCCCCGCAGGCAGGCGGCCAGTTCGCGCACGCCCACGGCCTTCATGGCGGGCAGGGCGGGGTCGAGGTTCCGGGCGATCAGCGCGCGCACCTCCTCCAGCGCCCCCTGTTCGACCATGGCCAGCAGGCGGGCGTCGCAGCGGGCGTAGAGCGCGTCGCGCGGCGGCTCCAGGGCGACGGCGCTCCAGTCCGGGATGGCCGGCGCGCCGGTCTGCTGCAGGTCGGACAGCGCCTCGCCCGTGGCGGCATAGACTTCCCAGGCGCGGGCGAGGCGTTGGCGGTCGCCCGGCGCGATGCGGGCGGCGGCGGCCGGATCGACGTCGGCCAGGCGCGCGCGGAAGGCCGCCTCTCCCATCCGCTCGAAGTCGGCGGCGGCCTCGGCGCGGACCTCGGCCGGGACCTCGGGGATCTCGGCCAGGCCCTTGGTCAGGGCGCGGAAGTAGAGTCCCGTGCCGCCGACCACGACGACGGGGCGGCCGCGCCCCCGGATGTCCGCGACGACCTCGCTCGCCGCCCGCAGCCAGCGGCCCACCGACCAGCCGTCGGCGGGATCGACCGTCCCGAACAGGTGATGCGGCGCCCGCGCCATCTCTTCCGGCGAGGGGCCGGCGGTGATCACGCGCAGGCCCGCATAGAGTTGCATGGAGTCGGCGTTCACCACCTCGGCGCCCGTCCGCTCCGCCAGCCGGAGCGCCAGCGCCGACTTGCCGCTTGCGGTGGGCCCGGCGATCAGCCAGATGCGGGGCTCCATGCAGCTTGTCCTTACCCTTGTGGGCCCAGGCGCCCACGCCGCGGCCGAAGCGCTCGCAGCCGCGGGCCTCCCCGTCAAGTCGCCGCAGGCCCTGGGCCCCGACGCCCTGGATTTCGCCCTGGCCGGCGACCTCAAGCAGCTCCGCGCGCAGGTCGGCGAGGCGCTGGCGGACCATGCGGTCGACGCTTGCCTCCAGCCGCTCGAAGGCCGCCGCAAGCGGCTGTTCGTGGCCGACATGGACTCCACCATCATCAACGTCGAGTGCCTGGACGAGCTGGCCGACTTCGCGGGCAAGAAGGCCGAGATCGCGGCCATCACCGAGCGGGCCATGCGCGGCGAACTGGAGTTCGAGGGCGCCCTGCGCGAACGCGTGGGCATGCTGGCCGGCCTGTCGGTCGAGGCGCTCCAGCAGGCCTATGACGAGCGGGTCCGGCTCAACCCCGGCGCCCGGACGCTGGTCAGGACCATGGCCGCCAACGGCGCCCGTTGCGTGCTGGTCTCGGGCGGCTTCACGTTCTTCACGAGCCGGGTGGCCGAGGCCGCGGGCTTCCACGACAACCGCGCCAACACGCTCATCGAGGCGGACGGCCGGCTGACCGGCCGGGTGGGCGAGCCGATCCTCGGCAAGGCCGCCAAGCTCGCCGCCCTGCTGGCCGAGGCGGAAGCCCTGAACGTGGCCTTGCACGAGGCGATGGCGGTCGGCGACGGGGCCAACGACCTGGCCATGATCGAGGCCGCGGGCCTGGGCGTCGCCTACCGCGCCAAGCCGATCGTCGCCGCCCAGGCCGATGCCAAGGTGGACCACGCCGACCTCACCGCGCTGCTCTACTTCCAGGGCTACCGCGCCGAGGAGTTCGTCACCGACTGATGGCTCTCCCCCGTCCCGTCAAAGCCGTCGTGTTCGACATGGACGGCCTGCTGATCGACACCGAGACCGTCGTCTACCGCGCCATGCAGCGCGCGGCGGACGGCATCGGCCGGGAGATGCCGTTTTCGACCTTCCAGCGGATGGTGGGCCTGCAGCATTCGGCCAGCGACCTCATCCTGATGGAGCACTTCGGCGAGGGCTTCGACCTTCAGGCCTGGTCGGTCGAGGTCAGCCGGCATTTCCGCGAGGAGCTGGCCGCCGGCATCGCGCTGAAGGCGGGCGTGATGGAGATCCTCGACCACCTGGACGAGGCGGGTCTGCCGCGCGCCATCGCCACCTCGTCGGGCCTGGAGAGCGTGCGTCTGAGCCTCGGGCCGCACGGCATCATCGAGCGCTTCCACGCCCTGATCACCCGCGACGTCCAGACGCGCGGCAAGCCGCACCCCGAGCCCTTCCTGAAGGCCGCCGAGGCGCTGGGCGTCGATCCGGCCGACTGCCTGGCCCTGGAGGACAGCCACAACGGTGTCCGCGCGGCCTCGGCCGCCGGCATGATGACCGTCATGGTGCCGGACATGCTCGATCCCACCGAGGAGATGGAGAGCCTCTGCATCCGCATCGCCCGCGACCTGCACGAGGTCCGCGAGCTGCTGGCCGGGCCGGCGATCTAGAAAAAAGCCCTCCCCGGTGGAGTCGGGGAGGGCCAGGGTCCGGCTCGCGGGCCGGGGCTTGCGATAAGGCAGTCCAGGATTACATCCGTAATCCTATCGCGACATTACACGCGTAATCCTAGGCGTCAACGCCCGCCGGACGGCCCCCGCTCGAAGTAGCGGAAGAAGGCGCTGTCGGGGGAGAGGACCATCGTCGTGTCGCCCTGGCCGAGGCTGGCCTCGTAGGCCTGCATCGAGCGCCAGAACGCCGCGAACGACGGGTCGCGACCGAAGCTCTGGGCGAAGATGCGCGTCCGCTGGGCGTCGCCCTGGCCGCGCAGGGTCTCGCCCTGTTCGCGGGCCTGGGCGAGGGTGACGGTCACCTCGCGGTCGGCCTGGGCGATGATCTCGCGCTTCTGCTGTTCGCCCTCGGCGCGGATGCGTGCGGCCTCCTGCTGGCGGGAGGTCTGCATCCGGCGATAGACGGCCTCTTCGTTGTTGGCGGGGAAGTCGGCCCGGCGGATGCGCACGTCGATGACCTGGATGCCGAAGCGGGAGGCCTGGGCGCGGCGGGCCACGTCCTGGCGGGTCTTCAGCATGAGCTGGCCGCGGCGGCCCGAGATGATCTCGGTCTGCTGGGCCGAGCCCAGGACCTGGCGCAGCGACGAGTTCGTGAGCCGCTCGATCCGGTCGGTCGCCGTCCGCTCGTCGCGCAGGGTCCGGTAGAAGGCCAGCGGGTCCGAGATGCGGTAGCGCACGAAGGCGTCCACCACGAGCCGCTGCTGGTCAGCCGTGATGATCTCCTCCTGCTGGGACTCCAGCGAGAGGTTGCGGCGGTCGAACTTCACCACGTTCTCCCAGAACGGGAGCTTGGCGTTGAGGCCCGCGCCGGGGCGGCCGGGGGCGTTGACCACCCGCACCGGTTCGCCGAAGCGCAGGACGATGGCCTGCTCGCGCTGGTCGACGATGAACAGGGTGTTGGCCAGCACCACGACGGCGCCGACGGCCACGATCAGGAAGGTCCAGGCGCGGCGGGTCATTGGGCGGCCCTCGTCTGCGGCTGGGGCTCGGGCGGCGCCGACGCCTGGACCTCGGGCGCGGCGGCCTGGGTCCTCGGCCGGAACACGTCGGGCGGCAGGATGATCGGGGCGCTGGCGCCCTTGCCGTCGATGATCACCTTGTTGGAACGCTGGAGCACGCGCTGCATGGTCTCGATGTAGATGCGGTCGCGGGTCGCGCCGGGCGCCCGGCGGTACTCGGCCAGGATGGCGTTGAAGCGCGAGGTGTCGCCGATGGCCTCGCGGACGGCCTGCTCCCGATAGGCCTCGGCCGACTGGGTGATGCGGGCGGCGTCGCCCTTGGCTTCGTTCACCACGCGGTTGCGGTAGGCGTTGGCCTCGTTGACCGCCGACTCCTGGTCCTGCTGGGCGCTGACCACGTCGCGGAAGGCGGCCAGCGCCTGCTGCGGCGGGTTGGCCGAGCGGATCTGCACCTCGTCGACGCGCACGCCGGCGCCCCAGGAATCCAGGGTCCGCTGCATCAGCTCGGCGGCCTGGGTCTGAACCTGGCCGCGGCCGGTGGTCAGGATGTCGAGCAGGGGCGTGCGGCCCACGACCTCGCGCATGGCGCTCTCGGCCACCGCCTTCACCGAGCCTTCCGGGTCGCGGACGGTGAAGACGAAGCGGTCGGCGTCCGACACGCGCCAGGTGACGCTGAAGCTCAGGTCTACGATGTTCTCGTCGCCGGTGAGCATCAGGCTCTCTTCCGGCAGGGCGCCCTGGGTCGCGCCGCCCACGTCCAGGCGCTGCAGGCTGGTCACCGGCACCTTGGTCACCCGTTCGATCGGCGCGGGCAGGTGATAGCGCAGGCCGGGGCCCTCGTTGCGCGAATAGGCGCCGAAGGTGGTGACCACCGCTTCCTCGTTCGGCTGGACCACATAGATCCCCGACAGCGCCCACAGGCCGAAGGCCGCGCCGACGATGGCGGCGATCGCGCCCGGGCGCACGCCGCCCGGCCCCCCGAACATGTCGCGGAACCGGCGGTTCAGGCGATCGAAGCTGGCGTTGAAGTCGGGGCCGTCGGGGCGGCCCGGGCCGCCGCTGCGCGGGCGCTTCGGCGGGGGTTCGCGGCGGTCGCCGTCGCCGGACGGGGGCGAGCCCCACGGGCCGGGATTGGCATTGTCGTTCCAGGGCATTTGCCGGTTTTCGTACTCTTGTGGGCCTAGAAGGTCCTTGCGCGTCTCTCTGCTTAAAGCCCCCGGCGGGCTTGTAAACCGGCGCGTCCAGCCGGATATGAGACCCCTTCCTCGGCAAAGCAAGACAAAGCGGAATGATCCAGCCGGCCGGTCCCGAGCGCGCCATCGTCCTCCAGGCGCTCGACCAGGTGAGGGACCCGAGGTCCAGCCAGGGGCTCGTGGCGGCGGGTCTCGTGCGCGGACTTGTGATCCGCGGAAGCCGCGCGGCCTTCATGCTGGAAGTCCCGCCGCAGGACATCGAACTCTACGGGCCGGTGCGCGAGGCCGCCGAGCGGGCGCTGGCCGCCGTGCCCGGCGTCGAGACCGCCCAGGTGGTGCTGACCGCCGAGACGGAGGCGCCGCAGCTTCGCACGGCCCCGCGCCGCGCCCGCGTCGCCGAGGACCCGCAGGCCCGCCTCCAGCCCATGGCCGAGGCCGAACGCCCGCCCCATGTCCGGAAGGTCATCGCCGTGGCCAGCGGCAAGGGCGGGGTGGGCAAGTCCACCGTGGCCGTGAACCTCGCCGCGGCCTTCGCCCGGCTGGGCAAGCGCGTGGGCCTGCTGGACGCGGACATCTACGGCCCCTCGGCGCCTCACATGCTGGGCGTGGAGGGCGAGCCCACCTTCGACGCCGAGAAGCGCCTCAATCCGATGGAGGCCTGGGGCGTGAAGGTCATGTCCATCGGCTTCATCGTCGAGGAGGGGCAGGCGGCCATCTGGCGCGGGCCCATGGCCTCCTCGGCGCTGCGCAGCCTGATGAACTCCAACTGGGGGACCGCCGAGGAACCCCTCGACGTGCTGGTCATCGACCTGCCGCCGGGCACCGGGGACATCCAGCTCACCCTCGTCCAGAAGCTGAAGCTGGACGGCGTGGTGATCGTCTCGACGCCCCAGGAGATCGCCCTGATCGACGCCCGCCGCGCGGCGGCCATGTTCGCCAAGACCGGCGCGCCGGTGCTGGGCGTGATCGAGAACATGGCCTGGTTCGAGGGGCCGGACGGATCGCGCATCCCGATCTTCGGCCAGGGCGGGGCGGCGGCGGAGGCCAGACGGCTTGGCGCACCCCTGCTGGCCGAGGTCCCGATCGAGGTGGCCCTGCGCGAGGCCTGCGACCAGGGTCGGCCGCTGGTCGCGACGAATCCCGACAGCCCGGCGGCGAAGGCGTTCCTGCGGGCCGCCGAACAGCTGCTCTAGGTCTTCACCACCATGTCGTCGCCGGTGAGGCTGCCCAGCGCCGGCGCCTCGGCGTAGAGGGCGTCGCGCTCGGCCAGTTCCTGGCGGATCTGGGCGTGGCGCTCGGGCGTCAGCTTGTAGCCGATGAAGCAGGCCCCGGCGACCATCACGAAGAAGATCGGGCCCACGATATAGGCCAGCTCCAGCGCCTGGATCGCCTCGGGCGTGTTCGTCGCGCCTTCGCGGGCCTGGTAGCCGATCGCCGCCAGCAGCACGAAGGTCAGGGCCGACAGGCCGGTGGCGATCTTCGAGGTGCCGATGGTCAGCGCATACATCAGGCCCATCCACTCGCGCCCGTGCTTCAGGCGGACCTCGTCGGCGATGTCGCCGGTCAGCGCGCGGATCATCACCGTCGTGCCGGCCGCCATGGCCCCCACGATGAACATCCCCGGCGCGAACAGCAGGAACTGGCCCGCGGGCAGGAAGGGCACGACCATCAGGCCCAGCGAATAGATGGTGGTGGCCACCATCAGGCCGCGGTGCTTGCCGATCCGGTTGCCGAGCCAGGCGGTGAACGGCGCGCCCGCGAAGCCCGCGGCGATATAGATCATCAGGAGCAGGTTGGCGGAGGCGGTGTCGAAGCCGCGGCTGTCCTTGAAGTAGAAGAGGTAGAGCGTGGCCATCCAGCCGGGGCCCAGCGTGGCGCACAGGTCGGCCAGCAGCAGGCGCACCACGTTGCCATGCCGCAGGAGGGTCACGTAATCGCGGACGCCGAAGTGGGCCTTGTGGTCGGGGGTGATCGGCTCGCGGGTGGTCGCCAGCACCAGGGCCACCGTCACCGGGATCGCCAGGATGATGAACCACACCATCGCCCGCACGCCCTCGCCGTCGGAATGGCCGAGCTGCTGCATGATGACCGGGATGACCAGGACGGCCACCGCGCCCGCCACGCCCAGGCCGATGATGGCGCCGAAGATGCGGTTGCGTTGCTCGTAGCTCGGACCCAGCACCCCGCCCCAGGCCAGGTGCGAGAGGTAGACCATCGAATAGCCGATGTAGAGGAAGAGCAGGATGCCCGAGAGGCCGAGCTGCGAGGTGGAAGGCCCCGCCTGCAGCACGCCCCAGAGACCCGCCATCATCACGGGCGCCCCGAGGGCCAGCCAGACCCGGTAGCGGCCGAACCGCGTGCGGGTGCGGTCCATGGCGGTGCCCAGGAAGACGTCGATCGGAATGTCGATCAGCCGGACCATGGCGAAGGCCGCGCCCACCAGGGCGAGGTCCAGGCCGATGTGGCTGGCGAAGTAGCGGGGAAGGTGGACGCTGATGGCCAGGACCAGCGCCTGGATCGGGATGCTGGCGCTCGCGAAGGCCAGCACCGAGACCATGGAGAGCGCGCCTGGCGCGGCCGAATTGCCCTTGGTCACCGTACGCTCCTCCGCTCGCCTCTGATCGGGCGCTGACTTGATAACTTACGCGCGATCACTTGAGCCCGCGCAAGCGGATTTCGATTGCAGATACGAAACGGGCGGCCCGAGAGCCGCCCGTCAGCAATCTACGATGGCGAGGCGGCTCAGCCGCCCTGCATCTTGCGGAAGAACTTGGCCGTCTGCTCGCCGCCGGTGGCGTAGGCCTGCTGGCCCGCCGGGTCGGTGATCTGGGCCCAGGCGTCGCGCACCTTCTCCACCGTGGCCTCGTGGCCGAGGTACACGCCCTCGGTCTCGACGATGCGCGAAACGGCGAAGGCGCCGGCGCCGGCGGTCAGGACCGTGCCGGTGGGGGCCTCCTCCGAGCAGAGGAACACCACGCCGGGCGTCACATACTCCGGCTTCAGCTGCTCCAGCACCTGGGGCGGCATCAGGTTCTCGGTCATCCGGGTCGCGGCCACCGGGCTGATGGCGTTGACGTGGATGTTGTTCTTCTGGCCCTCGAGCTTCAGCGTGTTCATGAAGCCCACGAGGCCGAGCTTGGCGGCGCCGTAGTTGGCCTGGCCGAAGTTGCCATAGAGGCCCGTCGACGAGGTGGTCACCACGATCCGGCCGTAGTTCTGCTCGCGCATGATCTCCCAGACGGCCTTGGCGGGCTTCACCGTGCCCATCAGGTGCACGTCCACCACCACCTGGAAGTCGGCGATCTCCATCTTGGCGAAGGTCTTGTCGCGCAGGATGCCGGCGTTGGCGACCAGGATGTCGATCCGGCCCCAGGCGTCCATGGCGTCCTTGATCATCCGGGCCACGCCCGCGTCGTCGGTGACCGACGAGCCGTTGGCGATCGCCTCGCCGCCGAGCGCCTTGATCTCCTCGACAACCTTGTTGGCCGCGTCCGAGCCGCCGCCCGACCCGTCGACCGAGCCGCCCAGGTCGTTGACCACCACCTTGGCGCCGCGCCGGGCGAGCTCCAGGGCGTGCTGGCGGCCGAGGCCCCCGCCCGCGCCGGTGACGATGGCCACTTTGCCGTCGAAGCGGATGTCCGCCATTTGGATCCCCTTTGGAACAGGTGTTCGAAACCGGCGCGCGTTGTGCGGCGCGGCAAGGGTGGCGTCAAGCCGACGTGGGGACCCCCGGGGGCGGAGGTTGGCGAGGAGGCCCAAAACGAAGAGGCCTCCCCCGTCCCACCAGAAGGACGAGGGAGGCCGCCGCGGCCCGGGCGAGAGCGCTTGGGGAAACCCTAGCCCTGGGGTGCGGAGGGGACCTGCGCCTGCTGCTGGCGCATGAACTTCACGAGGACGCGCTGGCCGATCAGGAACGGCGCGCCGGTGGAGTCGACCACCACCTCGACCACGCGGTCGTCGGTGCGCTCGTTGGGATCGTCGGATTGCAGCTTGCGGGCGCCGAACACCGCGGCCCGGCGCAGCACCTTGCCGTTGTAGGTCTTGGTCGGGTCGCTCTCGGGCGACATCTGCACGCCCTGGCCGACGGCGACGTAGGGCAGGGCGCCCTCGGCGATCTCGGCGCGGACGATGCGGCCCGAGCGCGGCTCCAGGTCGAACATGTTGGACACGTTCAGGGTCGAGGCGCCGGCGCCCGGGTTGGCGTAGCGGCGCACGATGCGGCCGTCGGCCGGAGCCCGGATGATGCTGAGCTCCTGGTCGTAGCGGGCCTCGTTGAGGCGCGCCTCGGCGGTGGCGACGACCGCCCGCTGGGCCAGGATCCTGGCCTGGGCCTCGCGCACCCCGTCGCGGGCCTGGTCGAGCTTCTGGGCGGCCACGAAGTTGGAGGGGGCCAGGCCCTGCAGGCGCTTCTCCTCGCGCTGGGCGGCCGAAAGCTGGACCTCAAGCAGCGCCAGGGCGGCGCGCGCCTGGCGCACCTCGGCGGCGGCGCGTTCGGATTGCAGGCGCGGCTCGTCGTCCTCCAGGCGGGCCAGCACCTGGCCCTTGGACACGTCATCGCCTTCCTGGACCAGCACGTCGCGCACGACGCCGGCCCGGCGGGCGGCCACCTGGATGATGCCGCCCTCGACGTCGGCCTTGCCGTTGGCGATGGCGGCGTAGGGGCTGGGCTTGACCTCGGCGGCGGCCTTGGCCTCGGCGGCCTTCTTGGCCTTGGCCTGGCCGGAGAGGAACATCCCCCCGCCGACGGCGAGGGCGACCACCACGAGGGCGATCCAGACGAAACGGTTGCGAAGGATGGCGGGCATGGTCCTCTAGGCTCCGACGAGCTCATGTGCGGGGTGGTGGGCGGCGGGGGCGAGCGGCGCGGCGCGCCGGTCGTCCAGGATCAGACCGTCCTCCAGGTGGATCACCCGGTCGGCGTAGGCCTCCAGGCGGGGGTCGTGGGTCACGCAGATCACCGCGGCGCCGTGCTGCTTGGCGGCGCGCTGCAGGAGCTTGATGACGATCTGGCCGTTCTCGCCGTCCAGCGCGCTGGTGGGCTCGTCGGCGAAGATCAGGCGCGGGTCCTTGGCCAGGGCCCGGGCGATGGCCACCCGCTGCTTCTCGCCGCCCGACAGCTCGGACGGGCGCTGGTTCATGCGCTTCTCCAGGCCCACCTCGGTCAGGGCGTTGGCGGCCTTCTCGCGCGCCTCGCGCTTCCCCAGGCCCTGGTGCTTCAGGATGATCTCGACCTGCTGCAGCGCGGTCAGCGCCGAGAACAGGTTGAAGCCCTGGAAGATGAAGCCGCAGTGGTCGAGCCGGAACCGGTCCAGCTTGCCCGAGCGCAGCTTCCAGATCTCCTGGCCCAGCGCCGTGACGTGGCCCTCGTCGGGCTTCAGCAGGCCGGAGAGCGAGGCGACCAGCGTCGACTTGCCCGAGCCCGAGGGCCCCATGACCATCGTCACCTCGCCGTGGCGGGCGTCGAAGTCCACCCGCTTCAGCACCTCGATGTGCGTGCGGCCGGTCTTGAAGCGCTTGTAGACGCCGTGCGCCTCGATGGCGGTGTCTTTCGAACTCATCGCAGCAGGTCCGCGGGTTGGCTCTTCTTGAGGATGCCCAGGGCGATCAGGCCCGAGGCGGCCGAGATGACGACCAGCAGGATCGACACGCCCACGACCCAGGGGATCGGGAAGCCCATCGGCAGGCCGCCGTTGCTGGCCAGCAGGTAGATGCCGAAAGTGAGCAGGCCGGTGGCCGCCAGGCCCACGATGCCCACCCAGATCGACAGCTCCATGACGATCAGGCGCAGCGCGCCCATCGACACGCCCAGGGCGCGCAGGCTGGCGAACTCCTTGATGCTGGAGAGGATGGCGCCGCGCAGCGTCTGCGAGGTGATGCCCACCCCGATCAGGAAGCCCAGGAAGACCGAGAAGCCCAGGAAGATGCCGATGATCTGCTCCTTCATCAGCGCGCCCTCGTTGGCCTGGCGCAGCTCCTCGCGGGTCCAGGCGCGGTAGGCGCCCTTGGCCTGGGCGTTGAGCTGGTCGCGAACGACGTCGGCCCGCGCGGGGTCCTTCAGGCGGATCATCAGGGGGCCGGTCTTGCCGTTCTTGGTCAGCATGCCGAGCGCCCGGAAGGTGTCGCGCGACATGACCACCGAGGCGTTGTTGATGTCGGGGTAGCCCGTCAGCACGGCGGCCACGCGCACGGTGCGGCCGTTCAGCGAGGCGGTGTCGCCCAGCTTCACGCCCAGCCGGCCGAGCTGGCTGCGGTCGATGGCCACGGCGTAGGGCTGCAGCAGCGCCAGCCGGACGGACTCCGGATAGTCGGTCGGCAGGGTCACGGCGCCCGGCCGGGTGTCGACCATGTTGACCTGGACGTAGGTCGTCACGGGCTTCTTGCCGTCCTTGGGCTGGTTGACCCAGCGGCCGCCGTCGCCGTCCCATGCGGCCACCTCGACCACCTCGGGGTGCATGTACATCTGCGGCTGGAGGCGGGCGGGCAGGGCGCCGCCGCCCGAGTTGATCAGGCTCTCCATCTTGGCCGGCAGGATCATGATGTCGGCCCGCGACCGCTCGATGGTGGCGGTGGCGCCCTTCACGATGCCGGTGAACAGGCCGACCTGCGCCAGGATCAGCAGTCCAGAGAAGGCGAGCGCCACGACGGCGGCCGTGTAGCGGCGCCATTCGTGGATCAGCGTGGCCAGAGCCAATGACATGACGGTCCCCAAGGTCGAACGCAGCGGGCGTTCATCATCCAAGAGGCCGCAGTCTCGCCGGTCGGATGCGACCGAGGCGATTAAACCTTTGTAATGCCACCCGGGGGCTCGGGAGGGGGCCTGGGCGCAACGGCCAAGCTTACCGCCATTTAACTGGAGCCTCGGGACCGCCCCGGCCATCAGCGCGCCAGAGCCCGGGGGGGCTTCGAGGAAATAGGACCCAGTATGAATCGACGAGTTGTTCTGTCCGCCGCCGTGGCCGTGGCGGCGCTGACGTGCGGCCTGACGGCGGCCCTGGCCCAGACGAGGCCGGAGACGGCCCCGGCCCCGGCGCCGGCGGCGGCCCAGCCGGTGGATGCGGCCGAGCGGAAGGAGGCCGTGGAGGCGCTGGCCAAGGAACTGGAGGCGCACTTCGTGTTTCCCGAGGTCGGCGCCCGCTACGGGGCGATGCTGCGGGCCAATCTCGACGCCGGCGCCTACGACCAGCTGACCGATCCGGCGGCGTTCGCGGCCAAGGTCACGGGCGACCTACAGGCGGTGTCCAAGGACGGCCACCTGCGCCTGGCCCTGACCCAGGAGTTCGACCGGGTCCGCCGCGCCACCGGCGCCGGCGGCGGCCCGGGCCATGCGCCCGAGGCGCTGGAGGACGCCCGGATGATCGGCGAGGTGGCCTACCTGCGCTTCAACATCATGACGAGCGACCCGTCCGTGGCCGAGCGCGCCCGGCGCTTCCTGCTGGACCATGCCGACGCCAAGGCGGTGATCATCGATGCGCGGACCGTACCGGGCGGCGGCGTCACCATCATGGACGCCATCTTCCCGCTGCTCTTCGGTCAGAAGACCACCCTGGTGCGCATGGACACCCGGGCCGGGATCGAGAGCCCGTTGCAGGGCGGCCCGACCATGATTCCGCAGCCGGCCGACGGCTACACCCGCATCGACCACGTCGCGATCCCCGACGCCGCCGAGCAGCGGCTGCAGGACGCGCCGATCTACTATCTGACCTCCCGGCGCACGGCCTCCGCCGCCGAGCACATGGCGGTGGCGCTCAGGCGCTCGGGCCGCGCCACCATCGTCGGCGAGACGACCCGCGGCGCCGGGCACTACGGGAACCTGGTGGACATCGGCCAGAGGTTCGCCGCCTTCGTTCCGGTGGGCCGCAGCTACGATCCCGACACCGGCCAGGGCTGGGAAGGGACGGGCGTGGCGCCCGACGTGGCCGTGCCCGCCGACAAGGCGCTGGACGAGGCCCTGGCGCGGGCCCGGGCGGCTGGCGCGCGGACCTAGGCGCGGGACCGGCGGCTTTTTTCGGGGGGCCGCCATTGCCGGGGGGCGGGGTCGTCCACAAATTCCTGCGGCGGGCTGTCGCAGGCCCGCTCCCCGACATTGAAGGAGCCTCCCATGCAGACGCGCAAACTCGGAACGCAGGGTCTGGAGGTCTCGGCCATCGGCTTCGGCTGCATGGGCCTGAGCGGCACCTATGGGACGGCGCCCGACGAGGCCGCGGCCATCGCCCTGCTGCACCGGGCGGTGGACCTCGGCGTGACCTTCTTCGACACCGCCGAGATCTACGGCATGACCACCAACGAGGTCCTGGTCGGCAAGGGCCTCGCGGACGTCAAGGGACGCATCCGGATCGCCACCAAGTTCGGCTTCGACCTGGAGGCCGCCCGCGCCGCGGGCCGCCCCTCCGGGACCAACAGCCGGCCCGAGAACATCCGGGCGGTGGCCGACGCCTCCCTGAAGCGCCTGGGCGTGGACGTCATCGACCTCTTCTACCAGCACCGCGTCGATCCGAACGTGCCGATCGAGGAGGTGGCGGGCGCCGTGGGCGATCTCGTGAAGGCGGGCAAGGTCCGCTGGTTCGGCCTTTCCGAAGCGGGCCCCGACACCATCCGGCGGGCGCACGCCGTCCATCCGGTCTCGGCGCTGCAGTCGGAATATTCGCTGTGGACCCGGGATCCGGAGAAGACCGTGCTGCCGGTCTGCCGCGAACTGGGGATCGGCTTCGTGCCCTACAGCCCGCTTGGCCGGGGCTTCCTGGCCGGCGCGGTGACGGGCCAGGACTCGCTCGCCCAGAACGACTTCCGCCGCTTCGTGCCCAGGTTCCAGGGCGAGGCGCTGGAGAAGAACCTGTCCCTGGTGGAGACCCTGACCGGCATCGCCCGGGAGAAGGGCCGCACGCCGGCCCAGCTGGCGCTGGCCTGGCTGCTGTCGCGGGGCGACGACATCGTCCCGATCCCCGGCACCACCAAGGTCGCCCGCCTGGAGGAGAACGTGGGCGCGGCCGACGTCCAACTCACCGACGCTGATCTCGCGGCCATCGAGGCCGCGATTCCGGAAACCGGGGTCGAGGGCGCCCGCTACGACGCGCGCGGCCTGTCCATGGTCGGGCTGTAGCGGAAACCCCGCCCTCCGGCGGCCAGGGCGGCGAGCGGAAACTTGCGCTCCGCCGCCTTTCGGCGCTTTTTCCTTCGATCGCGGCCTGACTCGGGCGGCGCATCGGGGGATGCATGTTCAGTCTTGCGAACGCCCAGAGCCTCGTGGGGGTGGCCCTGGTCCTGGGGCTCTGCTGGGCGATGTCGGAGAACCGGCGGCGGTTCCCCTGGAAGCTCGCCGTCGGCGCCATCGTCGTCCAGGGTCTGCTGGTCCTGGCGCTGTTCGGGCTGCCGGCCCTGCGCGTGGCGCTCCAGGGCGTGGGCGTGGCGGTGGACGGCCTGGCCACCTCGACCCAGGCCGGCGTGACCTTCGTCTTCGGCTTCCTGGCGGGCGCGCCGAACCAGCCCTACCAGCTCGTCGACCCCAACGCCCTGTTCGTCTTCGCCTTCCGAGTGCTGCCGGTGATCCTGGTGGTCTGCGCGCTCGCGGCGCTGCTCTGGCATTGGCGCATCCTGGTGTGGGTCACCCGCGCGTTCGGCGTCCTCTTCGAGCGCACCATGGGCCTGCGCGGGCCGCCGGCGCTGGCCACCGCCGCCACCGTCTTCATGGGCCAGGTGGAGGGGCCGATCTTCATCCGCAGCTATCTGGCGGGCCTGTCGCGCTCGGAGCTCTTCATGCTGATCGCCGTCGGCATGGCCTGTGTCTCGGGCTCGACCATGGTGGCCTATGCGACCATCCTGAAGGACGTGCTGCCGAACGCCGCCGCCCACGTGCTGACCGCGTCCATCGTCTCGGCCCCGGCCGGCGTGCTGCTGGCCCGGATCATCGTGCCGCGCGACGCCGACGTGGAGGAGGCCCAGGCCTACGACCCGGCCGCCTCCAAGCGCTACGAGAGCTCCATCGACGCCCTCATCAAGGGCACCACGGACGGCCTGCAGATCGTCCTGAACGTGGGCGCCACCCTGATCGTCTTCGTGGCGCTGGTGGCCATGCTGAACGGCATCCTGGGCGCCTTCGGCGACGTGGGCGGGGCGCCGCTGTCGGTGGAGCGGGGGCTGGGGATCGTCTTCGCGCCGCTCGCCTGGGCCATCGGCGTGCCGTGGCACGACGCGCCCACCGCCGGCTCGCTGCTGGGCGTGAAGCTGGTGCTGACCGAGTTCACCGCCTTCATCCGCATGGGGGCGATCCCGGTCGGCGTCATCGACGAGCGCACCCGCGTGCTGATGACCTATGCGCTCTGCGGCTTCGCCAACGTCGCCTCGGTGGGCATCAACCTGGCCGGCTACTCGGTGTTGGTGCCCGAGCGCCGAAACGAGGTGGTGGGCATGGTCTGGAAGGCCATGATGGCCGGGTTCCTGGCCACCTGCCTGACGGCCTCCATCGTGGGCCTGCTGCCGGTCTCGCTGTTCGGGAGCTGATCGCCACGCGAAGCTTGACCGGAAGTGACCGGTCGTGCACTTTTCTCGCGAACGCGAGGAAGGGAGGCCCCGCCATGAAGCTCTACGATACGCCGCTTGCGCCCAATCCCCGCCGGGTCCGCTGGTTCATGGCCGAGAAAGGCATCGACGACGTCGAGGTCGTCACGCTCAACCTGATGGAAGGCCAGCACAAGACGCCGAGCTACATCCGCAAGGCCGGCCTGCCCAACGTGCCGATGCTGGAGCTGGACGACGGGACCTGCATCACCGAGTCCATCGCCATCTGCCGCTATCTCGAGAGCCGCTATCCCGAACCCAACCTCTTCGGCCGCACGCCCGAGGAGACCGCGGTGATCGAGATGTGGACCCGCCGGGCCGAGATGCTGGTCGCCACGCCCATGATGATCGGCGTGCGCCACACCCATCCGATGATGGGCAAGCTGGAGCAGCAGAACCCCGAGGTCGGCCAGTACAACCTTCAGGCGGGCCTGAAGGCCCTGAAGGTGCTGGACCGCCGCCTGGCCGACAGCGAATGGCTGGCCGGCGACCGGCTGACCATCGCCGACATCGTGGCCTTCGTCGGCCTGGACTTCGGCCGGCTGATCAAGGTGACGCCGCCTGAGGAGCTGAAGAACGTCTGTCGCTGGGCCGAGGCCATGAAGGCGCGTCCAGCCGCCGCGGCCGGCATGCCCCAGAAGGCCGCCTAGAAGGCGGCCTAGCCGGACCGCAGGCTCGCCCAGCGCCCGCGCGGGATCTTCAGGAAGTAGTGCACGTCGTCCACGTCGTATTGCGTGAAGCCCTCGCGTTCGTAGACGTGTTTGGCCCGGGGGTTGCCCAGCGCCACGTCCAGCTTCAACGCCTCGGCGGGCGTCTCTTCGAACACCCAGTCCATGATCGCACGCAGCATGGCCGTGCCGCGCCCGCCGCCGGGCTCGGCCACGGCGATCCGGCGCAGCAGGATGGTCGGCTGCCGGAACTCCTGCAGGATGACGAAGCCGTCGAGGCCCGCGCCGTTGCGCAGGCCGAAGTAGCGGGCGTCGGGCGAGGCCATCTGGGCGGCGTGCTCGTCGGCCTCGAAGCGGCCGATGAAGGCGTCGTAGCCCGGCAGGCGCTCGATGCGCATGACCTCGGCGATATCGGCGGGGGAGAGGGGAGAGAGGGGGGAGAGCTGGGCCATGGTCCAGCTCACTTCGTGCGCGGCCCCGTCTTCTTCAAGACCGCCTGGAAGCTCATGACGACGGACTCGCCCGTGGTGATCAGCCCGCGCACGAAGACCATGCTGCGGCCGGCCTTCACCACCTCGCCGCGCGCCTCGACCACCTGGCCCATGTAGGCCGAGCCCACGAAGTCCCCGCTGAACGAGGCCGTCACCGCGTGGGAGTCCTTCAGCGCGTCGCGGGCGATCACGAACAGGGCGAAGTCGGCGAAGGTCATGATGCACCCGCCGTGCATGAAGTCGCCGCCGTTCATGTTCTTCTTCTCGGCCTTGAAGGCGCACACCGGCCGCCCGTCCTCGCCGATCCGGAAGTAGAACGGACCCGAGAGATCCTCGTAGGGGTCCCCGCCCGGATAGTACGACCACCCGGCCCACTCGCCCTCGGCGACCGTCTTCAGATGCGAGGTGTAGCCCTGTTCCTCGTCGCCGCCGTCCATCGCCCCTCCCACTCCCGGCAGGGGTTTGCCCCGCGCGGTTTCGAACACTAGTTTGACGCCCCCGCTTACAAGCCTATGGGTTGCCGTCATGCAAGGCCGGACCGTCATCCTCCGCGCGGAGCCGCGCGCGTGATCGCGCTTCTCGCCTCCCTGGCCCTCGCGGCGTCCGACGCACCCGCCGCGACAGCCCCCAAGGCCGAGACGCCGGCGCTTTCCTTCCAGCCCAAGACCATGGCCGACGGCGAGACCTTGCAGGTGATCCTGGGCCAGCGGGCCCTGTTCCGGCTGGACGACCGGGGCTGGCCGGTCCTCTTCAAGGTCGAGGAGGGCAAGCTCGCCGACGCCCATCCGCCCGGCGCCGTCACCGAGACCTTCGGCCCGCCGCCCGAGGGCCAGATCGCCGTGGCCCTGGACGGCTCGGCCGAGAAGCGCGTCACCGTGCTGAAGATCTGGAACCGCACGGGCAAGCCGCTGGACTACCGCGCCATGGCGCTCGTGATGCGCAAGGACAAGCTCACGCCCATGCCCGCGCCGGCCGCCTGCTCGGTCCGGCCGCGTAGCGTGCATGTTGAAAGCTGGCCCGCGCCGATCGTGGCCGTGGGCCTCGGCCGCTTCAGGGAAGCGGTCGGAACCAAAGCCTGCCCATAAGAAGACGAAGGGGATCTCCGCCATGGCGCTCGACGCCGAAACCCGCGACCAGCTCATCGACACCGTCCGGCGGTTCGTCACCGAACGCCTGCGCCCGCTGGAGGCCAAGGTCTCGGAGGATGACGCCATCCCCGCCGACGTGATCGAGGAGATGAAGGAACTCGGGCTCTTCGGCCTCTCCATCCCCACGGAGTACGGCGGCCTGGGCCTCGACATGGAGGAGGAGGTGCTGGTGTGCATCGAGCTCGGCCGCACCAGCCCGGCCTTCCGCTCGTCGTTCGGCACCAATGTCGGCATCGGCAGCCAGGGCCTCGTCATGTTCGGCACGCCCGAGCAGAAGGCCAAGTACCTGCCCGGCGTCGCCTCGGGCGAGATCGTCACCTCCTTCGCGCTCACCGAGCCCGAGGCCGGGTCCGACAGCGCCAACGTCCAGACCCGCGCGATCCGCGACGGCGACCATTACGTCCTGAACGGCACGAAGCGGTACATCACCAACGCCAACCGGGCCGACCTCTTCACCGTCATGGCCCGCACCGACCCGTCGAAGCCCGGCGGCGGCGGCGTCTCGGCCTTCCTGGTGGAGCGCAACCTGCCCGGCCTGTCGGTCGGCAAGCCCGAGAAGAAGATGGGCCAGCAGGGCGCGCACATCTGCGACGTCATGTTCGACAACGTGCGGGTGCCCGCCTCGAACCGCCTGGGCGGCGAGGGCGAGGGCTTCAAGGTGGCCATGCAGGTGCTGGACCGCGGCCGGCTGCACATCTCGGGCATCTGCGTGGGCGTGGCCGAGCGGCTGATCGCCGACTGCGTGGCCTACGCCTCGGAACGCAAGCAGTTCGGCCAGGCGCTGTCCCAGTTCCAGCTCGTCCAGGGCATGATCGCCGACAGCAAGACCGAGGCCCTTGCCGCCCGGGCCCTGACCCTGGAGAGCGCCCGCAAACGCGACGCGGGCCAGAACGTCACCATGGAGGCGGCCGCCTCGAAGTACTTCGCCTCGGAGATGGTGGGCCGCGTGGCCGACCGCGCCGTGCAGATCTTCGGCGGCGCCGGCTACATCGCCGAGTACGGCATCGAGCGCTTCTACCGCGACGTGCGCATCTTCCGGATCTACGAAGGCACCAGCCAGATCCAGCAGGTGATCATTTCGCGCGAAACCCTGAAGCGGGGCGGGTGAGGCGATGAGCGCCGCCATCGAAAGCGCCATCTTCGACCTGCTGGGCAAGGTCGCGCCCGGCAAGTCCGTGTCGCCCGAGGACGTGGCCAAGGCCGTCGATCCCGCCGGCTGGCGGCGCGAACTCGGCAAGGTGCGTCCCGTCGCCGTGGGCCTTGCGCGGGCGGGCCGCCTGGTGATCCTTCGCCACAACAAGCCGGCCGACCCCGAGAAGTTCAAGGGCGTCTGGCGCATGCGCCTGCCCGGCGCGGAAGATCAAGGAGCATCCGAATGATCACCATCTATGGCGCCTCGCTGTCGCCCTTCGTGCGCAAGGCCATCGTCTTCGCCATCGAGAAGGGGCTGGAGTTCGAGGTGGTCCCCGCCAATGCGGCCATGGGCCCGCCCGAGTTCAAGGCGGCCAGCCCTTTCGGCAAGATCCCCGGCATGAAGGACGGCGACTTCCTGCTGTCGGACTCCACGGCGATCGTCACCTACATGGACGCGCTGAAGCCCGAGCCGAACCTGATCCCGACCGAACCCAAGGCGCGCGCCCGCACCATCTGGTTCGAGGAGTTCGGCGACACCATGATCGCGGCCTGCGGGGGCAAGATCGTCTTCAACCGGCTGGTCTCGCCGCGCTTCCTGGGCAAGCCGGGCGACCTGGCCGCCGCCGACGAGGCCCAGCGGACCGAGTTCCCGAAGCTCGTGGACTACCTCGAGAGCGTGATCCCGGCGTCCGGCTACCTGGTCGAGGACCGCTTCACCCTGGCCGACATCGCGGTCGCCAGCCCGCTGATCACCATGGGCTACGCCGACTGCCCCGTGGTCGACGACACCCATCCCAAGACCGCGGCCTATGTCGCCAAGATCGCCGAGCGGCCGTCGTTCGCCGGGCTGATCGCCAGGGAGAAGGCGTTCCTGGCCGCGTGAGCCTCCAGGCGTCGTGACCGGTGCGGCAGTTCGTCCGATGAAGCGTCTTCTCCTCGTCCTCTTCGCGGCCTTCAGCCTCGCCGCCTGCTCCACCATGGCGGTGCAGCAGCCGGCCCAGCCGCCCGGCGGCTACCGGGGCCCCTACATCGGCGGCGACGTGGTGGCGAGCTTCGACGGCGCCCTGCTGGGCCTGACCAGGTGGGAGGCGCAAGGGGAGCCGTGGGCCGTGATCGTCGCCCTCCACGGGATGAACGACTATTCCAACGCCTTCCACCTGGCCGCGCCGTGGTGGGCGAGCCAGGGCGTGACCACCTACGCCTTCGACCAGCGCGGCTTCGGCCGCTCGCCGGGGCGCGGAGTCTGGGCCGGCGACGACCTGATGATGGAGGACCTGCGCACCGTGGTGGCGCTGGCGCGGGCGAAGCATCCGAACGCCCTGATCGTGGTCGTGGGCGAGAGCATGGGGGGTGCGGTGGCGGCCTCCGCCTTCGCCTCGGACCGCCCGCCCGCCGCCGACCGGCTGGTCCTGCTGTCGCCGGCCGTCTGGGGCTGGAGCGACCAGCCGCTGCCCAACCGCACCATGCTGTGGCTGGCGGCCAACTTCACCGCGTCCAAGGTCTACACCCCGCCCCGCTGGCTCACCGACAAGATCAAGCCCACCGACAACCGGGAGGAACTGATCGCCATGGGCCGCGACCCGCTGATGATCTGGGGCGCGCGGTCGGACGCGCTCTATGGCCTGGTCGGCCTCATGGACCACGGCGCCGAAGCGGTGGGGAAGGCGGGCGTTCCCACGCTCTACCTCTACGGCGCCCACGACGACATCATCCCGAGGAAGGCCGCCTTCCGGGCCGCCGGCGACCTGAAGCCGACGGACCGCTCGGCCTACTACGCCCGCGGCCACCACCTGCTCACCCGCGACCTTCAGGGCCCGGCGGTCTGGGCCGACGTCCTGGCCTTCCTGAAGGACCCCAAGGCGCCTCTGCCGTCGGGCGCGCCGTCGATCCCGACCCACCGCACGGCCATCGAGCCGCAACGCCGCGCGGCGGGCTTGTGAGATGGGCCCGCAGGGCGTACAGGCGGCCGCACGAACCTTTCCCCACACGGTGAAGTCTGCGGCATGACCTTGTTCGATTCCCCGGCCTTTGAGGGCCACGAAGGCGTCCATGCGTTCTTCGACGAAAAAACCGGCCTCCGCAGCATCATCGCCGTCCACTCGACCGCCCGGGGCCCCGCCGCCGGCGGCTGCCGCATGTGGCCCTACGCCACGGCCGAGGAGGCGCTGACCGACGCGCTCCGGCTCTCGCGGGCCATGTCCTACAAGAACGCCATGGCCGATCTTGAGCTGGGCGGCGGCAAGGCGGTGATCATCGGCGATTCCCGCACCCAGAAGACGCCGGGCCTGTTCGAAGCGTTCGGCCGTGCGGTGGACTCCGTCGGCGGCCGGTATTGGACCGCCGAGGACGTGGGCGTCAGTCCCGAGGATCTCACCCATGCCCGCAAGCACACCCGCTACGTCGCCGGCCTCGAAGGCCATCCCGCCGCCTCGGGCGATCCCAGCCCGGTCACCGCCGAGGGCGTGTTCCGGGGCGTGCGCCTGTGCGTGCGGCGGGCGCTGAACCGCGACCTCGACGGCGTGAAGGTCGCCATCCAGGGCGTGGGCCACGTGGGCGGCTACCTCGCCGAGAAGCTGCACGCGGCCGGCGCCGAGCTGGTCATCGCCGACGTGAACCAGGAAGCCGTGCGCCGCATCGCCGACCTGACCCGGGCCGAGGTGGTGGCGCCGTCCGCCATCTTCGACGTCCCCGCCGACGTCTTCGCCCCCTGCGCCCTGGGCGGCGCCGTGAGCCTGGAGACCCTGGCCCGTCTGCAGGTGCGGATCATCGCCGGCGCCGCCAACAACCAGCTCGCCGACGCGGCCGCCGGCCGGGCGGTGTTCGACCGCGGAATCCTCTACGCCCCCGACTACGTCATCAACGGCGGCGGCATCATCAACGTGGCGGGCGAGATCCGGGCCCTGGAACGCGGCGAGGCCTTCGATCCCGCCTGGGTCGACGCCAAGCTGGAGCGCCTGGACCAGACCCTGGCCGAGGTCCTCGACCGGGCCCAGTACGAACGCCGCCCGACGAACGAGGTCGCCAACGAGGTCGCCCGGGCCCGGATCAGCGGCGCCGCCGAGAAGCGGGCGGCGGCCTAGGCCCGCGTGCGGGGATCCTGCACGGCGAGCAGCAGGATGACGAGCGCGGCGATCAGGAAGCCCAGCGAGGCGCCGAACACCACGGTGTAGCCCGAGAGCTCCGCCACCAGCCCGCCGATCAGGGGGCCGGCGGTCGCCGTGATGCTTTCGGCCGTGGCCGAGACGGCGATGCGCATGGGCAGGTCCTCGCGGGCGCCGAACTCCAGGATCATGGTCTGGGCGGCCATCATGTAGCCCGAAGCCGCCGCGCCCAGCCCGGCGAAGGCGGTGAAGGTGGCCCAGACCTCATGGACGTTCAGGAGCAGGATGGTGGCCGCGATCCAGGCGACCAGCGACACCACCAGCACCAGCCGGAACCCGGTCTTGTCGCCAAGGTAGCCCCACACGAGGTTCGAGGCCGTATCGGCGCCCAGGAAGGCGAACGACAGGAGGCCGAGCGTGGCCCCGTCGGTGCCGACGACCTTGCCGACGTAGAGGATGTAGAACGGCGTCGCGATCCGCGCCGACGTGGCCAGCATCTGCACCAGCAGGAAGAAGCCGTAGGCGCGGTCCTGGCGGATCAGGTCGGGGAACTCGCGCAGCCGGTCGCGGAACCGCGCCTGGGCGCGCAGCGTGGGCGGCTGGGGCTCGCGCATCAGCACCTGCAGCGCCCAGAGGCCGGCGCTGGTCAGCACGAAGGCCAGGACGAAGGTGGTGGAATAGCCGTTTCCGAACAGGTTCGGCCCGATGAAGTACTTGCCGGCGAAGTAGGCCAGGACGGCGGCGATCGCCCCGCCCGTGGCGTTGCGCCAGGCCTGCAGGCGTCCGCGCCGGCTGATCGGGATGACCCTCGCCATCAGCAGGCTGAAGACCACCCTCTGGGCGCCCATGAAGACGCCGAACATGAAGATGAAGAACAGCAGCGCCCAGACCAGCGGGGCGTCCGACAGCAGCCAGCCGGCGACGGCCATGCCCAGGATCGCCAGCCGGCCCAGGCTGCCCAGCAGCACGGCGGCCGGCATGACCTTGGCGCGGTGTTCGACCCGCGTCGCGCCGAAGATCGGCGAGATCACCCCGCCGACCTGCTGGAGCGCCAGGCCCAGGCCCACGATGGCGTTTGAGCCCGAGACCGCGTGCAGATAGGCCGGCAGGAAGGTGGGCGCATTGACCAGCCGGAAGCCGGTCATCCCCAGCATGCCGTGCAGGTAGTGGCCGACGTAGTTCCGCTTCAGGTTGTCCCAGACGAACGTCTCGTAGGCCGCCTCGCGGGCGGCGAGGTCGCCGTCGTCGGGGACGGCCTCGCGAGGATCGGCCTGCTCGTCCAAATCGCCCCCGCCGCGCGGCTGAACGGCGCGACGCCCTGAAACGTCTCAAAGAATGCGACCGGTCTAGCAGAGTCCCGGGCGGTGCGTCAGGTCCGGCGATACTCGATTTTCGAACCGTCCCAGAGACGGCCCTTCAGCGCCCGCCAGGATCCGCCCTCGTCGTAGAAGTCGTCGATCTCGGCCTCCCCGCGGATCGCCCAATGGCCGGACGACACCCGGCGGACCGTGACCCGCAGCAGCTTGCCGTCGGTGGGATTGAACAGCGGTCCGGCGAAGGCCGCCGTGTTCCAGTGGGAGAGGGGCGAGGCGCCCGCCGGCGCCATCCGCCGGCCGGACGAGGCCTCGATCGCGACGGCGTCCGCCAGCGCCTCGGCGGCCACGCGCTGCTTGTGGCCGTTGCCGTTGGTGAAGGCCCGCAGGTGCGCGAACCGGCCCGCGCTCCAGCGTTCGGACGCCTCGTGCCGGTAGCGGAAGACCGGAACGGGCCCAAGCTTCACGATCATGTCGGCCTCGATGGCGGCCGTCCGCTCCCCGCCGTCGGTTCGGAAGGTCACGCGGTGCTCGCCGATCTTGGTCCCGTTGCGATAGGCGGCGAAGGTCAGGACCTGTGGCGCGGCGAGCGCCGGGGCCGGCGCCAGGGCGGCCAGACCCAGCAGGAGCCCGCGGCGGGAGATGGCTGCAACGTCGTCCATGCCCGCCGGTACGGTCCGGCGGGCGCTTCGGATGCGCCTACCGGCCCAGAGCCTTGGCGAGCACGGGGACCTCGCTCACCGGGATCTCGTAGACGTCCGAGAGCTGGTTCGCGCCGTCCCGCTTGCGCAGGCTGGCGAAGGTCAGGGTGCGGCCGTCGGCGCTGAACGCCGGGCCGAAGTCGAAGGCCTCGCTGTTCACCGGGGCGCCCAGGTTCACGGGCTCGCTCCAGCCGCCGCCCTGCCGGACGCTCAGCCAGATGTCGCCCTCGCCCAGGCCGCCGGGCCGGTCGCTCCAGAAGAGCGCCACGCGGCCGTCGGGGCTCAGCGTGAAATCGCCTTCGCTGGCGGGAGAGTTGAGCGGCGCGGGCAGGGGCGCCGGGGTCTCGAAACCGCCGGGGGTGCGCCGGGCGGACCAGATGTCGAGCTTGCCCAGGCCGCCGGGGCGGCTGGAGTTGAAGGTCAGGACGTCCCCGTGCAGTTCGGGGCCCAGTTCGGCGCCCGGGCTGTTCACGCCGGCCACGGGCTCGGGCGCGCTCCAGCCGTCCGCCGTCCGGCGGCTCCGCCAGATGTTGAGGTCCTTGCCTTCGGGGCGGTCCGGCAGGGGCCGCTTGGAGATGAAGAGCAGGCTTTGGCCGTCGGCCGAGACCTGCGGATCGGAGTCGCCCGTCTCGGGCGTCGAAAACGCGATGGGCGCAGGGGGCTGGCCCCTCTCGATCACCAAGACCTGCGTCTTCTGGAAGTCCGCCTCGGAGCGGGCGAAGACCTGCACGGCGCCGTCGGTCGAGCGGGTCAGGTTGTACTCGTTCTTGTCGGTGGAGATCACGCCGGGCTGGACGACGGCCGCGGCGGCGAGGAGGGCGATCAGGGTCATGCGCGGCCTATGGCCGAGCTTCGGTCCCCGCGCAAATTACCGTTCTGCAAGGCGGAACCGGCGCGCCGAGGGCCCATTCCGCTGCCGAGGAGGACGCATGGACCGCGAGGCTCCCAGAACCCTCGACGAGGTGTGGGCGGGCGTCGACGGCTGCCGCCGTTGCGACCTGTGGCGCTGCGGGAACGGCGTCGCGGGCGAGGGGCCGGCGCACGCCCGGCTGATGTTCGTGGGCGAGCAGCCGGGCGACCAGGAGGAGCGGGTCCGCAAACCCTTCGTGGGGCCGGCCGGCCAGGTGCTGGACCGGGCGCTGGCCGAGGCGGGAATTCCCCGCGCCGAGACCTTCGTCACCAACGCCGTGAAGCACTTCAAGCACGAACCCCGGGGCAAGCGGCGGCTGCACAGGACGCCGGACGCGGGCGAGGTCGTCGCCTGCCGCTGGTGGCTGGACGCCGAGCGGCGGATCGTCCGCCCGCACGTGGTGGTCGCGCTCGGCGCCACGGCGGCGCTGGCGGTGTTCGGCAAGCCCACGGCCATCGGCCGCTTTCGCCAGCAGGCGATCCAGCTCCCCGACCAGTCGCAGGGGGTGGTGACCTACCACCCCTCATACCTGCTGCGCGTTCCGGACGCCGAGGCGAAGGCCAGGGCCTACGCGCTCTTCCTGGAGGACCTCAGGTTCGCCTGGAAGCTCGCGGCCTAGACCGAGCCCTGCTTCTCGATGACGAGGATGCGCGCCGGGCCGATCGGGTGGGCCACGTGCTCATCACCCACGTCGGCGATGAACATGTCGGCGGGGCCCAGGCGCACCGCCTTCTCCTGGCCTCCTTCGCGGTAGCGCATCTCCACCTCGCCCTCGAGAACGAGGAAGACCTCGGCCCCGTCATTGACGTGCCATTCGTAGGGCTGGTCGGTCCAGTGCAGGCGCACGCTGGCGCCTTCGACCAGGGCGAGGTCGCGGGCGCCCCAGGCGCGGGGGGCGGTGAAGGTGCGGGCGTCGGTGACGATACGGGGCATGCGCGCCCATATGGCGCAGCTCGCCGCGACCGCCAGAGGCCTGGCGGATTTCGCCGCGAAGTCTGTCAGGAATTGCGGGTCAGCAAGCCCCGTCTCGGCGAAGTCCGCGACCAGCGTCGTCTTCCTGGAGGGCCTCAGGTTCGCGCGGAGGCTTGCGGCCCGCGCCCGGCGCGGCCCAGCACGGCGGCGAAGACGACGCCCGCCAGGGCCAGCCCGAGGCCGAACACCAGGAACGACAGCCGGTAGGAGCCGGCCTGGGCGATCAGGCCGAAGGCCAGCATGAGCAGGCTGGTCCCGCTCTGCATGGCGAAGCCCTTGACGGAGGCGACGGTGGCGCGGGTCTCGGGGTTGAGCGCGTGGTGGAAGCGGGCGTCGGCGTTCACGTCCACCACCCAGTAGAGGGTCACGAACAGCACCGGGAAGACCACCGACCATGCCTGCCAGGTGACCGCGCCGGCGATGATGCTGCCGCCGGCCAGCACCAGCGACCCGCACAGCAGCGGCAGGGGCAGGTCGCGCAGGCGGTGGGCGAGCATCGCCGTCAGGGCGCCCGCGGCATAGAGGGCGGCCATGAAGAGCGCGATCCCCGACTTGCCGAGCCCCACCTCCCGGGCGAACAGCTGCCAGTAGTCGGCGCAGGCGTAGACGATGGCTTGGATGGCCGCGATGAACAGGATCAGCACGGGCACGCCGGGCAGGCTCGCCGCCTCCCGCGCGCCGCGGGCCAGATGGGCGAGGTAGCCCCACCGGCCCGTGGCCAGGGCGCGAGGGGCCTGGGGCAGGCTGAGCGCCGACAGCGCGGCCGCGGACCCCGCCGCCACGCTGGCCCAGATGAGGGCTGTGTAGCCCAGCGGCGCCGCGACCGCGGCGCCGAGCGAGGCGGCCACCACGCCGGCGAACCGCGCCGACTGGGTGCGGCCAAACACCCGGGCGTAGTCGGCCTCCCGGCCCGCCGCCTTCAACTCGTCGTAGATCAGCGCCTCGAAGGCGCCCGAGAGGGTGGCGCTCTTCATGCCCCAGAGCGTGAGGCCGATCAGGAAGCCCCAGAAGTTGGGAAACACGATCCAGACGACGAAGCCGACGGCGCGCAGGAGCTGGGCGATCGCCAGCAGCCAGCGGCGCGACATGCGGTCGGCGAGGACCCCGCAGGGCACCTCCAGCAGCACACCGGTCAGCGACCAGGAGGCCATCGCCACGCCGATCTGCGCGGGCGTCAGGCCCCGCTCGGCGAACATCACCGTGTAGAACGGCGCGATGAGGACGAAACTGTCGAGGAACCGCAGCGCGCTGGCGCTGAGGAGAAGCCTCAGCACCTAGCGGAGGAAGCCGGCTTCGGCGAAGTCGAGCATCCGCTTCAGGAGCGCTTCGACGTCGCCCTCGCGGGTGACGCCGCCCGACAGGTGGTGCAGCCGGTCGAACTCGGCGAAGCGGTTGTTGTGCAGCATGCCCAGCGCGAAGTGCAGCCGCCAGTAGACGTCTTCCTTCGGCAGGTCGGGCCGGGCGGCCATCAGGGCGTCGGCGAAGCGGGCCAGGTGGCTGACGTCGTTGCGCAGCACCTCGCGCATCTCCTCGGTGCCCTCCGATCGGGCCCGGATGATGAACTGCAGCGAGATGCGCCGCTCGTTCTCGGGCGCCGACCAGCGCAGCGGCGGGGCGAAATAGGCCTCCAGGATGGCGCGCACCGGAGGCTTGCCGTCGTGGCGGGCGTTTGCCTCGTGCAGCAGACGCGCCCGCTCCCGGTTCAGCTCGGCGGTCCGCCGGCGGAAGATCTCGAAGAGCAGCGCGTCCTTCGAGCCGAAGTGGTAGTTCACCGAGGCGAGGTTCACCCCGGCCTCGGCGGTGATGTCGCGCACCGAGACGTTCTGGAACCCGTGCAGGGCGAACAGGCGCTCGGCGGCGTTGAACACCGCGGCCTTGGTGGCGGCCTGCGCCTCCTCGGTCTCGGGCGCATCCTGGATCAGGGGATCGGTCATGCGAATCCCTTAGGCTTTAAGCGAGCTTAGGTCGATCCGGCGCACGCGCAAAACGCGTGGACGAAACCTATCTCGCCAGCTCCTTCATGGCCTTTTCCAGCCCCTCGAGCGTCAGCGGGAACATCCGGTCGCCGACGAGCTGCTTGATGACGCCGATCGAGGGCGTGTAGTCCCAGTGGCGCTCGGCGGTGGGGTTCAGCCACACGACGTGCTCGTAGATCTGGGTCACCCGGTCCAGCCACACGGCGCCCGGCTCCTCGTTCCAGTGCTCCACCGAGCCGCCCGGATAGGTGATCTCGTAGGGGCTCATGGTGGCGTCGCCCACGAAGATCACCTTGTAGTCGTGCGGGAACTTGTGGAGCACGTCCCAGGTGTTCATCTTCTCGGCGTGACGGCGCCGGTTGTCCTTCCACACCGCCTCGTAGAGGCAGTTGTGGAAGTAGTAGAACTCCATGTTCTTGAACTCGGCCCGGGCGGCGCTGAACAGCTCCTCACAGACCTTGATATGGGAATCCATCGACCCGCCCACGTCGAGGAACAGCAGCACGCTGATCTTGTTGCGGCGCTCGGGGCGCAGGTTGATGTCGAGATAGCCCTTCTCGGCGGTGCCCTTGATGGTGGCCGGCAGGTCCAGCTCGTCGGCCGAACCCTCGCGGACCCATTTGCGCAGCCGGCGCAGGGCGACCTTGATGTTGCGGGTGCCGAGTTCGACCTGGTCGTCCAGGTTCTTGTACTCGCGCTTGTCCCAGACCTTCACGGCCCGGCCGTGGCGGCCCTTGTCCTGGCCGATCCGCACGCCCTCGGGATTGTAGCCGTTGGCGCCGAACGGCGAGGTGCCGCCCGTGCCGATCATCTTGTTGCCGCCCTCGTGGCGCTCCTTCTGCTCGCGGATGCGCTCGGCCAGGGCCTCCATGAGCTTGTCGAAGCCGCCCATGGCCTCGATCTGGGCCTTCTCCTCCTCGGTGAGGAACTTCTCCGAGATCTTGCGCAGCCACTCGGCGGGGATGTCGGCGGCGAGGTTCTCGCCGTCCAGCTTCTCCAGCCCCTTGAAGACGTGGCCGAAGACCCGGTCGAACTTGTCGATGTTCTTCTCGTCCTTCACCAGCGCGGCGCGGGAGAGGAAGTAGAAGTCGTCCACCGTCCGGTCGATGACGCCCTTGTCCAGGCCCTCCATGAGGGCGAGGTACTCCTTCAGCGTCACCGGCACCTTGGCTTCGCGCAGCTCGGTGAAGAAACGCATGAACATCGAAGGGCGGCCCCAGGCGAACAACCGTTTGAACGCTGAGGATGGGGCCGCCGCCCCGCGATGTCCAGTGCGCCGGATCAGCCGCGCTCGCTGTCCAGCATCGCCATCTGCTGAGCGGGGTAGCGCTCTCCGGCCAGCGCGTCCTTGGGCGCGACCTGTTCCAGGATCGCCGTCTCTTCGGTCGTCAGGGCGCGGTCGAAGGCGCCCAGCGCCTCGGCCAGCCGCTCGCGGCGGCGCGCGCCCACCAGCGGGACGATGTCCTCGCCCCGCGCCGCCACCCAGGCGATGGCCGCCTGGGCGGGCGTGAGGCCGATACGCGTGGCGGCCGCGCGCAGGGCCTCGGCCACCCGCAGGTTCCGGTCCAGGTTCTCGCCCTGGAAGCGAGGGCCGAAGGCGCGCCAGTCCCCCGGACCGGGCGGGCCGCTCATGTGCCCGCCGATCAGGCCCCTGGCCAGCACGCCGTAGGCCGTGATCCCGATCCCGAGTTCGCGGCAGGTGGGCAGCACGCCGCCCTCGATGCCGCGGGAGACGAGGGCGTATTCGATCTGCACGTCGCAGATCGGGTGGACGGCGGCGGCCCGCCGGATGGTCTCGGAGCCCACCTCCGAAAGGCCGATGTGGCGGACGTAGCCGGCCTGGACCAGCTCTGCGACGGCGCCCACCGTGTCCTCGATGGGCACGTCCGGATCCAGACGCGCGGGCCGGTAGATGTCGATATGGTCCACCCCCAGGCGCTGGAGCGAGTAGGCGAGGGCGCTCTTCACCGCCGCCGGCCGGCCGTCGAAGCCCAGGAAGGCGCCCTCCGGCCCGCGCAGGGCGCCGAACTTCACGCTCAGCACCAGGTCGTCGCGGCGGTGGCGCTTCAAGGCCTCGCCGATCAGCATCTCGTTGTGGCCCATGCCGTAGAAGTCGCCGGTGTCGAGCAGGGTGACCCCGGCCTCCACCGCCGCATCGAGGGTGGTCAGGCTCTCGGCCCGGTCGGTGGGGCCGTAGGCGTCGGACATTCCCATGCACCCGAGGCCGAGGGCCGAGACCTCGGGGCCCGTCTTTCCAAGCTTGCGCGTCTGCATCTTCGCCTCCGTGGACTGGATGGGCGGAAGCTAAGGGTGGGCTTTCGTTCCGATAACCGGCATGGTTCCTCACGGACCGTGCGGAAAATCGAACAATGGACCGGCTCGACCTCGACGCCCTGGACAGCTTCGCGGCCATCGCGCGGCACAGGAACTTCCGGCGGGCGGCCGTGGAGCGCGGCGTCTCGGCCTCGACGCTCAGCGCCACCCTGCGCGATCTGGAAACCCGGATGGGCGTGCGCCTCCTGAACCGCACCACCCGCAGCGTGGCCCTGACCGACGCCGGCGCGGCCCTGCTGGCGCGTCTTCAGCCCGCGCTGGCCGAGATCGGCGAGGCCGTGGCCGAGGCGCGCTCGGCCCAGGCGGAGCCCTCGGGTCCGCTGCGGATCAACGCGCCCCAGCCGGCCATCGACCTCGTGCTGGCGCCGATCGTCGCGCGGTTCCTGAAGGCCTATCCGGCCGTCCGGGTGGAGGTCGCGGCCGAGACCCGGCTCGTGGACATCGTGGCCGAGGGCTATGACGCCGGCGTCCGCTGGGGCGAGAGCCTGGCCCAGGACATGGTGGCCGTGTCGCTCTGCGGGCCGCAGCGCTTCGCGCTGGTAGCCGCGCCCGAGCTGGTCGCCCGCGTCGGCGCGCCGGAGCATCCCCGCGACCTGCTCTCCCGACCGTGCCTCCAGGTGCGCTATCCGAGCGGGGCCGAACCGCCCTGGGAATTCGAGCGCGCGGGGGAGAGCGTGCGGGTGTCGCCCCGGGGGCCCCTGGTCTCGAGCAACATAGCCGCCCTGCTGCAGGGCGCGCTGGAGGGCGTGGGCTTCCTGCTGGCGTTCGAGGATTACGTGCGGCCGCATGTGGAGAGCGGCCGGCTGGTCGAGGTGATGGCGGACTGGTCCGAGGCCTTTCCCGGCCCCTTCCTCTACTATCCGAGCCGGCGCACGCCGCCGTCGCCGCTCAGGGCGTTCGTCGATTTCGTCCAGGCGTCGCGGAGGGTCAGACCTGGGCTTCCAGGTCCTTGAGCTTGCGCCAGACCGTCATGCGCGAGACGCCGAGGCGGCGGGCGATCTCGACGGGCCCGACGCCCGCCCGCTTCAGCGCCTGGATCTCACCGGCCTCGGCCACGCTGCGGCGCCGGCGCGCCTGTCCTGAAGGCTCCAGGGCGCCGACCGCCTCGAGGACGGCGCGCAATGCGCGTCCCCCGTCGCCCTGAGTGCTGAGATCCGCGTCGGCGACGTACAGCGTGGCCCCGCGCGCTTCCAGGCGCGCCACGATGTCGAGCAGTTCCCGGCTGGTGGTGGCGAGTTCTTCCAGGCGGCCGACCACGAGCTGATCTCCCGCGGCGATGAAGTCGAGCACGGAGCTCAGCACCGGGGCGGCGGCGGGTCCGGCGGCGGCCTCCTCGACGCGGATCACCTGGCAGCCCAGGGCCTCGAGGGCGGAGACCTGCTCGTCCACGTTCTCGTCGTCTGGTCGAACGTAGCCGATCTTGAGCATTGAGCCCGCCGTCTCTTTGGTAGTCTGCGCCGAAGGGTCGCAGGTTCCCAGAACCGAGGCCCGGAGCCAAGCGGGTTACATGTTAAATCTCAGCAACAATCGATGGGATCCGAGTTGATTGCGACCAAATTGTGTTCATCCGTAACAAATGTGACGACCTATGTTTCAACATGTTCGGGGAAACGTCTCAGGATGAACTCGGAATCCACTGTTCGGCCTACGGCGAAGCCATAGCCGCCCACCTTCTCGAAGCCGTGGCGGGCATAGAAGCGCTGGGCGCCGAAGTTCTCGGACCAGACGCCGATCCACACGTCCCGCGGCCCGTCGGCCTGCAGCCAGGCCATGACCTCGTCGAACAGCCGCTGGCCCAGGCCGCCGCCCTGCCAGTCCTTCAGGAAGTAGATGCGCTTCAGCTCTCCGCACCCGGGCGTCACCTCGGGGTGCGGCAGGTCGCACGGTCCCGCGAGCGCATAGCCGACCGGCTGGCCGTCGGCCTCCACCAGCCACAGCGCCTTCTTCGGATCGGCCAGGTCGGCGCGGGCGCGCTCCACGCCGTGGGCCTCGGCCAGGAACCCCTCCAGGTCCTCGGGCGGATAGAGGTGTCCGAACGTCTCGGTGAAGGTCCGGGCGCCCAGGGCCGCGATCGTCTCGGCGTCGGCGGCGCCCGCGCGCCGGATTGTGGGTTCAGTCATCCAGCCCCCGTGACTTGCTGTATGATGGATATATGGACGTCGCGCTTTACACCCACCAGGACATGCTGGACCACCGTCCAGGGGAGTGGCACCCGGAGCGGCCCGAGCGGCTGCGGGCGGTGATCGACGCCCTGGATGACGCGGCCGGCCTGGACCTCGAGCCCCGGGACGCGCCGCTCGCCGAACTGGCCGATCTCGCCCGCGTTCACGACCAGGCCTACCTCGACTCCATCTTCAAGATCGTGCCCGCCCACGACCTGCACGAGCTCGACGCCGACACCTACATGTCGGCCGGCAGCCTGGTGGCCGCCCGCCGCGCGGCCGGGGCCCCGGTCCAGGCGGTACGGGACATCGCCGCGGGCCTCGCCGAGCGGGCGTTCTGCGCTGTGCGGCCGCCGGGCCACCACGCCGAGCCCAACCTGCCCATGGGCTTCTGCATCTTCTCCAACGTGGCCATCGCCGCGAAGGCCGCCCAGGCGGCGGGCTTCCACAAGGTCGCGGTGGTGGACTTCGACGTCCACCATGGCAACGGCACCCAGGCGGCGTTTGCTGGCCGCGAGGGCCTGTTCTTCGGCTCGATCCACCAGTGGCCCATGTGGCCGGGCACGGGCCATCCGTCCGAGTGGGTCCCGGGCAACATCGTCAATGCGGTCTCGCCGATGGGCGCCCCGCCGCAGGTGTGGCGCCGCGCCTTCGAGGGTCTGATGGAGAAGGTGGACGAGTTCGCGCCCGACCTGATCCTGGTCTCGGCGGGATTCGACGCCCACAGGCGCGACCCGGTGGGCGACGGCGGCCAGAGCCTGGAGGAGGCGGATTTCGCCTGGGCGACCCGGGCGATCGTCTCGGTGGCCAACGCCCGGGCCAAGGGGCGGGTTGTCTCCTCGCTTGAGGGCGGGTACGACCTCGAAGCTCTGGGTCTGTCCGCGCTCGCGCACGTGAGGGCCCTCGCGGACGGGTAAGGGGCTTTAACGCGCGTGGGCGCCATCGGCAGAGCCGTGCGGGTCTGATGGACAGGGTCCTGACCACCCCCACCCCGACCAAGCCCCCGCCGGTGCGGCACGGGGCGATCATCCTGGCGCGCCACGGCGAGCCGGCGCTGTCGCGCAAGGTGAGGCTGTCGGCGGCCGAGTACCGCGACTTCTGGGCCAACTACGAGATCCTGGGCATTCTGCCGGGCCAGACCCCGCCCCAGGCGCTCGCCCGCTTCGTGGCCGAGTGCGGGACGCTCGTCTCCTCCACCCGGCTGCGCTCGATCGAGAGCGCCCGCGCCCTGGCTGGCGAACGCGAGTTCGCCCGCGAGGAGATGCTGATCGAGGCCCCGCTGCCGCCGCCCAACCTGCCGGCCTGGATCAAGCTGTCGCCGTCGATCTGGGGCTTCCTGGCGAGGCTCTGGTGGTGGTTCTTCGACCACCACGAAGGGCAGGAGACGCGCAGCCAGGCCGAGGAACGCGCCGACCGCGCCGCCGCCATGCTGATCGGCCTGGCCGCCGGCGGCGAGAACGTGGTCGTGCTGGCCCACGGCTTCTTCAACTTCATGATCGGCCGCAGCCTGCGCAAGCTCGGCTGGAAGCTCGTCGAGAGCGAAGGCTACAAGTACTGGTCCATGCGCCGCTTCGAGCGCGCCTGACCGTGAGCTCCGCGAAGTCCGCGCTGGCCAAGGCCGCGTCACTGGCCGAGCGGGGCGGGATCGACGAGGCGCTGGCCGTCCTGCTTTCCATCGTCGACGATGCCGAACACGGCTACCAGGCCCTGGTGGAGGCGGCGCGCATGCAGGCGACGCTGCGTCGGCACGACGAAGCGCTGGAAACGCTGGAACGCGCTATCCGGCTCAGGCCGAACGATCCGCTGGCCTGGTTCCGTCGCTCGCTGCTCAGGCTGTTGAAGCGCGACTTCGAGGGCGGCTGGCGGGACTACGAGACCCGTCTCGTCACCGAGGAATTCCTCAAGGTCGGCCTCAATCCCCCCCAGCTCGCCGGCGCGGTGGCTCCCAACGCCCGCCATGAAGACTTGGCCGGCCGACGCGTGCTCCTGGTCCCGGAGCAGGGCCTGGGCGATCTGGTGATGTTCGCGAGCATCGTGCCCGACCTGGCCAGGCTGGCGTCCCAGGTCATCATCGCCTGCGACTATCGGCTGGCGGGTCTCTTCGCCAGCTCGTTTCCCGGGAACGTCAGGATCAACGGTCCAGCCTCGCTGTCGCGCTCGGAATTCGACGTGGCCATCGCCATTGGCAGCGCGCCGCGCCTCTTCCGCAATCGCCCCGAGGACTTTCCTGGAACGCCCTATCTGCGGCCGCGGCCCGAAGTTCGGGCCAAGTGGGCCGAGAGGCTCGGCCCGCGCCCGGCGGGACTGCGGATCGGCCTGTCGTGGCGCGGCGGCTCGGTCGGCACCGGCAGCCTGCGACGCTCGGTGGAGATCGCGCAGCTGAAGCCCATCCTGGGCCTTCCCGGCTGCGAGTTCGTCAGCCTGCAATATGGCGACGTGGAGGCCGAGATCGTCGCGGCGAACCGCAAGCTGGGCACGAACATCCGTTCGTTCCCCAAGGCCGAGATCGACGACTACGAGGAGCTCGCGGGCCTGGTGCTGAACCTGGACGCCGTCGTGTCGGTGCAGACGGCGGTCGTCCACCTCAGCGGGGCCCTGGGCCAGACCTGCCTCGGCCTGCTGCCGGCCAATCCTGAATGGCGCTACGGCCTGACGGGGGAGACCATGCCCTGGTACCGATCGGTCCGTCTCTTCCGCCAGGGCGAGCCGGGCGACTGGGAGCCGGTCATCGCGGCCGCCGCGGCCATGCTCCACTCTAGACTTTGAGGTTCTTCCAGGGGCCCGTGATCGCCAGGGTCTTGCCGGGCGAATAGAGGTTCACGAACAGCGTCGAGCCGTCGGGCGAGAAGCAGGCGCCCGCCAGCTCCGTGTTCACCGGCTTCACCATCCCGGCGGGCTCGGCGTTGCGGCCCACCGCATAGACCTCGCCCTTGGGCGTGACGGCCTTGAGCTGGTTCTGGCCCAGGCCCTTGTCCTCACAGACGAACAGGTGGCCCCAGGGCGCGACGGCGATGTTATCGGCCATGCTGAGGATGTCCGGGTGCGTCGGCTCGACGAAGAGCTGCAGGCGGCCGGGCTCGCCCGCCTCGCCCGCCTTGCCCTCGTGGGGGCTCGGGACGTAGCGGAGGATCTGGCTGTGGTTGGCCGGGCCGCCGCTGGTGCAGGTGATGAACACCTCGCCCTGACCGAAGAACAGGCCCTCGCCGCGGGCGAGCAGGACCGCGCCCTTGGCCTTGCCCTGCATGCGCAGGTCGTCGCCGGGGCTCTCGGGACCGTCGATGTCGATCCAGACCGTCTCCTGCCAGTCGCCGACCCGCCAGGACGGCTCCTTCCAGTTGCGGATGTCGAGGTCGCGGTCCTTCAGGCCCAGGGCCTGCAGCCGGCCGCCGGCCAGCAGCCGGTTCGGGTCGTTGGGGAGGTAGCGGTAGAAGAGGCCGTCGGCCATGTCCTCGGTAAGGTAGACGATGCCCGTGCGCGGGTCCGTGGCGGTGGCCTCGTGGCGGAAGCGGCCCATGGCCTTGATCGGCAGCGGCTCGACCAGGCCCTTGGCGTTCGCGGGCACCTCGAAGACCCAGCCGTGATCCTTCGTCCCCTGGCTCCCGGCCCGCTGCGTCGTCTCCTCGCAGGTCAGCCAGGTGTTGCGCGGCGTCACCCCACCCGCGCAGTTCAGCATGGTCCCGGCCAGGCTCATGTGGTGCGAGACGAGCTTCCGGGCGCGCAGGTCCCAGACGAGGTTGCTGGTCCCGCCCGCGAAGGGCTTGCCATTGCGCACGTCGAAGACGCGGTCGGCCGGGATCTTGGCGGCCAGCGCCCCGTCGGCCCCGAACGCCGAGCGCTCCAGGTCGGCCGGGTAGATCTCGTGGTTGCGCACCAGGGCCACGCGGCCCGGCCCGGCGGGGAAGCAGCCCATGCCGTCCATGCGGCCGGGGGTCAGCAGGCCGTCGTCCATCGGCTGGCCGAATTCCGACACGACCGTGTACGAGAAGCCCTCGGGCAGGTCGAAGATCCCCGCCGGGTCCGGCTTCAGCTCGCCGTAGCCGGCGATCTGGTTGACGTAGTCGACGCCCGTCCGGGCGAACGCCTGCGACAGGCCGCCGAAGGCCAGGGACGTGGCGGCGAGGCCGAGGAAACCGCGACGAGATACGGACATGATTGCACCCCCTGCCTTCCGCGAGCTATCCGCCCAACATTGCAGCCGGATGACGGAGTCGCCGATCCGCCAGCCTTAGCGGGTGGACCGGCGCCGGCGCCAGTTCTAGGTTCGTCGCAACCTGAGGAGATCCATGTCCGAGCCCGCCGACATCGCCGAGATGAGCTTCGAGCAGGCGCTCGCCGAACTGGAGCAGATCGTCGCGCGCCTGGAATCCGGCCAGGCGCCGCTCGAGGATTCCATCCGCATGTACGAACGCGGCGCGGCCCTGAAGGCCCACTGCGAGAAGCGGCTGGAGGCGGCGCGCCTGCGCGTGGAGAAGATCGTCATGGGCGCGGGCGGCGCCCCGAACGCCGAGCCGGCCGAGTTCGGCTGATGGAGCTCGCCCGGCGCGTGGCCGAGGCCGCCGACCTGGTGACGGTGGCCCTCGACGAACTCCTGCCCAGGGGCGAGGGGCCCGAGGGTCGCCTGACCGAGGCCATGCGCTATGCGGCGCTGGGGCCGGGCAAGCGCCTGCGCACCTTCTTCGCGCTGGAGACCGGCCGGATGTTCGAGCTGGAGGAGCGGCCGGTGCTGCGCTCGGCCTGCGCGCTGGAATGCATCCACGCCTACAGCCTCGTGCACGACGACCTGCCCTGCATGGACGACGACGACGTGCGCCGCGGCCGGCCCACCGTGCACAAGGCCTATGACGAGGCCACGGCCGTTCTGGCGGGCGACGCCCTGCAGACCGCCGCCTTCGAGATCCTGGCCCATCCCGACACCCATTCCGACGGGGCGATCCGCGCCGAGCTGGTCGCGCGCCTGGCCCACGCCTCGGGCGCCCGCGGCATGGCCGGCGGCCAGATGATCGACATCCTGGGCGTGCGCGGGGACCTGGGCGGGGTGGCGCGCATGCAGCGGCTCAAGACCGGCGCGCTGATCGCCTGCGCCTTCGAGTTGCCGCTGGTGCTCGCCCGGGCCAAGGAGGCCGAGCGCCACGCGCTGATGGCCTTCGCCCACGACCTGGGCCTGGCCTATCAGATCGTCGACGACCTGCTGGACGCCGAGGGCGACGAGGGCGCGATGGGCAAGGCCGCGCGCAAGGACGCCGAGAAGGGCAAGGCCAACTTCGTCACCCTGCTGGGCGTGGACGCCGCGCGCGAGCGCCTGGGTCTGCTCGCCGGCCAGACGAAATCCCATCTGGATCCGTTCGGCTCCCAGGCCGATTTCCTGCGGGCGAGCGTGGATTTCGTGCTAGAGCGCCGGCAGTAGCCGCAACGTCACGCGTCGTCCCCTATGCCCCCCGTCACGCCCCTGCTCGACAAGGTCTCCTCACCCGCCGACACGCGCGGGTTCTCGATCGCCGAGCTGCGTCAGCTGGCGGACGAACTGCGGGCCGAGACCATCGACGCCGTCTCCCAGACGGGCGGCCACCTGGGCGCGGGCCTGGGCGTGGTCGAGCTGACGGTCGCCCTGCACCACGTCTATGAGACGCCCAGGGACATCCTGATCTGGGACGTCGGCCACCAGGCCTATCCGCACAAGATCCTCACCGGCCGCCGGGACCGCATCCGCACCCTGCGCCAGGGCGGCGGCCTCTCGGGCTTCACCAAGCGCGCCGAGAGCGAATACGACCCCTTCGGCGCGGCCCACGCCGCCACCTCGATCTCGGCCGCCCTCGGCTTCTGCGCGGCCCGCGACCGCGAGGGCCGGGACAACAGGGTGGTGGCCGTCATCGGCGACGGCTCGATGAGCGCCGGCATGGCCTACGAGGCGATGAACAACGCCTACGAGACCACCAAGCAACTGACCGTCATCCTGAACGACAACGACATGTCGATCGCGCCCCCGGTGGGCGGAATGAGCGCCTATATGGCGAGGCTCGTGTCGGGCGGCGGCTACCAGTCCCTGCGCAACATCGGCAAGGCGGTCTCCAAGGCCTTCCCCCGCCCGATCCAGGAAGCCGCCCGCAAGGCCGAGGAATTCGCCCGGGGCATGGTCACCGGCGGCACGTTCTTCGAGGAGCTGGGCTTCTACTACGTGGGCCCGATCGACGGCCACGACATGGACGCCCTGGTCCACGTGCTCCAGAACGCCCGCAAGATCGACGACAAGCCGGTCCTCGTCCACGTGGTCACCCAGAAGGGCAAGGGCTACGCGCCGGCCGAGAACGCCGCCGACAAGTACCATGGCGTGGTCAAGTTCGACGTGGTCACCGGCAAGCAGGCGAAACCCGCCCAGACCCACGCGCCCAGCTACACCAAGGTCTTCGCCCAGGAGCTCGTGAAGCACGCCGAGCGGGATCCGACGATCATGGCCATCACGGCGGCCATGCCCTCGGGCACCGGCCTCGACCTGTTCGGCGAGCGCTTCCCCGAGCGGACCTTCGACGTGGGCATCGCCGAGCAGCACGCGGTGACCTTCGCCGCGGGCCTCGCCGCCGACGGCATGAAGCCGTTCTGCGCGATCTATTCCACCTTCCTGCAGCGCGGCTACGACCAGGTGGTCCACGACGTGGCGATCCAGGGCCTGCCGGTCCGCTTCGCCATCGACCGGGCGGGCCTCGTGGGCGCCGACGGACCGACCCACGCCGGCTCCTTCGACGTCGGCTTCATGGGCCAGCTTCCGGGCATGGTCATGATGGCGCCCGCCGACGAGGCGGAACTTGCCCGGGCCGTCGCCACGGCCGTGGCCATCGACGACCGCCCCTCGGCCTTCCGCTATCCGCGCGGCGAGGGCGTGGGCGTCGAGATCCCGCCGCTGGCCGACCCGCTGGAGATCGGCAAGGGCCGCATCGTGCGCGAGGGGACGGCGGTCGCCATCCTGTCGCTGGGCACGCGCCTGAGCGAAAGCCTCCGCGCCGCCGACCTGCTGGCCGCCCGCGGCCTTTCGGCCACCGTGGCCGACGCGCGCTTCGCCAAGCCGCTCGACCTCGACCTGCTGCTGCGGCTGGCCCGCGAGCACGAGGCGCTGATCACGGTGGAGGAGGGCGCGGTCGGCGGCTTCGGCGCCTTCGTGCTGCATGCGCTGGCCGAGCACGGCGCCCTGGACCGGGGCCTGAAGGTGCGCACGCTCACCCTGCCCGACATCTTCCAGGACCACGACAAGCCCGAGGCCATGTACGCCCAGGCCGGCCTCGACGCCGAAGGCATCGCCCGCGGCGCGCTGCATGCGCTGGGCGTCGACAACGCCACGGTCAAGGGCCGCAGGGCCTAGGCGCCCTTTACCTCCCCCAGCGCGAAGCGCTGGCGGGAGGGGGACCGCCCGCCGCAGAGCGGGTGGTGGAGGGGGCAGGCCGCATCCGCTGAGCCAGTCCGAGGCGGTCGGCGGCCATGCGCAGCACGCTGCCGGCGGCCCCATCCAGATCCCGGTAGACTTCTCCCGCCGGAAGGCGGACGACCGTTATGCCTTGGCTCGCCAGCCACGCGTCGCGCGCGGCGTCCTTGGCGCGCGCCTCGTCACTCCAATGCAGCCGGCCGTCCACCTCCACCGCCAGCCGCGCCGACGGACAGTAGAAGTCCAAAATGATCGCGCCGACGGGGTGCTGACGGCGAAATGTCGGCCTGTCAGGCCCTCGGCCCCGCAGCCGGCTCCAGAGCATGACCTCGGGCTCGCTCATGCTCCTGCGCAGCGACCGGGCGCGGACTGTGATCAAGGAGCCATGTCGCACGCCGTGCCTCCGCTTGCCCCCTCCACCGCTCGCTCTTCGGCGAGCGGTCCCCCTCCCGCCGCTTCGCGGGGGAGGCAATCTATAGAACAAAGCAAGAACTCATAGTCGCGTCAAGCGCCCCGGCAGCTTTCCAGGAAGCGGCGGCCCCTCTCGGGATCGGCGGGCAGGTGGGTGCGCCGGCCGCCCAGGCGCACCGACAGCGCCTCGCCCCCGGCGAAGCTGCGGAGCGCCGGATCGTCCGCCTTGGCCGACGCCTCGACGATGTAGCCGTCGGTCATCATGTCGGGCTGGGCCTTGGCGTTGTGGCGTGAGGCGACGCTGCCCGCTTCGAGGATGAGCGCCGGATTGTCCCGCTTCTCGGCCTCGATCAGGCTGACCAGCACCTCGCCCGAGCGGGGGCGGCAGGCCAGCATCACGACGACGTTGTCGGTGCCATCCTGGCCGAAGGCGAGCTTGGCCTCGTCGGCGCTCTCGGTGAGTTCCCAGCCCATGTCCGGCCCCGTCGCCACCGGCGCGACGGGATGGGCGCAGGCGCCAAGCGCCAGGGCGGCAAGAAGGCTGGAAAGGCTACGGCGGCGCATGACGCTCCCTCTATGGGTTAACGCCGGCGCCGCCGCATTGATCCGCGTCAGGGTCAGAAGGGCGAGAAGCGCTCGATCAGCGACTGGCCCGCCGGCGTCTTCTGCACCCGGCTGATGTCGCCGCGGCCGCCATAGCTGATGCGGGCCTCGGCGATCTGGGTGTGGCGGATGGTGTTGGCCGCCGAGATGTCCTCGGGCCGCACGATGCCCGCCACGGTGAGCTGGCGGATGTCGGTGTTGGTGCGCACCTCCTGGGTGCCCTGGATGGTCATGTTGCCGTTGGGCAGCACGCCGGTGACCACGGCGGCGATGGTCAGGCTGATCTTCTCGGCCCGGTTCACCGCGCCCGCGCCGGCGTTGGCCGTCTTGGAACCGACCTCGATGGCGTTCGCCGGGTCGTACTCGCCCGGCAGGATGCGGCCCAGGCTGGATTCCAGGCCCAACAGGTGCGGGATTCCCGCCGTCATGCCCGAGGTCCGCGAGCTGGTCGTGGAGTTGATGGTCTTGGCGCTGTCGTCGATGTCGATCTGCACCGTCAGGATGTCGCCCACCCGGCCGGCCCGCTGGTCGGCGAAGAAGGTGCGCGCGCCCGCCCGCCAGAGGGAGTTGGCGCTGGCCGGGATCGGGACCGGTTCGCGGACCGAGGCCAGGGGCAGCACCTGCTGTTCGCGCGGCACCAGGGCGGCGGGATAGCCCACGGGGGCCAGCTCGGGGCCGCGCACGGCTTCGGTCACGGTGGAGCAGGCGGCCAAGGGGGCCACCAGCGGGACGAGGGCGGCCAGCGCGATCAGGGACAGACGCATGGGAGCTTCCTTCAACGGAGCGCGACGCGGGTGGAGCGGTTGAGGCGGAGCATGTCGGCGGCCGGGCCCACGGCCGCCTGGCCGGGTCCGGTGACGACCGCCTGCACGATCTTCTTCGAGCTGGGGTTCTGGACGTTGATGGTCTCCCCCACGCCGCCGCCGCTCAGCGCCTTGGCCTGGAGGGCGAGGGAGACGCCGTCGGCGTCGTAGGTCAGGGTCACGACGTCGCCCGCCTTGACGACGGCGAGCGCCGCCACGTCGCGGGCGGCGACCGGCGCGCCCGCGCGCAGCGGGCGCTTGGCGGCCAGGCCGATCACGGCGTCCGGGTCGTTCGGCGCGTCGGCCGGGGCGGCGGCGGCCTTGCCCCAGACGAGGTCGGTGGGCTGCACCAGCTCGCCGGCGGAGAGGTTCCGGGCCCAGGTGAGCACCTCGACGTTGCCCCGCTGGACGGCGGCGGCGGCGGGCGTTCCGCCGCGCACCACGATCTTGCGCAGGCCCTGGGCGTTGGCCCAATCGAGGCCCGCGCGGCGGGCGGCGGCCTGCACGAGGCCCGCGTCCAGCATCACGCTGCCGGCCGGGCGGGCGGCCACCGGGACCTGCGCCGCGGCGCCCGCGCCGTCGAACAGGTCGCCCAGGGTCACGATCCCGTCCGCGTCGGCCGCGTCGGCCTTCAGCGTCACCGGCTGGCCGGCGAGCGCGGGGCCCGCCAGGGCCGTGACGAGGACCGCCAGGGAAGTGGCCAGAACGCGCATGGCCTACGACTTCACCTGGTTGGCGGTCGCCAGCATGTTGTCGGCGGTGGAGATGACCTTGGAGTTCATCTCGTAGGCCCGCTGGGCGACGATCAGGGCGCTGATCTCGGCCACCGCGTCGACGTTCGAGGCTTCGGTGTAGCCCTGCATCAGCTTGCCGACGCCGTTCTCGCCCGGCACGCCGGTGGTGGGGGCGCCCGAGGCGGCGGTCTCCTTGAAGAGGTTGGCCCCCTGGGCGGCCAGGCCGCCTTCGTTCAGGAAGGTGGCCAGTTCGAGCTGGCCCACGACGCTGGGGGCCACCTGGCCGGCGGTGGTCACCTGGACCTCGCCGCTCTCGGAGATGGCCACGTCCACGGCGTCCTGCGGGATGGTGATGGCCGGCTGGATCTGGAAGCCGTCCTGGGTGACCAGCTGGCCTTCGTCGTTGACCGCCAGGTTGCCCGCGCGGGTGTAGGCCGTCTCGCCCGACGGCAGCAGCACCTGCAGGAAACCCCGGCCGTTGATGGCGATGTCGAAGTCGTTGTCGGTGCGGGTCAGCGTGCCCTGGGTGTTGATCCGATAGACGCTGCCGGCCTTCACGCCCGCGCCCACCTGGACCCCGGTCGGGACCACCGTGCCCTGGTCGGAGGACTGCACCCCCGCCGCCTCGAAGGTCTGGTAGAGCAGGTCCTGGAACTCGGCGCGCTGACGCTTGAACGCCACCGTGTTCATGTTGGCGATGTTGTTCGAGATGACCTCGACGTTGAGCTGCTGGGCGGCCATGCCCGTCGCGGCTGTGCGGAGCGCCTGCATCGGTCGCTACTCCCTTACTGCACCCGCCCCAGGCGCTCGACGGAGCGGCGCGAGAGGTCGGCTTCGGAATCCATCATCTTGGCGGTCTGTTCGTAGGCCCGTGACACCTCGATCATGCGGGTGATCTCGAGGATGGCCTGCACGTTCGAGCCTTCCAGCATCCCCTGGCGCAGGCGCGCGTCGGCGGCGGGCTGGGGGAACAGGTTCGAGGTGTTCTGGTAGAGGTTGTCGCCCACCTTCTCGAGGGCGCCCAGGTTCTCGAAGGTGACGACGCCGATCTTGCCGATCCGCTCGCCGTTCTGGGTGATCACGCCGTCGGCCGAGACGCCGACCGGGCCCTTCTCGGGGTCGATGGTGATCTCGCCGCCGCCGTCGTCCAGCACGGGCGCGCCCGACTGGGTGGTCAGGCGGCCGATCTCGTCGGTGCGGAAGCGGCCGTCGCGGGTGAAGCGCTCGCCGTCGTCGCCGCGCACCCGGAAGAAGCCCTGGCCCTCGATGGCCAGGTCGAACTCGCCGTCGGTCTTGCGCAGGGCGCCCTGGCCGAAGTCGCGGGCCACGCCGTCGGCGGTGACGAACTTCACGGGCTTGGGCCCGCCCAGCGTCATGGCCGGCGCCTGGGGGTCGGTCTTCTGCATCAGCGACTCGACCTTGAAGCCGGTCGTGTCGAGGTTGGCGATGTTGTTCGAGATGATGTCCATCTCGCGACGCAGCACCATCTGGCGCGACAGTCCGACGTAGAGGGCGTTGTCCATCTTAACGGCCAGGCCTTGGAAAGCGACTTTCTCGCCATCCGCGCTGCAAGCTTCGGGCCAACCGGAAAACCCAAGGAAATCCAGCGACTAATAAAGTTAACGGGCGCCGGGCGGCGGAAAATGCCGGGCAGCCTTGGCCGCCGTTAAGGTCCGTTAAAAACCGCTTCTTAACCAAACGGCGGCATGCGTGGACGGGCTAGGATTCTAAGGAACGCGCGCGTGGCCAAGGACAAGGTCAAGGAAGCGCCCGAGGGCGAGGCTTCCGCCGAAGGCGAGGAGGGCGAAGGCGCGCCCGCCAAGAAGAAGCTTCCGCTCAAGCTGATCATCATCGCGGGCGTCGCCGCCGTGCTCGTGCTGGGCGGCGGCGGGACCGCGGCCTTCATCTTCCTGAAGCCCAAGCCGGACGAGGCGGCCGCCCACGGCGAGGCCAAGGGCAAGGAGAAGAAGAAGGAAAAGAAGGGCAAGGAAGAGAAGGGCAAGGAAGGCGAGGGCGGGGGCGCCGGCGGCGGCCAGGTCCGCGAGGGTCCCGATGGGGTGATCTTCTACACCCTGCCCGACGTGGTGGTGAACATGCAGACCGCCGACGGCCGGCCCACCTTCCTGAAGCTGAAGCTCACCCTGGAACTGCCCGACGAGGGCGCGGTCGAGGAACTGGAGCCGAACATGCCGAGGCTCCAGGACATGTTCCAGAGCTTCCTGCGCGAACTGCGGCCCGAGGACCTGGCCGGCAGCCAGGGCTCCTACCAGCTGCGCATGGAGATCCTGCGCCGGGTGAACCTGGTGATCGCGCCGTCCAAGGCCAACGCCGTCCTCATCGAGGAGATGCTGATCAACTAGGGCCCGCCCTGGCTGACGTTCCCGACCATGAGCGAAGACACCGAACTCCCTCCCGAAACCGAGGCCGCCGAGGGCGGCGACGAGGCCGGCTGGGCCCAGGCCAAGCCCGGCGGGGGCGGCGGCGAGAGCCTGATCGGCTCGGAGCGCATCCTCAATCAGGACGAGATCGACAGCCTGCTGGGCTTCGACCTCTCGGACGATGAGCTGGCCGAGCGCACGGGCATCCGCGCGATCATCAATTCGGCGCTGGTCTCCTACGAGCGCCTGCCGATGCTGGAGATCGTCTTCGACCGCCTCGTGCGGTTGATGACCACCTCCCTGCGCAACTTCACCTCGGACAACGTCGAGGTCAGCCTCGACAACATCAGCTCGATCCGCTTCGGCGACTATCTGAACTCGATCCCGCTGCCGGCCATCCTGTCGGTGTTCCGGGCCGAGGAGCTGAACAACTACGGCCTGCTGACGGTCGATTCGAACCTGATCTACTCGATCGTGGACGTGCTGCTGGGCGGCCGGCGCGGCACCGCGGCCATGCGCATCGAGGGCCGCCCCTACACCACCATCGAGCGCGTGCTGGTGCAGCGGATGGTCGAGGTGGTCCTGGCCGACGCCCGCGAGGCCTTCGAGCCCCTGACGCCCGTCACCTTCACCCTCGACCGCCTGGAGACCAACCCGCGCTTCGCCGCCATCGCCCGGCCGGCCAACGCCGCGATCCTGGTGAAGCTGCGTATCGACATGGAGGACCGCGGCGGGCGCATCGAGCTCTTGCTGCCCTACGCCACCCTCGAGCCCATCCGGAAGATGCTGCTGCAGCAGTTCATGGGCGAGAAGTTCGGCCGCGACAACATCTGGGAAAGCCACCTCGCCACCGAACTCTGGACCACCAACCTCGAGGTCCGCGCCGTGCTCGACGAGCAGCAGATCAGCCTCCAGCGCGTGCTCGACATGAAGGTCGGCGAGACCCTGATGCTGAACGCCACGCCCGACAGCCTGATCGAACTGCGGGCCGGGACCATCCCGCTCACCCGCGGCCGCATGGGCCGCCGCAACGCCCACATCGCCGTCCGGGTCGAAGCGCCCCTGACGCCCCACGCCCGCCGGGCCATCACGAGGACCTCATGAGCGCGATCGCCATCGTCATGAACCTGCTGCTGGCGGGGCTGCTGGTCGCGGCCCTGACCCTGGGCATGCGTCTGAACCGCCGCCTGAAGGCCCTGCGCGACAGCCAGGACGGCTTCGCCACCGCCGTGGCCGAGCTGAACGCCGCCGCGGCCCGCGCCGAGCAGGGCCTGGCCGACCTGCGCGCCGCCACCGACGAGGCGACGGACGAGCTCGCCGACCGCATCGAGAAGGGCCGCGCGCTCGCCGCCAAGCTGGAGCGCCTGGTCGCCCAGACGCCGGAGCACGTCCGCGCCGCGCCGGAGCCCGCCAGCGAACTTGGCCGCGACGCCGCCCGCGACACCGAGCGCCGTCTGGGCGCCCTGCTGGCCGCCGCCCGCGAGGCCCGCGCCAAGCCCGAGCGCCTGGTCCGTGCGGAGCCCCGGGTCGCGTCGCGGCCGGCCAGTCCGGACGACGACCTCTTCGAGGACGCGGCGCTCACCCTCGACAGCTTCGGAGGCCGCCGGTGAAGTCGATGCCGCGCATCCTGCCGCTGGTGGGCCTCGCCGCCGGCGGAGTCCTGGCGATCAACGCGCTCGCCGGCGCCCGCGACCTGCCCGGGCTGGTCTCGGGCGCGCGCGCCTTCGCCGAGGAGGCTGTCAAGGGCGGCAAGGACGAGGCCAAGGATCCCAAGGACAAGGCCGGCAAGGGCGACGGCGCCAAGGATGGCGAGGCCGCCACCGGCGAGGCCAAGGACGCCGCCGCGGTCCTGCCGGCGCCGACCATCGCGCCCAAGCCGGTCTGCGCGCCCACCGCCGCCGAGCTCGCCAAGCAGGCCGGCCTCTCCCCCGCCGAACTGCAGGTGCTCCAGAGCCTGGGCGACCGCCGGGGCCAGCTCGACAAGCGCGAGGACGACCTCAACACCCAGCTCGCCCTGATGGCCGCGGCCGAGGCCAAGCTGGACGCCAAGATCAAGGCCCTGAACGGCCTGAAGGGCGAGGTCCAGGGGCTGCTGACCCAGGCCGAAAGCAAGGAAGCCGCCGAGATCGACCGGCTGGTGAAGGTCTTCGAAGGCATGAAGGCCAAGGACGCCGCGCCCCGCTTCACCGCCCTTGACGAGAGCGTCCGCCTGCCGATCGCGGCCAAGATGAAGGAGCGCTCGCTCTCGGCGATCATGGCCCAGATGCCGGCCGCCGAGGCCAAGAAGCTGACGGAAGGGCTCGCCAAGCGCTTCACCGACGCCCAGGCCGCCGCCGCCAAGGCGCGGGCGCTGGCCCAGAACGGGGCCCAGAACGAGGCCCAGCCGCCGGCCGCCGACCCCAAGGCCGCCCCGAAAGCTGCGCCCAAGGCTCCCCAGCCGCGCCAGCAGGCGAAGGCTCCGGCCGCCGCCCCGCCCGCCAAGGCCGGGTAGCCGATGAGCCTGCGCCAGGCCCTGCGTTCCGGCGTCGCCGCCGCCTGCATCGCCTCCGTGGCGGCGCCGGCCGGCGCGGTCGCGCCCGCGGCGGAGGCCCTGGCCAAGAGCCCCCTGGACGTCCGCGTGGCCCAGGCCGAGACGTTCTCGCGCCTGGAGTTCCACTGGAAGGGCAAGGCGGCCGTGAGCCACGCCCGCGAAGGCCAGGCCCTGGTGCTGACTTTCAGCCGCGACGCCGATCCCGACATCTCGCGCCTGCGCACCTCGCCGCCGAAGTGGATCAAGACCGCCGAGAAGCGCCATGCGGGCGGCAGGCTGCAACTCGTCATCACGCTCGCCGACGACGCCGACGCCAAGGTCGGGACCGCCGACGGGACCGCCTACGTCAACGTCTTCGAGAAGCCGCCCGAGCCCGAGGCGCCGCCCGTCGAGGTCGCCCAGATCGAGCCCGAGCCGCCCAGGCCGAACCCCGTCCCGCCCGGCGGGGTGGTGCGGATGGGCGCGAGCGTGGCCGCCGGCCAGGCGCAGCTCACCTTCACCTGGGCCAATCCGGCCGGCGCCGCCGTCTTCCGGCGGGGCGATGCGGTGTGGGTGGTGTTCGATGCGCCCGCCACCCTCGACGTCTCGGCCGCGCCCAAGGGCCTGAAGCAGTTCACCGCGATCCAGGCCTTCAAGGGCCCCGACCACGCCGCCATCCGGATCGAGGCGGCCCGCGACGTGCCCGTCTTCGCCGTCGCGGTGGGGAACACCTGGACCATCGCGCTCGGTCCCGGCTCCCAGTCCCAGCCCGGCCTCGTGCGCCTGGGCCGCGACGCCGCCGGCGGCCCGCCGGTCGTCAAGGCGCCGGTGGCCGGCGCCACCCGCGTCATCCGGATCGCCGACCCGGCGGTGGGCGACACGCTCACCGTGGTCACCGCGCTCGGCCCGCCGAAGGGCGTGCCCAGCCGCCGCGACTACGTCCAGATGGCCGTGCTGCCCTCGATCCAGGGGCTGGCGGTGGAGTCCTTCATCGAGGACCTGGCCGTCGAGCGCGACGGCGACATCGTCCGCCTGGGGCGGCCCGACGGCCTGACGCTGTCGCCCGCCTGGGCCAGCCGCGACCGCGACCAGGCGGAGCTCGGCGCGCCCAAGCCCGCCGCCATGCCGGCGCTGATCTCCGAGGAGTGGAAGCGCACGGGCGAGGGCGGATTCCTCGCCCGCTACAACGCGCTCACCGCCTCGGCCGCCGCCGAGGGCGCCAACAAAGACCGCGAGGCGCCGGTGGCCGCGCGCATGGCGCTCGCCCGCTTCCTGCTGGGCTCGGAGCTGTCGTTCGAGACCATCGGCGTGCTCAACGACCTCGCCCGCGAGCATCCCGAGATGCTCGACGACCCCGAGTTCCGCGGCCTGCGCGGCGTCGCGAGGGTGCTGGCCCGCCGCTACAAGGAAGCCGAGGCCGACCTTTCGGCGCCGCCGCTCGCGGACGATCCGTCGAGCGCCCTCTGGCGCAGCTACGTCTCGGCCCAGCTCGCCCACTGGCCGGACGCGCGGACCCAGTTCGGCAAGGGCGTGGAGGCCTACGGCCTGTTCCCGGCGGTCTGGAAGGCCCGCTTCGCGAGGGCCGAGGCCCAGGCCGCGCTCGCCCAGGGCGACCTCGTGGGCGCCGAGGCCCGCGTGCGCATGGCGCTGCAGGAGAAGGCCGGCTCGCTGGAGGAGCTGCACAGTCGCCTGCTCCAGGCCCGGGTGGTCGAACTGCAGGGCAACAAGGACCGGGCGCTGAAGATCTACACCGCCATCGCCCGGGCGCCAGTGGACGCGCTCTCGGCGCCGGCCCTGCTGCGCGCCACCCAGATCAAGCTCGAGACCGGCAAGCTCACGCCGCTCCAGGCCGCCACCGTCTTCGACAACCTGCGCTACCGCTGGCGCGGCGACGCCACCGAGCTGGAGACCATCCGGGCGCTCGGCAACCTCTATCTCGGCCAGGGCCGCTACCGCGAGGCGCTGGAGGCCCTGCGCACCGCCGGCGGGCGGCTGCCCGACCTGCCGGAATCCCTCCAGCTCCAGGCCGACCTGTCGGCCGCCTTCCGCGCCCTGTTCCTGGACGGCATGGCCGACGGGCTGGAGCCGGTGCAGGCGCTGGCGCTCTTCTACGACTTCAAGGAGCTGACGCCGATCGGCGCCGATGGCGACCTGATGGTCCGCAAGCTGGTGCGCCGCCTGGTCGACGTGGACCTGCTGCCCCAGGCGGCCGAGCTCCTGAAGTACCAGGCCGACAACCGCCTCGACGGCGTGGCCCGCGCCCAGGTGGCCACGGACCTGGCGCTCATCTACCTGATGGACCGCAAGCCCGAGCAGGCCATCCAGGCCATCAACGCCTCGCGGACCACCATCCTGCCGACGGCTCTCAACAACGAGCGCCGCCTGATCGAGGCGCGCGCCTGGGCCGGCGTCGCACGCTACGAGAACGCCCTGGAGATCATCGAGCGCGACCGGTCCAGGGAGGCCGACGACCTGCGGGCCGAGATCACCTGGAAGCAGAAGAACTGGGCCGCCGCCGGGCCGCTGTTCGAGAAGGCGCTGGGCGAGCGCTGGAAGACCCCCGACGCCCTGACCTCGGACGAGGAGGGCAAGCTGCTCCGCGCCGGCGTCGCCTACAGCCTGGCCGGCGACGAAGCCTCGCTCGAGCGCCTGGAGCGGCAGTACGCCGGCTTCTACGAGAAGGCCAACAACCCCGAGGCGCTGAAGATCGCGCTCTCCGGCGCGCCGACCGGCCGGCTCAGCGTGGGCGACTTCGGCCGGGTCAGCGCCGACAACGAGGCCTTCGCGGGCTGGGTGGCCAAGATGAAGACGCGGTTCAAGACCCGGCCTTCACCCACGGGCAAGGCCGCGCCCGCCGCCACAAAGCAGGCCCAGGCCCCGGTCCAGCCGAGGCCCGCGGCCCCCGCGGCGAAGGGCTAGCCCCCGCCGGCGCCGCGCTGGAAGCTTTCGACGAGGCTGCCGCAGACCAGCCGCCAGCCGTCCACCAGCACGAAGAAGATCAGCTTGAACGGCAGGCTGACCACCGAGGGCGGCAGCATCATCATGCCCATGCTCATCAGCACGCTGGCGACCACCAGGTCGATGACCAGGAAGGGCACGAACAGCAGGAAACCGATCTCGAAGGCCCGCTTGAGCTCCGAGATCATGAAGGCGGGGGTCACCACCCTGAGGGGCACGTCCGACATCTGGGCCGGGCGGGGGATCTTGGACAGCCGCACGAAGAGGGCGAGGTCCTCCCGGTCGACCTGGGAGAGCATGAACTGCTTCACCGGGCCGCCCGCCGCGTCGAAGGCGGCCGGCAGCTCCATCTGCTGGTCCAGCAGCGGCTTGATCCCTTCCTGGTAGGACCGCTCGAAGGTCGGCCCCATGACGATGGCCGTCAGGAACAGCGACAGCGAGACGACCACGGCGTTGGGCGGGCTCTGCTGGAGCCCGAGCGCCGTGCGCAGCAGGGACAGCACCACCACGATCCGCACGAACGAGGTGGTCATGATGACGATGGACGGCGCCAGCGACAGGACGGTCAGCAGGCCGACGAGCTGCACGACCCGCTCGGTCAGGCCGGCGCCGGTGCCGAGGTCGATGTTCACCGCCTGGGCGGCGGCCGCGGCCGGGAAGATCAGGGCGGCGAAGGTGGTGGCGGCCGCCAGGAGGGCGGCCCGCTTCCAGTCCTCGGCCGGAAGCTGACGGACGGCGTTCAGGAGGTCGCGCAGCATCAGCGGGCGTCCTTGGGCAGTTCGGCCATCAGGCGGCCCTCGCCCAGCAGCAGCAGGCGCTCCTTGCCGTCGCAGTCGACGATGACCAGGCGCCGGGCGGGATCGAGCACGAGCGTCTCCACCACCTTCAGCCGCCGCTCGCGCTTCTGGGGCGAGCCGAACCGGGCGAGCGCGTCCGGTCCGTAGCGGCGCAACGCCACCGCCGCGGCCCCGATCAGGCCCAGGGTGACGGCCAGGGCGAAGATGGCCTGGAGGAAGTCGGAGAAATGCATGCTCGACGCTTCTGCGGCGGGGTCCTGCCGGCAAGAGCGCCCTGAGTCCCTTAAGAGGCGATTAACCCTGTTTGTTCACCATGACAGCCATGAACCTGGCCGAGATTCCGCTCTTTGCGATGCTGCGCGGCCGGCTCGGCTACCTGTCCGAGCGCCAGAAGGTCATCGCCCAGAACGTGGCGAACGCCGACACCCCCGGCTACGTGTCCCAGGACCTGAAGCCCTTCGGCTTCGCGGCGCGCGTCCAGGCGCAGTCGCCGACCCTGATGGCCGCCACCCAGGCCGGCCACATGCATCCGAAGGACGAACGGCGCGGCGCCGGCGCGGCCTACAAGCCCGTCGCGACGCCCGGCTCCGAGACCACGCTCAACGGCAATTCCGTCGTGCTGGAGGAGGAGATGATGAAGATGTCCGACGCGCGCATGAACTACGACGCCGCCATCGGCTTCTACCAGAAGTCCCTCAACATCCTGCGCACGGCCGCCCGGCCGGTGCAGCGCTGATCCGCTGGGGAGGCTGACGCATGGCCGAACGTTCCGTCGCCAACATCGCCCAGGCCGTGGCGGCCTCCGCCCTCCGCGCCCAGCAGGCGCGGATGCGGATCATCGCCGAGAACCTGGCGAACGCGAACTCCACCTCCAAGACCCCCGGTGGCGATCCCTACCGGCGCCAGGCCCCGGTGTTCGAGCCGACCAAGGTGTCCGGCGGGCGCGGCGTGAAGATGGTCCGGGTCGAGGCCGACCAGACCGACTTCCGCACCGAGTACGATCCCGGCAACCCGTCCGCCGACGCCAAGGGCTATGTGAAGCTGCCCAACGTGAACACCCTGGTCGAGGCGCTCGACATGCGCGAGGCCCAGCGGGCGTACGAAGCCAACCTCAACGTCATCGAGACGGCGCGCGCCATGGAGATGCGCACCCTCGACCTCCTGAAGAAGTAGGGAGCCTAGGCCATGATGACCGCGCTCGCCGCCGCCAAGGCCTACGCCTCCACCCAGAAGAGCCTGGGCGTCGAGACCGGCGGCAGCGCGGGCCCGGCCGCCGCGGCCGGCGGCGGCTTCGGCGACATCCTCAAGGCGGCCATGAGCGACGCGGTGTCCGCGTCCCGTCACGCCGAGACCCAGATGGCGGCCCAGGTGCAGGGCAAGGCCGAGCTGGTGGACGTGGTCACCGCCATCTCCGCCGCCGAGGCCAGCCTGGAGACCGTGATGGCCGTCCGCGACCAGGTGATCAGCGCCTACAAGGAAATCCTGCAGATGCCGATCTGACCGCGAGCGGTCCGGCTATCTGATCACCGCGCAGGCCACCCGCGCCCCGGCCCCGCCGATGGGCTGGGTCGTGTGGTCGTCGGCGTTGGCGTGCACGATCACGGCCGAGCCGTCCGCGTCGCGCAGGGCCGAGAGCGTGATCAGGGTCGTATAGACCTCGGCCGCCGCCGCGCCGTCGGCGCCGGCGTGCAGGTTCGGCAGGTCGCCGGTCTCGTTGGCGGCGGGGTTGAGCAGGCCGTGCACCCGGTCGCCGGCCCCGTGCGTGTGGCCGCCCGCCGAGGTGAAGTCACTCTTCGAGCAGTCGGCCTTCTCGTGGAAGTGCAGGCCGTGCCAGCCCGGCGCCAGGCCCTTGGCCTCGATGCGCATGAGCACCCCCTTCGGCGCCTCGGTCAGCGTGACCGCGCCGACGGTCTGGCCGGCCGCGTTCTTCAGGTCGGCCGTGACGCCCGGACTCTGCGCCTGGGCGGCGGAGGCGGCGAGGGCGGCGGCGGCCGCGAGCACGATCAGGGGACGACGCATGGCTCTACTCCGGTTTGCAACGGGTCCCCCTCATAACGCGCCGACCGGGCGCCGGGGAGCCATGAACCGTGCTAGGCCTTGGCCATGGCCGGTCCCGTGATCGAACTTGAGGCGGTGGGCAAGCGCTACGGAACCCACGCGGCCCTGGACGGCGTCAGCCTCGCCGTGGCCCCGGGCGAGTTCGTGGCCCTGGTGGGCGGCTCGGGCTCGGGCAAGACGACGCTGCTCAAGACGATCAACGGCCTGGTCGCTCCCGACGCCGGACAGGTCCGCGTGGCCGGCGAGGACGTGGCCACGGTCGCGCCCCACCGTCTGCGCCGCCGGATCGGCTACGTCTTCCAGGAGGTCGGCCTCTTCCCGCACATGAGCATCGCCGAGAACATCGCCGTGACTCCCTCCCTGCTGGGCTGGGACAAGGCCCGCGCGGCGGCCCGCGTGGAGGCGCTGCTCGACCTCGTGGACCTGCCGCGCGCCGTTGCCGTCCGCGCGCCGGCCGAACTCTCCGGCGGCCAGCGCCAGCGGGTGGGCGTCGCCCGGGCGCTGGCGGCCGAGCCCGCCCTGATGCTGATGGATGAACCCTTCGGCGCGCTCGATCCGCTCACCCGCGACGCGCTCGGCGCCGACTACCGGCGCCTGCACGAGCGGCTGGGGCTGACGACCGTCATGGTCACCCACGACATGGCCGAGGCGGTGCTGCTGGCCGACCGGCTGGTGGTGCTGGCCGCGGGCTGGATCGTCGCCGACGGCTCGCCAGCCGACCTGCTGGCCGACGCCGCCGATCCCGAGGTCCGCGCCCTCCTGGAGGCCCCCCGGCGCCAGGCGCAGCGCCTGGCCGAACGGTTCGGCGTATGAGCCCCCGCCTCGCCGCCGCTGTCGAGCGCCTGCCGGAATACCTCGCCTGGCACGTGCTGCTGAGCGCCGCCGCCCTCATGCTGGGCGTGGCGATCAGCCTGCCGCTCGCCGTCGCCGCCGCCCGCAACGCCCGCCTGCGCTGGCCGGTCCTGGCGGCCGCCGGCCTCGTCCAGACCATCCCCAGCCTGGCGCTGCTCGCGCTCTTCTTCCCGCTGCTGCTGGCGCTCTCGACGCTCAGCGAGGCGGTCGTCGGCCGGGGCTTCTCGGCCCTGGGCTTTCTGCCCTCGCTGCTGGCGCTCACGCTCTATTCCATGCTGCCGGTGCTGCGGAACGGCGTGGCGGGCGTCGAGGGCGTGGACTCGGCCATCCGCGAGGCCGCCGACGGGGTCGGCATGACGTCCCGCCAGAAGCTGCTGAGGGTCGAGCTGCCGCTGGCCGCGCCCGTCATCATGGCCGGCGTGCGCACGGCCGCGGTCTGGACCATCGGGGCGGCGACGCTCTCCACGCCGGTCGGCCAGACCAGCCTCGGCAACTACATCTTCGCCGGCCTGCAGACCGAGAACTGGGTGTTCGTGCTCTTCGGTTGCGCGGCCTCGGCGGCGCTGGCGCTCGTCGCCGACCAGCTGCTGGGCCTCGTGGAGACCGGCCTTCGCCGGCGCCGCCGGGCGCTGGTCTGGACCGGGGCGGCGGGCCTCGTCCTGGGCGTCGCGCTGGCCCTCCTGCCGCTCATGGGCTTCGGTCGTCCGGCGACCTATGTCGTGGGCGCCAAGAACTTCTCCGAACAGTACATCCTGGCCGAGCTGATGGCCGACCGGCTGGAGAGGCAGGGCGCCCGCGCCACGCTGAAGGAGGACCTGGGCTCGGCCGTCGCCTATCGGGCGCTCGCGGCCGGCGAGCTCGACGTCTACGTGGATTACTCCGGGACGCTGTGGACCAACGTGCTTGGCCGCACGGACAATCCCGGCCGCCAAGCGGTGCTCGACCAGCTCACCGCCGAGCTGGCCCGACGCGACGGCGTGCGGGTCCTGGGCTCGCTGGGCTTCGAGAACGCCTACGCCTTCGCCATGCGGGCCGACCGGGCGAAGGCCCTGGGGATCGGCTCCATCGACGACCTCGCCCGCCAGGCGCCCCGGCTGACCCTGGGGTCCGACCTGGAGTTCCTCTCGCGGCCCGAGTGGAAGGCGGTCGAGGCGGCCTATGGTCTCCGGTTCCGGAGCGCCACGACCTACCAGCCCACCTTCATGTACCGCGCGCTGGCGGGCGGGGAGGCCGACGTGATCTCGGCCTTCTCGTCCGACGGCCGCATCGCCGCCGACCGGCTGGTGACGCTGACCGACCCCAGGGGCGCCATCCCGCCCTACGACGCCGTGGTGCTGGTTTCGCCGAAGCGCCGGGACGATCCCGCCCTGATCGCGGCGCTGGAGCCGCTCATCGGCAAGATCCCCGTCGAGGCCATGCGCGCGGCCAACTACAGCGTCGACCGGGACGCCGGGAAGCTGACCCCGGCCGAGGCCGCCCGGCGCCTGGAAACCGACCTGGGGCTCTAGGCAATTCCTGCCCACCGGTAGCCGTTCGTTAACCATGTCCCGCCGAGAGTCCTGAGCAGCGGGGATGCGCCCGCGTCTCCAGCGTTTTCGAGGAGCTCCCATGAACGGCGCCGAGGTTCTGGACGTCGGTCGCGACGCCATCTGGCTGACCATCCAGCTGTCGGCGCCGGTGCTGATCGTGGGCCTGGTGGTGGGCGTGGGCATCGGCCTCCTGCAGGCGCTGACCCAGATTCAGGAGGCGACCCTCGTCTACGCCCCGAAGATCGTGGCGGTCTTCGTCTCCCTGCTCATCTTCCTGCCGTTCATGGGTGCGCTGATGAGCGGCTTCATGCGCCACATCGCGGCCCGCATCGCGGCCATGTGAGCCGGGGCGCGGGAGGCCCCGAGGGAATCCCCCCATGGAATCCTACGCCACCGCCCAGCAGGTGTTCGCCGCCGGCCTGGTCTTCGCCCGGCTGGGGGCCATCGTCATGCTGATCCCGGGCATCGGCGAGACCTTCGTGCCGCCGCGCGTGCGCCTGTCGTTCGCGCTCGCCCTGGCCCTGATGCTCTATCCGCTGCTGTCGCCGGCGGTCCCGCCGCTGCCGGCCACGACCGGCGCCCTGGCCGGCGAGGTGATCCGCGAGATCCTGATCGGCCTGGTCATCGGCGGCATCCTCAGGATCTTCATGATGTCGCTCGCGACGGCGGGCGAGCTCGTGTCGCTGAGCACGACCCTGTCCTTCGCCCAGACGGTCAACCCGGCGATGGGCCAGCCGACGCCGACGCTCTCAACCTTCCTCGGCCTGATGGGCATCGTGCTCATCATGACGACGGACCTGCACCACCTGTTCCTGGCCGCCATCGTCCGCTCGTACAGCCTCTTCCCGTTCGGCCGCGGGGTGCCCGTGGCCGACGCCGCCCAGCTCGCCATCCAGACGCTCAGCCGCTCGTTCGCCCTGGGCGTCCAGCTCGCCGCCCCGGTGATCGTGTTCTCGATCATCTTCAACGTGGCCACCGGCCTGGTCGCCCGGGTCATGCCGCAGTTCCAGGTGTTCTTCGTCGCCACGCCCCTCATGGTGCTGTTCGGCCTGTCGATCTTCTCGCTCAGCCTGGGCGTGATCGGCATGGTCTGGCTCGACCGCTACCGTGAGCTCGTCGGGACCTTCCTGCCGCCATGAGCGAGGACGCCGGCTCCAAGACAGAAGCCCCGACACCGCGCAAGCTCAGCCAGGCGCGGGAGAAGGGCGATGTCGCCAAGACCCCCGACCTGGCCTCGTTCGCCGTCCTGGCCGGCACGGCGGCGGCCATCGCCATCGCCGGCGGCTGGCTGGCCCGCAACCTGGCCGCCGACCTCGTCCCGTTCCTCGCCCACCCGGACCAGATCTCGGTGGAGGGGCAGGGCGGCATGCAGGTGGCGCGCCAGGTGATCCTCGCCATCCTGCCGGGGCTGGCGATCGTGCTCGGGACGGCGATGATCTGCGGCGTGGGCGCCAACCTTATGCAGACCGGCCTGATGTTCACGGGCGAGAAGCTGAAGCCCGACCTCAAGAAGCTCTCGCCGCTTGCGGGCCTGAAGAAGATGTTCGGGCTCGACAGCCTGATGCAGTTCCTCAAGTCCCTGGTGAAGGTGGTGGTGACCGCCGTTCTCGCCTGGTGGGTGCTGAAGCCCTTCCTGCCCGAGCTCGCCAACCTCTCGGCGGCCGACCCCCTGACCATGCTGCCCTTCGCGGTCGACATCCTGAAGCGGTTGGTCTTCTCGGTCGCCGGGCTCGCGCTCGCCGTCGCGGGCGGCGACTGGTTCTGGCAGCGCTTCCGCTTCATGGAGAAGCTGAAGATGACCCGCGAGGAGGTGAAGGACGAGTTCAAGCAGACCGAGGGCGATCCCCACGTGAAGGGCCGCCAGCGGCAGATCCGCATGGAGCGGGCGCGCCGCCGCATGATGCAGGCCGTGCCCACCGCCACGGTGGTGGTGATGAACCCGACCCACTACGCCGTCGCGCTGAAGTACGAGGCCGGGGAGAGCGCCGCGCCGCTGTGCGTCGCCAAGGGCCTGGACGCGCTGGCCCTGAAGATCCGCGCCGTCGCCGAGGAGGCCGGCGTGCCCGTGGTCGAGGACCCGCCGCTGGCCCGCGCCCTCTACGCCGCCGTGGAGGTCGAGGAGATGATCCCCCCCGCCCACTACGAGGCGGTGGCCAAGATCATCGGCTTCATCCTGAACTCCGCCAAGACCCGCCGGCCCGCCGCGCCCGCGCCGCGGCCGCTCTAGAGGCCGGCCGTGCGGCGCCTAAGCCCTTGTGACACAATGCCGAAGACCGAATCGCCGGAGGGGCCGCAGCCCGCCATGGCCGAGCCGCCGTCCAAGCCCCGGACCCACTTCGACCTCCTGACGGGGGCCGCGGTGGTGTTCTTCCTGATGGCCGTGGCCTTCGCCGCGGCGCCGGCGCTCGACGCTGGGCCCGGCACGCTCGCCAGCATCATGCTGCTGATCGGCCTGGCCGGGGTGGCCACCCTGGGTCTCTTCGTCCTGCGCACGGGCGCCGAGCCCGCGGCGGACAGCGAGGCGGGGGCCGAGGCCTTCCTCCAGGCCCTCGACGAGCCGGCCGCCATCGCCGCGCCCGACGGTCGCCTGTCCGTCGCCAATCCGGCCTGGCGCGAGGCCATGGGCCCGGCCATGCGCCTGCCCAAGAACGGGGCCGCCGCCGCCAGCCTGTTCGGCGCGCTCGCCGCCGCCCGCCGGGGCGAACTGGGCCGCGCCGCCTTGAGGGTCGCGGGCGAGGAGCGCCAGGCGCTGATCTCTCCCGTCGGCCCGCGCCGCTATCTGGTGCGGCTGACCGGGCAGGGCGGGGCGCTGGCCCTGCCGTCGGCGGCCATGGAGGTGCTGACCGCCTTCTCCACCGCCAAGGCCCCGCCGCCCAAGGTGCTGGACGCCTTCGCCGCCGCCTCGCCCTTCGGGGCCGCCCTGCTGGAGGGCGAGGACCCGTTCCTGGCGGTGATCGTCGAGGCCAATCCGGCGTTGAAGGCCGTGGCCGGCGGCGGCCAGGTCGGCCAGGCGTTCGGCGACCTGATCGAGCCGGCCAGCCGCGCCGACGCCGCCCAGCGGCTGGCCGACGGCAAGGGGCCGCTGGAGGTCCGGCTCGCCAACGATCCGACCCGCATCGCCCAGCTCTACCTGTCCAAGAGCGATGGCCGCTGGGTCGCCTATCTCGTGGACGTCTCCGAGCAGAAGCAGATCGAGCAGCAGCTCGCGCAGAGCCAGAAGATGCAGGCCATCGGCCAACTGGCCGGCGGCGTGGCCCACGACTTCAACAACCTGCTCACCGCCATCCTGATGCAGCTCGACGTGCTGGCGACGCGCCACCCCGTCGGCGATCCCTCCTACGAAGGGCTCAACGAGATCAAGCAGACCTCGATGCGGGCCGCCGATCTCGTGCGCAAGCTCCTGGCCTTCTCGCGCAAGCAGACCGTCCAGCGCGAGATCCTCGATGTCGGCGAGATGATCAGCGAGTCCGAGGTCCTGCTGCGCCGTCTGCTGCAGGAGGACATCAAGCTCGTCACCGACTACGGCCGCAACCTGCCGCACGTGCGCGCCGACCGGGCCCAGCTCGACACCGCCATCATGAACCTGGTGGTCAACGCCCGCGACGCCATCAAGAGCCACGGCGGCGGGGTGATCCGCATCCGCACGGCCCGCGTCACCCAGGAGGAGGCCCGCAACCTCGGCTACCCGCAGGCCCAGGGCGATCAGGCCATGATCGAGGTCTCGGACGACGGCCCCGGCGTGCCGCCAGAGGCCCTGGACAAGATCTTCGACCCCTTCTTCACCACCAAGCCGGTGGGCGAGGGGACGGGCCTGGGGCTGGCCACCGTCTACGGCATCGTCAAGCAGTCCGACGGCTACATCGCGGTGGAGTCCAAGCCGGCCGAGGGCGCGGCCTTCCGCATCTTCCTGCCGGTCCACATCCCCGCCGCCGTGGTGGCCGCCGCGCCTGAGCCGATCGCCAAGCCCAAGCGGCCCGCCGCCCGCGACCTCTCCGGCGCCGGCCGGATCCTCTTCGTCGAGGACGAGGACGCCGTGCGCGGGGTGGCGGCCAAGCTGCTGCGCGCCCGCGGCTACGAGGTGATCGAGGCCGCCAGCGGCGAGGAGGCGCTCGAGATCGCCGAGACCCACGCCGGCGAGATCGACCTGATGATCTCCGACGTGGTGATGCCGGGCATGCAGGGGCCCGACCTCCTGAAGCAGGCCAGGCCCTACCTGGGGACCGCTCCGGTGATGTTCATCTCAGGCTACGCCGAGAGCGAGTTCTCGGACCTGCTGGAAGGCGAGCGCAACGTCTCGTTCCTGCCCAAGCCCATCGACATCAAGACCCTGGCCGAGCGCGTGAAGCAGGAGCTGCAGAAGGCCGCCTGAGGTCCGGCCAAGCCCTTGCGCGGGGCGGCCGGCGCCCGCAAAGATCGCGCGCCATGGTTCAAGACGCCAAGACTTCCGCCCCGCCGCAGACGCTCACGAGGCTGGACGTGTTCCACAAGGCGGTGGACGCCGCAGAGCGAGGCCATCTGCAGGACGCCGAGCGCCTCTATCGCCTGATCCTCCAGACCGCGCCCCTGGCCGAGGCCTTCCGCAACCTCGGCCTGCTGCTGGACGAGCAGGGCCGCTTCGCCGAGGCCGAGGCCGTCTACCGGGCGGCGCTGCAGGCCAATTCCCAAGACCAGGTGGCCCGGCTCCACCTCGCCTTCCTCCTGCTCCAGGACGGCCGCTACCTGGAAGCCTGGCCCTACTACGAAGCCCGCGTCCACCGTCCCGGCGCTCGGCCCAAGCCCCGGTTCAGCTTCCCCGAGTGGACGGGCGAGCCGGTGAAGTCGCTGCTGCTGTGGCCTGAACAGGGCCTCGGCGACCAGATCCAGTTCGTCCGCTTCGCCCGGGTGATGCAGGATCGCGGGGTCGAGGTCACCGTCCTTTGCCCGCCGCCGCTGGCGCGCCTCTTCGGCCACCTCGGGGTCCGGGTGCTCCCCATGGTGGGCGAGGTTTCCTTCGCCGGGCACGACGCCTGGGCGCTCCTGGCCTCGATGCCCCTGCGCCTGGAGGTGACGCCCGAGACGATCCCGTCGGCGCCCTACCTGCCCGGCGGCGCCGGGGGCGGGGGCGGCGTGGGCCTGATGTTCCGGGGCAACCCCGACTACGTCCACGACGCGCGCCGCTCGCTTCCCGACGAGGCGGCGGCAGAGATCGCGGCGTTCACGGGCGGCCGCAGCCTCGCGCCCGAGGACACCGGCGCCTCCGACTTCGAGGACACCCGCCGGATCATCGAGGGGCTGGATCTCGTGATCACCGCCGACACCGCCGCCGCCCACCTCGCCGGGGCCATGGGCAAGCCCGTCTGGGTGCTGCTGCCGCACAACGCCGACTGGCGCTGGCTGCGAGGCCGTACCGACAGTCCGTGGTATCCTTCCGCCCGCCTTTTCCGCCAGCCGGCGCCCGGCGACTGGACGAGCGTCGTCGCCGAGGTCCGCCGCGCCTTCGAGGAAGACCGCAGATGAGCCGGATCGCCGTCGCCCGCCGTCGTACCCCCGCCCGCGCCTGGGGAGCCGGCGCTGTCGGCGCGACGGCCATGGGCGCGCTCGCCCTGGGCGCGGTCGCGTTCGGCGCGGCGGCCATCGGGGCCCTGGCGATCGGCCGTCTCGCGGTGGGCCGCATGCGCATCCGCCGCCTGGAGATCGACGAACTCACGGTCCGGCGCCTGCACGTCCTCGACGACCGGCCGCCCCGCTAGGCCTCAGCCGGGCTGCAAGGGCCTTCAGTTCTCCCCGTATGGCGGTCCGGCGCGCGGGGTGTAGCGTGGCGGTCGGAGGAACCGCCCATGAGCCAGACCCTTCAGATCCGACGCCTCGCGGGCGCCCTGGGCGCCGAAATCTCCGGCCTGGACCTCTCCCAGGACCTTCCCGACGAGACCATCGCCCGGATCCGCCGGGCGCTGGTCGAGCACCAGGTGATCTTCTTCCGCGGCCAGGACCTCACGCCCGCCCGGCAGGTCGCCTTCGGCGCCCGTTTCGGCCCGCTGAACGTCCATCCCTTCGTGGCCGGCATGGCGGGGAACCCCGAGGTGATGGAGATCATCAAGGAGCCGCAGGACCGGGTGAACTTCGGCGGCGGCTGGCACTCGGACATGAGCTTCCTGGAGCGGCCCTCCATCGGCTCCATCCTCTACGCGGTGGAGGTCCCCGAATTCGGCGGCGACACCCTGTTCGCCAGCCAGGCCGCGGCCTTCGAGGCCCTGTCGCCCGGCCTGCAGGCGACGCTGGAGGGGTTGAACGCCGTCCACTCCGCCAGCCGCGAGTATTCCGCCAAGGGCCACTCGGCCCAGAAGCGCGGCTCCATGTCGGTGGCCGAGGCCGACGGCTATGTCGGCGAGTACGTCCACCCGGTGGTGCTCGCCCACCCCGAGACCGGCCGCAAGGCGCTCTACGTCAATCCGGCCTTCACGCTCCGCATCGACGGCTGGTCGAAGCGGGAATCCAAGCCGCTGCTCGACTACCTCTTCGAGCACTCGCGCTACGAGGCCTTCACCTGCCGCTTCCGATGGGAGGCGGGCTCGGTCGCCTTCTGGGACAACCGCTCGGTCTGGCACTTCGCGCTGAACGACTACCCCGGCCAGCGCCGTCACATGCGCCGCGTCACGGTCGATCCCCGGCCGACCGAGGGACGGCGGGCCGCCGCCGCCCTCGCTACAGCAGGAAGTCGCTGACCAGCATGGTCCGGTCGCCCTGGACCATGATCGTCATGTCGGCCTGCCGGTCGCCGTTGTTGTCGAGGTCGATCGCCGTCATGCCGATGCTGGCGACATATTCGTAGCGCAACTCGCCCGCGTGACCGGTGAAGTCGCCGTCGCCGATGTAGCGGTAGGCCTGGTTGGCCGTCCGCGTTCCAGTTGGCGTCGATGGCCGAGAGATCGATCAGGTCGTCGCGGTGATCGAAGTCCATGATGCCGTCGATCGTCCCACGCTCGATCGCCGCGTAGCGAAAGACGTCGGCGCCGTCGCCGCCGTAGAGGGAGTCCGCCCCCGGGCCGCCCACCAGGACGTCACGGCCGGCGCCGCCGCGCAGCAGGTCGCTCCCGGCGTCGCCCCGGAGGGTGTCGGCGCCGTCGCCGCCGTTGAGGGTGTCGTTCCCGTCGCCGCCGTTCATCTCGTCGGCGCCGGCCCGGCCGTTCGCCAGGTCCGAGCCCGCCCGCATGTAGAAGGTGTCGGCTCCGTCCGTGCCGTTCCGGTCGTCCGCGCCGTTGGTGCCGTTGATCGTCGCCATCTGGATGTCCCTCTCACACATTGTTGCGAGGGGAACCCGAGCATGGCGCCGCCTGTTCCGCGCCGAATTGTGATGCTTTTGAGGCGCTTGGCGGGCGCTCTACATTCCCGATTGGCCGAGCCGGCCCAATACGCCCTCGGCGGCGGCCAGGCCCGTCGCGAAGCTCGCCTGCAACAGGTAGCCGCCGGTGGGGGCCTCCCAGTCCAGCATCTCGCCCGCCACGAACACGCCGGGGCGGTCCTTCAGCATCAGCCGCTCGTCCACGGCGTCCAGCTTCACCCCGCCCGCCGAGGAGATGGCGCGGGCCAGGCCCTGGACGCCGGTCAGGCGGACCGGGACGGCCTTGATGGCGCGGGCCAGGGCGCCGGGCTCGGCCGGCAGGTCCTTGCCGCAGCCCTCGCGCAGCAGGTTGGTCTCCACCGGCGAGAGTTTCAGCGTCTTCCGGAGATGGTTCGACAGGCTCTGCCCGCCGCGCGGCTTCGCCAGCCGGCCGGTGACCTCGCCCACGCTCATCTCGGGCCGAAGGTCGATGGCGACGGTGGCCGAGCCGTCCGCGGCGATCGCGTCCCGCAGCGGCGCCGACAGCGCATAGAGCGCGCCGCCCTCCAGCCCGTAGCGAGTGACCATCGCCTCGCCGCGCACCGTCCGGCCGCCGAAGCTCATCGCGATCCCCTTCAGCGGCGTGCCGGCGAAGCCGGCCATCACCGGGCTCCAGGCCACGTCGAAGCCCATGTTGGCCGGGCGGAAGGGTTCCACCGCCGCGCCCAGCAGCGGGGCCCAGGCGCCGTCGGTCCCGAGCCTTGGCCAGCTTGCGCCGCCGAGCGCCAGCACGGTCGCCTCCGGCCGCGCCGTGACCTCGCCGTCCGGCGTCCGAAAGCGCAGGGCGCCGTCGTCCGTCCAACCCAGCCATTCGTGACGGGTTCGGATCTCCACGCCCAGGCCGGCCAGCCGCGCCAGCCAGGCCCGCAGCAGCGGCGAGGCCTTGAGCGCCTTGGGGAAGACGCGACCCGAGCTGCCGGTGAACGTCGGCTGGCCCAGCCCCTCGGCCCAGTCCACCAGCGCCTTGGGCGGGAACGCCTCCAGCATCGGCCGCAGCCGCGTCGCCGCCAGGCCGTAGCGGCCGACGAAGGCCTCGAAATCCTCGGAATGCGTCAGGTTCAGCCCGCCGCGCCCGGCCATCAGGAACTTGCGCGCCGGGGAGGGCATCCGCTCATAGACCGTGACCGCGCAGCCGGCTGCCGCCAGCCGCTCGGCCGCGAACAGCCCCGCCGGCCCCGCGCCGACGACCGCGACGGTCCTCATCGCTTGGCCATGGCCGCCTCGACGGCCGCAGGCAGCGCGCCTGCCAGCAACTCCACCCTCCGCTTCGCCGTGTAGGAGCCGCGGAAGCGGATCGGCGCGTCGGGTTCGACGCCGGCGACCTCGTTGGAGCCGTCGGCGCGAAGCCTGAGGCAGTCCGGCATCGACACCTCGGCCCTGCTGTTGGCGAGAGTCACGGGACTCGCCGATGTCATGTGCCCGCAACCGGCCCCGCCCGTGCGCGCCCCGACGATGACCGCCGCCCCGGCGTCCTGCAGCATGGCGGCGAACATTTCGCTGGACGATCCCGACCACTCGTCCACCAGGACCAGCAGCGGCCCACGCCAGAGCGGCTCGACCGCCGGGAATCGCACCTGGGGCGCCGCCACGCTGACCCACGCCGGCCGCGGCGCGTCCGGGCCGGGCAGCGGGCCCTCGTAGACCGGCTCGACGACAGTCCCGGCGCAGCCGATCGGCTCTCCGCGCCAAAGGGGTGCGCGGTCGCAAGGCAGGCGCGCCTCGGCCTGCGCCGCCCGCAGGCCCGCGGCGAAGCGCTCCAACGCCGCGCGCTCGGCGCCGCGGGCGCGCCGCAGTCCGGCTTCGACGTCGACCAACCGGTCGCCGAACTCCTTCGCCGTCGGCTCGGTGCGGACCAGGCTCGCCGGCGGGCGGCGGAACGGCTTGTCGGTGACCAGCTTCGCCAGCACCATCGAGCTGTCGTCGCCGCCGCCATTGCCGGTGATGTCGATCAGCAGGACGTCGGGCCGTTCCGAGGACAGGGCCTCAAGCTGCTCCTGGAAGCCGGCGACGAAGGCCTTCTCGCCTAGGATCTGCATCCGCTGAACGCAGGCCTCGTCGCAGGGGCTTTCCGGCGCAAGCCGCGCCTGCCGCATCAGCCGGTCGCAGAGGGCCGGGAAGCCCTGGTAGCTGAACAGTGGAACCTGCAGCACGCCGATGCGGCGACCGGCCGCTTCCGCCACGCCCGCCGTGAAGAGCGCGTCGGCTGGGCCTGTCCGCCGGAAGCCTGGGAGCCGGGGCGCGATCCCGGGTTCGTCCGGATCGAAATAGCCCAGGCGTTCACAAAGTGGCGCGGCCCCGCTCTCGGTGTTCCCCGGCGACGGCGGCCGGGGCCAGCGGAGCGCCAGGTGGCCATCCTCGAACGTCTCCACGAAGCGGTCCAACGCGCGCCGCGCTTCATAGACGTCGCGGGCCCGCGTCAGCCGCTTCCGGGCGGTCTCATAGGTCGCCGGCAGGTCCAGGCCGCGCTCGGCCGCCCACTCCAGGTTTGCGTAGCTGGCCGTCATCGCATCGCGAAGCTGGTTCAGGTCGGCCAGCCACGGCGTCGGGTCGAACCCAGCCGGCTGGGCCTGCGCCGTTCCCGCCAGCAGCAAGGCGGCTGCGATCAGGGCGTCCCGCAGACGCATGGGCCTACTGGTTCGCCATGGCGATCAGGGCCGACAGGCCGACACCCATGCCGCGCACGCTCGGGGCCTTCTCGACGTCGATCCATTCGTCCACGGCGTGCGCCCGGCCGCCCTTGCCGCCCGAACCGATGGTGACGGCGGGGATGCCCAGGCTGATCGGGATGTTGGAGTCCGTCGAGCTCGCGCCCAGGATCGGCTGCCAACCCGCCGCGCGGACCGCGGCGGAGGTGATCTGCACGATCTGCGCGTCCTCGCGGGTCGCGCCCGTCGGCCGGTCGCCGATCAGCTTCAGCTCGGCGGTGATCTTGCCGGGGCCGGTGGAGCGGGCGGCGTTCTCGGCGGCCACCGCCTCGTCGACGATGGTATTGAACTTGGCGTCCAGCTTGGCGAGCTCCTCGGCGCTCTCCGAGCGCATGTCCACCTCCAGCCAGATGGCGTCGGGGATGGAGTTCACGGATGTGCCGCCGCCCACCACGCTCGTCGCATAGGTGGTCTTCGGGGCCTTGGGGACCTCCAGCCGGTTCATGGCCACCACGGCGTTCCCCATGGCCGCCATCGGGTTGACGATGCCGAAGGCGCCGTAGCTGTGCCCGCCCGGGCCCTTGAAGGTGACGCGGTAGCGCCGCGAGCCGACCGCGCCAAAGGTCACCCGCTCGGGGCTCGTCCCGTCCATCGAGAAGAAGGCCGCGACCCGGTCCTTGTACTTGCCCTTGGTGAAGATGTGACGGACGCCGCGCAGGTCGCCGGGGCCCTCCTCGCCCACGTTGCCGACGAAGAGGATGTCGCGCCTGGTCTTCACCTTGCCGGCGTCCAGGGCCCGGATGTAGCCCAGCAGCACGGCCAGCGAATGGGTGTCGTCGCCGACGCCCGGGGCCATCAGCTTCGTCCCCTCGCGGCGGACTTTCACGTCCGTGCCCTCGGGGAAGACGGTGTCCAGGTGGGCGGCCAGGACCACCACCTTGCCGCCGGCCGGGCCGGTCCCCCGGCGCAGGCCCATGACGTTGCCCTCGGCGTCCATCTCGACGTCGGTCAGGCCGTGGGCCTTCAGCATCTCCATGTAGGCCTTCGCCCGCGCCTCCTCCTTGAAGGGCGGGGCCGGGATCTCGGTCAGGGTGATGGTGTCGGCGACGATGCGCTCGTGCTGGGCGTCCAGGGCCGCGACCGCCGCCTTGAAGCCGGCCGAGCTCCGCACCTGCTGGATCGTCCGGTCGGCTTGCGACGGGGTCGTCTGGGCGGCCGCGGCGGAGGTCAGCGCCAGGGCGACGGCGGCCGCGGCGAGCGGCGTCACGCGTAACATCGTCATGGAATCCTCGTTCGAAAGCGCGGCCATAACAGCCCATCCGCAGGCCCGCCGCTAGGCGCTCCCGGAACGTTCTTGCGCATTACGGGAATTTAACGGAACGCGCAGCCCCCGTGGGTTGCCGCCCCGCCTGTCGCACCCTTAAGCCTTTCCGTCACATATGAAACGGGGAGGCGCGTCGTGCAGAACCGACGGCAGTTGATGATGGCCGCGGGCGCTATGGCCGCCCTGGCCGCGACCCGGGCCCAGGCCGCGCCTACCGGCGCCGAGGCCCAGCTTTCGGCCTTCCTAGATCAGGTCTTCCAGGAGACGCTGGACGGCAGCCCCGAGCTCGTCACCTCGCTCGGCCTCGACAAGGGCGCCCGCGCCGCCGCCAAGGCCGAGCTGCACGACGCCTCGATGGTGGGGATCGAGAAGCGCAAGGCCCGCAATTCCGACCAGCTCCGGCGGCTGAAGGCCATCGACCGCAAGCAGCTCTCGGGCATGGCGGCGGTCAACTACGACACCCTGCTGTTCGAGCTCCAGACGACCGAGGACGGCAACCGGCGCTTCGCCTATCCGTCCGGCGGCAGCCCCTATGTGCTCGCCCAGATCTGCGGGTCCTGGCAGGAGGTCCCCGACTTCCTCGACAGCCAGCACACGGTCGAGAGCCGCGAGGACGCCGAGGCCTACGTCGCCCGCCTGGAGGCCTTCGCGCGCAACATGGACGCCGAGGTCGAGCGCGTCCGCCGCGACGTGGGCCTGGGCGTCGTCCCGCCCGACTACGCGCTCGCCGGCGCCATCGCCGGCATGAAGGTGCTGCGCCAGCCGGCCGACAAATCCACCCTCGTCACCTCGCTGGCGCAGAAGGCGAAGGCCAAGGGCCTCGCTGGCGACTGGGGCGCTGCCGCCACCAAGGCCTACGAGGGCAAGGTGGTCCCGGCCCTCGATCGCCAGATGGCCCTCTTGGAGGAGCTGAAGGCCAAGGCCAATCACGACGCCGGCTGCTGGAAGCTGCCCGACGGCGAGGCCTACTACGCCCACATGCTCAAGGCCCAGACCACGACCGGGATCACGCCGGCCGAGGTCCACAAGCTGGGCCGCGACGTGACCGCCGAGCTGTCGGCCCGCGCGGACGTCCTTTTCAAGCAGCTCGGCTACACGAAGGGCACGGTGGGCGAGCGCTACATCGCCCTCTATGAGAGCAAGCAGGGCGTCTATCCGAACACGGACGAAGGCAAGGCCAGGATCATCGCCGACCTCAACAAGGTGGTGAAGACGATCACCGCCCGCCTGCCCGAGCAGTTCGGCACGCTTCCCAAGGCGCCGCTGGAGATCCGCCGCATCCCGGCCGCCACAGAAGGCGGAGCCTCCACCCACTACGAGGGCCCCAGCCTCGACGGCTCGCGGCCCGGCGTCTACTGGCTGAACCTGCGCGACACGGCCGAGAGCCCGTATTGGTTCCTGCCGACCACGACCTACCACGAGGGCCTGCCGGGCCATCACATGCAGATCTCGATGCAGCTCGAAGCCGACCTGCCGATGATCCGCCGGGTGATGGGCTTCGGGGCCTACGCCGAGGGCTGGGCGCTCTATTCCGAGCAGGTCGTCCAGGAGATGGGCCTCTATCAGGGCGAGCCGCTGAACGAGCTGGGCTACATCCACGACGCCCTCCTGCGCTCGGCGCGTCTCGTCACCGACAGCGGCCTGCACCACCTGCGCTGGACCCGCGAGAAGGCCATCGCCGAGATGCGCGCCATCGAGGGCGACCCCGAGCCGCTCGCCGCGCAGGAGATCGAGCGCTACTCGGTCTGGCCGGGCCAGGCGTGCAGCTACATGGTCGGCAAGGTCACCATCCTGCGCCTGCGCGAGAAGGCGAAGAAGGCCCTGGGGCCCAGGTACGACCCCCGCAAGTTCCACGACGCCGTCCTGCTGTCGGGCTCCATGCCGCTGACCGCGCTGGAGAACGTCGTCGACCTCTACATCGCCCGCACGAAGGCCTGACCGCCGCATGACCCTGCATCGCCGCCATTTCCTCGCCTCGGCCACCGCCCTGGCGCTGGCCCCCGTCGTCGCCCGCGCGCAAGGCGATGCGGCTCGCGCCCCGGAAGACGCCAAACTCCGCGCGCTCTTCGACCAGATCTTCGAGGAGATCCTCGACACCTCCCCCGAGAGCGTCACCCGGCTCGGCCTGCACAAGGGCCCGCGCCTGGCCCAGAAGGCGAAGCTGGACGACCAGTCCATCGCCGGTCTCGACGAGGACAAGGCCCGCAACGCCCGCAACCTCGCCCGCCTGAAGACCATCGACCGGGCGAAGCTCAGCGCCGGCGAGGTCCCGCACTACGACGCGGTGATGTTCACCACCGAGGCCAACGACGCCGCCAATCGGGCCTACGCCTACGGCAACGGCGGCGCGGGCCAGCCCTATGTGCTGTCCCAGCTCACCGGCTCCTACCAGGACATCCCGGACTTCCTGGGAACCCAGCACACCATCGAGACCAAGGCCGACGCCGACGCCTACCTGGCCCGCCTGGAAGCCTTCGCGGGCGTCATGGACCAGGAGACCGAGCGGGCGAAGCGCGACGTCTCCCTGGGCGTCGTCCCACCGGACTTCGTGCTGGAGCGCGCGCTCACCCAGATGGGGAACCTGAAGGTCGATCCGGCCGCCTCGCCGCTCGTCACCTCGGTGGCCGACCGGGCGAAGGAGAAGGGGATCGCCGGGGACTACGCCGGCCAGGCGGCGAAGATCTACGCGGACAAGGTCGTCCCGGCGCTGGACCGCCAGATCGCCCTGCTGCGTTCGCTCCAGCCCAAGGCCGTGCACGACGCCGGCTGCTGGCGCCTGCCCGACGGCGAGGCCTACTACCGCGACGCCCTGAAGAGCTCGACGACCACCACGCTCACGCCGAAGGAAATCCACGAGCTGGGCCTGGAGCAGGCCAAGGCGCTGTCGGCCCGGGCCGAGGTCATCCTGCGCGGCAAGGGGCTCACCCAGGGCACGGTGGGCGAGCGCATCCAGCACCTCTTCAAGGACCCGGAGCAGCTCTATCCGAACACTGACGCGGCCAAGGAACAGCTCATCGCCGACCTGAACGGCCTCGTCCGCGACATGCAGGGCCGGCTGCCCCAGGCCTTCGGCGCCCTGCCCAAGGCGCCCGTCGAGATCCGCCGGGTCCCGAAGTTCATCGAGGCCGGCGCGCCCGGCGGCTACTACAACCGGCCCGCCCTCGACGGCTCCCGCCCCGGCATCTACTGGATCAATCTCCGCGACAGCGCCGAGAACCCGCGCTGGACGCTCAAGACGCTCACCTACCACGAGGCCATCCCGGGCCATCACCTGCAGCGCTCGCTGCAACAGGAGGCCGACCTGCCGATGCTCCGCCGCATCGCGGGCTTCTCGCCCTATTCGGAAGGCTGGGCGCTCTATTCCGAGCAGCTCGCGCTGGAGATGGGGCTCTACAAGGACGACCCGCTGGGCGAACTCGGCCAGATCCAGGCCTCGCTGTTCCGCGCCGCGCGCCTCGTCGTCGACACCGGCCTGCATTCCATGCGCTGGAGCCGCGAAAAGGCCATCGAGACGATGACCTCGATCGACGGCTCGCCGGCCAGTTCCGCCGCCACCGAGATCGAGCGCTACTGCGTCTGGCCCGGCCAGGCCTGCAGCTACATGGTGGGCAAGCTCACGTGGCTGCGGCTGCGCGAGAAGGCCAAGGCCGCGCTCGGCCCGCGCTTCGACGTCCGCAAGTTCCACGACGCCACGCTGCTCTCGGGCGCCATGCCCCTGACGGTGCTCGAAGGCGTCGTCGACCGTCACATCGCCAGCCAGAAGGCCTGATCCCGTGAAGCACCTCGACCGCCGCAGCTTCCTGCTCGCCACCGCCGGCGCCGCCCTGGCCGCGCCCGCCTTCGCCCAGGAGTCCGAGGACGCCAGGCTGCGCGCCCAGCTCGATCGGATGTTCGAGCAGATGGTCGACGAGAGCCCGCGCATGGCCACCTCGCTCGGGCTCGACAAGGGCGCCCGCGCGGCGCTGAAGTCGCAGCTCGACGACAATTCCGTCGCCGGCAAGGCCAAGCGCCTGGAGCGCGCCCGCCGCTGGGTGTCCGAGCTGAAGGCCATCGACCGGGCGAAGCTGTCGGGGCAGTCGAAGATCGACCTCGACGTGGTGCTCTATTCCAACGAGCAGGCGGTGCGGAACGGCGACCGTTACCGGTTCGGCGACGTGGGCGGCAACTTCAGCCCCTATGTGATCAGCCAGCGGGGCGGGGCCTACGCCAACATCCCCGACTTCCTGGACAGCCAGCACCGCGTGACCACCGCGGCCGACGCCGAGGCCTATCTGGCGCGCCTGTCGGCGTTCGCCGTCGCCATGGACAACGACGTGGCCCGCCAGACGGCGGACGTGGCCGCGGGCGTCGTCCCGCCGGACTTCGTTTGCGACCTGTCGCTGGGCCAGATGCGGGCGCTGCGCGACCAGCCGGCCGACAAGGTGATCCTGACGGCCTCCCTGGCCCGCAAGGCCGCCGCCGCCAATCTCGAAGGCGACTGGGCCGGCCGCGCGCGGAAGATCGTCGAGACCGAGGTCTATCCGGCCCTCGACCGCCAGATCGCCGCCATGCAGGCGGTGCGCGCCAAGGCCCGGCCCGACACCGGCGTCTGGGCCCTGCCGGACGGCGAGGCCTACTACGCCGACGCGGTGAAGGCCTCCACGACCACCAACTATTCGCCGCAGGAGGTCCACCAGATGGGCCTCGACCAGGTGGCCGACATCTCGGGCCGCCTCGACGCCATCCTGAAGGCCCAGGGGCTGACCCAGGGCACGGTGGCCCAGCGGCTCGCCAGGCTGAACGAGGACAAGGCCCAGGCCTATGCCGACACGGACGAGGCGCGGGCCCGGATCATCGCCGACCTCAACAAGGACGTGGCCGACCTCTACGCCCTGCTGCCCAAGGCCTTCGCGACCCTGCCCAAGGCCCGCGTCGAGGTCCGCCGGGTGCCGGTGTTCATCCAGGACGGCGCGGCCAACGGCTACTACCAGGGCGCGGCGCTGGACGGCTCGCGGCCGGCCGCCTTCTACATCAACCTCAAGGAGACGGCCGACTGGCCGCGCTACAACCTCAAGACCCTGGCGGCGCACGAGACCATCCCGGGCCACCACCTGCAGATCGCGCTGGCCCAGGAAAGCGCCCGGATTCCGATGCTGCGCCGTACGGGCTTCGGGTTCTCGGCCTTCTCGGAGGGCTGGGCGCTCTACGCCGAGCAGCTCGCCGACGAGATCGGGGCCTATGACGGCGACCCCCTGGGTCAGGCGGGCTATCTCCAGTCCCTGCTGTTCCGGGCCGCGCGTCTCGTGACCGACACCGGCATCCACCACAAGCGCTGGGGCCGCGCGCAGGCCACCCAGTACATGGTCGATACCATCGGCAACACGCCCGCCCGCGCCCAGCGCGAGGTCGAACGCTACTTCTCCTCGCCGGGACAGGCCAACAGCTACAAGGTCGGCCACACCGTCTGGGTGAAGGTGCGCGAGGACGCCCGCCGCAAGCTCGGCCCGAAGTTCGACCTCAAGGCCTATCACGACGCGGTGCTGCTCTCGGGCTCCATGCCGCTGACCGTGCTGGAGCGGCAGGTGGCCGACTGGGTCGCGAGCCAGGCTTAGGGCAGGGCAGGCCTAGAACCAGCCGGCCGCCTTCAGGGGGCCGGCCTGGCGGCGGCTGATCGGGACCGCGAGACCGCCCTTCAGCCGCGCCTCGCCGGCGCCGCGCCGCCAGCGCACGGCCTCGATGGCCTCGGCCGCCACCCACCAGGAGCGGTGGGTCTGGAAGCCGGGCGCGGCGGCCAGTTCGGCAAGCGCGTCGGCGAAGCGGGCGGTGACCAGCTCGTCCCCGGCCTCGGTGTGGACGCGCAGGTAGTGGTCCTCGGCCTCCACGGCGATCAGGGCGGCGCTCCGGCGGCGGGCCGACAATCTCCGGCGGAAGGCCGCGGTGGGATCGGGCGGCGGCGCGGGCGAGGGGGCCGGCGGGGGCTCGGTGCGCGCCAGGACCAGTTGCCGGCAGGCCATGGTCACGAAGCTCAGCAGGAAGACCTGGAAGGCCAGGGTCGCGGGCCGGGGGATCGCCAGCGGCGTGGCGAACATGCGGTTCGACACCACGACGACCAGCAGGGTGACGAACGGCGTCATGGCCGCGCTGGTGGCCAGCAGCTTCGGCCAGAAGCCGCGAAGGCGCCGGCGCGCCGCTTCGTCGATCGCGATGCCGATCGCGCCGCCGCCCACGATCAGCGCCAGCCAGTAGGTCATCCGCACGCCGAGCGGCCAGGCGGCGCTCTCGAACGGCCCCAGCAGCGCCACGATGGCGCCGATGAACGCCAGCAGCGCGGTCTCGGCGGCCAGGCGTCTGGCCAGGGGTGTGGGAGGTGGCGAGGCGACTCGGATCACGCCCGCACTGTGCCACCGGCGCCGTCCGCGCAGAATTGGCGCCGTTCGCGGCTTTGGCCCTGGCCGCGCACCGCCGCACGGGCAAGGTCCGGCCCGTGGCCAGGAGGGGTGGACCGCGATGAACATCAAGTCTTCCAAAGGTCTGTGGGCGCTGGGCGCCCTGCTGGGCGCCGCCGTGGCGCTGGTGTCGTACCGCTATGTCCTGGGCGTCGGCCTCTTCGCGCCGAACGTCATGCAGAACCGCTTCGTCCAGCCCTGGATCGTCGTCCATGCGGGCGGCGCATCCACGGCGCTGCTGGTCGGCGCCCTCCAGTTCCTCCCGCGTTTCAGGGCCCGCGGGGCCCGGACGCATCGCTGGGTCGGCCGCCTCTACGCGGCGGGCTGCCTGGCCGGCGGCGTGTCGGGCCTGGTGCTGGCGGTCGGGACCTCGGCGGGCCCGCTGGCCGGGTGGGGGTTCGGTCTGCTGGCCGTGTGCTGGTTGGCCACGACCGCCCAGGGCTGGCGCTTCGCCCGGAGCCGCCGCTTCGAGGACCACCGGCGTTGGATGATCCGCTCCTTCGCCCTGACCTTCGCGGCCGTCACCCTGCGCATCTACATGCCGCTCGCGCCGCTCCTGGGGCTCGATCCGCTGAAGGCCTATGTGGCCATCGCCTGGCTCTGCTGGGTCCCGAACCTGCTCGCCGCCGAACTCTGGCTGCGTGGCCGGCCGCGCCCGGCGCCGGCGTATGTTTAGCCGTTCGTGTCCGCTTCCCGCGGCCTGCTGACAAACCCTGTCAGCAGGCGGGCCTAAGATTGCGGCGGGTTAGGCGCTCAACTCTTGAAGGAAGCCCGCCATGTCGGACGAACTCGTTTTCTACACCCACCCCATGTCCCGGGGCCGGATCATCCGCTGGATGCTGGAGGAGGTGGGCCAGCCCTACACGACCAAGGTCATGGCCTGGGGCGAGAACCGCCAGCCCGAGTTCCTGGCGGTCAATCCCATGGGCAAGGTGCCGACCATCGTCCACGGCGACACGGTCGTGACCGAGTGCGGGGCGATCTGCGCCTACCTGGCCGACGCCTTCCCGCAGGCGAACCTCGCCCCGCCGCCGGCCAGCCGCCTGCGCGGCCCCTACTATCGCTGGCTGTTCTTCGGGGCCGGCCCCATCGAACAGGCCGTCGGCCTCAAGGCCGCCGGCGTCGAGATCGACGCCGAGAAGCGGATGATGCTCGGCTGCGGGACCATGACGGACGTGATCGACACGATCGAGCGCGGGCTCACCGGCCGCGACTACCTTGTGGGCGACAGCTTCACCGCCGCCGACCTCTACCTCGCCTCGCACCTGGGCTGGGGCATGCAGTTCGGCACGCTCGAGAAGCGGCCGGTGTTCGAGACCTACGTGGCGCGCTGCGGCGCCCGACCGGCGGCGGCCCGGGCCAACGAGATCGACGACGCCCTCATGGCGAAGATGCAGCCGCAGACCGAACCGGCTGAATGAGGTCGAAGCGGTTACCGTAGAGGTCCTCGAAGACCGCGACGGTCCCATAGGGCTCCCGTCGCGGCTCCTCCAGGAAGCGGACTCCGGCCGCGGCCATCCTGGCATGGTCGCGGTCGAAGTCGTCCGTCTCGATGAACAGGAAGACGCGCCCGCCCGCCTGGTCGCCCACCGCCCGGGCCTGGTCGCCCACCGCGCGGGCCAGCAGCAGGCCGGCTTGAGAGCCTTTCGGCCGCACCACGACCCAGCGCTTGCCGCCGCCCTGGTCGGCGTCTTCCACGAGCTCGAAGCCGAGCTTTCCGACATAGAAGCCGACGGCCTCGTCATAGTCGCGGACGAGGAGGGCGGTGAGGGCGATGCGCATGAGTCGCATCCTACCTCCCCCGCGCAGCGGCGGGAGGGGGACCATCGGCCGAAGCCGAAGGCTGAAGAGCCGGTGGTGGAGGGGGCGAGCGGCGCGCAAGGCGCATGCGGCCTTCCCCCTCCACCACGCCCTCTGCGGGGCGCGGTCCCCCTCCCGCCATCGCTGCCGCGATAGGGGAGGTAGGAGCTCTAGCTCAAGCCCCCGCCCGCGCGTGGTGGGCGGCGTCCTCGGCCAGCTTCCCGTGCAGCTCGCTCATGTGGTCGAAGTCGGCTTCGAAGGCGCCGAGGCCTTGCGTCAGGCCCCGGAGCTCGGCGATCAGGCCCTGGCGCTCGCTCTGCGGCAGGTAGGCCTCGATCTTCTCCCAGCCGCGCCAGTCCTCGCGGGGCGTGAGCCCCAGGATCTGGCCCCGCCGGGCCGTCAGCGCCGAGGTCACGTTTGAGGCGCTGGGCGAGGGCGAATAGACCACCAGCTTCTCGATCGGCTCCAGCAGGATCGTGCCGCAGGCCCTTAGCGCCTCCTCGATGGCCAGGCGTCCGGCGATGCGGAAGGCCATTTCCGAGGAGTCCACGCTGTGGGTCAGGCCGTCGGTCAGGGTCACCTCCAGGTCGGTGACTGGGAAACCCAGCGGCCCTTCCGCCAGGCCGTCGCGCACCCCGTCCTCGACGGCCGGGATCCACTGCTTGGGCACCGCCCCGCCCACGACCTTCGAGCCGAACACGAAGCCCGAGCCGCGGGGCAGGGGCTTCACCTCGATGGTCACGTCGGCGAACTGGCCGTGGCCGCCCGACTGCTTCTTGTGCCGCGCCCGCTGGGTGGTCCCGCGCTGGAGGGTCTCGCGGTAGGGCGTCTTCGGCTGCTGGGTGTCGATCTCAACCCCGAAGCGGCGCTTGAGCCGTTCCAGCGACAGCCGCACGTGCCCCTCGCCCTGGCCGGCCAGCAGCACCTGGCGGGCCTCGGCGTCGTGGGTGAGCGACAGCCCCGGGTCCTCCTCGATCAGCTTGCTCAGCGCCGAGGAGAGGCGGACGTCGTCGTTGCGGTTCTTCGCGATCAGAGCCACGGCGAACAGCGGGCGTCTGGACCTCGCCGCGGCCTTGACCTGCTGCGGTCGGCCGGTGGTGGAGAGGATCTCGCCTGCGTGGGCGGCCTCGACCTTACCGATGGCGCAGACGTCGCCCACCGGCGCCTCGGCGATCTTCTTCAGGGCCCCGCCCTGCACGGTGAAGAGGCCGCCGGCGCGCTGCTTCTGGCCGTCGGGCAGGACGAACTCGGCGCCGTCGGGCAGCTTGGCGCCGAACACCCGGGCGTAGGCCAGCTTGCCGGACTGGCCGGCGTAGGCGGCCTTCAGGACGTAGGCCCCGGCCTCGATCCCGATGCGCTCGGCGGCCTTGGAGGCGGGCGGGGCCTCGTGGCGCAGGGCCTTCAGCAGGCGGCGCACGCCGAAGCCGTTCTGGGCCGAACCGAAGAACACCGGCACGATCAGCCCGTCGTTCATCTCGCGCACGAGGTCGGCGAACACCGCGTCCCGGCTCGGGACCACGTCGGACAGGAGCTGCTCCAGCAGCTCGTCGTCGAAGTCGGCGATCTGTTCCAGCATGTGGAAGCGCGCCTCGGCCTCGGCGTCCATCAGGTCGCCGGGGATGTCCACCTGCTGGCTGGGCTGGCCGGGCCGGTAGACGAAGCAGCGCTCGAGGGCGAGGTCGATGAAGCCCGAGACCTTCTCGCCGTCCCAGGTGGGAATCTGGCGCGCCACCAGCGGGGCGGACGACACGGGGGCAAGGGCCTCCAGCAGCTCCTTCAGCGCGCCGCGGGCCTGGTCCATCTTGTTGATGAAGAGCGCGTGGGGCACGCCCATCCGCTCCAGTTCGCGCAGGGTCGGCTGCAGCAGGACGGCCTTGGCCGGATCGGGCTCGGCCACCACCACGGCCAGGTCCACGGCGGGCAGGGCGGCGTCGATCTCGGCGCAGAACTCCAGCGACCCGGGACAGTCGATGACGGCGTAGCGGTCGCCCATGAAGGTGAAGCCCGCCAGGTTCAGCTCGACCGAATGGCCGCGGGCCTTGGCCTCGGGACTGGAATCCCCCACCTCGCCCCGTCGCTCCGCGGCGCCGGTGGCCTGCAGCAGGGCCTCCATCAGGGCGGTCTTGCCGGCGCTTGTGGGGCCCACGAGCGCAAGCGCCCGAACGGACCCCTTTTCCTGGATTGCCATGGTCGTTCTCCCAACACCGAGGGCGCTCTGGGCGCTCCCGGTCTTGCCAGGTCCGAACGCGTCCAAGGCGCTTATGATGGGCGGCCGACGACCGACTGGGCCGGCCAACGCCGCCCGATGGGAAGAACCCTACGCCCGCGCTCGCCGGCTTGGCTAGCGGTGGGCCGTTCGCCTTCTCGTGATGGGGTCTAGACGCCCGCCGGGGTGCGGCGCGGGCGGAGCATCCGCTGGCGGTCCTTCAGCACGGCGTAGAGCCGCTCGCGCTGGTGCTCCCCGGCCGGCAGGGCGATGCGGGTGTGCTGAATTTCCAGGTCGTGGCCCGCCTCGCTGGACAGCTTCTCCATCGCCTGGGGGTCGAGCCGCCAGAGCAGGTCCACCAGGTCGTGCACCAGCAGCTCGAGCGTGGCGACGCGCGAGACCAGATCGCGGCGGCTGGTGCGGATCTCCTCGTTCATGTGGCGCGGACCCTGGGATTACGCTTAACAGTCGCGCGATCCTGGCGCCCCACATCTTAAGGTTTCGATATTCCCCAAGGCGCACGCGCTGACTCCTGGAGGGTAAAATTGCTGGAGCTCCCCGTCCGTCCGACGGCCCGTGTGGTCCTGCTCGACCCCGAGGATCGCATCCTCCTGATGAAGGGGCGCCTGCCCAGCGCCAAGGACCGCCCGGGAGCCTGGTTCACGGTGGGCGGCGGCGTTGAGCCCGGCGAGACGGTGGTCGAGGCCGCCGTGCGCGAAATCCGCGAGGAGACCGGCATCGCCGACTTCGAGCTGGGCCCGGTCCTCTGGGTGCGCGAAGGCGTCATGCGGATGCCCGAGCCGACGCTCTTCCAGGAAAGCTACCTGCTGGCCCGCTGCGACGGCGGCGAGCCCGACCGCCAGGGTTGGAACGCCCTGGAACGGGAGCTGATCGACGACATCCGATGGTGGCGACGCCAGGAGCTGCTCACCACCACCGACCGTGTGTTCCCGCCGGGTCTCGCCGACCTGCTGGAGGAGGTGCTGGCCGGGCGCCTGCCCGCCGAGCCCCGGGTCATTCCCTGGACCTGACCGTCACCTTACTGTCGGGCGGTTCCGCTAGGGGATTCCCATGCTCGCCCTGATGCTCGCCGCCGCCACAATCATCGCCGCCGACTGCGATATCGAGAAGCCCACCGGGGCTCCGGGCTGCACGCGCGCCGCCGTGGACGCCCTGCCGATGAACGCCCTCCAGGCCGTCGGCACCCACAACAGCTACAAGATCGCCATCGCCCCCAACGAGCTCGCCGCCATCCGCGCCGTCAACGCCCGCGAGGCCGACCAGCTCGACTATGGCCACCGCCCGCTGAAGGACCAGCTCGACGGCGGCGCCCGCCAGCTCGAACTCGACCTCGCCTACGATCCCCCCGGCGGGGGCGCCCAGGGGGGGCTCTACGCCACGCCGCTGGGCTACCGTATGGCCGGCGCGAAGGCGCAGCCCTACGATTTCGGGCCGCTCAAACAGCCCGGCCTGAAGGTCCTGCATGTCCCGGACATCGACTACCGCTCGGTCTGCCCGCTGTTCACGGGCTGTCTGGCCGACATCCGCGCCTGGTCGCTGGCCCATCCCGACCACGTCCCACTGCTCATCCTGCTCAACCTGAAGGAGGGCGGGCTGAAGTGGCCGGGCGCGGCGCAGGCGCCCGTCTTCGACGCCGCCGCGCTCGACCTGATCGACGCCGAGATCCGTTCGGTCTTCCCCGAGGCGGCCCTGATCACGCCCGACAAGGTGCAGGGCCGCCATCCCACCCTGCGCGAGGCGGTGGTGGCGAACGCCTGGCCGAAGCTCGCCGAGGCCCGGGGCAAGGTGATGTTCGCCTGCGACTGCGAACCTGCGCAGGTGGCCCGCTACCGTGGCGACCGCCGATCGCTGGAAGGTCGCGTGGCCTTCGTGAACGTCGAGGAGACCTCGCCGGCGGCGGCCTACATCACCCTCAACGAGCCGCTGGAGCAGACCGACCGCATCCGCGCGGCGGTCAAGGCCGGGATCATCGTGCGCACCCGCGCCGACGCCGACACCTGGGAGGCCCGCAGGGGCGACCGCGCGCGCCAGGCCGCGGCCTTCGCCTCGGGCGCCCAGTACGTCTCGACGGACTACATGGTCCCGGACCCGCGCTTGGGGGCCTACGACGTCAGGCTGCCGGGCGGCGGCGCGGCCCGCCCGAACCCCGTCCGCTAGAGGGGCGGCGGCTGCGGCTCGGCCGTGGCCATCGCGGGCACGACGGGCGGGGTGGCGGCCACCTGCTCGGGGTCCGCGCGCCAGGGGGCTTCATCCGGCGGCGTCCCGGCCGTCGGGACCGCCGCGGCGTCGGCCGCGGGCGCCGCCTCCGCGGTCAGGACCGGCGCGGCGTCGCCCTTCTTCTCGTCCTTCCCGTCCTTGTCGCCGCCCACCACGGCCTTGCCCAAGGTCTTGCCGACGAAGCTGCCGGCGATCTTGCCTACCGGGCCGCCGGCCGCGCCGGCCAGCCCGCCCAGCACGCCGCCCACGGCGCCGGCGGCCTTCTTCTTGGTGACGGCCTTCTTCTTCCTGCCGCCGTCAGCCTCGGCCGACGCCCGTTCGGGCGCGGGCGGCGGGGCGCTGTCGCCAAGGGCGGGGCGCTGGACGGGCCCATCGACGGGAGGTGGCGCGACGTCCAGCGCCGGCGGCGGCGCCTGGGGGGCCGGAATGTCGAGAACGGGGGCGACCGGAGGGTCGGCCAAAGGGCCTGCCAGGGCCAGGGCCGGCGCAGCCCAGGAAGCAGCTGAGGCCGCACACATCGCCGCTGTGAGTCGTCTGCGCATGGCGCACTCCTGAGGCGTCCCTCGCATGGAGGGCTTCAACGCCTCTGGCGCGCTCGCGTTTCCGCAAAGAGGAACGGCGGGCCCGTAAGAGCCCGCCGTCCGTGTCTTAGCCGGTGACCTTCAGGTTGGTCGCCGAGGTCTTGCCCGACCGGCGGTCCTGCTCGAGGTCGAAGTCGACCGTCTGGCCCTCGTTCAGGCCCGACAGGCCGGCCTGCTCGACCGCCGAGATGTGGACGAAGATGTCCTGGCCGCCGCCTTCCGGCTTGATGAAGCCGAAGCCCTTGGTCGGGTTGAACCACTTCACCACGCCCGAGCCGGAGCCCATGACGGCGCCGCGGGGACGCTCGCCGCCGAAGCCGCCGCCGCGCGAGCCGCCGCCGAAGCCGCCGCCGCCGTAGCCGCCGCGGTCGCCGCCGCCGAAGCCGCCGCGATCACCGCGGTCGCCGAAGCCGCCCGAGCGCCGGGGCGCGGGCGCGCCCTGGGCCGTGACCACGATCGAGGTCGCGGCCAGCTTGCCGGAACGCCGATCCTGTTCGAGTTCGTACTCGACCTGGTCGCCTTCATTCAGGGCGTCGAGCCCCGCCTGGGCCACCGCCGAGATGTGAACGAAAATATCTTGTCCGCCGTCGTCGGGTTGGATGAAACCGAAGCCCTTAGCCGTATTGAACCACTTGACCGTGCCGCTCGCCATTCGCCGTAACCTACCGATAGAAGAGTCTGCGCCGCCGCCTTGGGCGACGCCCGGCCAATCCACGCGACGAGCCGTGCGGGAGTTGTAGCTGCGGAAAGGGACCAAGGCCAGCGCCGGTGACACGGTTCGCCAAACGGCCTATGGGGGGCGCCCTTTCGACCACAGGTGGAGGCCGGGCCTCTTGAAGAGCATCTGCATCTATTGCGGGTCTTCCCCGGGGACCGACCCGCGCTTCATGGAGGCTGCGGTCGAGGCCGGGACCCTGATCGCGAAGGCTGGGCTGACGCTGGTCTACGGCGGCGGCCGCGTGGGCCTGATGGGGGCCACCGCCGACGCCGCGCTCGCCGCCGGCGGCAAGGTGGTGGGCGTCATGCCCGCCGACCTCGTCAGTCAGGAGATCGGCCACACGGGCCTGACGGAACTCAAGGTCGTCAACTCCATGCACGAGCGGAAGTGGGCGATGGCCGAGCTCGCCGACGGCTTCCTCTGCCTGCCGGGCGGCCCGGGCACCTTCGAGGAGATCTTCGAGCAGTGGACCTGGGCGCTCCTGGGCTTCCATTCCAAGCCGTGCGGCTTCGTCAACGTCGGCGGCTACTACGACCTGCTTCGCCAGACGATCCAGCAGATGGCCGACAACGGATTCATCGCCCAGCAGTACGTGGACATGCTGGTCTATGCCGACAGCGTCCAGGAGGCCCTGGACCGCTTCGCCGCCTACGTCCCCCCGCCGCCCAAATGGGGCGTCCGGCCGGTGGAGCAGCGGTACTAGGGCCGGATGGCCTCGCCGGCCGGGCGCACCACCGAGCCGCCGCCACCCGGACCGCGCCGCTCGCTCAGCAAGGCGATGCGCACCTCCAGCGGATGGCGGCCGCGCGCCGGCCAGTAGCAGCCCAGGGGCAGGGGCGTGGCGGCGAGCTGGGTCTTCAGCAGGGTGCGGGCATAGAGGCCGCGCGCGCCGGGGCGGCTCAGCATGACGGTGGCGTCGCAGGCCAGTTCCTGGTCCAGCCTGAGCAGCCGCCCCGCCGCGTGGGCCAGGGGATTGAACCAGCACAGGCACTGCGCCAGGGCCGTGAACGCCACGACGCGGGGGTCCTTGCGGGCGACGTGGGTGCGCTCGTGGGCCCGGATCAGCTCGCGCTCCTCGGCCGTATAGGCGCCGTCGTCGGGCGGCATGACGATCCGCGGCGAGATCAGGCCCACGACGGCCGGGCCGGCGCGTCCGGCGCGGAGTTCGGCGGCGAAACGGGCCTGGGCCAGCGCGAAGGCGGCGACCATGGCCGCCGCGCCCATCGCCCAGATGGCCAGCACGGCGCCGACCGTCCCCGGGTAGGCGGCGAGCGCGTCCGCCACCGGGCGCGGCCCCGAGCGGACGAAGAACAGCGCCAGCGCCAGCAGGCCCGCCGCCGGCGGCAGCGCCCAGAGCCGGTAGGCGAGAGCGGGCCCGAACAGCCGCCGCGCCGGCCGCCGCAGGGCGATCACCGCCAGGACCGCCGCTGAGGCTGCGAGGTTCGCCTCGATCAGCGCCGCCAGGAGGGTCATCGCCGGATGCGACCCCAGGACCGCGTGCAGAACTTCCCTCATCGGCCCCGTTCCTCCCGTCCACAGCATCTTACGTCTGTAGACCTGATCGCAAGCTACAAATGTAAACCTGACTGTCAAGCGTGTCGCTGGCGTGACGGGCGCGGCGCCGCTAGCGTTCCCGCCAGGAGAGACCATGACCGCCGACTCGCAGACCCCCGCCGGCCACGCCCGGATCGGCGTCCTGGGCGCCTCGGCCCTGGTGGCCGGCAGCATGATCGGCTCGGGGGTCTACCTCCTGCCGGCCACCATGGGGGCGGTGGGCTCCATCTCCATGCTGGGCTGGGTGGCGGCGACCGGGGCGGCGCTGGCCATCGCCGGCATGTTCGCCTGGCTGGGGCCGGCCGCGCCCGACGCCAAGGGGCTGGCGGGCTATGTCCAGGCCGGGCTCGGCCGGTTCTTCGGCGTGCAGACGACGGTCGTCTACTGGTGCCTCTGCTGGTTCGGCAACGTGGCAATCGCGCTCGCCGTGGCGGGCTACGCGGGCTACCTCGTCCCGGCGCTGGCCGGCGGCGGGGCGAGGCTCGCCACCACCATCGCCGTCATCTGGCTGACCGTGGTCGCCGCCTGGATCGGGCCGCGCCTGGTGGCCCGGATCGAGGGCTGGACGCTCGCGCTCGGGCTCCTGCCGGTGGTCGCCGCGGCCGTGTTCGGCTGGCTGTGGTTCGATCCGCAGGTCTTCACCGCCTCGTGGAACCCCCGCGACCTGAGCGCCGCCGCCGCCATCCGCGAGTCCGGCCTCAACGCCTTCTGGGCCTTCCTGGGGCTGGAGAGCGCCGCCGCCGTGGCCGCCGTGGTGCGCGACCCCGCGCGCAACGTCCCGCGCGCCACCCTCACCGGCGTGCTGGCCGCCGCCCTCGTCTATGTGGCCGCCTCGGCCGCCCTGATGGGCATGATGCCGGCCGCCGAGCTCGCCCGCTCGGACGCCCCCTTCGCCGACGCCGCGCGCATCGCCATCGGCGTGGGCGGCGGAGCGCTGATCGCCGCCTTCGCCTTCATCCGCACCGCCGGCTGCCTGACCGGCTGGACCCTGGTGGCCTCCGAGACCACCCGGGGCGCCGCCGACGAGGGGGCCTTCCTGCCCGCCTTCCGCACGCGGCCGGGCGAGCGCGCCTCGGCCATCAACCTCCTGGCCGTCGGCGTGCTGATGAGCCTCGTGGCGGCCATGACCGTCACGCCCACCCTCGGCGAGCAGTTCGGCGTGCTCATCAACGTGGCGGTCCTGCTCAGCCTCTACGCCTATACGCTGGCCGGCCTGTCGCTGATCCGCCTCTCGGGCCGGTTCACGCCCGGCAGGCGGGTCCTCGCCGTCGCCACCGCGTTGGTGGCCATCGGCTGTTCGCTGGCCCTGATCGCCACCGGCAAGCCGCACGAACTGCTGTGGAGCCTCGCGCCCATCGCCGCCGGCGCGGCCCTGTATCTTCCCCTGCGGCGGCGCTAGAGCACGATGCGGTCAGGCGTCGCCTGACCGTTGAATCGTGCTCGCTTCTCAATGCTGGAGCGCGCCAAGCGGCGAAACCGCTCACACTTTCGCCTGGCGCGCTCTAGTAATCGGCCGTCACTCAGGAGGGGCCCCATGCTGGCGGTGGACTTCTACATCGGCGAGGACGCGCTGAAGGCCGACCGGGCCCGCATCCTGCGCCGCACCTGGCAGTTCGTGGGGCCGCTCTCGGCCCTCGTCCAAGCGGGCGACTACCTGGCCGACGTGATCGGCGGCGCGCCGGTGGTCGTGGTCCGCAACGCCGAAGGGGGCCTCGCGGCCTTCCACAACGTCTGCCGCCACCGGGCCGGCGCCCTGGTCCCGGACGGGGAGGGCAACTGCGGGGCCCAGTTCACCTGCCGCTATCACGGCTGGAAGTACACCCTGGATGGCCGCCTGCGCAGCGCCGTCGACTTCGGCCAGGCGCCCGGCTTCGACCCACGCCAGTACGGCCTCTTTCCCATCCGCGTGGAGACCTGGCGCGGCATGGTGTTCGTGAACCTGGAGCTGGCCGCCCCGCCGCTGGCCGAGTTCATGGCGCCGCTGGACAAGCGCTGGGCCGCCGATCTGCCCGAATACGCCCTGACCGAGAAGCGCACGCACCTCATCGGCTGCAACTGGAAGACCTACGTCGAGAACTATCTCGAGGGCTACCACCTCAACATGGTCCACCCCGAGTTCGACCAGGACATCGTGGTCGCCGACTACAAGGTCGAGATCGAGGGGCAGGTGATCTTCCACTCCGCGCCGGCGCGCGACGGGTCGGTCAACGCCGGCCTCTGGGCCTGGATGTGGCCCAACCTGGCGATCAACGCCTACCGCCACGGCTACATGGTCGAGCGGATGACCGCGGTCGGGCCCAACACCACCCGGCTCGACTACTTCTACTTCTTCGATCCCGCCCGGACGGCCGAGCTGGCCGACATGTTCGTGGTCTCGGATCGCGTGACCAAGCAGGACAAGGACGTCTGCGAGGAGGTCTGCCGCAACCTCGAGGCCGGGATCTACCGGGGCGGCGTGCTCTCGCCCAAGCACGAGGCCGGCATCGCCTGGTTCCAGGCCAAGGTGGCCGAGGCCCACGGCGCGCCCGAGCCCTCCCGCATGGCGGTGGCGTCGTGAGTGTTCAGTAGTTGGCCGCCAGGGGATCGATTAATATTGCCGATCTGGTGTTGGCTTTTGTAATATCAGCACATGGATACTTACATTTCTTTCCGCGTGGTCCCTGAGGGCGACGCCTACAACGCCATCTTCGACTATGCTCGGCAACTTGGATACTGCGATCCCCATGTGGTTCAGTCCGCGGGGTCTCGGCTCTGCACGATCTATGTGTATTGCTCGGGGCCGGGGCAGGAGCTGATGCTCCCGATGGTCATGAAGTGACGGCTCAACACACTGAAGGAGTTCGCCGGTGATCCGGATACTGGGTGTCGCCCTGGCGGCGGTTTGTCTGTGGACCGGGACCGCGCTGGCCGCGCCCGAGCCCCCACTCGAACCCAAGGCGGCGGACTATGTCATCCGCGACTTCCGTTTCCGTTCGGGCGAGACCCTGCCGGAGCTTCGGCTGCACTACTACACGCTGGGGACCCCGCACCGGAACGCGAAGGGCGAGATCGACAACGCGGTCATGGTCCTGCACGGCACCGGCGGGTCGGGCCGCCAGTTCCTCCAGCCCCAGTTCGCCGACGTGCTGCTCGCGCCGGGCGGCCTGCTGGACCCGGCGAAACACTTCATCATCCTGCCCGACAACATCGGCCACGGCGGCTCGTCCAAGCCCAGCGACGGCCTGCGCGCCCGGTTCCCGAAGTACGACTACGCCGACATGGTCGAGGCCCAGCACCGCCTCGTCACCGAGCACCTGGGCGTCAGGCAGCTTCGCCTCCTCATGGGCACGTCCATGGGCTGCATGCACGGCTTCCTGTGGGCCACGACATGGCCCGAGGGCGCCCGCGCGCTCATGCCCATGGCCTGCCAGCCGGTGGAGATCGCCGGCCGCAACCGCCTCTGGCGGCGCATGGCCATCGAGGCGATCACCTCCGACCCCGCCTACAAGGGCGGCGACTACCAGGCCCAGCCGGTCCAGGGCCTGAAGACCGCGGCCGACCTTCTGATCGTGGCCGGCTCCGCGCCGATCCAGATGCAGCTTTCCATGCCCACCGGCCCCGCCGCCGACGCCTGGCTCGCCACCGAGCTGCCCCGCCGCATCGCCGGCATGGACGCCAACGACTTCATCTACCAGGTGGCCAGCTCCCGGACCTACGACCCGTCGAAGGACCTGGAGAAGATCACCGCGCCCATGACCTGGGTGAACTCGGCCGACGACTTCATCAACCCGCCCGAGCTCGGCATCGCCGAGGCCGCCGCCAAGCGGCTGAAGACCACCCGCTACATCCTGCTCCCGGCCAGCGAGAAGAGCCGCGGCCACGGCAGCCACACCTGGGCGGTCCTCTGGAAGGACGAGCTGGCCGACCTGTTGAAGCGGAGCGAGTAGGGGCCCTACTCGTCGAAGCCGACGAACACCGCGGCTTCCGAGACCGGCTTGCGCTCGGACACCACCGCGTTGGCGGGGAAGGTCTCGTCCGGCCAGCCCATGGCGATGGCCTTCATGATCACCTGGTCGTCGGGGATGCCGGCGTGTTCGCGCACCACCGGCGACTGCATGATCCCCTGGCTGTTGATCACGCAGCCGAGGCCCCGCGACCAGGCGGCGTTGACGAGGCAGTTGGTCACCGCCCCGCAATCGAACGGCGTGTCGTCGCTGCCGGCCAGCACCCGGTCGTAGGTGATGATCACGCACACCGGCGCGTCGAACTGGCGAAAGCCCCGCAGTACCCAGTCCTGCCGCGCCGCCGCGTCCTCGCGGGCGATGCCCATGGCCGCGAAGAGCTGCTTGGCGACCCCGATCTGCCGCTCCCGGTGCACGCCCGCGAACGCCTCGCCGGTGCGGAACTCGCGCGAGTGCGGCACGCCGGCCAGGTTCCGCTCGGTGTTGCCCGCCCGGATGCGGTCCAGCGGCGCGCCGGTCAGCACGTGGAAGTGCCACGGCTGGGTGTTCATGGAGGAGGGCGCCCGCATCGCCAGCGTGAGGATCTCCTCGATCAGCTTGCGCGGCACGGGGTCGGGCTTGTAGCCGCGGATGCTGCGGCGGCCGAGGATGACGTCGTCGAATTCCATGAAATGATACCTACGGGCGTTTCCGCGACGGCATGGAACAGCCCATCGCAGGGGTTACGCTGCCCGGGCCGAAGGCCTACCTTGGCCCCATGGCCGTCGCGTTCACCCGGGAAGAAGACTACGAGGCGCAGGCCGCCGACCTGCCGGACCGGCCGATCTCGTCGCATCCGAACCTCGTCACCGCCGCGGGGCTCGCCGCCATCGACCGGGAGCTGGCCGCCGCGCGGGCGGCCTATGCCGCGGCCCAGGCTGAGGGCGGGGTCAGCTCGGACCGGACGGCCATGGCGCGGGCGACGCGCGACCTCCGCTACTGGTCGGCCCGCCGCGCCAACGCCCAGCTCACCGAGCCCGAGGGGCCGTCCGACCGGGCGCTGTTCGGCCGGGTCGTCGAGATCGAGCGCGAGGACGGCCGGCGCCAGGCGTTCCGGATCGTCGGCGAGGACGAGGCCGATCCGGCCAACGGCAGCGTCTCCTACGTCTCGCCCCTGGCCCGCGCGGTCCTCGGCAAGTCCGTCGGCGACGTGGCGCTGGTCCACGGCGCCGAGGTCGAGATCGTCGCCGTCAGGACCTGACGGCGGGCGTCCCAAGCGCTCCGAACGCTGAGCGTTCGCATATTGCCGATCTTTAACGCCCCTCGGACGCCAAAGCGTGGCAAGCGCCGCCAAGCTTAGCCTTGGGGGAAGCCACATGAAGTTCATCCGCACCGCGGCCGCGGCCGCCTTCGCCTGGGCGGTCGCCGCCGCCGCCGTAGCCCAGACGCCGCCGCCCGCGCCGAAGGGCCTGGAGGTGATGGCCATGGAAGCCGGCGTCTGGGACGCCGACATCACCTTCCCCAGCAACGACCCGGCAAAGCCCGACCAGAAGGCCAGGGGCGTCCAGGAGAACGAACTGCGCTCGGACGGCCGCTGGGTGCTGAACCGCTTCCAGGTGGAGGGCACGCCCTACCAGGGCACGGGCCTGTGGGGCTACGACCGCTCCACCGGCCGCTTCAGCGGCGTGTGGGTGGACAACAACGACCAGACCATCCGCCTGGACGACGGCCGCTACGACGAGGCCACGAAGACCATGATCTGGTCGGCCAACCTCGCCGATCCCATCGGCCGCCAGACGCGCCTCCTGTTCACCGAGGAGTTCAAGGGCGACGTGCGGCTGTTCAACATGGTCGCGCTCACCCGCAAGGGCGAGGTGCCCCTCGTGCGGATGGTGTTCACGCGCCGCAAGACCGGCTGAGCCCGTTTTGCGTTATGGTGGGCCCCTGCTCGAGAGGAGCCCGCCCATGAAGCTCTCCGAAGACGACCGCGAGCGGCTTTCGCTGCACACCGCGTTCGCCGTCCACCAGATCGCCCGCTGGATCGCCACCCGAAGAGACGTGCCGCCCGACATCCGCGAGCGCCTGCGCGGCCACATCTCGGCGATCGAGGGCGTGCTCGTCACCAACGGCCACGACTGGATCAAGGACGAGATCGAGGCGACCGAGCAGGCCTTGGGCTGAGATCATCCGTCCGCGCTTTCCGGCCGGCGTTCGGCGGTGCTAACCGCCGCCGCGAGCTTTGGAGGAGGTCCCGGACATGCGGATGTGGGGTGCGGTCGCGATCGCGGCGGCGGCGGTGATCCTGGGCGCGGCCGGCGCGGCGGCCCCGATCGCGTTTCCGGCGGGCTTTCGGAGCTGGACCCACGTCTCCAGCGCCCTCCTGGGCGAGGGCGGCCCCCCGAAATACCAGGGCCTGCACCACATCTACGGCAATCGGGCCGCCATCGAGGGGCTGAAGTCCGGCCGCTACGCCGACGGGGCGGTGTTCGTCTATGATCAGTGGACGGCGGGCCAGGTGGGCGCCGCCACGACGGCGGGAGAGCGCCGCTTCGTCGACGTCATGGTGCGCGACAGCCGGCGCTTCGCCGCGACCGGCGGCTGGGGCTATGCCGAGTTCGCGGCCCCGGACCACCGCCGCGTGGCCGAGATCGAGCAGGACCCACAAGGCTCCTGCCACGCTTGCCACGAGCGCCAGGCGACGCGGGGCTTCGTGTTCAGCCGGTGGCGGGACTAGGGCCTCAGCGTACGAAGCTCGCGCCGTTGGCGTCCAGCACCGCCCCGGTCATCGAGGCCGGGGCTTCCAGCGCCAGGTAGGCCGCGATGCTGGCGATCTCGTCGGGCATGGCCACGCGGCCCAGCGGGATGTCGGCCAGCAGCTTGTCGCCGCCGCGGCTCGCCAGGTACTCGTCGGCCATCCCGGTCATCACGAAGCCCGGGCAGACCGCGAAGGCCAGGATCTCCTCGCGGGCGAAGCCCCGGGCGATGGACTTGGTCATGCCCACCATCCCGGCCTTGGACGCGGCGTAGTGCCAGTGGGCGGGGGAATCTCCGCGATAGGCCGCGCGGCTGGCGATGTTGACGATGCGGCCCCCGCGCCCTTGCTCGCGGAAATGCAGCACGGCGCGCCGGCAGAGGTCGGCCGAGGCCTGAAGGTTGATCTGCATCGTCCGGCCCCAGGCCGCCTGCCATTCGTCCGTCGGCGCGTCCACCGCCACGGCCTCGAAGACCCCGGCGTTGTTCACCAGCACGTCGATCCGCCCGTCCAGGGCGGCCAACGCCTTGTCCCACAGGGCGTCGGCCGCGCCGGGCTGAGAGAGGTCGGCGCCGATCACGCCGTCGCCGTCATTCCGGCCGTGGCCCACGACCCGCGCGCCCTTGGCCGCCAGCGCCGGGACGATGGCCGCGCCGATGCCGCGGGTGGAGCCGGTGACGAGGATGTGCGGGGCCAAGGCGGATGCTCCGGGGCTGGGGGGACGCGAGGCCATCCATCGCCCGCGTCCCCATTGCGAAGCAAGCCCGTCAGCGGGTCGTGACCGTCGGGCGCACCACGATCTCGTTCACGTCCACGTCCGCCGGCTGCTCGATGGCGAACAGCACGGCCCGGGCGATGGCCTCGGCCGGGAGGATCTGCTTGCGGTACTCGTCCACGAAGGCCGCCGTGGGCGCGTGGGTGATGGTGTGGGCCAGTTCCGATGTCGTGGCGCCCGGCGAGACCACCGTCACCCGGATCTTGTCGGTCTCCTGGCGCAGCGCCTCCGAGATCACCCGCACCGCGAACTTCGTCGCGCAGTAGACCGCGCCCGAGGGCAGGATCTGATGCCCGGCGGTGGAGGCGATGTTGATGATCTGGCCCTCGCCCTGCGCCTCCATGACCGGCAGGGCCGCGGCGATCCCGTAGAGGACGCCCTTGATGTTCACGTCGATCATCTGGTCCCACTCGTGCACCTTCAGGGCGGCCAGCGGCGACAGCGGCATGATCCCGGCGTTGTTGACGATCACGTCCACCCGTCCGAACGCCTCGCGGGCGGTGTCCACGAAGGCCTTCACGCTTTCCCGGGAGGTGACGTCCAGGCCGCGCGCCAACGCCCGGCCGCCCGCCGCCTCGATGTCAGCGACCAGCTTCTCCAGCCGCTCAACCCGCCGTGCGCCCACGACCACCGTCGCGCCCGCCGCCGCCAGCGCCCGGGCCGTGGCCTCGCCGATGCCGCTCGAGGCGCCGGTCACCAGCACCACCTTGTCCGCAATTCCCGTCATCGCCGTCTCCTTGTCGCTGGGGGACGCGGGAGATGGGTTTCCCGCCGGTCAGGGCGGTAGAACGGTCCTCTGGGATTCTTGCCCGATCCTCTCAGGAGCCGGCGACGGGGCGCTACTCCCCGGCTCCCAGCACCTTCTTCAGGAACAGGACCTCGGTGGCGCGGACGGCCTCCTGGTTGGCCTTCTTGTAGATGCCGTGGCCCTCGTCCTTGGCCAGCACGTACCAGACCTCGGTGCCCTGGGCCCGCAGGGTGGCCACCATCTGCTCGCTCTCGCTGCGCGGCACGCGCGGGTCGTTGGCGCCCTGGAAGACCATCATCGGCTTCTTCATCCGGGCGCTCATCTTGATCGGCGCGATCTTCTCGAACACCGCCCGCATCTTGGGGTCGCGTTCGTCGCCATATTCGGCCCGGCGCAGGTCGCGGCGATAGCCCTCGGTGTTCTTCAGGAAGGTGATGAAGTCCGAGATGCCGTAGAGGTCGATGATCCCGGCCAGGCGCTCGTTGTAGTGGCCGGCCACGGCCAGCACCATGTAGCCGCCGTAGGACTGGCCCACCACCGCCACGCGGCTGGCGTCCAGGTCGGGCTGCTTGGCCACCCAGTCCAGCAGGGCGCCGATGTCTTTGACCGAGTCCTCGCGCTTCTCGGCGTTGTCGAGCGAGAGGTAGGTCTTGCCGTAGCCCGACGAGCCCCGGACGTTGGGGATGATCACCGCCGCGCCCAGTTCGTTCACCCACGACTGCCGGCGCGGGTTGAAGCTGGGTTGCTCCTGGCCCTCCGGCCCGCCGTGGATCTGGATCACCACCGGCAGCTTGCCGCCGGCCGGCGCGGTCTTCGGCCTATAGATGAACGCCGGGATCGTCCGCTTGTCGAAGGTCGGATAGCGGAACAGGGTCGGCTCCACGAGCTTGGTGGGATCGAGGCCGCCCAGCTCGCTCTCGGTCCAGCGGGTCAGCGTCCCGCCCTTCACGTCATAGCTCCAGGCGTCGCCCGCCCCGGTCGAGGTCGAGAGGCTGAAGCCCAGCTTCGAACCGTCCGGCGAGAACCTCAGGCTCGAGTTCAGCACGCCCATCGGCAGTTCGGGGCCCTTCAGCAGCTTGCCGCTGGCCACGTCGCGCAGGACGATCCTCGAATAGCCCTCCTCGTTGACCGCGTAGGCGATGGTCTTGCCGTCCGGGGACAGGTCGAAGTCCTCGGCGCCCCACTTCGCCCCGGGATCGAGATCGCGCACCTTGCCGGTCGCCAAGTCGATGACCACCGGCCGCGTCACCTCCGAGCCGTCGTCCGACAGGGTCAGCACGGCCTTGCCGCCGTCCACGAACGCGCCGCCGACATAGGCGATCTTGCGGCCCTGCGGCCCCATGGCGGAAAGGTCGCCCGTCTGGGCGTCCAGCACGAACATCTCGACCTGCGCCGCCGAGATGTAGCGGGCGACCAGCAGGCGCTTGCCGTCGGCCGTGATGTCCAGCGGCCCGATCGCGCCCGAGCCCTCGTGGATCACCCGGCGGCTCGCCGGGTTCGCCGGGTCGGCCATGACGATGTCGTAGTTGGGATCGCCCGGCGTCACCTGGCTCCAGGCGACCAGCTTCCCGTCCTTGGAGAAGACCGCGCTCTGGTTGCGGGTGTTCGGCGCCGAGAGCTGGGTCTCGTTCCCGGAAAGGTCGCGCAGATAGAGCTGGTAGTATTCGGCCCCGCCCACGTCGCGCGGATAGGCGAAGGTCGCCGTGCCCGGCCGGGCCTTGGCCGAGCTGATCGGCTCGCCGAAGAAGGTGAGCTGGGTCCGCGCCGCGCCGGGCGCCGCCACCCGGTGGATCTGGCTGGTCTCGCCGAACCGCGTGGCGATCAGCATCGCCCCGTCCGGCAGCCAGTCCTCGAACACCGCCGAGCGGGCGTTGTAGTAGGGGGCGATGGCCGCCTGCAGCGCGGGCGGCGTCGCGGGAACGCCCTGGTAGACGATCTGGCCGACCTCGCGGGTCTCGACCTGGGCCATAGCCCCGCCCGCCAGCGCCAGGCTCATGGCCGCGCCGGCCAGCAACATGCGCACAGTCATCCGAACACCCCCAACCGAAGCAAGGCGGGGACCTGACCGCGACCGCCACCTCGCGTCAATCCGGGGTCATGCTAGCGTGGCGGCAAAACGACGAGTCGGGGGGATCATGGAACTTCGTCGCACGCTTCCCAGGATCGTTCTGGCCGCCGCCATCGCCGGCGGGATCGGCTACGTCTTCACCTGGGACCAGCCCATCGCCCACTGGATGCACGTGGCCATGAAGGGCTCGGGCGTCGGCCTGCTGGCCCTCTACGCCGCCCTGCTGGCCATGGAGCGCCCCGGGGACCGGGACGGCTGGCTGATCACCCTCGTGCTGGGCCTGGGCGCCCTGGGCGACGTCCTGCTCGACGTCCTGGGCCTGCAACTGGGCGCCCTGTCGTTCCTCGCCGGCCACCTCGTCGCCATCGGCCTCTACCTGAAGAACCGACGGGCCCCGCTCACCGTCGTGCGCGCGGTCGGCGCCCTGGCGTTCACGGTCCTTGTCGTGGCGCTCGCCTGGAGCCTGCCGACCGACCGCGCCGCCGCGCCGGGCATCGCCCTCTACACCACCGGCCTGTCGCTGATGGCCGCCGCCGCCTGGCTCAGCCGCTTCCCGCGCGTGCTGACCGGCCTCGGCGCGATGCTGTTCCTGGTCTCGGACCTGCTGATCTTCGCCAAGCTCGGGCCGCTGGCCGGCAGCGACCTGGCGGGCTTCGGGGTCTGGGCCTTCTACTTCACCGGCCAGCTGATGATCTGCCTGGGCGTCACCCGGACCCTGGCCGCCCGCGCCTAGCGCCCGTCGCCTAGTCCAGGGTGTAGAGGTAGGCGGCGATGTCGCGCGCCTCGGCCGACGTCACCCCCAGCGTCGGCATGGCGGTCTCGGGGTCGATGGCGTGAGGGGCCGCGATCCAGTCCATCAGGTTCGCCGGCGTGTTCGCACGCCGGCCGGCGATGTAGACACGCGCGCCGATCCCGCCCAGCGGCGGGCCCACCTTGCCGTGCGCCTGGGGCACGCCGGGAATGTCGTGGCAGCCGCCGCAGCCGTAGGCGCGGATGCGCGCCTTGCCCGCCTGGGGATCGCCGCCGGTGATCGCCACGGCGCGGGCCTCCACCTGGGCCGCCTGCTCGATCCGCTCGGCGATGACGAGCCCGGCGACCACGGCCAGGATCAGCGCCGTCGCCGCCAGGATGAGGCTAGCGCGCCGGGACATGGCCCTGTCCTCCGGGCTCCGCCCTCAGCGCCTGGCCCACCAGCGCCAGCGCCGCGCCCGCGTGCACCAGCCCGCCCGGTATCCACATCAACAGGCCCGCAAGCTGTTGATCCTCGGTCGGCGTCAGGCCGAAGGGGGCCAGGCCCAGCTCGGCGTAGCGCGCGTACCAGGGGCTGGTGGAGAGCGCCATCAGCGCGCCGAGCGCGCCCGCCACCAGCGAGGTGACGAACAGGCAGATCGCGGGCAGGGCGAGCGGATACCCCCGCCGCCGGGCGTCCAGCATGGCCGACCAGAAGAAAAGCGCGCTCACGAAGAACGACAGGTGCTGGGCGACGTGCCAGCCGGGGTGGGCCAGGGCGAGGTCGAAGAGGGCAGGCGCGTGCCACACCCACAGCGCCGCGGCCTGCAGCAGCGTGGCCGTCACGGGCGCGTTCAGCGTGCGCCAGGCTCGGTGCAGCGTCGGCAGGCGCCCCAGGTCCGCCAGCGCCTTCCGTCCCGCGGCCGGGAAGGCCCACAGCATCGCCCCCAGCGGCCGGGCCAGCACCAGGAGGGGGGCCGCGACCAGCATCAGGATCTCGTGCTCGACCATGTGGGCGGTGAACGACCGTTCCCCGGCCTCGTGGAGCGGCGAGACCACCGACAGCGCCAGGCTCGCCCAGCCGGCCGCGAACAGCCAGGCCTGCCGCCTCCGCACGCCCCGTCCGCCCGTCGAGCGCCGGCCGATGCGCCAGGCGCCCAGGGCGTACAGCGCGGCGCCGAGCGCAAGCGGGACGGTGAGCCAGGGGTCGAAGGTCCAGCCGGGCTCCGGGTGGGCCGCGCCGGTGACGTGCGCCGCCGCCGGTCCCGCCGCGACAAGGGCGGTCAGCGCCAGAAGGCCCGCCGGCCTCATCGGGCGCAGGCCGGCACGATGAGGCCGGCCCCCAGCTGGACGAGGATGGTCAGGCCGAAGAGCGTCCCCGCGCCCACGCTCAGCGCCGCCACGAACCGCGCCGGCGCCTCCTGGCTGCCGTGGACCTCGCCGCCCGCACGCCGCCAGGCGCGAAGCGAGATCAGCGTGCCCGCCGCCGCCAGGGCCAGGGCGGGCAGGCCGGCGCCCAGGTTCGCCGCGAGGCCCAGGTTGCAGTCTGCGAAGGTGACGTTCGAGCCCACCTGGTGGTGCAGCGCCCAGCCGGCCAGGCCTAGAATCAGCCCCATCCAGGCCGGCCAGTGGGGGCTCTGGGGCGCGGGCATGCTCATCCCAGCACCCGCGGCGACCAATAGACGAGGGCGTAGATTGGGAGCCAGGTAATAACCACGAAGTGCCAGTAGAGGCAGTTGTCGGTGACGTCGCTGTAGCGGCCGCCGTCCATCTCGTGGGTGTGGACGAAGATGGCCAGCAGCATGGTGTCGGCCAGGTCGGTGATCAGGTGGACCGTGTGCATCAGCATCAGAGCCCAGACGATCGAGCCATAGGCGTCCTGGTCCCATTTGGCGTTCAGGGCCGTGAACTCGAAGGCCCGGACCGCCAGCAGCAGCACGCCGGCCACCGACATGACCACGAGCCCGGTCCGCGTCACCCGCTCATCCATGGCGTGGGCCCGCCGGCTCAGCCAGGCGTTCGGCGCGTCGCTCAGCAGGAGCAAGCCGGTGAACGCCGAGCCCCACAGGAGGGAGGGCGGCAGGTGGCCGGCCCCCCACGGCTGGGTGTGGCCGATCAGGAACACGTAGGCGGCGCAGCCCAGCAGGAAGGCCGCGCCCTCGATCATGATGAAGCCCACGACGCCCCACCACATCAGGCTGCGCGAGCCGAAGCCGTGGTCGGCCAGGGGCGAGACGTCGCCGACGATCCGGTAGCCGCTCATGCCGCGGCCTCCTTTCGGCGCGGTGTGCCGACCGGCCAGAACCAGCCGATCAGGCAGGCGGTGAGCGGGATCGCCCCCCAGACCAGCGCCCACTCGTTGAAGACCGAGCCGATGAAGAGCGCCGTGGTGGAGAGCGCCGCCAGCAGCGGCCACAGCGTGTTGTCGGGCATGGGATGGCGCATGTCGGGCTCGGCCTCGACGACGCTGGTGCACAGGATTTCGCGTTCGGACGAGCTCAGCCCCTCCATCACCGGCCGCGTCTCGCCCTCCTCCCACAGGGGTTCGCGGCCGGCGACCACGGGCAGGTAGATGAAGTTGTAGGCGGGCGGCGGCGAGCCCGTGGCCCACTCCAGGCCCGAGGCCTGCCAGGGATTGGCGCCCGCCGTCCGGGGTCGGCGCAGGGCGGCGGCCACATTGATCACGAACATCACCGCGCTCACCGCGATCAGGAAGGCGCCCGCCGTGGCGGCCAGGTTCCAGCCGCCCCACTCCATCTCGGCGCGGTAGGTGTAGATCCGCCGGGGCATCCCGATCAGCCCCAGGATGTGCATCGGGAAGAAGGTGAGGTGGAAGCCCGCGAAGAAGAGCCAGAAGTTCCACTTCCCCGCCGTCTCGTTCAGCAGCCGGCCGGTGAACTTCGGGAACCAGTAGTAGACGGCCCCGAACAGCGGGAACACCGCCCCGCCGATCAGCACGTAGTGGAAGTGGGCGACCACGAAGTAGGTGTCGTGGACCTGCAGGTCGAGCGGAACCGAGGCCAGCATCACCCCGGTCAGGCCGCCCAGGACGAAGGTGACGATGAAGCCCAGCACGAACAGCAGCGGCGTCGCGAACCGCGGCTTGCCGTCGAACATCGTGGCGATCCAGCAGAAGATCTGCACCCCGGAGGGGATGGCGATCATCATGCTGGCCGAGGTGTAAAAGCTGTTCCCCAGCCGCGGCAGGCCGGTGGCGAACATGTGGTGCACCCAAAGCCCGAAGGCCAGGAAGCCGGTGGCCACCAGCGCCAGCACCATGATCGGATAGGCGAACACCGTCCGCCGCGAGAAGGTCGCCGTGATGTGCGAGACCATGCCCAGGGCCGGCATGAAGATGATGTAGACCTCGGGGTGGCCGAAGAACCAGAACAGGTGCTGCCAGAGCAGCGGGTCGCCGCCCTCCGCCGGATTGTAGAAGTGGGTGCCGATCAGCCGGTCCGAGATTAGGAAGCTGGACGACAGCATGACCGCCGGCATGGCGAACACGACCATGAACGAGGTCACCAGCATGGCCCACAGGAAGAGCGGCATCCGGGCCAGCGTCATGCCCGGCGCCCGCTGCTTCAGGATGGTGGCGATCAGCTCCACGGCGACCGCGAGCGCCGCCACCTCGGTGAAGGTGATCATCTGGGCCCAGAAGTCGGTCCGCTTGCCGGGCGAGAACTCCGGCCCTGCCAGGGGCACGTAGCTGAACCAGCCGGTCTCGGGGCCCACGTTCAGCAGGAAGGCGATCCAGATCATCGTCCCACCGGCTAGGTAGACCCAGTAGCTGAAGGCGTTCAGGCGCGGGAAGGCGATGGCCCGGGTCCCGCACATCAGGGGGACCAGGTAGACCGCCATGGCCTCCATGATCGGCACGGCGAACAGGAACATCATCGTCGTGCCGTGCATCGAGAAGATCTGGTTGTAGCGATCGGCGTCGATCAGCCCGCTCTCGGGCCGGGCGAGCTGGGCGCGCATCAGCAGGGCGAGGATCCCGCCCAGGACGAAGAAGACGAAGCCGGTAACCACGTAGCGGCGGCCGACCAGCTTGTGGTCGACGGTGGTCAGCCAGCCCCACAGGCCCGGCGGCGTGGCCCAGGTGCGCTCCAGCCGCTCGTGCAGGGCCGACATCTCGGCGGCTTTCGCGGCGCGGGGGCGGCTGGCGCTCACTTCAGGCTGTCCAGGTAGTCCAGCACGCCGTTCAGGTCGGCCGGCGAGAGTTGGACGATGGGCATGTGTGCGCCGGGCTTGATCCCCTGCGGGTCGGCGATCCAGGCCGCCAGCGCGCCGCGGCTGTAGGGCAGGGCGCCCGCCGCGATCGAGCGGCGCCCGGCCACGTGCGTCAGGTCGGGCCCGGTCTTGCCCATGGCCTCGGTGCCCTGGATCTGGTGGCAGTTGGCGCAGGCCGCCGTCTGGACCACCGCTAGCCCCCGCGCTTGTCCGGGCGTGACCGGCGGGGGCGCCGAGGCCAGCTGCCGCGCCCGCCAGGCCTCATAGGCGGCCGGGCTGTCGACGATCACGTCGAGGGCCATGTTCGAATGCTGCAGGCCGCAGAACTCGGCGCACTGGCCGCGGAAGCGCCCGGTGCGCGTGGGCGTGAGGGTGATGTCGTTCACCCGGCCGGGGATCAGGTCCTGCTTGCCGCCCAGGTTGGGGACCCAGAAGCTGTGGATCACGTCGGTGGCCACGAGCTCGATCTTCGCCGTCTTGCCGACGGGCAGGTGGATCTCGTTGGCGGTGAGGAAGCCCTGGCTGGGGTCGGGGTGCTGGTATTCCACCTGCCACCACCACTGGTTCGCCGTGACCCTGATGTTGAGGTCGGCGCGCGCGCCCGCCTCGGCCAGCCTGCGGTCCACGAGGAAGCTGCCGAAGGTCAGCACCAGCAGGCCCACGACGATCAGCACCATCCAGCCGCCCAGCGCCGTCTGCATCGGCCGGTCGGCGGGGCTGAGCGCGCTGTCGGCGAGCGGCGGCGCGTCCGCCAGCGGGCGCCTGGCCCGCCAGAGCGTCCAACCCAGGAAGGCCAGGACCAGCAGGTACATGACCCCGCAGACCCACAGCATCAGGGTCCAGACGCCCTTGATGTCGCCCGCCTGCCGGCCGGCCACGTCCATCGACGACTGCACGCCGGCGCAGCCCGCCAGCAGTAGGCACAGCGCGGCGGTCGCGACGCGCCTCATGGCGCGGGCTCCGGCGGGGTGAGCGCCCCCATGGGCTTGCGGTCGACCTGGGTGGCCGCCGGCGGATTGCCGAGCTGGTCGCCCCGCGAGGGGGCGGCGTCCTTGGCCACGTGGCCGCTCATCGAGCGGACGTAGGCGGCGATCTCCCAGACCTGGGTGTCCGGGATGCGGCCGGCGAACGAGGGCATGCCGTTCGGGCGGCCTTCCAGGATGCTCGCGCGAATCTGCTCGATCTCGCCGCCGTAGCGCCAGGTGTCGTCCATCAGCGGCGGGCCGATGTCGCCGCCGCCGGCCGCGTGGCAGCCGTAGCAGTTGAACCACTCGTAGAGCCGCTTGCCCTCGCCGATGTGGTAGGCGTTTTCCTCGTACTGGGCCGCGCGCGGGTCCTTCACGAAGGGCCGCGGCCCGCCGACGTGCAGGGCCGTGGGCGACACGCCGGCGAGCCCGCCGTCCGGCAGGGGAGAGCCCCGCACCTGGCGGGCCTCGCGGTTGCAGCCGCCCAGGCCCAGGGCGAGCGCCAGCGCCGCGACCAGGGCTAGGGCCGCGCCCTCAGCGTTTGGGAAGCGCGAAGACATAGAGCGTTCCGCCGCTGCTGGACTGGGCCTTCAGGTCCTTGGTCATGTTGCCGAACCCCTTGGCCGCCGTGGGGTCGCGCGGGTCGAGGTTGCTGGAGACCATGGCCCCGGCCCAGCCGCCGATGCCGGAGAGGATGGCCACGTACTGGCGACCGTCGGGGCCGCGCCAGGTGGTCGGCTGGCCGACGATCCCGGAGCCGGTCTTGAACTGCCACAGCACCTGGCCGGTGTCGGCGTCGACCGCTTTGAACCAGCCCTCGAGGTTGCCGTAGAAGACCAGCCCGCCGGCGGTTGCCGCCGCCCCGCTCCAGACCGGCCAGCGCTCGGGGATCGTCCAGGCCTTGCGCCGCGCCACGGGGTCCCAGGCCATGAACTCGCCCGCGTGGCCGCCCGGCCCGGGTTTGAACTTCGGGTTCACGCCGATGTAGGGCGTGCCCTTGATGTAGCTGACCGGCTTGGTCTCCCAGTCCATGCACAGGTTGTTGTGGGGGACATAGACGAGGCCCGTGACCTTGCTGAAGGCCGAGGGCGACCAGTCCTTGGCGCCGGGCGAGTTGGGGCAGACGTCGCGCACGGTCTTGCCCAGCGCCGGGATCTTCTCCGGATTGTCGATCAGCCGCCCGGTCTTCAGGTCCACGCCCAGCGAGGCGTTGACGTGCACGAAGGGATCGGCCGCCAGCACTTCGCCGCTCGTGCGGTCCACCAGGTACATGTAGCCGTTGCGCTCGGGGCGCAGGATCACCTTCCGGGTCCGTCCACGCCAGGGGATGTCGAGGATGATGTTCTCGTTGATGGCCGAATGGTCCCACAGATCGTGCGGGCTGAACTGGTAGAACCACTTGGCGTGCCCGGTGTCCGGGTCGCGGGCGAAGACGCCGTTGGTCCAGAGGTTGTCGCCCGGCCGCTCCAGGTGGTTCCACGGCGCCGGATTGGACGTGCCGTGATAGACGAGGTTCAGCTCCGGGTCGTACGACAGCCAGCCCCAGACGGTGCCGCCGCCGATCTTCCAGTGGTCCTTCGGCCACTGGGTGACGCCCAGGTCCTTGCCCCGATACTGCGGATAGAACGGCTTGAACTCCGCCGGGTCGATCAGGACGTCGCGATCCGGACCCGTGGAATAGGCCCGCCACTGGATCGCCCCGCTGTTCGCGTCGAGCGCCGCCAGCCAGCCGCGGGCCCCATATTCGGCGCCCGAGTTGCCCACCAGAACCTTACCCTTCACCACCAGCGGGGCCATGGTGAAGGTCTCGCCGGCGTTGAAGTCGCCGACCCGGGTCTTCCACTTCAGTTCGCCGGTCCGGGCGTCGATCGCCACCGTGTGGGTGTCGGTGGTGTTGTAGAAGATCGTCCCGTCCGCATAGGTGGGCCCGCGGTTCACGGGCTGGCAGCAGGCCATGCCTTGCGCCGAGGCGTCGGGCTTGGGCTCGAACTTCCACTTGAGCTCGCCGCCCGGCTTGGTCAGGTCGATGGCGTAGAGGACGTTCGGATAGGGCGTGACGAAGTACAGCGTGTCGCCCACGACCAGGGGCGCCGACTCCTGGCCCAGCGTCGTGCCGGTGGCGAAGGTGAAGGCGACCTGCAGGTCCTTCACGTTCGACCTGTTGATCTGGGTGAGCCCGCTGAAGCGGGTGTTGGCGTAGTCCTTGGCGGGCATGGTCCACTGCCCGTCGTCGTCGGGAGAGGCCGCGGCCGGCGCCACGGCGATCCCCGCTCGGGCGGCCTTCGCCGCTTGGGCCTTGCCCTCGGGGGCGCGGTCGCAGCCCGCCAGGCCCGCCGCCGCCGCCAGTCCCAATGCGAACTCGAAAACCCTGCGCACCCGGCCGCGTCCCAAACTCTGTGGCGCGGTAACGCTCGAGCCCCGGCCTTCGCTCCGGGACCTGTCTTTTGTTAGGTGGAAAAGGGGCGGCGGGCCAGGCCCGCCGCCCTGATGTCTCAGAAGCTCAGCCGGACGCCGACCCGCATCACGCGGCCCAGCACGTCGTAGAGCGAGCGGTTGGTCTGCACGTAGCCCACCGTGTTCTCGGCCCCCAGGTTGGCCGGGTTGGCCGTCAGCGGCGGGTCGGTGTTGAACAGGTTGCGGATCGAGACATAGACCTCGCCCTCGGTCGGCCCCGCCTCGAAGGCGTAGTTCGCCGAGAGGTCGAAGAAGACCTCGCCCTTGATGTCGTTGTCGTTGATCGTGAAGTAGGGCGAGGCGCTCGCCGGGCAGCCGCTGGTGCACTCGGTGTAGGCGTTGCTGATCACGCCGTCGCTGACGCCCCGGGCCACCAGGTTGAGGGTCCAGGGGTCGACCTTGTAGGTGGCGCTGAGACGATAGATCCAGTCGGGCGTGGCGCTGACGTTCGAGCCCGCCTGGTCGATGGCGGTGACGCCGTCGTCGGTGACGTTCTCGATGTAGTGGGTGGCCTGGGCCCGCAGGGTCAGGTCGCCGGCCAGCGGCTCGTAGAGGTCGGCCAGGGCGACGCGGTAGCTGGCTTCCACGTCCAGGCCCTTGGCCGTCATGCTGTTCAGGTTGTCGTAGTAGAGGTTGATCGTGCTCAGCACGCCGCCCGAGTAGATCAGGTTGTTGCAGTAGCTCTGCACCTTGTTGATGAAGCAGTAGTCCGCCACGTTCTGGGCCGTGACGAAGCTGATCACCCCGTCCACCTTGATGGAATAGTAGTCCACCGAGGCTGCGAAGCCCGGCAGGAAGCTCGGCTTCACCACCACGCCCAGGCCCCAGCTGTCGGCCACTTCCGGCTTGGCGTTCGGGTTGCCCTGCAGGTTCTGCACGAACGGCGTGGAGACGCCGTTGATGTTCACCGAGTTCGAGCGCGCCGTGCCGCTGTCGTAGAGCTCGCTCATGTTGGCCGCCCGGATGTCGCGCGAGCGGGTGCCGCGGAACATCAGGTCGGGGATCGGCGAGTAGGTGAGGCCGGCCTTCCAGGTCTTCACCGTGCCCGAGGTCGAGTAGTCGGTGATCCGGGCCGCGCCGTTGAAGTCCAGGCCCTTGTACAGCGGCAGCAGGATTTCGGCGTAGGCCTCCTTCACGTTGTACTTGCCCTGGGTGACGCGGTAGTTGCCGTACTTCCAGCCGGACTGGAACTCAGGCGCGACCGAGCCGTCCATCTGCTCCTTGCGGTACTCTGCGCCGACGGCCAGCGAGATCGGCCCGGCCCAGCCCTGGACGCTGTTGGTGCGGAAGTTCACCGCCGCCACGTCCTGCTTGAAGGTCTGCTCGCGCAGCGGCTCGCCCAGGACGTAGTCCAGGGCCGCCTGGCTCGCCACGCCCACGCCGAAGCGGTTCAGCGGCACGCAGCCGTTGGTCGGGCTGGTCAGGGTCGAGCGGCAGACGATCTGGCCGTTGGCCGGGTTCACCACCGCGTCGGTGGCCAGCGCCAGGCGGGCGTTGTTCCAGGTGGGCGTGAGCTGCTCGTCGGTCTCGGTGACGCCGTGCTGATAGTAGGCGTCCCAGTCCACGGCCAGGCTCGCGACCTCGAAGTCGCCGTCGGCGCCGACCACGTAGCGTTCGGTGGTCCGCTCGTTGCGGCTTCCCGAGGCGGGCATGTCGGCGTTGCTGGTGCCCATGGTGAAGGAGGTCAGGCCCAGAGCGGTCATCTGCGAGCGGATCGAGGCCGGCAGGAAGGCGTTGTCCGAGCGGATGACGAGGCCCGTCTGGGTCGGGTTGATGTAGTAGGAAAGGCCCTCGTACTTGGCCCACGAGGCCTGGGCGAAGACCGACAGGTTGTCGGCGATCTCGTAGCTCACGCGGCCGAACAGGCTGTCGCGGTCCTCGTCGGGCGCCAGGCTGTTGGTGCCCAGCATGCCCGAGGAGGCGTATTCCCAGTCGCCGCCGATCATCCACTGGCCGGTCACCGTGCCGTAGGCGAGCTGGTTCACCGAACCGTTGACGCCGAAGTAGGTGCCCTTCAGCGGGCCGGCGGTGATCAGGCCGCCCGGCGTGTAGGCCGAGATGCCCACGTTGTCCGAGACGATGTAGTAGGGCGCGCCGGCCGAGGTGTCGGGGTTGCGGACCGCGAAGTGGCCCTTCGTGTTCCAGTCGCGGGCCGTGTAGTGGATGCCGTCCTGGCTCACCCGCTCGGCGCTGAACAGCACGTGGCCCTTGCCGCCGGCGAAGGGCTTGCCGATCGTCAGGTTGGCCTTCCAGTTGTCGTTGTCGCCGTAGGTGGTCTCGCCGTACTCGGCGCTGGCTTTGACCCCGGTGTATTCCTTGTCGAGGATGAAGTTCACCACCCCGCCGATGGCGTCCGAGCCGTAGGCCGAGGACGCGCCGCCGGTCACCACCTCGACGCGGCTGATCAGCGATTGCGGGAAGGTGTTGGTGTCCACCAGGCCGGTGGCCGCCGAGACGACCGAGCGCTGGCCGTCGAACAGCACGAGGGTGCGGCCGGTGCCCAGGGCGCGCAGGTTGATGGCGCTGATGCCGGCCACGCCGTTGCTCAGGCCGCCCGAGCTGTTGGCCGCCGTGGAGCTGCCGGCTACCGAGGGCAGGGTGTTCACGAAGTCGGCGATGTTGGCCGCCGCGGCCGCCTTGATCTCCTCGGTGCCCATCACGTTCACCGGCGTCGGGGCGTCGTAGCCGTCGCGGGCCACGCGCGACCCGGTCACGATCAGCTCCTCCAGGGCGCTCTCGCCGGCGGGCGCGGCGGCGGCGGCCGTGGTCTCGGCGGACTGGGCGAAGGCCGCGCCGCACGAGGCGGCGAGGGCGGCGGCGCTGGCCGTGGCCAGGGCCCAATGCCGGGCGGATAGGTTGAGGCGCCGGCCGAGCGAAGCAGTCATGATGATCCCCTTTGTTGTTCTTGGGTTGCAGCAGGCACGCAGCGGCCGTCGGCGCGGCCCGGCGGGCGCGCGGCCCCGGCCGCGGGATGCGGCCGGTCGTCGACCTCTGTTTCGGAAGCGCCGGGACCGCGGCCTGCAGCGCGCGCTGTCCCGGAACGCCTCGTGGGCACTGACCCCGGCGGCGGACCGGACCGGTCCGCTGGAGCCGCCCCAGTCGGCGGATCCCCCCATCGGTCGCTCTTGATGGCGACCTTGACTATTCCCCCACGTGAACCGGAACCCGGCGTTCTACCCAGAACTCCCGCAGCTTCGGTTCGTAACTCCCGTGTAGAAAACTAACAGACCCGCAATGTTTCACCACGGAGCATTTCGAAATTTACTCTTCCTGCCGTATGATGCTGAGCAACTGTGCATGAATCGGGCTTGGCATGTCGAAAACTGAACCACTCGACCTGGATGACATCGACTATCGGCTTCTTCGGGAGCTCTCCGCCGACGGCCGCGCCTCGGACGTGTTCCTTGGCGAGAAGATCAATCTCTCCAGCACCGCCGTGGCCCGCCGCCGCCGCAGCCTGGAGGAGCGCGGCGCGGTCCTCAGCTACTCGGCCAACCTCAACCTGCCCCGGCTGGGCTTCGGCGTGGTGGTCTTCGTGGCCATCGAGCTCAGCTCCCAGGCCGAGAACGCCCTGAACGAGTTCGAGCGCGAGGTCGTGAAATGTCCGTCGATCTCCTATTGCGGCTTCGTCTCGGGCGACACGGACTTCCTGATCATGCTGAACGTGGAGTCCTTCGAGGATTACGACCGGGTCTATCGGCGCGAGCTGTCGACCCTGCCGCACGTGGCCCGCATCCGCTCCAGCTTCGTCCTGCGGGAGGTGACGCGGAGGAGCACGCCGCCGGTCGTCTTCCTGGACAAGGAGGGCTGACGACCGGCGGCGCGGAAAAGACCTACTTGGCGGCGCCGGGATAGGGGACGCCGAGCTGGTCCAGGTAGGTCTTGTACTTCTTGGGCTGGTAGTAGAACGGCTCCATCTTCGGCCGCATCTGGCTCATGATCTCGCTGTTCAGCCAGATCGCGGGCTTGTCCTCGGGCCGCAGGACCGGTTCGTACTTCTGGTCCTTGAGCTGGACGTTCTGGAAGTAGTCCTTCGCGTCGGCCACCAGCTTGGGCGTGGTGGCGATGTCCAGCACCGTCAGCGCCACCGCCTTGGCCCCGACCATGACGCCCTTGTGGGCGATGGGCGTCGCCATGGCCATGGCCGAGGTCACGTTGTGGCCGATGGCGCCGGGCACGTTCGACGGATAGCGGATGGTGATGGTCGGCACCGTCCACATGATGTCGCCGATGTCGTCCGAGCCGCCGCCGAAGCCCGAGCGGTCGTCCGGCGTGGTCAGCTTGCCGATCTCGGTGGGCAGCGGGTCGCCCTTCAGCTTGTTGGTCGTCTGGACCGACTTGGCGAAGGCCTTGTCGGCCTCGGACCACTGGGGCATGCCCACGCGCTTGATGTTGGCGTAGGCGGCCTCGGCCAGCGGCTTGTTGCCGTAGTTGGGCGCCGCGTAGCCCAGCACCCGGTGCTCGACCGTGGTGTCCGTGGCCATGGCCGCGGCCTCGGAGATCTTGTTGCCGAGCTCGTAGAGGTCGCGGATCGATTTGAAGTTCTGCTCGCGGAAGTAATACCAGACCGTCGCCACGCCGGGCACGATGTTGGGCTGGCCGCCGCCGTTGGTGATCACGTAGTGCGACCGCTGGGTCAGCGGCAGGTGCTCGCGGCGCATGTTCCACGCCACGTTCATGACCTCGACGCCGTCGAGCGCCGAGCGGCCGTCCCAGGGCTGGCCGGCCGCGTGCGCCGTCTTGCCCTTGAAGGTGTATTCCACCGAGACCATGCCGTTGTTGCCGGCCGGGCCCCAGCCCGTCGAGAAGTCGCGGCTGACGTGGGCGAAGATCGAGGCGTCCACGTCCTTGAACAGGCCGTCGCGGACGTAGAAGGCCTTGGTGGCCAGCAGCTCCTCGGCCACGCCCGGCCACAGCATCAGCCGGCCGGGGATCTTGTTCTTCTCCATGACGTCCTTCGCCGCGAGGGCGGCGACGATCATCATGGGCATGCCCGAGTTGTGGCCCTCGCCGTGGCCCGGCGCGCCTTCCACCATCGGCGTGATCTCGGGCTTGCCGGGGTACTGCGACAGGCCGAGCAGGCCGTCGATGTCACTGCCCAGCGCGATCATCGGCCCGCCCGTGCCCCAGGTCGCCGTCCAGGCCGTCGGGATGCCGGCGACGCCGCGCTGGATCTTGAACCCGTTCTTCTCGAGGATCCCCGTCAGGTACTCGCTGGTCTTGAACTCCTGGAAGCCCGGTTCGGCGAAGCTGAAGACGGAGTCGACCATCTCCTGGGCGAGCTTGGCGTTGGCGTCCACCTTGGCGACGGCGGCGTCCCGCATGGCGTCGGTGGGCTCGGCGTGGCTGATCGCCGGGACGCCGATCGCGGCGGCCAGCAGCAGCGCCTTCAGCGCCCTATTGCGCCCGATCTTGGCGCTCGTCGAGGCGTTATCGAAGAAAATCGAACTCATTCCCCCATCCCCTGCACGTTTCAGAACATGACGGTCATTCAGGTGCGGAAAACGACCACCTGCAACCCGCCAAACCCGCCGACCTCAGTCGGACGTGTTCTTTGATCGGTCCGCAAGCGTGCAGCGCAGATTCGCGGCGTCCGGCGCCTGTTTGCTGATCGGTTGGCGTGGGGTCAGGCGCCCGCCAGGGGCGCGAGCCGCCGGGCCCTCGCGTCAGGCGTGCGGCGTGCGGACGGCAGCGGCGGCCGTCAGCCCGGCGACCAGCCGGTTGAGGTTCGCCACGTTCTCCCGCCGGGCCTCGGGCCAGGGCGAGGCGCGGAGCATCTCGCGGGTCAGGTGGAGGCCGCCCGTGGGCGCGCGCGCCACCCAGCCCTTGTCCAGCAGCAGCGCCACGTGGCGGCGCACCGTCTCCTTGGGCAGGCCCACCCGCTCGGCCAGCAGCGAGGCCGCCACCGGGCGGCGCAGGTCGTCCCGCACAAGGTCCTCGGTCTCGGCGAACTCGGTGTAGGTGTCGTCGAGATGGTCGGTGGTGATCCGGATGATGTGGATCAGCAGGACGCCGACGGTGGGGTCCTCGATGTGCCGGGAGAGGGACTCAAGCTGCCGCAGGCAGTAGGCGACGGCCAGTCGTGCGGCCGGCCGGGGCGGGGCGGCGTCGGGCGCGGCCTGCCCGGGCGAGGGGCGCAGCACGCCCAGGGCCGACAGGCCCACCAGCAGCACCTTCACCTGCTGGGCCATGGAGAAGACCGTCATACGGTCGCGGTCCGAGCCGAGGTGGCCGGGGGGCAGGACCAGGCCGCGCTCCTCCACCGCGCAGGCGCCGTCGGTGCGCAGCGCCAGCGTACGGCGGCGCACTGTCTCGAACGGCATGCGCAGGCTGCCCGCCAGCGCGTTCACGCTGATCGGCCGCAGCAGCTCGGCCGGCGGCGGCTCGTCGAAACCGCCGAACCGCGCCTGCAGCTCGGGCTCCCGGTCCAGGTGCTCCAGGTTGGCGTGGCGGATGGCCATCAGGATCAGGCCGTCCACCAGGTCGCGGCCGTCGCAGGCGATCCTCAGGCAGTTGAGGAAGAACTGCATGCCCAGCCGTCCGGCCACGCGGACCGCGACGGTCTCGGGGATGGGCCCCGGCGTTGTTTCGGACGTCATGCGCTCAGTGAATCCGCGGCCGTTCGGAGCGCAAGTGCAAACCCGCTGGGGGCAGGGGCCCCTGACGGATGTCAATGCCCGCCGCGCCGCGTTCGGCTTCCTCATCCCAATGTCGGATAGGTCCGAGAGCGGCGCCGTCCGTACGGGCGAGGCGGTCGATCACGTCGCGTGCGCGGTGGGTGGCGAGCCCTTCTCCCTGACGCCGGTGTTCACGGGCTGGCGGAAGGCCGTCAACCTGGCCGGGATCGTCCTTTGGCTGGCGGCCATGGCCTGGTTCTGGGTCTGGTGGCTCCAGCCCGCCCACTTCGTCACCCCGGTCCGCTACGCCCTGGCCACCCTGAGCGTCCTGTGGGTCACCTCGATCCCGGCCTACTTCATCTTCATCTTCGCCGGCGCGCGGATTCCCAGGCGCGGACCCGTCGCCCTGCCGCTTGGCCGTGTGGCCGCGGTCGTCACCAAGGCGCCGTCCGAGCCGTTCGAGATCGTCCGCCGGACGCTGGAGGCGGCGATGGCCCAGGATCTGGGCGAGCCGGGACGCGCCCACGACACCTGGCTGGCCGACGAGGACCCCGATCCCGAGACCCTGGCCTGGTGCCGCGACCACGGCGTCATGGTCTCCACCCGCAAAGGCGTCGAGGGCTACCACCGCGACGACTGGCCCCGCCGCAAGCGGTGCAAGGAGGGCAACCTCGCCTACTTCTACGACCGCTACGGCTACGACCGGTACGACTTCGTCGCCCAGTTCGACTGCGACCACGTGCCTGAGCCGGACTACCTGGCCCACATGCTGGCGCCCTTCGCCGACCCCGCCGTGGGCTATGTCTCGGCCCCCAGCATCTGCGACGCCAACGCCGCCGAGAGCTGGTCGGCGCGCGGGCGCCTCTATGTGGAGGCGTCCATGCACGGCGCCCTGCAGACCGGCTACAACAACGGCTGGGCGCCGCTCTGCATCGGCTCCCACTACACGGTCCGCACCGCCGCCCTGAAGGCCGTCGGCGGGCTGGGCCCCGAGCTGGCCGAGGACCATTCGACGACCCTGATCCTCAACGCCGGCGGCTGGAGGGGCGTCCACGCCATCGACGCCATCGCCCACGGCCGGGGGCCGGACACCTTCACCGACCTGATCGTCCAGGAATTCCAGTGGTCGCGCAGCCTGGTGACCCTGCTCCTGCGGTATTCGCCGACCTATGTGCCCAAGCTGCCGGGGCGGCTGCGCTTCCAGTTCCTGTTCTCCGAGCTGTGGTACCCGGCCTATGCCTCGGTCATGGCCCTGGGCTTCATCACCCCGATGATCGCCCTGCTGACGAAGTCCCGCTTCCTTGACATGACCTTCGCCGACTACGTGGTCCACGCCTTCCCGCTCTCGGCGCTCATGCTGGTCCTGGCCTACTGGTGGCGTTCCACGGGTCTCTTCCGGCCGGCCGACGCCAAGATCCTGAGCTGGGAGGGCATGGCGTTCCTGTTCCTCAGGTGGCCCTGGTCGCTGATCGGCTCGCTGACGGCCGTCTGGGACCGCCTCACCGGCGCCCACGTCGACTTCCGGATCACCCCCAAGGGCGAGGGAGGCGCGAGCTCTATCCCGTTCCGCGTGCTGGCGCCCTACATCGCCCTGGGCCTCGGCTCGGCGGCCTGCGTGTGGCTGGTGAGGGAGCCGGGCACGGCGGCGGGCTTCTACGTCTTCAACCTGATCACCGCCGTGTGCAGCGGGGCGGCGGTGCTCCTGATCCTCGCGCTCCACGCCCGGGAGAACCGCCGTCCGGTCTTCACGCTGGACCGGGCCGGGGCGGCGAGCGCGCTATCGATGGCGGCCATCGCGGCCCTGACCGTCCTGGGGGCCCGCGAGAACGGCGCGCGGGGGCTCGCGGCCATGAACACCGGCGTCACCGCCTTCACCCTCACCGAGACGGTCTATTCGCCGTCCGGGGCCGGCCAGCCCTACGCCATCACCTACCGCATCCGGCCGAGGTGGCATGGCTTTGGCGAGCAGGCCGCCCCGCCGTCCGTGCAACGCGCCCGGGGCGGCGAGGTGCCCTAAGCAGACGGCGGCAACCTTCAGGTGTGGGGGCGCGCGCGCAGGCGCATGTTCAGTAGAGCGGCGGCCTCGGCGCCGAAGATCGACAAATTTTTTCGCTTGGCCGCCGCCGGTTGATCCCCGTCAACACGCGCCTCGTCGTCCTGGGGTCTTGTCCTCTTCAACAGAGAGACACGGGAAATTTGGTGATGAGCGAGCGGTTTCAGAACGTTTCCCGGCGGACGCTCCTGCATGGCTCCCTGCTGGCGGCGGGCGCCGCGCCGATGCTGGCGGCCACTCCGGCGCTGGCTCAGGTGACGGCGGGTCGCGACACGGCCCGCGACAAGCGCCCGGTCATCCATCCCGACGGTCCGAAGCTCGGCGCCTACGATCCCTACGGCGACTTCAGCAACGAGCAGGGGGTGGTCACCGAGCACCTCTTCCTGCCCTGGGAGGACGTCGAGCTGGGCGCCCTGGCCGACGCCGACGCCTACGCCCTGGCGCGCCGCCGCAACGTCCTCGTGACCATCGAGCCCTGGTCCTGGGCGCAGGACTGGAACGTCACCGCCGCGCGGCTGCGCAGCGACATCCTCGCCGGGCGGCGCGACGCCAACATGCGGGCGATCCTCGAGGTCCTGGCCGGCTTCAAGAGCCCGGTGACGATCCGCTGGGCGCAGGAGATGGACAACCCCTACGGCCGCTTCACCTGGTCCAACTGGCGGCCCGCCGACTACGTCGCGGCGTTTAGACGCATGGCCGGCCTGATGCGCAAGATCACACCCAGGGCGCGCATCATGTGGTCGCCTCGCGGGGAGCGCACACTGGGCAATTACTATCCCGGTTCAGAATTCGTCGACACCGTCGGGTTGACGGTCTTCGGCTACGACAAGTTCGACACGCTCCAGTACGGTCGGACGCGTACTTTTGCTGAATCCGTGAAGCAGGGTTACGATCTGACTGTTGGCTACGGCAAGCCGATCTGGGTCGCGGAACTGGGTTATGCGGGCGGTCCCGAGTATGTCGGCCGCTGGGCCCAGGACGTCACGCGCAATTATCCCGAGTACGCTCAGCTCAAGGAAGTCGTCTACTTCAACGACCGTGAGGTCTGGGCCTGGCCGCGGGGCCTCGGCCGGCCGAACTGGCGCGTTGTGGCCGGCGCCGACGTGAACTATCCGCGAAGGGACCGCCCGTGATCCTCGGCCCGTGCTTCGCCACGACGCCGTCCGCGGGTGCGCGGATCGGGGAGGTCGAAGGCGATGCAATCCAGTTGGATCGGGATGGGCGCGGTTCTGGGCGTCCTGTCGTTGGCCACGGCGGCCCACGCCGTCCAGGCGGACGTCGGCAAGCCGTCAGAGGACGTGCGTGAAGTCGCGCGGAAGGCTCCTGCCCCCGGCGCGGATGATGCGGCCGAGGTGAGGTTTATCAGTGCTCCGGGATCCCCGGAGAAGGTGAAGTATCTTGGTGGCGCGCCGTACATCTGTACGCCGAGCGGCTACGGCGAGCGGGCGAAGTGTTTCCTTCGGCCCTCCGGCGCGCGCACCAGGGCACGTTAGGGCGTTCGACCCGACCGTCGGCCGATCCTTGGGGGACTCCCTGAGGATCGCGCTCCGGTCCGCGCCGGACCCCGTCAACGGAGAAGGCGCAATGAAGGGTTCGTTCACGTCCATGGCGGTGCTGGCCGCCGCGCTCGCCGCCGCGGGGCTCGCCCCAGGAGCCGCTCACGCGCAGACCAGCGCCCAGCCGGCGAGTTCGGCGGTCACTACGCCCACCCCGGTCGACGGGGACGCGGCCGCGCCGCCCACCGCCTACGGCTGGGGCGGGGTCTGGTTCAGCAACCACTACGCCGGCGGCTACGGCGGGGTGATGCAGTCCCTGAAGCGGGACGGCAGCCTGTGGGAGGACGGTCCGGTGATGCGCCTCGACGTGTCCGGCGGCCAGTACACCTACAACAACGCCCCGGCCTATGTCGGCGAGGAGGTCGGCATCGTCGACGCGGACATCATGGTCGGCTACCGCAAGTTCACCGACAGCGGCACGTTCAGCGGCTGGGTGGGCCCGGCCTACATCGAGCACGACAACCCCGATCCGGCCGCCGCCATCCGCGGCTCCAAGTTCGGCGCGGCGTTCCTCGGCGAATACCAGAACACCTTCAACAAGAACCTCGAGGTCAGCCTCCAGGGCCGCTTCGCCACGCCGTTCTCCACCTGGTCGGCCGCCGCGCGCGGGCTCTACAAGGTCTCCGGCCCCCTATGGCTCGGCCCCCAGGCCACCCTCTACGGCAACGACGACTACAAGGAGCTGACCGTGGGCCCGTTCGCCAAGCTCAACACCAGCTTCGGCGAGGTCGGCGTCACCGGCGGCTACCGCCATCCGATGACCTCGGGGAACAAGGACGGCTACTTCGCCTCGGTCTACTTCGCCGTTCCGCTGCGCTGAGCCTGGCGGTCCATGCGTAGGATCCTGATCACCGGCGGGGCGGGCTTCATCGGCTCCCACCTGTGCGAGCGCCTCGTGCGGGACGGACACGACGTCGTCTGCCTCGACAACTACTTCACGGGCGCCAAGAGCAACGTCGAGCACCTGCTGGGCTACCCCAACTTCGAGATCATGCGGTTCGACGTGCGCGAGCCGTTCAAGATCGAGGTGGACCAGATCTACAACCTGGCCTGCCCGGCCTCGCCGCTGCACTACCAGACCCAGCCGGTCCGCACCGTCGAGACCAGCATCATGGGCGCGGTCAACCTGCTGCGCCTGGCCCGCGAGACGGGCGCGGTCGTGCTCCAGGCCTCGACCAGCGAGGTCTACGGCGACGCCCAGGTCCAGCCCCAGACCGAGGCCTATTACGGCCACGTCAACCCGATCGGCATCCGCGCCTGCTACGACGAGGGCAAGCGCTGCGCCGAGACCGTCTGCTTCGACTACAATCGCCAGTACGGCGTGCGGGTGAAGGTCGTGCGGATCTTCAACACCTATGGACCGCGTCTCGCGCCCGGCGACGGCCGCGTGGTCTCGAACTTCATCCTCCAGGCGCTGCGCAACAAGCCGATCACCGTCTACGGCGACGGCTCCCAGACGCGCTCGCTCTGCTACGTCGACGACATGGTGGGCGGCCTGGTGGCCATGATGGAGTCGCCCGACGAGGTCACCGGCCCGATCAACCTCGGCAATCCCGGCGAGTACACCGTGCTCGAACTGGCCCAGAAGATCATCGCCATGACCGGGTCGAAGTCCGAGATCGAGTTCCACGAGCTGCCCCAGGACGATCCCCACAAGCGCCGCCCGGACATCACCCTGGCGAACGACGTGCTGAAGTGGCGTCCCCACATCGAGCTCGACATCGGCCTGGCCCGGACGATCGGCCACTTCCGCCGCCAGTTCCAGCTCGAGCTCACGGGCCAGGAGTGACGCCGTGAAGGTCCTCGTCACCGGCGGAGCGGGCTTCATCGGCTCGCACCTCGTGGACGGCCTGTTGGCCGAGGGCCACGAGGTCCGGGTCCTGGACAGCCTGGAGCCCCAGGTCCACGGCCCCGGGCGCCGCCCGCCCGCCTATCTCGACCCCCGCGCCGAACTGATGGTGGGCGACGTCCGCGACGCCGACGCCGTGGGTCGGGCGCTGGACGGCGTCGAGGCGGTGTTCCACCTGGCCGCCGCCGTCGGCGTGGCCCAGTCGATGTACGAGATCGACCGCTACGTCTCGGCCAACAGCCTGGGCGCGGCGGTGCTGCTCTCCGGGATCGTCGCGCGGCGCGACCGCATCCGCAAACTCGTGGTGGCCTCGTCCATGTCGCTGTACGGCGAGGGCGCCTGCCGCGACGCCGAGGGCCGCATGGTCTGGCCCGGACCGCGCCCGCTCGCCCGGCTGGAAGCCGGCCTCTGGGAGCCCGCCGACGAGGCTGGTTGTCCGCTCACCCCGGTCCCCACGCCCGAGACCAAGCCGCTCGAACCGACCTCGGTCTACGCCGTCACCAAGCGCGACCATGAGGAGCTGTTCCTGGTCACCGGCGCCGCCTACGGCATCCCCGCCGTGGCCCTGCGCTTCTTCAACACCTACGGGACCCGCCAGGCGCTCTCCAACCCGTACACGGGCCTGCTGGCCATCGTCTCGGCCCGGCTGATGAACGGCCACTCGCCCATCGTCTTCGAGGACGGCGGGCAGCTCCGCGACTTCGTCCACGTCTCCGATGTGGTCCAGGCCAACCTCCTGGCGCTCGAGAGCGACAAGGCGGCGGGCCGCGTCTACAACGTGGGCTCGGGGCGGGCCTTCACGGTGCTGGAGGTCACGAAGCTGCTGGCCGCGCGCCTCAACCCCGCCGTGGCGCCCGACATCCAGGCCCGCTTCCGGGCCGGCGACATCCGCCACTGCTTCGCCGACATCGCCGCCATCCAGGCCGACCTCGGCTACCGGCCCGGGATGACGCTGGAGCAGGGGATCGAGGACCTCATTCCCTGGGTCCGGGCCCAGCAGAGCGCCGACCACGTCCAGACCGCCCTGTCCGACCTCGAACGCCACGCGCTGATGCACTGAAGCCCGGGACGCCCCTCACCGCATCTCGAACAGCTCCTGGTGGAAGCGTCCGGCCGGCAGGCCGTCGGAGGTCATCGCCTTGCGCAAGGTCTCGCCGAACTTCGCCGGACCGCAGAACCACACGTCGGCCTCGCGCCAGCCGGGGGCCCAGGTCTTCAGGGCCTCCGGGGTCAGCAACCCTTCCTTGGTCGAGTCGTGCAGGCGGAAGCGCACGCCCGCCGCCTCGGCCAGGGACCGCACGCGGGCGATGAAGGCCTCGTCCGGCGCGGCGGTCGAATAGACGAAGTCCACGGGCTCGCCCCCCGGATCCCCCTGGGGACGGCCCTTCAGCGCTTCCAGCCTGGCGATGAAGGGCGTCACGCCCACCCCGCCGCCGACCCAGAGCTGGCGCGGCGCGGCGCCTTGGAAGTCGAAGCAGCCGTAGGGTCCTTCCACCGTCACCCCCTGGTCCACGCGCAGCAGCTCGGGCAGGCGGCGCGTGTAGTCGCCCAGGCCCTTGATGCTGAACACCAGCTTGCCGTCGTCCTTCCAGGCCGACGAGGCGGTGAACGGGTGCGCGCCCTCGGGATCGTCGAAGTCCAGGAAGGCGAACTGGCCCGCCTGGTGCCCGGGCCAGGCGGTCGCAAGCTCGACGCCCACGTCCAGCACGGCGTTGTCGTCATAGGCCCGCAGGCTGGCGATGCGTCCCGCGGCCTTGCGCGACTGGCCGATCCGCCCGAACAGCGAGGCGCCCGCCGCCACCGTGGCGGCCGCCATCAGCAGACCCGTCAGCACGCCCGCCGGCGCCGTCCAGTAGCCTTGCGGCATCATCACGACGGAATGGAAGACCAGCGCCAGGAACACCGGGGCCATCAGCCGGTGGGTCTTGAAGAACAGGTGGTAGGGAAACCGCTTCCACAGCGCCAGCAGCACCAGGGCGATCATCAGGTAGAACGCCCATTCGCCGACCTCTCCCGCAGGGTCGCGCAGGCTGCGCATCAGGGCCTCGAAGCCTTCCGGCTGGGGGCCGGGCGGGCGCGGGGCCCGGGCCGGCCGCGTGAGCCAGCCCCAGCCCACCATCCAGCGCACGCCCACTTCCAGCAGCCAGTGGGCGACCGCCAGGGCGAGGGCGCCGATCCCCAGCCACTTGTGCAGCCGGTAGAACTTGTCGAGCCCGCCCAGCAGCCGCTCCACCTGCACCGGCCGCGCCGCCAGCAGCACGGCGGCGGCCATGAAGCCGATGGCCAGGATGCCGCTGAACGGGATCAGCAGGCCGCGCGCCTGCCAGAACGTCTTGGGAAGCGTCCCGCCGGCCACGCTCGCCAGCCAGGCCGCGGTCAGCGCCCCCGCCAGCAGCCAGAAGGCGATCTTGATCCGCGCCAGTCCCGCGCCAACCCGTCCCATGTTCGGGCCCATGCCGTGCTCCCGCCTGAAGAGCCGTGAGGATCGTACGCCGCCGCCGGTCCCGACATGCGCTGCGTCAAACCTGCGGGGAGGGCTGCCGCCGTTGTCAAACCCCCGGACCAGGGCATAGATCGTCGCCGGGCCGTATCGGGGGAGCCAGATCTTGCTTCGGAAAACGCTGTTCGCGGGCGTCGCGTTGTCGCTCGCCGCCACTTTCGCTTTCGCCCAGGAGACGCCGCCCGGGACGATCCAACCGAACCAGGAGCGCAAGCCGCCCGCCGCCACCACGGCCGAGCCCAACGCCGGCGTCCTCTTCGCCCCCGAGCGGGTCGACTCCGAGGGCGTCGTCACCATCCGCGGCCAGAAGATCCCCTACCGCGCGGTGGCCGGGACCATCGTCGTCCATCCCAAGGGCTGGGACGACGCCGCGCGGCGCGAAAAGAGCCCCGACGGCAAGGACCTGGGCGCGGGGAACAACCCCGAGGCCGAGGCCTCCATGTTCTATGTCGCCTACTTCAAGAAGGGCGCGCCGGCCGCCGACCGCCCGGTGACCTTCATCTACAACGGCGGCCCCGGCTCCTCGACCATGTGGTTGCACATGGGCGCCTTCGGGCCCAGGAAGGTGGTCACCGTCGACGACGGCACCCACACGCCGGCCGCGCCCTACGCCGTGGTCAACAACGACGACTCCATCCTCGACGCCACCGACATGGTGTTCATCGACGCGCCGGGCGTCGGCTTCTCGCGCATCGCCGGCAAGGACAAGGAGAAGGCCTTCTGGGGCGTCGACCAGGACGCCTACGCCTTCGAGCAGTTCATCCTGGCCTTCCTGTCCCAGCACGGTCGCTGGAACTCGCCCAAGTTCCTGTTCGGCGAGAGCTACGGCACCCCGCGCTCGGCGGTGCTGATCAACAACCTGACCACCGGCGACAGCGTCGACTTCAACGGCGTCCTGCTGCTGTCCCAGATCCTGAACTTCGCGCTCAGCGTCGACGGCGTCGACAACAACCCGGGCAGCGACACCGCCTATATCACCGCCCTGCCGACCTACGCGGCCACGGCCTGGCACTACAAGCTCGTGCCGAACGCCCCCGCCGACCTGACGACCTTCCTGAAGGAGGTCGAGCGCTGGGCGATGAGCGACTACGCCCTGGCGCTCACCGCCGGCGCCTCGCTGGACCCCGCCAAGAAGCGCCAGGCGGCCGAGCAGTACGCCGCCTACACCGGCCTGCCGGTCGACTATGTGATGAAGGCCAACCTGCGCGTCACCGGCGGCATGTTCGAGAAGACGCTGCAGTCGGCGCGCGGCCTGACCACCGGCCGCATCGACACCCGCTTCTTCGGCCCCGACATGGACCCCCTCTCCAAGGACGCCGAGTACGATCCCCAGGCCGCCGCGCTCTCCAGCGCCTATGTGACCACCTTCAACGACTACGCCCGCCGCACCCTGGGCTATGGGGCCGGCAAGACCTTCAAGCCGTCGGTCCCGCTCTTCCGCTCGTGGGACAACGCCCACCAGCCGCCGGGCGCCCGCTTCACGCCCCGGGCCATGCTGAACGTCATGCCCGACCTGGCCTCGGCCATGATCTACAACCCGAACCTCAAGGTCTCGCTGCTGGGCGGCTACTACGACCTGGCCACGCCCTACTTCCAGGGCTGGTACGAGATGCAGCACCTGCCGATCCCCGACAGCCTCCGGGGCAACATCGAGTACCACTACTATCCGTCGGGCCACATGGTGTACGCCCAGGCCGCCTCGGCCCGGGCGCTCCACGACGACGTGGCCGGCTTCATCGTCCGCAACAGCCGTCGGTAGCGGCCGCCCCTCCCCCGCGACGGCGGGGGAGGGGGACCGGCCGAAGGCCGGTGGAGGGGGGCCGCCTATCCGCCGCGGCTCCGTCAGTGGCTGCGCCGCCGCTGCGCCACCATCGGGTAGAGGAGCCCGCCGTGGTAGGCGACCGTCCCGCACATCCGGTCCCCCGCGCCGGAGAGCACCGCGTCGTAGGTCACGTCGCCCTCGCGCGAGCCCACGACCATCCGGACCTTCCGATCGGTGACCGTCAGGCTCCGCACGACGACCGGCGCGGTCCGCACGGGCGTCAGCGTCCCGGCGTAACGGCCGTCCAGCCGGCCGATGGTCAGCAGGCCGAAGCTCGGGACGCCGCCGACGTCCATATGGAAGTCCCACAGCCCGGACAGGTCCGGCTCAGGAGCGGGCGCGCCTGCTGCGGCTGAGGGTTCAGGGGCGCAGGTCGTCTTCAGGACCGTGGCGTCCTGGGCGTGGCCCGCGACAGGGATGGCGGCGGCGAGCAGGGCGGCGCAGGCGAGAAGTCGGGGTCGCATCGGGTCTCCGGTCGGGCTGCTTGAAGGGCGCCCCCTCTCCACCGGCCCGCCTGCCGGGCGCAACCGCCCGATCCGCCAATGTCATTCGCGCGGCCCGAATTTACGGCAACGCCACAGGCCGGGCTTCTGCGGCCGGCCAGCCCGTCAGGCGCCGCGCGCCTCCAGGCCGGCGCGGACCGCCGCGAGGTAGGTCCGGCCGACCGGCACGGTCAGGCCTCCGGTCAGCTCGATCAGCGTCCGATGGCCCTCGCGGCGCAAGCCGGTGACCGCCTTCCGCGCGACCCACCAGCGCCGGTGCGTCTGGAAGCCGAGCTGCGGCGGCAGGATCTGCACGGCTTCGCCAAGCTGCATGGAGATGAGCGCCGACCCCTGGCGCGTGTGGACCATCAGGTAGTGGTCCTGCGCCTCCAGGGCCAAAAGGTCCCGCCCCAGCCGCTCGGGAACGCGCGCGAAGAACGGATCGGCGGTCGCGTCCTCTACCTCAGGGGCCGATTTGCGCGGCGCCAGGAACGCCCAGGACGCGATGCCGGCGATGACCAGCTGGACCGACGCCACCGACAGATAGAGCCATGCGAGCCCCGCCGGCGGCGTCGAGCGATCGAAGACCACGTCGAGCGCCCAGGCCACGACGAACATCATCGGCAGGGTCGAGACCGCGCCCACGACGAGGACCTTGGCGAGGTCCGGCAGGCGCGCGACCGCCGCCGCGGGACGAAGCACCTGCCAGGTGGCGACCGCCAGCCCGTACCCCGCCGCCACCAGGGCGAACCAGAAGGCGTAGCGCTGAGGCGCCGCGAGGGACTGGAACGAGCCGAACGGCCCCGCGAACCCCAGGAACACCCCCAGCGCGACCGCCCCGCAGACGCTGGCGAAGAACGGGGTGGTCCAGGCTCGAAGAAAGATCGATGGCATCCTGCGCCGCTGGCGAAAGCCGAACGCTAGTCGCCGAACCCGGCGCTGTCGAGGCGGGCCGGACGCGGGCGTCACGCGGCTCCTTCCTTCTCCTCCCCCATCGGGGGAGGGGGACCATGCGCAGCATGGGGGAGGGGGCCTGCCGCCAAGCCCGGCGCTCCCGGCAAGCCTCCTGCCGCGCCCTGAACTCCCGAAATTGGGGCCGTCGCTGAGGCGGGACCGGGGGCTAGCTTGACCGTCCCGACCTCGCCATAGTCCGATCCATGTTGCTCGCGACCCTCATGCTGCTCCAGGCCGGGACGCTCCCCGCCGACCCTGTCGAACAGGCCTGGCGGGGACGCGTGCAGTGTCACGGCCCGGATCGGTCGCGAAAGACGTGCCGGTCGATCGGCAGCTATGCGCGCGCCGCGGACGGGACGATCCAGAACACCGCCGTGGTCCTGCTCAACGCCCAGCCCGTCATCGTCATGACGTCGGTCGCGCCCGTCGAGATCAAGGACAGCGCCATCTGCGGCAAGATCAGCTCGCCCGATGCGGGCGCCTTCACCGTCGACGGCTCCCCGGCGCCGGCGGACGTGACGGCGAAGCTGCGAGACGCGGTGGCGACGGCCACCTCGTCCATAGCGGATCGTGAGATCTGCACATCCTACGTCCCCGACGGCGACGACCTCATGGCGCAGGTTCGCGTCGACGGCGTGCGTCGCCCCGAGTTCGACATGCGGGTGCTCTGGGTCGATCCTTCGGAAGGGTTCGTGGTCCGCCCGTAAGGTCTGGAGCCGACCGCCAGGGTCGCCGTTGCGCCATCAGCCGCCATTGCCCTCCGGGCCGACTGCTTCCCTGCGCCCGGCGACCTCCGCGCCTGTGTCCCCGCCGCCACCTCCAAAAAAAGAACATCTTGCGAACGTGGAACAAAGGCGGTACGCATGAGTCCTCGGCGACGGCCTGGTGGCGAGAGCCGGAGTTCGACGGCCGGGTTGGCGGAATCGTGGGATAGAGGGCGCTGGATATGACTCAGTCGGCGTTGAGGCTCGTGGCTAAAGAAGACGGTGACAAGCAGCGCGCGCTCGAGGCGGCGCTGGCGCAGATCGATCGGGCCTTCGGCAAGGGCTCGGTGATGAAGCTGGGCGACAAGGGCAAGATCGTGGAGATCGAGTCCGTGTCCACCGGCTCGCTGGGCCTCGACATGGCGCTCGGCATCGGCGGCCTGCCCAAGGGGCGGATCGTCGAGATCTACGGGCCGGAAAGCTCGGGCAAGACGACGCTCGCCCTGCACGTGGTGGCCGAGGTGCAGAAGGCCGGCGGCACCGCCGCCTTCGTGGACGCCGAGCACGCGCTCGACCCGTCCTACGCCCACAAGCTGGGGGTCAACCTGGACGACCTCCTGGTCGCCCAGCCCGACACCGGCGAACAGGCGCTGGAGATCACCGACACCCTGGTGCGGTCCAACGCCGTGGACGTGATCGTGATCGACAGCGTGGCCGCCCTGACGCCCCGGGCCGAGATCGAGGGCGAGATGGGCGACAGCCTGCCCGGCCTCCAGGCCCGCCTGATGAGCCAGGCGCTGCGCAAGCTGACCGCCTCGATCTCCAAGGCCAAGACGCTGGTCATCTTCATCAACCAGATTCGCATGAAGATCGGGGTGATGTACGGCAGCCCGGAGACCACCACCGGCGGCAATGCGCTGAAGTTCTACGCCTCGGTGCGCCTCGACATCCGCCGCACCGGCTCGGTCAAGCAGCGCGACGAGATCGTCGGCAACAACGTCCGGGTGAAGGTGGTCAAGAACAAGGTCGCTCCGCCGTTCCGCGAGGTCGAGTTCGACATCATGTACGGCGAAGGGATCTCCAAGCTGGGCGAGATCATCGACCTGGGCGTGAAGGCCGGCGTGATCGAGAAGTCGGGCTCCTGGTTCTCGTTCAACTCCCAGCGTATCGGCCAGGGCCGCGACAACGTGCGCGAATTCCTCAAGCAGAACCCCGACATCGCCGCCGACATCGAGGGCCGCGTGCGCGGCGCCAAGGCGGTCATCGAGGAGGAGCTGCTGGTCGGCCCCACCGAGGGCGAGGACCAGGCGGAGGACGGGTCCCTCTGAGGGCGTCTCGCGGGCGGCGGGCCTCCCCGCCAACCCGGCCTGCCGCCTTCCACCCTGCGCGCAGGCGCATCAGAGGTTCAAGGGCGTCTGGGGAGAGCTCCCCCAGGCGTCCTTTTCTCGTTTGGCGTCCCGCCGCCAGTTTCGTAAAGGGACCGCGGTTCCCAAATCGCGGGCGGCGCCGTCCCGCTCCAGCAGTTCAAGAATGTCCCGACCCATGCCGAGCCTGAACGAAATCCGCACGCACTTCCTGGACTTCTTCCAGCGCAAGGAGCACGCCGTCGTCGCCTCGGCTCCGCTGGTGCCGCAGAACGATCCGACCCTGCTGTTCGTCAACGCCGGCATGGTGCCGTTCAAGAACTACTTCACCGGCGCCGAGACCCCGCCGTTCCCGCGGGCCGCCTCGTCGCAGAAGTGCGTCCGCGCCGGCGGCAAGCACAACGACCTGGACAACGTCGGCTACACCGCGCGTCACCACACCTTCTTCGAGATGCTGGGGAACTTCTCCTTCGGCGACTACTTCAAGGAGCGCGCGATCAGCCACGCCTGGGAGCTGCTCACCAAGGAGTGGGGGCTGCCGGCCGACAAGCTGATGGTCACGGTCTACCACACCGACGACGAGGCCTTCGGCCTGTGGAAGAAGATCGCCGGCCTGCCGGACGAGAAGATCGTCCGCATCGCCACCTCGGACAACTTCTGGTCCATGGGCGACACCGGCCCCTGCGGCCCGTGCTCGGAGATCTTCTACGACCACGGGGCCCACATCCCCGGCGGCCCGCCCGGCAGCCCGGACGAGGACGGCGACCGGTTCGTGGAGATCTGGAACTTGGTCTTCATGCAGTTCGAGCAGTTCGCCGACGGCGAACGGACGGCGCTGCCCAAGCCCTCGATCGACACCGGCATGGGCCTGGAGCGCATCGCCGCCGTCATGCAGGGCGTCCACGACAACTACGACGTCGACCTCTTCAGGGACCTGATCGCCTCGGCCAAGCGCGAGCTGCGCGAGGAGGGCTCGGCGACCACGCCGTCGCACCGGGTCATCGCCGACCACCTGCGCTCGTCGGCCTTCCTGATCGCCGACGGGGTGCTGCCCTCGAACGAGGGCCGCGGCTACGTGCTGCGCCGGATCATGCGCCGGGCCATGCGCCACGCCCACCTGCTGGGCGCGGACGAGCCGCTGATGCACCGCGTGGCGCCGACCCTGGTGAACCTGATGGGCGAGGCCTATCCCGACCTGCGCCGGGCCGAGCCCGCCATCGTCGAGACCCTGCGCCAGGAGGAGGAGCGGTTCCGCCGCACCCTGGGCCGCGGCATGGTGCTGCTCGAGGAGGCGACCGCCGGCCTGAAGGAAGGCGAGGTGCTCTCGGGCGAGACCGCCTTCAAGCTCTACGACACCTACGGCTTCCCGCTGGACCTGACCCAGGACGCGGTGCGCGCCAAGGGCCTGACCGTCAACCTCGACGAGTTCGACGCCGCCATGACCCGCCAGCGCGAGATGGCGCGGGAGAACTGGGCGGGTTCGGGCCAGGTGGCCGCGGCGGCCGAATGGTTTTCGATCCGCGACCGCCTGGGGCCGACCGAGTTCATCGGCTACGAGGCGACCGAGGCCACGGGCGAGGTCCTGGCCATCGTCGCCGACGGCCAGGAGGTCAACCGCGCCCAGGCGGGCCAGACCGTCCAGGTGCTGGCCGACCGCACGCCCTTCTACGCCGAGAGCGGCGGCCAGGCGGGCGACCAGGGCGAAGTGGAATGGGACGGCGGCAAAGGCCGCGTCCTCGACGTCCAGAAGCAGGCCGGCGACCTCAGCGTCCACGACGTGGAGATCGTCGAGGGCGAACTCGTCCCCGGCGCCCGCGTGCGCCTGGCGGTCGACGCCGAGCGGCGGCAGACGACGCGGTCGAACCACTCGGCCACCCACCTGCTGCACGCGGCGCTGCGCAACGTGCTGGGCGCCCACGTGACCCAGAAGGGCCAGATGGTCGACGGCGAGCGAATCCGCTTCGACTTCAGCCACGGCCAGCCGCTGAGCCCAGAGGAGATCGAGCGCATCGAGGCCGAGGTGAACGCCGTGGTGCGCCAGAACCTGCCGGCGGAAACCAAGCTGATGGCGCCCCAGGAGGCCATCGAGGCCGGCGCCATGGCCCTGTTCGGCGAGAAGTACGGCGACAGCGTGCGGGTGCTGACCCTCGGCCGGGCGCTGGACGGCCGGGGCGACTATTCGGTCGAGCTGTGCGGCGGCACCCACGTCGCCCGCACCGGCGACATCGCGCTGTTCAAGATCGTGTCCGAACAGGGCGTGGCGGCGGGCGTGCGCCGCATCGAGGCCCTGACCGGGGAGGCGGCGCGCCGCTTCCTCCTGGAGCAGGCGGCGGTGGCCAAGTCGCTGGCCGAGCAGTTCAAGGTGCCGGTGGCCGAGGTCTCGGCCCGGGTCGAGGCGCTGCAGGCCCAGGCCCGCAAGCTGGAGAAGGAGCTGGCCGACGCCAAGCGCCAGCTCGCCATGGGCGGCGGGGGCGGGGCGGCCGCCGGCCCCGAGGAGATCGGCGGCGTGAAGGTCATGGCCCGGATCATGGACGGCGTCGGCGGCAAGGACCTGCGGCCCATCGCCGAGGAGTTCAAGAAGCAACTCCCCGATGGCGTCATCGCCCTGGTGGGCGTCGCCGAGGGCAAGGCGGCGGTGACCGTGGCGGTCACCGGCGCGGCGACGGCGAAGTTCAACGCCGCCGACCTCGCCAAGGCCGCGGTGCTGGCCATGGGCGGCCAGGGCGCGGGCGGCCGGCCCGACTTCGCCCAGGGCGGCGCCCCCGACGCCAGCAAGGCCGAGGCGGGGCTGGAAGCCGTGAAGGCGCTGCTCGCCGGCTAGATCGTGTGTTAGGGTAGGGGCTCGACGCCAACTTCTTCGGAGGCCCGGAGATGGTCACAGGTAGTCAGCTTTCCCCCGACCCCGACCTGATCGCGCACGAGCGCACCTACCACGGATTCAACGTGCTCCTCCGATGGAGCATGCTGCTGCTGGGCGACAGCATCCTGTCGCTCTGCCTGTGGTTCCTGACCCCGGCGGGCTTCCTGGGCGCGCTCGTGGTGGGCGTCCTGGTGTTCCTCGTCGGCTACCAGGTCCTGATCCGCCGCGAAGAGCGCCAGCCGATCGATCCCTGGACGCCGCACTGAAACGAAAAGCGCCGCGGAGGAGGTCCTCCGCGGCGCCGATCGTTCGAAGCTGAGGGCGACCCTTAGGCCGCCAGCGCCTTCTCGAGGTTGGCGGCCACCTTGTCGATGAAGCCCTCGGTGGTCAGCCAGCCCTGGGTGTCGCCCACCAGCAGGGCCAGGTCCTTGGTCATCGAGCCGCTCTCGACGGTCGAGACGCAGACCTTCTCCAGCGTGTCCGCGAAGCGGTCCAGCTCGGCGTTGCCGTCCAGCTTGGCGCGGTGCTTCAGCCCCTGCGTCCAGGCGAAGATCGAGGCGATCGAGTTGGTCGAGGTGCTCTCGCCGCGCTGATGCTGGCGGTAGTGGCGGGTGACGGTGCCGTGGGCGGCCTCGGCCTCCATGATCTTGCCGTCCGGCGTGATCAGCACCGAGGTCATCAGGCCCAGCGAGCCGAAGCCCTGGGCGACCTGGTCCGACTGCACGTCGCCGTCATAGTTCTTGCAGGCCCAGATGAAGCCGCCGGACCACTTGAGCGCCGAGGCGACCATGTCGTCGATCAGGCGGTGCTCGTAGACGAGGCCAGCCTCCTTGTACTTGGCCGCGTACTCAGCCTCGAACACCTCGGCGAAGATGTCCTTGAAGCGCCCGTCATAGGCCTTGAGGATGGTGTTCTTCGTCGAGAGATAGACCGGGTACTTGCGGTTCAGGCCGTAGGCCAGGCAGGCGTGGGCGAACTCGCGGATCGACGAATCCAGGTTGTACATGCCCATGGCGACGCCGCCGGCGGGGAAGTCGAACACCTCGTGCTCGATCTTCTGGCCGTCCTCGCCTTCCCAGCTGATCTTCAGCTTGCCCTTGCCGGGCACGACGAAGTCGGTGGCCTTGTACTGGTCGCCGAAGGCGTGGCGGCCGACGATGATCGGCTGGGTCCAGCCGGGGATCAGGCGCGGCACGTTGCGGCAGATGATCGGCTCGCGGAAGACGACGCCGCCCAGGATGTTGCGGATCGTGCCGTTCGGCGACTTCCACATCTTCTTGAGGTCGAATTCCTTCACCCGGGCCTCGTCCGGCGTGATGGTCGCGCACTTGATGCCGACGCCGTACTTCTTGATGGCCTCGGCCGCCTCGATCGTCACCTTGTCGTCGGTCGCGTCGCGATGCTCGATGCCCAGGTCGTAGTACTCGATGGGCAGGTCGAGGAACGGGAAGATCAGCTTTTCCTTGATGAGCTTCCAGATGATGCGGGTCATCTCGTCCCCGTCGAGATCGACGACGGGGTTCGCGACTTTGATCTTGGCCATGAGAGGGAGGCGCTCCGGGCGTAATTCGGTCTGGGGGCCGTATAGCCGCCATGCGCCCTGACGCAAAGGCGCCCAGAGCGACTATCCCACTCCGTGGACCGATATGCGGGCCACTTCGGCGAAAATGGCGTCCCGCGCGGCTTCATCCAGCGGCGATCCGGCCAGGAACACGGCCAGGGCATAGGCCCGCCTGTCGGGAAGGATGAAGACGCCCACGTCACTGATCGCCGGATTGAAGCCCAGGTCGGTCCGCGCGGTTCCGGTCTTGTGGGCGAGGACCGTCCCCTTGGGCAGTCCGGCCCTCAGGCGGCCCGCGCCGGTCGGGCTCTCGGCCATGATGCGCAGCAGGAGGCGCGTGGAGTCGGCCGAGAGCAGGCTGCCGTTGTTCAGGAGGTTGAGGAACTCCAGCATGCCCCGGGGCGTGGCGGTGTCGCGCGGATCTGCGAGGTAGGTCCGCATGGCCTGGCGGCGGCGCTCGGCCGGCCAGGCGGCCAGCTGCGCGGCGAAGGCGGCCTCGGTGCGCCAGGCGGGCCGGAAGGAGGGCAGACCGTAGACCTCGGTCTGCAGCTCTCGCTCATAGCGGTCGACGCGGACCTCGGGCACATGCTTGGCCTGCAGCCAGGCCGTGACGGCGCCCGGACCGCCGATCCGCTTCATCAGGACGTCGGCGGCGGTGTTGTCGCTGAGCGAGACGGCGGCGAGCAGCAGGTCCCGCGCGGTGTAGTCCCGTCGCCCCGGCCAGGCCGCGGAGATCGGCGAGAACGGCGGGGAGAGCTGTTCGTCGATGAGCGAGTACCGCTCCGTCAGCAGCAGCCCGCCCGCGTCGGCCTGGGCCAGCACGGCCGCGCCCAGCAGCATCTTGAACACGCTCTGCATCGGGAAGGGCCGGTCGCCGGCGTAGGTGAAGGCCTCCCCGCTCTCCAGATTCATCAGGCCGACGCCGAGCGCCGCGGGCGCGGCCCGGGCGGCGATCTCGGCTATTCTCCTGTCGAGGCCGGCGATGTCGAGCCTGGGCGTGGCGGAACGGGTGAGCGGCATGGCCGGCTCGCAGGCCCCGACCAGGGTCGCCCCGAGGGGCGCTGCGAGCGCGGCGACAAACGTCCTGCGGTCGAGGGTTGCGTTCACGCGGCGGGCCTTCTCTAAGGGCGGCATGGCCGAAGCTTCATCTCCTGCGCCTGTCATTATCCTGAACGCGCCACAGCTCGCGGAGAACATCGGGGCCGTGGCCCGCGTGATGGCGAACTTCGGCCTGGCCGACCTGCGGCTGGTGAACCCGCGCGACGGCTGGCCCCAGGAACGCGCCTGGGCTTCGGCCTCGGGCGCCGACTGGCCGTTGAACGCCGCCCGGGTGTTCGGCTCGGTGGCCGAGGCCATCGCGGACCTCCAGGCGGTCTTCGCCACGACGGCCAGGCCGCGCGAGCTGCAGCTTCCCGTCCTGACGCCGCGCCAGGCGGCGGGCGAGCTGATCGCCGCGGCCGAGGCGGGCCAGAAGGTCGGCCTGCTGTTCGGCGGCGAGCGGGCCGGGCTGGAGACGGCCGACGTCGCGCTCTGCCAGGCGGTGGTGACCATTCCGATCGACCCGCGCTTCCGGTCGCTCAACCTCGCCCAGGCCGTGGCCATCAACGTCTATGAGTGGCGCGCCACCCAGGCCGACCGGCCGCCGCCCAACTTCCGGGAGGGGCCGCCGCCGGCCACGGGTGAGGCGCTACTGGGCTTCTACGAGCACCTGGAACGGGAACTGGAGGCGGCCGGCTTCTTCCATCCGCCCGAGAAGACGCCGAACATGATCCAGAACCTCCGCGCCGCCCTCGGCCGGGCCAGGTTCACCGACCAGGAGGTGCGCACCCTGCGCGGCGTGGTCACGGCGCTAAGCCGCGGCCGGGGCAAGGTGTTGGAGAAGATCGCCCGCAAGGGCCAGCCGGAAGGCGACGGATGAGCTTCGTAAAGCTGCTCGCGGACCTGCCGATCCCCATCCTTCAGGCGCCGATGGTGGGCGCCACGGGCGGCGAGATCGTGCTGGCGGTGTGTGGCGCGGGCGGCATGGGGTCCCTGGCGGCGGGCGCGCTCGCGCCCCAGGACATCGAGGCCGAGATCACGGCTCTGAAGGCGGCGACGGACGTCCCGTTCGGCGTGAACCTGCTTATGGCGCCCAAGGCGTCGCCCGATCCGGCCGTCCTCGACGCCGCCCTGGCGAGGCTTGCGCCCTGGTACGCGGCGCTCGGCGCGCCGGTCCCCGACCTGCCCAACAGCTTCGCCCCGGACTTCGAGGCCCAGCTGGACGCCGTGATCCGCTCGGCGCCGCCCATGGCCTCCTTCACCTTCGACATCCTCAACCGCGCCCAGGTGGACGCCCTCCACGCGGCCGGGACCTATGTGGTGGGAACCGCGACCACCGTGGCCGAGGCGCGGGCCTGGGCCGAGGTCGGCGCCGACGGGATCTGCGCCCAGGGCTTCGAGGCCGGTGGGCATCGCGGCCACTTCCAGCGCGACATCGACGAAAGCCTGGTGGGGACCATGGCCCTGGTCGCCACCATTCGCGAAGCCGTCGAGCTGCCGCTGATCGCGGCGGGCGGGATCATGGACGGCCGCGGCGTGGCCGCCGCGCTCGCCCTGGGCGCCGACGCGGTCCAGATGGGCACCGCCTTCCTGCTCGCCGACGAGGCGGTGACCAGCGGGCCCTGGCGCGAGGCGGTGCGCGAGGCGTTGGACGATCCGACGCGGCTGACCCGCGCCTTCACGGGCCGCCATGCGCGGGGGATCGAGAACCGGTTCATGCGTGAGCTGCGCCCTGTCGAGGACGAGGTTCCGGCCTATCCGGTGCAGAACCGCCTGACCCAGCCGCTCCGCGCGGCGGCGGCCCAGGCCGGCGAGCCGGAGATGCTGTCGCTGTGGGCCGGGCAGGGCGTCCGGCTGGCGAGGCCCGGAGCGGCGGCCGAGATGGTCCGGCGGTGGTGGGACGAGGCGCGGGCCGCCTCCCGGACGCTCTCCGCCCGCACCGCCGAAACTTGACTCCCGACAGCCAGCCCAGCATATACGCGCCCTTCCAGCCGCCGGGCCCGCCCGCGCGGCTGGAAGTCTATGACGGGATGATGCGAAGCCGCCGTTGCGATCGCGCCTCCATGAAGGAGGCGCCGGCCCGCGTCGAAGAGAGTTGAAAGATGTCGAAGCGCCATAGCGCCAAGTACAAGCTCGACCGCCGGATGGGCGAAAACATCTGGGGTCGCCCGAAGTCCCCGGTCAACAGCCGCGCCTACGGCCCCGGCCAGCACGGCCAGCGCCGCAAGTCCAAGGTCTCGGACTTCGGCCTGCAGCTGCGCGCCAAGCAGAAGCTGAAGGGCTACTACGGCAACATCACCGAGAAGCAGTTCGTCCGGATCTACAAGGACGCGGCGAGCCGCAAGGGCAACACCTCGGAGAACCTGATCTCGCTGCTGGAGTCGCGCCTGGACGCGGTGGTCTACCGCTCCAAGTTCGTGCCGACCCCGTTCGCCGCCCGCCAGTTCGTCAACCACGGCCACGTGCTGGTGAACGGCAAGCGCGTGAACATCGCCTCCTACCGCGTGAAGCCGGGCGACGTCGTGTCGGTGCGCGAGCGCTCGCGCAACATGGCCCTGGTGCTGGAAGCCCTGCAGTCCAACGAGCGTGACACCCCCGACTACATCACCGTGGACGTGAAGGGCATGAGCGCCACCTTCGTCCGCGCGCCGGAACTGGCCGAGGTGCCGTACCCGGTGAAGATGGAGCCGAACCTCGTGGTCGAATTCTACGCGTCGTAGGACGCCGGAACGATCCGAAGGAATTTGCGAAGGCCCCGGAGAAATCCGGGGCCTTTTGCTTATGATGGCGCCATGAACCGACGCTTCTTCGTCCTGGCCGCCCTGGCCCTCGCGGGCTGCGCGGCGGCGACGCCTCCGCCGACAAGGATCGTGGCGCCGCTCGGCGCGGGTCTGTCCGAACTGGAGCCGCTCTATCAGGCCAGGGCCGAGCGGGACGCGCTCACCATCCGGGTGTCCTCCAACGGCTGCACGGCCAAGGCGGACTTCGCTTTTTACGTGGAACGCCAGGGCGAGGCCGTGACGCTCGCCTTCGGCCGCAAGCGCGTCGACCATTGCCGATCCTTCGTCGCGGGCCACGCCGACCTCAGCTTCACCTGGGAGGAACTGGGCCTGCCAGCCCACGCGCCCGTCTTTCTGCTCAACCCGCTGGTCAGCTGGCGAGGACCCTAGGGCCCGGCGGAGGCGCGCCCTCGGCGTCCTCCGGCGGGAAGAGCTCGATACGATCCCGGGGTAGGGCGTGGGGATATTCCTCCCGCAGGAAGGCGATCAGCTTCTCGCGCACCTCGCAGCGCAGGTCGAAGGCGCCGCCGGCCGAGCGGGCGCCGACGAGGCAGCGGACCTCCATGGTGCGTTCCTTGGCGTCGGTGACCTGCAGGGTCACGACCTCCTGGTCCCACAGCGGAGAGGCCTCGACGATCTCCCTGAGCCTGGCGCGCAGCGGCTCCAGCGGCGTGGCGTAGTCGAGGTAGAGCAGGACGACGCCGATCAGGTCGGATGTCGTGCGGGTCCAGTTCTGGAACGGCTTCTCCAGGAAGTATTTCAACGGCACGATCAGCCGTCGCTTGTCCCAGATGCGGATCACGACATAGGCCGAGGTGATCTCCTCGACGACGCCCCACTCTCCCTCGACGATCAGCGCGTCGTCGATGCGGATGGGCTGGGTGAGCGCGATTTGGACGCCGGCCATGATGTTAGCCAGCACGGGCTGGAGGGCGAGGCCCACGATGATGCCCGCTGCGCCGCCGGCGGCCAGCAGGCTGACGCCGATCTGCCGCACGCTGGGGACGGTCATCAGGGCGGCGCCGACGGTCAGCAGGACCACCAGGATAGCCAGGGCGCGCCGCAGGATGCGCACCTGCGTCAGATGCTTGCGCGCCAGCAGGTTGTCGGAGACGTCGATGCGGTAGCGGCGCATGTAGAGCGCCGCGCCGATGTCGAGCGCGGTCATCACCGCCCAGCCCACCAGGACGATGAAGCCCACGAGAAGGGCGTGCTGGATGAACCCCGCCTCGCGCCCCGCGATCGGGCTGACGCGGACGGCCCAGCTCAGGGCGAGGATCAGCAACGCCAGCCGGCTGGGGCCGCGCGTGCGGACCACGAGCGAGCGTGTGAACTCGCTGCGGCGGCGCAGACCCCGCCGGACGGCGCGGACCAGGAGGTCGTGGGCGGCGAGCGCCAGGCCCAGGGCGAGGGCGATCAGAACCAGTCCGCCCACCCAGAGCGGGGCCCAGTCGAACCAGGACAGGAAGGTGCTGACGAGGGTGTTGAGCGACACGTGCGACTGTTCGGTTGAAGGCCCCTGGCGCTCCCAACCCGTCACGGCCCGCTTGGTTCACCGCCCTAGGTGAACATCTCCAGCATCCAGGCGGGCACGCGGCGGGGACGGCCGGTGGCCTGTTCGATCAGGACCCAGGTGGTTCTCACCTGGGCGCACATCTGGCCGTCTGGGCCGTCGATGCGGATGAGGCGGTCGAAGCGCGGGCCCTCGGCCGTGTCCGAAACCCATGTGCGGCCCTGGGCCGTCTCGCCGGGCAGGAGGGCGCGGCGGTAGTCGACCTCGTGGCGCAGCGCCACCCAGGCCCAGGTCGCCTGCGCGTCCGGCGGCGCCAGCGAGCGCCAGTGCGCCACGCCCATGTCCTGGGCCCAGCGCAGATAGACCACGTTGTTGACGTGGCCGTTCTCGTCGATGTCGTCAGGCGTGGGCTCGAACGTCAGGCGGAAGACCTGCCGGCCCTCCGGCGGTTCGAGCAGCTTGGTCACGCTTCCAGGAGGCCCTGTTCGGCCATCAGACCCTTCAGTTCGCCCGACTGGAACATCTCGCGGACGATGTCGGCGCCGCCGACGAACTCGCCTTTCACATAGAGCTGCGGGATGGTCGGCCAGTCGGAGAAGGTCTTGATGCCTTCGCGCAACTGCTCGTTCTGCAGGACGTCCACGCCGGTGAAGTCCACGCCCAGGTGGTCGAGGATCTGCACCACCACGGCCGAGAAGCCGCAGCGGGGCTGTTCCGGCACGCCCTTCATGAACAGGATCACCGGATGGTCGGCCACGGCCTGGGCGATCCAGTCGTGGACGGGGTTGGCGGTGGCGGCGTCGCTCATTTGGGTCGCCCTTTCGGCGGAAATCCTTCAGGCCAAGAGCTAGGGACGGCGGTCCCCAGGGTCAAGCGTGTCAGCTTGGCGCGGACGTCTCGAGCGCCAGGGCGTGGAGCTCTCCGCCCATCCTGCCCTTGAGCGCGGCGTACACGAGCTGGTGCTGGCGCACGCGCGGCAGGCCCGCGAAGGCCTTGGACACGATGCGGGCACGGTAATGGTCGCCGTCGCCGGCCAGGTCCTGGATCTGGATGTCGGCGTCGGGGAAGCCTTCGCGCAGGGCGGTTTCGAGGTCTTCGAGGGCCATCGGCATGGCCCGGTGATAGGCCCGCCCTATCCGAAGGTCCAGAGCAGGCTCGCGCCGAACCCGCCCATCAGCACGGCCGCGCCCCGGTCAAGCGGGCGCTGGGCGCGGGCGTAGGCCTGGGCCGCGCGGACGCCGGAGAACGCCAAGGCCAAGGCCACCTGCCAGGCCAGGCACGTCAGGCAGACGATGGCCACCGCCGCCAGGTGGACCCACATGGGACTGTCCGGGCCGACGTAGGCCGAGAAGATGCTGGCGAAGAACAGGACCGACTTGGGGTTGGTCAGGCAGATTCCCAGGCCCTGCCAGAAGGCCGCGAGGGCGGCGCCCGGCGGCGGATCGCCCACCGGCGGCTCGGGCTTCGAGCGCCAGAGCTGGACGGCGAACCAGATCAGATAGGCCCCGCCGGCGATGCGCAGGACCTTGTAGAGCCAGGGGGCGGCGGCCAGCAGGGCGGCCAGGCCCACGGCCGCGGCGCCGCACCATAGGACACATCCGGCCGTCGTGCCCAGCGCCGCGGCGACCGCCGGCGCGCGGCCGCGGCGCACGGCCAGGCGCATGGTCAGGAAGTTGCTGGGCCCCGGGATGATCGAGGTCGCCAGCGTGACCACGAACAGCGAGAAGAGGCCAAGGACGTGCGGACTCATCATGGGCCCCACCTAGCACGGCCCTGCCGCCACCTCCTGTCAGCAGGCTCAGTCGATGATCGCCGAATAGACGAGGCTCTTGAGCTGGCCTCGGAAGTTGAAGGTCGCCGACGGCATGAGTTGGGTCATGAAGACCACGCAGAGGTCCTCCCTCGGATCGACCCAGAAGATCGTCGAGGCCGCCCCGCCCCAGTAGTAGTCGCCCGCGCCAAGCGTCCCGGTCCGCACCTGGCTCATGGTTGAGGCGAAGCCCAGGCCGAAGCCCACGCCCTCGTTGGAGGTCTCGGAGAACGACCCCAGGGCCACCTGGGCCAGATCCCCGCCGCCGGGCAGGTGGTTCATGTGCATGAGCTCGAGGGTGCGCGGCCCCAGGACCCGATGACCGTCCAGCTCGCCGCCCCGGCGCAGCATCTCGCAGAAGCGCAGGTAGTCGGCGGTCGTCCCCGCGAGGCCCCCGCCGCCGGACTTGAAGCCCGGCTCGGCCAGGTAGTGGCTGGTCTCGGGGTCGTCGATCAGCTTCAGCGTCTTGTCGGGCATGCGCTGATAGTTGGCGGCGAAACGGGCCTGCTTGTCGGCCGGCACGCTGAAGGCCGTGTCCTTCATGCCCAGGGGATCGAAGATCGTCTCCTGGAGGTACTGGGCGAAGGGTTTGCCCGAGATGATCTCGACGAGGGCGCCGCAGACGTCGGTGGCCAGGGAATACATCCAGGCCGATCCCGGCTGATAGCGCAGGGGCACCTGGGCCATCTTGTCCATGAAGGCCTGCATGCTGTCGGCGCCGCCGAACGAGCGGATCTTCAGGTCGCGGTAGATCTGGTCGATGGGGTGCTGGATGCCGACCCCCGGCAGGCCGCCGCCGTAGGTGAAGCCGGCGGTGTGGGTGAGCACGTCCTTGAAGCTCACCGGCCGCCGCGCCGGCTCGGTCTGCATCGTGTCGCCCTCGCCCGCCGCCCAGACGCGGTGCTCCTTCCAGGAGGGGACGAAGCGGCTCACCGGGTCGTTGAGCTGGAAATAACCCTGCTCGTAGAGGGTCATCAGCGCGACCGAGGTGATCGGCTTGGTCATCGAATAGATGCGGTAGATGGCGTCGTCGGTCGTGGGCTTGTTCCGCTCGCGGTCCATCAGGCCGAAGGACTTGAAGTAGGCCAGGTGCCCGTGGCGGGCGACCGCCACCTGGCAGCCCGTGATCTTGCCGGGTGCGATGTAGTTCCGTTCCAGATGGTCGCCGATGCGTTCGAGCCGTCCCGCGTCGAGGCCGGTCCACTGGGACTGGGCGTCCATCGATTTTCTCCCACGCTATCGTCTTGGTCTTCTTGTCGGGCCATCATGAACGCCGATAACCGGGTACGTCGAGGGAAAGTGGAATGGACGAGCTGGAGGCGCTGGCCGCCGGGATCGGGGAACGGCTGAAGGCCCGAGGCGAGAAGGTCGCCGTGAACGAGAGCTCGTCCGGCGGCCTGATCTCGGCGGCGCTGCTGAGCGTCCCGGGCGCGAGCGCCTACTACCTCGGCGGCGCGGTGGTCTACACGCCCAAGGCCCGGGTGCTGCTGACCGAGATCCCCAAGGAGGCGCTGGCGGGGATGCGTTCGGCGAGCGAGCCCTACGCCCTGCTGCTGGCCCGTAACGCGCGCGAGCGGTTCGGCGCGACCTGGGGCGTCTCGGAGACCGGCGCCGCCGGGCCGACCGGAAATCCCTATGGCGACGCGGCCGGCCACACGTGCGTGGCGATCTCGGGACCGGTGGAGGCCGTGCTGACGGTCGAGACCGGCGAGGCGGACCGGAGCGCCAACATGCGGGCCTTCGCCGCAGCGGCGCTGGAGCTGCTCAGGCGCGCGTTGGATTAGCCCTTGTCGACCTCGGCCCGGATGCGGCTGAGCAGCAGGCTCACATGGTCGTCCACCTCGGCCACGAAGGCCTGGAACGCCTCGTCGGGCCGGGCGGCCGTCTCGTAGGGGCCGGAGAGGCTGTCGATCAGGCCGGGCAGCTCGATCTCAAGCTCGGCGATCAGGCGGCGCAGCAGCACCTCGTGAGCGGCCAGGCGGACGAGGACCTGGCGGTCGGGATCGGCGGTCACGGGGCGCTCCTGAGGAGGTCTGGGACGTCGGGACGGGCCTGGGCGGCGGGCACGTTGGCGACCACGCCGGCCTCGTTCCCGGGCTGGCCGGCGGGGATCAGCTCGTAGAAGCCGGAGAGGCGCAGGCGCACCACCACGGGGCCGTCGCCGCCGTTGGAGAACTGCCAGCCCTGGATGCCGTCGAAGGGGGCGGTCAGCGCGCCCTGCTGGCGCAGGCCCGATCCCTGGCGGAACGTGACCACCTGCATCGCTCGCCCAGGCGGCGGCGTCGTGTGGCCGTGCTGGTCAAACCGGAAGTCGCGCGGATCGGCGGCGCCCGTCACCTCCCAGGCATAGGCCAGCGTCGCGCCCTTGCGCATGCGGACCTTGTACTCGAGTTCGGACTTGTCGGCCCCCGCGAGGAAGCCGCCGAGGGGAATCTCCACCACGTCGCTCCGGTAGGGCTGGTCGTATTCGCGGGCCAGCGGCCCGGAGGCCGTGCGGGCGTCCACTTCCACGTCGGCCGGCGCCCACAGACGGGCGACGCCCGAGAGGCGGCCGATCCCCAGCGGGTCGCGCCCGTACTCGGCCGGCAGGACGAAAGCCAGGACCACGAAGACGGCGAGCGCCAGGGTCGCGGCGGCGGCGGCCAGCAGGCGAGGGCGGGGCAGCGGCGGCGGGAGCTCGGCGTGGCTCATGCGGGTCCTCCATAGGCGTACGCCGCCAGCTGCCGCCCGGCCAGCAGGAAGCCCGCGAACATCAGCAGGATGTTGGCCCCCGCCGCCGTGGGCGCGAAAGCCGCCGTCCGCCGCCACAGGGTCATGGCGACCAGGATCAGCGACAGCGCCAGGAGCTGTCCGATCTCGACGCCCACGTTGAACGCCACGAGGTTGGTCAGCAGGCCCTCGCGGTCGAGGTCGAGCGCCTGCAGCTTGGTGGCCAGGCCGAAGCCGTGGACCAGGCCGAAACCCAGGACGGCGGCGCGCGGGTCGGGCTGGACGCCGAACAGCGTCCTGAAGCCGCCCAGGTTGTCGAAGGCCTTGTAGGCCACCGACAGGCCGATCACCGCGTCCACCAGTCGGGAATCGAGGTGCAGGTTCCAGAACACCCCGGCCAGCAGCGTGATGGAGTGGCCGACGGAGAACAGGCTGACGTAGAGGGCGATCTGGCGCAGCCGGAAGAGGAAGAAGATGACGCCCACCAGGAACAGCAGGTGGTCGTAGCCGGTCACCATGTGCTTGGCGCCGAGGTAGAGGAACGGGCCCGGGTCGGCGCCGTGCGCGCCGGCCACGAACGCCGCGTCCGAGCCGCCGATCTCGTGGGCGGCGGCCGGAAGGGCGGTGGCCGCCAGACCCGCCGCGCTCGCGGCGGCGAGGGAAAACCGGCTTCGGCGTCTCTGCGGCTCTCGTCGGCTCATCGGCCGACCGGTAGCATGTCGAACAGCGCCGCGCATTTCGGCGGCGCATCGTCGCTCGCGGAGGGTCCCGACCGTGGCCTACCTTGTCGCCAAGGCGCTCCTGTCGGGCGTCATCATCGCCATCGTCTCCGAGGTCGCCAAACGCCAGCCGGGTTTCGGGGCCCTGATCGCCTCGCTGCCCCTGGTCTCGATCCTGGGCATGATCTGGCTGTGGCGGGACACGGCGGACGCGGGCCGGCTGGCGGCCCATGCCGAGGCGACGTTCTGGTTCGTGCTGCCGTCCCTGCCGATGTTCCTGCTCGTCCCGGCCCTGCTCCGGCGCGGGGTTGCGTTCTGGCCGGCCCTGGCGAGCGGATGCGCGCTGACCGTAGGCCTTTACCTCGCCATGACCTGGCTCGGGCCCCGGTTCGGGCTGAAGCTCTGACCTACTGGCTCGCGCCGCGGGCCTCGATGGGGACGACGGCTTCCAGGACGTCGCCCCGGACGAGGTGCAGGACGTCGTAGCGGTCCATCGTGGGGTCGATGTGGCCGGGGGCGAGCTCGACCCGTTCGCCGCGGTTCACCGGTGCGTCGGGCCGCATGAGCAGGCCGTGCTCGTCGCCGAAGAAGCGGAAGTCACAGCCTGAGAACTTCGGCGTCAGCGGCTGGGGCAGGGGGCCGTCGGTGGCCAGCGCCTTCAAGCCCGCATCCACCGTCACCCATGTTGGATGGTTGGCGCTGATGACCGTGGCCGCGATGGAGAGGCTCTGGGCGAACGCGCCGTCCGGATCGTCGCCGAGGGCGTCGCGGTACTCGCGGTCCATGAAGGCGTAGGAGCCTGGCTGGACCTCGGTCAGCACGCCCAGCGCCGCGTCGGTGGCGAAGGTGCCGGTGCCGCCGCCGGTGACGACGGCGACGTCGAAGCCGGACTCCTCCAGGACCCTGTGGACGGCGCGCAGGCGCTCCATGCCCTCGGCCACGGCGGCGGCCCGGGGGCCGGCGCCCTTCATGTGCTGCCAGTGGCCGCCGTAGCCCTGCAGGCCGATCAGCGTCAGGTTCGGCTGGGCGGCGATGGCCTGGGCGAGGGCCAGCGCCTGGGCGGGCCCGGAGACGCCCGTGCGACCCAGGCCCACGTCGACGTCGATCAGCACCTGCACCGGGCCCTGCGCGGCCGCGCCCAGTTCGGCGGCGCCGTCCGGGTGATCCAGCACCATGCGGAAATCGGAGAGGCGTGCGGCCAGCGCGGCCGCGCGACGGGCGGGACCTTCGCCGGCGACGGGCGAGGTGACGAGGATCGCGTCGATCCCGGCGCCGGCCAGGGCCTCCGCCTCGGCCAGCTTGGCGCAGCAGACGCCGACGGCGCCCGCCTCGATCTGACGGCGCGCGACCCAGGAACACTTGTGCGACTTGGCGTGCGGCCGAAGCGCCAGGCCGGCCGCCTGCGCGCGGGCCGCCATCTTCGCCACATTGGCCTCGAAGGCGTCGAGGTCGAGGACCGCCGCCGGCGTCGGGATCGCCTGGCGTGAGCCAGGGCGGCCGATCAGGGCGAGCGCCTGGGCGAGATGTGGGCGGAGGGCGGCCGTGTCCATCGGCGCAACTTAGCGCGCGGCCCGAGCGGGGCCAGCGTCTTACGCCGCCGTCGTGGTCGCTTCCCTGGCGAGGAGCGCTCGCAGACGGATGGGCTTAAGGGGCTTCTGGAGCACCAGGATGCCGCGCTGCTCGGCCGCGGCGAACACCGCGGGGTCGGCCTCGCCCGTGAGCAGCGAGATGGTGATCCGACGGTCCCGCCTGGCGCGGATCTCGTCGGCGAGGTCGAGGCCGGTGCGGTCACCGGGCAGCCGGTAGTCCAGGATGGCGTGCCAGCGGCCGCCCTTCACGCGCTCCAGAAGGGCGAGGGCCTCGGTCGCGTCGCGGCAGACATGGACGGCGGCGCCCCACGCCACCAGCAGCCGGGTCACGGCGTCGGCCACCAGGGGGTCGTCTTCCACCAGCAGCACGTTCAGGCTGACCGGCATCGCCAGCGCGTCCGCCGCGGGGGGCGCCGCGCTCTGGACGGTTCCTTCGGGCATGACGTGCGGGAAGCTCACGCGAAACCTGGAGCCGCACCCGAGTTCGGAGCGGACTTCGACGTCGTAGCCGTGGCTGGCGCACAGCTGGCGGACGGTGGCCAGGCCCAGGCCGAAGCCCTGGGCGCGGTCCCGGTGCGGGACTCCCACCTGGTAGAAGGCGTCGAAGATGCGGGTCCGGTCGGCGGGCGCGAGGCCCACGCCGGTGTCGGCCACGACGAGGTCCACGAAGGCGCCGCGCCGCCGGGCGCCGATGAGGATGCCGCCGCGCTCGGTGTACCTGACCGCGTTACCCGCGAGGTTGGCCAGGATGCGTTCCGCCACGCCTGGGTCGCCGCGGACCCACAGCCGCGTCGGCCGTAAACGCAGGGCCAGGCCGCGGCCGTGGGCTTCCGGGCCGAGATGAAGGGCAACGCGGTCGAAGACCTCCTGCAGGGGAAAGTCGAGGAGCTGGTCTTCATGGCGAGCCTTGGCCGCCCGGGCCACGCCCAGGATCCCGTTGAAGAGCCGGTCCAGGCTGTCGACGCAGGCGGCGATGTTGGCGATCAGCTCTCGCCGTTCGCGGGCCGGCGGATCGCGGCGGAGCAGCGAGGCGTAGAGCCCCAGCGCGTGAACCGGTTGGCGAAGGTCGTGGCTGGCGGCGCCGAAGAACCGGACGCGCTCGGCCGTGGCGGCCTCGGCGAGCTGGCGGCCTTCCTCGGCCTCTTCCTGCAGCCGGCGGCGCGCCTCGAGCTCGGCGGCGAGGTCCAGGCGCAGGCCGATGGCTTCGTTGTAGAGCGCCGAGGCGCGGGCGGCGTTGGCGAGCGAAAGCAGGCCGCAAGCCAGCATCATCACCGCGGCGTAGCCTTCCATGGGCCCGGTCCGCATCAGCAGCAGGGCCGCGACGGAGGTCGACACCGAGGCGGCGACGAAGCCCGCCATGGCCGGCATGTGGACCGCAAGGCCCGCCGCGACGCCGCCGATCATCCCGGCCACCATCCCGAGGACGGCCACCAGGGTGATCGGCTGGCCGGGAACATAGACGAGGGGAAACGCCATGGCCCAGGCGCCGCCATGGACGATCTCGGCTGCGGCGCGCGCGCGGCCCCAGGCCGCCAGTTCGCGGTCCGGCCGGACCCGGGCGTGGAAGGCCCGCGTCAGGGCCATCAGCCCGCCCTGCACCAGCAGCATGAGCCCGAGCCAGGCCACGGCCGTGGGCTGCACGAGCGTCGGCCAGATGACGGCGACAGCCTGACCGGCCGCCAGCAGGGCGATGAGGCTCGCCGCATAGGCCCTGAGGCCGCCTCGCCGGCCGTACAGTTCGCGCACGCGCGCCGCCTCGAACAGCTCGGTGCGCGCGCGATCCATCAGAGCAGCCGCAGCTGATGGGCGCGGTTGATGGCCTCGGCCCGGTTCGCCACCTGGAGCCGCTCGAAGATGCGGGCCCAGTGGTCCTTCACCGTGCGTTCGGTGACCCCGAGTTCGCGGGCGATGGTCTTGTTGGACTGGCCGCGCGCGGCGAGTTCGAGCACCAGGCGGCGCTTGTCGGACAGCGCGCCCGCCGAGGGACCGTCGCCATCGAAGACCGTTCCGCCCTGGAAGAGGGTGGCCAGGGCGTCCACCAGGGCGTCCATGTCCCGCGCCTTGGACAGGCAGGCCACGCAGCCCAGCGCCGCGGCGCGGCGCGCGAGGTCGGGTGTCGGGTCGGCGCAAAGCAGGCCGCGGGCGACCGTCGGCCAGCGGCCGCCGACCTCGGCCAGCAGCGACAGGCCGTCGGCCCCGGGCAGCCGGTAGTCGGCGAGGCAGAGGTCGATGCCGGCTTCTCCCGCCAGGCAGTCCAGCGCCTCCTCGGCCGAGCCGGCGACGTCGACGGCGAGGTCCGGCAAGGACCGCAACAGCACGGACTCCACGCCCGCGCGGTAGAGGGGATGGTCGTCGACGAAGAGGAGGCGAGCCACCTGAGCCTCACTGCAGCGGGATCCTGCGGCGAAGCTTGGCACGGCCCGGGGCGTGGCGCACCGGAACATCGCCGGAACCGTACTTCTGGACGGCTGTCGCCTCGCCCCATGGTTGACCTAGCGTCCGCGCGGGCTGGCTGCGGGCGAGGGCGAGATGGCGACTTTCACGGTCACGACCACCGCCGACAGCGGGGCGGGAAGCCTGCGGCAGGCCATCCTGGACGCCAACGCGGCCGGCGGCGCCGACGTCGTCACTTTCGACTCCGCCCTGAATGGACAGACGATCACCCTGGCCAGCGACCTGCCGCAGATCACCGGCGACGTGGACATCGACGGCGGTGCGACGGGCGTCACGATCAGCGGAAACGACCTCTACCGGGTCTTCTGGGCGTCTTCGGGCGACATCACCATTCAGAACCTGACGATCGCCGATGGTCTGGCGAAGGGCGGCGCCGGCGGCAGGGGCGCCTCCGACGGGTCCCTGTTCTCCGGGAGCGGGGGCGGGGGAGCGGGCCTCGGCGGCGGGCTCTTCGTCGACGAGAACGCGAACGTCACGCTGCGCGGCGTCACCTTTGCCGACAACGCCGCTCAAGGCGGTGACGGCGGGTCCCGCAGGTCGGCGACCGGGAGCGCCGGCGGCGGGGGCGGGATGGATTCCGACGGCGAAACTCCCACCGGCGGCGCCGGCGGCGCCGGGGGTGGATCGGCGGGCGGCGCGGGTGGAGATGGGGGGGCCGGAAGCGCCGGGGGCGCGTACAGCGGCGGCGGCGGCGGGGACTATCAGACCTTCGGCGGCGGCTTTGGCGGCGCGGGCGGCTTTGGCGGCGGCGGCGGCGGCGGGGGCGGCAGCAGCATTGCCGCCCGGAGCGGCGCGGGCGGCGACGGCGGCTTCGGCGGCGGCGGCGGCGGCCGCGGCGGCGGCGGCTACGATGACGAAGATCCGGGAGTCGGCGGGTACGGGGCTGGCGGCGGCGACTCCCTGAACGGCGGCGGCGGTGCGGGCCTGGGCGGCGCGGTGTTCGTTCGAGACGGCGGGACGGTCACGCTGGAGAACGTGACGTTCGGCGCGGGGAACACGGCCGCCGGCGGCGCGGGGCCAGGAGCGGCCGGAGACGGTTCCGGCGAAGGCGCGGGCCTGTTCCTGATGGGCGGGGGGACGCTGGGCTACTCCGTCGGATCGGGCCGCACGGTCACGATCGGCGCCGGCGTGGCGACGGACGCCACCACGATGTCGCTGACGAAGACGGGCGCCGGCACGCTGGTGCTGGGCGCGGCGACCGACTTCACCGGGGTGACCGTCTCCGCTGGGACGCTGCGGTCGGAAGTCGCCAACCTGAGCCAGGTCGGAACCGCCAGCGTGGCGAGCGGGGCGACGCTCCAGGTCGCCCAGCCGACCGACGCGAGCTGGAGCGTGACGGCGACGGGGGCCGGGGCGATCCTCAAGACGGGCGCCGGCGCCCTCACCCTCAGCGGCAGCATCGGCGTCTCGGGCGGCCTCACGGTGTCCGGCGGGACGCTGCGGGTGACGGGCTCGGTCACGTCCTCGACCACGACGGTGCAAAGCGGCGCGACGCTGCAGGGGACCGGCACGGTCGCCGGGGTGACGGTGCAGAACGGCGGGACCCTGGCGCCGGGCGCGAGCGCCGGGACGCTGAATACCGGGGCGCTCTCGTTGACCGCCGGCGCGGTGCTCGCGGTTGAGCTGGGCGGGACGGGCGCGGGCCAGTACGACCGGTTGAACGTGACGGGGACGGTGTCCCTGGGGGGCGCGACGCTCAGCCACTCGCTTTTGAGCGGCTTCAAGTCCACGTCGACCTCGACGTTCACCCTCATCGACAACGACGGGGCCGATGCGGTGAGCGGGATCTTCTCCGGCTTCGCCCAGGGCGCGAGGGTGCACATCGGCGACTACGATTACAGCGTCAGCTACCTGGGCGGGGACGGCAACGACGTCGTGCTGACGGTCGCCTATGCGCCGCCGCCACCGCCGCCGCCGCCGTCGGCGGGGACGGACGGGGCCAACCTGGCCATCCTGAGCGGCGCCGACAACGCCTATGCGGCGGGCGCCGGCGACGACCAGGTCTGGGGAGAGGGGGGCGCCGACACCCTTCAGGGCAATACGGGAAACGACACCGTCTACGGAGGCGCGGGCGACGACTGGGTGCGGGGCGGCCAGGGCGACGACCGGGTGCTGGGCGACGACGGGCGCGACCTGCTGTTCGGGGACAAGGGCGACGACTTTGTCCAAGGCGGGGCCGGGGACGACGCCTGCGAGGGCGGAGAGGGACGGGACACCCTGCACGGGGGGCAGGGCGACGACGTGCTCGTCGGCGGCGAAGGCGACGACTGGCTGTCGGGCGACCGCGGGAACGACACGCTGACCGGCGGGCCGGGGGCGGACGCGTTCTACGGCTTCCCGGGCATGGGACGGGACGTCGTCACCGACTTCGACGCCGCCCAGGGCGACCGGATCGTGTTGGCGCCGGGGACGGCCTACAGCTTCAGCCAGGCCGGCGCCGACGTGGTCGTCCAGCTCGCAGGCGACGGCGGCGCCTTCCTTCTCCACAACGTCAGCCTGGCCTCGCTGGGCCAGGGCTGGATCATGGCCTAGGCCGGCTCGCCCATGTAGGCGGGCATCCAGCCCTCGTGGGCCTGGCGCAGATCGCCGAGCGGCAGACTGAAGAGGCCGTCCACCGCGATGGCCCCGCCCTCGGCTCTGCCCACGACGGCCGCAGGGACGCCGGCCGCCTTCGCGGCGGCGAGGATGGCGTCCGGCTGGGCGGTCCCGATCAGGTAGCGGGCCTGGTCTTCCCCGAAGAGCATGGCGTGGGGCGTCCCCTCGACCGTCAGGCGGACGCCGGTGTTGGAGGCCAGCGCCATCTCGCAGGCCGCGGCGATCAGGCCGCCGTCGGAGAGGTCGTGAACGGTCGCGGCCTTGCCGGCGGCGATCAGGCTCCGGACAAGGTCGCCGTTGCGGCGCTCGACCGCTAGGTCCACCGGCGGCGGGGCGCCGTCCTCGCGGGCCAGGATCTCGCGCAGGTACATGGAGGCTCCGAGCTCGCCGCGCGTTTCGCCGATCAGGACCAGGGTTTCGCCCGCCTTCAGGTTCGAGAAGTCGGCGTGGCGGGCGTAGTCGGCGATCAGGCCGACGCCGCCCACGGCCGGCGTCGGCGGAATGGCGACCCCGTTGGTCTCGTTGTAGAGGCTGACGTTGCCGCTCACGACCGGGAAGTCCAGGTCGCGGCAGGCCTCGGCCATGCCCTCGATGGCGCGGACGATCTGGCCCATGATCTCGGGCCGCTCGGGATTGCCGAAGTTGAGGTTGTCGGTGATGGCGATGGGCTCGGCGCCCACGGCCGTCAGGTTGCGCCAGGCCTCGGCCACGGCCTGCTTGCCGCCCTCGTAGGGATCGTTCTGGACGTATCGCGGCGTGACGTCGGAGGTGACGGCCAACGCCTTGCGGGTGCCGTGGACGCGCACCAGGCCGGCGTCGGCGCCGGTGGCGCTGTCCTCCAGGGTGTCGGCCATGACGTGACGGTCGTACTGCTCCCAGAGCCAGCGCTTGGAGGCCATGTCGGGGGCGCTCATCAGCTTCAGCACCGCGCCCGCCCAGTCGGCCGGCGGCGGGACGTCCGCCGGGTCCAGCCGGGGCTCGGCCTTCGGCGCGACCCAGGGCCGGTCGTAGAGCGGGGCGTCGTCGAACAGGGGCGCCAGCGGCACGTCGGCCACGGTCTGGCCCTTGTGCTTGAGCACCAGGCGGCCGGTCTCGGTGGTCTTGCCGATGATCGCGGCGTCCAGGCCCCACTTCTCGAAGATGCGCCGGCCGTCGGCCTCGCGGCCGGGCTTCAGGATCGCCAGCATGCGCTCCTGGCTCTCGGACAGCATCATCTCGTAGGCGGTCATGCCCTCCTCGCGCTGGGGCACGGCGTCGAGGTCGAGCTCGATGCCGACGCCGCCCTTGCCGGCCATCTCGACCGACGAGGAAGTGAGGCCGGCCGCGCCCATGTCCTGGATGGCGGCGACCGCGCCCGAGGCCATCAGCTCCAGGGTGGCCTCGATCAGCAGCTTCTCGGCGAAGGGGTCGCCCACCTGCACCGTCGGGCGCTTCTCCTCCGAGGCGTCGTCGAACTCGGCCGAGGCCATGGTGGCGCCATGGATGCCGTCGCGGCCGGTCTTGGAGCCGAAATAGACGACCGGCAGCCCCGGGGCCGGCGCGGCCGAGTAGAAAATCTTGTCGGCGTCGGCCAGGCCCACGCACATGGCGTTGACCAGGATGTTGCCGTCGTAGCCGCGGTGGAAGTTGGTCTCGCCCGCGACCGTGGGCACGCCCACGCAGTTCCCGTAGCCGCCGATGCCGGCCACCACGCCCGCCACGAGGCGCTTCGTCTTCGGGTGGCTGGGGTCGCCGAAGCGCAGGGCGTTGAGCAGCGCCACCGGCCGAGCGCCCATGGTGAAGACGTCGCGCATGATGCCGCCCACGCCCGTGGCCGCGCCCTGGTAAGGCTCGATGTAGGACGGGTGGTTGTGGCTCTCCATCTTGAAGATGCAGGCCATCTTCCCATTGGGCCCGTCACCGATGTCGATGACGCCGGCGTTCTCGCCCGGGCCCTGGATGACCTTGGGGCCCTTGGTGGGGAACTTCACCAGGTGCTTGCGCGAGCTCTTGTACGAGCAGTGCTCGGACCACATCACCGAGAAGACGCCCAGCTCGACGTCGTTCGGCTCCCGGTTCAGGCGCTTGACGATGAGGTCGTATTCCTCGGGCTTTAGGCCGTATTCGGCGGCCTTCTCGGCCATGGTCTTTGCAGGCTGGGCGCTCATGGCGCGCCTTCTAAACGGACTCTGCCGCGCGCGCGATAGGGGGGAGTCCATCCGCGGCGGGCGCGCCAAAGAAAAAGGGGCGCTGCGTCGCCGCAGCGCCCCCTTCCCAAGTCGTGGCCGGCGGCGGGGCCGCCGGCCGTCTCTCCTAGTAGCGCAGCGTCGCGTTCACGAAGAACACGCGGCCCAGAACGTCGTAGGTGTTCGGGTAGCCGCTGTTCGACGGCGAGGCGTTGCCGCCCAGGACCGGGTAGGATTCCTGGGTCAGGTTGCGCACGCCGGCGGTGAAGGCGACGGTCTCGTTCACCGCCCAGTCCGCGGACAGGTTGATGTAGTTCTTGGCGCCGATCTTCTCGACGATGAAGTTCGAGGCCGGGTTGTCGTCGGTCACGTCGTCCAGGTGGTTCCACACCAGGTTGACGCCGTAGTTCTTGTACTTCCAGACGACCGTGGTGTTGACCTTGTGGCGCGGCGTGATGCCGGTGCCGCCGCCGTTGCAGTTCGGACCGAACTTGTCGGCGCACTTCAGCGGATCGGAGATCTCGTCCGGCGTGAAGGTCAGATCCCAGGTGTTGGTGTACAGGCTGCGGACCGCCAGCGAACCCCAGTCCGGCAGGCCGACGTCGGCCAGGTCGAACTGGTAGCTGACCTGGACGTCCACGCCTTCCGTCGTCTGCTTCGCCACGTTCTGCAGCTGCAGCGACACGTAGTCGATGCTGCCGTTGGCCAGACGCTTCACGGCTTGGCAGTACGGCGAGGCCGGGTTCCCGTTCACCGAGGTGTTCTTGTAGCAGACGTTCAGCACGTTGGCCGTGCTGCCGCCGAACGCGGCGATGTAGTCGTCGATCTTGATGTTGAAGTAGTCGACGGTCACCGACAGGCCCGGCGCGAACGACGGGGTCCAGACGAAGCCGGCGGTGTAGGTGTCGGCCACTTCCGGCGCCAGGTTCGGGTTGCCGCCCGACAGGGTCTGGGTCTGCTGGTTGGCCTGGATCACGCCCACCAGGTTCGCCGCGACGCCCGAGTTGATGCAGGCCTGGCGGACCGCAGCGGTCGGGTTGCCCTGTTGCGAGCAGGGGTCGGTGGCGGTCGGGAAGCCGTTGCCGATCGGGCCGAACAGTTCACCCACCGACGGGGCCCGGACGGCGCGGTTGTAGGACGCGCGCAGACGCAGGTCGTCGTTGATCGCCCAGTCGCCGGCGATCTTGTAGGTCTCGGTCGTGCTGTCCTGCGACGAGTAGTCGGACAGACGGCCGGCCAGTTCGAGCGACAGTTCCTTGATGAAGGGCATGTCCTTCAGCAGCGGAACGTAGGCTTCGCCCGAGAGCTCGTAGACGTCGATGTAGCCGCTGACCGGCGGCGAGGCGTTGAAGCCCGTCAGGTTGCCGACGGCGAGGTCCTGGCTGGGCCGGAACGCGAACTCGTCCGACCGGTATTCGGCGCCGATCGAGAAGCCGATCGGGCCGGCCGGCAGGCTGAAGAACTTCTCGGTGTCGCCGCTCAGGAAGGCCTGGGCGATGATTTCCTCGAAGTCCTGCGACGAGTTGATGCGGGTGGAGATGAAGTTCGCCGCCGCGGCGCTCATGCGGCCGGCGCCGAACAGGTTCACCGGGACGCAGCCGCCCGACGGATCCAAGCAGCCGGTGCCGGCCGCGTTCAGCAGGAGGCCCTGCTGGATGCGCTGCAGGCTGGTGTCGCCGAGCAGGGAGTTCGAGCCGTGGGTGTTGCCGTACTGCAGGCCCAGTTCCCACCGGCCGTTGATGGCGTCGACCTTGCCGGTCAGGCCGCCCTGCATCTGGAACCCGTAGAAGTTGAAGTTCGAGATACGCGGACCGACTTCCGACAGGCGGCGGTTGAAGACGCCGGTGACGGTGTCGTAGAGGCCGTCGCCGTCAGAATCGACGTCCGTGAAGGTGCCGGCGGTCCACGACGAGGACGACGGGATCGTATAGGCCGTCGAGGAGCCGAGGCTGTTCAGCGCCTGCTTGGCGGCCGCGGTCAGGAAGGGGTTGTTGTCGAGCGTGAACCGGAAGGTCCGGTTGCCGATCGGCGTCGGAGCCAGCTGGGTGGTGACCCGGCTGTTGACGAAGTTGCCCTTCAGGGTCGCTTCGATGGTGTCGGTGATGTCGTAGCGGCCGATGGCCGTCACCGAGTAGCGTTCCTGCGGGGTCTGCTCGTAGTTGACCGGCGCGAAGTTGTAGGTGTCCGGCGCGCCCGCGTAGAGGCGCACGTTGCCGTCGGCGAGGAACAGGGCCGAGTTGGCCGCGAGGTTCGGCTGGCCCGGCAGGGTCACGAAGCGGCCGGCGACGAACGGGTTCACCCGGCCGTCTTCCTGCGAGCCCGAGCCCGAGAAGATCAGGGCGCGGTTGACGGCGTTGGCCGGGGGCTCGCCCAGCGACAGGTGCAGCTTGTCCTGCGGGCTGTCGCCCTGGAAGAAGGCCTCGCGCTTGTTGTAGCCGAGGCTCAGCATGACGTTGCCGCGATCGAAGCTGGCGCCGGCGGTGGCCGACCAGTCGTAGATCTTGGCGTCGCCCTCGTCCGTGGCCGAGAAGCCGGCGCGGGTTTCGAAGCCTTCGAAGTTGCGCTTCAGGATGAAGTTCACGACGCCCGAGATGGCGTCCGAGCCGTACACGGCCGAGGCGCCGCCCGTCATGACCTCGATCCGGTCGATCATGGCCGGCGGGATCAGGTTGATGTCGACCGAGCCGGTCGAGGTGGTCGGGATCTGGCGCTTGCCGTCGACCAGCACCAGGGTGCGGATCGAGCCCAGGCCGCGGAGGTTGACGGTGGCGATGCCGCCGTTGCCGTTGTTGACGGTGCCGGTGACGCCCGGAGCAGCCTGCGGCAGGGTGGCCAGCAGGTTTTCCGTGTTCACGACGCCCTGGGCCTTCATTTCGGCTTCGCCGACGGTGGCCACCGGGCTGACGGAGGTGAGGTCCTGACGGGCGATACGCGACCCGGTGACGACCAGCTCCTCGACTTCCTGCGCATACGCCGGCGCGGCGACCAGCACGGCCCCGAGCACCGTCGACGCCATGAGGCGCGCGCGGTTGGAAGATCTCTTCATTCTGGAGTGCTCCAAACAATAGCTCGCAAGCCCGCGCACCGCTGTCGCAGCGGCGCAGGCCTGCCCCCCCGCCAACCCCTTTGGCGAGCTCTGCCCATCGGGGTGTGGTCAGTTGCAGTTACGGTCAAGCGGGTGATGACGCTTGGTTACGTCCTATGATTGAAAATGCTTCAATAGACGTATCAGTGTTACATTTTGGTCACTTTCCAGGCCAAGGCGCGTCGGCGATACGCCTGCTATAGGTCACGGCGAACCAGCCGTTCCCGAGGGGCGAATCCGTGAGCTTGCCGCCGATCAGCATCCGCGCCGACGTGAGCGGCGAAGCGCATGCCGACGCCTACCGTCGCGACGGCGTGGTGCAGGTTGCGGACCTGCTGGAGCCGGCCGCGGCCCAGGCGGTGGGCGACCTGCTCGCGGGATTGCCCTACGCCATCGTGGCGCCCGACGAGACAGGCCAGACCCTGGTGATCGACGACGCCGTGATGCGCCGCTTCGGCGAACAGCAGGTGCGCGGCTTCCTGGGCGAGACGGTGAAGCGGGCGGCCGGCGGCTTTTCCTTCATCCACCGCAGCTACGCCCTGCAGGACGAGTACGCGCGCGACCCTCAGGCCCCGATCGCGCGGGTGACCGACTTCCTGCAGGGGCGCGCCTTCCTGGACCTGGCCCAGGCCATCGTGGGCGAGCCCGTGGCGGGCGTGCGGGCGCAGGCCTCGCACTACCGGCGGGGGGATTTCCTGACCCTGCACGACGACACCCACAAGACCGACGATCGGATCGCGGCCTTCACCCTGGGCTTCACGCGCGGCTGGCGGCCAGACTGGGGCGGCCAGCTCCTGTTCCACGACGACGGAGGCGATGTGGAGCGGGGCTTTGTCCCGCGCTTCAACGTGCTGACGGTCTTCCGCGTGCCCCGGCCCCATTCGGTGGCGCCGGTGGCGCCCTACGCGGGCCAGCCTCGGCTGTCCCTGACCGGCTGGTTCCTCCGCTCATGAGCGCGGGCAGGGCGCTGGACTTGCGCGCCGGCCTGCGGGCCGCCGACTACGCCGAGGCCTACGCCCGCGACGGTGTCGTGCAGATCGAGGGGCTCTTCCCGCCCGAGGTGGCCGAGACCTTGGCGGCGGTGCTGGACCGCGCCACCCCCTGGTCGCTCGCTCACTCCGACCCGGCCGGCGGGCACGTGGTGCTGGATCAGGCGGCGATGGCGGCCAGGCCGCAGGCGGAGGTGCGGGCCGAGCTCGCCGAGGTCGTGCGTCGGGCCGAGAGCGGCTTCGCCTACCTCTACCTGGTCTATCCGATGATCGACGCCTACCTGGACGGCCGCGCGCCGGGCCATCCCCTGAACACGCTGGTCGAATTCCTGAACAGCCCGCCCTTCGTCGACTTCGTTCACGGGGTCACGGGCGAGACGGTGGTGAAGGTCGACGCCCAGGCCACCTGCTACCGTCCGGGCCACTTCCTCACCCTCCACGACGACCGGGGCGTGGGCGAGCGGCGCGCCGCCTACACCATCGGGCTCACGCGGCGCTGGCGGCCGGACTGGGGCGGCCAGCTCCTGTTCCACGACGAGGCCGGGGACGTGACGCGCGGCTACGCCCCGCGCTTCAATGTGCTGACGCTGTTCAAGGTGCCGATGGCGCACTCGGTTGCCCTGGTGGCGCCCTATGCGGCGGAGCCGCGCTACATGATCACTGGCTGGCTGCGCGACGATCCGCCGTATGCGCAGGGGGCGGCGCCCGGCGCATGAGGTCCTGGATGGCCATGAGCTCGGCGCGGGCGGACAGGTCGCCGGCGCGCACGAGGTCGAGCAGCTTCAGCACCGCGCCGTAAGCCGTCCTCGGCGGCTGGATCGGACGGCCGCCACGGCCGCCGGCCAGCGCTTCGGCCCGGGCGCGGGTGACCTGGGCCTGGTTGACGCTCCGCAGGGCGGCGTCGATGCGCGCCAGGCGTCCAACCGGCGGCTCGGCGCGCAGCGACTCGGCCAGTCCGGGCTCGACCCCGAACTGCAGGATGGCCCGGGCCTCGGAGACCGCCTTCTTCAGCGCCGCCGGCGTAGGCCTCAGCCCTTGGGCGTAGGCGCGGCCGGCCGCCTGCAGGGCCCTCTCCTCGCACAGGGGCCCCGCTGCGTGGAGGTAGAGCGCGACGGCGGCGATCTGCTTGGCGGCGCTCAGGCCGCGGCTACGGGGGCCAGCCGCCTCGCGGATGGCGTCCAGCACCCAGGCGGCGGCGGCTTCGCCCTGGACATATTCGACGACACTGGATCGGCCCACGGCGGAGGATCTCACGTAACGATCTTCGGTTCTGCCCTGATGCAGCGTGTAACACTGATACGCTGTCTGTCGAATGTGCAACAAGCTGCGCCTTGTCGTCGCGGGACTTAATCTGGACCGCGACTCAGAGGCGCTGGAGAAGGCGGATATGCGGGCATTGCGGACGGGCGCTGTGGGACTGGCGCTGGCGGCGGGAGTGGCCGGCGCCGCTCGGGGGCAGGAGGCGCCGGCGGATGCGGCCCTGAAGGGCCTGGCGGACTGCGCCGTGGTGGCGGACCCCGCGCAGAAGGGGGCCTGCTATGACGCGGCCTACGCGGCGCTGAACGGGCAGGTGCGATCGGGCGAGATCAGCATCATCCGCCGCAAGGAGGCCCAGGCGGCCCAGCGGGGCGCCTTCGGCCTCAGCCTTCCGTCGTTGCAGATCTTCGACAAGGCGTCGGGCTCGCAAGGCCCGCTGGAGAGCATCGCCGACAAGGTGGCCAAGGCCTATCGCGATGCCGAGGGGCGGTGGGTGGTCGAACTGGCCGAGGGCCAGGTCTGGCGCCAGACCGACAATGAGGCCATCTCGCCCCGGCCGAAGCCCGGCGATCCCGTCGAAATCCGCAAGGCGGCCTTCGGCAGCTACATGATGAAGGTGGGCGAGGCGCGCGGCGTGCGGGCCAAGCGCGGGGAGTAGCGCCCCCTTGCCGGGGGCGCTTCACGGCTACTTCGCCGAGACGACCGGCAGCTCGATGGCCGAGGCGTTGGGGCCCGCATGCCAGATGCGCTGGGTCGCCTTCCGGTAGTCCTCGGGCTTGGCGAAGAAGATGTTGTCCACATAGGTCTGCGGATTGCGGTCGTAGAGCGGGAACAGCGTGGACTGGACCTGCACCATGATCCGGTGGCCGGGCTGGAACACGTGGTTCACCGGCGGCAGCTCGAAGCGGTACTTCTGGACCTTGCCCGCGGGGATCGGCGACGGCTTCTCGACGGAGTCGCGGTAGCGGCCGCGGAAGATCTCCAGCGCCACCGGGAACTCGTAGCCGCCCATCTGGACGTCCGAAGGAACCACGTCGGGGTAGACGTCGATCAGCTTCACCACCCAGTCGCTGTCGGTCCCGCTGGTCGAGGCGAACAGGTTCACCCACGGCGAGCCGGAAACCTGCATGGCCTCGGTGAGCGGCGGGGTGACGTAGGTCAGGACGTCGGGCCTGCCGTCCACGTGGCGCTGGTCCGAGGTCAGCCAGTAGCGCCACTGGTCGGGATCGTCCCAGCGGACGGGCCGGCGCACGTAAGGCACGGGCTTGGCCGGATCGGAGACGTACTCGTCGAACGCCGCGCCGCCGGCCGGCTTGTCGAACGACAGGCCGAGGCCCGGCTGCAGGTAGAGCGGCCTCATGGTCGAGGCGCAGCCGCTCTCGCAGGCCAGCGGCCACTTCGGATAGCTCTTCCACGTCATCGTCCCGGTCTCGAAGATGGTGACCGGGGGGATGTCGGCCTTGGGCGCGCCCGTCTTCAGGTGCTGGTCCAGGAAGGGCTTCAGGACCTTCACGCGGAACTCGGTGGCGGTGTCGCCGGGCAGCTTCACCAGGCCAAGCTGGCGCTGCTCGTAGTTCACGCCCGAGTGGCGCCAGGCGCCCAGCGCCAGGAAGTTCATGTCGTTCCCGCCGTCCTTGGGCTCGGTGGCCTCGTAGGCGTGGATGGCGCCGTAGATGTCCTCCTGATCGAACAGCGAGCCGACCCACAGGGTGGGCACCTTCAGAGGCTGCTTGGCGAGGATCTTGTCCAGCGCCTGGTTTCGCCAGAACGAGTCGTAGGCCGGGTGCTCGCTGACCTTGCGCCAGGCCGGGATCTGGTCGAGCCCGGCGGCCTTGGCGAAGTCGCCCGCCGAACCGGCCCGCAGGAAGTTGTCGTAGTCGTCGAAGGCCTGGCGCGGGATGTCGTCGCCTTCGCCCTTCACCGTCATCTGGCTGGTGAACCAGTCGAAGTTCACCTGCCGGAACGCGCCGTTCTGGAACCAGTCGTCGCCCATCCACCCGTCGACCATCGGGCTCTGGGGCACGGCCGCTTTCAGCGCCGGGTGCGGATTGATCAGCGCCATGGCGGTGGTGAAGCCGGGGTAGGACGAGCCGATCATGCCGACCCGGCCGCTGGACTCCGGCGTGTTCTTCACCAGCCAGTCGATGGTGTCGTAGGCGTCGGTGGCGTGGTCGACCTCGGTGGCGTTCAGCGGCCCCCTGAGCGGGCGGGTGAGCACGTAGTCCCCCTCGGACTTGTACTTGCCGCGGACGTCCTGGTAGGCGCGGATGTAGCCGTCCTCCAGAAAGGGCTCGTCCATCTGGGTCGCGGTCGCGGCCGCGTGCGGCGAGGCGAAGCGCGAGACCGCCTTGGACGCGTTGTAGGGCGTGCGCGTCAGCAGGATCGGCGCGTTCTTCGCCCCCTTGGGGATGATCAGGACCGTGTAGAGGCGCGTCCCGTCCCGCATGGGGATCATCGCCTCGCGCTTCTCATAGTCGTAGGTCGCCGTGGGCGGCGTGAACTTGGCCGGGATGTCCGGCGTCATGGTCGGGGTGACTTGGGGGGGCGTCTGCGCCTGGACCGGCGCGACGGAGACGGCGAGCGCGGCGCAGGCCGCGAGGAGGGCTGGCTTGAGCATGGGCCCGACCCTAGCGGGCCGGCGCCGGGGCGCAAGGGAGGGCCGATCGTGCGGCTTGCCATTCGCCGCCCGTTGCGGTGTCTCTGCGATCGTAGACGTCGAGGGGGACGGGTGATGCGTATGAGGATCGTGGCCGGCGCCGTGCTGGCGAGCCTGCTGCTGGCGACGGACGCGATGGCGCAGCCGGCCAATGCCGACGCCGAGTTCAAGGCGCTCTACAGGACCGAATGGGCGTGGCGGCAGAAAGAGCTGGCCCGCCCCGACGATCCCGAGAGCCGCCGCCTGGCGCCCTATCTGCCGCGGGTCGACGCGGCCTCCCAGGCCCGGCGGCTGGCCTACTGGCAGGATGTGCGCCGCCAGCTCGACGCCATCCCGCGCGACCAGCTCTCCAGCGAGGCCCAGGTCGACTACGACGTCTACAGGGACCAGATCGACGTTCGCATCGCGCAGCAGAAGTTCCGGGAATACGAGAAGCCGTTCAACTCGGACTCCTCGTTCTGGTCGAGCTTCAACTACACGGCCCGCCGTCCCTTCCAGGACGCCCAGGACTACCGCGACTACATCGCCCAGATGAAGGACATCCCCCGCTACTTCTCGGAGCAGACCGAGAACATGCGGGCGGGGCTGAAGCGCGGCTTCACGCCGCCCAGGGCGACCCTGGTGGGGCGCGAGGTGTCAGTCAGCGCGACGGTGGATGCGAAGGACGCCGAGAGTACGCTGTTCTGGCAGCCGTTCGCCGCCATGCCGTCGTCGATCCCGGCGGCCGAGCAGGCGGCGCTGAAGGCCGAGGCCAAGCAGGTGATCGAGGGCCAGGTGAAGCCCGCCTACGGCCGGCTGCTGACCTTCCTGCGCCAGGAGTACATCCCGAACACGACGAAGGTCCTGGCCGCCGAAAGCCTGCCGGACGGCCCGGCCTACTACCGCGCCCAGATCAAGGAGTACTCGACGCTCGACATGGAGCCCGAGGCCATCCACCAGTTGGGCCTCTCCGAGGTGGCCAAGATCCGGGCCCAGATGGAAGGGGTCATGAAGGAGACCGGCTTCCAGGGCGACTTCCCGGCCTTCCTGACCTACCTGCGCACCGACCCGAAGTTCTACGCCAAGACGCCCGAGGAGCTGCTCAGCAAGGGCGCCTGGATCGCCAAGCGGGTGGACGGCAAGCTGTCGAGTTTCTTCGGCTGGCTGCCGCGCGGCCGCTTCACGATCGAGCCGGTCCCGGCCGACATCGCGCCATTCTACACCAGCGCCCGGGGCGGGGCCCGCAGCTACCTCATCAACACCTATGACCTGCCGTCGCGGCCGCTGTTCAACATGACGGCGCTCACCCTGCACGAGTCGGCGCCGGGACACTCGTTCCAGGGCGCGCTCGCCGAGGAGCAGGAGGCGCTGCCCGACTTCCGGCGCTACGTCTACATCTCGGCCTACGGCGAGGGCTGGGCGCTCTACTGCGAGACCCTGGGCGTCGAGATGGGCCTTTACGACACGCCCTACGACCGCTTCGGCATGCTGACCTTCCAGATGTGGCGCGCCGCCCGGCTGGTGGTCGACACCGGCCTGCACCACAAGGGCTGGACGCGCGAGCAGGCGATCGCCTTCCTGCACGACAACACGGCCCTCTCGGACCACGACATCGAGATCGAGGTGGACCGCTACATCTCCTGGCCCGGCCAGGCGGTCAGCTACTACCTCGGCATGCTGGCGATCCGGGACCTGCGGGCCAAGGCCGAGGCGGCGCTGGGGCCGAAGTTCGACATCCGCGCCTTCCACGACACGGTGCTCTCGATGGGGTCGGTTCCGCTGCCGGTCCTGGAGGCCCGCATCGACCGCTTCATCGCCGAGGGCGGTCGCGACCCGATGCCGGTGAAGTTCCAGCAGGCCGGCTCGCCCTAGGCGCCGGCCCTAGGCGCTCGCGAGGGCGCTTTGGAAGAGGATGGCGCCGTCGGCCGAGCCGAGTTCGGCCTCGAAGGCCCTGTCGGGGTGGGGCATCAGGCCCAGCACGTTGCCGCGGGCGTTGACGATGCCGGCGATGTCGCGCGCCGAGCCGTTGGGGTTGTCCATGTAGCGGAACACCACCTGGCCCTCGCCCTCGAGGCGGTCCAGCGTGGCCTCGTCGGCGAAGAAGTTGCCCTCGCCGTTGCCCACCGTCATCACCGCCTGGCGGCGGCCCTGGTAGCCGGCGGTGAAGCGGGTCTGGGAATTGACCACCTCCAGCTCCACCGGCTTGCAGACGTACTTCAGCTTCTCGTTGCGCAGCAGGGCGCCGGGCAGCAGGCCCGCCTCGCAGAGCACCTGGAAGCCGTTGCAGATGCCGACGGTGGCCACGCCCCGTTCGGCGGCGGCCTTCACCTCGGTCATGATCGGCGAGAGCGCCGCCATCGCCCCGCAGCGCAGGTAGTCGCCGTAGGAGAAGCCGCCGGGCAGGACGATCAGGTCGACGCCCGCCGGCAGGGCGGTGTCCCCGTGCCAGACCATCTCCACCTGGGCGCCGGTGGAGCGCTCCACGGCGACCTTGCAGTCGCGGTCGCAGTTGGAACCGGGGAAGACGATGACGGCGGCTTTCATGGGCGGATCAGACTCTCAGGCGCACTTGTCGAGAATGGGGGCGACGGGGGGCAGGTCCGCCGCCGGGAAGGGATGGCGGAAGGTGAAGGCCTCGGCCGTCGGCCCCAGGCGCTCCAGCAGCGCGAGCCGCTCGAGCCCTTCTTCCGGGGTCGGGATATGGCCGGCCGGGATCCACCACAGCGCCATATAGGTCTCCATCGCCTCGAACCACTCGCGCCGGCGGCGCATGATGTCGCGGTGGGCGCTGCGGTAGACGAACGCGGCCAGCGCGTCGAGGCCCGTCCAGACGGACATGTTGATGGCGAACAGCGGATCGTCGGGCCGCGGCTGGATGTCCGTGGCGTTGTCGCCTTCGCCCTTCAGCCGCCAGACGAAGCCGGGAGCTCCGTCGGCCAGGGCGTTGATGCGGTCGAGGTTGGCCACGAAGTCGGCGATCATCGGGTGATCGACCGGCGCCTTCAGGCGGCCGACGTTGATCTGAGCCAGACGCCAACCGGTCACTTGCGCCTCCAGTGCTTGAGCCCGTCGAGATAGGCGTGGAGCTCATCATAGCCGGCCTTGTCGCCGTAGGGGCAGCCGGTCGTGACCACTTCTCCGCCCTTGGCCCGCTGCATCATGATCGCCGGGTGGCCGGGCGCGCCCGGCTCGGTGACCAGGTACGAGGTCTTGCCGTCCGGACTGGAATAGAAGCTGTAGGGCTCGGCCGGGTCGCCCGGCGCGGCGTTCAGCGGCTGGGCCGTGATCGCCGCCTTCTGGGCCTCGAACGGCTGGGCGCAGTCGAGGGCGAGGTAGGCATGAGGGGCCTCGGCCTTGGGCGTGCAGGCCCCAAGGAGGGCGGCGCAGAGGGCGAGGGCCGCGAGGGCTCCCGCCGCCAGCCTCACGCCACCTCCACGCGGTAGCTTTCGATGACGGTGTTGGCGAGCAGCTTCTCGCACATGGCCTTGACCTCGGCCTCCGCGGCGGAGGCGTCCGAGGCCTTGATGTCGAACTCGATGGTCTTGCCGACGCGGACATGCTCGACGCCGCCCCAGCCCAGGCCGTGCAGCGCCTGTTCGACGGCCTTGCCCTGCACGTCGAGGACGCCGGGCTTCAGGAACACGTGGACCTTGGCGCGCACTAGTGAAGACCCCCTTGGATGACGGTGGGCATCTCTTTCATGATGCCCAGGCGGCGAGCCACCTCGGTGTAGCTCTCGATGACGTTGCCCAGGTCGCGGCGGAAGCGGTCCTTGTCCAGCTTCTCGTTGGTCTGGGAATCCCACAGGCGGCAGCTGTCGGGGCTGATCTCGTCCGCCAGGATGATGCGGGCGAAGTCGTTCTCCCAAACCCGGCCGAACTCGATCTTGAAGTCGATCAGGGTGATGCCGACGGCGCCGAACATGCCGGTCAGGAAGTCGTTCACCCTGAGGGTGAGCGCCATCATGTCGTCGATCTCCTGGGTCGAGGCCCAGTTGAAGGCGGTGATGTGCTCCTCGGCGACCATCGGGTCGTGGAGCTTGTCGTCCTTCAGGTAGAACTCGATGATCGAGCGGGGCAGGGGCTGGCCCTCGGGGATGCCGAACCGCTTGGAGAGCGAGCCGGCGGCCACGTTGCGGCACACCACCTCGAGCGGGATGATCTCCACTTCCTTGATGAGCTGCTCGCGCAGGTTCAGCCGCTTGATGAAGTGGTTCTGGACCCCGATCGAGGCCAGCTTCGTCATGATGTATTCGCTGATGCGGTTGTTGATGACGCCCTTGCCCTCCAGGACGGCCTTTTTCGTGGCGTCGAAGGCGGTGGTGTCGTCCTTGAAGTACTGGATCAGCGTGCCGGGCTCCGGACCTTCGTAGAGGATCTTCGCCTTGCCCTCGTAGATCTTCTTACGGCGGGTCATCGAACAGCCTTCTCCACAGCGAGGGCTTACCGGTCGGCGGAAACGAAAAAAGCGCGCGGCTGATCTCTCGCGCGCGGCTCCGACTCAGGGGGCTCGCCCAATTCAGGCCGCTTGAAATTAGCGGATGCGGCCCTCGCGCGCAAACCTGTCGCATGCGGCTCTGTTTCGATTGCGGGGCCGCCCCGCCCGCGATATGGGAACGCCCGCTTCGTAAGCTGACCCCTAGGACCCGATGACCACCTTCGACGAACGCGAACAGGGCTTTGAGAAGAAGTTCGCCCTGGACCAGGAGCAGGAGTTCAAGGCTCACGCGCGTCGGAACAAGGCGTTGGGCCAGTGGGCCGCCGGCCTGATGGGCCTGGAGGGCAAGCACGTCGAGGAATACGCCAAGGCCGTCGTGAAGTCGGATTTCGAGCTGCCGGGCGATGAGGACGTGCTGCGCAAGGTGTTCGAGGACCTGAAGGGCTCGGGCGTCTCGGTCACCGAGGGCGAGGTCCGCATGAAGATGGCCGAGCTGCTGGCCCAGGCCCGCGAGAGCGTTAAGTCCGGCAACTGAGCCGGGGCGGACCGCCGCCGAATCGGAAAGGGCGCGCCCGCAAGGCGCGCCCTTCGCTTTTGTGGGCCGGCCTCAGGCCTTGAGCTGGCTGTCCAGGTACTTCCGGATCGCCGGGCCGTAGGGTGGGCGGAGCGCCTTCAGCGGCCCGATGTCCTTCTTGATCTGGGAGAAGATCGCCTTGCGGTGGCTGAACTCCCGGAAGCCGTCGACGCCGTGGTAGCTGCCCATGCCGGCGGGGCCGATGCCGCCGAACGGCAGTTCCTCCTGGGCCACGTGCATGATCACGTCGTTCACGGTGACGCCGCCGGGCGTGGTGGACGAAAGCACCTTCTCGCGCTCGGCCTCGTCGTCGCCGAAGTAGTAGAGCCCAAGCGGCCGATCCTTGCCGTTCACGTAGGCGATGGCCTCGTCGACGCTGCGGTAGCTCTTCACCGGCAGGACCGGACCGAAGATCTCCTCCTGCATCACCTTCATGTCGTCGGTGGGATCGAGGATCAGGGTCGGCGCGATCTTGCGGTGCTCCTGCTGGGTCAGGTCCTCGCCCTCGGGCTTCAGCTCGACGACGCGGGCGCCCTTGGCCCGGGCGTCCTCGACGTAGCCCATGATCCGCTCGTAGTGCCGCTGGGCCACGATGGAGGTGTAGTCGGGGTTGTCCTTGATGGTCGGGAACATGTGGTGGACCGAGGCGCGGGCCGCCTCGACGAAGCCCTCCATCTTGTCGTGGGGCGCCAGGACATAGTCGGGGGCAAGGCAGATCTGGCCGGCGTTCAGCGTCTTGCCGTTCATGATCCGGGCGGCCGCGGTCTTCAGGTCCGCCGACTTGCCGAGGATGACGGGGCTCTTGCCGCCGAGTTCCAGGGTGAGCGGCACAAGGTTCTCGGCCGCGGCGCGCATCACGTGGCGGGCGATGCTGGTCGCCCCGGTGAAGATGATGTGGTCGAAGGGCAGGCGCGAGAACGCCTCGCCCACCTCGGGCCCGCCGGTGACGACCGCGATCTCCTCCTCGGAGAAGGCCGAGCCGAACATGGTCTTCATCAGCTCGGAGGTGGCCGGTGTGAATTCCGACGGCTTGATCATCGCCCGGTTGCCGGCGGCCAGGATGCCGGCCAGGGGCGCGAAGGTGAGGTTCACCGGGAAGTTCCAGGGGCTGATCACCCCCACCACGCCCTTTGGCTGGTAGCGGACCTCGGCCTTGGCGCCGAACAGGCCCAGGATGGCCGGCGTGGTCTTGCGCTTCTCGGGCCGCATCCACTTCCGAAGATGGGCCTTGGCGTGCTTGAGCGGCCCGATCGAGCCAGCGACGTCGGTGAAGGCCGTGGCCTCGCGCGAGCGGGAGCCGAAGTCCTGGTTCAGCGCGTCCTCGATCGCCTTGCGGTTTTCGATCAGCAGCGTGATGCAGCGGTCGATGCGGTTGATCCGCTCCTCGGCCGAAGGCGCGCCGTCGCGCAGGTGGGCCGCCTTCTGGCGCGCCAGTATGCCTTGCATGTCCATTGAACCGTCCTCCCTGACGCCAGCGTCACCGGATGACGCAGGGGCGGTCAAGGGACGGCTACTGTTGGCCGAACACCCGGGCGAAGACCGTGTCCACGTGCTTGAAGTGATAGCCCAGGTCGAAGAGCTGCTCGAGCTCGGCGTCCGAAAGGGTGATCTCGGGGTCGGCCTTCAGGAAGTCGAGGAAGTTCCCTTCGCCGCGCCACACCTTCATGGCGTTGCGCTGGACCGCGGCGTAGCTGGCCTCGCGGCTGAGGCCCTTCTGGGTCAGGGCCAGGAGGACCCGCTGCGAGTGGACCAGGCCGCCCAGGCGGTCGAGGTTCTTGGCCATGTTCTCCGGATAGACCAGCAGCCGGTCGACCACGTTCGCCAGGCGGCGCAGCGCGAAGTCGAGGTGCACCGTCGCATCGGGGCAGATGCCCCGTTCCACGGACGAGTGGCTGATGTCGCGCTCGTGCCACAGCGCGACGTTCTCAAGCGCCGGGGTCACCGCCGAACGGACCAGGCGGGCCAGGCCCGTCAGGTTCTCGGTCAGGATCGGGTTGCGCTTGTGCGGCATGGCCGACGAGCCCTTCTGGCCCTGCTCGAAGAACTCCTCGGCCTCCAGCACCTCGGTGCGCTGCAGGTGGCGGATCTCGATGGCCAGGCGCTCGATGGAGCTCGCCACCACGGCCAGGGCCGCGAAATAGGCGGCGTGGCGGTCGCGCGGGATCACCTGGGTCGAGACCGGCTCGACGGCCAGGCCCATCTTCTCGGCGACGTGGGCTTCCACCTCGGGCGCGACGTTGGCGAAGGTGCCGACCGCGCCGGAGATCGCGCAGGTGGCGATCTCGAACTTGGCCATGGCCAGGCGCTCCTTGGCGCGCTGGAACTCGGCGTAGTGGCCGGCGAGCTTCAGGCCGAAGGTGGTGGGCTCGGCGTGGATGCCGTGGCTGCGGCCGACGGTCGGCGTCAGCTTGTGCTCCAGGGCCCGGCGCTTCAGGGCCGCCAGGACCAGGTCCACGTCCTCCAGCAAGAGGTCGGTGGCCCGCACGAGCTGGACGGCCAGGGTGGTGTCGTTGACGTCCGACGACGTCATCCCCTGGTGCAGGAAGCGGGCCTCGGGGCCCACGATCTCGGTGACGTGGGTCAGGAAGGCGATGACGTCGTGCTTCACCTCGCGCTCGATCTCGTCGATGCGGTCGGCGTCCCAGACGGCGTCGCGGCCCTTCTCCCAGATGACCCGCGCGGCCTCCTTCGGAATGACGCCCAGCTCCGCCATCTTGTCGGCGGCGTGGGCCTCGATCTCGAACATGATCTTGAAGCGCGTCTGCGGCGCCCAGATCTCGGCGGCTTCCTTGCGGGTGTAACGGGGGATCATGGGGCGAGCGTGTGGCCGCGCCCGGCCCCGAAAGTCAAGCGTCCGGACGGGTGGGGCCCGCCCGGACGCCGCTCCCGACCTAGCGGCGGAAGCTCAGTTGCATGTAGAGGAAGCGGCCCGGCGCGTCATAGGCGTTCGGGTCGTAGTTGTTCAGGCCGCAGGTGATGCAGCCCGGCGGGTCCTTGTCGAAGAGGTTGTTCACCCCGAAGGCCAGCCGGATGTCCTCGTCCAGGAAGCTGGGATTCCAGCGGACCTGGGCGTCGACGTACGTGCGGCTGTTCAGCTTGTTGTCCGTCCCGGTCTCCTGGACCGAGGAGATGTAGCGGCCGGTGAGCGTGGCGCCGAAGTCGCCGCGGTCCCAGTCGAGCATCATCGTGGACTTGGTCTTCGGATAGGCCTGGTCGGGGCTGCCGCGCTCGGTCCCTTCGCGCTCGACCGGCGCGAGGCCGGTGGCGGTGGGCACGAACTCGGTGAACTCCAGAAGGCGCGTCGTGTACCAGCGCATGCCGAACTGGCCAGTGGACCACTCGGGCGAGCGCCAGACGAGATTCACGTCGAGCGCGCGGGTCTGCACCCCGCCGATGTTGATCAGCGGGTTGGTGATGGCCACCACCTGGCCCGAGGCGGTGCGGGTGATGGTGGCGCAGGCCACGGCGTCCCCGGTCTCGGCGCAGCGGTCGAGCAGGGCCTGGCCGTTCTGCGCCTGGATGGCGTCGTCGAGCTCGATGTCCGAATAGGCCACTTCGATCGAGCCGCCGCTCGCCCAACTCGCCTCGCGCAGCCAGCGGGGCTCGTAGACGACGCTGAAGTTCCAGCTCTCGCTGGTTTCGGGCACGAGCGCGCGGTTGCCGCTGGTGACGACCGAGATCTGCGGGTTGAGCTGGGTGTAGCTTCCGCTGGCCGGCACGCCCTGGGCGATGCAGTTCGTCCGGACGTTGGCGGGCGTGGAGGCGCTGAAGCCCGAGCAGGGGTCGTTGATTTCCTGGTCGAAGCGCGACGCCGAGCCGTACAGCTCGCCGATGGATGGGGCCCGGAAGCCCTCGCCCCACGAGCCGCGGACCAGCACGTCCTCGACCGGCCGCCACGAGAGGCCCGCCTTGAACGTCTCGTCCGAACCCGAGGTGGAGTAGTCGAAGATCCGCGCCGCCAGCGAGGCGTCCAGGCGATGGAACATCGGCATGTCCGCCAGCAGCGGCACGCGCAGCTCGCCGTAGGCCTCCTTCACGGTGATCTGGCCGCTCGCCGGCTGGGCCGGGATGTCGGACGACAGGCCGGCGGCCACGATGGCGTCGGGCTCGAAGAAGCCCTCGGTGCGGCGATGTTCCGCGCCCACGGCGATCGAGACCGGGCCGGCCGGCAGCTCGAAGAGGTCGCCCGTCAGGTTGGCGCTGAAGTCGCGCAGCTCCTGCTGGGACACGTCGTGCTGGGTGAAGGCGATGTAGTTCAGCATGGCCGGCGTGATCGTACCGGCCCCGCCGAAGACGTTCAGCGGCACGCAGGCGCCAGTGCACTGGCTGACGGGCCCCAGGGCCTGCTGCACCCGCTGGGCGTTGACGTTGCCGGTGAAGGTCTGCTCGGCGCGGTTGCGCGAGACGACGGCGTTGACGTCCCAGTGCCAGCCGGCGCCGAAGTCGCCTTCGAGGGTCGCGGTGACGTTCCAGGTGTCGACGGTCTGCTCGTAGTGGCGCGGGCCGTTCTCGACGAGCCGGCGGCCGATGAAGGCGTAGGTGCCCGGGCCGAGGGTGAAGCCGAAGGGATTGTAGGGGTTGGTCGCGTCGACGGTGACGGTGTCGAGCAGGTTGCCGTTGCCGGCGTCGGGACCGATGAACAGCGGCAGCGGGGCCGCCTGGTTCGCCGACTTGCGCTGGACGTAGCTGGCCCGGCCGCGGAAGCGGATCTTGTCGGTGATGTCCTGGCTCACCGAGCCGAACACGCTGACGCGCTCGAGCGGGGTCAGGATGTAGTTGTACGGCTGGAAGTTGAAGCGGTCCTCGGTGACGAACGGGCGGAAGCTGCCGCTGGCGCCGGTCGGGTCGGCGGGGTTGTAGACCGGCCGCTGGCCGGGCTGCAGCGCCTGGCGCAGGGTGACGTCGAAGTCCTGGCCGGTGTTCGGGTCCGCGATGATGAAGCGGGCGTTCGGGGTGCCCGACGAGCAGCCGCCCTCCAGGCACGAGGTCGCGAACGGCGCCGGGAACCGCGAGATGGCGCGGTCGGCGCTCATCACCGGGTCCTGCTTGAAGTAGCCGCCGCCGACGACGATCCGCGTGCCGCCGGAGCCCGCGCCCCACGAGACGTTGTAGTCCTGGGTGAAGCCGTCGCCCTCGTCGAAGCCGCCGACCTGGGCCGAGGCCTGGAAGCCGTCCTGGCGCTGCTTGGTGAAGATGTTCACGACGCCGGCGATGGCGTCCGAGCCGTAGATCGGCGAGGCGCCCTCCTGCAGCACCTCCATCCGCTCGATCATCGAGGTCGGGATGGTGTTGAGGTCCACCGAGCCCGGCACGCCCGAGGCCGCGGCCCCCGGCACCCAGCGCAGGCCGTCCACCAGCACCAGCACCCGGCGCGAGGACAGGTAGCGCAGGTCGATCTCGGCCGAGCCCGCGCCCACGCCGCCGCCGTCCGGCGGATTGCCGAAGTTGCCCGAGTTGTTGAACTTGGCGTTCAGGCCGCCGCCCGCCGACGGGATGCGCTGGAGCACGTCCACGGTCGAGGTCAGGCCCTGCTTGGCCACCAGTTCCTGGTCCACCGAGACGACCGGCTGGTCGCGGTCGAGCGGGCTGAGCCGGATGCGCGTGCCGGTGACGACCACCGCCTCCACGTCCGAGGGCGCGGCCTGGGCGTGCGCCTCTCCCGCGCCCCAGGCCAGAAGGGCCGCGGCCGAAGCGGCGGTCCACAGATGATGTCGCATGGAAATCCTTCCCCACAGGCGGGCCTGAGTCGGCCGCCTTTCATGGGGAGGAGGGTCGCTCGCGACCGGCGATATGTGTCAATATTGCAAAGCTGTGGCCCGCGCCGGTTTCCCGCGCCGGTTGCAGCTCTGCCACAGCTCCCTACGCCATCGCCGCCCGCGCCCTGGCCATGTCCTTCGGCAGGGTGATGGCGGCGAGCAGGTAGTGCAGGCCGGCCCAGGCGTAGATGAACGTCGTGCCCACCACCCCGCCCCGGGTGCCGGCCGCCATGGCCGCCTTGCAGGCGCTGTCGACGCCGGCCGCCGCGCCCTGCGGACCCACGCCCCCCGGACAGGCGGCCGTGAAGGCGCCCGCGCCGCCCGCATCGGCCCAGGCGTTCTGGGCGAGCAGGTCCACCAGCCAGCCGGTGAAGGGCGGGCCGAAGCCCAGGGCGATCAGGTTCAGCACGAAGAAGAGGACGGCCACGGCGGTCGCCCGCATCCGCACGTCCATGGCGTTCTGCACCACCCCGAAGGTGGGGCCGAGGTAGGTGTAGTGCAGCACGCCGGCCACCATCCACAGCGCCACCGTCACCCGCCAGTCGGCCGCGCTGAAGGCGGTCACGTAGAGGGGCGTGGCGACCAGCAGGCCGATGGCCGGGACGAGGGCGTACCAGCGCACGTCGCGCTTGGACGCCCAGTCGGTGAGGAAGCCGCCCAGCAGGGTGCCGGCCCCGTTGGCCACCCCCGACACCAGGCCCACCAGCAGGCCCACGGTGGCGAGGTCCATGCCGAACTCGCGGATGAAGTAGGGGGGCACGAAGGCGCCCGAGCCGTAGCCGGCGAAGCTGGCCATGGTGATGCCGGCGGCCATGTGGAACATGCCCCACGAACCGAACAGCCGCCTGGCCACCGTCAGGATGGAGGGCGGGGCGGCCAAGGGCGCGGCCAAGGGCGCGGCCAGCGGCGGGCTGGGGGCGCCGGCCTCGGACGCCTCGCGGCCCAGGGCGCCGGCCGTCTCGGGCTGGCCTTCCGCCTGGATCTCGAGCTGCTTATCGGCCCAGCCGCGGGGCGGCTCCTTGACGAAGAGCTTGATGGCGATGGCGATCAGCACGCCCGGCAGGCCCACCAGCATGAAGGCCGCCTGCCAGCTCACGTTCTGGGCGATCCAGCCGCCGGCGATGGCGCCGAACATGGTGCCGGCCGGGATGCCGAAGGAGTAGATCGACAGGGCCGAGGCCCGCGCCTTGGGCTCGAAATAGTCGCTGATCAGGCTGTGGGCCGGCGGCGACAGGCCCGCCTCGCCGACGCCCACGCCGACCCGGAACAGCAGGAGCTGGACGTAGCTGGTCGCCAGGCCGCACAGCGCGGTGAAGGCCGACCAGACCACGATGGCGATCGAGATGATGTTCACCCGGTTCCAGCGTTCGGCCAGACGGGCGATGGGGATGCCGAGGGTGGTGTAGAGCAGCGCGAACGACAGGCCGCCCAGCCAGCCCAGTTGCTGGTCGGTGAGCTTCAGGTCGACCTTGATGGCCTGGCCGATGGTCGAGATGATCGTCCGGTCGATGAAGTTGAACGTGTAGGCGATCACCAGCAGCCCCAGCACCGTGTTGCGGTAGGGGGCGGTGAAGCGGGGGATTCCGGTGGACGGGGCGGCGCGCGGCGGCCCGGGCGGGGCGTGAGCCTTCGACGTGGCCATGGCGTTGCGTGTCCTTCCCCTGGTGTGTCCCCGCCGTCGTGAGCGCGGCGGGTTGTGGTTGGCCCCCGGCGCGCGACAGCGCGGCGGCGGGCGAGGCGGGGAGGTTAGGGGGGACGTGGCGGCGGGGGAAGGGCTATCCGCGGCGGGCCGTCATGCGCGCCCGACCACCCTTGATCTGCTCGGACACCGCGGCAGCCACCTTGGCGCGAAGCGCGTCCGACAACCGGCCGTAGCGCCAGAACGCGCCCCTAGGCGCCTTGGCCGGACGAAGGTCGTAGCCCGGCCAATCCGACACATTGAGCTCGGACGTGACGATCCAGCTCCGCCGCGTCAGGCCGAAGGTCCCTGGCGCGAGCGGGATCTTGGCGTCGTGGTCCGGCTCCGTGCCGGTGATCGGCAGGACGACGATGCGCGGCCCCGGCAGGACGCGGATCACCACGCAGCGGCGATCCTTCACACCCTCGACCAGGCCCTGGTCCTGCTCGTGGCTCCACAGGAAGGAGAACTCGATGACGTCACCCGGTTCGGGGGCCCGGTCATCCGTCGATGATGGCGTCCCCGTCATCGCGGCCCCGCGGCGCGGCGAGCTCGTCCATGCCGCCCAGGATGTCCTGGGCCAGGTCCGGCGGCAGTTCGCCCGTCCTGTGGGCCTGCCGCGTCTGCTGGCGCAGGCGCTCGTAGTCCTCGTAGGCCAGGAGGACGTGTCGCGGCCGGCCGTGGGCCGTGATCACGACGGGAGCCCGGAGCGCCTTGTCGGTGACCAGTTTCCAATTCCGGTGCGCCTCCTTGGAGGTAACGGTGCGGACGCCAGGGTCCAGTACGGTGGACATCACTTCCTCTCGCTCGGCCTATGCCGATGCCAACTCCCCTCGGTCCTTCCGATGGGGTGAAGTGGGCGCAAAATACACATTTTTCGTAAAGTACGTCAACGGCGCCCTTGGGGTCGGCGATCTCCAGATCGAACACAAAAGAAGCCTGGGTCCCCGCTTTCGCGGGGATGATCGGCGGAGAAGCAGGCACCGGAGCGACAGCCTGACGTGGCTCATGAATAGGGACGATGGGCGAAGGAGAAGGGGGGCGGGGGCGTTGCGCCTGAGCCGTGGTTCCGCTTAGTTGCAACTCTGGGGAGTGCGGCGTGGGCGTCGAAGATTTCATCGAGCGTTGGACGGGGCGCGAGGGCGGCGCCGAGCGGGCCAATTACCAGATGTTCCTGTCGGAGCTCTGCGACCTGCTGGACGTGGAGCGGCCCCATCCTGCCGGCGCGGACCACGCCCACAACGACTATGTCTTCGAACGCGCCGTGCGGCCGCGCGAGAGCGAAGGCGCGACGGCCCCCAAGCGCATCGACCTCTACAAGAAGAACGCCTTCATCCTGGAAGCCAAGCAGTCCCGCCTGCCCGGCGGCGCGAAGGCCATCCCGACCCAGCAGAGCCTGCTTCCGAAGGAAGACCTTTCGACCCTGGGCCGGCGCAGCCGCGGCGCGTCCTGGGACGTGATGATGCAGAACGCGCGCAAGCAGGCCGAAGGCTATGTCTTCCTGCTGGAAGCGGACCAGCCGGCGCCACCGTTCATCATCACCTGCGACGTGGGCCACTGCCTGGAAGTCTTCGCGGACTTCAGCGGCACCGGACGCGCCTATACCCAGTTCCCGGACCGCAACGGCTTCCGCGTGTTCATGGACGACCTGCGCGACGCCGAGGTGCGCCAGCGCCTGGCGACGATCTGGACCGATCCGCACGCGCTGGACCCGACCCGGGAGTCGGCGAAAGTCACCCGCGACATCGCCAAGCGGCTCGCCGAAGTGAGCAAGACGCTGGAAGCCCGCGGCTGCAATCCCGAGCACGTGGCGCACTTCCTGATGCGCTGCCTGTTCACGATGTTCGCCGAGGACACCGAGCTGCTGCCCAAGGGCTCGTTCGGCGCGCTGCTGGAGAAGAGCGTCGAGGACCCGAGCCATTTCCCGCACCGGCTGAAGTCGCTGTGGGCGGACATGGAGAAGGGCGCGGAGTTCAGCCATGTCATCGAAGCCCGGGTGCGTCATTTCAACGGGGGCCTCTTCAAGGACACGACCGCGTTCGAGCTGGGCCGCGAGGAGATCGGCGAACTGCTGGCCGCCGCCAAGGCCGACTGGCGCCAGGTGGACCCGGCCATCTTCGGCACCCTGCTGGAACAAGCGCTGGACACGGACGAACGCCGCCGGCTGGGCGCCCACTACACCCCGCGCTCGTACGTGCAGCGCCTGGTGGACGTGACGGTGATGGAACCGTTGCGCGGCGACTGGGAAGCGGCGCTGACCAAGGCGCAGCAAGCCCGCGACGACGGGGACGACAAACAGGCCATCGCCCTCGTGCGGGACTTCCACCACAGGCTCTGCACAACCCGGGTGCTGGACCCGGCCTGCGGCACCGGCAACTTCCTCTACGTCTCGCTCGAGATGATGAAGCAGCTGGAAGGCGAGGTGCTGCAAGCCCTGACCGACCTGGGGGAGGAGCAGGCGCGCCTGGCCATGGCCGGCGAGACGGTGGACCCGCACCAGTTCCTGGGCCTGGAACTCAACCCCCGAGCCGCGGCCATCGCCGAACTGGTGATCTGGATCGGCTATCTCCAGTGGCATTACCGTAGCCACGAGAGCCACCCGGCCGAACCGATCCTGCGGGCGTTCAAGAACATCAACTTCGGCCGGCGCGAAGGCTACGACGCCGTGCTGACCTGGGACCGCTACCCCCTCCCGTCGGTGATGGAGAAGGACGGCAAGCGCGTCGAAGCCTATCCGAACCCGCGGCGGCCGGAGTGGCCCGAAGCGGAGTTCATCGTCGGGAACCCGCCGTTCCTAGGCAAGGGCGCCGCAATGCGTGGTCCGCTTGGTGACGCATACGTCGACGCGCTCCGGCTGGCTAATCCCGAAGTTCCCGACGGTGTAGACTTCGTGCTCTACTGGTGGGATCGCGCTGCTGAACTGCTGACTGCCAAGAGAACGCACCTGAGGCGCTTTGGTCTAGTCACGACCAATTCTATTGTGCAAACATTCAACCGCCGCGTGGTGGCAAATCGTCTTGGCGCAAAGTCGCCAATATCTCTTGTATATGCGGTGCCTGATCATCCTTGGACGAAGGCGACGCGCGACGCGGCGAGTGTCAGGATCGCGATGACTGTAGGAGAGGCGGGCGCGCGGCAAGGCCTCCTGCTTCGGTCCATTTCTGAAGCTGGTATCGACGGAGACGAACCGCTCATTCAGTTCGTGGCGGGTAGGGGGCGTATTAACCCCGATTTGACGCTGGGAGCAGATTTGACGGGCGCGCGGGCGCTTTTGTCCAATAAGGGGTTAGCCTCTATGGGGCCCGCACTTGGTTCCCGGGGTTTCGTTATCCAGCCCCAAGAGGTCGACTATCTTACTTCACTCATGAATCCCTTCGAAGCGGCTGCTCTACAGCCACTCCGGAATGGGGACGATCTGCTCTACACGCCCCGCGGCGTATTTGTGCCCAACTTGTCGGGGGTGCAGAGCGAGCAGGAACTCCGTGAGAGATCCCCTCACCTATACCAGAGACTGCGAGAGCGGGTTTATCCTGCGAGAAGCAACGATAGAGATCCGCGCCTTCGTAAGTACTGGTGGAAATTTCGAAGGACAAACGATGACTATTTCTCTCTGAAAACGGGCATTGACCGCGTTGTGGTCACTGTAGAGACGGCTAAGCACAGAATATTCTTTTTTGTCGACGCTGGAATTTTGGTTGAGCATGGCAGCGTGTCTATCGGACTCGATGATGCCTTTGCGCTGGCGGTGTTGTCTTCTCGAGTGCATGTCGCCTGGTCGCTCGCATCCGGGGGTACGCTGGAGGATAGGCCGAGATACAATAAGGTTAGAACATTCGATCCATTTCCGTTCCCTGACGCAACTGCTGGGCAGATAGATAATCTGAGATGTCTGGGGGAGGAGTTGAGTAAAACTCGGGAAATTGTAGCTGGAGAGCATTCCGATCTTACGCTTACTCGCCTCTACAACCTCATCGGGAAGGTGAAGGCCGGCGCCGCGCTCACGCCGGCCGAGGAAGACGCCAAGCAACGGGGCCGGGTGCTGATCCTGAAGGACCTGCACGACCAGATCGACCGCCTGACGGCCGAGGCCTACGGCTGGCCCGCCGACCTGTCGGACGAGGACATCCTGGCGCGGCTGGTGGCGCTGAACGCCGAGCGGGCGAAGGAGGAAGCCGCCGGGCACGTCCGCTGGCTCAGGCCCGACTACCAGATCCCGCGCTTCGCCAAGGGGGCGGCGGCGAAGACGGGCGAACTGGACCTGGGCGAGACCGTGGTGGCCATCGACAAGGGCCTGCCGGCCTTCCCGAAGGATCGCTACGAGCAGCCGCTGGCCATCGAGGCGGTGCTGGCCGCCGCCGGACGGCCGATGGACGCGGGCGAACTGGCCCGCAGCTTCAAGCACGGCGGCAAGAAGATCGAACAACGCGTGGCCCAGGTGCTGGGCACGTTGACCCGCTACGGCCGCGTCACCGCCCTGCCGGACGGCAAGTTCGCGGCGCGGCGGGCGGCGTAAGACATTGAACAGGGCGGACACATGAAGCGGCTTTGGCTCATTCGGCTCGGCAAGTTCGGCGAGACCGAAGCCCATGCGCTGGCGACCGGCGAACTGCTGACCGGCTGGGAGCTGGGCGACATGACCAAGGCCGGGAGCCGGGACGCACTGCTCCCGGTCGTCCAAGCCGGCTATCCCGACGAAGCCGCAGGCACCATCCAGAGCTGGGTGGTCCAGCTGAACCAGCTCAAGAACGTGATCCAGCCCGGCGACCTGACCGTGACGCCACTCAAGACCACAGGTCAGGTGGCGATCGGTGAAGTGCAAGGCGACTTCTTCCAGTCCAGCGGACGCCCGGCGCGGAAGGTGAAGTGGTTGAAGACCGACCTGCCACGGTCGGCCGTCAAGCAGGACCTGCTGTTCAGCCTGGGCGCCTCGCAGACGGTCTGCGAGATCAGCCGCAACGAGGCGGCGCAGAGGTTCGCCCGGCTGGCGAAGGACGGCCTCGATCCCGGGCCGGCGACCAGCCTGGGCAAGGTCGGAAACGGGACGCCCGCGCCGGCCGAAACCACGGACGCCGACCTGTCGGGCGTGGACCTCGCCCAACTCGCCCGCGACCAGATCGAACGGCGGATCGCGGCGGTGTTCACCGGCCACGGCTTCACCGAATTGATCGCCGCGATCCTGCGCGCCCAGGGGTATCAAGTGCGGGTGTCCCCGCCGGGCAGCGACCGGGGCATCGACATCGTGGCCGGGCAGGGCGCCCTGGGGTTCGGCGGGCCGCGGCTGGTGGTGCAGGTGAAGAGCGGCGACATCGTCGCCGACCAGCCGACGCTGCAAAGCCTGATCGGCTGCGTGCAGGACACCCATGCCGAGCATGGGCTGCTGGTGAGCTGGTCGGGGTTCAAGGCGCCCGTCCGTCAGCGGGTGAACGAACTCTACTTCCGCGTCCGGCTGTGGGGCCGCGAGGAAATCCTGGATGCGCTGTTCTCGGTGTACGACCAGCTTCCGGAGGAAATCCGCGCCGAGCTCCCGCTGCGCAAGGTGTGGTCGCTGGTGCCGGCCGACGAGCGCGGGGGCTGACGGGGCGGGGCATTTTCGTTCGCATTTTGTTCTTGACAACGCCACGCGTTTTGGGGTAGGTTTGTGGCAGCGTTGATGAGTGCGCCTTGAGGGTCCGTTGGGGGGCTGCGGGGTTCAGGGCTGGCTTGAGGAGGGGCGGGGACGCCCCTTTTTCTTTTGGGGGTTGGCGGCGCTGTGCGGCGGCCTGCCCCCTCCACCATTCGCTCTTCGGCGAATGGTCCCCCTCCCGCCGCTTCGCGGGGGAGGTAAGGGGGTGGGGCGGAGGCCCCCTCCACCGCTTCGCGGTCCCCCTCCCCCTGAGGGGGAGGAATTGGGGGGCGGTGCGGCGGAGCCCCCCTCCGTCTCGCGCCGCTGGCGCGATCCACCTCCCCCAGGAGGGGGAGGAAAACACGCTGACTTTAAAGGACATGGGCATGGGCGACGAGGTGACGCCCGTCGGCGCGTGGAGCGCCGGCGGGGATCCGCTGGCGTTCGATCCGGCGGAGTTTCCGCAGGCCGTGGGGCCTGGGGCGGCGGCGCATCCGAACGCGGTGCGGTACGGGGTCGAGACGGGGGCCGAGATCGTGCGGCGGACGGCGGCGGGGGAGAGCCTGCTGGCGATCTGCCGGGACGCGGGGATGCCGCTGGCCAACACCGTCTGCGAGTGGCTGCAGAAGCGGCCGACGTTCGCGGCGGCCATGCAGGCGGCGCGGGTCGCGGCGGGCGGGCCGTTCCGGGGGCGGCGGGCGCTGTGGTGCCTGGAGACGGCGCAGGCGATCTACGACCGGGTGTGCGCGGGCGAGGCGGCGACGCGGGTCTGCGCCGAGGCGGCCATGCCGTCGTTCTCGACCTTCGTGAACTGGCGGCGCGCGCGGCCCGAGTTCGCCAGCGCCATGGACGAGGCCTATGAGATCCGCAGCGAGGTGCTGTTCGAGAAGAGCCTGGAGGCGGCCTGGGCGGTGACGCCCGAGACCGCCTACGCCGCCCACGTGACGCTGGCGCACACGCGCTGGTCGCTCGGGAAGCTGGGGCCGCGCCGGTACGGGCCGGTGAAGGCGGTCGCGCCGCCGCAGCCTCAGGAGAAGGTGCAGGTGGTCATCCGCGCCTTCGACGTGGAGAAGGACGAGAAGGGCTGGCAGCGGGTGGTGGAGAACGTGCCCGACCTGGACACCGGCGAGGTGACGCGCGTGCCGCTGGGGCCGTTCAAGCCGGCGACGCGGGCGGCGGAGAGCTAGTGGGCGGCGGCGATGTGGGCTTCGTCGCCCGGGGGGGCCTCGTCGAGGGGGGATTCGGGGGCGTAGAGGGCGGCCTCGGCGGCGAAGGCGGGGAAGACCTCGGCCAGGTCGAGGGTGTCGGGCAGGATGTAGACCACGCCCGTCGTGTCCTTGAAAGCGGGCCGGACGACCCTGTCGTAGAAGGCCTTGGGCACGTTGATGCAGCCGAAGGTGATGCGGTTGTCGAGGGGGGTGGCCGAGCGCAGGCGCTGGGGACGGCGCTCCTTGGGGCTCATGGGGGCCAGCGGGTGAAGCGAGATGGCCGCGCCGTAGTCCACCCACAGCACCTGGCCGCCGCCGGCGGCGGGGCCGTAGGACGCCACGAAGCGGCCGGCCGGGGTGGTGCGGTCCTGGGGCGGGATGTCGGAAAGCTCGCGGTCGCCGACGCCGGGGACCGAATGGTCGCCGCGCGCCACGCCCAGCAGGGCCGGGGCCGAGCCGATGGCGGCGCCCTCAGCGTCATAGGCGAAGACCCGGGCGGCCTCCTTGTCGACGATGACGAAGGGCCGGCCCTGGGCGTCGCCGGTGTCCACGGCCCAGCGGGCCAGCGCCGAGACGGTGGCCGAGGGCAGGACCACCACAGGGACGGCCTTCTTCTGGACCGCGGCGGGGGCGCGCTTCTTGGGCGCGGCGTCGGATGGCTGGGCGAGGGCCAGCGGCAGGGCGAGCGCCAGGGTGAAGAGGACGCTCCGCGTCGGGCTACGCAACTGAAGGATCTCCCTGCGGGAAGACGGAAGGGCGGGCGGAGCTTCGCCAGCGGAACCAGCGAAGCTCCGTCCCGATTGTGTCAGCCGCGGGGCCGGCGGGCCGTGGCCTGCTGCTGCTCCAGGGAATCGACGCGGGGGGTGAGGGCGTCGAGGCGCTGGTTGGCGTTGCGGGCGTCGGCGGCGGCGGCGTTGGCCGCGGCCCCCGCGGCGTCGGCCCGCTGGAGCGCGGCGTCGGCCTTGGACTCCACGCCGGTGATGCGGGTGTTCACCGTGGCGATCTGTTCGTCGACATAGCCGCGGGTGGCGCAGGCGCTGAGGCCGAGGCCGCCCACCACGAGGAGGGCGGCGATCTTGAGGGGGGTGTGGGGCAGGCGCATTTCCATTCCTTCTCATGGTCGCCGGCGGGGCCTCTCGTCAGGGGGGCGGCCGGCGGGTCTGACGCTTTGACAACACGGGAACGCTGCCCAGGCGAAGTGTTCGTCCTGGGCGCGGCGGGCTACGACGTCCGCCGCAGGGCGAAGCCCGGGCGTCACGGGAACGCTGACGCTTGTGGGAATGTTCCAGCCGTTATGTCGGCGGGCCGACTTAAAGCCCGGACGAAGGGGCCGTGCGGCCCTCGCGGTCCCAGTAGGCGAGGACGCCGTAGCGGGAGAGCCGGCTCATCATGCGCATCAGGTTGACGTTGTTCTCGTGGAACAGCGCCTGGGCCTCGGGCCGCATCAGGGAGGTGACGGTGAACAGCACGCCCTGGCGGGTCACCTGGCAGTAGCCCCGGCGCTCGAGGTCGAGGAGGCGGCGGCGCACGGTCTCGTTCGCAAGGCCCATGCGGCGGGCGAGCTGGCTGCGGCGGACGGGCTTGCGCAGGTGGTCGGGCAGGAGGAAGCCGGCGGCCAGCTGCTCGGGCGTGAGGCTCTCGATGTTGGCCCGGCCAAGGCCCATCAGCACGAGGCCGGTCAGCGGGTCGCCCACCCGGCGGCCCAGCAGCTCGAGCGCGCGCAGGTAGTATTCCGAGAGCAGGCGGTTGGCGAGGCGCACCGGCGGCGGGCCCTCGAGCGCGGCCTCCATGTCGGGCCAGGCGGCGCCGGGCAGGGCGGGGCCGGTGTCGGGCGCCATGTCCACCAGGCCGCCGTTCTCCTTGAGGTCGAAGTAGAGGGTCTTCAGCCGCTCGTAGCGCTCGATGGACTGGCGCTTGTAGTCGTCCTGGGCCAGCCGCGCGGCGGGGACCAGCACCCCCTTGGGCGTGATCACGCACTCGCCCTTGGCGGCCAGGGCGTTGAGGCGCCGGCGCACGGTCTCGAACGGCTGGCCCAGCGAGGCGGCGATGGCGTTCATGCTGACCGGCCGGCGCACCTCGTCGGGCGGCGGCGTGTCGAGGGCGGCGTACTTGTGCTGCAGGACCGGGTCCTGGTTGACCGGCGCCACATTGGCCTCGACCACGGCGGTCAGCAGCAGGGGGTCCAGCACCTCGCCCCCCTGGCGGGCGATGTCGGCGATGTCCATGACGAAGTTGACCGACTGACGCGCCATCAGCCAGTGGGCCGCCAGCGGCGGCGGGGTTGGATGCTCGCCCCGGGGCGCCTCGATCATGGTGAACGAGCGTGACCACAGATTCCTTGCGTTTCAAGCGATTGGAGACCGCAAAGACGTCCTGAGGCGTCGTTTCCTGCCCCAGGTGGTTGACGCCGCGTCGCGATGCGCGGCAAGCGCGTAGCGGACCTTTGAAGGGAGCAGGCGATGGAACTGGTGATCGGCACGAAGAAGTGGTCGAGCTGGTCGATGCGGCCGTGGCTGGTGCTGAAGCGGGCCGGCGCGCCCTTCACCGAGACGCTGATCGACCTGCGCCAGGAGAACAACATCAGCGGCGAGGCCATCCGGCCCCATTCGCCCACGGGCCTCGTCCCGGCGCTGAAGGCCGACGGCGTCACCGTCTGGGACTCGCTCGCCATCTGCGAGTGGGCGGCCGAGCGCTGGCCGGGCCTGTGGCCCCGCGACGCCACCGCCCGCGCCCTGGCCCGCGCGGCGGCGGCCGAGATGCATTCGGGCTTTTCCTCCCTGCGCGGCGAATGCCCCATGGACCTTGCCGCCGAGCCCCGGGTCGTCGAGCTGTCCGAGGCCACCCACAAGGACGTCCGCCGCATCGTCGCCCTGTGGCGCGAGCTCTTGGACCGGTTCGGCGGCCCGTTCCTGGCCGGCGAGGCCTGGTCGATCGCCGACGCCTTCTACACCCCGGTGGCCACGCGCTTTCGGACCTACGGCGTCAGGCTCTCGGACTTCGGCGACGACGGCCGGGCCGGCGAATACGCCGCGCGCCTGCTGGAACAGCCCGAGTTCCTGGCCTGGGAAGCGGCGGCGAAATGAGACGCCTGGCCGTCATGCTCAGGGCCGTCAACGTCGGCGGCCAGGCGCTGAAGATGGCGGACTTCCGGGCCCTGCTGGCGGCCGAGGGGTTCGATGCCCCTGAGACCCTGCTCGCCAGCGGCAACGCGGTGGTGGGGACCGCCCTCGACGCGGCGGACGTGGAGGCCAGGGTCGCCGCGGCCCTGGCGGCGAAGCTGAACCTCGTCACCGACGTCTTCGTGCGCGACGCCGCCGACCTGCGCGCCGTGATCGCGGCCAATCCGTTCGAGGACTTCGCCCGCGAGGCGCCCAGCAAGCTGATGGCCGTGTTCCTGAAGGGCGAGCCGCCGAAGGACCTCTCGGGGTTCGACAAGTACGCCACCCAGGGCGAGCAGATCGCCCGCGGGCCGCGCTGCCTCTACGTGGCCTACCCGCAAGGGGCAGGGCGCTCGAAGCTCGCCGGCGCCCGGACCGAGGCGTCGAAGGGGACCGCGCGGAACTGGAACACGGTGGGGAGGTTGGCGGAGAGGTTGGGGTAGGGGGGACCTCTCATGAAGACGATGATCGGCCTCGCCCTCGTCGCCGCGATCTTGGAGGCGCAGGCCGGAGCGCCGGCGGCGGACGCGGCCTATGGCCCCTTCCAGGTCGTGGGCCGTGTCTCCGCGCCTTCCGAGGCGGCGAAGGCTCCGATCGAGGCCCTGGTCAACGCCGGCCTCGCCAGCACCGCGGACGGCGGCTGGCTGCGATGGAAGCTCATCTGGCGTGACGGGCGGCCCGTCGCCCTGGAGCAGATCGAGGCCCTGCCGCCGGGCGCGCCGCCGCCTTCGGGGTGGAACCTGCCCGCCCGGCGTCCGGCCGCGCCGGCCGCCGCGGAGGTGGCGGGCGAGACCGGCTGCCTGGCGATCGGCGCGGCCGTGACCGTGCGCGGACGCATCGCCGCATGGAACTGCGACAGCGCGCCGGGAACGCTGCTCGGCCGGTCCGCATCCGGCCGCCCGGGCCGCGTCGAGGCGCGCCTTCCAGCGCGCTACCAGGCCATGGCCGCCGAGGTCGTGCCGCACGGCGGCGTGAGCCGGGTGATCCTCGCCGCCTACGATCCGCGCCAAGGCTGCTTCGACTACCTCGAGCTGGGCGTCCGCCCCTAGGCGTCGGCGCCCAGCGCCCGGCGCGGGGAGGGCGGGAGCGCCTGGGGCGGCCTGTGCGTTGAGGGGGCTGACCGATCAGGAAGGGACCTCTCCATGAAGACCTCCAACGCGCCGCTCGCCGTCCTCTTCGTCCTCGCCGCTGGGCTGGGGCTGGCGGCCTGCGGGGAGCGGGCCACGGGGACGGCGCCGGCCAATTCCGAGGTGGGGGCGGCGATGCCGGACACCACGGCCAAGCCGGCGGCCGATCCGCTGATGACCGCGCCGGACGCCGGGGCGACCGGGGCCGTACCCGAGGAGGGCCAGCCGGCCGTGGGACCGGCGGAGCCGGCCGCCGCCCCGGCGCGCAAGGAGTAGGTATCGCCGCGCCTGGGGCTCGCCCCCTCCCCCGTGAACGGGGGAGGCGCGTAGATGTCGGGATCGGGGGCGTTCGATCGTTCCTAGGTCACTGACAAGCGGAAGGAGGCTTCAATGCCGTATGTGGACGGGTTCGTGCTGGCGGTGCCGAAGGCCAACCTCGAGGCCTACAAGGAGATGGCCCGGCTGGGGGGCGAGGTGTGGATGGAGCATGGCGCGCTCTCTTACGTGGAGTGCGTCGGCGACGACGTCCCCCATGGCGAGGTGACCTCGTTTCCCCGCGCGGTGCAGGCCAAGGACGACGAGGTGGTCGTGTTCTCGTGGGTCACCTATCCGGACCGGGTGACCCGCGACGCCGTCATGGCCAAGGTGATGGCCGACCCGCGGCTGAAGTCCGACCCCGCCAAGATGCCGTTCGACGGCAAGCGGATGATCTTCGGCGGGTTCCAGAGCTTCGTGGAGCGCTGAACGCGGACGCCTAGGCCTCGCGGACGCCCGGCTCTCGGATGCCCGGCTCTCGGATGCCCGGCTCTCGGATGATGGGGACGCGCAGGCGGCAGACGACGCCCTCGGGGCGGTAGTCGACCTCGGCGGGGGCGCCCAGTTCGGCGGCCAGGCCCTGGGTGAGCAGGCGCGAGCCGAAGCCGGTGCGCCGGGCCGGCGACGGCGCCTCGACCGCCGGGCCGCCGGTCTCGCGCCACTCCAGCTCGACGGTGTCGCCCCCAGGACCGTCGCGGTCGGGGGCCAGGCGCCATTCGATGCGGATGCGGCCCTCGCGCGTGGAGAGCGCGCCGTACTTCACCGCGTTGGTGGCGAGCTCGTGCAGGGCCATGGAGACGGCCAGCGCCACCGGCGGGCGAAGGCGGGCGGTGAGGCCGGCCATGACGATGCGCGCGTTCTGGGGATCCTCGTAGGGCCGCGCCGCCTCGTGGACGATGTCGGAGAGCTCGGCGCCTTCCCAGTTCTCGCGGGTCAGCACGTTGTGGGCGGCCGAGAGGGCCAGCAGGCGGTCGGTGAACTGGCGCCGCGCGTCGCGGGTGACGACGCCCTCGCGGAAGGTCTGGTGGGCCAGGGACTGGACGGTGGCCAGGGTGTTCTTCACCCGGTGGTTCAGCTCGTTGATGAGCAGGCGCTGGCGCTCCTCGGCGCGGCGGGCGTCGGTGACGTCCATGGCCAGGCCCACATAGCCCTGGAACACGCCGTTGGCGTCGAAGCGCGGCTGGGCCGAGGCGCGCATCCAGCGCCACTCGCCGCGGCCGGTGCGGAAGCGGCCCTCCCAGCCGTAGGCGGCGAGCTCGCGGCGGGCGTCCTCGCGCAGCCGGGCGACGCGGGGCGCGTCGTCGGGATGCATGAGGTCGAGCCAGGCGTCGCCCAGCAGGGCCTCGAAGGGCTTGCCGGCCAGCTCGCAGAAGGCGCGGTTGACGAACTCGATGGGCCCGGCGGGCCCCGTCACCCAGACCGGCGAGGGGGCGGAATCGGCCATGGCGCGGAAGCGGGCCTCGCTCTCGCGCAGGGCGCGCTGGCTGCGGGCCCGCCCCAGGGCCGACCAGGTGCGCGAGGCGACGTCCTCGGCCAGGGCCTGCTCCTCGGGCGTCCAGGCGCGGGGCTCGGCGGCGGCGACGAAGAACAGGGCCTCGAGCCGTCCGTCGCGGACCAGGGGCGCGATCATCAGCGCCCGGCCCCGGCCCCGGGCGAGGGTCGGACCCTCGGCCGCCGTGCGCGGGTCGGCCAGGACGTCGGGCAGGGCGAGCACGCCGCCGGCCCGGATGGCCGGTCCGATCTCGGGGCCGAAGACGGAGAAGGGGATGGCCTGGCCGGCGAGGCGCGGCAGGCCGTCCAGCGCCCAGTCCCCCGAGATGACCACCCGGGCGTCGTCCTGGGCGATCTCGGCGTAGCCCGCGCGGGCCGCGCCCAGCTTCTCGCCCAGCAGGCGGGCGGCGGCCGTCAGGATGGCCTCGGGGTCGGCGAGGGCGCGCAGGGTGTCGGCCACCTCCAGCAGGAAGGCGAGGCGGGTCTCCAGCTCGGCCAGGCGCTCGGCCTGCTCGTGCTCGCGGCGTTCGCGCTCGCGCCGCTCGGTCACGTCGCGGAAGTTGACGCCCAGGCCGTCCTTGAGCGGAAAGGCCCGAAGGCCGACCCAGCGGCCGGGGTGGATGTCGGAGGGCACGTCGGCGTCGGCGGGCGCGCGCCCGCGCATCGCCGCTTCCAGGAAGGGGCGCAGGCGGCCGTCGGGCGGGTTGGCGATCAGGTCCCAGATGACCCGGCCGGACGCATGCTCGCGGGAGAAGCCGAAGTGCGCCTCGGCGGCGGCGTTCATGTAGGCGACGCGCCAGTCGGACTGGAAGACGATGAAGCCGTCGCCCAGGCTGTCGAGGATCTCGGCCGCCCGGCGCTCGCGGTCGGAGGCGGCGGCGTCCGCGCCCGACCCGTCCGGGAACCCATCCCGCGACTGGGGCGTCTCCTGGGCCGCGCGCGCGTCGTGAATGGTCGCTCCCCCCTCAAGCCGCCTTTGGCGAAGCGCTGCCGTAACGCAGGCCGGCGGCGCGGGTTCCTCGTCGCCAAGCTTGCCACAACCGGCCGGCGAAGTCGCGCCCGGGGGCCGTTGGGAGCTGAGGCGAATGGCCGCCCGCCGGGAGTCTAGGCCACCGCCGTGTCGTGGAAGACGGCCTCGATGTTGTGGCCGTCGGGGTCGAGGACGAAGGCGCCGTAGTAGCCGGGATGGTACTGGGGCCGAAGACCTGGCGCGCCGTTGTCGGTCCCGCCGGCGGCGAGGCCCTCGCGGTGGAAGGCGTCCACCTGGGCGCGGTCCCGGGCGCCCAGGGCCACGTGCAGCATGCCGGAGACGGGCCGGGCGCCGACGATCCAGAAGAAGGGGCGGGCGTCGCCGTAGCCGGCCACCTTCACGCCCCCGTCCTCCTCCTCGAAGAGGCGCGAAAGGCCGAGCGGAGCCAGCGCCCGGTCGTAGAAGGCCGCCGAGCGGTCGAAGTCCGACACGCCGAAGGTGATGTGGTCGATCATGGGAGGCTCCTCCCTTTGGGGGGACGTCAGGCCCGGACGCGGGCCCCCCGTTCGTACCAGCCCTTGCTGCGGTTCACGATGGCGACGACCGAGAGCATCACCGGCACCTCGATCAGCACGCCGACGACGGTGGCGAGGGCGGCGCCGGACTTGAAGCCGAAGAGGCTGATGGCGGCGGCGACGGCCAGCTCGAAGAAGTTGCTGGCCCCGATCAGGGCCGAGGGGCCGGCGACGCAGTGGGCCTCGCCGGTCGCGCGGTTCAGGAGGTAGGCGAGGCCGGCGTTGAAATAGACCTGGATGAGGATCGGGACGGCCAGGATGGCGATGACCAGGGGCTGGGCCACGATCTGCTCGCCCTGGAAGCCGAACAGAAGGACCAGGGTGGCCAGCAGCGCGGTCAGGGAGAGGGGCTGGATCCTGGCGAGCGCGGCCTGGAGGGCGGCCTCGCCGCCGCGCGTCAGCAGGGCGCGGCGGGCGAGCTGGGCCAGGATCACCGGGACGACGATGTAGAGACCCACCGAGAGCAGCAGGGTCTCCCACGGCACGACGATGGCCGACAGCCCCAGCAGCAGGCCCACGATGGGGGCGAAGGCCACCACCATGATGGCGTCGTTGAGGGCCACCTGGCTGAGGGTGAAGTTGGGCTCGCCGCGGGCGAGGTTCGACCAGACGAAGACCATGGCCGTGCACGGGGCGGCGGCCAGCAGGATGAGGCCGGCGATGTAGCTCTCGACCTCGCCGGCCGGCAGGTACGGGCGGAACAGCCAGCCGATGAAGAGGGCGCCGAGCGCGGCCATGGAGAAGGGCTTCACGGCCCAGTTGACCAGCAGGGTCACGCCGATGCCGCGCCAGTGGCGGCCGACCTGGGAGAGGGCGGCGAAGTCGACCTTCATCAGCATGGGGATGATCATCAGCCACACGAGGGCGGCCACGGGCAGGTTCACGCGGGCGATTTCCATCGCGCCGATGGCCTGGAACGTCGCGGGGAACAGGCGGCCGAGGCCGACGCCGGCCACGATGCACAGGGCGACCCAGAGCGTGAGGTAGCGCTCGAAGACGGACATGGGCGCCGGGCCGGGAGCCGGGGCGGCGGCGGTCTCGACCGTCATTGGGCGGCCTGGGCCGCGTCGGCCGAGCGGCCGATGTCGCGCAGCTTCGTCTGCAGCGACAGGCGGTCGATGGAGGCGAGCGGCAGGCTGGCGAACAGGCGGATGCGGTTGGTCAGCATGCGGGCGGTGTCGGCGAAGGCGGCGGCGATCTCGGCCTCGGACCCTTCCACGGCGGCCGGGTCGGGCAGGCCCCAGTGGGCGGTCATCGGCTGGCCCGGCCAGATGGGGCAGACCTCGCCGGCGGCGTTGTCGCAGACGGTGAAGACGAAATCGAGGGCAGGCGCGCCGGGCGCGGCGAACTCGTCCCAGGACTTGGAGCGGAAGTCCTCGAAGCGGAAGCCCAGCCGCTCGAGGATCGGGCGGGTGTGGGGATTGACCCGGCCCACGGGCATGGAGCCCGCCGAGAAGGCGCGGAAGCGGCCGGCGCCCTCCTTGTTCATCAGGGCCTCGGCCAGGATCGAGCGGGCCGAGTTGCCGGTGCAGAGGAAGAGGACGTTGTAGGTCCGGTCGGAAGGGGCGGTCACGTCGGGCTCCGGGTTCAGCAGGCGCGGCCTTCGGCGGCGCAGGCGGCGCTGGCCGTCTTGGCGAGCGGGGCGCAGATGGCGGGGTTCCCGGCGCAGCAGTCCTCGACCAGGAAGGCCAGGAGGTCGCGCATCCGGTCGTAGGCGGCGGTGTAGATGATCGAGCGGCCGTCGCGACGGGAGGTCACGAGGCCCGCGCCGCTCAGGATGTTGAGGTTGCTGGAGAGCGTGTTCGGTAGGGCGCCGGTGGCGCGCGCGATGTCGCCCGCGGCCATGCCGGGCTCCCCGGCCCGGACCAGCAGGCGGAAGATGTTCAGCCGGCCCTCGTGGGCGAGCGCCGAGAGGGCGGTGACGGCGGAGGTCGTTTCCATGTTTCGAGAGTACCCGAAATTCACGACAGTGGAATGACGCTCCGCCGCCGGAGCGTCAGCCGCAGCAGCTCGTGGCGGCGGGCTTGGCGGGCTCGGGAGCCGGAGCCGGGCCGCAGCAGGCGCCGGACGTCTGGACGGCCTCGGGCAGCTTCTCGTCCTCGCCGTACCGGGTGGCCTCGCCGAAGGTGTAGAAGGTTTCCCAGCGCACCCCGGCCGGGTCGGAGACCCAGCTCTTGTCGGACTGGGCGTAGCAGCAGGTGGTGGCCTCCTGGTCGAAGGTGGTCTCGCCCGCGCCCTTCAGGCGGGCGGCCAGTTCGGAGAGCTCGGCGGCGCTGTCCACCTGGATGCCGACATGGTCCACGCCCGGGGCGCGGTCGCGCTGCGAGATGGCGAAGTTCACGCGCGGATCGTCCAGCATCCACTTGGCGTAGTCGTCCTTCACGACCGTGGGCTGGGCGCCGAAGAGGGTTTCGTAGAACCGGATCGACTGGGCGAGGTCCGGAACGCTCACATGCAGGTGCAGACGCTTCATGGCGGTCTCCGTGGATGACGTGAGATTCTATATTTCGAGAACAATAGAAATGTCAACCGCGGAGGATCGGGCCGGGATGGAGGACGGCTTCCTCAGTCCTCGGGATAGGGCGTCCCGTCGCGATGGCGGTAGAAGGGCTCGCCAGGGCGGGCGACCATGTCGATGTCGGGATAGTCGCAGCCGTCGACGTCGGGACGGCGCGAGCCCACCTCCAGGTAGACGGCGTCGCGGTCGGAGCGGTTCTGGAGGCAGTGGCCGTTGGTCTCGCCCGCCTTCCAGCCGACGCAGTCGCCGGCGCGGAGCACATGGTCGCCGTCGTCCTCGACGGCCACGACCTCACCTTCCAGGATGAAGACGAACTCGTCCTCTTGGGTGTGCCAGTGGCGCTGGCTGGACCACTTGCCGGGCGGCAGGCGCACGAGATTGACCCCGAAGTCAGTGAGGCCGACGGCGTCGCCCAGCTTGCGCCAGGTGGCGCCCAGGCAGATCTCCTTGAACGGATGCGGATAGCTGCAGCCGGTCATCTGCGGCGTGGCGTCCAGGTCGATCTTCGGCATCGCGGTTCCCCCTTCGGGGCCTAGGTAGGCGACGGCGGGCGGCCCGGCCAAGGGGTCGGGAGCGATTGGCAGGAAAGGCGGGAAATACGGCATTCCGGCCAGGCGGACGCGGGCGTATCCCTGGGCCCATCGACGCCAGCCGCCGGGAGACCGCCATGATGCGCCGCCTGATCCTCGGCCTGGCCCTGACGCTCGCCATGGCGGGCGGGGCCCGGGCCAAGCCCTTCGTCGTCATCCTCGCCGATCCCCGGGGGACCGTGGCCACCGACCTGATGGCCCCCTACGCCGTGCTGGCGGAGAGCGGGGCCGTGGACGTGAAGGTGGTCTCGCCGACCCGGGCGCCCGCGCGCCTCATCCCGGGCTATGCGTGGGTGGCGCCGCAGATGACGCTGGCCGAGCTGCAGGCGCGGCGGCCGGACGTGATCATCGTGCCGGCCCTCGAGGTCGAGGATGACGCCGAGCGCGCCGCCTGGCTAAGGGCCCAGGCCCGCAGGGGCGTCCGGATCATGTCGATCTGCAACGGCGGACTGGTGCTGGCGAAGGCCGGGCTGCTGGACGGCCGGCAGGCGACGGTCCACTGGTTCAGCCGCCCGGGCATGAAGCGCGAGCGGCCGCAGGTGACGTGGCGCGAGGACCTGCGCTGGGTGACCGACGGGAAGATCACCACCACGGCCGGGATCAGCGCCTCGGAGCCGGCGACGCTCCAGCTCCTGCGCGAACTGGCCGGCGAGGAGGTGATGCGCGAGACGGCGCGGCGCCTCGCGCTGCCGCTGCCGGACCAGCGGCACCGGGGCGCGGACTACCACCTGACGCTGACGGGCATGCGGCAGGTGGCGGCCAACAGGCTGGCGTTCTGGGGCCATGAGGACGTGGCCGTGCCGCTTCGGCCCGGCTTCGACGAGATCGCCTTCGGGACGGCCATCGACGCCTGGTCGCGGACCTATCGCTCCACCGCCTGGATGACCTCGGACCCGCCGGCGGTGCGCTCGCGCCACGGCCTGACGGTGATCCGAGCCGCGACGCCGCCCGCGCGGTTCGAGCGGACGACGGCCCTGCCGGGGCCGGACGTGATGCTGAACACCTTCGCCCAGGTGCGCCGGGCCTACGGCGAGACCACGGCGAGGTTCGTCGCCTTGCAGTTCGAGCATCCCTGGGGCGCGGTGAGCGCCTGGAGCGGGAAGGGCGGCGGCTACAGGGCGGCGATGGCGGGCTCGGCCAGGAAGGGCGAGACGCGGGCGATCGCGCGCTCCACGTAGTCGGCCTTCTCGCCCACCGGCGCGACGTAGTGGATCGCCTTCTCGGCCTCGGCGATCCCGGCGCGGCGGGCGATCATCCAGGCGGCGAGGTACTGGGAGGCGAGGCACCCGCCGGCCGTGGCGACGTTCCCGTGGGCGACGAAGGGCTGGTCCAGCACCTCGACGCCGGCCTCGACCACCCAGGGCTTGGTCGTGAGGTCGGTGCAGGCCGGGACGCCCGCCAGGAGGTCGAGCTTCGCCAGGATCAGCGCGCCCGAGCACTGAGCGCCGATGAGCTGACGCGCGGGATCGAGGCGCAAGGACGCCATGAGCGCGGCGTCGGCCGCGGCCTCGCGGGTGCGGACCCCGCTGCCCACCAGCACGGCGTCGGCCTCGGCGGCGAACTCCAGCGGCCGCTGGCGGCGGACGGGGACGCCGTTCATCGAGACGACCTCCTCGGTCGGGCAGGTGATGTGCGCCGCCCAGCCAAGGGGCCTCAGGCGGTTGAGGATGGCGGCGGCGACGAAGGAATCCAGCTCGTTGAAGCCGTCGAAGGTGAGGACCGCGATCTGCATGGGCGGACGGAACACGGCCGGGAAGGCCGGGTCAACGCGGGCGGTGGGCGCTGCACCGGAAGCGGACGGTTCCTGCACGGCTCGCGGGAACCGCCCGCGAGCGAGCGCGTTCGGGCGGCATGCGGGTTTGTCGGGTAGACGACAGTGGCTGACGATCGCGAGGAGCCGCCGGGCGAGCGCTATCTCGGCCTGGCCGCGGAGATGCGGCGTCAGGCGATGAGGACCGACGATCCCGAGGTGGCCGAGGGCTACCTGAAGCTGGCCGCCATCTGGCTGCAGATGGCCGAGGACGCGCGCGTGCGCCGGCCGGCCAACGACTTCCCGGAAGCGGACGTGGACGACGAGGCCCAGCGCGAGGCCTGAACCCTCGGGAACCCGGCGGCGGTCCGGTCCGTTTGGGCGCGCGATGCGAGACGCCGGACATCAGATGAGGCGCGAGATGAGGCGCTTGGGGCGACGGCTGGCCGTGGGCGCAGCCATCGCCGCGGCCCTGGGTTCGACGGCCGGCGCGGCGCTGCGGCCAGGCCCGACGGAACGGGGCGCGGCGGCCGCGCCGCAGCAGATCTTCCTGGACGGCCCAACCCTGTCCCACGCCGAGCGCGCGGGCGGCGGCTGGCCGGCCCGGACCAGCGCCCAGGACGCCTGATCGTTAACGGAAAAGAGGCGGTCGGGCGGCATGCTGCCAGGCATGGCGGCCCAGTACCCGGCGTCCGCGCGGGCGGACGCGACAGTCATCTTGCGTATCCTCCTGCTCGCGGCGTCCGTGGCGGGACTGGCCTACTTCGGCCTGGCCGTTCCCCGCGACGAGGGCCGGGTGGCCATGATCTGGCTGGCCAATGCGCCGGTCCTGGCCTGCCTCCTGCGGACGCCCGTGAACCGATGGTGGATCTGCCTGTCGGCGGGGTTCGCCGGAAACGTGGCCGCCGACCTGCTGACCTCGGACGCGCTGAGCCTCAGCGTGGCGCTGTCGCTGTGCAACACCCTGGAGACGGCGCTGGCCGCGGCGATCATCGGCCAGCTCGTCCGAGGCCGGATGGACCCGACGCGATCGTGGCACCTGGTCGCCAACACCTTCGCCGCCAGCCTGGCGGCGCTCGTCGCCGCCCTGGCCGCCTCGCTCGTGATGGGCCTGCGGGGCGGGGGCGACTTCCTGTACACCCTGATGCTCTGGGCGGTGGCCGACGCCCTGGGGCTGGCGGTGCTGACCCCCTGCATCCTGATCCTGCTGGAGTGGCCGAGGTGGATGCGCGAGCGCCGGTCCTCCATGGCCGGGGTGCTGGCGCTGGCCGGGCTGGTGGCGGCGGACCTGGCGGCCTTCGCCCAGGACGCCTATCCGTTGAGCTTCCTCGTGCCGCCGGCCATGCTGCTGGTCTGCCTGACCCTGGAGGTCCGTGGCGCGGCCCTCGGCGTCCTCCTGACCAGCGCGACCGCCATCGTCTTCACGTTCTCCGGCCACGGCTCGCTGGTCGGCGCAGAGGACAGCTGGACGGCGCGGCTGATCGTGCTGCAGCTCTTCCTGGTGGTGAACTCGGGGCTGGCCTTCCGGATGGCCGGCCTGCACCGCCGCCGCCGGCTGCTGCAGGCCGAGCTGGAGCACGCCCGCGAGGAGGCCGAGGCGCAGGCCGCCGAGGCCCTGACCGCCAAGGGCGAGTACCGCCTGCTGGCCGAGCGGGTGACCGACGTGATCTCGCGCGCCCGGGTGAGCGGGGAACTGACCTATGTCTCGCCCAGCATCGGAGCCCTGACGGGCTTCCAGCCGGAGGATCTGCTCGGCCGCGACCTGCTGCCCCACGTCCATCCCGAGGACCGGCCCGCGTTCGTCGAGGCGCACATCGCCATGGCCGCCGGCCGCCGCGCGGGCGGGCCGATCCGCTACCGCATCATCCGCAAGGACGGCCGGTCGATCTGGATCGAGGGCAACCCCTCGCTGGTGCGCGACGAGGCGGGGCGGCCGGTGGAGTTCGTCGACGTCTCCCGCGACGTGACCGAGCAGGTGGAGCTGGAGGGCAAGCTGGAGGCGGCGGTGGCCGACGCCGAGCGGGCGGCCAAGGTGAAGTCCGAGTTCCTGGCCAACATGAGCCACGAGATCCGCACGCCGCTGACCTCGATCCTGGGCTTCGCCTCGTTCCTCGACGAGATGAAGCTGGCCGACCCGGCGGGGCGCTACGCCGGCCGCGTCGTGAGCGCCAGCCGGACCCTGCTGGCGGTGGTCAACGACATCCTGGACTTCTCGAAGCTGGAGGCGGGCCGCCTGGAGCTGAAGCCCCGGCCCACCGACCCGGCCGAGTGCGTCCGCGACGTGCTGGAGCTGTTCGGGCCGCAGGCCGAGGCCAAGGGTCTGGAGCTGGTGCTGGACGCGGGCTCGCCCGGGCGGGTGATGGTCGATCCCGACCGGCTGCGGCAGGTGCTGATGAACCTGGTCGGCAATGCGGTGAAGTTCACCAGCGAGGGGCTGGTGCGGATCGCCTGCGCCTACGACCGCGACGCCGAGCGGCTGACCTTCCGGGTGAGCGACACCGGCCCCGGCCTGGACGCCGAGGCCCAGGCCAAGCTCTTCCAGCGGTTCAGCCAGGTGGACGGCTCGACCACCCGGGCGCACGGCGGCACCGGCCTGGGGCTGGCGATCTCGAAGGGCCTGGTCGAGGCCATGGGCGGGCGGATCGACGTGGACAGCCGCCTGGGCCGCGGCTCGACGTTCTGGTTCGAGGTCCCAGCTCCGGCGGCCGGCGCGCAGAGCGTGGCCCCCGAGGCGGCGCCCGAACTGGACGCGCTCTCCGGCGTGCGCGTCCTGGCCGTCGACGACAACCCGCAGAACCTGGAGATCGTCCGCTCGATCCTGCGGCCGCTGGGCGTGGAGCTGACCGAGGCCGGCAGCGGCGCCCAGGCCGTCGAGGCGGCCAAGGTCGCGCCCTTCGACCTGATCCTGATGGACCTGCGGATGCCCGAGGTGGACGGCTGGGCCGCGGCGGGGGCGATCCGCGAGGGCGAGGGCCCGAACCGCGACGCGCCGATCCTGGCCTTCTCGGCCGACGTGGCGCCGGACCGACGCGGGGCCATGGGCGTCTTCCAGGACCTGGTGCGCAAGCCGATCGAACCCCTGGAGCTGCTGCGGGCGATCCTGAGGTGGACGCTGCCGGGGGGCGCGGAAGGGGAGGGGGACCATGTCGCGGCCTGAGCCCCTGGCCCGCCTGCTGGTGGTCGAGGACGACCCCATGCTGCTGGAGCTGATCGCCACCAAGCTCTGGCTGGCCGGCTACATGGTGATCCAGGCCAAGGACGGCGTGGACGCGGTGCGCAAGCTGGCCGACGTCAGGCCCAACGGCGTGATCCTCGACATCACCATGCCCAACCTGGACGGTTTCGGGGTGCTGGAGCACATGCGCCGCACGACCGCGCTGCGCGGAATCCCGACCATGGTGCTGACCGCCCGGCGCGAGACCGAGGACGTGAAGCGGGCCATGGCGCTGGGCGCGCGGGACTACCTGACCAAGCCGTTCAGCGACCAGCAGCTGCTCAGCCGGGTGGCGCGCCTGGTCCGCAAGCTGTCCGCGAAGGCTTGAGCCGGGCGCGGGGCCGGCTCAACCGTGGACGTCTTTTGGTGTTGTCAATTCGTGGAAGTTGAGCTTCCGTGATGTTCCGCGAAAGGCCACGTCGATGAACAGCCTAGCGTCGCCCATGGAAGCCGTCGCCGTGATCGCGGCCGTGGGATGGCCGTTCGCGGTGGCCCTGGGCTTCATGACCTGGTCGCGGGCGCGCGCCGCCCGCCGGCTCCTCGACGACGACAGCGAGCGCCGCGCATCCTATCGGGTGGTCGACGGCCGATTGGTTCCCGAGCGGCTGGCCTCAGTCATCGACGCCCTCGAGGAAGCTCAGACGCGACGGCCCGCTTCCCGCAAGCGCGGTTCAGGGGGAGCCAAGTCGCCGGCCCCCGCCACCTGACGACATCAGCAACACCCGGCCGGCCCGGGATGATCTCGGGCGGACGGCCAGACGGAGCGAAACCCATGACCACCGCCCCTTCCTCCTTCATCGACGAGCCGGTCCACGCGCTGGTCGGCCGGGCCTGGCCGGTGCTGGCCCTGCGCGGCATCGGCGCGATCCTGTTCGGCGTGGCGGCCTACACCTGGCCGGGCGTCGGCCTGCTCTCGGTGATCTGGCTGTTCGGCGCCTACGCGGCCTTCGACGGCCTGGCGTCCCTGGCGGCCGCGACGCGCGGCGGCCGGGCGGCGGACCGCTGGTGGCTGGTCTTCATGGGCGTGGTGAGCCTGGGCGCGGCGGCCATCTCGTTCCTGTGGCCGGGCGTGACGGCCATGACCCTGGTGGTGGTGATCGCGCTGTGGTCGATCGTGCGCGGCCTGGCCGAGATCACCGGCGCGGTGGTGCTGCGCAAGGACCTGCGCCACGAGTGGGCGCTGGCGCTGGCGGGCCTGCTGTCGACGGTGTTCGGCGTGGCGCTCTTCATGATGCCGCTGGCGGGCATATTCGCCCTGCTGTGGCTGGTGGCCGGATGGGCGATCCTGTTCGGCGTGCTGAACGTGGTCTGGGCGCTCAGGCTGCGGTCGCTCAACGGCGGCTGAGAGGGCTCAGTCGCTCTTGCGGGCGCGGTTCCAGAAGAACTGCGCGGCCAGGCCGATGAGGCACAGGACGAGGAGGAAGCCGGCGATGGCGCGCGCGGCGTCGACGAGGAAGCCGACGATCGCGAGCGCGACGATCGCGGCCAGCAGGATGGCGGCCCATTTTCCCATGACGTCGGAATGCGCGGGACAGCTTGAGCGTTCCCTCGCGATCCTGGACCGAGGTGTTCGGTGGTGGTCTTGAAAAGGACACGCGGGCGGCGTTGACTCGCGGCCCGACGGCCCTGGACAGGGAGCTTCGAGGCGAAGGACATGATCTCAGCCATCAGGCGCGTCATCACCGGCCCCGGCGCGGGCCCCGCGGCCTCGGCCGTCGCCTTCATCATGGCCGCCCTGCTCGTGACGGCCTGGGGAGGCTGGCGGATCGAGCGGGCCCGGCTGGAGGGCCGGATCGCCGAGCTCGTCCAGCAGTCCGAACGGTCGCAGTCGCTGTGGCGGGCCCAGCTCTCGGCCTGCCACGCCGCGGCGGGCGCGCGGACCCTGACCGAGACGACCTATGAGCGTCCGGCGGCCGATCCGAAGGACCCGGCCCAGCGCCTGCTGGCCCAGGGGCCCGAGGGCATCGACGTCTGCGCCCGGATGGAAAGCGCCGACCAGGCGGTCCTGTCGACGCTGAAATGAGCCCCGCCGAAGGCCTGAAATTCGTGGTCGCGGCGTGCGCCGGCCTGACCCTGGCCGGCGCCCTGGCCGGCTGCGAGAGCCTGCGCCGCCACGCCGTGCACCCGGCGCCCGAGCCGCCGGTGCTGGCGGTGCGGCCCCCCGCGGTGGTGGAGGTGGCGCCGCCGGGCGGCGCGCGCCCGCCGCCGCAGGCCGCGCGGGCCTGCGTGCCCAAGACCCTGGGACCGCCGCCGCGCTATCCCGACAGCGACGCGGCCCTCCGCGCGGCCGCCGGCGCGGCCGACCGCTACCAGCTCATGGCCGCGGGCCGGCTGATGCGCCAGAAGCGCCTGGAGGAGCTGGAGCGCGCGGTGGCGGCCTGCCGGTAGGGCGGGGGGCGCCTGGCTGAACCGGTGGGGCGGCGGACAGGTCGGCGTCGCCCCTCTCCCTGCCCTCTCCCCCCTCGCTTCGCGGGGGGAGAGGAGGGGGGACGCACCGGCCTGGATCAGAACCGGTACTGCAGCTCCACGCCGTAGGTGCGCGGGGGCACGTAGGAGATGGTGCGGTTCACGTAGCCGACGTTCGGCCCGGTGGTGAGGCGGGTCGCGTCGGCGCCGGCGACGCCCTCCTGCTTGAACAGGTTCTTCACGTAGCCGATGACGGTGTAGCGGTCGTCCCGGTCGTTCCAGATGAGGCGGGCGTCGGTCTGGGACCAGGCCTTCCCCTCGTTGTAGTAGCGGTTGAAGATCGAATAGTAGGTCTTGTCCTTCCACACCCAGGTCAGCGAGGCCGACAGGCTGCCGGGGTCGAACTCCCAGGTGTAGTTGCCGTTGATCGTCACCCGGTGCGGGGTGGACGAGGGGAGCTTCGCGCCCTTGAGGTCCTGGTTCAGCGCCGTGGCCGGATTGGCCAGGGCCGCGGCCGAGTTGCCGGCCAGCACCACGCCCGGTTGGACGCCGCGCGGGTCCTCCCGGTCCTGGAAGCAGCAGGCCTCGCGCAGCTCGGCGTTCAGGTAGGAGTAGTTGGCGAGGAGCTGCAGGTGGTCGATCGGCTGCCAGATGGTCTCCAGCTCGAAGCCCATGATCCGCGCCTTCGGCATGTTGAAGAAGCGGGTCACGTTGGCGTCGGTGGCCGGGTCGCGGCCGGCGATCGGCACCTGGATGTCCCGGTAGTCGTAGAGGTAGGCCGAGGCGTTGGCCTGCAGCGTGCCGCCGAAGGTCTTCTTCAGGCCCACCTCGTAGGCGTCGATGGTCTCTTCCTCGGTGGTGACGTTGGGCTCGAGGGTGGTGGTGCCCGAGTTGAAGCCGCCCGCCTTGTAGCCGCGCGTGTACTTGGCGTAGGCCAGGGTGTCGTCGTCGGGCTGCCAGTCGACGCCCAGCGTGCCGGTGATCCCGCTCCAGTGGTTCTTCAGGCCACGGTGGCGCAGGCCGGTGGTGGGATCGGTGTAGGCGGGCAGGTAGACCGAAGGATCGGTGCTGGTCCCCGGCGCCGCGGCGTCGGTGATGTCCACCGGACGGCCGGTCACCCGGCTGACCGGGCAGGAGGCGGTGTAGAGGCACATCAGACGCGCGCTCTCGAACGAGCGCTTGCGGTCGTAGGTGTAGCGCAGGCCGGCGGTCAGCTTGAATTCGTCGGTCACCTGCCAGTCGACCTGGCCGAAGGCGGCGTAGGACTCGCTGGTGTTCTCGGAACTGCCGTAGCCGTACCGGCGCTCCAGGTTCGGGGCCACGGCGACGCCCGACTGGTTGGTCGGGGAATCGAAGCGCGGATCGTCCGGATGGCGGGCGTCGGAGAGCGTGTAGTTCGAGCCCTCATGGAACTGGTAGAGGCCGATGAGCCACTGCACCGGACCGTCGGTGGTCGAGGCGAAGTTTAGCTCGTTCGAGTACCACCAGACCTCTTCCTGGTACTGGTTGTTGCGCCGCGGGTAGTAGAGCAGGTTCTGGGCCGGCAGCGGCAGGGGCGCGCCCCGGGCCGGCAGCGGCAGCAGGAACGGCGCCTGGCGCGAGGTGCCGTCGAGGTCGGTCTGCAGGCGGTAGTCGTAGTAGGTGTAGCCGCCGACGTACTTCACGTCGAAGCCGTCGAGGTGAAGGGTCGCCTGCAGGGCGTAGGTGTTGCTCTCCAGGTCGATGTAGTTGCCGTCGTCGTTGTCGAAGCAGAACTGGCAGGTGTTGCCCGGGAGCGCCGTGCTGGCGAAGCCGAAGGGCGCCGAGTTGGGCGTCAGCGGGGCGGTGAGCGGCGAAGTCGTGTCGCGCAGGCCGTAGGTGGCGGTCGTGCGGCCGCCGGGGCCGCGGCCCAGGTTGTGCCACTCGACGGTCTCGGCCTTGGCCCACCATTCCAGCTTGCCGTCGCCGAGCTCGCCCTGGAGCTGGCCCTCGACCTGCCACTGGTCGCCGGCCGCGCCCTCGTCCTTGCCGTTGGGGTTGAGGTTCTTGAAGTAGCCGTCGCCCTGCGAGCTGTAGGTGCCGGCCAGGCGGCCCTGGATATTGCCCACGATCGGGCCAGAGATGGCCGCCTCGGTGGCCCAGGTGTCGTAGTTGCCCAGGCTGCCGCGGACCTCGGCGTAGAACTCGTCGGTCGGGCGCTTGGAGATGATGTTCATCGCCCCGCCGATGGAGTTGCGGCCGTAGAGCGTGCCCTGGGGCCCGCGCAGGACCTCGGTGCGGTCGATGAACAGCGTCGACTTGGCGAACTGCGTCACCGACGAGGTGTAGACGCCGTCCGAGTACATGGCCACGCCGCCCTCCGAGGAGCGGTTGTTCGTGAAGCGGCCGATGCCCCGCATGTTGATGCGGTCGTTGTTGGTCGAATAGGCCAGGCCCGGCGTGAAGTTCGTCAGGTCCTGCACCGAGTTGATGCCGACCAGTTCACGCCGCGCGTCGGTGAAGGCCGAGACGGCCACAGGGACGTCCTGCAGCGACTGCTCGCGCTTCTCGGCCGTGACGACCAGCTCCTCGATGGTGTTGGCGGCCCCTTGCGCATGGGCCGCGCCGGCCAGCACCGTCAGGGCGCAGGACAGCATTAGAGTCTCTTTGGAAATCATAGGACGTTCCCCCAAGCCTGTTCTTCGATCGCGCCTTTGCGGCGCTTGGTTTCGAAGTTCCAGCATGGAGCCGCCCCCGTCAATAAGGGCGACCAGATTGTACGGCGTATGGGGAAAATACTCGAAGTTCGGGGATGGTGAGGCTTGGGTTTGAAGCCTGGGTACGTCTCGAAGGGGCCGGACGGACTTTGGAAAGGGCGGTCCGGTTGCCGTGGCCGCGCCGGTGGGGCAGGCTCCACCGCGAAGGGGAGCGCATGGCCGGATACCGAAGCCGCCTCGAGAAGGACCTGGACGGCTGGATCGCCAGGGGGCTGGTGCCGGCCGTGAGCCGCGAGCCGATTCTGGCCGACGTGGGCGAGGCCCGGCGGCTGGACGCGGCCACGACCCTGGCCATCCTGGGCGCCCTCCTGGCCGGCGTGGCGGTGATCGCCTTCGTGGCGGCCAACTGGTCGGCGATTCCACGCGTGGTGCGCTTCGGCCTGATCCTGGCGGCGTTCCTGGGGGCCAGCGGCGGCGCGGCCTGGGCCAGCGGCCGGGAGAAGCCGGTGACGACCCACGTGCTGCTGGCCGTGGCGGCGCTGGTCTTCGGGGCGGCCATCGGGCTCACGGGGCAGATCTTCGACATCGCCGGCGATGCGCGCACGGCGCTCCGGGGCGCGGGGCTGGCGGCGGCGCTGCTGGCGCTGGCGGGCCGCTCGCCCTGGCCGGCGGCCGTGGCGCTGCTGTTCATCGGCCTGGGCGACGTGACCGGCGGCGGCTGGTTCCTGGGCGAGACGCGCTGGCCGGGTTGGCTGGTGTGGGCCGCGCCCGCGGGGGCGCTGCTGGCGTGGCGCTGGCGTTCGACGGCGCTGGCGCATGCCGCGGGCCTGGCCTCGATCGTGGCCGGCTTCTCCCTCAGCGCCATGCATCCGCACCGGCCCGAGGGGCTGTTCATGGCGATGGCGGCGGTCCTGGCCGTGCTGGCGCTCGGCGCCCGCAGCCGGCGCGAGACCGCCGAGGCTCAGGCGAGCGCCCTCTACGGCTGGTGGGCCTGGGGCGCGCTGATCTGGTTCGGGGCGGCCGGGTTCGGGGAGGCGTTCAGGGGCGTCCCGCACAGCGTGGCCTGGATGGCCGTTTCGGCGGCGGTGGTGGTCCTGGGCCGCACGGACCGGCACGCGGCGGTGACGGCGGCCGGGATCGTCGCCCTGTTCGCGGCGGGGGCCAGGCTGCTGTTCAACCTGGGCGTCGGGCTGATGACCTCGGCGGCGGTGTTCGGCGCCTGCGCGGTGGCCGCGCTGGTGGTGGCCTTCGTGCTCAAGCGGGCGAGGACGGCATGAGGATCGGGCTTCCCGTCCGCATCATGGCCGCCGCCGTCCTGCTGGCGCTGGGGCTCGTGGGCCTCGTCGTGCGTGAGGGCGTGGCCCGGGCGCACGGGCAGGAGGTGCTGCTGCCCATCGAGGCCTACGACCCGCGCAGCCTGCTGAGCGGCCATTACCTGCAGTTCCAGTTCCGGGAGACGCTGGCGGCGGACGCCGCCTGCCCGCCGGGGACGGAGACGCCGCCGCCGTTCAGGCGCGGCTGGGTGGCGCTGGCCCCGGCGGGGGCGCGCTATCGCGTGGCCGGGATGGCGGAGCGCCGCGAGGCCGCCCGGCGCCTGGGCCCGCTGGTCGTGCGAGGCCTGGCGACCTGCGCCGACACCGGAACGCCGCTGGGCGGGCGGGGGAAGGCGGTGGAGCTGAACCTCGGCTTCAACCGCTTCCACGCCGACCAGGCGCACGCGGAGGCGATGAGCAAGGCGCTCATCCAGGCGCCGGCCGGAGGGGCCCTGGCGGCGATCTCGGTCGGCCGCGACGGCAAGGCGCGGCTGAAGGGCGTGGTGATCGGCGGGACGCGCACCGACCTCGACTGGTTCTGAGGCCGCCGGACTCGTATAGGCTCCCCGCAAGAACGCGGGGGACCGAGACTTGGCGACACTTTCAGGGGCGGGTGCGCCTTCGCGGCGCACGCCGATCTGGGGCCAGCTCTATGCGCAGGTGCTGGCGGCCATCGTGCTGGGCGCCCTGATCGGGCATTTCTGGCCGCAGACGGGGGCGGCGCTGAAGCCGCTGGGCGACGCCTTCATCAAGCTGGTGAAGATGATCATCGCGCCGGTGATCTTCCTGACGGTGACGACGGGGATCGCAGGCATGCGCGACCTCGGCAAGGTCGGCGGCGTGGCGGCCAAGGCCTTCGGCTACTTCATCGTGGTGTCGAGCTTCGCCCTGGTGGTGGGGCTGATCGTGGCCAACGTGGTCCAGCCCGGCGCGGGCATGCACGTGGACCCCGCGAGCCTCGACGTCGAGGCCGTGAAGGGCTACGCGGCCAAGTCCCACGAGATGACCGTCACCGGCTTCCTGATGGACATCATCCCCGAGACGGTGGTGGGGGCGTTCACGGGCGGCAACATCCTGCAGGTGCTGTTCTTCGCGATCCCGTTCGGCGTGGCCCTGGCCATGATCGGCGAGCGGGGGGAGCCGGCGCTGGCGGTGCTGAACTCGGCGGCCGAGGCGTTCTTCCGGCTGGTGGCGATCTTCATGCGCGCCGCGCCGATCGGGGCGTTCGGGGCCTTCGCCTTCACCGTGGGCAAGTACGGCATCGCCAGCATCGTCAGCCTGGCGGCGCTGGTGGGGACGTTCTACGCGACGGCGCTGATCTTCGTGCTGGTGGTGCTGGGCGCCATCGCCCGGCTGCACGGCTTCTCGATCCTGCGGCTGATCCGCTACCTGAAGGAGGAGCTGCTGCTGGTGCTGGGGACCTCGTCCTCGGAGGCCGCGCTGCCCAGCCTGCTGGAGAAGATGGAGCGGGCCGGGGCGCCCAAGACGGTGGTCGGGCTGGTGGTTCCGACGGGCTACAGCTTCAACCTCGACGGCACCAACATCTACATGACGCTGGCGGCGCTGTTCATCGCCCAGGCGCTGGGGATCGACCTGTCGCTGCCCGAGCAACTCCTGCTGCTGGCGGTGGCCATGCTGAGCTCGAAGGGCGCGGCGGGGGTGACGGGGGCGGGCTTCATCACCCTGGCGGCCACGCTGTCGGTCGTGCCCAGCGTGCCGGTGGCGGGCATGGCGCTGATCCTGGGCGTCGACCGGTTCATGAGCGAGTGCCGGGCGCTGACCAACTTCGTGGGCAACGCGGTGGCGACCCTGGTGGTCAGCCGGTGGGAAGGCGCGCTGGACCGTGAGGCGCTGGAGCGGGCGCTGTCGGGCAGGCCCGGGCCGGTGGCGGCGCCGCCGGTCGAGGCGGACGCGGACTAGAAGAGAACCACGGAAAACGCAGAAGGCGCGCTCGCGCGCGCCGTCGCAGAAGGGGCCGCGCTGCTTCTGCGTTTTCTGCGTCTTCTGCGGTTCGAAAGATCGGCCTTCGGCCGGGGAAACCACAGAAAACGCAGAAGGCGCGCTCGCGCGCCCACACAGAAGGGGCCTGCGCCGACTTCTGTGTTTTCTGTGTTTTCAGTGGTTTGAAATCGTGGGCCTTCGGCCCGGGCGTCAGCTCGCGCGGGAGAGGGCGGGGCGGGCTCCGCCGGCGGCGGCGCGGTGGATGGAGGCCATCAGGCCCGAGACCAGGATGGGCTTAGAGACGAAGTCGTCGAAGCCCAGGGCCGCGTACTCCTGCGGCCGGCGCGACAGCACGTCGGCGGTCAGCGCGATGACCGGGGTGTTGCGTTCGGGGCCGACCGAGGCGCGCAGGCGCTCGACGACCTCCAGGCCGCTCATCTCGGGCATGTGGATGTCCATGAGGACCACGTCGAAGGCCTCGCGGCCGAGATGGTCGAGGGCCTCAGCGCCCGAGAGCACGGCGACGGCGCTGTGGCCGAAGGCCTCGAGGATCTCCTGGACCACCCGCAGGTTCATCGGGTCGTCGTCGCAGTGCAGGACCCGCAGGGGACCGCCAGAGCCTTTGAGAGGGCCTTTCAGATCGCTCACGACGCAAGCTCCGTTCGGCGGGCGCAAGGCCGCGACCCCGCCCCATCACGGCGAAAAGATGGCGGCCAGAAGCTAAGGTAAGACTGACGGACGTGCCTAATCGGCATTAAGCTCCCTGAACGGCCCGGTTGCGCGCGAGACCTCGCCCGGGGTTGGCCAGCATCCGCCAAGATCAGCCTGTGGACGAACCGTGGGCGGATAAGTCGTGCAGGGTTAAGGCCGCGCCCTGGGGCCGCAGGTCAGGCCGCCGCTGCTTGCCAAAGACGCGGGGGCCGCTAGCTAGGGGCCATGCAGACGAGCGAAGCGGGCAAGGCCACCTCCGGCTGGCTTGTGGGGGTCATGGTGGAGGTCGAGGGCGAGCGCGTCGCCTTGCGCCACTATTACGCCATAGGCCTGGCCGACCAGGCCCGCGCCGAGTGGACGGCCGTGGACCGGGCGCTCTCGGCCGGGCGCGTGGCTACGAGCCCGGTGGGCGGCCTGGAGCCGGTGCAGGCGGTCAATCCGCTGTCGGCGGCGCGCATGAAGACGCTGGGCCTGAAGTCCGGCGAGGTGCGCGAGCTGGGCTGGAAGCACCCGCGCCGCTGGCTGGCCTAGAGCAGGCCCAGCAGGACGGCGAGGAGGGCCGCGGCCGAGGCGGTGAGCGCCAGGGCCTCGGCCAGGCGCCCCCAGCGCACCGCGCGCGGGCTCATCCCACGTAGATCCAGCCGTCGGGCAGGGCCGAGAGCTGGACGCCGACGAGGACCACCTGGCCGCCGTCGGTCATGGAGACCACCACGTCGGCCCCGGACTGGGCCACGGTGTAGGTCGTGCCGGCCAGCAGGTTCAGCCGGTCGCCCTGGGCGGCGCTGAAGTCGAGGATGCGGTCGAGGCCGGCCTCGGCGAAGGAATGGAAGAGGTCGGCGCCGGCTCCGCCGGTCAGGGTGTCGTTCCCCCGGTCGCCGGCCACGAAGTCGGCCCCGGCCCCGGCGTAGAGCACGTCGTCGCCCTGGCCCCCGCGCACCCAGTCGATGCCGTCGCCGCCATAGCAGGTGTCGTTCCCGAGGTTGCCGTAGACGACGTTGTCCCAGGAATCCTCGCCGGCGTAGAGCAGGTCGTTCCCCTGGCCGCCCACCACCCAGTCGGGGCCCGCGCCGCCGTAGACGGTGTCGTCGCCCGCGTTGCCGTGGGTGTCGTCGAAGCCCGGGCCGCCCACGATGACGTCGTTCCCGGCCTCGCCGCGCAGGAAGTCGTTCCCGGCGCCGCCGGCGATGGTGTCGGCGCCGTCGCCGGCCATGATCGTCTCGGCCGAGCTGTCGCCCATGAAGCCCTCGGCCGCGGCGGTCCCGACGAGGTTCGTTCCCGGATCGACGCCGAGGTCCACGCGCATCTGTTCCTGGCCGCTCCACTTGCCGCGCCAGGCGACGAAGTCGAGCCGGCCGTCGGCGTTGAAGTCGCCCGGCGTGATCTGGTCGTTCTCGTTGCCCGGCAGCAGGTTCGGCATCTGGATGAACCGGCCGAAGCCGTCGTTCAGGTAGAACGGCGTCGTGGAGTGGTCCGAGAGCACGAGGTCGGTGGCGCCGTCGCCGTTGATGTCCGCGAGGTGGATGCGCCGCACCCAGGTCCCGGTGAGCATTGAGGTGGGCAGCCGGGCCGCGGTCTCGTCGACGAAGCCGCCCTGGCCGTCGTTGACCATCACCTGGATCTGCCGGTCGATGTTGGAGCCGTTGGGGACGCTGTAGTTGGCGATCAGGTCCTGGCGGCCGTCGCCGTTGAGGTCGAGGGCCTGGATGTCGACGGCGTCGGCGTTGGAGACGCCCCGGGGCAGGGTGCGGCCCGAGTCCGCGAACACGCCCGCGCCGTTGTTGATGAGCAGGCGTGAGCCCGAATTGGTGCTGGAGCCCAGGAACAGGTCCTTGTCGCCGTCGCCGTCGGCGTCGACGAAGGCCTCGGCCCAGTGGTTGGCCCCGCCGAGCACCGAGGCCGGAAGCCCCGCGTCGGACTTGGTGAACCCGCCCTGACCATCGTTGATCAGGAAGTAGGGCTTCACATAGGCCGTGCCGCCGCCGCCGTTGCCCACGAAGATGTCGAGGTCGCCGTCGCGGTCGATGTCGGCGGCCTCGGCCGAGTGGGAATAGTCCTTGAGCTGGGGCAACTGGCCCGTGGCGTTGACCAGGCCCGTGGCGCCCGAGGACAGGACGAGGGCGTTCTGGGCGCCGGGGAAGGGGTTGGTGTCGTAGCCGTGGTCGGCCACGAAGAGGTCGGCGCGGCCGTCGCGGTTGAAGTCGCCCACCACCGCCTCGCGGGCGTGCACCGTCTGGGGCGCGCCGCCGGGGAAGAGGGCCGAGGTCTGGTCGCTGAAGCCGCCCTGGCCATCGCCGGCGAACACCCGGATCGGCGTGGCGCGATCCTCCAGGGGATAGAGGAAGTAGGTGAGCACGAAGTCGAGCTTCCCGTCGCCGGTGAAGTCGGCGACCGCCACCTCGTGGATCGAGGCGTTCTCGAAGCCGCTGCGGATCGCCGCGGTGAAGTCGATGGACGTGAAATAGGCCGGCATGCGCACACCCCCTGGGTTGCAGCCAGGGGTAGGGGCGCCCGCGGGTTCCCGCTTCCCCCAAATGGGGGAGGCCGCCGGGTGGGGCGTGCGGGGCCTAGCTGCGGCCCGGCGGCAGGAGGGTGCGAAGCTCGGCCTGGCGGCGGACGCCGGTCTTGGCGAAGACGGACTTCAGGTGCGTGCGCACCGTGCTCTCGGCCACCTCGAGGGCCTCGGCGCAGGTGGCCACCGATCCGCCGTCGATGAGATGCAGGGCGATCCGCGTCTCCTGGGGCGAGAGGTGGTGGACATCGCGCAGGTGATGTTCGCGCACGCCCCCGGCCCGCTCGATCTCCAGGCCGAGGGAGCGGGCGATCTGCCGGACGAGGGGGTGGCCCGAATCGTAGGCCGCCTTCAGCCGCGCGGTGATGCTGGGGTAGAGCCGGGCGTAGGCCTGGGCCGGCCGCACCAAACGCTGGTCGAAAGCTTCATCGTCGCGCATGCTCTTCCCCGGGGAGTTTGCGTGGGGTGAGCATGAGCGTTGCGTTGAGCGTTGGCCAGCCCGTTGCTGGCCGCGTGGTCGTCGAGAACATGGATGTCGGGGCCGGGGCGGCCGTGAAATCCATCGGGCGGCGCCTCGCCAACCGGACGGTGCAGTGGCTGTTCACGCGCTCGGTCAGGCGGACACTGCGCGAATACGGAAAAGGCCAGGACGCCTTCATGGCGCATGTGGAGAAGGCCCGGCGGACCTACGACCGGTTCGACGCGCCCATCCTGCCGATGATGGAGGCCGAGGCCGTCCGCGTGGCGGGGCCGGGCGTGCTCTCCTCGCCGCCGGCGCCGTCGGAGTGGTTCGCCCCCAAGTCGACCGAGCCCCGGGGTCACGTCTTCTACGTCCACGGGGGGTCGTTCGTGGCCGAGCGCTCGCCCCGGATCACCCAGCTCGTGGCCCGTTTCGCGGCGACCGCGGAGGCCCGGGTCTTCGCCCCCAGCTATCGGCTCGCGCCCGAGCATCCCTGCCCGGCGGCGGTGGAGGACATCGTGGCGGCCTGGGCCTGGTTCCGCGAGACCTATCCCGACGAGCCGGTGGTGGCGCTGGCGGAATCGGCGGGGGCGGCGGTGATGCTGTCGGCCCTGCAGCAGGCGAACGCCCGGGGCCTGGGCCTGCCGGCCGGGGTCGTGCTGCTGTCGCCGTGGGTGGACCTGTCGCTGCAGAGCTGGAGCGTGACGGCGGCCTCGCTGATGGGCACCACGCCCTACACCATGGAGAGCCTGGCGCTGGTGGCGCGGTTCTACCTGAACGGCCTGTCGGCCACCGACGCCATCGCCTCGCCGCTGTTCGGATCGTTCGACGGCTTCCCGCCCATGCTGATCCACGCGAGCAAGGGCGACATCCTCTACGACGACGCCGTGCGGCTGGCCGAGAAGGTGCGCGACGCCGGCGGCGACCTGACCGTGCGCCTGTGGGCCGAGGAGACCCACGTCTGGGAGCGGATGAACACGCCCAAGGCCAAGCAGTCGATCCTGCTGGCGGCCGACTTCATCCGGCGCCGGCTGGACGCGGCGGCGCTGAACTAGGGTCGCTAGAGGGCGCCCAGCAGGATCGCCACCAGGGCGGCGGCCGAGGCGGTGAGGGCGAGGGTCTCCGGGACGCGGGACCAGCGGATTTCGTAACGCACACGCATGGGATGGCTCGGCGAAGGGGCTCGTCACCCGGACCTTGCGCGCTCGGGGGGAGGGGAGAGGCGCTTGGGACGAACCGGCGGGGGCGCGTCGATCGCCCGGCCCGGGTGACGAGAACTCGATGTTCAGTGAGACTGTGTTTAGTTTAAACTAAACATGCCGTCAACCGCCGTTCGCGCCGCAGCGTCCTCAGCAGGGATAGCGCCGCCGAACGGTCACATAGGCGTCGGCGTAGGGATCCCAGAACCGCTCCTTGCGGCTGCAGGTGCGGTAGCCGTAGGCGCGGCCATAGGGCGGGGCGTAGCCGTAGCGATAGCCGTACGGACGGTCGTAACGATAGTCGTAGCCGTAGCGCGGCGCGTAGTAGCCCGAGTTGTAGCCGTTGTAGCCGTAGCCGCGGTTCGACCCGCCGCCGACCGCCGCGCCCAGGGCGAAGCCGGCCAGGCCGCCGATGATGGCGGCGGCGGCCTCGTCGTCGTCGTTGTCGTGATGGTGGTAGCGACGGTAGTCGCGCGCCTCGGCGGGCGCGGCCGCGGCGGCCATCGCGCCGGCGAAGGTGACCGCGGCGAGCGTCGAGGCGAGGAACTTACGCATGGGGGCCTCCTGATCTTGCGGTCAGGGTCGGGTCCGCGCGCTGAACCGCGCCTGAACGGCGTCTTCAGGGTCGCCGGTCGGGCGCCGTGCGGGCGCGGATCGGCTTCAGCTCGGAGCCTTCGTTCCAGTCCGGCCAGTCGCGGGAATTGGCGAGCTGCCGCCCGATCTCGTAGGCCAGGTCCACGTCGGCCGCCGCGCCCCGGTAGTCGTGGGTCGGCTCCCAGCGGTCGCAGGTCTGGTGGTAGCAGCGGGCGGTGAACTGCTCGACCCAGCGATCGCCGGCCGCCCGGCCGCCCTCGACCACGTCGGGACCGCCGGCCAGGGCCATGAGCAGCAGGGTGGGCACGCCGCGCCGGCCGAACGAGAAGTGGTCGGCCCGGTAGTTGAGCGCGCGCTCGGGGCGCGGGTCGGGGGTGACGGTGCGGCCGTGCCTGGCGGCCACGGCCCTGAGGCGGTCCTCGAGCTGGTTCTGGCCCGAGCCGATCAGCACCACGTCGCGGGTCGGGCCCAGCGGATGCAGGGTGTCGTAGGCGATCGAGGCCACCATCTTGCCGACCGGATAGGTCGTCGTCTGGGCGTAGTATTCCGAGCCCAGCAGGCCGCGCTCCTCGCCGGTCCAGAGGCCGAAGAGGATGGTGCGCTCGGGCCGGGGGCCGGCCTTGAAGGCCCGCGCCGTCTCGATGACGCCCGCCACGCCCGTGGCGCTGTCGAGAGCGCCGGGCCGGATGGTCGCGCCGGAAGCGTCCGGGGCGCCGATGCCGTAGGCGTCCCAGTGGCTGGAATACATCACGGTCTCGTCGGGATGCTTCGACCCGCGGATGGCGCCCACCACGTTGCGGCTGGTCAGCTTCTGGACGGCGTTGCCGTAGTCGGCGGAGAAGGCGGCGCCCTTCAGCTCGACGGGCGTGAAGGCGGCGGTGCGCGCCCGGGCCTTCTCGGCCTCGAAGTCGAGGCCGGCGGCCTTGAAGAGTTCGACGGTCAGGTCGCGCTGGAGCCAGCCCTGGAGCAGGAGGCGATCCTTGGCGGGGTCGGGGCGGACCACGTCGTAGCTCTCGCCGCCCCCGGCCACCACGGTGCTCCAGGGATAGGCCGCGCCCGCCGTCTCGTGGACGATCAGGGCGCCCAGCGCGCCCTGGCGCACTGCCTCCTCGTACTTGTAGGTCCAGCGGGCGTAGTAGGTGGCCGACCGGCCGCCGAACCTGCCGGCCACGGCCTCGCCTTCCTTCGCCTCGAAGTCGGGGTCGTTGATGAGGATGACGGCGATCTTGCCCTTCAGGTCCACCCCCTTGAAGTCGTCCCAGCCGCGCTCGGGCGCGCTGACGCCATAGCCGACGAAGACCAGCGGAGCGTCCTGGATGGCGACGTGCTCGACGGGCCGCTGGGTCTCGACGCGCAGGTCCACCTGGGTCTGGAGGGTCCTGGCAAGGCCGGGCGCGGTGAGGCGATAGGTCCCGCCGGGCTGCGTCTGGAAACGGTAGAGCTGGACGGCCTGGACGAAGGTCCCGTCATCGCCGGCCGGCTCCAGGCCGAGGGCTTTGAACTGGCCGACCAGGTAGTCGATGGTCTTCTGCTCGCCCGGGCCGCCCGGCGCGCGGCCCGCGTAGGGGTCGCTGGCGAGCTCGCGGGTGATGTCGGAGATCCGCTGGGCCGAGATGGGACCCGCGCCGTCTGCGGCGGCGGGCGAGGCGGCGAGGAGGGCGGCGGCGGCGAGGAAGGCTGGCGTGCGCATGGCCGACCTCTAGCAACCCGCGGCGCGGTTGGGGAGCGCGCGCAGTCTCACAGTGTTCGGAGAACGGCCGAAGATTTTTGCCCAGTCGCGCACTGAGCCGGGACCGATCCGCGCCCGGGCGCGTTTAGGCCGCGCGGCGGAATTCGCCTGCTCGGACGCGGGCTTAGCGGAGAGGTTTCCATGAGCGACATCGACAGCGGTCTCGAAAGCGGCGGGACGGAAGGCCAGGGCCGGAAGGCGAAGACCAAGGCGGCGCTGGGCAAGGCCGGCGAGACCATCAAGCAGGAGGCCCAGAGCTTCGCCCAGGCGGCTCAGGAGCGGGCCCGCACCGAAGCCGAGCGGCGGACGCTGGCCGGCGCCCGGACCCTGGGCGACTTCGCCAACGCCGTCCGCAAGGCGGGCGACGAGCTGGCCGGCCAGGACCAGAGCCCGGCCGCGCGGATCGTGCGCAAGGCCGCCGACGGGCTGGAGAGCCTGTCGCGGGACCTGGCCGACAAGCCGCCCGAGGAGCTGCTGGACGCGGTGCGCGATTTCGGCCGGCGTCACCCCGGCGCCCTGATCGGCGGGGCGGTGCTGGCGGGCATCGCGCTCGGCCGTTTCGTGCGGGCCTCGGAAGGCGGAGCCGGCATGACCGGCGACTTCGGGCGACCGGACGAGGGGCTCTATCCCGCCGCCAATCCAGTGGGCGAGACCTCGGCCTATGCGGCCGGTCCGGCCACAGCGGACGGCGCCATGGATCTGGCGGGCGTCGCCGGGACGGACGCCGAGGTGGAGCTGGGCGGCCTGGAGCCTTCGACGGCCGAGGAGTCGACGTCGGTCCTGGGCTCGGACGAGACGCCGCCCGAACGGCGGGGGACCTGATCCGCATGGCCGACATTCCAACCGCTTCGGACCCGAGGACCCAGCCGGAACTGGTCTCGCAGCTCACCACGGACCTCGCGACCCTGGTGCGCCAGGAGTCCGAGCTGATCCGGACCGAGATGACCGAGAAGATGCAGGCGGCAGGCCGGGCGACCGGCGAGGTCGCGGCCGGCGGCCTGCTGCTGGCGGCGGCCCTGCTGGTGCTGCTGCAGGCGCTGGTCATCGCCTTGTCCAAGATCATGGACCCGGTGTGGGCCTCGCTCATCGTGGGCGTGGGCGTGGCCGCCGTGGGCGCGTTCCTGGTCCGCACCGGATCGAGGGCGATGAAGCCTCAGAACCTGTCGCCGGACCGCTCGGTCCGGCAACTTCGGAAGGACGCCGAGCTTGTGAAGGGAAAGCGGAATGGCCAAGTCATCGGCTGAGGTTGAGCGCGAGGTCGAGGCCACGCGCGGGCAGATCGACCGGACGGTCGAGGCCCTGAAAGAGAAGATGCAACCCAAGGAACTGTTCGACGAGGCGACGAGGATCATGGGCGGAACGAGCAACAAGGTGCTGGCCACGGTGGTCGAGCAGGCGAAGGAGAATCCCATCCCGATCGCGCTGATCGGCGCCGGGGTGGCCTGGCTGGCGCTCAGCATGGCCAAGCGGAGGCCGGAGTACGATCCCTATTCGGGAGCCGGCTACTACGAGACCTATGAGGGCTATGAGGAGCACGCGCCGCTGGCCGAGAAGCTCAAGGCCAAGGCCCGCGGCGCCATGGACGCGGCCAAGACCCGCTTGGCCGGCGTCAAGGAGAAGGCGGCCGACGCGGTGGACCACGCCCGCGCCGAGGCGATGGAGCGCACCTCGGACGTCAGGGGCAAGGCCGCGGGCCTGGCCGGGACGGTGCAGGGCCGCGCCACGGGCCTGGGCCGGCAGGCGCGCCAGCGCTACCAGGAGACCCTGGAGTCCGAGCCCCTGATCCTGGGCGCCATCGGCCTGGCGGTCGGCATGGCGATCGGCGCCTCGTTCCCGGCCAGCCGCGCCGAGAACCGCCACGTCGGCCCCGTGCGGGACAAGCTGCTGGGCCGGGGCCGTGAGGCGGCCAGGAGCTCGCTGAACGAGGCCCGCACCGTGGCCGAACGCGCCTACGGTCAGGTGAAGGAAGAACTGCATCGCCAGACCGGCCCCGACGGCGACGGGACGAGCCTTTCCGAAAAGGCCAGGGCGGTGGCCGACGCCGGCGTCAACGCGGTCCGCGAGGACGTGGACGGCCGTCTGGCGCATTAGATCGAGAGGGCAGGCGGCGCGCACGGCGCGTGCGGCTTGCCCTTCCCACCCCTCGCTCTCCGGCTTCACCTCGGCGAGCGGTCCCCCCTCCCACGCTGTGGGAAGGGAAGGTGGTCAGAAGAACAGCCTGAGGCCGGCGACGAGGCGGGTGTCTTCCACGTCCTCGCCTTCCGCACGGGCGTAGTCGGCGCTGTCGCCGAACTTCCGCTCCCATTCGACGCCGACGTAGGGCGCGACCTGGCGCAGGCCGAGGTCGTAGCGCAGGCGTAGGCCCAGCTCGACGTCGGAGAGGCCCGAGCCGACGCCGGTGGCGGGATCGTCCGAGGCGGCGAGATTGGCCTCGACGGCGGGCTGTAGGATCAGCCGGTTGGTGAGGCGAAGGTCGTACGCGCCTTCGAGGCGGGCCGAGAGGTCGCCTTCATCGGACAGGAACAGCGTCCCGCCGACCTCGAACCAGTAGGGTGCGAGGCCCTCCACGCCGAGGGCGGCGTAGGTGCGGCGCGGGCGGGGCTCGAAGTCCTGGCGTACGCCCGCCTGGACGTCGAAGTAGGGACCGAGGGCCCGCGACCACAGGGCCTGGACCTCGGCCTGGTGGACGTCGCCGCCGGTCTCGGCCTCGCCCTCGGACTTCACCACCAGCCGGTTCACGTCGCCGCCGAAGCGGTACTCCCCCTGCCAGGCCACGTCGTCGGAGCCCCCCCGGACCTCGGCGCGATCGAGCAGCAGGCTCCAGTGGGTCATGCCGCCATGTTCGGTCCTCAGGATGGCCCGGGCGCGGTCCATGGCCTGCACATCCCACACCCCGTCGGCCAGGCGGTCCATCGGGGGCGGCGGGGCGGCGGCCGAGCCCACGGGCAGGTCGGCGGCCTTGGCGGGCGCCATGACGTGGCCGGCGTGAGGATCGGCGGGCGGGGCCGGCATCGTGTGGCCCGCGTGGGGGTCGGGCGCGGGGCGGGCCGGCATCGCATGGCCGGCGTGCGGATCGGCCGGGGCGGCGGGCTGAGGCGGAGCCGGTTGCGCCGGGGGCATGTGGTGGCCCGCATGGGGGTCCTGGGCCCAGGCGGCCGAGGCGAGGGCGGCCGGAGCGACCGCCAGGAGCAGGGCTTGGCGGATCATGCGGCGGCTCCTTCGCGCACGGCGAACACCTGGAACATGCCGGCGTGCATGTGGAACATCATGTGGCAGTGGAAGGCCCAGTCGCCGGTCTCGGGCGTGAAGTCGAAGGTCACCTGGCCGCCGGGCGCGACGTTGACGGTGTGCTTGCGCGGCATCTTCCCCACGGGCGCATGGACCAGCTCGAAGAAGTGGCCGTGCAGGTGGATGGGGTGGGTCATCATGGTGTCGTTGGTGAGGGTGACGCGCACGCGCTCGCCGGCGCGGAACGCGTAGGGCGGCGGGCCGTCGGAGTACTTCTTTCCGTCGAAGCCCCACATGAACCGTTCCATGTTGCCGGTCAGCCGGATCTCCAGGGCGCGGTCGGGCGGCCGGGTGTCGGGGTTGGGGTGCAGGGCCTGAAGGTCGGTGTAGACGAGCACGCGGTGGCCCACGCTCTCCAGGCCCTGGCCGGGCTCGGCGGTGCGGTCCTTCGGCATCGGCGAGATCATCTGCACGCCGGGACCGGGCTTCACCTGCGGCGCCTTCGAGAAGTCGAGCATGTCCATCTCGTGGCCCATGACGTCCGAGCCGCGCACGCGGGGCGGCGCCATGCCCGGGACCGGGGCGGCCGGCATGGCGTGGCCGGCGTGGGCGTCCCCATGGCCCCCGGCGTGGGCGCTCATGTCCATGCCCATGTCCTTCATGGTGGCGAGCGGGCGTTCGCGCAGCGGCGGGACCTCGGCGGCCATGCCGGCGCGGGGGGCGAGGGTGGCGCGGGCCATGCCCGAGCGGTCCACGGCCTCGGCGACGAGGGTGTAGGCGCGGTCGTCGGCCGGGGAGACGATGACGTCGTAGGTCTCGGCGTTGCCGATCTGGAACTCGTCCACCTCGACGGGGCGGACGTCCTGGCCGTCGGCGGCCACGATGGTCAGCTTCAACCCCGGGATGCGCACGTCGAAGATGGTCTGGGCCGCGGCGTTGACGAAACGCAGCCGCACCCGCTCGCCCGGCCGGAAGAGGGCCGTCCAGTTGTCGGCCGGGCCGTGGCCGTTGATCAGGTAGGTGTAGACCGCCCCGGTGACGTCGGAGACGTCGGCGGGGTCCATGCGCATCTTCGCCCACTCGAGCCGTTCGGCCAGGGTCTGGTCCTTGCCGGCGAGCAGGCCCGCCACCGTCTGCTTCTTGAAGTTGAAGACCCCGCCCTCGGCCTTCATGGCGCGGAAGATCGTGTGCGGATGGACGAAGCTGAAGTCCGAGAGGACGACGACGTGCTCGCGGTCATAGGGGTGCGGATCAGGCCCCGCCGGGTCGATGACGATGGGGGCGTAGTGGCCCATGGGCTCCTGGAGGCCGGAGTGGCTGTGGTACCAGTAGGTCCCGCTCTGGATCACCGGGAACTCGTAGGTGAAGGTCTCGCCCGGCCGCACGCCCGGGAAGCTCAGGCCCGGGACGCCGTCCATGTGGGAGGGCACCAGCAGGCCGTGCCAGTGGATCGAGGTGTCCTCGTGCAGGCGGTTCTGAAGGTGCAGGCGGACCTTCTGGCCTTCCTTCAGCCGGATCAGCGGGCCGGGCACCGTGCCGTTGATGGCCACCGCGTGGCCCGCGCGGCCGTCCACCGTGTGGCGCAGGTGGTCGACGGTGAGGTGGATATCCTCGCCGGACAGCGCCTGGAGGCCGGGCGAGGCGCTATGGGCCCAGCCGGGAAGCAGGGTGGACAGCGCCGCGCCGCCGCCGAGGGCCGCGGCCCCCCGAAGAAGCTGGCGCCGGTCGAATTCGCTCGCACGCGCGGGCATGGCTAGTGTCCTGTCGAAAGAACGGGGGGAATCGGATGCTTCGCTGGTCGACCCAGATCCATAAGTGGCTGGCGCTGGTGGTCGGCCTGCAGGTGCTGGGCTGGGTGCTGGGCGGGCTGGTGATGACCGCCATCCCCATCGAGGTGGTGCGCAGCGAGCACCACGTGGCGGCCTTCCAGCCGCCGGCGCTGCCGGCCGAGGACGTGCTGAGCGTCGGGCAGGCGGCCCGGGCGGCCGGCGTCGAGCCGGTGGAGGCCACGCTCAAGACCACCCTGCGCGGGACGCTCTGGAGCCTGAAGGACGCCGAGGGCAAGACGACCGTGGTGGACGCCGCCACCGGGCAGGCGATGACGCCGCTCACCGAGGCCGAGGCCCGCCAGTTCGCCGCCGCGCTCTACGAAGGGACGGGGCGGCCGGTGGCCGTGCGCCATTTCGCCGAGGCGCCGCAGGAGACCGGCAAGGAGGGCCCGCTCTGGCGGGTGGACTTCGACGACGCCGAGCACACCAGCTTCTACCTCTCGCCCGAGACGGGGGAGCTGGCCAGCCGCCGCTCGAACGTGTGGCGGCTCTACGATTTCTTCTGGCGGATCCATATCCTGGACTTCAAGACGGGCGATAACTTCAACCATCCGGTGATCATCGGCGCGGCGGCGCTGACGCTGCCGGTGGTCGTTACGGGGCTGATCCTGCTTTGGATCCGCCTCAGGCGGGACTGGCGCGGCTATCGCGCTCAGCGGGCGGTGCGCTCCAGGAGCTGAATGAGCTCGGCGGCCTTGGTCCGCTGCTCGTCCTTGTTCCCGCTGACGATGGCGCCCTCGACGCAGTGGCTGAGGTGGTCGCGCAGCATCTCGGTCTCGACCTTGGACAGGGCGGCGCGGACCGCCTGGATCTGGGTCAGCACGTCGATGCAGTAGCGGTCCTCCTCGACCATGCGCGCGATCCCGCGCACCTGGCCCTCGATACGGTTCAGGCGGTTCAGCAGACGCGGCTTGTTCTGGCGGTTCATTCGCAGCCTCCGAAGCGATCTCGATAATATACCCTGCTGGGGTAATTGCAATATGCCCTACAGGGGTATATCTGCGGCTGACGTTTGATGCCCCCATGGGGTATATGGACCAGGACGGAGGCTGCCGCATGGCCAAGGCGCACGAGCACCATCACCACCAGGATCATCAACACCACGACGGACACGCCTGCCGCGCGCCCAAGCCCGATGCGGGGGAGGGCCACGGCTGCTGCGCGGGCGGGACGGGCGGCGGCGGGGCCAGGGCGGTGGACCCTGTGTGCGGGATGACGGTGGACCCGGCGACGACGCCGCATCACGCCGAGCACGCGGGAGAGGCCTTCCATTTCTGTTCGGCGGGCTGCCGGACGAAGTTCGTCGCCGACCCGGCCAAGTACCTGGAGAAGGACAGCCGGCCGCCCGAGCCGCCCCCGCCGCCCGGGACCATCTACACCTGCCCCATGCACCCTGAGGTCCGGCAGGTCGGCCCCGGGAGCTGCCCGATCTGCGGCATGGCGCTGGAGCCCGAACTGGTCACGGCCGACGCCGACCCCAACCCCGAGCTGGCCGACATGAGCCGGCGGTTCTGGATCGGCCTCGTCCTGGCCCTGCCGGTGCTGGCGCTGGAGATGGGCGGCCACCTCGTGGACCTGCACCGCTTCCTGCCCATGGGCGCGTCGGCCTGGATCCAGTTCGCCCTGGCGAGCCCGGTCGTGCTGTGGGCCGGCTGGCCGTTCTTCGAGCGGGGCTGGGCCTCGCTCCGCACCCGCAACCTCAACATGTTCACCCTGATCGCCATGGGCGTCGGCGTGGCCTGGCTCTACAGCGTGGCCGCCGTCCTGGCGCCGGGGGCCTTCCCGCCCGCCTTCCGCAGCGCCGAGGGGACGGTCCCGGTCTATTTCGAGGCCGCGGCGGTGATCACGGTGCTGGTCCTGCTGGGCCAGGTGCTGGAGCTGCGGGCCCGGGAGCAGACCTCGGGGGCCATCCGCGCCCTGCTGGACCTCGCGCCCAAGACGGCCCGGCGGGTCCGGGACGACGGCTCCGACGAGGAGGTGACGCTGGACCACATCGCTGTGGGCGACCGCCTGCGCGTGCGGCCGGGCGAGAAGGTCCCGGTGGACGGCGAGGTGCTGGAGGGCCGCGTCGCCGTCGACGAGTCCATGGTCACGGGCGAGTCCATGCCGGTGACCAAGGAAGCCGGCGACAAGGTGATCGGCGGGGCGATCAACAGGACGGGCTCGTTCGTCATGCGGGCGCAGAAGGTCGGCGCCGACACCCTGCTGTCGCAGATCGTCCAGATGGTCGCCCAGGCCCAGCGCAGCCGCGCGCCGATCCAGCGGGTGGCGGACCTGGTGTCGGGCTGGTTCGTGCCGGCGGTGATCGCGGCGGCGCTCGCCGCCTTCGCGGCCTGGGCGGCGTTCGGGCCCGAGCCCCGGTTCGGCTATGCGCTGGTGGCGGCGGTCTCGGTGCTGATCATCGCCTGTCCCTGCGCCCTGGGCCTGGCGACGCCGCTGTCGATCATGGTCGGCGTGGGGCGGGGCGCGCACGCCGGCGTGCTGATCAAGAACGCCGAGGCGCTGGAGCGCTTCGAGACCATCGACACCCTGGTGATCGACAAGACCGGCACGCTCACCGAAGGCCGGCCCGAGGTGACGGCGATCGTCGCCGCGCCGGGGTTCGAAGAGGGCGAGCTGCTGCGGCTGGCGGCCAGCCTGGAGCGGGGCAGCGAGCACCCGCTGGCCGAGGCCATCGTGCGGGCCGCGGCGGCGCGCGGGCTGAAGCTGGCCGAACCGTCCGACTTCGACAGCCCGGTGGGCAAGGGCGTGCTGGGGACCGTCGAAGGCCGGGCGATCGTCCTGGGGTCGGGCCGCTTCCTGGCCGAGCAGGGCGTGGCGACCACGGCCCTCGAGGCCGAGGCCGAGGCGCTGCGGGCCGACGGGGCGACGGCCATCTTCATGGCGGTGGACGGCAAGGCGGCGGCGGTGCTCGCCATCGCCGACCCGGTGAAGGCCACCACGCCCGAGGCGGTGCGCGCGCTGAAGGCCGAGGGCATCCGGCTGGTCATGTTGACCGGCGACAACCGGACGACCGCGCTGGCGGTGGCGCGGAAGCTGGGGATCGACGAGGTCGAGGCCGAAGTGCTGCCGCAGGACAAGGCCGCCGTGGTCGGGAAGCTGCGGGCCGAGGGCCGCAAGGTCGCCATGGCGGGCGACGGGGTGAACGACGCCCCGGCCCTGGCGGCGGCCGAGGTCGGCGTGGCCATGGGCGCGGGCGCGGACGTGGCCATCGAGAGCGCCGGCGTCACCCTGCTGAAGGGCGACCTGCAGGGCCTGGTGAAGGCGCGCCGGCTGTCGAAGGCGGTGATGGCCAACATCCGCCAGAACCTGTTCTTCGCCTTCGTCTACAACGCGGCCGGCGTGCCGATCGCGGCGGGGCTGCTCTATCCGGTGTTCGGCTGGCTGCTGTCGCCGGCCATCGCGGCGGCGGCCATGTCGCTGTCCAGCGTCAGCGTGGTGGCCAATGCGCTACGGCTGCGGGCGGTGAGGCTCTAGGCGGAACCTTCGGCGGCAGGCGGCGCTACCCGGCGGTCAACTTCCCAAGGAGAGAGACCGATGACGAGGAAGCTCCATGCGCTGGGCGTCGGCGCGGCGCTGCTGGCCGGCGCGAGCCTGCTGGCCGCCTGCGGCGACAAGCGCGAGGCCGAGGCCGAGACCCCCACGGCCGAAGCCGAGGTCACGACGACCCTGCCCGAGAGCCAGGTGAGCGACCAGCAGCTCCAGAACGCCGCCGAGGGCGCGGCGGCCATGGCCGAGACGCCGCAGGCCGGCGCCTCGGTGGTGGTGAGCCCGCCGCCGAGCGGCGCGGCCGGGACGCCCGAGGCGCCGGCCGGGGCGACGACCACCCCGCCGCCGAAGTAGGACGAAGGAGCGCGCGCCGGCCCTCACGACGGGGGGCCGGCGCGCTTTGCGCATCAGGGCTTCAGCACCACCTTCACGCAGCCGTCCTGCTTGTCGCGGAACAGCTTGTAGAGGTCGGGCGCCTGGCCGAGCGGGGCGGTGTGGGTGACCACGAAGGTCGGATCGATCTCGCCCGCGTCGATGCGGCGAAGGAGGTCGTCGCTCCAGCGCTTCACATGGGTCTGGCCGGTGCGGAGGGTGAGGCCCTTGTTCATGGCCGCGCCCATGGGGATCATGTTGGACAGGCCGCCATAGACGCCCGGGATCGAGACCACGCCGGCCGCCTTGCAGGCCATGATGGCCTCGCGGAGCGCGATGGGGCGCTCCGTCTCCAGCTTCAGGGCGGTCTGCACCCGATCGATCAGCTCGAGGACGGCGGTGGGGCCATGGGCCTCGATGCCGACGGCGTCGATGCACTTCTCGGGGCCGTGGCCGCCGGTCATGTCCTTCAGCGCCTGGATGACGTTGGTCCCGCGCCGGTCCAGCACCTGGGCCCCCAGGCTCGCGGCCATCTCCAGCCGCTCGGGCACGTCGTCGATGGCGATGACCCGCTCGGCCCCCTGGACGATCGCCGACAGGATGGTGAAGAGCCCGACCGGCCCGCAGCCCCAGACCGCCACGGTGTCGGTGGGCTGGATGTCGGCGAAGGCGGCGGCCTGCCAGCCGGTGGGCAGGATGTCGGAGAGGAAGAGGTAGCGCTCGTCCGGCCCGGTCTTGGGGACCTTGATGACCGTGGTGGCGGCGTAGGGCACCCGCAGGTACTCGGCCTGGCCGCCCGCGTAGCCGCCGGTGATGTGGGAGTAGCCGAACAGGCCCGCCGTGGTGTCGCCGAAGAAGGCCTTGGCAAGGTCGGCGTTGCGGTTCGTGCGCTGGCAGACCGAGAAGTTGCCCGCCCGGCACTGTTCGCACTCGCCGCAGATCATCTGGAAGGGGACGACCACCCGGTCGCCAACGTTGAGGCCGGCGGCGCGGGCCTCGGGACCTACCTCGACGACCTCGCCCATGGGCTCGTGGCCCATGACGTCGCCCTTGCACATGGTCGGGACGAAGCCGTTCATCAGGTGCAGGTCGGACCCGCAGATGCAGGTGGAGGTGACGCGGACGATCGCGTCCTTCGGGTCCTCGATGATCGGATCGGGCACTTCCTCGCAGCGGAGGTCCTTCTTGCCCTGCCAGCAGATGGCCTTCATGGGGTCTGTTCCTCTCAATCGCAGGTGCGCTTGACGGTGCTCATGCGCCAGGCGGCGAGCACGTCGAGGGCGGTCACGGCGGCGACCACGCCCAGGGCCAGGCGGACGTTCCCGCGCCGGGGGTTGTCCTCGCGGTTCAGGCGGGCGAGCACGGCGAGGTCGAAGACGTCGCCGGCCACGCGGCTCCAGAGCGCGGTGGTGCAGGTGGGGTCGCTGACGAGGCGCAGGCCCGTGGCCATCTCGCGGGCCCCGAACAGGAGCTGGACCGCCTGGGGGTTGGCGTCCATGCCGAGGAAGCGGCCCACGCTCCTCGGCGCGAAGAGGCCCCAGACGCCGAGGCCGATGGCGTTCTGGCCGAGCGCGCCGGACAGGGTGGGGGTGAGCGCCGGCGCGGCGCGCACGCGGTCGGTGGCGAGCGTCACCCGCTTGCCGCCGGGCAGGCCGATGGCGGCGGAGGGCGAGCGGGCGAGGGTCTCGAAGGCCTCGCCGGAGAGCCAGCTGCGGGCCTCGCGGAGCGCGCCCATGGGGCCGTGACCGTCGGGGCGTGGGCGCGGCGGCGAGGTCTGTTCGGAGTCGGAGAGCGACACGTCGATGGCTCCTGTCGTTGGGGGCGGACAACAGACCGCCGAGCGGGGCCGCCTGTTCCATCAACTCTCGGAAATCGCGCGGATTTCTCAGGATCCGGAAAGCAAAGCGCCCGTCGGAGGACCGGCGGGCGCCCTGAGAGACGAAGTGCGTTCGAGGCGCGCTACTTGGCGCCCGCCTGGATCTGCTTCACCCGGTCGAGGTGGGCCTGGATCTTGGGCGTGGCCTTCTGGGCCAGGGCCTTGAGTTCGGCGTTGTCGCCGTTGTCGGCATAGCCGCGCATGAGGGTGAGCGCCTCCTGGTGGGCGGCCTCCTGCTGGCTCAGATAGACGCGGTCGAAGTCCGCGCCGCTGGCGGCGGCGAGGTTGTCGAGCATGCCCTTGCGGCGCTCGTCGAGGGTGGTCGGCAGGGTCTGGCCGGCGGCCTGGGCCAGCGGCTTCATCTCGTTCGACATGGCCGTGTGGTCGGCGACCATCATCTTGCCGAAGGCCTTCACGTCGGCGGACTGGCCCTTCTGCTGGGCCATCTGGCCGGCCTGGATCTCGTACATGTCGCTCATGGCGGCGTTCGAGACGAAGGCCTCGGTGGAATTGGCGCCCATGGTGGAGGCCGACACCTGGCCGACCGCCGAGCCGACGGCGTCCTGGGCGGCGTTCACGGGTTCGCTCTGGCCGGGATTGGCGGCCTCCTGGCGGTTGCAGGCGGCGACCGCGAGGGCCGAGGCGGCGGCGGCGCAGATCAAGATTGCGCGGGTCATGGACGGCATCTCCCTGTGAGTCCTGACCGCCAGAAATGCCGCGCTAGAGGCTTGGTTCCCGAACAAGGCCCAGGGCGGGCGGCACGAGGAACAGCCGTCCAGCGCCCAGGTCGAGGGCGATGCGGAAACGGCGGAAGAGGCCCGTGCCGAGCAGGCCGTCGGGGATCGGGCCCCGGGCGCTGGGGGCGTAGACCTGCACGTCCACGCCCCGCAGTGTGAGGCCGGCCACCTGGACCGTATGGGCCCGGACCATGCGGTCGAGGCTGAGGCCGCCGAGGCTGACGGAGTGGGCCGCACTGACGGGACGGCCGGGGGCCAGGAGGCCCGTCGTCTGCGCCGCCTGGGCCGAGAGCGCCAGCGTGCCCGTGGCGCCGGTGTCGACCAGCACGTCGAAGGGCGCCGATCCCTCCACCCGGACGGGAGTCATGGGCGCGCCGCCGGTCAGCTTCAGCGGCACGGGGCGGGCGTCGGGCGGCGGGGCGTAGGCGCCGGGGCTGTGGAACGCGGCGCGGCGGCGGGGGAAGTCGGCCTCGACGACGAGCTCGCGCAGGACGTCGCGGCCCAGCAGCAGCGAGAACTCCCGCCCCGTCGCGGCCGACAGCGTGGCGATGTTGAGGACGGCGGCGCGCATGCCGCGCACCGCGAGCGGGCCGAGGCCGAGGTCGAGGCGGACGGTGTGGGTCAGGCTGGGCTCGCCGCTGACGCCGTAGGCCAGCATGGGCAGGGCGATGGGCTTGGAAAGGCCGAGGCGGTCGGCCAGGGCGCGGTCGATGGCCGAGAACTGGGCGCCGGAGTCCACCACCACCCGGACCGGGATTCCGCCGACTTCGCCGGGGACTTCGATGAGGCCGCCCCGGCCGGGCAGGGGAATCCAGGGCGTCCGATGGCCGGACGCGAACTCCACCTTCGGCGGCGGCCAGGGGATGCGGTCGCGCGCGAGATAGAGCGCCCCGCCGCCCGCGGCGAGCAGGCCAAGACGCGTGACGAGGGCGCGGCGGGAGATCACGCCCGTTCTCTAGCCGCAAGGATCGGGCGGAAGAAGGGCCGAAGGCCCCGCCCCCTCCACCGCTTCGCGGTCCCCCTCCCCCGCGGGGCGGGGGAGGAACTGGGGTTACTGGGTCTGCAATTCCTCGGCGCCGATGGCGTAGGCGCCGTCGAGCCAGGCCTCGATCTCGCGGGCGGCGGGGTGGTCGAAGGGGGCGAGGCGTTCGCGCAAGCGCCCCTTCAGCTCGTCGGACATGCCGTCGAGGCCGGATTCCTGGAGGGCCAGCAGGTTGCGTTCGAGGAGGGCGGCGAAGTCCTCGCCCAGCACCCGGCGCGCCGCCCGGCGGAAGCTGGCGGCGTATTCGTAGGCGTCGCCCTGCGCGTAGCTGTCCAGCAGGGTCAGCGCCGGGATGCGGCTGAGGCACGCCTGCGAGGCCGTGTTGATCCCGTGGGCGGCGAGGTGGTCGCCGAGGGCCGCGGGGCGGCCGGTGAAGGCGCGCAGGTGGAGCCGGCGGCTCATGCGCGGCCCGTCGTTGACCGGATAGTTGTCCCACAGGAACGGCTTGCGCCGCATCCGGCCGGCGACGCGGGCGAGGTGCGCGGGGGTGATCTGCAGGCTGCACACCTCTTCGCCCGTCCACATGAGGTGGATGGCGGGATCGAGGCCGGCGCCGAGGTCCTCCAGGTAGTTCGGCGGACGCTGGCCGAACACGCGGTCGAGCACGGGATCGTCGGTGTAGTAGCTGGGGCAGACGATCAGGCGCACGCCCGGGACCCGCTCGGCGATCCAGTGGACGATCTCGACCTGGGCGGCGGCGAGGCCCGGCAGGTCGCCGCGCATGTCGTCGAAGAAGACGCCGAGGTCGTCGAGGCCCAGCGAGACAAGCTGATCGAGCTTGGCCGCCAGGGCCGCCTTCGAGGCTGCGTCGAAGTCCCGGTAGAGCTCGTAGGGCGACAGGCCCGCGCCGAAGCGGACGCCGGTCGTCCGGCAGGCGTCGGCGAAATCGGCCAGGCTGCGCAGGTCGGCGTCGGGATAGGGCTCGCGCCAGCGCTTGCGCAGGAAGCCGTCGGCCTTGGGCGCGTAGAGGTAGAAGCCGTAGCCGGCGGGGCCGAGCGACCGGACCATGTCGGCGCGCTCCTCCCAGGTGTAGGGACGGCCGAAGAAGCCCTCGATGATTCCGAGCTCGGTCATCCGGCGAGCTTAAGCGGGCGATTGCGATAACGGCGTAAATTCGTAAGGGTGGCGCCGCAAACGAAAGAGGAGGCCGTCCCCATGAACCCGAACGCCGAGTTCGACCTGATCGTCTATGGCGCGACCGGCTACACCGGCCGTCTGGTGGCCGAGCACCTGGCCCAGCGCTACGGGGTCGGCGGAGAGGTGAAGTGGGCCATGGCCGGCCGCTCGGCGGCGAAGCTGGCGCAGGTGCGGGACGAGATCGGCGCGCCGAAGGACACGCCCCTGGTGGTCGCCGACGCCGCCGACCCGGCCTCGCTGCGGGACATGGTGAAGCGGACCAAGGCGGTCATCACCACGGTGGGTCCCTACCAGCTCTATGGCTCGGACCTGGTGGCCGCCTGCGTTGAAGCCGGGACCGACTACCTGGACCTGTGCGGCGAGCCCAACTGGATGCGCCGGATGATCGACGCCCACGAGGCGGCGGCCAAGAAGAGCGGCGCGCGCATCCTGTTCTCGTGCGGCTTCGACTCCATCCCCTTCGAGCTCGGCGTGTATTTCGCCCAGGAGACGGCCAAGGCGAAGCTGGGCGGGCCCGCGCCCCGGGTGAAGGGCCGGGTGCGCGACATGAAGGGCGGGCTCTCGGGCGGCACGGCGGCCAGCGGCAAGGCGACCATGGAGGCGATCCAGAAGGACCCGTCCCAACTGGCGGTGATGATGAGCGACTACGGGCTCACGCCGGGCTTCGTGGGGCCGGCGGCGCCGGCGTCGAACGCCCCCTACGACGACCCGGACGTCGGGCCGGTCGCGCCGTTCATGATGGCGGTGATCAACGTGAAGAACGTTCACCGCTCGAACCTCCTGATGGGCCATGCCTACGGGACGGACTTCGCCTACGACGAGATGGTGATGGGCGGCCCCGGCGGGCCGGGCTTCACCGACCTGGGCTCGCTGCCGGGCGGCGGGCCGAAGCCCGGCGAGGGGCCGACCAAGGAGGAGCGGGAGACCGGCTTCTTCGACGTGCTGTTCATCGCCACCGGCGCGGACGGCCGCCAGGTGCGGACCTCGGTGAAGGGCGACCGTGACCCCGGCTACGGCTCGACCTCCAAGATGCTGGCCGAGACCGGAATCTGCCTGGTGAACACGCCGGACGCCCCCGGCGGAATCTGGACGCCCGGGGCGGCTCTGCAGGGACGGCTGGTGGAGCGGCTGTCGAAGCACGCGGGGCTGACCTTCACCGTCGAATAGGCTTAAGGGACGAGCCCATGGGACGCATCGTCGCCATTGGGGAAGTCATGGTGGAGCTGAGCCTGGCCGGGATCGGCCAGGCGGCGCTCGCCTATGCGGGCGACACCTTCAACACGGCGGTCTATCTCCAGCGGCTGGGTCATGAGGTGGCCTACGCCACGGTGCTGGGCGGGGACGACCCGTTCACGCGCAGCGTGCTGAAGGTGATGGAGCGCGAGGGACTGGACGCCTCTCTCGTGAGCCGCGCCGAAGGGCGCCTGCCTGGGCTCTACGCCATCGAGCGCGACGACAAGGGCGAGCGGCGGTTCTTCTACTGGCGCGGCGAGGCGCCGGTCCGGCAGATCGCCGAGCTGGCCGACGTCGAGGCCCTGACCGACGCGGCCGCCAAGGCGGACCTGACCTATCTGTCGGCGATCACCCTGGCGGTGGTGGGCGAGCAGGGCCGTGCGGCCCTGGGCGGCGTGATGCGCGAGGCCCGCGCCGTGGGCTTCGACCTGAACTACCGCGCCCGTCTGTGGCCCGATGTGGAGACGGCGAGGGCGGCCATCGACCAGGCGGCGCGCAGCTCGACCTATGTCTCGGCCAGCGACGAGGATCTGGAGGCCCTGGGTCTCATGGACGGGCCGCAGCGCTGGGCCGCGGCGGGGGCGGAGGTCATCCAGCGCGGCCACGACCACGGCGTCACCATCCGCCGGCCGGCCGTCGCGCCGGTGTGGATTCCCGGCGGCCCCAAGGCGCCGGCCGTGGACACCACGGGGGCGGGCGACAGCTTCAACGCCGGCTACCTCGCGCTGCGCCTGAACGGGCGCGACCCGCAGGCCGCCGTCGAGGGCGGGCGGAGGCTGGCGGGCGTGGTTGTGCAGCACGTGGGCGCGGTGATCCCACGGGCCTCGATGCCGCGCGGTTGACCGGGCTCAAGGCGGACCGGCCTGGCGCATGGCCTCCTCGCGGGCGCACCGCATGGAGACCCCGATGGACGTTCGCCACCCCTCCCTGAAACGCGCCGCCGTCGGCGCGGTGTTCGTCCTGGCGGGCTCCCTCGCGCTCAGCGGTCTCGTCTGGGCCACCTACGGGGACTCGGCGGCCTGCCAGGCTTGGTCCGTGCGGCTGGGCCTGGGCGGGGCGACCCTGATCTCAGGCGTCGCCCAGACGCTGGTGCTGCTGGGCCTCTGGCAGCTCTGGAAGGCGTTCCAGGCCAAGCTCGACTAGGGCCCATCCGGCCTGACGGCGGGGTAACTTGCAATACGGTACTGACTATGCGAGCTGTCGTGAAAATCGACAACGAGGAGGATCAGCGCCGTGCTTCCCAGCCCGCCCGAGCGCGTCGCCGAATACCGTCGCAAGGGATGGTGGCGGGGTGAGACCGTCGACTCCCTCCTGCGCAAGGCCGTGGCGGCGCGGGGAGCCGAGGAGGCGCTGGCGGACGCGCCCAACCGCGAAGCCCTGGTGGGCTCCGCGCCCCGGCGTCTGACCTGGGCGCAGGTGGACGCGGAGGTCGACGCCCTGGCGCATGTGCTCGCAAATCAGGGCGTCGGGCGCGGCGACGTCGTGGCGACGCAACTTCCGAACCTGGTGGAGGGCGTGCTGGCCTTCCTCGCCTGCGCGCGGATGGGGGCGATCCTCAGCCCGATCGCCATCGCCTACCGCGGCCATGAGCTGCGCCAGATCCTGCCGACCGTGCGGCCGAAGGTCTATCTGACCGTGGGCCCGTTCCACGGTTGCGACCACGCCGCCATGCTGGCCGAGCTGAAGCAGGAAGGCGTGACGGCCGCCGAGATCGTCACCCTGGGCGCCGAGGCGCCGTCCGGCGTGCGCAGGCTGGACGAGCTGCTTGCCGCCGCGCCAGCGGGGCCTTATCCGACGCCGGCCGACCTCGACGCCGCCGAGGCCCTGACCATCTGCTGGACCTCGGGCACCGAGGCGGCGCCCAAGGGCGTGCCGCGTCACCACGACCAGTGGGTTGTGAACGGCGAGGCCCTGGTGGAGGCCGCCGGCCTGCGCACCGGCGACACGGTGCTGAACCCGTTCCCGCTGATCAACATCGCCGCCATCGGCGGCATGGTGATGACCTGGCTGCTCTGCCAGGGCCGCCTCGTCCAGCACCACCCGTTCGACCTGCCGATCTTCGTACGCCAGCTTCAGGACGAGGCCGTGGCCTACACGGTGGCCCCGCCGGCGGTGCTCAACATGCTGCTGCAGAACGAGGCGCTGCTGGCCGCCGCCGACCTGTCGCGGCTGCGCTGCCTGGGCTCCGGCTCGGCGCCCCTGGCGCCCTGGATGGTGGCCGGCTGGCAGGCGCGACACGGCGTGACGGTGATGAACGTCTTCGGCTCGAACGAGGGCGCCTCGCTGTTCTCGACCGGCGACGCCATCCCGGACCCCGAGCAGCGGGCGCGCTTCTTCCCCCGGTTCGGCGTGGAGGGCATCGACTGGCCGGCCGCCTTCCCGGCCAAGATCCGGACGCGGCTGGTGGACCCCGACACCGGCGAGGAGGTCACGGCCCCCGGCGTCCGGGGCGAGCTGCGCATCGCCGGCGCCATGACCTTCGACGGCTACTACGAGGCCCCCGAGATCACCCGGGCCGCCTTCGACGAGCAGGGCTTCTTCCGCACCGGCGACCTCTTCGAGATCGCCGCCGAGGGGAGCGGGCGGTTCTACCGCTTCGTGGGCCGGTGCAAGGAGATCATCATCCGCGGCGGGCAGAACATCTCCCCGGCCGAGCTGGACGTGCTGATCGAGGGGCACCCGAAGGTGCGGGAAGGGGCCTGCGCGGCCTATCCGGACGAGCGGCTGGGCGAGCGGGTCTGCGCCTTCGTGGCGCTGCGGCCGGGAGAGACGCTGACGCTGGAGGAGCTCAACGCCCACCTCAAGGCGCACGAGATCGCCACCTACAAGCTGCCGGAGCGGCTGGAGGTCGTGGAGGCGTTGCCCCGGAACGCCCTGAACAAGGTCCTGCGCCGGGAGCTCGGGCGGTTGCTGCCCGCCTAGGCGTCGAGGCGTCGCTTGCGCGGGGCAGGCTGCTTGCATAGTGGTACCCCTCCGGCCGACGATGCGACGAAGCCGGAGGAGCGCGCCCGATCGATGACCTCGCCGAAGTTCATCCGCACCTGTTCGATCTGGCGGGCGCTCGAGGTGGTGGGCGACACCTCGGTGCTGCTGATCCTGGAAGCGAGCTGGATCGGCGCGCGGCGCTTCGACGACTTCCGGGCCCGCACCGGGCTCCTGCAGGCGCGGCTCAGCGACAAGCTGAAGAAGCTGGTGGCCGCCGGCGTGCTGGAGAAGCGGCTCTATTCCGAGACCCCGCCGCGCTTCGAGTACCACATGACCGCCAAGGGCCGGGACCTCTACTGGCCGGCCTTGATGATGCTGCGCTGGGAGCGGCGCTGGAGCTCGCCCGAGGGCAAGCTGCAGCTCACCCTGCGCCATAAGACCTGCGGCCACGCCTTCGAGCCCACCCCGACCTGCCTGAAATGCGGCGACGAGATCAGCGCCCGCGACGTGGACTGGGCCGAGGGGCCCGGCGTGGGGTGGATGGCCGCCCGCTACAGCCGCCGGCGCCAGCAGCGCCACGCCGCCGTCAACGCGCACGGCCTGATGGTCGACGTGGCGCAGATCACCGGCGACCGCTGGGCGAGCCTGGTCCTGCGGTCGATCTTCACCGGCCTGCGCCGCTTCGACGAAATCCAGCGCGACACGGCCATCGCCACCAACATCCTGTCCGAACGGCTGTCCTGGCTGACCGCGCAGGGCGTGATCCGCACCCATGACCTGGGCGGGCGGCGGTTCGAGTACCGCCTGACCGAGAAGGGCATCGACTACTACCCGGTGCTGCTGATGCTGCTGCAGTGGGGCGACAAGTACTATGTCTCGCCCGAGGGGCCGCCGCTGCTGCTGCGCCACAAGGCCCACGGACACGACCTGGAGCCGGCGGTGACCTGCTCCTGCTGCGGCCAGCCCGTCGAGCCCCACGCCGTGGAATTCGAGGTCGTCGAGCCGGCGGCTGGTCGTCGGCTGCAGCCGGCCTGAAGTCACTTTCATAACGATACGGTCTAGGGTAAGCCTGTCCGGGAGGGGAGGCCGCCGCATGACCTATCGCGTGATCCAGTGGGCCACCGGCGCCATGGGCAAATCGTGCCTGCGGGCGGTGATCGACCATCCCGCGATGGAGCTCGTGGGGCTCTACGTCTACGGCGACGACAAGGTCGGCCGCGACGCCGGCGACATCGCCCGCCGCGCGCCGGTCGGCGTCACGGCGACGCGCGACGTCGACGAGATCCTGGCCCTGGACGCCGACGTGGTGATCCACTGCGCGCGGCTCGCGCCGCCCTATGGATCGCACGACGCCGACATCCTGCGGCTGCTGGCGTCGGGCAAGAACGTCATCAGCATCAACGGCTACAGCCGGCCGTCGCACTGGACGGGCGCGCGCCGCGAGGCGCTGGAGGCGGCCTGCCGCACGGGCGGGACGAGCCTGATGGCCGCGGGTCTCAATCCGGGGTTCGCGGGCGAGCAGATCGCGGTGGTCGCGACCGGCGTCTGCCAGGCCCTGGACCACGTCGAGGTGGTGGAGAGCGTCGACTGCCGGGCCATGCGCAACCCAGACTACGTCTTCCGCATCCTGGGCTTCGGCGCCGACCCCGCGGCCGTCGACCCCAACGACCCGGCGTGGGGCCCGGCCAGCGCGCTCAACGGCATGTACGAGGAGGTCCTGGCCGCCATGGCCGAGCACCTGCGCCTGCCGCTCGACGAGGTCCGCACCGACCACCGCGTCCATGCGGCCACGCAGGACATCGCCATGGCCGCCGGGGTGATCCCGCAGGGCCGGCTCGCCCATGTGAACTGGCGCTGGGAAGGCCTGGTCGGCGGCGATCCCAGGCTCGCCATGTCGATCCACTGGTGGATGGAGGCGGCGCACCTCGACGAGCCCGACCCGCCGCTCTGGCGCGTCCATGTGAAGGGGACACCCGGCGTCCGCCTCAGCATCGACCTGGAGAAGCGGGAGGGGGATACGACGCCGACCTCGGCCGAGCAGCTCGGCGTCGCCGGCGCCGTGCTCAACGCCATCCCTTACGTCGTCGCCGCGCCGCCCGGGCTCGTGACCCGGCCGCTGGCCACGCCGTTCCGCGGCGACCTCGCGGACGCTTGATCGGCGCGCCTTCGCCAAGTTACTTGCATAACGATACGTTGTATGGATGATCGCCTTCGGGAGGAACGGATGACGCGCGCTGATGAGACGGACCTGACGGGGCGGGTCGTGATCGTGACCGGGGCCGGCAAGGGGCTGGGGCGCGCCTACGCCCTCGACCTGGCCGCGCGCGGCGCCAGCGTGGTGGTCAACAACCGCTGGAGCGACCGGAGCCAACCGTCCAGCGCCGAGACGGTGGCCGCCGAGATCACGGCCCGGGGCGGCCGGGCGGTGGCCAACCTCGACAGCGCCGAGGATCCGGACGCCGGCCAGCGCCTCGTCGACCAGGCGCTGGAGGTCTTCGGACGCCTGGACGGCGTGGTCTCCAACGCCGGCGTGCCCGAGACGCAGCGCCTGCACCGCCAGACCCGCGAGGGCTTCCGGCGCATCTTCGACATCAACTTCTTCGGGGCGTTCGACCTCGTCCACGCCGCCTGGCCGGTGCTCTCGAAGACCGGCGGCCGGATCGTGGTCAGCGCCTCCTCGGCCGGGCTCCACGGCGGCGACGGCATGGCGGCCTACGCCTCGTCCAAGGCGGCCCTGATCGGCCTCGTCCGGGGCCTCGCCACGGAAGGCCGCGCGCGGAATGTCCTGATCAACGCGATCGCCCCCTACGCGGTGACCGCCATGACCGAACAGCACCTGGCCCCCGGCCTTGCCGAGCGCATGGACCCGGCCGACGTGGCTCCGCTGGTGTCCTGGCTGGTCAGCGAGGACTGCGACGTCACCGGCCAGACGCTGGTCTCGGGCGGCGGACGCCTGCGGATCGCCACGGCGGTGGAAGGCGCGCCGGTCAGCCTGAAGGGGCCCATCGGCCCGGCGGTGCACGCCGCCATGCGGGCCGAGCCGCGCGAGGCCTACCCCGACTCCCACACGGCCTTCGCGGCCTTCATGGACGGCCGCCCGGCGCTGGCCGCCACCCCCGCATAACCCGGACGAGGACACCATGGTCTATATTCTTGGCGGCTGGCAGTCGGACTTCTCCCAGAACTGGGCCCGCCGGCAGATGGACTTCGCCGACGCCTTCGCCGAGGTGGTGGGCGAGGGCCTGGCGGCCGTCGACCTCGAGCCCAAGGACATCGACACCGGCCACGTGGGCAACTTCGTGGGCGACCTGTTCGCCGGCCAGGGGCTGCTGGGCGGCTTCTTCGGCCTGGTGCATCCGGACTTCGACGGCATGCCGACGGCCCGTCACGAGGCGGCCTGCGCCTCGGGCAGCGTGGCGATCCTGGCGGCCACGGCCGAGATCGAGGCTGGTCGCTACGACACCGCCTGCGTGGTCGGCATCGAGATGATGCGCAACGTCTCGGGCCAGACGGCGGCCGAGAACCTGGGCGCGGCGGCCTGGGCCGGCCACGAGTTTCAGGACGCCACCTATCTGTGGCCCCGCGCCTTCTCGGACCTGGGGGAGGAGTACGGCCGCCGCTACGGGCTGAAGTACGAGCACCTGATGCGGATCGCCGAGATCAACTTCGCCAACGGCCGCCGGAACCCCAACGCCCAGACCCGCCAATGGGCCTTCAACGAGAAGAGCTTCACCGCCGACGACGAGGCGAACCCCGTCATCGAGGGGATGATCCGCAAGAACGACTGCGGCCAGGTCACGGACGGCTCGGCGGTGGTGTTCCTGGCGTCGGAGAAGGCGGCGAAGGCCTACGCCGACCGGCGGGGGATTCCGCTGGAAAGCCTGCCGCGCATCAAGGGTTGGGGCCACACCTCGGCGCCGATCAGCTATGAACGGAAGGTCCGCGCCAGCCGGGACGAGCCCTACGTCTTCCCGCGCGTGAAGCAGGCCATCGACGCCGCCCGCAGCCGGGCCGGCGTGGCCGACATCTCCGAGCTGGACGCGGTCGAGACCCACGACTGCTTCACCACCACCGAATACATGGCCATCGAGCACCTGGGGCTGACGGCGCCGGGCGAGGCGTGGAAGGCGGTGGAGGACGGCTCGATCGAGATCGGCGGGCGGCTGCCGATCAATCCCTCCGGCGGCCTGATCGGCCTGGGCCACCCGGTCGGCGCCACCGGCGTGCGCATGGCGCTCGACGCCTTCAAGCAGGTGACCGGCAAGGCGGGCGACTACCAGGTCGAGGGGGCCAAGACGGTCCAGACCCTCAACATCGGCGGGTCGACCACCACCACGGTCAGCCTCGTGGTGGGCGTCTGACCGTGGCCGACAGCGCCGTGGCCGAGCTGAAGGCGCCGTTCCGCGAGGCGCACCTCATGCCGGTGGACCTGGAGGTCGAACACCGCGTCGATGGGGCGGTCGTGATCGCCTCGCGGATCCCGCTGAAGGCCTACGACCCCAACATCCCCTCCGCGTTCGCGAGGCGCGCCGCCGCCTCCGCCGACAAGCCGGCGATGGCCCAGCGGGGTCCGGACGGGGCGTGGGTCTTCCGGTCCTACGGCGAGCTGAAGCAGGAAATGGACGCGGCCACGCAATGGCTGCTCGACCACGCCCCGGACGGGCCGGTGCTGATCCTGGCGGGCAACACTCCGGCCTTCGCGGTCATGAGCTTCGCGGCCCAGGCGGCGGGGCGGGCGGCCTGCCCGGTCAGCGTCACCTACGCCGCCTTGGGCGGCGACTACGGGCGGCTCGCCCACGTCGTGCAGAAGGTGCGGCCCGGCGTGGTCTTCGCCGAGGACACGCGGGCGGCCAAGGGCGCGCTGGAGGCCCTGGACCTGGGCGGCGCGAAGGTCGTCACGGCCGACCCGTCGCGGCTCTCGAAGCCCGCCGTGGCCTACGCCGACGTCCTGGCGACGGCGCCGACCGAGGCGGTCGCCGCGTCCATCGCGGGGCTGAAGGCGCAGGACCGGGCGGCCCTGATGCTGACCTCGGGCTCGACCGGCCTGCCCAAGGTGGTGCCGATCACCTTCGACAACCTGATGGCCAATTCCACCCAGTGCCAGCAGACCATCGGCCAGGCGGCCGGCTGGCACGACGTGATGCTGGACTGGCTTCCCTGGCACCACGCGGCGGGGGCCTTCGTCCTGCGGACGACGCTGCTGGAAGGCGGCACGCTCTACATCGACGACGGCAAGCCGGCCCCCGGCCTGTTCGAGGCCTCGATCCGCAACCTTCGTGAGATCGCGGTCAGCTATTTCAACAACGTGCCGCTCGGCTACGCCATGCTGACCGAGGCGCTGGAGAAGGACGCCGAGCTCCGGAGCACCTTCTTCCGCAAGATGCGGCTGATGCTCTACGGCGGCGCCGGCCTGCCGCAGACCGTGCTGGACCGGCTGCAGGCCGCGGCGGTCGCCGAGACCGGCTGCCGGATCATGATGACCAGCGGCTATGGCATGACCGAGACGGTCTCGGCCTTCATGGTCATCCACTTCGAGACGGACCAGGTGGGCATCGGCCTGCCGGCGCCCGGCGCGACGGTGAAGCTGGTCCCGGTCGGCGACCGCTACGAGCTGCGCGTGCGCGGGCCGAACGTGACCGCCGGCTACCTGGACGATCCCGAGAAGACCGCCGCGGCCTTCGACGAGGAGGGCTTCTACCGCACGGGCGACCTCGTGACCTTCCACGACCCGGCCGACCCGGCGAAGGGTCTGGCGTTCTCGGGTCGCGCGGCCGAGGAGTTCAAGCTCTCCAGCGGGGCCTGGGTCTATGGCGGTTCGCTGCGCGACGGCCTCCTCAAGGCGCTCTCGCCGCTAGTGGTGGACCTGGTGCTCTGCGACGACGGGCGGCCCTGGCTGGGCGTGATGCTCTGGGCGCATGCGGGGGCCGAGCCTGACGAGATCGCCCGGCGCCTGGCGGCCTTCAACGCCGGCCAGCACGGCAGCGCGGCGCGGGTGAAGCGGGCGCTGCTGCTCGCCGAGCCGCCCAGCGCCAACGCCCACGAGATCTCGGACAAGGGGACCATCAACCGCCGCGCGGTCATCGACCGCCGATCGGCCGAGGTGGCGCGGCTTTACGCGGAAACCCCGGACGAAGGCGTCATCGTCCTCTGAAGCTCAGCGCTGGGTGTGGGGCGTCCATTTGGCGCCGGCCTGGGCGTAGTCGGCGCTGAACCAGCGGGGATAGCCATGCAGGGTCTGGCCGCCGTCGGCCAGGAGCTCGGCGCCCGTGACGTAGCCGGCCTCGTCGCCGCAGAGGAAGACGGCCAGCCCGGCGATGTCCTCCGGCCGGCCCAGGCGGCCGACCGGCGTGTTGGAGACGGCGTCGGCGCGCACGTCGGGATCGTCGATCAGCGACTTCGTCATGGCCGTCTCGATGATCCCGGGCAGCACCAGGTTCACGCGGATGCGCCAGACCCCGAGCTCGGAGGCCAGGGACCGGGCCAGCATCCGCACGCCCGCCTTGGACGCCGCGTAGGCCCCAAGGAGGTCGCAGATGTGCGTCGCGGCCGTCGACGCCGTGAACACGATCGCCCCGCCGCGGCCGCCGTCCCGCATGAGCCGCGCGGCGCCCTGGGCCATCAGGAAGCCGCCGTTGAGGTTGACGTCCACGTGCTTGCGCCACTGGTCGAACGGCAGGTCGATCAGCGCCCCGTAGCGGCCGTAGCCGGCGTTGAGGAAGGCGGCGTCCAGGCGGCCGAACCGCTCCCGCACGGCGGCGAAGAGACCGTCCACGGCGGCGGGGTCCGACTGGTCGCAGGCATGGGCCAGCACCTCGCCGCCCGCTTCCCGGACCGCGGCCGCCACGGCCTCCAGCGCGTCCGCCCGCCGATCGGTGACCACGACGCTCGCGCCGGCGCGCGCGAACGCCGCCGCCGCGGCCGCGCCGATGTCGCCCGCCGCCCCGGTGACCAGGGCCGTCCTGCCGTTGAAACCGCCCATCCCGTTCCTCCAGGTGTTTTCGCTTGCCGCGCGGGGGCCGTGGACATTAACTTGCATAGAAAGACTGTCAAATCAGCCCACGAGATTCCGGGGGGAGTCCGTGGGCGTACGGGGGAGGTTCAGCGTGCCTGACTTTGTGGTGATCCTGGCGGTGAACGCCGCCGTGATCCTGGGCCTGTTCGTGCTGGCCTGGGCCATCTGCGTCGCCCAGCGGGACGTGACGCCGGTGGACAGCCTGTGGGGCCTGGGCATGGGGGCGGTGGCCATCTCCACCTTCCTGCAGACGGGCGGGGGGACCGAGCGGCGGGTGGTGCTGACCGCCATCTGCGTGGCCTGGGCGGTGCGGCTGGGCGGCTACATGCTCTGGCGCTGGCGGGATCATGGACCCGACGGCCGCTACGTGCGGCTGCTCGACAAGGCCAAGGCCGAGCGCGGCTGGGGCTACGCCTACGCCGCCTTCCGCCTGGTGTTCATGCTGCAGATGCCGCTGCTCTGGCTGGTCTGCCTGCCGGTGCAGCTCGGGCAGGTGGAGGCGGAGCCGGCGACGCTCGGGACGCTGGGGATGGCGGGGGCGGCGCTGGCCGTGTTCGGCCTGCTCTTCGAGAGCCTCGCCGACTGGCAGCTCGTCCGCTTCCGGAAGAACCCGGCCAACGCCGGGCAGGTGCTGGACAAGGGCCTGTGGCGCTACACGCGCCATCCCAACTACTTCGGCGACGCCTGCGTCTGGTGGGGGCTTTGGCTGGTGGCGGCCGAGACGCACCTGGGCCTGTTCGCGGTCGTGGGGCCGATCTACCTCGTCTACACCCTGACCCGCTGGAGCGGCATGCCGACGGTCGAAGGCCGGATGCGCCGCCGCAAGCCTGGGTACGAGGACTACGTCCGCCGGACCTCGGCCTTCATCCCCTGGCCGCCCAAGCCGCCCGAAGCCGCCTAGGCTCACGAGAGAACGCCATGTCCTTGCCCGCCCACATCGCCGAGCGCCTGCGCCTGCCGGCCATCGCCGCCCCCATGTTCCTGGTGAGCGGGGTCGACATGGTGCTGGCCGCCTGCAAGGCCGGGATCGTCGGCTCCTTCCCGGCCAACAACGCCCGGACCCTCGACGAACTCGACCGGTGGATGGCGACCATCAACGCGACGCTCCCGGCCGACGCGCCGCCGTGGGCGATGAACATCATGGTCCACCGGTCCTACGCCCGCTGGGAGGAGGAGCTGGAGCTGGTGCTGAAGCACCGGCCGCCGATCGTCATCACCGCCCTGGGCAGCCCGGCGGCCGTCGTCGAGGCCATCCACGGCTACGGCGGGCTGGTGTTCGCCGACGTGAATTCACTGACCTTCGCCCGCAAGGCGGCGGCGACGGGCGTGGACGGCCTGATCCTGGTGGCGTCGGGGGCCGGCGGCCACACGGGACCCATCTCCGGCTTCGCCTTCGCGCCGGCCGTGCGCGAGTGGTTCGACGGGACCCTGGTCCTGGGCGGCGGCATCGGCTCGGGCCGGGCGGTGCGCGCCGCCCAGATGCTGGGCGCCGACCTCGCCTACCTGGGCACCCGGCTGATCGCCTGCGAGGAGAGCCTGGCCGTCCCCGGCTACAAGCAGATGCTGGTCGAGGCGACGGCCGAGGACATCGTCACCTCCGCGGCGCTGACGGGCATGCCGGCCAACTGGCTGAAGGCCAGCCTGCTGGCCGCCGGCTACGACGCCGAGGGGCTGAAGTCCAAGGCCGAGATCAACCTCGGCCGGCCCGAGGACGCCGCCAAGCGTTGGCGCGACGTCTGGTCGGCGGGCCACGGGGCGGGGCAGGTGAAGGCGATCGAACCCCTTTCCGCCATCGTCGCGGAGATGGCGGCCGACTACGAGCGCGCCGGCCGGACGACCTGAGGCGCGCTTGACAACGCCCCGGCCAATTCCGAAGGGTCGGCGGCGTAGTCGAGGCGACATGGCCGAATCCCCCACTTCCGAAGCGCCGCCGCCGACCCAGCTCGTCCAGGCCAACTCCGCCACCCGCGCCCTGAACATCCTGGGCGACCGCTGGACCCTGATGATCCTGTACCTGGCGTTCCAGCGCGTGCGCCGCTTCGATGAGTTCCAGGGCCGTATCGGCGTGGCCCGCAGCCTCCTCGTCGATCGCCTGCGTCGCCTGCAGAAGGCCGGCGTCCTGGAGAAGGTGCGCTATCAGGAGCGCCCCGTGCGGGAGGAGTACCACCTCACCGAGATGGGCCGCGATCTCTACAGCCTGGCCCTGATGATCATCCGCTGGGAGAAGCGCTGGTTCTACGATCCAGCCAACCCGGCCCATCGCCTGGCGCACGGCTGCGGCCGCGAGTTCACGCCGGAGTTCCGGTGCCGGTGCTGCGGCGAGCTGGTCGGCCCGCGGGACGTCTGGGTGGAGGAGGGGCCGGGCGCGGGCCTCGAACCGTCCCTGCCGCCCCGCGCCCAGCGGCGCTCCACCGTGCCCGCCGACGCCCTGAACCAGGGAAACCCGATGCTGGACCGGGCCTTCCAGGTGCTGGGCGACCGGTGGACCAGCCATGTGATCGCCTCGGCCTTCCTGGGGCGGCGGCGGTTCAACGACTTCCAATCGGCCCTGGGCGTGGCGCCCAACATCCTGGCCGACCGGCTGTCCCGCCTGGTCGACCTGGGCGTGCTGCGCAAGGAGCTCTACCAGCAGCGCCCGGACCGCTGGGAATACCGGCTGACCGACGAGGGTCGCGACCTCTACCCGCTCATCGCCGAGCTGAACCGCTGGGGCGACCGCTGGCTGGACGGCGGCAAGGGGCCCCCGCTGATCACCCACCACCGGCCCTGCGGCCACGTGCTGGAGGGCAAGATCACCTGCGACCAGTGCCACGAGGAGGTCACGGCGTTCGACGTGACTCCGGCCCTGGGCGGCTAGCCCTATCCGGCGACCGGCCGGGAGATCATCTCCTGGACCTCGGGCGTCATCGGCTTGCCGGCCTTCATGTCGGCGCTGATCCGGCCGTCGAAGTACTCGCGCCATTCGCTGACGAGCAGCCCACGGAACTCCAGGCTGCCGGCGTAGGGGATGGCCACGTGCTGGCCGGTGGTCAGGCGGAACTCGTCGACGCCCTCCATGAAGAGCCGCGTCCGGTTCTCGGCGTGGTCGAAGATCCGCCAACGGTTGCTGCCGGGCTCGATCACCGCCTTCATCCTCTGCAGGGCCTCGCGCATGGCGGCCTTGCCACGGATGGCGGGCGCGTAGCCGGACGAGTTGCGCCAGACGATGTCGTCCGTGACGTGGGCCAGGACGCCTTCGACGTCCTGCTGCTTCCAGGCGGCGATGATCGCCTCGAGGACGGGATAGAGGCGCGGCATGGGGGTCTCCTCGGCGAGGGTGGGGCCGGCCGCCAAGGTCCCCGTGGCAAGGGTCCCCGTGGCGAGGGCGCCGGCGGCGGTCAGCAGGGTGCGGCGGTCGAGGGGCATCGGGGGGATCATCCAAGGCTGGGGCGGTCGAGCAGCTCGGCCACCTGGCGGGTGAAGGGGCGGCCGGCCTTCTGGTCGGCGGCGACGCCGAGATCCACGTAGTCCCGCCAGCCCACGATGAGGTCGCCGCGGAAGTCGAGCACGCCGGCGTAGGGGGTGGCGACCCGATGGCCCTCGGGCGTGCGGTAGTCGTCGACGCCTTCCACGAAGAGGCGGTCCTCGGTCTCCGCATGGGCGAAGATGCGCCACTCCACGCCGTGCATGTCGGCCAGGAAGCGCTCCAGCAGCTTGCGGGCGGCGGCCTTGCCGCGCACCGGCGGCAGGGCGGCGGCGGCGTAGTGCCAGACGATGTCGTCGGCCATGAAGCCCAGCACGCGCTCCGTGTCCCGGGCCTGCCAGGCCTCGATCACCTGCGTGAGGATTGCGAAACGGCGGCCCATGGAACGCTCGCACGGAAAAAGGAAGGGCCGGGCGGCTCGCGCCGCCCGGCCCAGGGGTGCGCCTAGAAGGACGCCGACAGTTCGATCCCGTAGGTGCGGGGATTGCCGAACGACGACATCTCTTCCTGGAAGAACGGGATGATGTTGGTCCGGTAGACGGTGTTGGCGAGGTTCTTGCCGTAGACCGAGACGCTCCAGGGCCTGTCGGGCGGGGTCAGGGTGATCCGGCCGTCCAGGATGCCGTAGCTCTCTTCCCAGGTGGTGTTCTCGGGCGCCCAGGGCATCTTGCCCTGGTAGCGATAGCTGAGGCGGGCCGAGAGGGCGTCCTCCCAGGAGCCGACGCCGGTGGTGACCTCGGCGCCGATCGCGCCCTGCCACCGGGGCGTCCGCTGCATGCGGTTGCCCGAGTTGTCCACCCCGGCGAAGACGAAGGTGTCGTACTCGGCGTGCACGTAGCTGCCGCTGGCCCAGGCGCGGAGCCAGCGGGTGGGGGCCACCTGCACGTCGGTCTCCACGCCCTTGATCGTGGCGCCCGGCGCGTTGCTGATCACGTTGCACAGGCAGGAAGCCAGCGTCTGCTGAACCTGCAGGTCCTTGTACTTCATGTAGAACACGGCCGTGTTCCAGCGGACCTGGCGGTCCATGAACTCGGTCTTGTAGCCGGCCTCGTAGTTGGTGACCGTCTCGGGATCGTAGGGCGTGGCGGCGGCGAAGGCGTTGGAGGCGCTGTTCTGGAAGCCGCCGCCCTTGAAGCCCTTCGAGACCGTCAGATAGGCCATGTTCTGGTCGTCGGGCGTCCAGCGCAGGGTGGCCTGCGGCGTGAGCTCCTTCCAGGAATCTCCATACGGCGTGGCGAAATTGGCGGTCAGCGGCGTGAGCGGGGCGGTGTCGTTCGGATTCAGCCGGTCGCCCGTGGCGACGATGATGCCGCGCTGGAAGCCGTACTTCTTGTCCTTGGTGTAGCGGGCGCCGACGTCGAGCTTCAGGGTGTCGGTGATCTTGAAGCCCACCTGGGCGAACACCGCCAGGTCGCGGTTGTGGCCGTGGTCGTCCCAGTGGCTCTCGCCCGAGAGGGTCGGCAGGACCGTCGATTCACCCCAGTAGCGGTTGTACTGGTGGACATTGGTCTTCTGGTAGTAGGCGCCGACCAGCCAGTCGAGGCGGCTTTCGGTGTTGGTCGAGGCCAGCCGCACCTCCTGCGAGACCTGGTTCATGCCCTCGATGAAGTTGACCGGCTCGGCGAAGAGCAGGGGCGCGGCCACATTGTAGCCGTTGGCCGGGCCGAGGCCCGTCTGGTCGTACAGCGTGAACGAGTGGTTGTGGCGGTAGCCGGTGACGCTGGAGAAGCGAATGGTCTCGGTGAGGTCCTTATCGACCTTGCCGATGATGCTGTAGGTCTCGTGCCGCGCGCCCTGGGGCGTGGGGGCCACGTCGCCCTTGAACAGCGGCCAGATCGGCAGGCTCTCGTCGCGGTCGAGGCCGCCCGGCCGGCGCGCGTCGATCAGCGCGCGGGTGCCGGACCACGGCGTGAAGCTGGCCGGCAGCGTCTTGCTCTTCAGGCCGACGCGATGGATGCCGTCGTTGCTGTCCTTGGCGTAGTCCACGATCAGCTGGGCGCGCAGGTCGCCCCCGTCCGGCTGGTAGAGCAGCTGGGCCCGGGCCTGGGTGGAGTCGAGGTTCTCCAGGTCGGTGTTGTGGAGGATGTCCTTGTAGTAGCCGTCGTGGTTGATGGTCTGGAACGACACGCGCCCCGCCAGGCCCTCGGCGATCGGGCCGGTGATGTAGCCGTTGGTCTGCCGCAGGTCGTAGTTGCCGAGGGCGACGGTGACCTTGCCCGAGGCGTCGAAGCTCGGGGCGTTGCTGATGATGTTCACCGCCCCGCCGGCCACGTTCTTGCCCAGCAGCACGCCCTGCGGCCCGCGCACCACCTCGACCCGCGAGATGTCGTAGAAGGCCGAGTTCAGGTTGCCGGAGCGGCTCACGTAGACGTCGTCGACGAAGGTCGAGACCGACTGGTCGGCGGTGGGCGAGCTCAGGCGGGTGTTCACCACGCCTCGGATGTTGATCTCGAACGCCTGCGGCGAGTTCGCCGTGAACGAGATGCCGGTCATGGTGTTGGCCAGGTCCTGGAGCGTCAGGACGCGGTCCTTGACCAGGGTGGCGCCGGTGACGGCGGTGATCGCCAGGGGCGCGGTCTGGACGTTCTCCTCGCGCTTCTGGGCGGTGACGATCAGCTCCTCGAGCTGTGCGGCGGGTGCATTGTCGGCCGCCAGGGCCGGCGCCGCCAGGCCCATTCCGGCGAGCAGGGCGATAGCAGAAGTGGTGTGCTGAAGTTTCACTGTGATCTCCCCCTTGGCCTCGCCTTGCGATGCGAGGTCCCTTTGCATTGGTCCATCGACGGGACGGACGTCGGAAACGGAGGGTGTCGCGGCTGGCGGCGCGCTTTTTTTGGAGAGTGCGGGCGTCGCGGGGACGGCTTGCATAACGTCATCGACGCGATGCGGACATCCGCCCACGCAGAGGCGTCACACCCTCAGGCGCTCCAGCTCACATCCTCCCGATTACTTGTTCTGTTTCTGTAGTTTACTGGTTCGAGCGTAGGCGTACGGTTTGCGTCTCGTCAAGCAAGTCACATTCTCCGCGAGCCGGCTCCTGAGGCCTTTCGGACCGGGCGGCGGCTACGGATGAAAGCAGCAGAAAAGGACTTGCCAGCAGTTCGTACGGTTATGCAAGTTAAAAGACATTCAGGGTGGGAGACACCGGCGATGGCCACGAACTTGACCGACGAACAGAAGATCGCGCTGGGCCGGGAGATGGCCGAGGCGTGGCGCGCCATGGACTGGCGGAAGGTGGCCGACATGTTCGCGCCCGACGGCGTGCTGCACTCGATGATGGTGGAGCCGGTGGTGGGCCGCGAAGCCGTCTACAAGCGCGTGGCGGGCCTGGCGGACGGGCTGGAGCGGATCACGCTCCAGATCCACCATATCGGCGTGATCGACGGCCTGTTGTTCATGGAGCGCACGGACGAGTTCACCATCCGCGGCAAGGCCGGGTCCGCGCCCGTCGTGGGCGTGCTCGAGTTCGACGGGCCGCTCATCAGGACCTGGCGCGAGTACTACGACCGGGCGCACCTCCTGAAGGCCATGGGCCTCGTGGAGGACTTCGACGCCAAGACGCGCTGACCCAAGCCGCCGCTCCCGCGGCGGCCTCGTCCGGGCCGCGCCTAGCGGCCGAATGGGCGAAGCTCGGCCGAACGCGCGGAGTCCAGGTACTCGTCGAGACGGGTGATCCGGCCGTTCTCGACCTTCACCACGACGCAGGCGTCCATGGCCCAGCGCCGGCCGTCCGGCAGGGTGGCCTCCAGCACGTGCTGCTGCAGGAAGCCGTCCGGCAGGGCCTCGCGGCGCAGGACGCGGTAGTTGCGGTCGGGGAGGGTGCGGATGAACCAGTCCAGCACCTTCATGTTCTGGTCGACGGTCTGCTCGATCCCGTCGGTGTTGTGCCAGAGCTTGGCGTCGGGGGCGTAGCAGGCCCGGACGGCGGCGGTGTCGCCCGCCTGGATCGCCGAGACGAACCGTTCGGCGAAGTCGAGGTGTTCCTGAGGCGTCATCGGGCGCGCTCCTATCGGCCGGTGGTCACGCGCTCGCCCGAGAGCGAGCGGCGCATCTGCAGTTCGAAGCCGGCCGGATCGCGCGCCAGGTTGGCGCGCACGTCGATGGCCATGAAGTCGGTGTCCACTTCGGTCGCGCCCTTGCGGATGGCCTTCAGCCCGGCCTCGGCGATCGTCGCCGGGGTTTCCTTGAAGCCTTCCACGTGGCTGGCCATGCGGGTGTCGACCGAGCCCACGATCAGCGCCGTGACCGAGGTGTTCTGGGCCGCCAGCTCGGCGCGCAGGCAGGTCGACATCGCGCGGCCCGCGAACTTCGAGGGGCTGTAGCCGCCCATGCCGGGCACCGCCACGATGCCGCCGGCCGACAGCACGTTGGCGATGGCGCTTTCCTTGTGGCGGGCGAGGATCGGCGCGAAGGCCCGGCACATGGCCAGCGGGCCGAAGTAGTTGACCTCCATCTCGGCGCGGGCCGCCGAAAGGTCGGGGGCCTTGAGGAGCGTCTGCATCGCGAAGAGGCCGGCGTTGTTCACCAGGATGCTGACGTCCTGGCATTGCGCGGCGGCCGCCTCGATCTGCTCGGGCTTGCTGACGTCCAGCGCGACGGCGACCACCCGCGGGTCCTCGTCGACGAGGTGGCGGGCGTTGGCCACGTCGCGCGCGCCGACGTAGACCTTGGCCGCTCCGGCCGCCAGGAACGCGCGCACGAAGGCCTCGCCGATCCCGCGGTTGCCGCCCGTGACGAGGGCGACGCTGTCCTTGATCTCCATGGTGTCCGCCCTCAGCCCGCGATCAGGCCGTCGCGGATGAAGGCGCGGTCGGCCCAGACGGAATGGGTGCCGCTGGAGATCTTGTGGGGCAGGGCGATACGGCAGACGGGGCCCGCGTCGAAGCGCTTGCAGTCGATGAGGATGCACTCCGAGGTCTGGTTGTTCTCGTCGATGATGAAGCTCACCAGATAGCCGTCGTCCTCGTCCCTGGCGCCGATGCGCGGCGCGAACGGCGACTCGCTGGCGTAGCGGCCCTCGGGCAGGGTCACCTCCCAGGACTCGCCCGTCTCCAGGTCGTGCTTCACGAAGCCCTTGAAGAGGAACCAGCCCGGCTTGGTGGTCGTGGAATAGGCGTAGCGGTACGGCTTGCCGGCGTAGCGCTGGTTGAACATCCCGAACTCCAGGATGCGGTCGTCCAGGTGGCGCTCGACGGTCTCGCCGGTCTTCAGGTTGAAACGCCAGCGGTGCAGCTTGGGCCGGAAGCTGTGCTCGTCCAGGAAGGCCATCATGTGGCCCAGGCCCTCGGGCGCGTCGGGCAGCGGCCGGGGCGTGGGGTTCTCCTGGAAGTAGCCGTCCATGACGATCTCGTCGCCGTCCTCGTAGGCGTTCAGGAAGTGCAGGACGTAGGTCGGGTCGGCCTCGAACCACTTGATGTCCGACGGCTGGCCATAGCGCGGGATCACCGCGAACCGGGACGGAAGGCCGGGGTGCAGGCGGACCGCGTGGACGTTGCGCTTCAAGAGCTCCTCGTCCCAGAACACCGGCAGGTCGTTGAGGATCGAGTAGTTGGCGGTGAACGCCATGTCGTGAGGCAGGCGCGGCCCCGGCAGCGCCACCGGCACGTAGTGGACCAGCTTCCCGTGCCGGTCGACCACGCCGTAGTGCATGTAGGGCGCGTACTTCGAATAGTTGAAGAACAGCAGCTCCCCGGTCGCCTCGTCGATCTTGGTGTGGGCCGAGACGCCGTCGAGCGGCGCCCAGCTCGCGACGCCGCCCTGCTCCAGCGTCTCGGGATCGAGCCAGTAGGCCTCGCCGCACTGGTAGAAGGTGGAGACGATCCGCCCGCCGTGGATGACCACGTCGGTGGAGGAGGCGTCCTTGAGCCCGCCATGGGCCCCGAAGCCCGGGCGCAGCGACACGCCCGGCCCGTCCGCCAGCCCGCCCCACAGCGCATGTCCGGCCTCCTGCTCGGCCTCGAAGCCGCGGGTGCGCACGAAGCGGTTGCGGTAGTCGGCCCTGCCGTCCTTGAAGCTGATCATGTGCAGCATCCCGTCGCCGTCGAAGGGATGGTGCCGGCCCAGCGGCTGCTGCGCGGGGTTCTCGGTGTTGCGGACGTAGACGCCGTCGATGTCCGCCGGGATGGCGCCTTCGATCACCTCCAGGTCGGTGGCGTTCACCTCCTCGTGCTGGGGGGTCCACGGACCGCTCAGGTAGGGGTGGTTGCTCGGAAGCAGCGAGACCCGCACCGGCGGCAAGCGCTCCATCTTCATCTGGCTCTCCGAAGGCTCGATCGGCGGCCGGATCGGCGCGCCCTTGCATTCAGCCTAGCACCATGGTCTTGTTGTGCAAGTGACTAGTGACGGCGCCGCGAACGGGCGGGAGCCGGAGCATGGAGAGCCCCGTCCGGGGCGGGGGGAATCATGAAGACGTTCACGATGGCTGTTGCGGCGCTGGCCCTGCTTCTCGCGCCGGCGACGGCGCTCGCCGCCGACACCGACGCCAATGTCGACGCTGGCCGCATCGCGGTGGTGAAGGAGATGATCGCCGCCTGGAAGGCCGCCGACTGGCGCAAGGTGGGCGACCTGTTCGCCGAGGACGGCGTGCTCCAGTCGATGATGCAGGAGCCGGTGAAGGGGCGCGAGGCGATCTACCGGCGCATCGCCGCCCTGGGCGCCGGCGCGCCGGACGGCGTCATCCTGGACGTCTCGCACATGGGGGTGATCGACGGCCTGGTGTTCATCGAGCGGGTGGACCGCTTCACCTACAAGGGCAAGCCGGGCGCGGTGCCGGTGGTGGGCGTGCTCGACGTCCAGGGCGGCAAGGTGAAGGCCTGGCGCGAGTACTACGACCGCGCCCAGCTCCTGAAGGAGATGGGCGTCTCCGAACATTAGATCCGTTCGAGGACCACGGCGGCGCCGACGCCGACTCCGCCCGTGGCGACCGCCAGGCCGGTCGCGGCGTCGAGCTGGGCCATGTCGTCCAGCAGGGTCGTGGTCAGCACCGCGCCCGTGGCGCCCATGGGATGGCCCATGGCCAGATGGCCGCCGTTGGGATTCACCCGGTCCATGTCGGGAGCATATCGGCGCTCGAACAGCGCGGGCACTGCGGCGAAGGCCTCCATGAACTCCACGGCCCCCACGTCCTTGAGGTCGAGGCCCGCCCGCCCGAGCGCCTGCTCCATGGCGCTGTAGCCGGCGGTGAGCTGCAGCACCCGGTCGCCCGCGGTCTCGCCGAAGGCGCGGATCCTCGCGAGCGGCGTCAGGCCCAGCGCGCGGCCGGCCTCGAGCGCGCCCAGCAGGATCATCGCCGCCCCGTCCGAGATCGGCGGGCAGTGGGCGACCGAGTGCAGATGCTTGACCTCGGACAGGTCCGGCCGGTGGGCCAGCAGGATGTCGTCGTAGCCGGCGGCGCCGGACGCGGCGAACACGGGGCCGAGCTTGGCCAGGGCCGCCCCGTCTCCGAAATCGCGGATGTTCTCGTCGCGGGCCAGGACCACCTGGCCCTCGTCGCCGGTGACCGGGATCACCCGGCCGTCGTAGCGCCCCGCCGCCCAGGCCGCGGCGGCCCGGCGGTGGGAGCGGAGGGTGACGGCGTCCATCTCGGCGCCGGTCACCCCCTCGACCGTCGCCAGGAGGTCGGCGGCCAGACCGACCGGCGCCCAGCCCATCCGCGCCGCCATGCCCATGTCGGTGTAGAAGTCGGCCTCGTCGGCCAGGAAGGGCGTCTGCGACATGCTCTCGACGCCGCCGGCGAGAGCGAGACCGACCTCGCCGCATTCCACCCGCCGCGCGGCGTCGGCGAGGGCGCTGAGGCCCGAGACGCAGAAGTTGTTGATCGTCAGGCACGCGACCTCGTCCGGCAGCCCCGCCTGGATGCGCGCGGAGTGGGCGATGTGGCCGCCCTGGACGCCGGTCTGGGTGACGCAGCCGAGGGTGAGATGGCGCGCCGCGGCGATCGCCTCATCGCCGTTGCGGCGGCCCAGGGCCTGCAGCAGCTGAACGACCAGCCGGGCCGGCTTCACGCCGGCGAGGGACCCGTCCGGCCGGCCCTTGCCGCGCGGCGTGCGCACGGCGTCGAAGATGTAGACCGGCATCTCACTCCTCCCCACCCGAGTCAGTCTTGTAAACGAAGTCATCCGGATGCGGGAAGGGTGATCGGGAGTCGGGGTCGGGAGGAGGGGGGGCGACCGGCGGGTCGCTAGATCAGGCCGAGCGCCTTGAAGCTGGCCACGCCGTCGCGGCCGACGACGAGGTGGTCGTGGACGGCGATGCGGAGCGCGCGGGCGGCGTCGACCACCTGGCGGGTCATGTCCGCGTCGGCGGACGAGGGCGTGGGATCGCCCGAGGGGTGGTTGTGCACCAGGATGACGGCGCTGGCCGACAGCTCCAGGGCCCGGCGGACCACCTCGCGCGGATAGACGGGGGCGTGGTCGACGGTGCCGCGGTTCATCACCTCGTCGGCCACGAGCTGGTTCTTCTTGTCGAGGAAGAGCACGCGGAACTGCTCGCGGCTCTCGTGGGCCAGGGCGGTCTTCACATAGGCCAGCAGGGCCGACCAGGACGAGATCACCGGCCGGCGGGCGACCTGTTCCTTCGCCGTCCGGAGGCTCGCCTCGTGCAGCAGCTTGAGGTCGAGGGCGACGGCCTCGCCCACGCCCTTGACCGTGCGCAGCTCCTCGGGCGCGGCGCCCAGGACGGCGCCCAGGGACCCGAAGCGGGCCAGCAACTGCTTGGCCAGCGGCTTGACGTCCTTCTTCGGGATCGAGCGGAACAGGAAGAGTTCGAGCAACTCGTAGTCCGGCAGGGCCGAAAGCCCGCCGGCGACGGCGCGGTCGCGCAGCCGCTCGCGGTGGCCGAGATGGTGGGGCTTCTCAGCGGCCTGCGCGTCGGGGATCGCCGCCCAGAGATCGGGCAGGCCGGAGGCGTCCTCGATGCCGGGCAGGCTGCGCATGGGAAGCGAATGTTCCCCATGCGTTCCGGTTTGGCAAGCCTAGTTGTAGGAGACGGTGACCGTGAACGAGCCGGTGTAGGAGCCGGTGGGCGTGCTGTTGCTGATGGTGAGCTGGCCGCCGATCCCGAAGCTGGAGGTTCCCGTGGTCCCGGCCGAGCCGCTGAGCGCGCCGCCGCCCGAGGTGGCGTTCAGGTTCACCTGGATCGGGTCCTGATTGCCGTTGCGCATCAGATTGAAGTTGCCGGGATAGCTGATGCTGAAGTTCAGGCCTCCCTCGCCGCTGACGGTGAAGGTGGCCCGGGACGGGGCCGGGGCCGGTCCATTGGCCATGGCCTGGACGTTGCCGGTGACGCTGCGCGCGCCCGTGGAGGCGTTGATGATGACGTCGCCCGCGCCCGAGGCCGGCCGCATCACCGTGCCGAACGACAGGTCCGAGCCCTTGGTGAGGGTGATCGGCTGGAAGATGGCGATGCTTCCGCTGACCGATTGGTTCGAGGTCGTCTGGGCGCTGGCCGCGCCGGCGAACGCCGAGGCCAGGAGGGCTCCGGCGAGGACCTTCAGGGGCTTCGGCAGGCTTCGCAGCATGGACGGTCTCCGCGGACGTCCCGATTTGAGCGGGGCGCAGCTTGGCCATAGTCGGTTGCCGTCGCGGCAGCAAGTTCCGCGCCAAGTCGTGGCCCCGGTCGGTTACCCAGGACGGGCGTTCTTCCCAGCCACGTGAAAGATATCGAGGTGACCGGCGCCAGTAACAGGAGCCCATATCGAGCCAAGGAAGAACGCGGGTTTCTGAGATCATCCGGACGCGAACTGTCCCCGTCGGGGAGTCAGCCGGCGGTCACCTTGCTGGCGTCGCCGTCCGAATTGCGGTGGATCTACGTGTTGTAGGGATCGGAGCCCGCGACGACATCGTGGTGCCGGACGTGCTCCGGCCGGTCGAGCAGGAAGCGGTCGTCCTCGGGATAGTAGACGGCGATCTCGGGGTTCGGGCCGGCGAAGCCGTGGACCGCGTCCATGCCCGTCCACCACGAAAGGGTGGTGACCTCGGAGGTCCCGTCGCCCAGGTCGCGGAAGACCATCTGCCAGCCGAGGTTGCCCGGGGTGGCGAGGTAGGCCTGCCCGCCGGTGACCTCGATGTAGGCGGCGTATTCCGCGCGGTCCACGGTCCTGATCCGTCCGGTCCAGGTCCGCAGGATCATGGGATCAGGCGCCCTGGATCGGCGGCTTGAAGAGGCCGGCCGGCGACAGGGTGAAGATCTCGACGCCGTCCTCGGTGACGGCCACCGAATGCTCGCACTGGGCCGACAGGGACTTGTCGCGGGTGACCGCCGTCCAGCCGTCCGAGAGCAGCTTCACCGGGTGCTTGCCCAGGTTCACCATCGGCTCGATGGTGAAGAACATGCCGGGTTTGAGGAGCTCGCCCGAGCCCTTCTGGCCGAAGTGCAGGATGTTCGGCGCGTCGTGGAACACGCGGCCCAGGCCGTGGCCGCAGAAGTCGCGCACCACCGAGCAGCGCATGCTCTCGACGTAGGACTGGATGGCGTGGCCGATGTCGCCGGTCCGGGCGCCGGGCTTCACGGCCGCGAGGCCCCGCTCCAGGGCCTCGTAGGTGATGTCGACCAGGCGGCGCGCGCGCGGCGCCACCTCGCCCACGCCGTACATGCGCGAGGTGTCCCCGTGCCAGCCGTCCACGATGACGGTGACGTCGATGTTGGCGATGTCGCCCTCGCGCAGCACGCGTTCGCCCGGGATACCGTGGCAGACGATGTGGTTCGGGCTGATGCAGACGGTCTTGGTGTAGCCCCGGTAGCCCAGGCAGGCGGGCAGGGCGCCGTGGTCCAGGATGAACTCGCGGGCCAGGTCGTCCAGCGTCTCGGTCAGCACGCCGGGCACGACGTGGGGCGTCAGCATGTCGAGGCATTCGGCGGCCAGGCGACCGGCCTTGCGCATGCCCTCGAAGTCTTCGGCCGTGTGCAGCTTGATCTGGCCGGTGCGGTATTCGCCGTCGAGAATGTCGGTCATCAGGGGTGCTCCAGGGGCCTATGTGACGACCCGGAGCCGAAAGTTCAACGCCTGCGGCGAAGCGCGGCGACCGTCTTGGCGGCCGGGAAGGGGCGTGCGAGCGTCCGGCGAGTCATTTCCGGGGGGATATCCATGCGTATCGCGAAACTCGCGGCGGCGGCCGCGCTGTTCGCCCTTTCCGCCGGGGCTGCGCTGGCCCAGGCGCCCGTTCCGCCGAAGCCGGCCAAGCGTCCGCACGCCGTCGAGGCGCCGGCGGGGACCCGGAACGACGAATATTACTGGCTGCGCGACGACACGCGGAAGAACCCGGAGGTGCTCGCTCACCTGGCGGCCGAGAACGCGTACGCCGACGCCGTGCTGGCGCCGGTGAAGCCGCTGAAGGAGACGCTGTTCAGCGAGATCCAGGCGCGGGTGAAGCCGGACGACGCATCCGTCCCCTACCGCCAGCGCGGCTACTGGTACGCCTCGCGCTTCGAGGCCGGGAAGGACTATCCGGTCGTCGCCCGCCGCAGGGACGCGCCGGGGAGCTCCGAGGAGGTGCTGCTCGACCAGAACGCGATGGCGCAGGGCAAGGGCTTCTTCCAGGTCGGCGCCTGGGTCGTGAGCCCGGACAACCGCCTGCTGGCCTGGACCGAGGACACGGTGGGCCGCCAGCAGTTCGTCCTGAAGGTGAAGGACCTCGCCACCGGCCAGGTGTCCGAGGAGGGCGTGTCCAACATCGAGCCCGACCTCCTGTGGGCCGAGGACAACCGCACCCTGCTCTACATCGAGAAGGACCCGGTGACCCTGCTGTCGAAGCGGGTGAAGGCCCATGTGCTGGGCGCGCCCGCCGCCGCCGACCGGCTGGTCTATGAGGAGCCGGACGACGCCTTCTACATCAACCTGCACCGGACCAGGTCGGACAGGTACCTCTGCATCTTCCTGTGGAGCACCACGGCCAACGAGGAGCGCTGCGCCCCGGCGGCCTCGCCCCAGACCTTCGCGGTGGTGGCGCCACGCGAGAAGGACCACCTCTATCAGGCCGACCACCTGAACGGCCGCTGGGTGATCCGCACGAACTGGCGGGCGCCGAACTACCGCCTCGTGACGCAGGCCGACAGCCAGCCCTTGGGCGACAAGGCGCGCTGGACCGACCTCGTCCCCCACAACGCCGACGTGTTCATCGAAGACGTCCGGCTGTTCGACCGCTTCACGGCCATCGAGGAGCGTTCGGGCGGGGTGAAGCGGCTCAGGCTGCTCAAGGCCGACGGGAGGTCGCAGTTCGTGGCGGCGGACGAGCCCGCCTACACCATGGGCTTCGGCGACAACGCCGAGCCGGACGCGACCGCCCTGCGCTACACCTACACGTCGCTGACCACGCCGCTGACGACCTACGACCTCGAGGTGGCGACCGGCAAGCGGACGCTGCTGAAGGTGACGCCGGTGATCGGCTACGACGCCAGCCAGTACGTGACCGAGCGGGTCTGGGCGCCGGCCCGCGACGGGACCAAGGTCCCCGTCTCCCTGGTCTACCGGAAGGGCTTCAAGCGCGACGGGACCGCGGCGCTCTACCAGCACGGCTACGGCAGCTACGGCTCGTCGACGGACCCCGAGTTCAACCTGGCGGCGGTCAGCCTGCTGGACCGGGGGGTGGTCTATGCGATCGCCCACGTGCGCGGCGGCCAGGAGATGGGCCGGGCCTGGTACGACCAGGGCCGGTTGCTGAACAAGGTCACCAGCTTCACCGACTTCATCGACGTGACCCGGCATCTGGTCGCGCAGAAGTACGCCGCGCCGGGGCGGGCCGCCGCCATGGGCCGCTCGGCGGGCGGCCTGCTGATGGGGGCGGTGACCAACATGGCGCCCAAGGACTACCGCGCCATTGTCGCCCAGGTGCCGTTCGTGGACGTGGTGACGACCATGCTGGACGAGACCATCCCGCTGACCACCAACGAGTTCGACGAGTGGGGCAATCCGAAGGACCCGGCGGCCTACCGCTATATGCTGGCCTATTCGCCGTACGACAACGTGAAGCCCACGGCCTATCCGGCGATCTACGTCGGCACGAGCCTGTGGGACAGCCAGGTGCAGTACTACGAGCCCGCCAAGTGGGTGGCGCGGCTTCGGGACAACACCACCAGCGGCCAGCCGATCGTCTTCCGGGTGAACATGGAGGCCGGCCACGCGGGCAAGTCGGGCCGCTTCGGGCGCTATGGCGAGACGGCCGAGTTCTACGCCTTCGTGCTGGACCGGCTGGGGGTGAGGTAGGCCGTGGAGGTCGAGCCCGGCAACACGCTGGAACTGCTGAGCCAGCCGCAGGGGCCGGTGGTCATCCGGGGGCGGGGCAACGTGCTGCGCGTCGGGCGCAACGTGGCGCTGCGGGCCAGCCTGTGGATCGCGGGCGACGGCTCGACCATCGAGATCGGCGACGGCTGCGAGCTGGGCGGGACGCTGCACGTGGTGCGGGGCGGGGCCACCGTCCGCATCGGCGCCCGCACCCTGGCGGGAGACGCCGCCATCGCCCTGCACGAACCGGGCGAGATACTGATCGGCGCCGACTGCATGATCTCGAGCGACGTGCGGATGGACGTCTCGGACATGCACCCGATCTACGACCGCCGCACGGGCGAGCGGCTGAACCCGCCCCGGCCGATCCACATCGCCGACCGGGTGTGGGTGGGCTCCAGGGCCCTGGTGCTGAAGGGCGCGCGGATCGGCGAGGGCGCGATCGTCGGCGCGGGCGCCATGGTGGTGGGGCGGGTTCCGGCCGGCTGCATCGTCGCGGGCGTCCCGGCCAAGGTGATCCGGCGGGATGTGGTCTGGCGCCCCGAGCTGGAGGGGCCGTCCGGCCGGCCGCTGGCCACCAAGGTGCGGCCGATGAGCTTGCGCGCCCGCCTGCCGCGCTGGCTGCCGCTGCACATGGCGAGGCCCTTCCCGGGCGCGCCGCCGGCTCGGGAGCCCAGCTTCGCCGAGGCCCTGGGCCAGCCGCTGTCGGACCTGCCGCCCGGCGCGACCGCGCGGCTGGCGCGGCGCGAGGGCTTCCCGGCGTTCTCGCTGGACGGGATCGGGGCGGCGTTCGATCCGCTCAACCGCCAGCCGGCGCGGACCTCGGGCGTAGCGCCCATCGAGATCCGGGGCTTCGCCTTCGACCAGATCGCCATGGCTCCGTCGCCGGCGGTGGACGTGGTGATCGACGGCGTCCCCTACGCGGCCCGGCACGGCCGCTGGCGGGTGGACGTGGCCGACAGCTACGGCGACCAGGCCCTGGGCGACAGCGGCTTCTCGCTGGTGCTGGCCGCCCGCGCCCTGGCGCCGGGACCGCACACCGCGGCGATCCGCGCCGTCAGCGCCGACGGCAAGGGTTATTACGAAGCGCCGACGGTCCCCTTCGAGGTGGAGTGAGGCTCAGCGGGCCCAGGGGATGCGGCGGGCGATCTTCACGCGCGTCTCGCCGATCTCGCATGCATAGGCCAGCACTTCCACGCCCGCGTCGGCGGCCTCCTCCAGGGTGCGGGCGAAGACGGGGTCGAGGTCGGCGCAGGCGGCGAAGGCCTCGCAGTCGGTCCGCTGGATCACGAACAGCACGACGGCCCGGTCGCCGGCGGCGACCATGGCGGTGAGTTCCCGCAGGTGCTTGGACGAGCGGGCGGCCACGCAGTCGGGGAATTCGGCCAGGCCCGCCTCGCGCATCAGGTGGCAGTTCTTCACCTCCAGCCAGAGCCGCGGCGCGGCGGCGTCCAGCGGGTCCTCCAGCAGGAAGTCGACGCGGGAGTTCTCGCCGTAGCGGACCTCGCGGCGGTGGGTCGCGTAGCCCGCGACCTCGGGGATGGCGTCCGCCGCCAGGGCCTCGGCCACCAGGCGGTTGGGGTGGAGGGTGTTGATGCCGACGAGCCCGCCGTCGGCCTCGACCAGCTCCAGGGTGTGGGCGAGCTTGCGCTTGGGGTCGTCCGATTTCGACAGCCAGCAGGGGAGGCCCGGGGTGTTCAGGCCCAGCATGGCGCCGGGGTTCGGGCAGTGGGCGGTGAGCGCGGTCCCGTCGTCCAGCACCACGTCGGCGAAGAAGCGCTTGTAGCGCGAGACGAGGCGGCCGCGGATCAGGGGCGAGGGGAAGTCCATGGGCGGCGGATAGCAAGCCCCCGGATGACCGGCTAGAGAGTGGCCCATGAGCGAGACGACTTCCGACCGCGTGACCGCCGCGGTGCTGATCATCGGCGACGAGATCCTCTCGGGCCGGACCCAGGACACCAACCTGCGCGACATCGCCCGTTACCTGGGGGTGCTGGGGATCGACCTGGCCGAGGCGCGGACCGTGCCCGACGTGATGGAGGAGATCGTGGCGGCGCTGAACGCGCTGCGGGCCCGCTACGACTACGTGATCACCACCGGCGGCATCGGGCCGACCCACGACGACATCACCGCCGACGCGGTGGCCGCGGCGTTCGGGGTGGAGCTGGTCGAGCACCCGGAGATCATCGCCATGATGGAGGCCCGCTTCGGCGACCAGCTCAACGCGGCGCGGCGGCGGATGGCCCGCGTGCCGGTGGGCGGGGACCTGGTGAAGAACCCGGTGCAGGGCCCGCCCGGCTTCACCATCGGCAACGTGTTCGTGCTGGCCGGCGTGCCCCAGATCATGCGCGGGATGCTGGAGGACGTGGGGCCCCGGCTGCGCGGCGGGCGGCCCACGGTGTCGCGGACGGTGCGCGTCGAGGGAACGGGCGAGGGCGCTCTCGCCGCGCCGCTGGAGGCGGTGGCCAAGGCCCATCCGGCGATGTCGCTGGGCAGCTATCCGTTCTTCACGCCCGAAGGCTACGGCTCGAACCTGGTGCTGCGCGGGCGCGATCCGGACGAGGTGGCGGTCGTCGTCGGCGAACTGATCGCCACCCTCGCCGCGGCGGGGATCGGCGGCGCCCGCGAGGTCGAGGCGTGACAAAGGGGTAATTTGGCGCCCGCGCCGCGTTGTCCTATGTTTGGCCTACATCTCTGGGGAGAGTGCCATGTTGATTTCGATGCTCGCCGCTGTGGTCATGCTGGCGGACGGAACCCCGGCCGCCGCCGAGGGCGCCAAGAAGGCTGACGACGCCAACAAGATGGTCTGCAAGAGCGAGGCGGTGGCCGGTTCGCGCATGCCCAAGCGGGTCTGCGCCACCAAGGCCGAATGGGAGCAGCGCCGCCAGGACGCCAAGGATGCCCTCGACCGCGGCCAGACCCAACGGCCCCTGAACGGCACGACCGGCGACTGATCGCCCGGCGGCCGCGCCGCACCCCCGATTCGCCGTCACCGTAAAGTCACTTTGCGGATGTGGATAAGTTGTGCGCAAATGGCGGCGCTTCAGGGCGTCGGCCATAGGAGCGCCCGTGGGTGTGAAGGGCGCCAAGCGTCCTGAGCGTGTGATGGGGCGCCAGGGGTGAAGACTCTAGCCGTGATGTCCCGCAAGGGCGGGGCCGGGAAGACGACGGTCGCCGTCAATCTGACGCTGGCCGCCCGCGCCATGGGCGTGAGGGCCGTGCTGGCCGACGCCGATCCCATGCGCAGCGCCTGCGAGGTGCTGAAGGGCCGGGACGAGGCGGCCTCGCTGCTGTTCGAGACCAGCGCCGCCAAGCTGTTCGCGCTCACCCAGGCCTGCAAGCGCGCGGGCGTGGACCTGCTGATCATCGACACCCCGGCCGCGCCCGAGGCCGACGTGGCCGAGGCGGTGAAGGTGGCCGACCTGTGCCTGGCCGTGGCGCGTCCCACCTATCTGGACCTGGCCGCGGCGGTGATGTCGGTGGCGGTGATCCAGCGCCTGGGCCGCGAGGGGCTGATCGCCCTGAACCAGTGCCCGCCGGCCCGCAACGGCGTGGAACCGCCGGCTGTGCTCAAGGCGTTCGAGGCCCTGCGGTTCGCCAGCCTGCCCGTGGCCCCCATGCCGCTCCGCTCGCGCGTGGTCTACCAGACCGCCTTCGCCCAGGCCCGCTCGGTCATGGAGATGGACGGCGGCGGCGCGGCGGCGCGCGAGGTGCAGGACCTGTTCGGCCACGTCTGGCGCCAGCTCAACGGCGAAGGCCGCGCGCCCATGCGCACGGCCAACGACGACCTGGGCCGGACCAGCGCGCGCGCCGGCCTGGCCCTGGTCCCGACCGCCTAGGTCGCGTCCTTCGACAGGACGATCTTGCCGCCGGCGCCGCCGGCCTCCAGCCGCTCGTGCGCCTCGACCACCGCCTCGAAGGGCAGGACGGCGGCGATGTTGTGCTTCAGCCAGCCGTCCCGCAGCGCGCGGGTGACGTACTCGGCCGCCTCGGCGTGGGCCGCCTCGGACATCACGTAGACGAGGACGAAGCGGATCGTGGCGTCCAGGCCCACGAACGACCAGAACGGCAGCTTGGGTTCCGGCTCTACGTCCGAGGCGTAGGTCGCCACCACGCCGCGCGGCTTCAGGACCTTGAGGATGGCGTCGAGGTTGGCCCCGAAGGCCACCTCGATGATGCGGTCGACGCTGCGCTCGCCGACGGCGGCGGCCACGTCCTGGGTCTTGCGGTCGACGACGAGATCGGCGCCGGCCCGGCGGGCGACCTCGGCCTGTTCCGCGTTGCTGACGGTGGCGATGACGCGGGCGCCGCCGTGCTTGGCGAACTGGATGGCGTAGAAGCCCACCGCGCCCGCGCCGCCGGTGACCAGCACCGTCTGGCCCGTCACCGGGCCGTCGGCGAAGACGCAGCGGTGGGCGGTCATGGCCGGCACGCCCAGGCAGGCGCCGTCCTCGAAGCTGACGCCCTCGGGCAGGGGGACGGCCTTGGCGGCGGGGACCGCGGCGTAGTCGGCGGCCGTGCCGAAGGGGCGGCCGAGCTGGGTCTCGTAGAGCCAGACGCGCTGGCCGATCCGGGTAGGATCGACGCCTTCGCCGACCGCCTCGATGACGCCGGCGCCGTCCTGGTGGGGGATGATGCGGGGGAAGGGCATGACCACATTGCCGCGCGCGCCGCCCCGGCCCTTGGTGTCGGACGGGTTCACCGCCGAGGCCCGGACGGCCACCAGCACCTCGCCCGCCGCGGGCTGCGGCGTCGGCATCTCCCCGGCGACCAGCACCTCGCGCGCCGGACCCTTCTTCTCGTACCAGACCGCCCGCATCCTTCTCTCCAAGCTTGACTATGGGGCCGCTGCATTTGGGGTGGCCGGGCCGCGCCGCAAGGGCGTCCGCGCCATCATCGCGACACGCCTTCGCCGCAGATGCGAAATTTCCGTGGCGTCACCCTCTGGATTTCGGCGGTAGCGATACCCAGCTAAGGGCTGAAGCGCGGCCGCGTGGGGCGGATCGCGGAACATCCATACTTCCAGGAGTGAGCATGTCGGGATCGGTCCGTATGGCCGTGGCGGTCCCGGTGTCTCTGGTCGTCGCCGCGTGCGGCGCGAAGCGGGCCGAGCCCGTGCAGGGCCCGCCCCCCGTCACCGTGTCGGCGCCGCTGGCGCGCAAGATCGTGGACTGGGACGAGTTCGTCGGCCGGTTCGAGGCGATCGAGGAGGTGGACGTGCGCCCCCGCGTGTCGGGCTACGTCCGCTCGCTCCACTTCCAGGACGGCGACCTGGTCAAGAAAGGCCAACTGCTGTTCGTCATCGATCCGCGGCCCTACGAGGCCGCGCTGGCCCAGGCCCGGGCCGAGACCAGGCGCGCCGAGGCCGAGGCCGCGCGCGCCAAGCTTGAGCTGGGCCGAGCCGAGAAGCTGCTCGCCACCGGCTTCGTCAGCCGCTCGACCTACGACGCGCGCAAGGCCGAGTGGCAGACCGCCGAGGCCGCCGTGGGGGCCGCCCGCGCCGCCGAGCAGGCGCGGGCGCTGGACGTGTCGTTCACGAAGGTGACCTCGCCGATCAGCGGCCGGATCTCGGACCGCCGGGTGAGCGTCGGCAACCTGGTCAGCGCCGAGGGCGCGGAGCCCACCCTGCTGACCACCGTGGTCTCGCTGGACCCGATCCACTTCGCCTTCACGGGCTCGGAAGCGGTGTACCTGAAGTACCAGCGCCAGAACCGCGACGGATCGCGCCCCAGCTCGCGCTACGCCGCCAACCCCGTCGAGATCCAGCTCCAGGACGAGACGGGCTATGCCTGGCGGGGCCGCATGGACTTCGTGGACAACGCGCTCGACACCGGTTCGGGCACGATCCGCGGCCGCGCCGTGGTGCGCAATCCCGACCTCTTCCTGACGCCGGGCATGTACGGCCGGATGCGGCTGCTGGGTTCGGGCGCCTACGACGCCCTGGTTGTCCCCGACGCGGCGGTCATGGCCGACCAGTCGGACAAGATCGTGCTGGTGGTCGGCCAGGGCGACACGGTCCAGCCCCGCAAGGTGGAACTGGGCCCGCTCGTGGACGGCCTGCGGGTGGTCCGCTCGGGCCTAACCGGCTCGGACCGCGTGATCATCGAGGGCCAGCACCGGGTGCGCCCCGGCATGAAGGTCGTGGCCCGTCCGGGCCGCATCGTCGCGTCGGCGCCCACCGCTCCCAGGCCGGAGGTGGTGACCCCGCCGTCGTCCGACGCCACCACCGCCCGCGCCGCGGAGTAGGCTCGTGAGATTCTCGCGTTTCTTCATCGACCGGCCGATCTTCGCGGCCGTGATCTCGGTCATCATCGTGCTGGTGGGGGCCTTCGCCTATCCCACCCTGCCGGTGGCGCAGTACCCGGAGATCGCCCCGCCCACCATCACGGTGACGGCCGCCTATCCGGGCGCCTCGGCCGAGGTGATCGCCGACACGGTGGCCACGCCGCTGGAACAGGAGATCAACGGCGTCGAGGACATGCTCTATATGTCCTCCTCGTCCACGTCGGACGGCCTGATCACCATCACCCTGACCTTCAAGCTGGGCACCGACCTCGATAAGGCCCAGGTGCTGGTGCAGAACCGGGTGGCCTCGGCCGAGCCGCGCCTGCCCGAGGAGGTGAGGCGCCTGGGGGTGACGACCCGCAAGGCCTCGCCCGACCTCCTGATGGTCATCCACCTCTATTCGCCGGACGGCTCGCGCAGTTCGGAATACATCTCGAACTACGCGACCCTGCACATCCGCGACCAGCTCGCGCGCCTCGACGGCGTGGGCGACGCGCGCGTGTTCGGCGCCCGCGACTACGCCATGCGGGTGTGGATCGACCCCGACAAGGCCGCCGCCCACAACCTGACGGCTGGCGAGATCGTCCAGTCGCTGCGCGCCCAGAACGTGCAGGTGGCCGCCGGCGCCGTCGGCCAGCCGCCGTTCAGCGACGCCGGCTCGAACTTCCAGCTCAACATCAACACGCAAGGACGTCTCGCCGACCCGCAGCAGTTCGCCGACATCGTGCTGAAGACCGACCCCGCCGGCCGGCTGGTGCGCGTGAGCGACGTGGCCCGGGTGGAGCTGGGCGCCCAGGACTACAGCATCAACGCCTATCTCGACCGGGGGCAGCGGGCCGTCGCCATCGGCATCAGCCAGCGTCCGGGCACCAATGCGCTGGCCACCGCCGACAACGTGCTGGCGACGATCAAGACGCTCGGGAAAGACTTCCCGCCGGGCCTGAAATACACGGTCATCTACAACCCCACCGAATACGTCGCCGAGTCGATCAAGGAGGTCCGCAAGACCCTGTTCGAGGCGGTGGTGCTGGTCGTGCTGGTGGTCATCGTCTTCCTGCAGACCTGGCGGGCGGCGATCATCCCGGTGGTGGCGATCCCGGTCTCGCTGGTGGGCGCCTTCACGGTGATGGCGGGCTTCGGCGCCTCGCTGAACAACCTGTCCCTGTTCGGCCTGGTGCTGGCCATCGGCATCGTCGTCGACGACGCCATCGTGGTGGTCGAGAACGTGGAGCGGAACCTCGCCCGCGGCATGTCGCCCAAGGAGGCGGCCTACCGGACCATGGACGAGGTGGGCGGGGCGCTGATCGCCATCGCGCTCGTGCTGGTGGCGGTGTTCGTGCCCACGGCCTTCATCACCGGCATCTCGGGCCAGTTCTACCGCCAGTTCGCCCTGACCATCGCCAGCGCCACCCTGATCTCGTGCCTGGTGTCGCTGACGCTCTCGCCGGCCATGGCGGCCCTGGTGCTGCGGCCCCATCCCGAGCACCTGCCCGAGCCGCGCGGCTGGCGCGCGCCGTTCCAGATCTTCGGGCGGCGGTTCAACGCGACCTTCGAGAACCTGAGCGAGCGCTACGGCCGGCTGACCTCGCATACGGTGCGGCGGGTGGCGATCATGCTGGTGATCTACGGGGTCCTCCTGGGCCTCACCGCCTGGCGCTTCGCCGCCACGCCCACCGGCTTCATCCCGGCCCAGGACCAGGGCTACTACATCGCCGTCGTCCAGCTCCCGCCGGGCTCGTCCCTGTCGCGCACCGACGCGGTGGTGCGGCGGGTGGTCAACGAGGCGCTGGACACCAAGGGCATCGTGCACGCCGCGGCCTTCGCCGGTCTCGACGGCACCACGTTCTCGAACGCGCCCAACGCCGGGACCATCTTCCTGCCGATGACGCCGTTCGAGGAGCGGGCCAAGGAGGGCGTGAACGCCCAGAAGGTGCTCGAGGACCTCCGGGCCCGGCTAGGCGCGATCCCCGGCGCCAACGTGCTGGTGATCCAGCCGCCGCCCGTGCGCGGCATCGGCACCGGCGGCGGCTGGAAGCTGATCATCGAGGACCGCTCGGGCGCGGGCTACCGCGCGCTGGAGCAGGCCACCACCGACCTGATGATCCAGGGCAACCAGGAGAAGGAGCTGACCTCCGTCTTCACCCTGTTCAACACCTCGACGCCCAGGCTGTGGGCCGAGATCGACCGCGACAAGGCGCAGCTCGCCGGCGTGCCGCCCGAGCGGGTGTTCGAGACGCTGTCGGTCTATCTGGGCTCCAGCTTCATCAACGACTTCAACTACCTGGGCCGCACCTACCGGGTGACGGCGCAGGCCGACGCGCCGTTCCGCGACGAGCCTTCGGACATCATGCGGCTGCAGACCCGTTCGGTCAGCGGCGGGATGGTGCCGCTGGGTTCGGTGGCGACGCTGCGCGACGACTCCGGGCCCTATCGCGTGGTCCGCTACAACCTCTTCCCGGCCGCCGAGCTGCAGGGCGACACCAAGCCCGGCTACTCGTCCGGCCAGGCGCTGGCGGCGGTGGAGAAGATGGCCGACGCCCGGCTCCCCGAGGGCTTCGCCCACGAGTGGACCGAGCTCGCCTACGCCCAGAAGGAGGCCGGCAACACCGGGCCGATCGCCTTCGGCCTGGCGGTGGTGTTCGTCTTCCTGCTGCTGGCCGCCCAGTACGAGAGCGTGACGCTTCCGCTGGCCATCATCCTGATCGTGCCGATGTGCCTCTTGGCCGCGATCCTGGGGGTCAACCTGCTGGGCAAGGACAACAACATCCTGACCCAGATCGGCCTCGTCGTGCTGGTCGGTCTGGCGGCCAAGAACGCCATCCTGATCGTGGAGTTCGCCAAACAGGGCGAGGACCGCGGGCTCGACCGCTGGACGGCCGCCGTGGAGGCGGCGAGGACGCGGCTGCGGCCCATCCTGATGACCTCGTTCGCCTTCATCCTGGGCGTGCTGCCCCTGGTGGTGGCGAGCGGGCCGGGCGCGGAGATGCGCCAGGCGCTGGGCACGGCGGTGTTCTTCGGGATGCTGGGCGTGACCGGCTTCGGCCTGATCTTCACCCCGGCGTTCTACGTGCTGTGCCGCGGGCTCGGGGACCGGCTGCCGAAGCCCCGGCACGAGGCGGAGACGGCGCGGCCGGCGCCCGCGGAATAGCCTGAAGGCTTGACCTCCCTAGGGGCGCCCGCATCAAGTGCGCCGCCAGTTCAGAGGGAGGCAAGTCCATGGCGTTCAAACCGTTCGACCTGACCGGGAAGGTGGCGCTCGTCACCGGCGGCAACGGGGGCATCGGCCTGGGCATGGCCGAGGGCCTGGCCGCGGCCGGGGCCAAGGTCGCGATCTGGGGCCAGAACCCGGAGAAGAACGCCAAGGCGGAAGCGACGCTGAAGGCCCACGGCGTGGACGTCCTGGTCCAGAGGGTGGACGTGGCCGACGAGGCCGCCGTGGTCGCGGGCGTCGCCGAGGCGATCAGGACCTTCGGCCGGCTGGACTTCGTGGCCGCCAACGCCGGCGTCGGCGGCGGCGGGCCCTTCGCCGAAATGACCACCGAGCAGTGGCGGCGCGTCACCACGGTGAACCTGGACGCCGTGTTCTGGACGTTCCGGGAGGCGGCCAAGCACATGATCGCCCGCGCCGAGGCCGGCGATCCCGGCGGCTCGCTGGCGGTGACCTCGTCCACCTCGGCGATCCACGGCGCGCCGCGCAACCAGGCCTACGCCTCCACCAAGGCCGCGGTGATCGCCATGATCCGGGGCCTGGCCGTCGAGTACGCCCGCTACGGCATCCGCGCCAACGCCATCCTGCCCGGCTGGATCGCCACCGACATGACCGCCGGCCTGCAGGCCTGGGACACCTTCAACGAGAAGGCCATCGGCCGCGTGCCGATGCGCCGCTGGGGCGAGGGCGAGGACTTCTCGGGCGTGGCCGTCTACCTGGCCTCCGACGCCTCGAAGTTCCACACCGGCGACAGCCTCGTCATCGACGGCGGCTACACGATCTTCTGAGGCCTTAATCGCGCCCATGCTGACCGATCCCGTCTTCTACGCCCTCGCCGTGCCGGCGGTGGTGCTGATGGGGTTGGCCAAGGGCGGGTTCTCGGGCGTGGGCGCGGTGGCCATGCCGCTGCTCGCGCTGGCCATATCCCCGGTGCAGGCCGCCGCCATCCTGCTGCCCATCCTGATCGTGCAGGACGTGGTGGGCGTCTGGGCGTTCCGGCGCACGTGGGATCGCGGAATCCTGATGCTGATGGTCCCCAGCGCGGCGGTCGGCATCTTCCTGGGCTACCTGATGGCGGCCAAGGTTTCGGCCACGGCGGTGCTGGCGACGCTGGGGGCCATCTCGATCGCCTTCGCCGCCCACCGCCTGTGGATCGCCCGGGGCGGCCGGGTCCAGGCGCCGTCGAACGCGCCCACATGGGTGGGGGCGATCCTGGGCGCGCTGTCGGGGTTCACCAGCCAGATCGCCCACGCCGGCCAGCCGCCGTTCCAGATGTGGGTGCTGCCCAAGCGGCTGGAGCCGCCGGTGTTCGTCGGCACCAACGCCATCTACTTCGCGGCCATCAACTGGCTGAAGGTCCCGGCCTATGCGGCGCTGGGCCAGTTCACGCGCCAGAACCTCACGACCGCCGCGGTGCTCGTCCCCGTGGCCATCGCCTCGACCTTCGCCGGGGTCTGGCTGGTGCGCCGGGTCCAGGCCGAGCGCTTCTACGTGATCATCTACGGACTGATGATGCTGGTGGGCGTCCAGCTCCTCTGGGAGGCGTGGCGTTCTTAGTGGCCGCGCGTCGGACGGCGAAACCGGCGTCCACTTTCGCCTGACGCGCTCCGGTCTAGTCCGTGAAGACCACGGTCTTGCGGCCGTTCAGGAGCACCCGGTCCTCGAGATGCCAGCGGACGGCTCTCGCCAGCACCCGGCGCTCGATGTCGCGGCCCTTGCGGATCAGGTCGCGGGGATGGTCGCGGTGGCTGATGCGCTCGACGTCCTGCTCGATGATCGGGCCTTCGTCGAGGTCGGCGGTGACGTAGTGGGCGGTGGCCCCGATCACCTTCACGCCGCGGGCGTGGGCCTGGTGGTAGGGCTTGGCGCCCTTGAAGCCGGGCAGGAACGAGTGGTGGATGTTGATGCAGCGCCCCTCGAGCTTGGCCGAAAGGTCGTCCGACAGGATCTGCATGTAGCGGGCCAGCACCACGAGTTCGGTCCGGGTCTCCTGGATCAGGTTCCAGAGCCGGGCTTCCTGCTGCGCCTTGGTGTCCGCCGTGATCGGCAGGTGATGGAAGGCGACGCCCTTCAGGTCGGTGTGCGGATAGGTGGAGGCCGGGTGGTTGGAGACCACGGCGCTGATGTCCATCGGCAGCTCGCCCTGGCGCCAGCGCCAGATGAGGTCGGCCAGGCAGTGGTCCTGCTGGGAGGCCAGGATCATCACCCGGCGCCGCTCGCCGCGGTCGCGCAGGCTCCAGCGCATGGAATAGCTCTCGGCCAGGGGGGCGAAGGCCTCGCGCCAGGCGTCCGGACCGGTCTCGCCCGGATCGAACACCACGCGCATGAAGAACCGGCCGGTCTCCTCGTCGTCGAACTGCTGGGCGTCGAGGATGTTGGCGCCGCGCTCGAAGAGCAGGGTGGAGACGCGGGCGACTATGCCGGGCTGGTCGGGGCAGGAAAGCGTCAGGATCATCGCGCGGGGACCGCTCGCAGGCGAAGGGCGCACGGTCAAGCCCTTCGCATCGCGACGGCCCCGCCGCGAGGGGCTAGCGCCGCATGGCGGCGACCGCGTCGCGGGCCTCAGCCATCTCGCGCGGATCGACGACGCCGTCGTCGTCGCGGTCGGCCCGGTCGAAGAGGCTGGGCCCCTCGACGAACTCGCGGCGACCCAGGCGGCCGTCGCGGTCGGCGTCCATGGCCTGCATGAGCTGGGCCATGCGTTCGCCGCCGCCGCCGCGCCGTCGGGCCAACCGGCCGCCGCCATCGGCCTGGCTGACGAAGCCGTCGTTGTTCCGGTCGAGGCGATCGAACAGACGGTTGCGGGCGTCCCGGAACTCGGCGCGGGTGACGGCCCCGTCCCGGTTGGCGTCGGCCTCCTGGAGCATCTTCAGCGGATCGCGGCCGCCGGTCGTGGCGCAGGCGGCGGCGGGGACGGCGAGGACGAGGGCGGCGAGGATCAGCGGCAGGCGCATCGGGGTCTCCGGGAAGTCGTGGAAAGGGTTTCCGGCGCGGCCCCGTTCTGGGGGAGCTGAAGGGGCCGCGCCGGACGCGCTCGCGGGGGTGGGGGGGCTTAGTCGCGGCGCGTGTAGGTGTTGGTGCGGCTGTAGGTCTGGCCCGAGCCGGTGGTGGCGGAGCGGTTCACGGTGATCGTGTCGTCCGTGACCTGGATGTCGCCGTGGGTCGTGGCCGAGCGGCCGTTCGAGGTGGAGACGCCGCGGTCGCGGGCGTAGCCGTCCTCGGTCTTGTAGATGGTGCTCCAGCCGGTCTGGGTCGCGCCCTGGGTCCCGGTCCGGCTGCGGTTGATGCTGACCGAGCCGTCTTCGTTGCGGACCGCCGAGCCCGTGCGGGTGGCCTGGGCCCCGTTCCGCCAGGTGCGCTGGGTCGTGTTGTCGACGCGGCCGTCGCCCCAGGTGGTGTCGCGACTGGTGCGGTAGCCGTGGCCGCCGCGGCCGATCACGCCGCGCTCGGCGTAGGTGTGGCCGGGGTCGCGGTCGATCCGGCGGCCGGCCAGCGCCGGGCGGCCCAGGGGACCGTCCACGATGCGCGGGCCGGAGCGATGGCCGGCCGAGGCTTCGCCGGCCAGGGCGAGGCCGGCGGCGACGGCGGCGAGGGCGAGGGGGAGGCGCAGGGCGTTCATCGGGGGCTCCTTCGTTCGTGTCACGAGGCGAAGGTCCTCCCGCAGCGTATGCGGGGCGTGACGGCGCCGCGACGGAGCGTAACGAAGTGTATCGGGCGGCCGATCGGACTTCCCCAGCGCGCGGGGCGGCGGGAGTTTCCGCGCATGAGACGCCTGCCGCTCCTCGCCGCCCTGCTGGCGGCCCTGATCGCCGCGCCGGCCTGCGGGGCCGCGCCGACCCCTGAGCCGCTCGAGACCCTGGTCCACGACGGCCGCACGCGCACGGCGCTGGTGCACGACTACTCGGGCGGCCGGAAGGCGCCCCTGGTGCTGGTGCTGCACGGGGCGGGCGGGAACGCCGAGATCACCGCCCGGATGACCCGCTTCGACGAGATCGCTCGACGGGAGGGGTTCATCGTGGCCTATCCGAACGGGACCGGGCGCTTCCCCGACCGCTTCCTCACCTGGAACGCCGGACACTGCTGCGCCTACGCCCTGCGCGAGCGGGTGGACGACGTGGGCTATCTGTCGGCCCTGATCGACAGGCTCGTGGCGACGCGGTCGGTCGATCCTTCGCGGGTCTATGTGACGGGGCTCTCCAACGGCGGGATGATGGCCCATCGGGCGGGCATCTTCCTGTCGGACAAGGTGGCGGCCATCGCGCCCGTGATCGGCGCCGTCTTCGGGGACGAGCCGGCGCCGAAGCGGCCCGTGCCCGCGCTGATCGTGGTCGGCGCCGAGGACCGGATCATGCCGGGCGCGGGCGGGATGCCCGGCGCGGAGCTGCCGCTGCCTGCGGCGCGGACCAGGGAGGCGGCGGACCGGCCGGTCGCGCCGGCCAAGGCCCAGGCCGACTACTGGGGCCGGGCGAACGGATGCCGGACGCAGGCGACCCGGGATGAGGCCGCGGCGACGGCGATCACCTACGGCGGCTGCCGGGGCGGGGCGGAGGTGCGCTTCTACGTGGTGAAGGACAACGGCCACGCCTGGCCGGGCGGCGAGGCGGCGCGGCCGGAGGCCGACCGGCCGACACAGGCGTTCGACGCCACCGAGGTCATCTGGGAGTTCTTCCGCCGTCACCGGCTGCCGGCGCGGTAGGCCGAAGGGCGAAGATCTGGCCCAGGATGGTGGCCACGTAGACCGAGCCGTCCAGCCCGAAGCTGGTGCCCACGGTGAACATGGTCCTGCCGGGCAGGGGCACACGGTCGAGCTCGGCGCCGGTCAGCACGTCCACGACGGTCAGGTCGTTCTCCCCGCGGGCGCGGGCCACGGCGGGATAGGCGAGGCCGCCCGCGGCCTGGGCGGCGATGCTGCGGTTATCGCGCGCGTCATCGCGCCAGAGGAGCTCGGCATGGTCGCCCCGGTCGGCGATGGCCATGAGCGGGCCGCCGCCGGTCGGGATGATGATCCCCTCGGGCGAGGTGGACGGGCTGCCGCCCGAGGCCCAGCCGATGGGGAAGCGCCAGATGGCCCGCCCCGTGGCCGCGTCGATGGCGTGGACGCTGTCGAGGTTGTCGTTGACGTAGAGCCGCGTCCCGTCGGCCGTGAGGTCGGGGCTGGACCCTGAGCCGCCGGGCAGCGCGTCGTTGGTCCACAGCGGCGTGATGCGCGGGACGGGGTCCTCGGCGTACCGCATGGCGCGCAGGCCGGCCTGCTTCGCCCCCTTGTCCCAGAAGGTGAAGAAGAAGCGGCCCGTGCGCTCGTCCACGGCGATGGTGTTCGCCGCCGGGCAGTCCTCGGTCCCGCGCATGCAGGCGCGCACCGGCTGGTCGGCGCTCCTGGGATCGTAGGTCGCGCCGGGGATCAGCTCGACGGGCGGCAGGACGGCCTCGCCGGTGTCGCGGCGCAGGACGTAGATGCGGCCGATGTGGGTCACGAAGATCAGGTGGCCCTGGGGCGTGAACTGGGCCGAGAGCGTGAAGCCTGCGATGGGCGTGCGCCACAGAACCTTGCCGTCGCCGTCGAAGGCCACCATGGCCTCGTTGTCCGAGAGATAGATGCGCCCGTCCCGGTCCAGGAGGGCCGAGGACGAGACGGCGGATCGGTTCACGGCCTGCGAGCACCAGATCGTCTCGCCCGTCTTCTGGTCGAGGACATAGAGGTGGCAGCCGGGCGCGGTGGTGGTGACATAGACCCGGCCGCGGGCGTCGGTGGTGGCGCCGAGGTTGATGCTTCCGCCCTCGAACCGCCGGGACCAGGCGAGCTCCAGGTCCCGCGCGCCGGGGACGGCCAGGTAGTCGGTGTTGGCGGCGTCGGCGTGGGCGGCGGACCAGCCGGGGCCGTAGGCGGAGCCGACGGATGGCGGGGCGGGCGTGGCGCAGGCGCCGAGCACAAGGGCGGAGGCGAGGGCGGGGAGGGTCGAAGCGCGCATACCCAAGTTCTGCGACGCGCCCCCGCGTCAGGCTAGTGCCCGGGAGCATCGGCCGCCATGGCGGCCGGCTATGGGATTTTCAGGCGGCGACGTCCTGCGGCCGGGTGCTGGCGGCGGCCTTGGAGAGCTCGGCCATGGCCTTGATGAGGGGAGATTGCCAGCGCTCGGCGGTGGTCAGCATCCAGCAGGCGTAGGTGAGATCGAGCGTGGTCGACACGGGGACCAGGCGTCCGTCCGCGAGATGGTCGCGGAACAGGAACGCCGCCCCGAGCGCGATGGCGTCGGTGTCTAGCGCCCGCTGGATGATCAGGCCGTAGTCGTCGCTGACGAAGGCCCGGAGGTTGTCGGCCTGTTCGCGGTCGAGTTCGCCGGCCCATCGCTCGAGGCCGGGCAGGACGCCGGGCAGGGCGATGGGATAGCGGAGCACCTCGGCGGGGCCGGCGTCCTTCAGCTCCAGCGCCGGATGGCCCCGGCGGGCGACCAGCAGGATCTCATCCTCGAACAGCTTCTTGCGGATCAGCTCCCCGTAGCGGGCCGCATGCTCGGAATAGCCGAAGGCGATGTCCACGCGACCCTCGTTCAGCGCGCGGATCACGCCGGGTCCCGTCTCGAAGACGGTCTTCACGTTCAGCTTCGGGAAGCGCTGGGACACGCGGCGCATCAGCTCGGGCAGAGGCCTTATGCGCGTGGCCGGCCCGACGGCGATGCGGATGCGTCCCTCCTCGCCGCGGGCGAGCTGTTCCAGGTCGCGGGTGAGCGCGGATACCCCCTGCAGGAGAGTCTCGGCGCGCTGGGCGACGAAGGCGCCGTAGGCGGTGGGACGGGCCGCGCCATTGGTCCGCTCGAATAGCCGGAGGGAAAGCTGCGCCTCCAGCCGGGCGATGCTCTTGGACAAGGTGGGCTGGGCGATCTGCAGCTTGCGCGCGGCCCCGCTGAAGCCGCCGGCGCGGCAAATTTCCAGGATCTGTTCGAGATGCCGAAGCTCCATGCCTCGGGGCTATAGCATCGCGACCCGCTCATGTGGAGATTGCGACGACGCTTCGAGCTAGGGTCGTTGCGGGGAGTTATCACCGAGCGAGGGGATTCCATGGCGGCGAAGCAGGCTGCGGCGTTGTTGTTTGCGGCGTTGACGGTGGGCGGCGCGTCCTCGGCCGCCGCGGTGGACGGCGGGGCCGCGCAGCCTCCGAACGTGATCGTCATCCTGGCCGACGACCTGGGCTATGGCGATCTCTCCAGCTACGGCTCGGCGATCATCCGGACCCCAAACATCGACGCCCTGGCCGCCGACGGCGTGCGGTTCACGGAAGGCTACGTCACCCACCCGGTCTGCGCGCCGTCGCGGGCGGGGATCCTGACCGGCCGCTACCAGACGCGGTTCGGCTACGAGTTCAACCCCGTGGGCCGCGACCGCACGGGCGGCGTCTCCCTCACCGAGACCTTCGTCGGTCAGGTGATGAAGCAGGCTGGCTACCGCACGGCGATGGTCGGCAAGTGGCACCTGGGGATGGCCGAGGGCTATCACCCGATGGACCGGGGCTTCGACGAGTTCTTCGGCATGACCGCCGGCGCCTCCAGCTACATGCTGGACCTCCAGCCGGGCGACGAGGCCTATACGCCCCCGGGCTCCGAGGCCTCGGAGCGCGCCAGCACCCGCGATCCCCTGCCGGCCGACGCCACGCCCGCCCAGCGCATGGCCTATACCCGGCGGATGTCGCCGATCGAGCGGGGCAAGCAGAAGGTGGAGGTGAAGGAATACCTCACTGACGCCTTCACCGACGAGGCGGTGCGGTTCATCGGCGACAACAAGGACCGGCCGTTCTTCCTCTACCTGGCCTACAACGCGCCCCACACGCCGCTGCAGGCGCCCAAGAAGTACGTCGACCGCTACCGGCACGTGCCGGACAAGGGCAAGCGGGTCTATGCGGCCATGGTCTCGGCCCTCGACGACGGCGTGGGCGAGATCCGGGCGAAGCTGAAGGCCGAGGGGCTGGAGCGGAACACCCTGATCGTCTTCCTGAGCGACAACGGCTGCGCCGCCTATGTGCTGGGCGCCTGCTCGAACGCGCCGCTCAGCGGGCACAAGGGCACCCACCTGGAAGGCGGCGTGCGGGTGCCGTTCATCGTCTCGTGGCCGGGCACGGTCCCGTCCGGCCGGACCGACGACCGCATGGTCTCCAGCCTGGACATCGTGCCCACCGCCGCGGCCCTGGCCGGGGCGACGCTGCCGAAGGGCTCTGACGGGGTGAACCTCATGCCCTACCTGGCCGGCGGCGACCGCGGCGTTCCCAATCCGACGCTCTACTGGCGGGCCGGGCCCAACTACGCGATCCGCGACGGGCGCTGGAAGATGTGGACGGTGAACAAGGCCCCACCCGGCGCCGAGGCCACCGGCAGCGCCGAGATCACCCCGGATGGGACGCATGCCACCGTCTCGTCCTACGGCCAGCACGTGATGCTGTACGACCTCAAGACCGACCTCGGCGAACACCGCAACCGGGCGCCCCGGGAACCCAAGGTGGTGGCGGACCTGGAGGCCAAGCTGAAAGCCTGGGACGCCGGCAACGTCGCGCCGCAGTGGACCAGCATGCGCCAGTCGGTGAAGAAGCAGGACGGTCACCTCGTCCAGATGTACGACTGACGCGCCGATGCCCCGATCCGCCGCCAATCTCGCCGAGGAGACGACGCCCGACCGCGCGGCGCGGGAGGCCGGGCGGCGTGAGGCGTTCATGCGGATCGCCGCCCGGGTCTTCCGCGAGCAGGGGCTGGCGCGGGGCACCATGGAGCAGGTCGCCGCGGCGGCGGGCGTCACCAAGATGGTGCTCTACCGGCGGTTCGCCTCGAAGGACGAGCTGATCCAGGCGATCCTGAGCGAGACGGTCCAGCGGTTCCGCAGCGCCGACGGCCGGCCCTGGACCGGCTATGGCGCCGGCATGCGCCGCTCGCTCGCGGCGGCCCGGTCGTTCGAGGACGGCTACATCCTGCTGGTGCGAGATTGCCGCCGCCAGACAGCCTACCAGTCGTTCTACGACAGCCTGCGGCGGCGCACCGGCGCGCGGCTCAAGTCCCTGCTCTGGCATCCCGCGAAGCCGCCGCCGAAGGCCGAGCTGCCGGCGCTGCTGGACCTGTCGCTGGAGCCGATGATCTCGTTCTGCAACGACGCGCTCGCCTATTGGGTGGAGCAGGGCGATCCCGCGCAGGACGAGCATTACCTGCGCTGGTGCGGCCAGATGATCAGCGCCTGGCGCAAGAACGCCTGCGAGCTCCTGAACCTGGACTCGCCGGAACAGGACTGGGGCTTCGACACCGGAGAGCCCTGATGGATAACGACAACGAAATGGGGAGAACGGGATGTTGCGTCGACGCGAGGCCCTGCTGGGCGCGGGCCTGTCCCTGGCGGCCGCCGGCCAGGCTGTGGGCCAGTCGGTGAAGGCCCCGCCCGTGCGGCCGGAGCTTCAGAAATACGCCGCCGAGATCGCCGCGGCCCAGGCGCGGCTGGACGCCTTCATGGCCGCGTTCAACGCCCGCGACGTGGCGGCCTTCGAGGCGACGTTCAACTTCCCGCATGTGCGCTTCGCCTCGGGGACCGTGACCATCATCAATCCGGGCTTCCACAAGCCGGAGATGTTCGAGCGCGGCGCGCTGGCCGAATGGGACCACTCGGCCTGGCAGCGGCGAGACGTGATCCACGCCGGGGCCGACAAGGTGCACATCGACACGCGCTTCGCCCGCTACCGGAAGGACGGCAGCGTCCTGGGCGCCTTCGATTCCATCTACATCGTGACCAAGGTGGACGGTCGCTGGGGCATCCAGGGTCGGTCGAGCTTCGCGCCCTGAGCGCCCCCGGGGAGCCCGTGCGCGTTCGTCAAGCGGACACGTCGCTATGGCTCCAAGCCCTGCGGGCATTGGAAACACGGGCCGGCAATAGCTAGCTTCTCCGCGGCTGTTACCAGTGAGTAACGCCCTCCCAGAATTTCTGGGGAGGCTGCGAAATTTTATTCCTATAATTCCAGTGGGAATTCGGGAACTAGCTTCGCCGCATGCAAGACGGCGAGCATCGAGGGGGATGATATGAAGACTGCAAGATTTCTGACGGGCGCATCGCTGGCGGCGCTGTGCCTGGCGCTGGCCGCGCCCGCCGTGGCGCAGGACGCCGAGGTCGACGAGGTCCTCGTCACCGCCCGCAAGCGCGAGGAGAGCCTTCGCGAGGTGCCGGCCGCCGGCACGGCCATCGGCGCGAACATGATCAAGGACATGGGCGGCATCGCCAACACCCAGGCGCTGCTCTCCAACGTGCCGGCGGTGAACTTCGCCAACACGTCCAATCCCGTGACGTCCGAGGTGTCGATCCGCGGCTCGGGCACGAGCCGGGCGACGGCCGCGGACGCGGCCGTGGGCCTCTACCGCAACGGCGTCTACATCGGCGGCGGCTACGTCGGCGGGCGCACGTTCTCCAAGACCGACTTCTTCGACGTGGGCCGGATCGAGGTCCTGCGCGGCGTGCAGGGCGCGCTGAACGGGCGCAACGCCGTGGGCGGCTCGGTGAACGTGGTTTCGGCGCGGCCGACCCAGGACCGCACCGGCTACGCCCTGGTCGAGGTCGGCAACAACGAGCGCGGCGAAGTCCAACTCGTGATCAACGAGCCGATCAACGAGAACTGGGCGATCCGCCTGGGCGCCGACCTGATGAAGCAGAACGAGGGCTTCTTCTACAATCCGATCCGGGACGAGTATTTCGACGCCCAGGAGACCGAGATCTACCGCGGCCAGGTCCGCTACGAGGACGGGCCGTTCAGCGCCAACCTGCTCGTGGAGCACGGCCGCGACCAGCTGCCCGGCCTGATGTACCAGGTGATGATCCCCGCCAACGCGACCTATCCGCGGGGCATCTACCAGGACAAGTACGAGATCCCGTGGAACAGCCCGTCCTCGGCCAAGCAGCAGGTGAACTACGCCGAGCTGGTGCTGGAATACGACCTGGGCTTCGCGACCCTGACGTCCACCAGCTCGGTGCGCGAGCGGCGGTCGCAGAACGCCTATGACCGCGACGCCAGCTCACCCGAGTTCCAGGCCTGGGCCCGCGCCCAGGGTCTGACCGCGCCGAACGCCAACCTGGGCGACGCCTTCCTGGGCGGCTCGCAGAACGACTTCGCCCGCATCCTCTTCCAGGACGTCCACCTCGTGGGCGAGCCGGTCGGGGCGCTGAGCTGGCTGGCCGGCGTCGAGTACTACGACCTGAACGACAAGTACCAGAACACCCTCTCGCAATCGCCGACCCGGACGAACCCGTCGCTGGGCACGGTGGGCGTGAGCCGGCTCGATTTCGTGTCCTGGGCCGTCTACGGCTCGCTGGGCTACGACTTCACCGAAGCCTTCAACGTCACGGCGGAAGGCCGCTACACCCGCGACGACAAGGACCTGCTGTCGGACCGCCTGGGCTTCGGCACCGGCGTGTCCACCGGCGCAGGCTTCAAGATCGACACCTCGCGCGAGACCGACAACTTCTCGTACAACGTCACGGCCTCGTACAAGGTCGCGGACTGGCTGACCTACGCCAAGATCGGCACGGCCTACCGCGCCGGCGGCTTCAACCTGGCCCTTGGCGACCCGCGCCAGCCGATCCCCGTCCCGCCGACCTTCGACGACGAGAAGGCCCTGTCCTACGAGGTGGGTCTGAAGGGCGATCTCGCGCCGCGCGTCTACCTGGCGGCGGCGGCCTATTTCACCGAGGTCGACAACCTGATGGTCCAGGCCGACAACGGCTGCAACATCTCGAACCCGGCCTGCCCGGTCCAGGCGACGCCCTTCGTGTTCAACGCCGGCAAGGCCGAGCTTTGGGGGCTGGAAGCCGAACTGACCGCCTCGCGGGAAATCCTGGGCGGGATGGCCCGTCTCACCCTGGGCGGTTCGCGCCAGGGCGGCGAGATCGTGGAAGGGCCCGACAAGGGCAAGGCCGGACCGCAGCGGCCGAAGTGGACCGCCACCTTCTCGGTCAACTACCGCCACGACCTGCCGGGCGGCTACACCGGCTTCTTCAACGTGAAGGGCAATGGGCGCTGGGGCGGGGTGCAGGAGATCGCCCAGACGCCGGAGCTCAACGACTACCAGATCTTCGACGTGCGGGCCGGCGTGCAGAGGGACGCCTGGGAGCTGGCCCTGTTCGCCAACAACGCCGGGAACGAGTCGTACATCGTCTTCGACGCCCCGACGACCCGGCGCTGGAACATGCCCCGGACCTACGGAGCCCAGCTCCGCTACGGCTGGTAGGTCGTGGCCAAGGCGGGGCTCGCCTGGCTGATCGCGCTCGCCGCCCTTCTCCCCGCGGCGACGCCGGCGGTCTTCTCGGCGCACGCCGCCGGGGAGGCCGCCGCACCGGCGCGAGCGGCAGGGATTCGTCACGGCGAGCGGGTCGATCCCGCTCGCCGTGGACCGCCCACCCCCATTGCGCCGCTGGTCGGCGCCGCCAACGTCCAGAGGAAACCGGGATGATCGACAGACGACAGATGCTGGCCGCGACGGCCGGCGTGGGGCTTGGCCTGGGCCTGGCCGGACGGGCCGCGGCCGCGGCCGCCGGCGGGCTGCGGCAGGCGGCGCGGGACGCGTGGATCTTCACCCTGCCGCTGATGGAGGTGGCCCGCACGCGCTACGTGCGCGCCGCGGCGGGGATCAATCGACTGGGTCACGCCGAGGCGCTGTCGGACTATGCGGCGCGCGCAGTCACCACGCCGAACAACGACACGCTTTACTCCAGCGCGCAGATCGATCTGAGCCGCGGGCCCGCGACCTTCACCGTGCCGTCCGGCCGGGGGCGCTACATCTCGGTGGCGCTGATGGACGCCTACTCCAACAACTTCGCGGTGCTGGGCACCCGGACGACGCCGGACGGCGGGACGTTCACGCTGGTCGGCCCCGGGGCCGAGGCGCCGAAGGGCGCGATCCGTTCGCCGACCAGCCACGTCTGGCTGCTGGGCCGGACCCTGGTGGCCAGCGCCGAGGACTTCGCCGCAGCGCGGCAGGTGGCCGAAGGCATCACGCTGAAGGCCCCCGAGGACGCGCCGCCGGCCCCGGCGATCCCGCGCCGCGGCGCGCCCTGGGGCGAGTATTTCAAGACGGCGAGCCTGCTGCTGGGCCTCAACCCGCCGCTGCCGGCGGACGCGGCCATGGTCCGGCGCATGGCGCCGCTGGGCCTGGGCCCGGACTTCGATCCCGCCCGGTTCACGCCCGCGCAGGGCGCCGAGATCGAGGCGGGGATCGCCGAGGCCCGCGCCAGCCTGAGCGGCGGTGTCTCGGGGCGCAAATACCTCCAGGGCTGGTCCTATCCCAAGGCCGACCTCGGCGACTTCGGACAGGACTACCCGTACCGCGCCGCCGTGGCGCTGGGCGGGCTCGCCGCCCTGACGGTGGACGAGGCCATGTACATGCAGGCCGAGGGCGAGGGCCGGGGCCGGTTCGCGCCGGGCGGCCTGTGGCGCCTGCACTTCCCGGCCGGCAGCCTGCCGCCGGTGAACGCCTTCTGGTCGCTCAGCATGTACGAGGCCACGCCCGAGGGGCAGTACTTCTTCACCCAGAACCCCCTCGACCGCTACGCCATCGGCGACCGGACGCCGGGCCTGTCGCGCAACGCCGACGGCTCGCTCGACATCTGGATCGGCCATGCCGACCCCGGCCCGGATCGGCGCGCCAACTGGCTGCCGGCCCCGGCCACGCCGTTCTCGGTGTTCCTGCGCGCCTACCTGCCCAAGGCCGAGCTTCGCAGAGGGCTCTACCGCCTGCCGCCGTTGCAGCGGGTCTGATGTAACGAAGTGTGTCCGGAGGGGGCTTGGGGCTTCCTCCGGACGCCTCGACGCACGACATTCCGGCGGTTCGAGCAAAGGCCGCGCGTGGACCGCACCACCCTCATCGCCGTCGTCGAGGACGATCCCGAGATCCGCTCGCTGGTCTGCGGCCTGCTGGCGCGCGAGGGCTTCGAGGCCGCCGCCTGTCAGAACGGGACCGAGCTGGAGCGGCTGCTGTCGCGCCGGCGGGTGGACCTGGTGGTTCTCGACCTCATGCTGCCCGGCGACGACGGCCTGACGATCTGCCGACGGCTGCGGGCCGTCTCGCCCGCCACGCCGGTCCTGATGGTCACCGCCAAGGGCGAGGACGTGGACCGGATCATCGGCCTGGAGATCGGCGCCGACGACTATCTGCCCAAGCCTTTCAATCCGCGCGAACTGACAGCCCGCGCCCGGGCCATCCTGCGCCGGACGCGCGACGTCCACCAGGCGGTCAACCTGCCCCGGCCGGGCACGCTGCGGTTCGCCGGCTGGACCCTGGACGCGGGCTCGCGCGAGCTGATCGACCCCGAGGGCGGCCTGGTGGAGCTGACCGGCGGCGAGTTCGACCTCTTGATGGTCCTGGCCACCCATCCCCAGCGGGTGCTGAACCGCGAACAGCTCCTGGACTGGACGCGCGGGCGCAGCGCCGACCCCTTCGACCGCACCATCGACGTCCAGCTCAGCCGCCTGCGCCGCAAGCTGCGGGACGACGCCCGCTCGCCCGCCATCATCCGAACCGTGCGGGGCGGGGGCTACCTCTTCGCGCCGCGGGTCGAGCGCGCGGCCGGCTGAGGCATGAGGGGCGCGCTCAACAGCATCGCGGTCCGTCTGGGCTTCCTGTTCCTGGCGGGACTGGTGGTGATGCAGATCGCGGTGACCGTGGCCGTGCTCTGGCCCGAGGGACGCCCCGCCATCTTCCGCCTGGTCTCGCCCCACGACGCCGCGGCCATGGCCCGGGCGCTGGAGGCGGCCACGCCCGAGCAGCAGCGGCTGATCGTCCAGGCGCTGAACGCCGGCAGCCTGATCGTCCAGCTCGAGCCCGGCTTCCCGGAGGAGGCAGGGGCGGAGGCTCCGCCGCGCAGGGCGCGCTGGGCGCGCGGCCTGGAGTCCTACGAGCGCTACCGCCACGAACTGGAGGGCCGGCCGTTCCGAGTGCAGATGCGCAACGGCGCGGCGTTCGGGGCGGCGGTCCATGGACGCGTCGGGGCGCCGGGCGCGGTCCGGCTGCTGGTGGAACTGAAGACCGGCCAGGTGCTGGTCGTCGAACGCGCGCCGGTGCTGCTCCAGCGGCTGTTCGCCCGCTCGGCGGTGATCGCGGCGGCGGCCGGCGGGGTGCTGCTGCTGGTGATGGCCGCCTGCATGCTGCAGATCGTCCGCCCGGCCCGGCGGCTGGCCCGCGCCGCCCGGGACCTCGCCTCGGACATCGACATGCCCGACCTGCCGGAACGGGGGGCCGACGAGGTCCGCACGCTGTCGGCGGCGTTCAACACCATGAAGGGACGCATCCGGGGGCTGCTGGACGAGCGGACCCGCATGCTGGCGGCCATCGCCCACGACATGCGGACCTACCTGACGAGGCTGCGCCTGCGGGCCGACTTCATCGAGGACACAGCCCAGCGCGAGGCCGCCGTCCGCGACCTGGAGGACATGTCGCTGCTGCTGGACGACACGCTCACCTTCGCGAGCGAAGCCGCGGGGGACGGCGGCGCCGGGCCTCAGGCGACCGACGTGGCCCGGGAGCTCGCCGACTTCGTCGCCGTCCGTACGCAGATGGGAGAGCCCGTGGGCCTGGCGGCCGTCGCGGCGGGACCGCTCTCGGCGCGGTGCGCGCCGCTGGCCCTGCGCCGGATGCTGGCCAACCTGACCGACAACGCCGTCCGCTATGGCGGCCGGGCGCGGCTGTCGGCGGGCGCCGACGGTGAGGGCGTGTGGGTGCGGGTGGAGGACGACGGCCCGGGCGTGCCCGCGGACGCTCTCGCCCGCGTGCAGGAACCCTTCGAGCGGCTGGAGCCCTCGCGGGGCCGGGAGACCGGCGGCGCCGGCCTGGGCCTCGCCATCGTCAAGGCCCTGGCCCGCAGCCAGGGCGGTGACCTCGTCGTCGAGAACCGCGCCGAAGGCGGCCTCAGCGCCACCGTCCGCCTGCCGGTGGCGGGAGACGGCGCTTGAGAAAACCCCCGGCGGCGCCTATCGCTGGCGGGCCCATCGCCGGCGCATCTGGGGACATGGCGGAACTGGTAGACGCAAGCGACTTAAAAATTCTCGCGTCCGGGACTTGCGTCGTTGTTCAAATAGTTGAAATATTTGAAGAAATATACGGGTTGGGCTGTTTGGGCTTACCCGTGCTTTCCTGCAGCTTTCCGGGTTTGCCGCGAGCTTCCCTCGAAATCCGAGCGCCGTAAAAGCGCCTCGGCCGCCAGGTCTCTAGTCACCCGGGGGGCGTGCAGCTAGTGTTTCGGGGGCAACGAGCCATGCGCGAAGCTCAGATTTCAGCGCGTACATTCCGATCCCCGGGCGCTTCCTAATCGGTGCCCCTGAGCGCCGTTCAACGAGATAGTAGATGCGGCGTTCGCTGGTCCCCAAGTAGGCCGCGATCTCCTTGGCTCCGAACAGGAGATCTTCATCTAGATCCAAATCAGATCCTTAAGCCGTGACTTCCGGTTTGCCGTTTTGGTGCTCCCTCCCGGGATCGAACCGGGACGCCATACGGCGCGGCATTTTAAGTGCCGTGCGTCTACCAATTCCGCCAAGGGAGCTCGGTATTTCATAAGGGATTGCAGGGCGGCCGCCAATGAGTTGGCGGTAGGCGGCGCTGCGCGCCGCCTACCGCCTAGATCAGGCCGCGCGGTTCGATGCCCGATGCTTGATCAGCGCCTTTTCGAACTCGCCCACCGCGAACTCATGACTAGCCTGGTTCTTTGCGAGTTTTTGCGGATCGAACCGCGCCATATCGAGCACCAGTCTGTACGCGCCCGCGATGTCAGCGAAATAGGAATCCAGGAACCTAAACGGGTCGGTGGCCCAAACGACCCTATGGTCTTCGATCTCCATCAAGCCCTTCAAGCCATACACCAAGGGCATAATCAGGCCGTCGGGATAGCGATAGGAGACGGGCTTCATCGTGAAGGGCGTTCGCGGTTGCGTCGCAACGTAGGCGGTCTTGTCCTTGGCCTGCTCCCGACGCGCGGGATCGTAGATCTTGACGATGTTCGCCGATCCGAACCGATAGCCGTTCGAATTATACGCGTCGGGGAAATCCGCGTAGATCTTGTCGTAGAGCTTCGGGAGATCAGCGAGGATGTCGAAGCAGCTTGCAACGGTCTCGTTGATGAGTTCGTGGATCGGACCGTCCCGCGGTTCTGATACCCCCGGATCCATCATCAATTTGTCGAACTGCTTCGAGCACTCCCCCTTATTCCGATAGATATTCTGAGGCGTGACGGAGATATCCAGAGGCAGCAGCTTCGCTTCGTTTGCCCGATTGAGCGGAATCCAAGCCAGCGCGAGCAGGTCGCGGACCTTGATTGGGCGATCCTCGCTGCTCTCCCACTCGTTGCTCTTCCATTCGACGCGGCGAGCGAGTTCGGGGTCCAACCTTGCGCGGATTTCGTCGTAGAAGCCGAGCTTGTTGGACTTGGTCTCCTGGGTCAGCTGCGCGTTGTTGTTCCGGGCGGCGCAAATATCGAGAACCGACATCTCGAATTGCTGGACCGAATTTTGGTCGTCCGCATCTGACGGCACCAAGAGTTCCACCGGGACAAGAAAGTCGAACCGCTCGCGCGCCTCTTCAAGCTCACGGCGCTTCTCCTCCCATAGCTCCTTCATCTCGTCCCACAACGAAACGCGCGCCAGTTCTCCTTCCTCTGCGACGGCAGAGAGCATAAACAGCCCGATGCCGAGCATGTTGTGCCCACCGTCGAGAACGCCTTCGGATGCGGGATCTTCGAAATGAAGCTCGAAGCGATTGCGCTGGAGCGCCTCGTACGTTGAAGTTCCCAGCAGGATCCCCTTCGACTTGAAGGGGAAGAGTTCGGGGGTCTTGTCGAGTGACTCGATGATTGCGCGGGTGACAGCGCCAACTTTCGCGGCCCGCGGATTCGCCTCCAGCGAGAGGTGATCGAATAAGGGATAGAGATCTCGACCGCGGACGAAGCCGGTATACCTCTTGATGCCGGCAATCGAGTTTTCCGCGGAAACGGTGCTGAGCCGTTCTTCGTCGCGAGCGCTGGGTTGCTCGGCGACGACCGCAAAGCGAATGATAAGCTTAGGGTTCATGTCCAGTCCTTCAATCGAAGAGACTGGCTCCGGCCATCTGTGCATGCTCATGCATGCAAGCCATCTCGGCATCGCGCCGATTTGATCTCGCCGCTTTTCAGCGGCACCAACAACCGAAACCATCTCAGGTTTCTTTTCAGCCTCCGTCCGGAAGCCCGATGAGGATGCGCTGCTCGCCGCCAAAGTCAAGCTTGCGTCCCCGGCAGCCCATCCGTGAGCGCCGCAAGAGCGCCGCAGGTCATTCAATCTATTGAAAAATAAGCCGAAGGTGTGGACTTAAAATCGCTCGGGCTTCGCCCGTCCGGGTTCGACCCCCGGTGTCCCCACCAGCGCGGGCGGCGGCGCGTCACCGCCGCTCGAAGGTCACGGTCCAGGTCGAGCCGTCCGGGAGCTGGGCGGGGTCGCTCAGCAGCATGCCCCGCTCCGAAGGGAGGGGCGGACCCTGGACGACGGGCCCCAGGGTCACGATCCGGCCGTCCAGGGCGGACATGAACGTCACATCGGTGCGCGCGGCCGGGGTCGCCGGCGGGGGGCCGGACGGGGGCGGCGCATAGACCAGCCAGGTCTGCGCCGGCGTCGGCGCGGCGGCCGGCCTGTCCATGACCAGCCTGCCGTCGAGATTGGTCAGGGTGAGCGCTCCGCTCCAGCTCCTGAGCCGATAGGTGTTGAGGCCGAGGTCCTCGGGGACGAAGTTCCCGGACGTTCCGTCGCGCTCGGCCGCGACCAGCGGGTAGGGGGGCGGCCGCCCGGCTCCGCCATGCCAGAACCAGGACAGCGCGCGGTCGGGGGTCGACCCGGAGAAGCGCATGCCGCCGGGGGCGCCCGGGCCGCGGCTGAGCACGCTGGCGGTGGGCGAGCGTTTCCACTCGTTCGTGAAGCGGAGGGTCCGCGCCATGTCGGGCAGGTAGGCCTGAAGGTGGGCGCCGCTGTTCCCGGCCGGGGCGTCGAAGTCGAGGTCGGGGAGCATGAAGCGGCCGACCGGCATGGCCTCGGTCATGACGGCGCCGCGCTCACCCGGCTCAAGCGCCTTGCCGAACATCATCAGCCTGCTGAAACCCGGCAGGAGCGGCGCGCCCAGGCCCCCGGCGTCGGCGGGCGCCCCCAGGGCGAGGTTGGTCACGGGAAGGTAGGGCTTCGGGGCGCCTCTCGCCGGATAGGCGTCGATCGGCCAGCCGGCGTCGAGGAGACCGGCGGCGAGTTCGACCGGCGGGAACGGCGGCGGCGTCCAGTTCGATCGCGGCCGGTAGGCGGCGAGCAGCAGCTTGCCGTCGGCCTGCACCGTGACGAACAGCGCGATCCAGGCCGCCTTGCCGCCGAGCGGCGCGGGATCGCGCAGGGGCCGCCAGTAGGCGCCGGCGGGCCCGGCCTGGCCGACCATGAAGGTCCCGTTCCTCAAGCCGATGGCGAAGGGGGTCTTCTGCCCGCCCGCGAGGTTCGTGAGGCTCAGCAGGGCATAGGTCGTGTCGGGCGCGAGCTTGCCGGGATCGTGCCGGAAGAGGACGGCGAAGGTGGAGGCGGCGGGCGGCGCCTGGATCGCCGCGCCGCGCACGGTCGGGATCAGGACCGCCGGCATCGGCCCGCCAGGCTGGGCGGGCACGAGCGTCGGGGCCGCCCCCTCGTTGAACGGAACCTGTTCGAAGCGGTAGTTGGCGAGGCCGAGCGGCGCCCTGACCTGCTGCTGGCCGTAGGCGACCACGCAGATGCCTCCGCCGCAGGCGTCGCCGGAGCGCAGCTCCAGAGTCAGCGTGCGGGCCTGCTGGGCGCTCGTCCAGCAGGCGGCGAGGCCGGCGCAGGCGGCCCGCGCCTGGTCGGCCGCGCTCGCGACCAGGGCGGCGCCGAGGGCGAGCGGGAGGAGGGGGTGAGGCTTCATGTCCCGGGCTCCTCAGCGGATGCGGGCGAGGTCGCGCAGCCCGCGGGCCGCCAGGTATTCGTTCAGGAACGGCGCGTCGTCGGCGATCAGCCAGTTCGCCCCGAGCTGCAGGTGGAAGAGGAAGCTGCCCGAGTAGTCTGGACGGCCGCGATCTGGATCGGTGTTGCGGTAGCCACAGCAGAGGCCGTCCGGGCCCGCGACCCCCTCCGGATACTCGTTCCCGCCCACAAGGCCCGGCACGGTGCGGCCATCGGACTGGAGCTGGTGGATCCAGGCGTCCAGGGGCGGCTGGCCGACGTATTCGATGGCCGGCGCGAAGGCTGCCGCGTAGGGCTTGCCGTAGTATTCCCGGAAGGCCCGGGCGGCCTCCGGCTTCAGCGGCAGGTCGATCATCAGCCGCAGGTCGTCGAAGCAGCCGGCCTCGGCGAGGTCGGCCTCGAGGTCCGACGGCGCCGGCAGGTCCTCGCCGTCGAGCTTGAAGATCACGCCGCGGCCCAATGGCTTGCCCGTGTCGCGCGCCTTGGCGGCGAGCAGGCGACACGAGGCCTTCAGCGCCTCGTAGGCCGAGACCTTCGAGGCGCTGGGGTCGGACGGGGCCGCGCCCTTCATGTCGGCGACGAGCACGAAGCCGCCCAGCCGGCCGTCCGAGACGGTCATTCGGCGGGCGTAGTAGTCCAGCGCCTCCTCGAAGGTGCTCAGCCGGCCCGCGCCGCCCGTGGAGCCGTGCGCGAACACCAGCAGGCGCAGGGAGGCGTCGCGCCAGGCCGACAGGTAGCCGGTGCGGTCGGTGAGCCGGTCGAGGACATAGTCACGCAGTAGCCAGGGCGTGCCCGAACCGTTCAGCCGCACGTCGACCTGGACGCTCTCCAGGCCCGCCTGGACCGCCGCGTCGATCGCCTGGACGGTGTTGGGCGCCGCCTCGCCCCAAAGGCCCTGGCGAGCCGAGAGCAGCACGAGCCCCGGCTTCGGCGCGCGGATGGCCTGCACCACCTTGTCGATGTCGAAGTCCGCGGCCGACGCCGGCCCCGCGACCGCCCACAACGCCGCGCCGACGACCCACGCCGCCGCGTCCCTGATCCTCGGCACCGGCCGCCCTCCCGCGAAACCCCGCGCGGGAGCTTCGGACCCACCGCGAGGCCTGGCCAGCCGTCCTGAAGTACGGTTCGGGAGGCTATTCCCCGGGCGGAATGGCGATCAGCTCGATGTCGAAGAGCAGCGCGCTGCCGTTGGGGATCGGGTCGCGGTTGCGGTTTCCGTAGGCCAGGTCGGCGGGGATGGCGAAGAGCCACCGCTCGCCCACGCGCATCATCGGCACGCCCTCCTGCCAGCCCTTGATGAGGCGGTTGAGGGGGAAGGTGGCGGGCTGGCCGCCGTCGCGGGAGCTGTCGAACTTCCGCCCGTCGATGAAGGTCCCGGTATAGTGGATGGTCACCGTCGCGCCGGGCGCGGGGCGGGGCGCGGACTTCGGCGCGCGCTTGAGGATTTTGTACTGAAGACCGCTCTCGGTGGTCTTCCAGCCGGGTTGGCGGGCGTTCCAGGCGAGGAAGGCGGCCTGGCCCTGCTCCCAGCGGGCCTGGGGCGAAAGGTCGGCGGCGGGCGCGGGCGGTGGCGGCGCGGGCGCCGTGGCGCAGGCGCCGAGGATGAGGCCGCAGACGGTCGCGGCGACGGCTTGGCGGATCATTCTTCCCCGACTCCCCCGGAATTCGGCGAACACCGTCCCGCTTGCGACGGTTGCGCGCAAGGCCGGACCTGGGCTCAATGCGGCCCACGTACCGGGGGATATCCATGAAGTCCAAGTTGTTCGCCGCCGCGGCCGTCGCGGTTCTCGCCTTTGCGCCCGCCTGGGCCCAGACGCCGCCGCCGGTTCAGGCGACCCAGGGCCCTGAGGACCAGGCGGCGAAGCCCCAGCCCGACGTGCCGCCCCAGACGCCGCGGACCGCCCCGCCCGCCGCCGCCCCGGCCAAGCCGCCGAAGTGGGACGTGAACGCCCCGCCGACCGTGGGCCAGCTGCGCCAGATCCCCATCGACGTGGACGAAGGCACCTGGATGGACCTGGACGTCAGTCCGGACGGGAAGACCATCGCCTTCGCCCTGCTGGGCGACATCTACGTCATGCCGATCGCGGGCGGGACGCCGACGCGGATCGCCGAGGGCCTGGCCTGGGAAGTGCAACCCCGGTTCTCGCCGGACGGCCGGCGGATCGCCTTCACCTCGGACCGGGGCGGCGGCGACAACATCTGGGTGATGAACGCCGATGGCTCGGACAAGCGCCAGGTGACCAAGGAGGAGTTCCGGCTGCTGAACCAGCCCTCGTGGAGCCCCGACGGCCGCTTCATCGTGGCCAAGAAGCACTTCACCACCGGCCGCTCGCTGGGCACCGGGGAGGTCTGGCTCTACCACGTCTCGGGCGGCGGCGGCGTGCCGCTGGTCAAGAAGCCGAACGAGCAGCACCAGAAGGAGCTGGGCGAGCCGACCTTCGCGCCCGACGGCAAGTCGGTCTACTTCACCCGCAACATCACGCCCGGGCCCGTCTTCGAGTACGCCCAGGACTCCAACAGCGACCTCTTCAACATCGAGCGCTACGAGCTCGCCACGGGCGAGGTCTCGACCGCGGTGTCGGGGGAGGGCGGCTCGGTCAGGCCCACGCCCTCGCCGGACGGGACCAAGATCGCCTTCGTGCGCCGTGAGCGGGCCAAGTCGCAGCTCTATGTGAAGGACCTGACCTCGGGCGTGGAGCGAAAGGTCTTCGACGGCCTCGACCCCGACATGCAGGAGACCTGGGCGGTCGTGGGCCTCTATCCGAACATGGCCTGGACGCCGGACTCCAAGTCGCTGGTGTTCTGGGCGGGCGGCAAGATCCGCCGCGTGGAGGCCGACGGGACGGGCGCCCGCGTGATCCCCTTCCGCGTCGCCGACACCCGCACGGTGATCGATGCGCCGCATCCGAAGGTCGAGGTCTCGCCGGACCGTTTCACCACCAAGATGACCCGCTTCGCGGCGGTCTCGCCCGACGGCCGGCAGGTGGTCTTCGAAAGCCTGGGCAAGCTCTATGTGAAGCCGATGGCCGGCGGCGCGCCGAAGCGCCTGACGCGCGGCGAGGAGGACGCCTTCGAGCTGTTCCCGGCCTGGTCGCGGGACGGCCGGACGATCGTCTTCGTGAGCTGGACCGACAAGGGCCTGGGCCGCATCCGCACCGTGGCGGCCTCGGGCGGCGCGCCGCGTGACGTGACGACCCAGCCCGGCCACTACGCCCGGCCGCAGTTCTCGCCCGACGGCAAGACGATCGTCTTCGAGAAGAACGAGGGCGGGTTCCTGACCTCCAACACCTGGTCCGACAATCCGGGCGTCTATCGCGTGGCGGCCTCGGGCGGCGCGGCCGTCCGCATCGCCAAGGACATGGGCTCGCCCCAGTTCGGCGCGGCGAGCGACCGGGTGTTCATGACGGCGTCCGAGAAGGGCAAGCAGCAGCTCGTCTCCACCGACCTGAACGGCGAGGCCAGGCGGGTTCACGCCCAGGGCGACCTCGTCAACGACTACAGCGTCTCGCCGGACGGGGCGCTCGTGGCCTTCCGCCAGAACTACGAGGTCCACGTCATGCCGCTGATGCCGGGCGGCCAGGAGGTGAGCGTCGACGTGAAGGGCGGGCCCATGCCGGTCACCCGCGCCAGCACGGGCGGGGCCAACTGGATCCACTGGTCGAACGGCGGCGGCGAGCTGCACTGGAGCGTGGGGCCCACGGTCTATACGGCGAAGAGCGCCGAGCTCTTCCGCTCAGGTCCCGCCGACGAGGCTGCGCCGAAGTTCGAACCGCCGAAGACCGGCGTGTCGCTTGCCCGCGAGGTGGCGGCCGACCGGCCCTCGGGCGTCGTCGCCCTGACCGGCGCGCGCGTCGTGACCATGACGGACGAGCAGGGCGGGGTCATCGAGGACGGCGTCGTCGTCATCCGCGACAACCGGATCGCCGCAGTCGGCAGGCGGGGCGAGGTCGCGATTCCCGTGGGCGCGAAGACCGTCGACGTCACCGGCAAGACGATCATCCCGGGCCTGGTGGACGCCCACGCCCACGGCCCCTACGGGACCGACGAGCTGGTGCCGCAGCAGAACTGGTCGCTGATGGTCAACCTGGCGCTCGGAACGACGACGATCCACGACCCGTCGAGCCGGGCGGCGGAGGTCTTCGCCGCCTCGGAGATGCAGCGGGCGGGCCTGATCGTGGGACCGCACATCTTCTCGACCGGCGAGATCGTCTATGGCGCGAAGTCCCCGCGGAACTACGCCGAGATCAACAGCCTGGACGACGCGCTGGCCCATGTGCGCCGGCTGAAGGCCGAAGGCGCGCACAGCGTGAAGAACTACAACCAGCCCAGGCGCGAGCAGCGCCAGCAGATCGTCGAGGCCGCGCGCCGCGAGGGGATGCAGGTGGTGGCCGAGGGCGGGGCGCTGTTCGGCCAGGACATGACCATCATCGCCGACGGCAACTCGACGCTGGAGCACAACATCCCGCAGCTTCGGCTGTACGAGGACGTGCTGAGCTACTTCAGCCGGAGCAGCACCTACTACACGCCGACGTTGGTGGTGACCTTCGGGGGCCTGGCGGCGGACGAGTACTGGCGCTCGCACACCAACGTCTGGGAGCAGCCGGTCGTGAAGGCGAACACCCCGCCCACGCTGCTGGCCGCCGCCACGGTGCGCCGGCCGATCGCGCCGGAGGCCGACTACGCGGACGACGACAACGCCCGCGAGGCGCACAAGCTGGCCAAGCGCGGGGTGCCGGTGTCGATCGGCGCCCACGGCCAGCAGGCCGGCATCGGGCCGCACTGGGAGCTGTGGTCGTTCGTGCGCGGCGGGATGAGCCCGGTCGAGGCCCTGCGAGCGGGCACGATCGTCTCGGCCAAGTCGCTGGGCATGGACAAGGACATCGGCTCGCTGGAGCCTGGCAAGCTGGCCGACCTGGTGGTGCTCGACGCCGACCCCACGGCCGACATCCGCAACTCCGAGAAGGTCCATCGGGTGATGGTGGGCGGCCGGATGTACGATCCGGCCACCCTGAACGAGACGGTCACGGGCGAGCGGAAGCGCGCGCCCTACTGGTGGGAATAGGCGGTCAGGCCGTGGCGGGCTCGGGCTGGGGCGCCGGATAGCGGTAGCCCTGGCCTTGGCCGGCAGCCGCGGCAAGCTGGGCCTCGGCGAAGGCCCAGTTGGCGACCTGATCGAACCAGCGCTCCAGGAAGCCCTTCCGGTCGTTCTTGTAGTCCAGGTAGTAGGCGTGCTCCCAGAGGTCGCAGACCAGTAGCGGCGTCAGGCCCTCGCGCACCAGGGTGTCGTCCGCGTCGTGGGTGGAGATCACCTTAAGGCCCTCGGCGCCGGCGACCAGCCAGACCCAGCCCGAGGCGAAGTGGTTCACGCCCTCGTCGACGAAGGCCTGCTTCAGGGCGTCCAGGCCGCCGAACGCCTCGCCGATCCGCGTGGCGAGTTCGCCCGACGGCGCGCGGAACCGCGGCGTCATCGAGTTCCAGAAGAAGGCGTGGTTCCAGGCCTGGGCGGCGTTGTTGAACAGCTTGCTGTCACCGCGGGCGCGCGCCTCGCGCACCACCTCCTCCAGCGGCCGGCCGGCGAGTCCGGCCTTGGGCGCGAGCTCGTTGGTCTTGGTGACATAGGCCCTGTGGTGCTTGCCGTGGTGGGTCTGCAGCGTGTCGGCGGACACGGTCGGCGACAGGGCGTCGTGGGGGTAGGGCAGGTCGGGCAGGATGTACATGATACTGGTTCCCCGATGAGGAGGCGCGGGATGCGCCGGTCGGCGGTTCAACCCCGGAGGGGCCGGGGTGTTCCGGTCACATAGGGCGGGAGGCCGGCCGGAGAACCCCTTGCGCGTCGATTGCGATTGACTTGCAACTGCACCGCTCTATGACCTGCGAACGATTTGCAGGAAGGAACGGTGCGCGTGCGGACGATGGGTAGGGCGTGGCTGGCTGGCGCGGCGTTTTCGGCCCTGGCCGCGGGATGGGCTCATGCCGAGGAGGCCGCCGCGCCCATCGACCTGGACGCGGTGGTCATCACCGCGCTGCGCGTCGAGCAGCCCCGGGCCGCCACGCCCGCCACGGTGCAGGTGATCGGCGAGGACGAACTGGCCACCCAGGCGGCGCTGTCGCAGAGCGCGGTGGAGGCCGTGGCGGCGCTGGCGCCCTCGTTCTCGCCCACGCGCCAGAAGCTCTCGGGCTTCGGCGAGACGGTGCGCGGCCGCTCGCCGCTCTACCTGGTGGACGGCGTGCCCCAGTCGACGCCGCTCAGGGACGACAGCCGCGACGGCTTCACCATCGATCCGTTCTTCATCGAGCGGGTGGAGGTGGTGTTCGGCTCGAACGCCATCCAGGGCATCGGCGCCACCGGCGGGGTAGTGAACTACGTGACCGTTCCGACGCCCGGCGAGGCGGCGGGCTGGGCCGGCAAGGTCATGGTCCAGACCACCTTCGACGACGAGGGCGAGGGGGACGGCTTCGGCTACAAGGCCGCGGGCCTCGTGGGCCGCGACTTCGGCCGCTGGGACTTCACGGCGGGGGCGGCCTACGAGACGCGGGGCGCGTTCTACGACGCCGAGGGCCGGCGGATCGGCCCGGACAGCACCCAGGGCGACATCCAGGATTCCAAGTCCTGGTCGCTGTTCGGCAAGGCCGGCTTCGACCTGACCGAGACGCGCCACATCGAGGTGATGGCCAACCACTTCGAGCTGGAGGGCGACGGCGACTATGTGCTGGTCAACGGCAACCGGGCGACCGGCCAGCCCACCACCGGCGTGCGCGGCGACCAGCGCGGCCAGCCGCCCCGCAACAAGGTGACCTCGGTGGCGGCGACCTACCGCGACCGGGACCTGCTGGGCGGGACCTTCACCGCCCAGGCCTACGGCCACGACTACGAGGGCGTGTTCGGCGGCGGCTTCGAGACCAGCTTCCAGGACCCGCGCATCGCCCCCGTCGGCCAGCTCTTCGACCAGTCGGCCAACAATTCCGAGAAGCTGGGCTTCAAGATCGACTACGAGCGCGAGATCGGCGCCGTGCCGGGGCTGAAGGCCCTCGTGGGCCTGGACGGCATCCGCGACAAGACCTTTCAGATGCTGATCCAGACGGACCGCTTCTGGGTGCCCGAGACCACCTACGAAAGCCTCGCGCCGTTCGTGCAGCTTCGCCAGGCGCTGTGGGAGGGCCGGGTCCACCTCTCGGCCGGCGTGCGGCAGGAGAACGCCACGCTGAAGGTGGACGACTACGTCACCATCTACACCTCGGGCGCGCGGGCCGTCGCGGGCGGCTCGCCCAGCTTCAAGGAGACGCTGTTCAACGTCGGCGGGACGGTGACCGTCGTGGACGGCGTGACCGCCTACGCCTCCTACGCGCAGGGCTTCACCATGCCCGACGTCGGCCGGGTCCTGCGGGCCATCAACACCCCGGGGCAGGACATCGACAGCTACCTGGACGTCCAGCCGGTGGTCTCGGACAACATCGAACTCGGCGTCGAGGTGGCGAAGGAACGGTGGCGCGGGTCGCTGGCCTGGTTCCAGTCGGACTCCGACCGCGGCGCGCTCCTGGTGCGCAACGCCAACGGGGTCTTCGACGTGCAGCGCCAGCGCACCGAGATCGAGGGCTTCGAGGCCACGCTCCGGGTCCGGGCGACGGACTGGCTGACGGTGGGCGGCGCCTACTCCCACCTGAAGGGCCGCACGGACGGCGACGGAGACGGCGAGGTCGACCGCGACCTGAACGGCGCCAACATCTCCCCCGACCGCCTGATGGGCTACGCCGAGGGAACGTGGGGTCCGGCGAGCCTGCGCGTGCAGGTCCAGAGCTTCGAAAGCCGTGACTTCGAGGGCGAGCCGGCGGCCAACAGCTTCGAGGGCTACACCCTGGTGGACGCGGTCGGCACGTGGCGCTTCGCGGCGGCCGACGTCAGCCTGGGCGTCCAGAACCTGCTGGACGAGCAGTACATCAGCTACTTCAGCGACACCCAGAACCCGACCGACAACGCCCGCTACTGGGCCGGGCGCGGGCGGACCGTCACGCTCACCGTGGCGAAGCGGTTCTGATGGGCCTCATCCGGACCCTGCACGCCTGGGCCGGCGCGTTGCTCGCGCTGGTGCTGATGGCGCTGGGTCTGAGCGGCAGCCTGCTGGTGCTGCGCGATCCGTGGGTGAAGCTCACGGTTCCCGAGGCCCGGGCCGGGATCGCGCCGACGCCGAAGGCCCTGGGCGCGGCCATGGAGGCCATCGAGGCGCAGACGCCCGGCGATCTGCGCAGCGTGGTGTTCGGCGGCCCCCACCTGGGCGTGCATCGCCTGTACTTCACCGACAAGCAGGTGGGCTACGGCGCGGCGGACGGGCGGGTCCTGGCCCGCTTCGAGCCGACCCGGCGGATCGAGGGCTGGGTGTTCGAGCTGCACCACCGGCTGCTGGCCGGGGAGACCGGCGAGACGGTGGTCGGGGCGGCGGGCATCGCGGGCGCGGTCCTGGTCCTGACCGGGGCGGTCGTCTGGGCGCCCGCCTGGCGCAGCTTCGGCGCCCGCGTCTGGCCGAGGACGATGACGAGGCGGGCCGACCTGGTGGGCGCGCACCGCAACCTGGGGATCGTCACGGCGGTCCCGGTCTTCGTGCTCTGCCTGACCGGCGGGGCGATCATCTTCCACGAGGCGAGCCAGGCGCTGCTGGCGCCGGGATATGATGCGCCCAAGCCGCCCAAGGCAGGCATCGGAGGGGTGGACTGGCCCCGGGCGCTGGCCGCCGCGCAGGGTGCGTTCCCCGACGCCGCGATCCGCACCGCGGCGCCGCCCGCCAGGCCCGGCGCGCCGGTCGCCGTCCGCCTCAAGCAGCCCGGCGAATGGCACCCCAACGGCCGGACCGTCGTCTATGTGGACCCGGTGGGCGAGCGCGTGATCGGGACGGTGGACGCCCAGGCGCTGGCGCCGGGCATGCGGGCCTTCAACAGCTTCTATCCGCTGCACGCGGGCGCGATCGGCGGCCTGGCCTACGAGGCCGTGGTGTTCCTCTCGGGCCTCGCCCTGGCGACCCTGGGCGGCTTCGGCCTCTGGTCGTTCCTGCTGAAGCAGGCGCGCGGTCGCCGGCGCGCGACGGCGCCCCAGCCGGCGGAGTAGAGCCTACTGCGCCGCCTGCTCCTGGGCGTAGCCGAGCTGTTCGTTGAGGCGTTCGAGGACCGTGATCGCGGCCTCCGGGATGACCGTGCCGGGCGCGAAGACGGCGGTGACGCCCATCTCCTCCAAGGCCTTGAAGTCCTCCGGCGGGATGACGCCGCCCACCACGACCATGATGTCCGGCCGGCCCAGGCGCGCGAGCTCGGCCTTCAGCTCGGGAACGAGGGTCAGGTGGCCGGCGGCCAGGGAGCTGGCGCCCACCGCATGGACGTTGTCGCGGACGGCCTGGGCGGCGGTCTCGGCGGGGGTCTGGAAGAGGTCGCCGATGTCGACGTCGAAGCCGAGGTCGGCGAAGCCCGAGGCGATCACCTTCTGGCCGCGGTCGTGGCCGTCCTGGCCCATCTTGGCGATCAGCACGCGGGGCTTGCGGCCGTCGGCCTGGGCGAAGGCCTCGGCCATGGCCCGGGCGCGGTCGGCGGCCGGCGTGGCGCCCGCCTCGCGCAGATAGACGCCCTTCACCGCGTCGGCGCGGGCCTTGTGGCGGTTGAACGCCTTCTCCAGGGCGAACGAGATCTCGCCGACGGTGGCCTTGGCCCGGGCGGCGTTCACGGCCAGCTCCAGGAGGTTGCCGTTCCCCGCGGCCCCGGCGGTCAGGGCGTCGAGCGCGGCGGCCACCGCCTCGGGATCGCGCTCGGCCTTGAGCCGGTTGAGCTTGGCGATCTGGGCGGCGCGGACGGCGGTGTTGTCGACCTTCAGGACCGGGATGTCGTCGGCCACGTCGGGCTTGTAGCGGTTCACGCCCACGACGCTCTGGTGGCCGGCATCGATGCGGGCCTGGGTGCGGGCCGAGGCCTCCTCGATGCGGCGCTTGGGCAGGCCGGCCTCGATGGCCTTGGTCATGCCGCCCAGGGCCTCCACCTCGGCGATGTGGGCCAGCGCCCGCTGGGCCAGTTCGGCGGTCAGGGCCTCGACGTAGTAGCTGCCGCCCCAGGGGTCGATCACCCGGGTCTGACCGCTCTCGAGCTGGATGAAGAGCTGGGTGTTGCGCGCGATGCGGGCCGAGAAGTCGGTCGGCAGCGCCAGGGCCTCGTCCAGCGAGTTGGTGTGCAGGCTCTGGGTCTGGCCGCCGGTGGCCGCCATGGCCTCGATGGCGGTGCGCGCGACGTTGTTGAACACGTCTTGGGCGGCCAGGGACCAGCCCGAGGTCTGGGTGTGGGCTCGGAGCGACAGCGAACGGGCGTCCTTCGGGTCGAACTCCTGCTTCATGAGCTTGGCCCAGAGCAGGCGCGCGGCGCGCTGCTTGGCCACCTCCATGAACATGTCCATGCCGGCGCACCAGAAGAACGACAGGCGCGGGGCGAACTGGTCGACCGTCATGCCGGCGGCGACGCCGGCGCGGACGTATTCGATCCCGTCCGCCAGGGTGTAGGCCAGCTCCAGGTCCAGCGTCGCCCCGGCTTCCTGCATGTGGTAGCCGCTGATGGAGATCGAGTTGAACCTCGGCATCTCCTTGGACGTGTAGGCGAAGATGTCCGAGACGATCCGCATCGAGGGACCGGGCGGGTAGATGTAGGTGTTCCGGACCAGGAACTCCTTGAGGATGTCGTTCTGGATCGTGCCCGAGAGCTTCTCGTGCGGCACGCCCTGTTCCTCGGCCGCCACGATGTAGAGCGCCATGACCGGCAGGACGGCGCCGTTCATGGTCATCGACACGCTCATCTTGTCGAGCGGGATGCCGTCGAACAGCGTCCGCATGTCGAGGATGGAGTCGATGGCCACGCCCGCCATGCCGACGTCGCCGGGCACGCGCGGGTGGTCGCTGTCGTAGCCGCGGTGGGTGGCCAGGTCGAAGGCGATGGACAGGCCCATCTGACCGGCCGCCAGGTTGCGGCGGTAGAAGGCGTTGGAATCCTCGGCCGTGGAGAAGCCCGCGTACTGGCGGATGGTCCACGGGTTGGTGGCGTACATCGTGGGGTAGGGACCCCGGACGAAGGGTGCGAGGCCGGGATAGCCGCCCAGGGCCGCGAAGCCTGGCGCGTCGTCGGCGCCATAGGCGGGCTTCACCGGGATGCCTTCCGGCGTGGCCCAGGGCTGACCCGAGGGCGGGGCGGCCGGCGGCAGGTCGGCGTCGAAGGGCAGGGCGGCGAAATCGGGGAACGAGGACATCAACGCAGATCCCAAAATTCGTCATCGCCCGGCGTGTCCGGGCGACCCAGGCTGAAGGCGTCGCTGCGGGAAGGCGGCTTGGGTCCCCCGGATCGTCCTTCGGACGACCGGAGGATGACGAGGCTGTTCATGCCTGCACCTCGTACTTTTCGGAAAGCCGCATAGGCTTGAGCGGCGGACAGCGGCCGTCGGGGCCGGGCAGGCGGGCGTCGGGCGCCTGGACGGGCTGGACCGTCGGACGCTCGACCTCGACCGGGGCTTCGTCGGTCGGCGGGAAGGCGGTGACGCCCACGATCTTGAGGTCGCCGCGCGCGGCGTTCGTCGCCTCGACCTCGCGGGCCACGTCGCCGCCCGTGAGCGCGGCGATCAGGCCGCCGGCGGCCTCGATGGCCTGGAACCTCGCCCAGGCGGCGCGGGCGATCTCGTCGGTGAGCGCCTCGATGTAGCCCGAGCCCGCGGCGGGATCGGCCACGCGGCCGATGGCGGCCTCCTCCATCAACACGAGCTGGGTGTTGCGGCTCTGGCGCCGCGCGAAGGCGGTCGGCAGGCCGAGCGCGTCGGTGAAGTTCCCGAGGAGCACGGCGTCGGCCCCGCCCACCGCGCCGGCGAAGCCCGCGGCGGTGAGCCGGATCATGTTGGTGAAGGCGTCCTTCGCCGCCAGCATCCGGCGCGAAGAGCGGGCCTCGACGCGCGCCTGGGGGCTCGCGCCGCAGGCCGTGGCGAGGCGGGCGAAGACCACGCGGGCGGCGCGCAGCTTGGCGATCGTGGCGAAATAGTCGGCGTCGGCCGAAAGCCCGAGGGTGATGCGGGCGAAGGCCTCGGCCATGGGCAGGCCCGCGCGCACCAGGGCCTTGGCGTAGGCCACCGCGGAGGCGGCCGCGAAGGCGACCTCTAGGGCCTCCCCGCCGCCGGCCTCGTGGACCACGCGGCCCGAGGCCAGGAAGAGCTGGCCCTGCGGATAGGGTTGGGCGAGGCGCATGGCCACGGTGGCGGCGCTGATGAGATGGCTCTCGATCGGCCCCGGGCTCTCGCCGGTCTCGGCGAAGGCGCTCAAGGGATCGAGGTTGAAGGCGAGCTTGGCGCCCGGCGAGGACTTGGCGATCGCGTGCAGCCAGTCGGCGGCCTTGGGGGCGAGGAAGCCGGCGTCGAGCCCGACGGGCGCCAGCTCGAGGATCACGTCTTTCAGGACGCGCGCCAGTCCGTCGGCGGAGCCCACGGCCACGCCCGCCTGGCCGGCCGGGTCGATCTTCACCACCACCGAGGCCGCGCCGCCCTCGAGGTCGGCCAGCGCCTCGGCGTTGGCGCGGGCGGGATCGGGATGGGCGGTGAGCGTGCGGATGTCCCAGGGCCGCTCGGCGTCGAACGGCCGCGGCGGGAAGGCCGCCGGGCGTTCGGCCTGGGCGTAGAGCGGCTGGATCGGCAGGCCCTCGGCGGTGGCCTTCAGCAGGCTCTCGAAGGGCTTGTCGCCGAGGGTCTTGGCGACCAGGGCCCGCCAGGCGTCCTCGCCGGCGGGGGTGAATCCAGGGTCCAGGAGACGGGTGTCGGACATGGCGGCAGATGGGCCCTCGCGCCCTTTGGCGTCAAGTTCACCCAGGGTCACGGCGACGCGGAGGAAACGCGCGACTCGCGGCAAGCTCAGGCGCTGGACTTCGCGAGGGTGAGATGCCGACCGTCGACTACTACCGCGCCCAGGACATGATGATGGAGTGGGGGCCGCGCGTCCTCATCGCCGTGGTCATCCTGCTGGCCGCGCATATCCTGGCCAAGATGGTGCAGTGGGGCCTCGCCCGGGTGATCGACCGCACGCCGGGCTTGAAGGCGCACAACGAGGGCGTCGAGCCCAAGGAGACGGTGGGCTATCAGCTCGGCCAGCTCGGTTACTGGCTGGTGCTGCTGGTCGGCCTGATCGGGGCGCTGACCACGCTCGGCCTGACGAGCATCGTCGAGCCGCTGAACGGCCTGCTGATCGAGGTGACGGCCTTCATCCCGTTCCTGCTGGGGGCGGTGGTGATCTTCTTCGTGGGCTTCATCGTCGCCACCCTCGCGCGCCGTGTGGTGGAGGCGGGGCTGGCGGCCGCCCAGATGGACGCCTGGCTGGAGAAGGCCGGCCTGTCGCGGATGACCGGCGCGTCGGACCTTTCCAAGACCGTGGGCGCCCTGGTCTTCGTGCTGATCATCATCCCGGTCACCATTGCCGCCCTGCAGCAACTGGGCGTCAGCGCCATCTCGGACCCGGCGGTGGCGGTGCTGGCGACGGTGCTGGAGGCGGTGCCGAGGCTGCTGGGCGCGGCCATCGTGCTGGCCCTGGCCTTCGTGATCGGCCGCTGGGTGGCGAGCCTGCTCGAACAGCTCCTTCCGTCGCTGGGCTTCGACCGCAGCCTCCAGGCGCTGGGGATCGGCGTCGGCGAGGCGGCGGGCGAGGGCGACGAGCCCGCGCCGCCGCGCTTCACGCCGTCCAAGGTGGTGGCGAGCCTGTCGCTGGTGGCCATCATGCTGTTCTCGGCCGTGGAGGCGGCCCGGCTGATGGCCTTCTCGGCGGTGGCGGTGATGCTGACCGAGATCCTGGAGCTGGCCGGCCACGTGCTGTTCGGCGGGGTCATCATCGCCGTCGGCGTGATGGTGGCGAACTTCCTGTCGACCCTGATCGACCGCTCGACCAACGGCGCGGACGGCTTTGCGTCCAACATCGTGAAGTGGGCGACCATCGCGCTCGCCACCGCCATGGGCCTGCGCTTCATGGGGATCGCCGACGAGATCGTGATCCTGGCCTTCGGCCTGATCCTGGGCTCGGCCGCGGTGGCCGCGGCGCTCGCCTTCGGCATCGGCGGCCGGGAGGCGGCCGCGAAGCTGCTGGAACGGTGGATCGACAAAGGCCCGCCGACCTGACACGAAGAGGGGCCGCGCCGGCGATGCCGTGCGACCCCTCATCCGTCAGCCCGCGGCTGACACCTTCTCCCGCAAGGGGAGAAGGAAGATCAGACCCGCTCGACGATGATCGCCGGGGCCATGCCGCCGGCGGCGCACATGGTGACCAGGCCGCGCTTGAGGCCGCGGCGCTCGAGCTCGTCGATGACGGTGCCGATCAGGATGGCGCCGGTGGCGCCGATCGGGTGGCCGAGCGCCATGGCGCCGCCGTTCACATTGACCTTCTCGCGGTCGAGCTTGAGGTCGCGGATGAACTTCTCGGCCACGACCGCGAAGGCCTCGTTGATCTCCCACAGGTCGATGTCGTCGGGGGTCAGGCCGGCCTTCTTCAGCGCCTTCAGCGCCGCCGGGACCGGGGCGTTCAGCATCAGGGTGGGGCTGTCGCCGACATTGGCCATGGCGACCACGCGGGCGCGGGCCTTCAGGCCGTTCTTGGCGGCGTATTCCGGCGAGGCGAGCAGCACGCCGCCGGCCCCGTCCACGACGCCCGAGGAGTTCCCGGCGTGGTGGAAGTGCTTGATCTGCAGGTCGGGATAAACCCGGTTGATGAGGCCGGCGAGCGTCGTGCCCTTGTCGTCCAGCGGCACATTGGCCATGGCCTCGAACGAGGGCTTCAGCGAGGCGAGACCCTCCAGGGTGGTCTGCGGCCGGGGGAACTCCTCGCGGTCGAGGGCCACCGTGCCGTCGTCGCGATGGACCGGCACCAAGGCGCGGTCGAAGCGGCCCTCGCGGATGGCGACGTCGGCGCGCTGCTGGCTGACGTAGGCCAGCTCGTCCAGGGCCTCGCGGGTGATCCCCTCCATCGTGGCGATGGCGTCGGCGCAGATCCCCTGGTGGGTCTGCGGGTGCCGGGCGCGCAGGCGGGTGTTGCCCGAGTCCAGCAGGGCGGGGCCGCCGTCGGGGCCCTGCATCGAGGCGGTGGCGGCGGTGTAGGACATCATCTCGGTCCCGCCGGCGATCACCAGGTCCTCCATCCCCGACATGATCGAGGCGGCGGCCAGGTTCACCGCGGTGATGCCCGAGCCGCAGAAGCGGTCGAGGGTGACGCCCGAGGCGCGCACGTCGTAGCCGGCGTCGAGGGCGGCCATGCGGCCCAGGTCCCCGCCCTGCTTGCCCCGCTGGGACGAGGTGCCCCAGATGATGTCGTCGACTTCGGCGGTCTTCAGCCCGTTGCGCTCGGCCAGCGCCTTCAGGACCGTGGCGGCCAGGTGCTGCGGGTGGAAGTCGGCGAGCGCGCCCTTGCCGACCTTGCCGATGCCGCGCGGCGTGCGGCAGGCGTCGATGATGAGAGCTTCGGGCATTTGGGTTCCTCCCCTGGAATTCTTCGCGGCGAAATCAGCTTGCCGGACGTGGCGTCAGTCCAGCGGAATTCGGTGTTGTCGCCGCGACATGATGTGCGTACGTTGTAAATCTAACAATTGTTCGAGGACCTGACCTTATGGCCTTGCCGCCCGTGCTCCGTGACCGCCTGCGTCTGCCCGTCATCGCCAGCCCGCTGTTCATCATCTCGGGGCCGGACCTGGTGATCGCCCAGTGCAAGGCCGGCGTCGTGGGCTCGTTTCCGGCGCTGAACGCCCGGCCGGCCTCGCTGCTCGATGAATGGCTGCACCGGATCACCGAGGAACTGGCCGCCTGGGACCGGGACCATCCCGACACGCCCTCGGCGCCGTTCGCGGTGAACCACATCGTCCACAAGACCAACGACCGGTTGGAGCACGACCTGGAGTGCTCGACCAAATGGAAGGCGCCGGTGGTGATCACCTCGCTTGGCGCGCGCGAGGACGTCAACGCGGCGGTCCATTCCTACGGCGGCGTCGTGATGCACGACATCATCAACGACCGCTTCGCCCGCAAGGCGGTGGAGAAGGGCGCCGACGGTCTGATCGCCGTGGCGGCCGGCGCCGGCGGCCACGCCGGGCGGCTGTCGCCCTTCGCCCTGGTGCAGGAGATCCGCCAGTGGTTCGACGGGCCGGTCGCCCTGTCGGGCTCGATCGCCAACGGTCACGCCATCCTGGGCGCCCAGGCCATGGGCGCGGACCTGGCCTACATCGGCTCGGCGTTCATCGCCACCGAGGAGGCCAACGCCGAGCAGGCCTACAAGGACATGATCGTGGCCTCGTCGGGCGACGACATCGTCTATTCGAACCTGTTCACCGGCGTGCACGGCAACTACCTGGCGCCCTCGATCCGGGCGGCGGGCATGGACCCCGAGAACCTGCCGGAATCGGACCCCTCCAAGATGAACTTCGGCTCGGGCGGCAACCAGAAGGCCAAGGCCTGGCGCGACATCTGGGGCTGCGGCCAGGGGATCGGGGCGGTGAAGGACGTGCCGCCGGCGGCCGAACTCGTGGCCCGGCTGGCCGAGGAGTACGAGAAGGCCAAGGCGGAGCTGGCGGAGAAGACCTCCTTCACGGGCGGCCGCGTGCTGATGGCGGCCGAGTAGCCCTCAGAAAAACTGGGAGGCGGCGCAACTTAATCCCAGTGACTCCATAGGAATAAAAGTCTTTGATCCCCGTCGACCAATCGATGGGGGACAAGGATGACTCGCGACACGCTCCGCACGGCGCTCCGTTCGGCGGCCCTGGCCGGACTTCTCTGCAGCGCGGCCACGGCCGCGCTGGCCCAGGCGCCGGACGCGACGGCGGCCTCGGCGGATGCAGCCGACGTCGCGGCGGTGGGCGTGGAGGAGCTGATCGTCACCGCCCGGCGGCGCGAGGAGACGGTGCAGGACGTTCCCGTGGCGGTGTCGGTGGTCGCCGGGGCGCAACTCGCCGACACGGGCGCGTTCAACGTGAGCCGGCTGACGCAGCTCGCGCCGACCCTGCAGTTCTATTCGACGAACCCGCGCAACACCTCGGTGAACATCCGCGGCCTGGGCGTGCCCTTCGGCCTGACCAGCGACGGCTTCGAGCAGGGCGTCGGCATCTATGTGGACGACGTCTACAACTCGCGGGTGGCGGCCGCGACGTTCGACTTCCTGGATGTTGCGCGGGTGGAGGTGCTGCGCGGGCCCCAGGGCACGCTCTACGGCAAGAACACCACGGCCGGGGCCATCAACATCACCACCAACCAGCCGACCTTCGACTTCGAGGCGGGCGCCGAGGTCTCGGTCGGGAACCTGGACTTCAAACAGGCCAAGGCGGCGATCTCCGGCCCGCTGACCGACAAGCTGGCGGCGCGCTTCGCGGTTTCCACGACCACACGGCGGGGCGCGATCTACAACCTGACGAGCCGGCAGTGGGTGAACGGCCAGGACAACCTGGGCCTTCGCGGCCAGCTGCTGTTCAAGCCGAACGACGACCTCGCGATCACACTCTCGGGCGACTACAGCGAGCAGGACGCCGAGTGCTGCGCCCAGATCTATGTGCGCACCGGGGCCACCCAGCGGCCGCTGAACCGGCAGTACGCCGCGCTCGCCGCCGCCCAGGGCTACACGGTGGTCAGCACCAATCCCTTCGACCGGCTGACGGACGTGGACGCCAACCTGAACGCCGGGAACACGATCGGCGGCGCCTCGGCGCGCGTGGTCTGGAACGTGGGGCCGGGGACGCTGACCTCGATCACCGCGTGGCGGTTCTGGGACTGGAAGCCGGAGAACGACCGCGACTTCCTGGGCCTGTCGATCGTGGCCAGGTCGCAGAACCCGTCCCAGCAGGACCAGTATTCCCAGGAGCTGCGGTACAACTACTCGAACGACCGCATCGACGCGGTAGTGGGCGCCTTCGCCTTCAAGCAGCGGATCGACACCCAGGGGACGGAAGCGCAGGGGCCAGCGTCCAGCCGCTGGAACATCACCCCGAGCAATGCGCTGTCGAACGACCCCACGGTCCTCGACGGCCTCGTCGCCTACAACACCCAGTACCTCAAGGCGACCAGCTTCGCCCTGTTCGGCCAGGTGAGCTGGAAGCTGACGGACGCCTTCACGATCCAGCCGGGCGTGCGGGTCAACTACGACAAGAAGGAGGGCTACTACGAGAGGCGGGTGTTCGACGGGCAGGGGCTTCCCGTGCTGCTCGGCCAGACCGGCGCCCGGCGCGCGGCGCAGCTCGCGGTGTTCACGCCCCAGCTCAGCACGCCGGAGTTCAGCGACTGGAACTTCAGCTACGACCTGACGGCCAGCTACGCCTTCACGCCCGACATCCTGGGCTATGCGACCTACGCCAAGAGCTTCAAGACCGGCGGCATCAACCAGAACGGCCTGCCCACCGACGCGGCCGGAAACCCGATCCTCTCGGCCGGCCAGATCAGACCTGAGGACGTGAACCACTACGAGGCGGGGCTGAAGACCCAGTTCTGGGATCGCCGAGCGACCCTGAACCTCTCGGTCTTCCGCACCGACATCCAGGACTACCAGGCCACGGTGACCAACGGCCAGCTTGGCGTGCTGCGGGGCTATCTCGCCAACGCCGGCAAGGTGCGCAGCCAGGGCGTCGAGGCCGACTTCCAGGTCCAGCCGAACGAACGGTTCAAGGCCTACGCCAGCGGCGCCTACACCGACGCCAAGTACGTCCGGTTCGTGGACGCGCCGTGCCCGCCGGAGCTGTCGGGCGGGACGACCGTGGGGGCGGGTCAGACGCCCAGCGCCCCCGGAACGCCCGGCGGCCTCAGCCCCGCCAACTGCGACATCTCCGGCCAGCGCCTGCCGGGCGTTTCGAAGTGGAGCTTCTCGTTCGGCGCCGAAGCCAACGTCCCGGCGAGCCTCCTGGGCAAGGTGGGCGAGGTCTACCTGGGCTACGACGGCAGCTACCGGTCGGACTTCTCGTCCAACGCCTCGCCCTCGGCCTACACCTGGGTGGACGGCTATGCGCTGTCCAACTTCCGGGCCGGCTTCCACACGCCCGAGGGGCTCAACATCTACGGCTGGGTGCGCAACGCCTTCGACGAGGAGTATTTCGAGCTGCTCGCCGTCGGCCCCAGCAACACCGGCCTGATCGCCGGGCAGCCGGGCGATCCCCGGACCTACGGGGTGTCGCTGCGGGCCGCGTTCTGAACAAGCTTTGCCATTGATCCGAAGACGGAGGATCGCGGGCAGACTCGCGGTATCGTCCGGGCATGTCCTCTCCCTTCCGCCTCGCCCCGCTCGCGGGCCTGCTGCTCGCCGCCGCAGGCCCTGTCGCCCACGCCCAGGCCATCGCGACCCGCAGCGACCAGGCCGCGCCGGTCAGCCAGGAGCAGTTCCTGGCGCTGATGGGGCGGCTGGACGCCCTGGAGAAGCGCAACGACGACCTGGAGAAGCAGGTCTCGACGCTCCGGAGCCAGGCCGCGACGTCCGAGAAGGTCGTGGCCGAGCGGGGGGCCGAGCCCAAGCTGTCGATGGCGGGAGGCCGGCCCGCCTTCTCCAGCGCCGATGGGCAGTTCACGGCCGCGCTGCGGGGCGTGGTCCAGTTCGACGCGGCGACCTATGACCAGGATCCGCCCGGGCCGGCGGCCAGCGATTTCCGGCGCGGCTCGCTGGGGGACGCCGCCGAGGCGGAAAGGGCGCGCGATCTGGCCGACGGGACCAACCTGCGCCGGGTGCGGCTGGGGATCGAGGGGAAGGCCTGGGGCGACTGGGGCTACAACATCCTGGTCGACTTCGGGGGCTCGGGCGTCGAGGAGCCGGGACGGATCATCAGCGCCTATGTGGACTACACCGGCCTGAAGGGCGTCCGCCTGCGGGCGGGCGCCTTCCCGCAGACCACCGGGCTGGAGGACGCCACCTCAAGCTCGTCCACCCTGTTCCTGGAGCGGGCCGCGGCGGCCGAGCTGGTGCGCAATCTGGCGGGCGGTGATGGACGCGCGGGCCTGGCGGCCATCGCCAGCGGCGCGCGCTGGAGCCTCGCCGGAACCCTGACGGGCGGCGTCATCCAGACCTCCAGCTTCGACGAACAGACCGGCTTCATCGGCCGGGCGACGTTCGCGCCGGTGCTGACCAAGGACACCGTGGTCCACCTGGGCGCCAACGCGAACCTCATCTTCGAACCGGCGGCTACGGGCGCGGACATCCCGCCGGCCGGCGCGGCGACGCCGGTGCGGTTGCGCGAACGGCCGGAGTTGCGGGTGGATGGAACCCGGCTGGTGGACACCGGCTCCATCGACGCCGACGGGGTCACGGCGCTGGGCCTGGAGCTCGGACTCCAGCACCGGAACCTCAGCCTTCAGGGCGAACACTTCTGGATCGACGTGGACCGCCGGACGGCGGGCCTGCCGGACCCGGAGTTCAGCGGCTGGTACGTGCAGGGCGCCTGGACGATCACCGGCGAGCCTAGGCGCTACAGCGCCGCGGCCGGCGGCTTCGACGCGCCGAAGGTGGAGGCGCCGTTCAACCTGGCCCGGCGGACTTGGGGCGTCTGGGAGCTGGCGGCGCGCTATTCCGACCTCGACCTGGACTACCTGGCCGGCGCGGCCGGGACGGCTCCGGCGGCGGGCGCCGTGCGCGGCGGCGAACAGAAGATCTTCACCCTGGGCCTCAACTGGTATCCGAACGGCGCCGTCCGATTCCTGGCGGACTACCAGCGGGTCGACGTGGTGCGGCTGTCGCCGGGCGGGACGGCGTTCGGCGCCGGGGCCCTGACGCCGCCGGCGGGCGCGCAGGTCGGCCAGGACTACGACGTGTGGTCGATCCGGACCCAGTACGCCTTCTGAGGATCGACGGAGATCAGGCCGACTCCGGCCGCCGCTCGAAGCGTTGGACCAGGCGATCGCGGCTCCACAGCTCCATGCCGCGGCCGTCGGCGTGGTCCAGCGCCCGCTGCGCCGCCTCGGCGTCGTCAGCGCCATCGAACTCGACGACCCCGCGGATATGGTTCGCGTCGTCGAGGAAGTAGAGCCTGTAGTCGGTCATGACGCCCCTCTCGGTCCGACTTAAGTCCGGCCGATGGCGCAGCTTAGCACATCCAATGGTTGCAGGAGAAGCGTGAGCTCTACTTGTCGGGCGAGCGTTTCGAGCCGCGCGGCGCCTGCTGGCGCTCGGCGTGTTCACGCAGGGTTTCCCGGGCGTCGCGGATGCGGGCGCGGACGGCGGCGATCTGGTCCTTGAGGCCGTCGGCGGCGCGCTGCGCCTCGGCCTGGGCCTCGGAGGCTTCCGGATCGGTCTTTTCGGGGTCCCGCCCTTCAGAGTCGCTCATCGAGGGACCTGCACCTCGGTCTTGCACGTCCAGGACATTGGACGCGCGGACGCCTGAACGGGAGCCGACTCCCGACGGCGCCGCAGCTGCCCACACAGTCAAAGGCGGTTGGGTACCGGCCTTCCCCTCGCCCTGCAAGCGGAGCCATGGACCCTTTTCTGGGAGTCCTTTCGCGAGGTCGGGCGTTTGGCGTGAAAGGAGCGCACCCCATGGCCCCACCCGCCGACACCCTCCAACGCCGCTTCGCGGTCCACGCAGCCGCCGACGCGCCGGCGCGCGCACGCCTGGTGGACGGAGTCAGCTTCGAGGACGCCGCGCTGCATTTCCTGGAGGACAGCCATCCGGACGCCGAGGGCGACGAGGTGCAGCTCTTCGTGGAGGATTGCGAAAGCGGCGAGCGTCAGTGCTTCCGGATCGACCTGGAGACCGGCGAGGCGGCGCCCTGCGAGTAGCTCCGCCCCCGGCGCTTCGGTGGCGGAGCCCTTCGATCAGAGGACGCCCAGCATCTCGGCCACCAGCGGGTGGCGCACGATGTCGCGCTCGGCGAGGCGGACCACGGCGATGTTGCCGACTTCCTCCAGCCGCTCGGCGACGGGCCCGAGGCCCGAGAGCTCGGGCAGCAGGTCGGACTGGTTGGGATCGCCCGTGACGACCATGGTCGAGTGCCAGCCCAGGCGGGTCAGCAGCATCTTGAGCTGCACGTAGGTGCAGTTCTGGGCCTCGTCGATCACGACGAAGGCGTTGTTCAGGGTGCGGCCGCGCATGAAGCCCACCGGCGCGATCTCGATGGCGCCTTCGGCCATAAGCGCCCGGACGCGCTTCATGGAGAGGCGGTCGGACAGGGCGTCGTAGAGCGGGCGCAGGTAGGGGGCGAGCTTGTCCTCGGCGTCGCCGGGCAGGAAGCCGATGGATTCGCCGGCCTCGACGGCGGGCCGGGAGAGCACGATGCGGCCGACCCGACCGCTTTCCAGCGCCTCCACGGCCTTGGCGATGGCGAGATAGGTCTTGCCGGTGCCGGCGGGGCCCAGGGCCATGACGAGGTTCTTGGCGTCGATGGCCTCGATCAGTTCCTGCTGGCCCGGCGACTTGGCCTTGATGGTCTTGAGATAGGCTTGCTCGCGGTCGTCGTTGTGATGGGCGAGCGGCGACCAACCCCTGTCGACGGGCAGCCGGCGAACCTTATCGTCCCCCTCGAACTGACCGGCGTCGAACGCGCCTTCGCGCAGCTGTCGCTTCAGGGCTCGCTTGCTCATCAAGGCCTCCTTGGGGGGCAAGAAAAAAGGGCGTCCCGTGCTTGGGAGCGCCCTTCGGAAACGTGGGTGAGAACGATGCGGCGGCATGCGGAGCCCGGGGGCTCGCCGGCTTGGTCCGGTCCGGGCGAAGCGGCCCGGGAAAACGACAGACTCAGCGCCATCCACTCCGTCCAGCGCGAGACACGGAGGCGAAACCCCCGCGGCGGCTTCCGGGAAGGCTTTCGCCCTCTCGAATCGCCCGACTAGAATGATCGTAACGTCCTTTCCGAGTCGTTAAACGCCCCATTCACAGAAAGCATTGAGCCGACCAGATGAGTGTCTACAACTTAGGCAATGTGACGCCGCAATTACCGAATGATGACGAATACTGGATTGCGCCGACCGCGGCCGTGATGGGCAACGTGATTCTCAAGAAGAACGCGTCGATCTGGTGGGGTTCCACCGTGCGCGGCGATAACGACCCGATCGTCATCGGCGAGGGGTCGAACGTGCAGGACGGCAGCGTGCTGCACACCGACACGGGCTGGCCGCTGACCATCGGGGCCAACGTCACCATCGGCCACATGGTGATGCTCCACGGCTGCACGATCGGCGACAACAGCCTGGTGGGCATCGGCTCGATCGTGTTGAACGGCGCGAAGATCGGGCGGAACTGCCTCATTGGCGCCAACTGCCTGATCACCGAGGGCAAGGAGATTCCCGACAACTCGCTGGTCATGGGCGCCCCCGGCAAGGTGATCCGCGAGATCAGCGACCAGCAGGCCGCCGTGATGGCCGCGGGCACGCGCCACTACGTCGAGAACTGGAAGCGCTACCGCCGGGAGCTGACCGAGGTCGCTTGACGGACCCTGCGGCGCCTGGGGAGGCTTTCCTGCAAACAGGGAGGACGCCATGGCCTACGAGTTCATCAAGGTGGAGCGGGAAGGGCCGATCACCACCTTCATCCTGAACCGGCCCGACGTGATGAACGCGCTGCACTCGCCGGCGCACTTCGAGCTGCACGAGGCCTTCGACGCCTTCGCGGCCGATCCGGACCAATGGGTGGGCATCGTCACCGGCGCGGGCGACCGGGCGTTCTCTGCCGGCAACGACCTGAAGCACCAGGCCTCGGGCGGGGCGATGAAGTCGCCGCCGTCGGGCTTCGCGGGCCTGACCTCGCGGTTCGACCTGACCAAGCCGCTGATCGCGGCGGTGAACGGCGTGGCCATGGGCGGCGGCTTCGAGATCGCGCTGGCCTGCGACATCATCATCGCCTCTGAAAGCGCGACCTTCGCCCTGCCCGAGCCGCGCGTGGGCCTGGCGGCGCTGGCCGGCGGGCTGCACCGCCTGCCCCGGGCGATCGGCGTGAAGCGGGCCATGGCCATGATCCTGACCGCCCGGCGCGTCTCGGCGGCCGAGGGCAAGGAGCTCGGGTTCGTGGCCGAGGTGACGGCGCCGCAGGACCTGATGCGCACGGCCCGCGAATGGGCCAGGCAGATCTGCGAGCTCTCGCCCATGTCGATCCGGGCGTCCAAGGAAGCGGTCTATCGCGGCCTGGACGAACCCACGCTGGAGGCCGCGATCCGCGGCCAGGGCAAGTATCCGGCCGTGGCGGCGCTGTTCACCTCGGAGGACTTCAAGGAAGGGCCGATGGCCTTCGCCCAGAAGCGTCCGCCGCAGTGGAAGGGCCGCTGATCGGCGGCTTGTTCCCTAACGGCAATCCCGTCACAGTCCGGCCGGATTCTGGGGGACCGAGATGGCGGATATCGACGCCGGAGGCGTGATCGGGGGCGTGATCCACGGCGGCGCTGCGGCCGGCGCGGTGGACCGTCCGACAGGGGAGGCTGGCGAGGGGCGCCACGCCTGCGCCGACTGCGGGACCGAGGTCGTCGGCCGCTTCTGTCACCAGTGCGGCCAGCCGGCCCACATCCACCGGACCCTGACGCACCTGGGCGAGGAGGTGCTGCACGGGGTCATGCACTTCGACAGCCGCATGTGGCGGACCCTGCCGCTGCTCGCCTTCCGGCCCGGCCGGCTGACGCGGGAGTGGGTGCACGGCAAGCGGTCGCGCTACGTCTCGCCGCTGGCCATCTTCCTGTTCACCGTCTTCGTCATGTTCATGGGCCTGAGCTACATGCCGGCCAAGGAGAAGGCGCCGCTGCCGGCCGCGCAGCAGGCCCTCGTCGAACGGCTGGCCGAACAGATCGGCGACGTCCGCGAGGCCGAGGCCAGGGTGCTGACCGCCAAGACGCCGGAGGCGCGCGCCGAGGCCGAGGCGGAGGCGACGGCCGAGCGCGCGCAGCTGGAGAAGATCAGCGCCCAGATCAAGGCCATGGACGTGCCCGAGGACGCCGGCTTCGACTGGAAGGACGAGATCCGCCGCCGGGCGACGGCCGGGGACCTCGACATGAACCTGGAGAACAAGGCGCTCGAGGCCAAGATCCGCCACAAGCTCGAGAACCCGGAGCTGGCGCTCTACAAGCTGCAGCAGGCCTTCTACAAATTCTCGTTCCTGCTCATCCCGATCTCGATCCCCTTCGTGGCGCTGCTGTTCCTGTGGAAGCGGGGCTTCACCCTCTACGACCACGGGGTGTTCGTCCTCTATTCGCTGACCTTCATGTCGATGCTGGTCATGGTGACGGCCGTGGCCACCCGGATCGGCGGGATCACCTCGGCGCTGGTGTGGATGACCGTGCCGTTCGCCGTGCCCGCGCACATGTTCTTCCAGCTCAAGGGCGCCTATGGCCTGGGGACCTTCTCGGCCCTCTGGCGGACCTGGTTCCTGCTCTGGTTCTGCGCCATCGCCCTGGGGCTCTTCGTGGCGGCGGTGACGATCCTCTCGGCCTGACCTCGCGGCACGCTTGCGAAAACCTGACGCCTGCGTCAGGTTCGCCGGCAATCGCATAAGGTTAAGGGAAGAGCGTCCGTGGAACGGTACGACTACATCATCATCGGCGCGGGCTCGGCCGGCTGCGTGCTGGCGAACCGGCTGACCGAGGACGGGACGACCAAGGTCCTGCTGCTGGAAGCCGGCGGAAAGGACGCCTCGCTGCTGGTGCGGATGCCGGCCGGCGTCGGCGCCCTGATCGGCAAGCAGGGGCCGTACAACTGGGGCTTCTGGACCGAGGAAGAGCCGAACCTCGACAACCGCCGCCTGTGGTGGCCGCGCGGCAAGGGCTGGGGCGGCTCGTCGTCGATCAACGGCATGATCTACATCCGCGGCCACGCGCGCGATTACGACCAGTGGCGGCAGATGGGGCTGGCGGGCTGGGGCTACGCCGACGTCCTGCCGTACTTCAAGCGCTCGGAGACGTTCGAGGGGGGCGCGGACGCCTGGCACGGCGGCGAGGGGCCGCTGCACGTCTCGAAGGCCGCGTCGCCGAACCCGATCTACAAGGCCGCCATCGAGGCCGGGGCCCAGGCGGGCCACAAGGTCACCGGCGACTTCAACGGCTACCAGCAGGAAGGCTGGGGCCCGTACCAGATGACCATCAAGGACGGGGAGCGGTGGAGCGCGGCGCGCGGCTACCTGCATCCGGTCCTGAACCGCCCGAACCTGACCTGCCTGACCGGCGCGCGCACGACGCGGGTGCTGGTGGAGAACGGCCGGGCCGTGGGCGTCGAGGTGGCGGAGGGCAAACAGCCGGCCCGGGCCATCTACGCCGACGCCGAGGTGATCGTGGCCGCGGGCGCCGTGCAGTCGCCGCACATCCTGCAGCTCTCGGGCATCGGCGACCCGGACGACCTGGGCAAGCACGGGATCAAGGCCGTCCACGCGCTGAAGGGCGTGGGCGCGAACCTCCAGGACCACCTGGACGCCTGCCTGTCGTGGGAGTGCCCCAAGCCGATCACGATCTATTCCCAGCGCAAGGGCATCAAGCAGCTCTTCGTCGGCCTGAACTACATGCTCTTCAACAAGGGCATCGGCCGGGAGAACTTCCTGGAGAGCGGCGCCTTCCTGCGCTCGCGGCCCGACCTCGATCGGCCCGACCTGCAGATCCACACCGTGCTGGCCATCATGCAGGACCACGGCAAGGTGCAGGTGAACAAGGACGGCTTCACCTTCCACGTCTGCCAGCTTCGGCCCGAGAGCCGGGGCAAGGTGGGCCTGAAGTCGGCCGATCCGTTCGCCGATCCCGCGATCTTCGCCAACTACCTCTCGACCGAGGAAGACCGCCGCGCCATGCGCGAGGGCGTCAAGATGATGCGCGACGTGGCGGCCCAGGCGGCGCTCGATCCCTATCGCGGCGCGGAATACTCGCCCGGCAAGGACGTGAAGACCGACGCCGAGATCGACGCCTGGATCCGGCGCAGCGCCGAGACGATCTACCATCCGGTGGGCACCTGCCGCATGGGCGCGGCGGGCGATCCCATGGCCGTGGTGGACGGCGAATGCCGCGTCCAGGGGCTCGCAGGCCTGCGGGTCGTGGACGCCTCGGTGATGCCCACCCTGATCGGCGGCAACACCAACGCCCCCACCATCATGATCGCCGAGAAGATCTCGGACGCCATCCGCGGCAAGGCCTACCTGCCCGCGGACGACGCGCCCGTGTACGGCGACGAGAAGGCGGCGGCTTAAGGGGCCGCGGCGGCGCCCGCCGCCGGCTTCACCACGATCCGGAAGGCAGTTTCGTCCTTCAGCCAGGCCTGGGCCGCGCGGCGGACGTCGGCGCCCGTGACCTTCTGCGTCCCCGGGAGGGTCTGGCGGATGGCGTCGAGCCGGCGGGGATCGGCCTGGGCGCCAGAGAGTTCGCCCAGCCAGTACTGGTTGGTGAGCTGGGCCTTCTGCAGCCGCTCCAGGCGGGGCGTCCTGGCCCGGGCGAGCTCGTCGGCGGTCGGCTCCCTGGCCTTCAGGTCCGCGACGATCTTGGCGACGTCGTCGAAGAACGACTGCAGCTTTCCGGGCGGAACCTCGACGCTGGCGGCCAGATAGCCCCAGCCCGGCCAGACGAGGCTGTGGGTCACGCCGACGCTGGGCGAGTAGGTCGCCCCCTGGGCCTCGCGAAGCTCGTCCAGCAGGCGGAGCTTCAGGATCTCGCCGAGGACGGCCGTCTCCCGGGCCTGCTGGGGATCGGCGAAGTAGTCGGCGGTCGGCCAGGCGACGAAGCCGATGGACTGGTCGGCGCGGCCCTTGTGGGTGAGTGCGAGCGGGGCGCCGCCGCCCTTGGGGAAGGCGACCTTGCGGACGCCTTCCGAGACGGGCTGGGCCTCGGGCCTGGGCGGGAGGGCGCCGAAGGTGGCGGCCACGGCGGCGACGGCGTCGTCGACAGTGACATCGCCCACGACCAGCACCTCCACCGGCCCGCGCTCCAGGTGCGGCAGGACGGCGCTGGTCAGGTCTTCCAACTTCGCCTCGGCGATCTGCTGCCGGGTCGGGAAGGTCCAGCGGCGGTCGCCCGCATGCAGCAAGCCGGGAAGGTCGCGGTTCAACACGCCGCTGTCGGTGGACTCCAGCTGGTCGTGGGCCGTCTGGTAGGCGGCCTTCAGGCGCGTGAACGCCTCTTCCCTCAGGCCGGGCTCTGAGAGGTAGGCCGCGAGCACCTGGAGCTGGGTGGGCAGGTCGCCGGTGCGGGTCGAGCCCGTGAAGGCGAACGCGTCGTCCGTGAGGCCGAAGCGCGCGCCATAGACCTTGGACGCGAGAACGCGCTCCATGTCGTCCGCGTCGATCTTCTTCAGGCCGCCTTCGATCCAGGCGTTGGCGAGCCAGGCGGGGCTCTGGCGGTCCGACGGCAGGTCCAGAAGGCCGTCGCCGACGTTCACCCGCACCAGCACCTCGTCGTCGCGGAACCGGGTCGGCTTGACGGTCAGGCGGACGCCGTTCGCGAACCGGACGAAGGTGGTCCCGAGGTCGGCGACCTCCCGGCGCTCCGCGACCTTCCCCGGCGGCCCGAAGCTCTCGTAGGGCCAGCTGACGGCCGAAGCGGCTTCGGGCGGGGAGACCGGCCGGGCGCGCGAGGCCTCGAAGCTCGCGAGCAGGGTCTTCTCGCCGCCGTCGACCGGCTTGGGCGTGGCCATGAAGACCAGCGGCCCCTGACCCTGGAAGACGGTCTTGAGGGCCGCGGAGACGGTCTCGGCCTTCAGGTCCTTCACGGCCTCTTCGAAGAAGGCGAGTTCGTCGGCGGGCGAGGTGATCACCTGACCGTCGGCCAGCGAGTTCACGATCTCATTGGCGAGCTCCACCTGGCGGCGGGTGGCGGCGCCGGCGGCGGCGGCCCGGAGCACGGCCCGGGTCTCCTCGATCTCGCGGTCGAGCTCGGCCTGGAGGACGCCGTACTGGACCGCCCGGCGCTGTTCCTGCTCGGCGGCGGCCATCGCCTCGGCCCAGCGGGCCGGCTCGGCGTTGACGCTCACGAGGGCGATCTCGGCCTCGTCCTCCTGCTGGAACTGGTAGGCCACGGCGCCGATGAAGGGCGGGTTGGCGGCGCGCGCGATGGTGGCGTAGCGGCGGTTCAGGACCGCGAGGCCCAGGTTCTCGATCAGGTCGCGGCGACGCCTGGCCCGGGTGTCCGGCGCGAGGTCCGGCGGCGAGAGCCAAGCCACCTGCAACGAGAGCTGGGCGCCGGGCTCCAGGACCAGCTTCGCCTCCGGGCCGCGCGGCTGGATATGGCCTTCGGATGGCGGGAGGCCGGCGGGTCCTTCGCCCCGCCAGTCCGAGAAGCGCGCGCGGATCTTGGCCTCCATGGCGTCGACGTCGAAGTCGCCCACGGCCACGAACACCGCCCGCTCGGGCCGGTACCAGCGGCGGTAGAAGACGGCGATCTCGGACGCGGGCGCTGTCCGCAGCACCTCGACCTTGCCGATGGGCATGCGGGTGGGCAGGCGCTGCCCCTTCAGCCAGAAGTCCAGCCGTTCCTTCACGATGCGGTAGCCTGGCGTGTCCCGGGCGCGCTCCTCCGACAGCACCACCCCGCGCTCACGGTCCACGGCGGCGGGGTCGATGCTGAGGTTCGAGGCCGCCTCGCGCATCAGCATCAGCGAGGTGTCGACCGTCTCTGCGTCGGTGCGCGGCAGGTCGAGCATGTAGGTGGTCTCGGAGAAGCCGGTGGAGGCGTTGGTGTCCGGCCCGAAGGCCAGGCCCAGGCGCTCGAGCATCTTGAGCATCTCGCCTTCCTTCACGCCCTTCGAGCCGTTGAAGGCCATGTGCTCGAGGAAGTGGGCGAGGCCCTGCTGGGCGTCGGTCTCGTCCAGGGAGCCGGCGTCGAACCACAGGCGGAAGGCGCCCTGGCCGGGCGGGATGGACTGCTTGCGGATGGCGTAGCGCATGCCGTTGGGCAGGACCCCGAAGCGGATATCGGGATCGGCCCGCAGGTCCGAGGCCGCCTGGGGCCAGACGGGGAGGCTGGGCGCCGCCCCCGCCGAGGCCGGCATGACGAGGCAGAGCAGCGCGGCGGCGAGCGCAAGCGCCGCGCGCGGAAGACGGTTCATTCGCAATGTCCCGGGAAGTCCTTCAAGGCCGGGCCACCATCGCGGAGCCCGGCGGCGGCGGCAAGGCGCAAGCTGGGCGGCTTTCCGGCTGGGCTGTCGGAACGAACGCCCGCGCCGCGCGATGAAGGCGCGAACACGGAGACGCGTCATGTCCATGGAATTCGACAACGACACCTACGCCGACCTGCGCCCGCTGGCCGTCGTCACCGGCGGCTCGAAGGGCATCGGCTTCGAACTGGCCCGCGAGTTCGCCGTGCACGGCTACGACCTGCTCATCTGCGCCGAGGATGTCGGCGTCCTGGGCGAGGCGGCGCAGGCGCTCATCGGCCTGGGCCCCGACGGCGCCTCGGACGTCCGCACGGTCTCGGCCGACCTCGCCACCTATGACGGCGTCGAGCGGCTGTATGCGGAACTGAAGGCGCTCGGCCGCCCGGTCGACGTGCTGGCGGCCAACGCGGGCGTGGGCGTGGCCGGCGACTTCGCGCGGGAGACGGACCTCGAGGCCGAACTTCGGATGATCGAACTCAACGTCGCCTCCCAGGTGCACCTCATCAAGCGCGTGGTGCGCGACATGGCCGAGCGCGACCGCGGCCAGATCCTCATCACCTCGTCGATCGCTGGCGTCATGCCGGGCCCGCGCGAGGCGGTCTATGCGGCGACCAAGGCGTTCCTGCGCTCGTTCGGCCACGCCCTGCGCAACGAGCTGTCGGACACCGGCGTCGGCGTGACCGTCCTGATGCCCGGGCCGACCGAGACCGAGTTCTTCGAGCGCTCGGGCCTGGACCAAACCAAGGCGGGCCAGATGGACAAGGACGATCCGGCCATGGTCGCCCGCCAGGCCTACGAGGCCCTGGAGCACGACCGGGCCCAGGTGGTGGCGGGCGCCAGGAACAAGCTGCAGGCGGGCATGGCGGCCATGATGCCGGATACGGCCAAGGCCGCGTTCCACGGGCAGATGACCAAGCCGGCCGAGGAGTAGACCTCCGGACGGCTCGCCTCCGGGCCGAAGACCGCTTACATGGGGGGCGATGGACGCCGCCCTATTCGAAGCGCCCGCGGACGGAGGTCCGCGCCTGCCGAATCCGCACCAGCCGGATTCGCGCCGGGCGCCGGAGCCGGTGTTCAACGCGCCCTGGATCGTGCTGCTGCTGACCGCCGTGATCGTCGGCGGCTACGCCTGGCAGAGCCGGTTCCCGCTGGATTCGGTGGCGCTGTCCTACGCCTTCTCGCCGGCGATGCTGGGGGAGGGGCGCTGGGAGCGGCTGATCACCGCCCTGTTCGTGCACGGCAACTGGATGCACGCGCTGATGAACGCCGGCTTCGCCCTGGCCTTCGGGACGCCCGTGGCGCGCCAGCTCCAGGCCGACCGCGCCGGCGGCGCGTTGGTGTTCGTCCTCTTTTATCTGGTCTGCGGGGCGCTCTCGAGCCTTGGCTATGCGGCGCTGCATCCCGGCGGACAGGCGGCGCTGGTCGGCGCCTCGGGCGCGGTGTCGGGCCTTATGGGCGCGGCGGCGCGGCTGATGGGCGGGCAGGGACGGCTGGGGCCCATCTTCTCCCGCACCGTGCTCGGCATGGGGGCGGTTTGGTTCGCGATCAACGCCGCCATCGGCCTCCTGGGCTCGGGCCTGCTGCCGGGAACCGAGGGGGCGGGCGTGGCCTGGGAGGCCCATATCGCGGGCTTCATCGCCGGCGCGGCGGCCTTCGGGCCCTTCGTACGGCTCTCCCGGCCGGCCTGAGGCCAGCTTCACGCGTGCGTGACCCGCGCGCCCACGGCATTGAATCGCCAGCCGTTCTGCGCAACGCTGTTATCCGAGCGAAACGGGAACGGACAGACCCATGCTGGTCTCGCAGATCCTAAGGTCCAAGGGCGACACGGTCTTCACGACCCGCCCGACCGAGACGGTGGCCGAGGTGGCGGCCCTGCTGCACGCCCGCGGCGTCGGCGCCCTGGTGGTGCTGGACTCCGACCGGGTGGTCGGCATCGTCTCCGAGCGCGACATCGTCCGCGCCGTGGCCGAACAGGGGCAGGCGGCGCTCGCCCGGCCGGTCTCGGACTTCATGACCGCCAACGTGCTGTTCGCCGAGCCCGGCGAGACGGTGGACGGCCTGCTCGGCCGCATGACCGACCGGCGCATCCGCCACCTGCCGGTCTGCCGCAGCGAGCGGCTGGTGGGCATCGTCTCGATCGGCGACCTCGTGAAGTCGAAGATCTCCGAGGTGGAGGCCGAGGCCGACGGCCTGAAGGCCTATATCGCGGCGAGCTAAAGGATACCCTCCGATGGAGGGCTGGAAGCCGGCTGCCCGCCGGCGAAAGGGCGGGGAAGGACATGCGAGCCTTCCCCGCCCGTTTTCTGTTTGAGTCTACTGTTCGCCGTTCGTTCTTGATTTTCCGGATTCGCTGAGGTTAGGCTCCGAGCTCCAGATGGAGGTAACGGAGGGCGCGGCATGGGAAACCGGCGTGCCGCGGGCGGGAGCATCGGCTTGGTCGGCGCGGCCCTGGTGCTCGCCGGCTGTTACGACGTGTTTCCCAATCTCACCGTCGTGAACGCATCGGGAGTCCCCGTCACGCTCGTGAAGGAACGCAGGGACGCCGACCCGGAGAGGGTGCGGGTCGGCCCCGGCGCGGAGTCGCGGCCGGTCTTTCCCTATTTGCCCGACTTCGTGATCGAGGCGAACGGGTGCGCCTATCGCTACCTCCTGCCGGAGATGGACGTGAACCATCCCTGGCGGACTTCGGACGACGCTGGGCGGTCCGTTCCCGACTACGGCAGTTTCTATCCGGTCAGGCTGCAGCTGGGGCGGGACTTCAGCCTGAACCTGCTGAGCGTGGAGGCGAGGGGGATCGAGCCCGAGGGCGCGCTGAAATCAGATCAGGGCCATGGCTTTCCGGTCAGACCGGCTTCGGTCAGCTGCGGATAGAGGCGGAGAGATGATGATGCGCCGGGCCGCCGTGCTGATGCTCGCGATGACCGCGGCCACGCTGCTCGGGTCGTGCAGCTCGCCGGGCTATCTCCACGTCCTGAACGGGTCGGGCGCGCCGATCACCCTGCGGCGGGCGCCGTACTATCTCCATCCGACGTCGGTCACGGTGAAGCCCGGCGGATGGGCCAGGATCATCAGGTTCAGGTTGCCGCTTCCGGGGCTGACCGTCCTGGCCCGAGGGTGCGCCTATACCTATGACCTCCCCACCGTGCCGCCCGGCCATCCGTTCGACGCCGGAATCGACGAACTGGTGCAGGTGAATCCCGACCATTCGGTGATGGCGCTGCCGCCCCGCGCTCGCGCCGCCATGCCAGTCGAGGCGCTGGAGGACCGTCAGCCGCCGGGCTTTCCCGTGCGGCCAATCTCCGTCAGCTGCGGACGGCCGTGAGAAGCAGGACGCCGCCCCTCATCCTTCTGGCGGCTTTCGTGATCGCGGGCTGCGATCCGTACCCCGCGTTCGAGGTGGTGAACGGCGCGGGCCGGCCCGTGGCGATCGGGTTCGAGGGAAGCCGGCAAGGTCTCCGCCGTGTCCCGCCCGGACAGCGGCTCCGCGCGCCGGCGGGCGTCGTCGCCTATGATCGCCTCGTGGTGGCGGCCGACGGCTGCAGGCTGACCTATCCCTCGACCGACCGGGGGATCGATTTCTCGATCGGCGGCTTCACGAGCCTGCAGCTCGGCGTGGACCTGCGGCTCTATATCCGCCCCGATCGGCCGAGCGTTCCGCCGCCGCCGTTCAAGGGCCGGACCTTGAGTCCCGCCCGGGCGCTGGCCGCCGCCCAGCCGGAGGGATGGCCGCTGGTTCCCGTGAAGAAGGTCTGCGGTCAGGCCAGCGCCGAGGCCGCGGGATTCGCCGCGCCGGTGCGGGCGGCGTCGGCCAGGCTGTAGCCTTCGAGGATCTCGGCGGTGGCGTCGCGGGCGCGGGCCAGCGCCTCGCGCAAGGTGCAGGCCAGGAGGTCGGGGCAGTCGGCGCACTTGCGGAAGCCCAGGCGAGGGGAGACGCACGGCGCCAGCGCCAGGGGGCCGTCGATGATGCGGATGATCTCGGCGAAGGCGATCTCCTCGGCCGGGCGGGCGAGGACGTAGCCGCCGAACTTGCCGCGGCGGCTGATCACCACCTGATTGCGGGACAGCTCGAGCAGGATGGCTTCCAGGAACTTGCGGGGCGCGCCTGCGCGCACGGACAGCTCGCCGGCCGATAGCTGGGCGCCCTCGGCGCGGGCCAGCTCGACCAGGGCCCGCAGGCCGTACTTCGCCTTCTGCGACAGCATCTCGCCACCTCCGGGCCCTCTTGTGACGGGCGCGCGAGCCCAGCGCAAGAAAAGGGGCGCAAGAACAAGGGGACGGGAAGGGCGCCGCGCCAGGCTGTCGCACCTTCTTATAGAGGGGGCGCGGAGGCCCCATCTCTGGAGCGGCGCGAAGGTCCGCCCCAAGGTCCGTACAGGGCCATTCCCGAACCGGGATAGCGGCGGTCTTCCGAAAGTTTCCGAAAGCCGGTTGACGGGTCTTCGGGGCCCAACTAGATAGCCGCCTCCCGCTCGGGGCGGGACGACGAAGAGGCCGGAACGGGGACGCAAGTCCTTGGAATAGCTTCGGAAATCGCCACGATCCCGAGCATCGGCCGCCTGGCCGGAGACTGATGGAAGCGTCCGCTTCCCGAGGAATCCCGCCAGGTCCCGACCCGAAGAACCGGAGCTTCCGGGGATCGGTCGGAAGTCCTCGAAAAGGACCGGTTGACACCCAGGGGGACGGCCACTAAGTAGCCGCCTCCCGCTCGGGGCGGGGCGCCGGAGACGGCAATATCGGGAACGTCAAGTTCTTGAAATTGCTTTCGAAATCGCCTAGGTCTCGAGCATCGGCCGCCTCGCCGGCGACCGGATGGAAGCTTCCGCTTCCGGACGGAAATCGGCAGGGTCCAGCCCGAAGAACCGGAGCTTCCGGGGATCGGCTGGAAATCCTGAAAAGGATCGGTTGACACCCAGGGGGACGGCCACTAAGTAGCCGCCTCCCGCTCGGGGCGGGACGCAGACGAGAGAGTTGAGACGGTCGCCGCGAGGCGCTTGATTTTCTCCCTCAAATGCGTATGATCCCGAGCTCCAATCGAATCGCTACGGACTTTTGAGGGAAGCCCCTCGGCAGCCCAGAGCGGTTTTTGCGGCCAAATTTCCGGGTTCCTTCGGGGGTTCGGAGGCTCCGCAGAAAGCTTGAAAAAGCCGATTGACACTAAAGAGGCCGGTCACTAGATAGCCGCCTCCGCCGCCCACCGGCGCTAAACAGTGGGGTCGGCGAAAGCCGGTCGGGTCTTTGACATCGTTGATTTGGAAAGAGAAACGCAGGCGGCGGCGTCCTGGCGACAGTCCTAACCAGACTGTCTCGACGCTGACTGTGACTGCGGTCTCTTGAAGACACCATGAATATGGTCGGACTTCGGTTCGGCCACGATTTGTGGGAACTCGTCAAGAACTACGCAGACTATAGCCAGCCGGTCCTTTCCCAAGGACTGGTTACGCAGAAAGTCAGAACGTCAACTCAACCTGAGAGTTTGATCCTGGCTCAGAGCGAACGCTGGCGGCAGGCCTAATACATGCAAGTCGAACGGCTCTTCGGAGCAGTGGCGGACGGGTGAGTAACGCGTGGGAATGTGCCCTTAGGTACGGAACAACACAGGGAAACTTGTGCTAATACCGTATGTGCCCTTCGGGGGAAAGATTTATCGCCTTTGGAGCAGCCCGCGTTGGATTAGCTAGTTGGTAGGGTAAAAGCCTACCAAGGCTACGATCCATAGCTGGTCTGAGAGGATGATCAGCCACACTGGGACTGAGACACGGCCCAGACTCCTACGGGAGGCAGCAGTAGGGAATCTTGCGCAATGGGCGAAAGCCTGACGCAGCCATGCCGCGT